>Ga0310345_10000034_pt1 | contig 386738 bp, 393 predicted proteins | sample HC15DNA20500_MG_FD_204667 | JGI IMG/M metagenome (GOLD analysis project Ga0310345, IMG submission 204667) | Marine microbial communities from station ALOHA, North Pacific Subtropical Gyre - HC15-DNA-20-500_MG | ecosystem: Environmental > Aquatic > Marine > Oceanic | place: Pacific Ocean...
TCTGGTGGGCGCGGGGCAGACATTCACGGTGTTCGGGCTGGCGGTGGAGACCGGCTTCACGCTCAATGCGACGGCGGAGACGGGTGGCAACATCAATGTGTTCGGCGGCAGCGGCGCCGACACGATCTCGACGGGTGCGGGCAACGACCGCATCTTCGGCGGTGGCGGCGCCGATGTGCTGAACGGCGGCGCGGGTGCCGACACCTTCGTCTACGACGCGGTCAGCCAGTCGACGAGCATCAACTATGATCGCATCACGGGCTTTGTGTCGGGCACCGACCGCCTCGACTTCAACTTCACGGTGACCGGCGTCGATGCGACGGTCGGCGACGGCGCGCTCTCGACGGCAAGCTTCGATGTCGATCTGGCGGCGGTGATCGGCGCCGGGCAGCTGGCGGCGAACCACGCCGTGCTGTTCCGCGCCGATGCGGGCGAGCTGGCGGGCCAGATGTTCCTCATCGTCGATGCGAACGGCATCGCGGGCTATCAGGCGGGGGCCGACTATGTCATCCAGCTCACCAACCCGCCCGCCTCGCTGGTGACCGGGGACTTTATTTGAGATTTTTCCGGGCGAGCAGGCAGTCATCCCGTCTACTCGCGCCGCGTCGCGTTGCGCCGATGTCTGGTTGCTGGGACAGCCTCAATGCGCCCGGAGTGACCGGGATCGCGTTCTTGCGGCTTCGTCACCATGTCGAACGTGTTTCTGCTTCCGGCATGTCCGGTCAAAAAGCGGACTGACGGCCTTCGGTCCCATTCTCGCCGACAACAAAACGGGCGCCCGGATCGCTCCGGACGCCCGCCAATCTTGCTGAACCGAACAGCGTTACGCCGCTTGCGCCTCGATCGCGGGGGCGGGCGTCGGTGCCGGGCCGGTCTGGATCGCGATCGTCTTCGGCTTCATGGCCTCGGGCACTTCGCGGATCAGGTCGATCGTCAGCAGGCCGTCGGCGAGACGGGCTTCCTCGACACGCACGAAATCGGCGAGTTCGAAGCGGCGCTCGAAGCTGCGCGCGGCGATGCCGAGGTGGAGGAAGGCGCCCGCAGGCTGCGCTTCATCCTTCTTCCCCTTGACGAGCAGCAGGTTCTGCTGGGCGACGATTTCGATCTCGCTCTGCTGGAACCCGGCGACGGCGACGGTGATGCGATAGTGATTGTCGGCGATCCGCTCGAGATTGAAGGGCGGATAATTCTCGCTCTGCTGCGCCTGACGGGCGCTCGCTTCGAGCATGTCGAACAGCCGGTCGAAGCCGATGGCCGAACGGCGATAGGGGGTCAAATCGAACTGACGCATTTCAAATCCTCCAATGAGCAAAATGAACGTTGCTTGCAGGCGCCCACCCGGGTGCGACGCCACGACACGGCCCGATTGGCACCGTGTCGCCGCTGATTTGGGGCGGACTGGCGCTGCGTCAAGAGGTCGAATGGCGGAAATTCGTGGGCCTAAAGTTCGGCTATTATGGGCTAAAGATCGTGCCCTGCTGAAATCAGACCGATTAAGTGGGCATTCTGCGGCGGCTCGATACGGAGACTGCCATGCTCGCTGCGTTACCGCTGATGTTGCTTGCCCAGGCCGCGCCCGATGCGCCGCCGCCTTCGCAGGAAGCGCCGCCTGCCGATTCGGGCAAGCTCGGCACCGCGCAACAGGGCGGCGGCGAAGTCGTCGTCACCGCGCGGCGGCGGAGCGAAAGCGTGCAGCGCGTGCCGATCGCGATTTCGGTGATCGGCGGACAGGCGCTGGCCGAAACCGGAACCTACAACGTGAACCGGCTGACCCAGCTTCAGCCGAGCCTGCAATTCTATTCGACCAATCCCCGCAACTCCGCTGCCAATATCCGCGGCATCGGCGCGCCGTTCGGCCTGACCAACGACGGGATCGAGCAGGGGGTCGGTATCTATGTTGATCAGGTCTATTACAGCCGCATCGCCTCGGCGACGTTCGATTTCACCGATGTCGAACGGATCGAGATCCTCCGCGGGCCGCAGGGCACGCTCTATGGCAAGAACACCACATCGGGCGCGATCAACATCGTCACTCGCAAGCCGAGCTTCACCCCCGAAGCGCGGGTCGAGCTGACGGGCGGCAATTACGATTTCTTTCAGGGAAAGGCATCGGTGTCGGGGCCGATCATCGCCGACAGGCTGGCGATCCGGCTGTCGACGTCGGTGACCTCGCGCGCGGGCACGATCTACAACGTCAGGAACGGCGAGCGGCAGAATAGCCAGGACAATGCGAGCTTTCGCGGCCAGCTGTTCTGGCAGGCGACGCCCGACGTCGACCTGACGCTCTATGGCGACTGGAACCGCCAGGATCCCCGCTGCTGCGTGCAATATTATGCTCGCACCGGCGCGACGCAGCGCCCACTCAACCGGCAATATGCAGCACTGGCGGCGGCCCAGAATTATGCGGTGCCCTCGACCAATGCCTTCGACCGGCTGACCGACATCGACACGCCGATCCGCGCCCGGCAGGAGCTCGGCGGCGCGTCGCTGGTCACCAACGTCAATCTTGGCGGCGCGACGGTGACCTCGGTGACGGCGTGGCGATTCTGGGACTGGCAGCCTTCGAACGACCGCGACTTCATCGGCCTGCCGATCACGACGGTGTCGGCCAACCCGTCGCAGCAGCACCAGTTCAGCCAGGAACTGCGGATCGCCTCCAACGGCGCGCGGCGGCTCGATTATGTGTTCGGCGCCTTTTACTTCTACCAGTCGATCGATACCCAGGGATTGCAGGCGCAGGGGCCGGCGGCGAGCGCTTTCCTGCTCAACCCGACGAGCGCGGGCGGGCGCAATCCGGCGACGCTGAATGGCCTTACGTCGCGCAACACGATCGGTTTCACCAACGACAGCGCGGCGCTGTTCGGCAAGCTGACGTGGCACATCACCGACAGGTTGCAGATCGCACCGGGGCTGCGCGTGAATTATGATCGCAAAAGCGGCTCCTATGTCGCGGTGGTGACGACCGGCACCGGCAGCACGACGCTGACGGCCGACCAGCGCGGCGTGCTGGCGCCGCAAAGCTATGCGCCGAGCTTCGCCGACTGGAATGTTTCGGGCGACATCACTGCGTCCTATCAGTTCACCCCGGTGGTGTTCGGCTATGCGACCTATGCGCGCAGCTACAAATCGGGCGGCATCAACCTGTCGGGCCTGCCGCTCGATGCCAACAACAACCCGATTCTGGCGGCAGCGACGGTCAAACCCGAACAGGTGACGCATTACGAAGTCGGCCTGAAGACGCAGCTGTTCGATCGCCGCGCGACCGTGAACATCGCCGCCTTCTGGACCGAGATCAGCGATTACCAGGCGACCGTCACCAACGGCCAACTCGGGGTGCTGCGCGGCTATCTCGCCAATGCCGGTCTGGTGCGGACGCGCGGGGTCGAGGTGGATGCCGCGTTCCGCCCGACCGCGCGGCTGAATCTCTACGCCAACGGCGCCTATACCGATGCGAAATATGTGCGCTTCGTCGATGCGCCGTGTCCGCCCGAACTGTCCGGCGGTAGCGCTCCCGCCGCCGGACAGACCCCGAGCGCTCCGGGCACCCCGGGCGGCATCAGCCCGGCCAATTGCGACATTTCGGGCCAGGAGCTGCCGGGCGTTTCGAAATGGGCGTTTTCCTATGGCGCCGAATATGATGTGCCGCTGCGGCTGGGGAGCAGTAACGGCACGCTCTATCTAGGCTATGACGGCAGCTATCGCTCGCGCTTTTCCGCCAATCCCTCGCCGTCGCGCTACACCTATGTCGACGGCTATGCGCTCAGCAATTTCCGGCTGGGGTACAAGACTGGCGATCGCTGGAACGTCTTCGCCTGGGTGCGCAACGCGTTCGACGCGGATTATTACGAGCTGCTCGCGCTGCAATCGGGCAGCACCGGGTTGATCGTGGGGCAGCCGGGCGATCCGCGCACCTATGGTCTGACGGTGTCGACGCGGTTTTGAGGGGGGCGGGTAGCGACGTCGGCTGCGCCGCCGTCGGTCGGGTTCGCTGCGCGACCCCCGCCGGCCGGTTCAGGCGACGCGCCTTGCGCAGTGGCGGCGATGCTGCCGTCGCCTGAACGGCAAACGCCCGGATCGGATGCCGACCCGGGCGCCTGCGTGACGATTGCTCGTCAGCCCCCTTTGTGAACGTCTTTCGCCGGTCGGTCCCTCGACCCGCGAAAACTCCCCGAACCACGGCCGCTGGCCTGCGTTTCAGTGATCAAACTGCTAGGCACGACGCGTGGGCTTGTCATCGGTAAATCGGGCTTTAGGGGCACGATTGCCGCGCCGCTGTGGCCTATTGGCAACAGCCGTGCCGCCAGTTGCCAGTGCCGCGGCGCGGCCCTAGAGGTCCTCGCGGTCAACCACGGCGGGGGCCGGACAAGGACTTGCATGTTCCTATCGCGATACGAACGCATGATTGCCCAGCGCTATCTGCTGCCGGGCAAGGGCGAGGCCTTCATCTTCCTGGTCGCAGGAATCAGCCTGGCCGCCGTCATGCTGGGCGTGGCGGCGCTCGTCATCGTGATGAGCGTGATGAACGGCTTCCGCGCCGAATTGTTCGACAAGATCGTGGGATTGAACGGCCATGCGGTGGTGCAGGGCTATGGCGGGCAGCTGCGCGACTGGCGTAGCGTGCTGGCCGAGGCGCGCAAGACGCCGGGGATCACCAGCGCGACGCCGCTGATCGAACAGCCGATGATGTCGACGTTCAATGGTCGCGTCGAAGCGGTGCAGATGCGCGGGATGCGGGTGGAGGACATCCGCACCAACAAGACGATCGGCGACAAGGTGCTGAGCGGCTCGCTTGCCAGCCTGACGCCTGGGTCGGGGCGGATCGCGATCGGCTCGCGGCTGGCGGAATCGCTCGGTGCGCAGGTCGGCAGCCAGATTTCGCTGCTCAACCCCGCCGGGCAGACGACCCCGTTCGGCACGGTGCCCCGGATCGTGAGCTATACCGTCGGCGCGGTGTTCGAGATCGGTGTCTATGATTTCGATAAGACCTATGTGCTGATGCCGCTTGCCGATGCGCAGCAATTGCTGCTGCAGGGCGATACCGTCGGGATGATCGAGCTGCAGACGAACGATGCCGATCGGGTCCGATCGATCGTGGCGCCGCTCGCCGCCAAGGTCGGGACGAACGCCGCGCTCTCCGACTGGCGCGAGATGAACGCGCAGCTGTTCGAAGCGCTCGAGGTCGAGCGGGTGGCGATGTTCACCGTGCTGTCGATCATCATCCTGGTCGCGGTTTTCAACATCCTGTCGTCGCTGATCATGCTGGTCCGAGCGAAGACCCGCGACATCGCGATCCTGCGGACGATGGGCGCGACGCGTGGGGGATTGCTGCGGATTTTCATGACCGTCGGCACGGTGATCGGCGTGCTCGGCATGATCGCGGGCCTCGTGCTCGGTTTCCTGTTCCTCTATTTCCGGCAGAATATCGTTGATTTCGTGCAGGTGGTGACGGGGCAGAATTTGTGGGACCCGCAGATCCGTTTCCTGACCGAGCTGCCGTCGAAACCCAATCCGGTCGAGATTATCGTCATCGCGGCGATGGCGCTGGTATTCTCGTTCCTGGCGACGCTCTATCCGGCGTTCAAGGCGGCGAATACCGATCCGGTGCAGGTGCTGCGCTATGAATGATCCAGGCGACGCAGCGGTGCTGGAGATCACCGGGCTGACGCGCACCTTTGCGCAGGGTGGCGAAACGGTCGAGGTGCTGCGCGGCGTCGACCTGTCGATCGGGCGCGGCGAGATTGTCGGGCTGCTGGGGCCGTCGGGATCGGGCAAGTCGACGCTGCTGCAGGCGGTCGGGCTGCTCGAAGGCGGGTTCGGGGGATCGATCAGCATCAAGGGGCGCGAGGCTGGAAAGCTCGACAGCCACGGCCGCACGCTGCTCCGCCGCGACTGCCTGGGTTTCGTCTATCAGTTCCACCATTTGCTGCCCGATTTCAACGCCACCGAAAATGTCGTGCTGCCGCTGTTGATCCACGGCGCGACCCGGCCCGAAGCGGAAGCGCGCGCACGCGAATTGCTCGCTGCGCTCGGCCTTGAGCACCGCCTTACGCATCGCCCGAGCCAGCTGTCGGGCGGCGAGCAGCAGCGCGTTGCGGTCGCGCGAGCGCTCGCCAACCAACCCGCGCTGGTGCTGGCCGACGAGCCGACCGGCAATCTCGACGAGGCGACCGCCGACAAGGTGTTCGACGAATTGCTGCGTCTGGTGCGCCAGCAGGGCAGCTCGGCGCTGATCGCGACGCATAACGAGCGGCTCGCGCACCGCATGGACCGGGTGGTGCGGCTGCACGAGGGGCGGCTGGCGTGAGCTGGACCGACACCCCGACGCTGGTCGGGCGGCACGTGACGCTGCGCCCGCTGGTGGCGGGGGACGCGCCCGCGCTCGCCGCGGCGGCGGCCGACGGCGATCTGACCGAGCTCTTCTTTGCCAATGTCATGACCTTCACCGATCCGCCGGCAGCCGTCGCGGCAATGCTGAAGGAGCATGATTATGGCCGGGCGATGCCGTTCGCGGTGGAAACACCGGGCGGCGAAGTGGTGGGCTGCACCCGGCTGATGCGGATGAGCCGCCAGCACCGCCGCGTCGAGATCGGCGGCACCTTTTATGCAAGGTCGGTCCAGCGGTCGGGCGTCAATACCGAGGCCAAGCTGCTGCTGCTCACGCATGCGTTCGACGTCATGGGCTGCAATGTGGTGCAGATCCGCACCGACTGGTTCAACAAGCGGAGCCAGGCGGCGATCGAGCGGCTCGGCGCCAAGCGTGACGGCGTGCTCCGCAATCATCAGCTGATGCCCGACGGCCGGTTGCGCGATCTGGTCGTTTATTCGATCATCGCCGGTGAATGGCCGGGGGTGCGGCAGAATCTGCGCTTCCTGCTGGCGCGAGACAATTGAGGGGCAACATGGGGGCAATCACAGACTTTACGGTCAAAGGAGCGGGCGGGGCGCCCGTGGCTCTGTCGGCCTATGCGGGGCAAGTGTTGCTGATCGTCAACACCGCGTCCAAATGCGGTTTTACCCCGCAATATGAAGGGCTCGAGGCGCTGTATCGCAAGTTCAAGGATCGCGGTTTCGCGGTGCTGGCGTTCCCGTGCAACCAGTTCGGCGCTCAGGAGCCGGGCGACGCCGAGGAGATCGCCAATTTCTGCACCGTGAACTATGACGTCACCTTCCCGATTTTCGCCAAGGTGGAGGTCAATGGCGCGGGCGCGGATCCGCTGTACCAGACGCTCAGGAAAGCCGCGCCGGGGCTGATGGGCACCACCTCGATCAAGTGGAACTTCACGAAGTTTCTGGTGGACCGTGCGGGCAAGGTCGTGCGCCGCTACGCACCCAATGACACGCCGGCGAGCCTGGAGGCAGACATCGAGAAGCTCTTGTGATGGCTGAAGCCGAATCACTCGCGCAGGAAGAGCCGCTGGAAGCGCATATCCGGCGCCATAACTACGATCGGCTGCTGATGTTGTCGGACGGCGTGTTCGCAATCGCCACGACCTTGGCGGCGATCGAGATCAAGCTGCCGCACGGCGAAACGCTTGGTGCAATGCTGTCGTCGGGGCGGACCCAGCTGATCGCCTATCTGCTCAGCTTTGCGCTGACGGCGGTGTTCTGGATCCAGCACCGCGACATGTTCGCGCGGCTGAAGCGTGTCGACCAGCCGCTGACCGTCCTGACGCTGGCATTGTTGTGCCTAGTCGCGGCGATCCCGTCGGCGATCCACGTCGTCTATGCAGAAGGCGGTACCGGCGCACCGTTCCGTTATTACGCGCTGCTGATGGGCATTATCGGCCTGATCAGCTTTGCAATGTGGGCCTATGTGCTCGCGCGGAAGGGGCTGCTGGACCCTGCAGTGCCGGCCGAGTTCCGGCTGAGGCGACTGGTGACCACGGGAATGGCCCCGCTGATCCTGTTTCCGGCGCTCGTGGTGCCGGTGGACCGTCTGGGCTTTGTGATCCTGCCGATCGCAGCGCTCGCGCTGTTGGTCCGCCGCATGCTGGTGCCGTGGATAACAGCGCGCCATCCACAGCTATTTAGCGGCTGAGCCTTCCATCGCGGGGCGTCGGACATCATAACCATCGCATGCCCCATTCCGGTTTCGTGCCCCTTCGCATCTTTTCCAGCTATACGATGCTCGACGGCGCGATCGAGCCGAAGGCGATCGCCAAGCGCGCACAGGAACTGGGCTTTCCTGCAGCCGCGCTGACCGACCGCAACGGGCTTTATGCCGCGATGGCATTCTCCGAGGCGGCGCGCGGCAGCGGGGTCCAGCCGGTCATCGGCGCCATGCTCGGCGTCGCGCGGCCCGATCTGCCCGAAGGCGTGGCGCCGGTGCTCGATTGGCTCGCGCTCTACGCGCAGGACGATGCGGGTTACCAGAATCTGTGCGCTTTGGTGTCACAGGCGCATCTTGCGCGCCCGCTCGAACTTGCGCCGCACGTGCCGCTGGCGGCGCTCGACGGGCGGACCGACGGGCTGATCGCGTTGACGGCAGGCCGCGAGGGCGCGCTCGCGCGGCTTTTTGCCGAAGGCCAGGGCGACCGCGCGCTTGCCTATGCTGACGCGCTGCAGGCGCTGTTTCCGGACCGGCTGTTTGTCGAGCTGACCCGGCGGCTCGACGAGGTCGAAGGGGCAGCCGAACCGGCACTGCTCGACCTGGCCTATGATCGCGGTCTGCCGATCGTCGCGACCAATCCCTGCTGCTTCGCCGATGCGCAGTTCGGCGAAGCGCATGACGCGATGCTGTGCATTGCCAGTTCGAGCTATCTGGCGAGCGAGGACCGGCCGCGCAGCTCGCCCGATGCGTGGATGAAGCCCGCCAAGGACATGCGGCTGCTGTTCGCCGATCTGCCCGAGGCGATCGACAACACTTTGGTCGTCGCGCAGCGCTGCGCGGTCGCAGCGCCCAAGCGCAAGCCGATTCTGCCGAGCCTGGCGGGCGATCCGGATGCCGAGGCCGAAGCGCTGCGCGCGGCAGCGCGGGCGGGGCTGGAGAAGCGGCTGGCCAAAATCGCCGCGTTGCAGGGACTTCCGCTCGTCCCGAGCGCCGTCGAGGGGCGGGTGTCAGGCGAAAACGCCCGTGCCCCGACTTCGCTCGACACGAACGGGCGGGGAGATGGCCAGACCGCGGAAGATTGGACCGCCCCCTATCGCGCGCGCCTCGAATTTGAGCTCGACGTCATCATTTCGATGAAGTTTCCCGGCTACTTCCTGATCGTCGCCGATTTCATCCAATGGGCGAAGGAACAGGGCATTCCGGTCGGGCCGGGGCGCGGGTCGGGCGCAGGATCGGTCGTTGCCTGGGCGCTGACCATCACCGATCTCGATCCGATCCGGCTGGGGCTGCTGTTCGAACGCTTCCTCAATCCCGAACGCGTGTCGATGCCCGACTTCGACATCGATTTCTGCGAAACCCGGCGCGAAGAAGTGATCCGCTACGTCCAGCAGAAATACGGCCGCGACCATGTCGCGCAGATCATCACCTTCGGACGGCTGAAGGCGCGCGCGGTGCTGAAGGACACCGGTCGCGTGCTCCAGATGAGCTATGGCCAGGTCGACCGGCTGGCGAAGCTGGTGCCCAACCATCCGACCGATCCTTGGACGCTGGACCGCGCGCTGGGTGGTGTCAGCGAACTCGCGAGCGAGTACAAAAGCGATCCGCAGGTGCGGCACCTGCTCGACCTCGCGATGAAACTGGAAGGATTGCCGCGCCATTCGTCGACCCATGCCGCCGGCGTGGTGATCGGTGACCGTCCGCTCGACCAGCTGGTGCCGCTCTACCGCGATCCGCGGTCGGACATGCCGGTCACCCAGTTCGACATGAAATATGTCGAGGGCGCCGGGCTGGTGAAGTTCGACTTTCTGGGGCTCAAGACGCTGTCGGTGCTTCAGAAGGCAGTCGACATGCTGGCGAGGCGCGGGATCATGGTCGATCTCGACGCGCTGCCTTGGGATGACGAGGGCGTCTACAAGCTGCTCCAGCGCGGCGACACGGTCGGCGTGTTCCAGCTCGAATCGGAAGGGATGCGGCGCACCCTGTCGGCGGTGCGTCCGTCGAACTTCGGCGACATCATCGCGCTGGTCTCGCTTTACCGGCCAGGGCCGATGGACAATATCCCGAGCTTCGGTCGCCGCAAGAACGGCAGCGAGCCGATCACCTATCCGCATCCGCTGCTCGAAGGGATCCTCGCCGAAACCTATGGCATCTTCGTCTATCAGGAACAGGTGATGCAGGCCGCGCAGATCCTGGCGGGCTATTCGCTGGGCGGCGCCGACCTGCTTCGCCGCGCGATGGGCAAGAAGATCAAAGCCGAGATGGACGCCCAGCGCGAGATTTTCGTCAAGGGTTGCGCGACCTCCAACAATATTCCGGCGGCCAAGGCGAACGAGCTGTTCGACTTGATCGACAAATTCGCAGGCTATGGCTTCAACAAGTCACATGCCGCCGCCTATGCCCTGCTCGCGTATCAGACGGCGTGGCTGAAGGCGCATCATCCGCACGAATTCTTCGCGGCATCGATGTGTTTCGACATGGCGCTGACCGACAAGCTCGGCGTGTTCGTTGACGACATGCGACGGCTTGGGGTGAAGGCGCTGCCGCCGTGCATCAACGCCAGCGCCGCCGACTTCGCGGTCGAGGAGACGCCCGATGGGCTCGCGGTGCGCTACGCGCTCGCCGCGCTCAAGTCGGTGGGCGAGGGGGCGATGGAGCGGCTCGTCGCCGAGCGTGCGGCGAACGGGGCCTTCGGTTCGCTCGACGATCTCGCGCGTCGGGTCGATCCGCGGCTGCTCAACAAACGCCAGCTCGAAACGCTGGCGGCGGCGGGCGCGTTCGATGCGATCGACCCCAACCGGGCGGGCATCTTCGCGACTGCGGAGACGATCCTCGCGGTTGCGGCCCGGCTGCACGACCAGCGCGCGAGTGGCCAGCAGGGACTGTTTGGCGAGGCTGAGGTCGCGGGCGACACGATCAAGCTGCCACAATCGGCGCGCTGGAGCATCGCCGACCGGATGGCGCAGGAAAAGGAAGCATTCGGCTTCTATTTCTCGGCGCACCCGGTCGATCGCTACCGGATGCTCGCGCGCCATGCGACGCCCTTCGCCGAACTGGGCGGGATTGATATTCCAGCCGGTGGTCGCGCGCGCGCCACGATGGCGGTGCTGGTCGAGGACGCAAAGTGGCGCACCTCCGCGCGCGGCAAGCGCTATATGATGGCGACGCTGTCCGACGCGAGCGGCCAGTTCGTTGCGACTTGCTTCGACGACGGCGTGACGAGCGATCTGGAGACGGCGGCGCTGAAAGGTGCCTGCGGCCTCGCCGATGTCGAGCTCGATCGCCGCGAAGGCGAGGAAGCGCCGCGCGTGACGGTGAAGCGGCTCCAGACCTTCGACGCGCTGGCAGTCGGCGCGCGTATGGTGCTGGAGGTGACGGCGGACACGCCCGAGGCCGTTGAGGCACTCGCCGGGTTGTTGAGCGATGCGCGGGGCGGGCGCGGCGAAGTGATCCTCGGCGCGGTGCTGGACGATGGCGGCACCGCCCTGCTGGTGCTGGGGCGCGATTTCCTGCTCGATGCCGAGCTTGCGAGCCGCATCGACGGCGTGCAGGGTATGCGCGACGTGACGCTGCGCCCTGCCGAGGGTAGACGGCTCGCGCTGGTGGGATGAGGCCGGGGCAACCGGCCCTGACGGGGAGGATGCTGGTGATGCTGGGTAATGCGGCTTTGGGCGGGATGCAGGATTTCGAGCTGCGGGTCCCGCGGCTGATCGATCATGCCGCGCGCGAACACGGCCGCCGCGAGATCGTAACCTACTGGGCCGACGGCACCGAAACGCGCACCGATTGGGCGGGGATCGCGCGCGATGCGAAGAAGCTGGCGCAAGCGCTTGAGAAGCTGGGCATGAAGCCCGGCGACCGGATCGCGACGCTGGCCATGAACCACGCCAAGCATCTGGCCGCCTGGTACGGCGCGATCGGCATGGGCGGGGTGATCCACACGATCAACCCGCGGCTGTTCGACGAGCAGCTGGTCTATATCGCCAACCATGCCGACGACCGCGTGCTGTTCTATGACAAGGCGTTCCAGCCGATCGTCGACCGGCTGCGCAATCAGTGGACGACGATCGAGCATTACGTCTGCTTCGACAACGGCGAGTATGACGCCCTGATCGACGCTGAGGATGGCGATTACGCCTGGGTGGAAGGTCCCGAGCGGGCGCCCTGCATGCTCTGCTACACCAGCGGCACGACCGGCAATCCCAAAGGCGTGCTGTACGAACATCGCTCGACCGTGATCCATGCGATGACCGGCATCGCACCGTCGGTACTCAACGTGTCGAGCCTCGCGGTCATCCTGCCGGTGGTGCCGATGTTCCACGCGGCGTCCTGGGGTCTGCCGTTTGCGGGCGCGATCGCGGGCGCGAAATTCGTCTATGCGCAGGTCAATGATCCGGCGGTGCTGTGCCGGTTGATGAACCAGGAGAAGGTGACGCATTCGGCGGGCGTGCCGACGGTGTGGCTCGCGATGTTCCAGCACATCGACGCGACCGGCGAAGCGCCGCAATATCTGCAGCAGGTGACGATCGGCGGGTCGGCGGCCCCGCGCGCGATGATCGCGCGGATCATGGGCATGGGCGCCGAGGTCAAGCATCTGTGGGGCATGACCGAGACTTCGCCGATCGGCACCGCAGGCAGCAAGCCTGCGCATTGGGACATGATGACCGAGGATGAGAAGCTCGACCTGATTTCGAAACAGGGGCAAATCCCGTTCGGGGTCGAACTGCGCATCGTCGATGACGAAGGGAATGTGCTGCCGCGCGACGGCGTAAGCTCGGGCCGCCTGCAGATTCGCGGGCCCTGGGTCGTCAAACGCTATTTCAAGGCCGAGGCCGATGCGATCGACGCTGACGGCTGGTTCGATACCGGCGACGTCTCGGTGCTCCATCCCGACGGCACGATGCAGATCACCGACCGCGCCAAGGACGTGATCAAGTCGGGTGGCGAATGGATATCATCGGTCGACCTGGAGAACGCGGCCTGTGGCGCGCCGGGCGTAGCCGAGGCTGCCGCGATCGGCGTCTATCATCCGAAATGGGACGAGCGCCCGCTGCTGCTGGTCGTGAAGAAGCCCGGTGCCGATCCGACGCCTGCCGAAATCAACGCGCACCTGGCGCAGCATGTCGCGAAATGGTGGCTGCCGGATGAAATCCTCTTCGTCGATGAACTGCCGCACACCGCGACCGGCAAGCTGCTGAAGACGGCGTTGCGCGAGAAGTATCGCGATTACCGGCTGGCCGGGGCGGCATAGGGCGCCGGATAAGGCACGCACGCCGGACGTGGGGCAACCGCAAGAATTGACGACGCGGGATTTTCAAGTAGATTCATCAATCTATTGTGGGAGTCGCAATGATGAAGCTCAGAACCGGCTTTTTGCTGATCGCTGTCGCAATTACCGCACCTCAGGTCGCTGTTGCCCAATCGTCAGTGGGCGCGGGCCATAGCTTCGGAGCGCAAAGCAGCGGACATTATGGTAGCTATTGGCGCCAATCGAGCGACGTCGTTTTGACTCCAGCTTCGGTTGTTTGCCTTGAACGTAAATCGGATCGTCGCGTGTTCTGCAAATCGATGCGCGAGTGGAAGGCCGTTGCCGCATCGGTGGATGCCGGAGCGCCTGATCCAAAACTGATTCGCTAGGCGGTTCGCGCGCCTAGCTCAGGCGTCGCGTTGGCATGCGCCGTCTTCGTGCGCTGTTCAGAATGACGCGGTCGCGCTGAGCGCCGCGAACAGCGTGTCGGCGGCGCTGGCGCGGTTGGGCGCGGTGCGCAGGAAGCGGCCCTTGGCAATCAACGTGCCGTCGACCGACAGTTGCAGCCGTTTGGGGACCACCCAATAGCGGACGCGTCCGTCGATCTGCCAGCCCGCATCGCGGCCCGATTGTCCCGTCGGGTCAACTACGCCCGTCGTCGCAAAACCGTCACGCGCCGAATCGAGCCACATCTTCTTGACGCTTGCAAAGGCATCGACGCGTGGGCTCGGAGCGATGTCCACGCGCGGCCCGATGAGGATGAGGTTGCTGCGGTTGATCGCATTGTACAGCCCGGCGGGCGAATAATCGGCCCGACGCTGGCCGAACAGGCTGTCGAACCGCCCGTATCGGCCGCTCCCTGGGCGGTTGCCGGTCGCATAATCGGCCTCCAGCGAAAGGCGGGGATGCAACGGCGACGCCCAGCCATAGCCGATCCGGGCATGGCCATACCATGCCTCGACCGGCTGGCGGGCGAGCGTGGGCGCCAGCGACGGCGCGATGCTGCCGGTCTGGCGGATGACGTTGAGCTCAAGCTCGACCTTGTTCGGCACAGGCGGCGCGACCAGCCGCAGCTCGAGGTTCGACAAGTGCCGATCGCGAGTCGGGCGAGTCGGCGTGTCGCGCTCTTCGAAGCGCAGAAAGGCTGCTTCCAGGCCAAGTCTGCCGATCGTCGCGGGGCGGAACACCCGACCACCCCACAGCCGGGTCTCGAAACCCTCGCGGTCGAACACGATGCGATTGGCGCGGATGCCGGCGGCATCGTCGGGCAAGCGCAGCGTGGGCAGCACGTAGACGAAGGTGCCAACGATCTTGTCCGGCGCCGCCACATCGACGCGCACGCCGGTAAAGCTGGTCAGCGTGTTGCGGTAATCATCGCGTGCCACAAGCCGCCGCGAGCCGAGATCGAGCGTCATCCGCCCGGCGGTGATCCGTCCGCTCCAGCGGCTCGCGGCGGGATCGCCGACATCATAGGCGATCCACGCCTGCAACGGCTCGAGCGCATTGACTTCGTTGGTCGAAATCGCCGTGCGGTCGGGCACGTCGAACGCCCGCGAATCGATGAGTTCCGCGGCCAGTGTCAGCCGGTCGCGGCGGTAGCTTGCGAGTATCAGGGTGCGCAGCTGCAGCGAGGTCTCATCCGGTCGCACGCCCGCCCGCGCCTGGCCCGAAATCGCCTCGAAGCGGAGACGCACATTGCCGGAAATGTCGAAGCCCTGCGGCAGCGGCGCCAAAGCCTGGCCATAAGCCGGCGCGCCCAGACAAGCGCAGATCAGCAGCAGCGGCAGACATCTCATTGAGCTTATCCGTAACGCCATCACCATGGCCCGTCGGCACAGCGATTTCTGCAAGGGTCGATAGTTTTGCTGCGCTTGCAGTGCGCTTCAGAACAACTCCCCCTGCGCGCCGGCAGGCGGGCGGAACAGGTCGGTGCGCACGCTCATCCGCTCGCGGTTCAGGCCATGTTTGCGGCAAGCGAGGTGAAAGCGCGTGCGGAGCAGATCGGCCCAGGGTCCTGCTCCCCGAAAGCGGGTGTGAAAATTAGGGTCGTTGTCGCGTCCGCCGCGAATGTCGCGGATGATGCCCATCACCTTGGCCGCACGATCGGGGAAATGCGCGTCGAGCCAGCCGCGAAACAGCGGTGCGACTTCGTGGGGCAGGCGTACCGGCAGGAAGAAGGCGCCGCGTGCACCCGCCGCGCCCGCTCGCGCGATGATATGCTCGATCTCGTGATCGGTGATCGCGGGGATAACTGGGGCGATCGAGACATACGTGGGGACGCCCGCGTCGCTCAGCGCCCGGACGGCAGCGAGCCGCTTTTCCGGGACCGGTGCGCGCGGTTCGACCGTCATTGCGATCTTCGGATCGAGCGAGGTGACGGATACCGCAACGGCTGCGAGTCCCTTGGCCGCCATCGGCGCGAGCAGATCGAGATCGCGCAGCACACGGTCGGATTTGGTGGTGATGGTAACCGGGTGGTTGCAGGCAGCGAGCAGTTCCAGACAGGCGCGGGTGATTCGCCACTCGCGCTCGATCGGCTGATAGGGATCGGTGTTGGTACCAAACGCAATCGGCGCACAGACATAGCCGCGCTTGGCGAGTTCCGCGCGAAGCAGATCGGGCGCATCGGGCTTGGCGAACAGTTTGGTCTCAAAATCGAGCCCCGGCGACAGATCGTGGAAGGCATGGGTGGGCCGCGCGAAACAATAGATGCAGCCATGCTCGCAGCCGCGATAGGGATTGATCGAACGGTCGAAGGGGATGTCGGGCGACTGGTTGCGGGTGATGATCGTGCGCGGCTTTTCGATTGCGACGCAGGTGCGGAGCCGAGGCGGTGCGCCATCGATCCTTTCGCGTGCGTCGAGCCAGTCCCCATCGGCTTCGGTCTGCGGCAGGTTGAAGCGGCGGCTGACGTCGTTCAGCGTGGCGCCGCGCGCCGGACGGGATCTCACGACCATTGACAAATGCTACGGAATTCGAGAGAACAAAGCAAGAACTTTTGCAGCATCGCGCGCTTTCGTCGGCAAAGTGGGGCTGGAAAATTCAGCCGCTTGCGTCATGATGTAGCGAGGAAAGGGGGGCGGGCATGCGATTGCTGGCGATGTTGCTGCTGCTCGCCGGTCTGATCGCCCCTGCGGTCGGCGCGCGGGCCGAGGATAAGGGCAATTGCGGCGCCAACCTCGTCTGCGCGACCAACCCCAAATCGGTCGCCGATGTGATGGCCGCCGAGGGATATCGGGCCAAGATCGACGCTGACAACCAAGGCGATCCCGCGATCGGCTCGGCGACGTCGGGCTACAATTTCGACGTGCTGTTTTACGGCTGCGTCGATCACAAGCGCTGCGATTCGCTGCAATTCCGCGCGACCTTTGAGAAGAATGCGGCGAGCGACGTCGTCATGATGAACGACTGGAACCGCGAGCGTCGGTTCGGCCAAATGGCGGTGCGCGACGACGGGTCGATCATCCTGTCGTACGACGTGTCGACGATCGGCGGGCTGACGAAAGCGAATTTCGCCGATGTGCTGAGCTGGTGGTCGACTATTCTTGGCGAGGCGGCGGTGTTTTTCAACAAGGGCGACAAGCGGGCTCCGCTGCCGCCCAAGCAATGACGTGGCGAGGATCGGCATGGAAAGGGGGCGGCGATGAAGGCGTGGTGGCGGCTGGCATTGGCGATGGTGGCAGCGATGGGAGTGCTGGCGTTGCCGGCGAGCGCGCGAGCGCAGGACACCCTGCTCGACCTGTCGACGGCCGAACAACTGGCGAAAGCGGTGCAGGACGCGGGCTATAAGGCCGAGCTGAAAAAGAACGACGACGGCTCGCCTTATGTGCTGAGCGCCGCGAACGGCGAGGGCTTCACCATCGACCTGACCGACTGCAAGGCACTCAAGTGCGCAGGGCTGAGCTTTCAGGCGTTTTACAAGCCCGAACCCTTGTTCACCACGGCGTTCGCCAATCGATGGAACCAGGAAAAGCGGTTCCTGAAAGTGTCGATCAACGACCGGGGCGAGCTGCGCCTGTGGTTCGACGTCAGTACCCGGGGCAAGCTGACGAAGGAAAATTTCGCCGATCTGATCGACTGGTATGTGACGATGGACGCCGAGCTCAGCAAGTTCATCCAGGAGGCACGCGCGACCGCCAAGCCCGCCAAATAGCTCAGCGCTCCATCAGGCGCGGCATAAGTTCGACGAAGTTGCAGGGTTTGTGGCGACTGTCGAGCTGGTCGCGCAGGATGCCGTCCCAGCCGTCCCTGACCGCGCCGGTCGATCCTGGCAGCGCGAAGATATAGGTACCGCGGGCTACACAGGCGCAGGCGCGCGACTGGACGGTCGAGGTGCCGATCGATTGAAAGCTGAGCCAGCGGAACAGCTCGCCGAACCCCGGAATAGACTTGTCCTGGATGCGTTCGATCGCCTCGGGCGTCACGTCGCGTCCGGTGACGCCGGTGCCGCCGGTCGTGATGATGCAATCGACCATCGGGTCATCGATCCAACCGTTCAGCGCGGCAACGATCGTCGCCACATCGTCCGTCACGATACGGCGATCGGCGAGCACATGCCCGGCCTCGGTCAGTCGCGCGACCAGCGTGTCGCCCGACCGGTCATCGGCCAGGCTGCGCGTGTCGGACACGGTCAGGATGGCTATGCGGACGGGCAGGAAGGTTGCGGCTGGATCAATCGGCACGGCTCAACTCGACCGGCGTCTTCCGCTTGCCGACCTTGATTGCGCTCGCACCCGGCAGGCCGGGGAAGCGTGGCCACAACCCCTGCGCGAGCGCTGCACGGCTGGGCGATACCGTCTTGCCGCCCTCGCGCTCGTAAATCCAATAGTTGCGCAGCACCGTCACGACATAGCCGCGCGTTTCCCAATAGGGGATGCTTTCGATGTAAAGCAGCGGGTCGCCGCCGTCCTTGACGAGGCTGTTCCACGTCTGCACCGGCACCGGTCCAGCATTATAGGCAGCGATGACCTTCGGCAGCAGCCCCTCGGTACAGCCTTGATCGCGGAGCAGTTCGAGGTAGCTCTGACCGATCTCGATATTGGTCTGCGGGCGCGTGAGCGCGGCGCGGTCGGCGCGCAGGCCCTTGGCGCGGGCGATATCGGCGGCAGCGGCCGGGCGGATCTGCATCAGACCATAGGCACCGGCGGCACTCACCGCATCGGTACGGAAATTCGATTCCTGCAGCGTATGGGCATAGACCAGCGCCTTATCGACGCGCCAGCCGCCGTCGGGCGTCCAGCGCGGCGCCGGATAGCGGGCCTCGAGCGCGGGCGCAGCGCCGGTCGGGGCATTGTGCGCCAGCCAGATCTGCGCTGCCGGCAGGTCAAGCGCGCCCGCCAGCCGCACCAGCGGGGCATATTCGGACGCGTCGCCGATTCGCGCCTGCCGCTTCAGCACGTCACTCGCGAGCGAATCCTCTCCGATTTCCTTGAGCGCGGCGGCGACCCGCACATTGGGACGGCGCTGCAACGCTTGCCAGTCGGCCATAGTGCGCCGACCCGTGACGCGGTCAACGGGTTGCTTGATGCCAAGCGCTTCACGAGCGAGCAGGCCGTAGAAGGTCTCGTCATATTGCGCGGCGCTGCGCAGCTTGGTGTCGATCCGCTCGGGGTGGCCACAGCGCATTTCGGCGCGTGAGCCCCAATAGAGCCCGGCCGCGCGCATATCGACGTCGGCCGCGCGCGTCGACACCCGCTCGAACGCCGCAGCGGCGCCGGCACAATCGTCGCTGCGCCACGCGGCAAGGCCTGCCGTCCAGTCGGCCTGAACCGCCCAATCGCCGGTGCCGGCCGCGGCTTTTGCCGCCATCAGACGGGCATTGGCGTCGTCGCCTGCCAGATAATAGATCCACGCGACCTTCTGCTGCCATTCGGTCAGCGCTTCGGGGCTGAGTCCTTCGGTCGCCTCCAGCAGCGCCTGCGCCTCCGCGCCGCGATCCTCCTTGATGAAGGGCTGCATCCGCAGCGCGAGATCGGCGGCGACGGCGTCGCTCTTCAGGCTCTTCGCGCGCTTGCGGACAGGCGCGCCGCCCTGCCACGCCATTGCCTGGACATAGGGCAGCTGCGGCAGCGCATCGGCACCACGCGCCTTGGCGAGCCGGGCGAGCGCTTCCGCCTGCGGCAATTCGGGCGCCTCGGCCAGGATCTTCTGGATGTCGGCGAGCTCCGCCTTGGGCGATCCCTTGGCGGTCAGGATTTCGGCGAGCGCGATCGTGTGCAGCGGACCAGGCGTCATCGTCGCGAGCTGCAGGCGCGCATCGGTCCATTTGCCGGCCCGGATGCTGTCGAACACCGCGCGGTACGCGGTCCGCTGATCACGGTCGAGCTGGGCGGGGACACTGTCCACAGCGCTGGCGGCCGCGACGGCCGTCGCCGTGTCCCCGGTTTCGTTCGCCAGGGCCGCCGTAGCGGTCGGCAGCATCGCGAGGAGAACGGCACCGGTAAGCAGCTTCACGATAATCCCCCGATCAGCAATTGCAGGTCTTTCCACGCTTCCGCCTTGGCTGCGGGCCGCTCGAGCAGGAAGCGCGGATGAAAGCTCGTAACTGCCGTTACCGACGCTTTTCCGCCTTCATGGTTAATGACATGCAAATGTCCCCGCGCGCGAGCGACTTCCGTCCCAAGGAGCGCACGACTCGCCGCATTGCCGAGGATCAGCAAAGCCTTGGGCGCGGCGAGCCGCACCTGCGCGCGGATCAGGACCGCCAGCGATGCCTCCACCTCCGCGGGGATGCGCCCGCTGATCGGGCGGACGACGGCCATCGGCGCGAGATAGATGGCAGGGCGGCTTTGCCCGATCGCGGCGAGCATCCGGTCGAACAAGGCGCCGGGGGTGCCGCCGAGCAGGCGATCGGGGGCGTCGTCGCGCTCGGGCATTTCGAGCAGCACCATCAGACCGCCATCGGCGCTGCCCTGCGCCCCCACGCGCGGGCCCGGCCAGCGCGCTTCGGGCGCGGCATCGCTCAGCCGCCAAGCCTCGAATGCCGCGAGCGTGTCGGGAAAATCCAGCGCAGGCGCAGCCGCTGCTGGACGCGCGGCGGCAGCGGCGCCTGCAGGAACCCGGGTGGGGGCGGGCTCCGGATCCGCCGCCAGCCAATTGCGCGGGGCCTCGTCCACCAGCGTATCGACACCGGCCTCGCGCCACCATTCGAGCACGCTTGCCCCGATCGCCGTATCGATTTTCTGCCCGAACCCCATCATTTCCTTAGACTGCGGAGTTGACGGCGCGGTCAATCTTTGGGCACCCCGTTTCTGACGGAACGTGGTCGGGGCGCGACGATATTGCCGGGCGCCGCGCCGGACGGGAGAAGATGATGAGTGAACGCGAGTCGATGCCCTATGACGTCGTGATCGTCGGGGCGGGGCCGGCCGGGCTGGCGGCGGCGATCCGGCTGAAACAGGCAGCGGCGGCCAAGGACCTCGAGCTGGCAGTCTGCGTGCTGGAGAAGGGCTCCGAAGTCGGCGCGCACATCCTGTCAGGTGCGGTGATCGATCCCAAGGCCCTCGACGAGCTGCTGCCCGACTGGCGCGACATGGGCTGTCCGCTGGCGGCGACGCCGGTGACCGACAACCAGCATTGGATCCTGAGCAAGAAGGGCAAGCGCGAGCTACCGCATTTCCTGCTGCCGCCGTTCATGAACAACCACGGCACCTATACCGGCAGCCTCGGCAGCCTGTGCCGCTGGCTCGCCGAGCAAGCGGAAGGGCTGGGGGTCGAGATTTTCCCGGGCTTTGCCGCGGCCGAGATTCTTTACAACGAAGACGGATCGGTGAAGGGCGTTGCGACCGGCGACATGGGCGTCGCGCGCGACGGCACCCACAAGCCGGACTATCAGCCGGGCCTCGAACTCCACGCCAAATACACCTTCTTCGCCGAAGGCGTGCGCGGCCATCTGTCGAAGCAGCTGATGCGGCAGTTCGACCTGCGCGCCGATTGCGATCCGCAGGTGTTCGGCATCGGCATCAAGGAACTCTGGGACATCGCGCCCGACAAGCATGTGCCAGGTCGTGTCATCCATTCGCAGGGCTGGCCGCTCAGCGAGACCAAGTCGAACGGCGGCGGGTTTCTGTATCATCAGGCGAACGGGCAGGTGGCGCTCGGCTTCGTGACCTGGCTCAACTACACCAACCCGCATCTGTCGCCCTTCCACGAAATGCAGCGGTGGAAGACGCATCCCGAAATCGCCAAAATTCTCGAGGGCGGCAAGCGCGTGTCCTATGGCGCGCGCGCGATCAACGATGGCGGCTGGCAATCGGTGCCGAAGCTGGTGTTCCCGGGCGGTGCGCTGATCGGCTGTTCGGCGGGGTTCCTGAACGTGCCCCGGATCAAGGGATCGCACACGGCGATGAAGAGCGGCATGATGGCGGCCGACGCCGCCGTCGAGGCTATCGCCGCGCAGCGCCAGCACGACGAGCTCGCCGCCTATCCCGCCGCCTACAAAGGCAGCTGGGTGGAGAAGGAATTGCGCGTCGTCCGCAACGTCGTGCCGTTGGTGAAGCGGTTCGGCGATTTCATTGGATCGGGGCTGGCCGGAATCACGATGTGGCTCGAACATCTGGGCATCGGCGTGCCGTTCACGCTGCACCACCACCCCGACAATGAAACGCTGTGGCGCAAGGATCTGGTCAAGGCGCCAGACTACCCCAAGCCTGACGGCGTGCTGACTTTCGACCGGCTATCGTCGGTGTTTTTGTCGAACACCAATCACGAAGAAGACCAGCCGATCCATCTGACGCTGAAGGACCCCGACGTCCCGATCGCCTACAACCTGCCGATGTATGACGAGCCGGCACAGCGTTACTGCCCGGCCGGCGTCTACGAAGTGGTCGGGCAGGAAACCGGTGCGCCGAAGTTCGTGATCAACGCCCAGAATTGCGTCCACTGCAAGACATGCGACATCAAGGACCCCACCCAAAACATCAACTGGGTCGTGCCCGAAGGTGGTGGAGGCCCCAATTATCCGAACATGTAAATGGGTCGCGCTTACGCTGGCCGTGGCGGGTGCGGCCACGCCCGCGCTGGCGACGAGCGATCCGGGTGACCTGGCGGCCTACGTCCGCGCACGTGCCGCCGATGCCGACGGGCGCGGCGATCGCGCGGTGGCCGATTATGCGCGCGCGCTGGATGCAGCCCCCGGCAATGTCGTAATTGCGATCCGCGCGTACCGGGCCGGGCTGCTGACCGGCGACGAGCGATTGGTGGCGCGCGCCCGCGCGATCCTGGAACACGCTAGCGTCGAACCCGGCGATACGGCGCTGCTCGCGCTGGCCGATGCGGTGCGTGGCGGCAATGCCGCCACGGTGCAGGCCGCGCTGACCCGGGTCGCAGCGGGTCCGCTCGATTTCGTCGCGGCGCCGCTGCGCGCCTGGACGCTGGCGTCGAGCGACCCCAAGCGCGCGCTTGCGCTGTTCGACGGCCTGCCCCGGCGCGAAATCGCCGCCCGCTACACGGCGGAAGCGCGCGCACTCGTGTTGCTGGCGGGGGGGCGCCGGCGCGAAGGGCTGATCGCCATCCAGGCCTTGCTGGCCGCCGAGCCAGACGACCGCGATTTGCGGCTGAGCGCGGCGCAACTGCTTGTCGCCGACGGCGCGGCACCTGAAATCGAACAACTGCTCGGCGATCGCTTGCGCGGCACCATCGCCAGCCGCCTAACGCTGCCCGCCAAGCCGCTGGCGGCGTTCGGCATCGCGCGCTTCTATGTCCGGCTGGCGGCGGAACTCGTCGATGGCGATACCGCACCGCTGGCGATCGTGCTGGCGCGCGGCGCGATCGAGCTCGATCCCGGCTATGACCGGGCGCAGCTGGTGCTTGCGCAGGCGCTGGCTGCGGAGGGCGCGTTTCCGGCGGCGCTTGCGGCCGTCGATGCGATCGCGCCGCAGAGCCTGTGGTTCGACGATGCGCAGGTCGACCGGATCGCCTTGTTGCAGCGCGCGGGGCGCCCAGCCGAAGCACTGGCAGGAGCGGCCAAGCGCGCCCGTGCCGGCGATGCCGACGTCACGGCCGTCCGGCGGGAAGCCGATCTGCTGATGGCGAATGCGCGCTTCGATGACGCTGCGGCTGCCTATCGTCGGGCGATTACGCTTGCGGGCGACGATGCGGGGTGGCTGCTCTATTTGCAGGCAGGGAGCGCGCTCGACCGCGCCGGACGTTGGCGCGAGGCGAAGCCGCTGATCGAGAAATCTGTCGCGCTGGCACCCGATCAGCCGATCGCGCTCAATTATCTGGGCTATGGTGCGCTGGAGAATGGCGGTGATGTCGGCGCAGCGCGCAAGCTGCTCGAGCGCGCGGCAGCGCTGCGGCCTGGTGACGATTCGATCCTCGATTCGCTCGCCTGGTCCTATGTGCTCGGCGGTGATGCACCGCGCGCGGTGCCCCTGCTTGAGCGCGCGGCGGCGGGATCACCCAACAACGGCACGATCAGCGAGCATCTGGGCGATGCCTATTGGCAGGTCGGCAGGCGGTTCGAAGCGCGCTATGCCTGGGCGGCGGCCAAGCTGCTGGCGAGCGACAACGACATGGCGCGGATCGCCGACAAGATCGCCAACGGCCCGGCGCCGCGCTGACATGGCCGCCCGGTTCTGACATGATCGTCGAAGTCGCACCCGCGAAGATCAACCTGGCGCTCCACGTCCGCGCGCGCCGTGATGACGGCTATCATGCGCTGGAAACGCTGTTCGCCTTCCTTCGCGATGGCGACACCGTCCGCATTGCCCGGAACGACACGCCGTCGTTCGCCCTGACCGGCCCGTTCGGCGAGGCGCTGGCGGGCGAGGGGGACAATCTGGTGACGAGCGCTGCGAGCGCCTTCGCGGCGCGTTATGGCGGCGGCCCGTGGGCGATCACGCTCGACAAGCATTTGCCGATCGCTTCGGGCATCGGCGGCGGATCGGCCGATGCGGCGGCGACACTGCGCGCGCTGGCGAGGCTGGAAGGCGTACCGGTGGATGATCCGCCGCTGTTCGCGATCGCCGAGACGCTGGGTGCCGATGTGCCGGCCTGTCTGCTCGGTCGCAGCGCGATCGGCACGGGTAAGGGCGAGCAATTGGTGCCGGTCGACGGCCTCAGCGACATGCCGGTGCTGCTCGTCAATCCGGGCGTGGCGGTGTCGACCGGCGCGGTGTTCAGGATGTGGGACGGTGTCGACAAGGGGCCGCTTGGCGATGGCGCGCCGATGGCGCTCGCGCTTGCGGGGCGCAACGATCTCGAGCCGCCCGCGCGGGAGATCGCGCCGGTGATCGGGGATGTCGTGGCGCTGCTTGCCGCGCAGCCGGGGGTGATGCTCGCGCGGATGTCTGGATCGGGCGCGACCTGCTTCGCGCTGTTCGATCAGGCCGCGCGCCGGACCGCCGCCGCAATGCTGATCCGACGCGAACGGCCCGCTTGGTGGTGTCTCGAATCGACACTCGCGTGACGCTTTGTCGTACCGGATCGGGACCGTGGGGCGTGAAACAGCGGCGCTTCGGGGGGACGGGCCGATTGGCGCGAGTCTTGCTGAACACCGCATATTGCGAATCCGCTATTTTTCATGGCGCGTTCGCAGATGGCCCCCCTTTGCCGGGCGTCATTGGGGGCGAAGGGCAGTGACCACATCGCTGCCCTTCGCCGACCCGGTCGCGCCCCGGATCATCGCCGGGACGGCGCCGATCCTGCTGTTATGCGATCACGCCGCCAACACCGTTCCGGCTGACATCGACCTTCACATCGACGCCGCGCTGCTCGGCGATCATATCGCAGTCGACATCGGCGCGGCCGACTTGACGCTCGCGCTGGCCGACCGGCTGGAGGCACCGGCGGTGCTGGCGACGGTGTCGCGATTGGTGATCGACCTTCATCGGCCGCCCGATCACCCCGGCCTGATCCCGACGATCAGCGACGGCCATGCGATTCCCGGCAATATCGGCGCGGATCGCCAGGCGCGGATCGCGCGCTTCCACGCCCCCTATCACCGCGCGATCGCGGCGATCGCGCGCACGCACCGGCCCGCGCTGATCGTGGCGGTCCACAGTTTCACGCCTGCGCTCGCAACCGGCGGCGCCGCGCGTCCCTGGCCGGTCGGCATCCTCTACAACCGCGACGCGCGCGCGGCGCGGTTGGCGATCGAGCTGCTGCAGCAAGAGGGTTTGCTGGTCGGCGACAATCAGCCCTATTCGGGGCGACAGCTCAACACGACGCTCAACCGCCATGCCGAAGCGGCCGGTATCCCCAGCTTAGCGATCGAAATCCGCAACGACGGTATCGCCACCGATCCAGGTGTCCGGCAATGGGCCGATCGACTCGTTCCCATCCTCGCCGACATCGCCGCAAGGCTGGCGCCGGGTGCTGGCGGCGGGCTATAGCCGCGCGATGCGTTTCCCGATCTTGATGCCGCTGCTGCTCGCCGGATGCGGCCAGTCCCAATCGAATACCGACCGGCTGACCCGGGCGGAGGCTCGAGCGGGCGCCGAGGCCGACGCATCGGGCCGCATCCTGTGCGCGCACGACGGCGCGAGCGACTTCACGCGCGCCTGCACGCTTGACCGGGTGACGAGCCCCGACGGGTTGGTACTGACTGTCGGCCATCCCGATGGCGGCTTCCACCGGCTGCTGGTGACCAAGGACGGGCGCGGCGTGGTTGCCGCCGACGGCGCCGAAGTCGCCAAGGTCAGCATTATCAGCCCCGACGAGATCGAGGTTGCGCTCGGCGACGATCGCTACCGCCTGCCGGCGACGGTGGAGGACAAGGCCGCCAAGGCGGGGCAATGACCGGCATCGAGGGCCAGCCGATCCTGACCGCCGCCGAAATGCGCGCGGCCGAAGCGGCAGCGATGGCGGCGGGGACCAGCGTCGAGGCGCTGATGGAGCAGGCGGGTGAAGGCGTCGCGGAAGCCGTGTGGCGCTTCGGTGGCGGCGCGCCGGTGCTGATCCTTTGCGGACCGGGCAATAACGGTGGCGATGGCTATGTCGCGGCCCGGATCCTGCGTGCGCGCGGTGCCGATGTCCGCGTGGCGGCGACCGGGGCACCCCGCAGCGACGTCGCCGCCCGCGCACGCGCCGGGTGGGACGGGCCGGTGGAAGACATTATTCGCGCGGCCGCGGCACCGGTGCTGGTCGATGCGCTGTTCGGAACCGGGCTCAGCCGCAAGCTTGATGACGCGCTGGTCGATCGCGTCGATGCCCTGCAGGGCCGCGCACACCGTTCGATCGCGGTCGATCTGCCGAGCGGACTCGACTGCGATACCGGTGACCTGCTTCGGACCGTCTGCGCGCCGTTCGACCTGACGCTCGCGCTGGGTGCGATCAAGCCGGTACATGTGCTGGCGACGTCGGCCGCGCTGTGCGGCACGGTACGCGTCATTCCGTTGGCGATCGACCTGCCCCGTGACGCGCGGACGCGGGTAATGGGGCATCCACTCCTGATCGAGCCCGACAACGCCAGCACCAAATACAGCCGGGGCATGGTCGCGGTGATCGGCGGCGCGATGCCCGGCGCGGCCGCGCTGGCGTCGGCGGCCGCGCTCCGGAGCGGAGCGGGCTATGTCCTGTTACTGGTCGAGGCGCTGCCCATCGGTGTGCCGCACGCCGTGGTGCATCGCCCATGGTCGCCCGGAGCGCTGAGCGATGCGCGCATCGGTGCGGTGCTGGTCGGGCCAGGGCTCGGCCGCGACGACGCCGCGCGCGCCAGGCTCGACGCGGCGATCGCCAGCCAGCATCCGCTCGTCATCGATGGCGATGCGCTCCATCTGCTCGGTGACCGTAGCTTCCACAATCGCGCGGCGCCGGTGGTGCTGACGCCCCATGGCGGCGAGTTCAGCGCGCTGTTCGGCGCGTGGACCGGCAGCAAGATCGACGCGACACGTGCTGCCGCCGATCGGTTCGGGGCCGTGGTCGTGTTCAAGGGGGCGGACACCGTCATTGCCGACCCGTCGGGCAGGGTGATCGTGGCGCCGAACGGGTCGCCGTGGCTCGCAACCGCCGGGACGGGAGACGTGCTCGCCGGGATCGTCGCGGCGATGGCGACCAGTGCCCGCCATGAATGGTTTGGCTTTCCGGGTGCGCCCGATTGGATCGATCGTACCCGGGTTGAAACGGCGGTCTGGCTGCACGCGGCCGCCGCGCGCCGTGCTGGCATCGGGCTGATCGCCGACGATCTGCTGCCTGCCATCACTGCCGTGATCGCCAACCGATGAGCGACTCCGATCTGATTGTGCGCGTGGCCGCACGCGGCGATGGCGTGACCGCCGACGGGCGTCATGCACCGCTCGCGGCCCCCGGCGACCGGTTGCGTGCCGACGGTACGGTCGAGCCCGGGCCCCATCGCCAGACGCCGCCATGTCGCCATTTTCCGACCTGCGGCGGGTGCCAGCTCCAGCATCTGGACGAGGGCGCCTACGCCGATTTTGTACGCGACCGCGTGATCGGCGGACTCGCCGCACAGGGGCTGCAGACCGAGGTCCGACCCGCGATCGTCTCGCCGCCGCGCACGCGGCGCCGCGCGACGTTTCATGCCGAAAAGGGCGGCAAGTTCACCATCGGTTTCAGCGAGCAGGGCAGCCATGCGCTGGTCGACCTCGCCGAATGTCATATCCTCGATCCTCGGCTGTTCGCGTTGCTCGCGCCGCTGCGTCGGCTGCTGCCGCCGCTGATGCGGCCCAGGCGACGAGTCGAGATCGTGATGACGCTCGCTGATCAGGGCGTCGACTTGCTGTTGCGCGGGGTGGAGGCCGACGGCCTGGCGGTGGCTGAAGCCCTGTCGGCGTTCGGGCAGGCGCAGGCGCTTGCGCGGCTGTCAGTCGACAGCGGGTTGGGGACTGAGACGCGGTACGAGCCGGTCGAGGCGACGGTGACGCTTGGCGGACTGGCGGTGCCGCTCCCTGCGGGTGCGTTTCTGCAGGCGACGCCCGAGGGTGAAACCGCGCTGGTGGCGGCGGTACGCGAGGCGGTCGGGGAGGCGACCACGGTCGCCGATCTGTTCGCCGGGCTGGGCACCTTCACCTTTGCATTGCCCGGAAAGGTTTACGCTGCCGAGGGCGCGCGCGATGCGTATTTCGCGCTGAAGGCCGCGGCAGGGCGCGGGCAACGGCAAGTGTTCGCCGAGCACCGCGACCTGTTCCGGCGGCCGTTGATGCCCGCCGAGCTCGACCGGTTCGCGGCGATCGTGCTCGATCCGCCGCGTGCCGGCGCGCGAGAGCAGGCCGAACAGCTGGCGTCGAGCAAGGTGCCGGTTATCGCTTATGTTTCATGTAATCCCAGTAGTTTCGCGCGCGATGCGAAGGCGATCTGTGAAGGCGGTTATCGGCTCGACTGGGTGCAGCCGGTCGGCCAGTTCCGCTGGTCGACGCATGTCGAGCTAGTCGGACGCTTCAGCCGATAGCATTGCTCTACTGCCCCACCGGCAACAACGATGGTGGCCCGTGTCTCGACGTCGCTCGACACGAACGGGGTCGCTTTGGGACACGCGTTCAGGGATAGTCCGCGCGCAGGAAGAACAGACCGTCGGGCGGCGCGTTGAGGCCTAGCGCGGCGCGGTCCCGCGCTTCCAGCGCGGCGGTGATGTCGTGGGGTGTCCATTTTCCTTGGCCGACGAGCGCGAGACAGCCAACCATCGAGCGCACCTGATGATGCAGGAACGACCGCGCCGATGCGAACACGCGGATCGTCTCGCCGTCGCGCACGACGTCGAGCCGGTCTAGCGTGCGCAGCGGGCTTTCGGCCTGGCAATGCACCGAACGGAAAGTCGTGAAATCATGCCGCCCGAGCAGTCGTGCAGCGCCCCGCGCCATCGCTTCGGCGTCGAGTGCGGTGGGGACGCGCCACGCCAGCCCCTTGTCGAACGTCAGCGGCGCGCGGCGATTGGCGATGCGATATTCATAGTGGCGGGCGATGCACGAAAAGCGTGCATGCCAGTCATCGCGGACGACTTCGCAGCCGATAATCGCGACGGGGGCAGGGCGAAGCACCGCGTTCAGCGCTTCCATCAGCCGGAATGGTGTGATCGCACGGTCGATATCGACATGCGCACGCATCGCCGCTGCATGGACCCCGGCGTCGGTGCGTCCGGCCGCATGAACCGCCGCGTCTTCGCGGACGATGCGCGCAATCGCTTCCTCGATCGCCTGCTGGACACTGGGGCCGTGCGCCTGCCGCTGCCACCCCATGAAGGGTCGGCCGTCATATTCGACCGTCAGCGCATAGCGTGTCACGTGAGGCGGGTTCCGGCGGAGATCGGGAAGCCGCGCAGTAACTCGTCTGACGTCATGACGCCTCGCCCTGCGCGTTGGACGTTTATCGGAATGAGGACGCCGCTGCCGCAGGCGATTTCCAGCGCACCGCCGACGACGGTTCCTGGTGCCGTGCCAACGGTATCGGGGTCCGGATAGGCATTGAGGATTTTGATCCGCTCACCGGCAAATTCAAAAAACGCGCCGGGTACCGGATTGAACGCGCGGACCTGGCGCTCGATCGCTGCTGCGGGTAGCGTCCAGTCGATCCGCGCTTCGGCCTTGTCGATCTTGGCGGCATAGGTCACCCCGTCGTCGGGTTGTGGAACCGGCGGGTAGGCGGATAGATCGCGCAGTACCTCGACCATCAGCCGCGCACCCATGGCGCTCAGTTCGTCGGTCAGCGCCCCTGCTGTCTTGGCCGCGATCGGTGTTGCCTCGCGCAGCCGCACCGGGCCGGTGTCGAGTCCGGCTTCCATATCCATAATGCACACGCCGGTTTCGGCATCACCGGCAAGGATCGCCCGCTGGATCGGCGCGGCGCCACGCCAGCGCGGCAACAGCGAGGCATGGACGTTGAGGCAGCCGAAGCGCGGTGCCGCCAGGATCGGCCTCGGCAGGATCAGGCCATAGGCTGCGACCACGGCCACATCGGCGTCGAGCGCGGCGAACGCGGCCTGGGCGTCCGGATCGCGCAGGGTCAGCGGCGTGCGAACCTGGATGCCAAGAGCTTCGGCAGCGGCGTGCACCGGCGTCGGCGCGAGCGCCTTACCGCGACCGGCCGGACGCGGCGGCTGGCTGTAGCTCGCGACCAGATCATGCCCCGCGTCGACCAGCGCGCGCAGCACCGGTGCTGAGAATTCGGGCGTTCCCATAAAGACGATCCGCATCGCGCTTCCATCAACGCTTGGCAGGGGGCGATGCAAGCCCTTATCTGGCGCGCATGGCATCCCCCGAAATCGACGCGCTGACGCAGGCACTGGCGCGGTTGCCGGGCCTCGGCCCGCGATCGGCCAGGCGCGCGGTGCTGCATCTGCTCAAGAAGCGCGAGACGGCGCTCGAGCCGCTGCTCGATGCGCTGGCGGCAGTTTCGCAACGGCTCGCGCGCTGCGCCACATGCGGCAATGTCGACACGACCGACCCTTGTGCGATCTGCGCCGATCCGCGCCGCGATCCGCGCGCGCTGTGCGTGGTCGAGGAAGTCGCCGATCTTTGGGCGCTCGACCGGTCGCGGCTGTTTCCCGGCAAGTTCCATGTGCTCGGCGGCAAGTTGTCGGCGCTCGACGGCGTCCGGCCCGAGGATCTGAGCATCGATTCGCTGGTCCGGCGGATCGAGGCAGGCGGGATCGACGAAGTGGTGCTCGCGATGAACGCCACGCTCGAAGGGCAGACCACCGCGCATTACATCGCCGACCGGATCGAGCGGTTTCCGGTGCGCATCACGCAGCTCGCGCACGGCCTGCCGGTAGGGGGCGAGCTCGACTACCTCGACGAAGGGACGCTCGCGCAGGCGTTGCGGGCGCGTCGGCCGGTTACTTGACGATCCAGCTTGCCAATCCTAGCTGAACCCCATGGCCGCGCTCCCGATCATCGAGATTCCCGATCCGCGTCTGCGCACCATCTCGGCGCCCGTCGCCGAGGTGACCGACGCGACGCGCGCGCTGATCGCCGACATGTTCGACAGCATGTACGCGGCGCGCGGGATCGGGCTTGCCGCGATCCAGATCGGCGTGCCCGAGCGCGTGCTGGTGATCGACCTTCAGGAAGAGGGTGAGGATGGGAAGCCGGTGAAGGCCCCGCGCGTCTTCATCAATCCCGAGATCGTCGAGACCGCGCCCGAGCTGAACGTCTATACCGAGGGCTGCCTGTCGGTCCCTGATCAATATGCCGATGTCGAACGTCCGGCGACATGCCGCGTGCGCTGGCTCGACGAGCAGGGCAAGGCGCATGACGAACGGCTTGACGGCTTGCTCGCGACTTGCATCCAGCACGAGATGGATCATCTGGAAGGAATCGTCTTCATCGACCATCTGTCGCGGCTGAAGCGCGAGATGGTGCTGAAGAAACTCGCCAAGGCACGCAAGGCCGCCGCCTGAACGCTTGCGCAGGGGCGCATCGGCAGGCCACATCCTCGCTCGATAACTGGGGGAGGAACGATATGATCGCCAAGCTGTTCGGCATGCCCGGCTCGCTCTACACCGCGCGGGCACGCAGCTATCTGATCAAGCAACGGATCGATTTCGAGGAAGCGATCCCCGCCGATCCCGCCTGGCCTGGGGTCACCCAGGCAATCGGCCGCTGGATCATCCCGGTGCTGGTGCTGCCCGATGGCACGATCATCCAGGATGGCGTTGCGATCATCGACCATTATGAAGCGCAGGGCGTGCGCATGCCCGCCGACCCCGACACTCCCGTCCACCGCGCGATCGGCCATTTGTTCGAGCTGTTCGGCGGGGAGGGGATGCTGCGCCCAGCGATGCATTATCGCTGGAATTTCGATGCGGAAAACCTTGCGTTCCTGCGCCGCGACTTCGTCAGCGGGCTGATGCCGCAGGCGAAGGGCGATGCCGAGGCGGCCGTATTTGCAGCGGCAAGCGGGCGGATGCGCAAGGCGGGCCTGAGCTTCGGCATCGAGCCCGAAACCATTCCGACGATCGAGGCGAGCTATATCGCGCTGCTCGGCCTGCTCGACGCGCATTTCGCCGACCACCCTTATTTGCTCGGCGGGCGACCGACGCGCGGCGATTACGGGTTGATCGCGCCGCTTTACGCGCACCTCGCGCGCGATCCCCATCCCGCGACGATCATGAAGTCGGGCTATCACCACGTCTGGCGCTGGGTCGAGCGGATGAATTCGGCGCAGGCCCAGCTCGGCGGCCACGCCGCGCGCGGCGAGGTGCTGATCGATGGCGATGGCGTGCCGGAGACGCTTATGGCGCTGATGCGCTTCGTCGCCGAGGATTTCCTGCCCGAACTTGGCGCGCATGTCGCCTATGCCAATGCTTGGCTGGCGGCGCGGCCCGATCTGGTCGCCGGCACCAACGGGCTCGACAATCCCGGCGTGCGCGGGATCGGCCTCGCGGAGTTCGACTGGCGCGGGCATGTCATTGCCTCGGCAGTGATGCCGTATCGCTTCTGGCTGCTCGACCGGTTCCAGGCAAATGTCGCTTCGGCTGCGGAACCAGTATTCGCAGCGGCGGGCCTCGGCGCACTGCTGACCCTGCGCACCGATCGCCCGGTGCTGCGCCTCGGTAATCTCGAAGTCTGGGGCGAACCGCGCTGACGTTTTTTTGTTCGTTTCTTGCCGAATACGGCCGTTTGCCCTGAGCTTGTCGAAGGGTTGCCCTTTTTCTTCCGCCGGCTCGCAAAAGAAGATCGGTGCTTCGACAGGCTCAGCACGAACGGGCGAGGGTGTCAGATCGTACCGAGGCTAAGTTGCCGCGATCGCTTCCAGCACGGGCTTCGCCCATTCCGGGCGGCAGATCAGCAGGTCGGGCAGCAGCGGATCGGCGCAGTTGTAGACGAGCGGGCTGCCGTCGATGCGCGAGGCGTGCAGCCCCGCCGCCATCGCGACGGCGGCCGGCGCGCAATTGTCCCATTCGAACTGGCCGCCCGAATGGAGATAGATGTCGGCCTTGCCGATCAGCACCGCCATCGCCTTGTAGCCCGCCGACCCCATCGGCACGAGCACACCGCCAATCGCATCGGCGACGGTCTCTGCAAGCTTCGGCGCGCGGGTGCGGCTGACGGCGATGCGTGGCGGGCCGTCGTGCGGTGGCGGCAGCAGCGGTGGATGGAGGCTGCAATAGGTCTTGCCCGATGCCGGCAGGCAGACCGCTCCCAGCAGGGGCACGCCATCAACCGCCAGCCCGATATGCACGGCATAGTCGCCCAGCCGGTCCGAATAATCGCGCGTGCCGTCGAGCGGGTCGACGATCCAGACACGCCGTGCGCCGCACCGCGCCCCGTCGTCTTGCGCCTCTTCGGACAGGATGAAATCGTGCGGTCGGGCGGCGTGCAGCCGGTCGAGGATGAGGCTGTTGGCTTCAAGGTCGCCGCGCCTGCCGAGTTCGACCGCCGAGCAGGTGGCGCTCGACATGATCTGGCGCAACAAGGCACCGGCTTCGCTGGCGATCGCTTCGGCCAGATCGGCATCGGCGGCAAGGCCCGCGCGCGCAATATCGGGCGCGGCCGGGGCCGTCACAAGGCATAACTCCAGACGCCGACGATATGCTCGATGATGCGGTTCGCGGCTTCCTCGGCGCTTTCGCTGGTCGTGTCGATGTGCAGATCGGGCGCCTCCGGCGCTTCATAAGCGCTCGAAATGCCGGTGAAATTGGGAATCTTGCCGGCGCGAGCACGGGCATAGAGGCCCTTCACGTCGCGTGCTTCGGCAACGCTCAACGGCGTGTCGATGAAGATCTCAACGAACTGGTCGGCGGGTAGCATCGCGCGCACCATGGCACGTTCGGCCCGAAAGGGCGAGATGAAGGCGGTGATCACGATCAGACCAGCATCGGCCATCAGCCGGGCGACTTCGCCTGCGCGACGGATGTTCTCCACCCGGTCGGCATCGCTGAAGCCAAGATCGCGGTTGAGGCCATGGCGCAGATTGTCGCCGTCGAGCAGGAAGCTGTGCCGACCGAGCGCGTGCAGCTTGCGCTCGACGAGATTGGCGATCGTCGACTTGCCCGATCCCGACAGACCGGTGAACCACAGCACCCGTGGCTGCTGTCCCTTGATCGCGGCGCGCGCCTGCGGCGTCACATCGATCGCCTGCCAATGGACGTTGCTCGCGCGGCGCAGCGAATGGCGGATCATGCCCGCGCCCACCGTCGCGTTGGTCGCGCGGTCGATCAGGATGAAGCCGCCAAGATCGACGCTGTCGGCATAGGGCGTGAAGACGATCGGCCGGTCGGTCGCGAAATCGAGCACGCCGATGTCGTTGAGCGCGAGCGTCTGCGCCGACAGGCGTTGCAGCGTGTTGACGTCGATCCGGTGGTCGGGCGCGCGCAGCGTCGCGGACACCGTCTGCGCGCCGATCTTCATCAGATAGGCGCGACCGGGCATCATCGGCGCATCGTCCATCCAGACGATGGTTGCCGAGAACTGGTCGGACACTTCGGGCGGCGCGTCGGCGGCGGCGATCACATCGCCGCGCGCGCAATCGATCTCGTCGGTGAGCGTCAGCGTCACCGACTGGCCGGCGACGGCTTGCGGCAGGTCGCCGTCGAAGGTCACGATGCGATCGACCGTGCTGATCTTGCCCGACGGCAACAGCCGCACCCGATCACCCGGGCGCACCGCGCCGCGCGCGATCTGGCCGGCAAAGCCCCGGAAGTCGAGGTCGGGGCGGTTGACCCACTGCACCGGCAGCGCGAATGGCTCGCGGGTCAGGGCGTCGCGGTCGATCTCGACCGTTTCAAGATGCTCGATCAGCGTCGGTCCCGCGTGCCAGCGCATCGCCGCCGATCGTGTCGCGACATTGTCACCCTTGAAGCCCGAAATCGGGATGGCGGTAACATTGTCCAGACCGATCGTGTCGGCAAAGGCCACATAATCCGCGACGATCCGGTCGAAGACCGCGCGATCATAGCCGACCAGATCCATCTTGTTGACCGCGAGCACGATCCGTTCGATGCCAATCAGCTTGGTGAGATAGCTGTGCCGCCGCGTCTGGGTCAGCAGCCCCTTGCGCGCGTCGACCAGGATGACGGCGAGATCGGCCGTCGACGCGCCGGTGACCATGTTGCGAGTATATTGCTCGTGACCGGGCGTATCGGCGACGATGAACTTGCGCTTGTCGGTCGCGAAAAAGCGGTAGGCGACGTCGATGGTGATGCCCTGTTCGCGCTCCGCGGCAAGCCCGTCGACCAGCAGCGCGAAATCGATCTCGCCGCCCTGCGTGCCGATCCGCTTGCTGTCGGCTTCGAGCGCGGCGAGCTGATCCTCGAAGATCATCTTCGAGTCATAGAGCAGCCGTCCGATCAGCGTCGACTTGCCGTCATCGACCGAGCCGCAGGTGATGAAGCGCAGCAGCGACTTGGCCGAATGCCGCGCAAGATAGGCGTCGATATCGTCGGCAATCGCCGGATCGGGCGCATAGGCGGGCGCGGTCGCCATCAGAAATACCCCTCCGCCTTCTTCTTTTCCATGCTCGCAGCCTGGTCATGGTCGATCAGCCGACCTTCGCGTTCGGATGTCGTCGTCAGCAGCATTTCCTGGATCACTTCGGACAGCGTCGTTGCACGGCTTTCGACGGCTGCCGTCAGCGGAAAGCAGCCGAGCGTTCGGAACCGCACCCAGCGTTCGGTGACGTCAAGCTTGCGGCCGAGCACGCGTTCGACCCGGTCGATATCGTCGGCCATCAGCAGCTGGCCGTTGTGGACGAAGGTCGGTCGCGGCGCGCTGAAATAGAGCGGGACGATCTCGATCCGCTCGGCCTGGATGTAATGCCAGATATCGAGCTCGGTCCAGTTCGACAGCGGGAACACGCGGATGCTCTCGCCCGCGTGCTTGCGGGCATTGTAGAGGCGCCACAGCTCGGGCCGCTGCTGACGCGGATCCCAGCGCTGGCTGGTCGATCGGAAGCTGAACACGCGTTCCTTGGCGCGGCTCTTTTCCTCGTCGCGCCGGGCACCGCCGAAGGCGGCGTCGAAGCCGTGCTCGCTGAGTGCCTGCTTGAGCCCTTCGGTCTTCCACATGTCGGTATGGCGGCTGCCGTGATCGAACGGATTGATGCCGAGCGCTTCGGCTTCGGCATTGCGGTGGACGATCAATTCCATCCCGGCGGCTTCGGCGGCGCGTCCGCGCGCGGCGTACATCGCTTTGAACTTCCACGTCGTGTCGACGTGCAGCAGCGGGAAGGGAGGCGGCGCGGGATAGAAAGCCTTGCGCGCCAGATGCAGCATCACCGCCGAATCCTTGCCGACCGAATAGAGCATCACCGGCTTGTCAGCTTCGGCGACGACTTCGCGCAGGATGTGGATGCTTTCGGCCTCAAGCCGCTGCAGGTGCGTAAGCGGTAACATGCGCGCTAGTTAGTTCGCGGCGCGGGCAATGCGACGAAGTTATCCTGTCGCCACTGAAACCTGTGTCATCCGCCGTGCCGATTCAGCGAAGCGAAAATTACTCTAGTCGAGGTCGCGCCGCTCGATCGAATCGAGGATGCGCGCGCCGGCCATGAACACGGCGATCGGGCAGACGCCGAACAACAGCCAGCCGCCGAAGCCCGGATATTGCTGGAGATAATGCGCGCCGCGCTCGACCGCGCCGAGGCCGAGCGCGTAGATCACGACAAAGGCCTCGAACTTGTTCTTGATAACGAACAGGCTGATGAACTTGCGCCACATGCTAGAGGCTTAAGCAAGCGTCGGGCCAAGCGCGGATTTGCGCTGGTTTCGGCTTAAGCGACGTGGTTAACTGTCAATGAATCCGACAGGTCGAGCGCGTCGAGCAGGGCGGCGCGGGCGCGCTCGATGTTGGCGATCAGCGCGGGCGCGGCGATGTCGCGCGATTCGATTTCCTCGGGCCAATGCGCGGTGACAATCGCCGCCAGCCGATCGAGCTTGGCGTGATTCACCAGGAAACGCGGATCGACCGTCGCCGGATCGGCGACGACGCGCAGCCGGAGACAGGCGGGACCGCCACCATTGGCCATCGATTCGCGGACATCGACAACCTCGACCCGGCGGATCGGCCCGTTGTCTGCCAGCATCGTCTGCAACCAAGCCCAGACGCGGCCATTGGCACGCGCTTCCTCAGGCACGATCAGCGCCATCGTCGCGTCGGGCAACGTCACCAGCTGCCCATTGAACAGATAGGAACCGACGGCGTCGGCGAGGCTGACCGCGCTGGCCGGGACTTCGACGATCTGGGCGCCCGGCAGGGCGGCGGTGATTGCCGCATAGACGGCGTCACGATCGGCGAAAGCAAGTTCGTGCGCGAACAGCACCGGCCCGTTCGCAACCGCCACGACGTCGTTGTGAAACGCGCCGGCCGCGATCGCTTGCGGGTTCTGCTCGGCAAAGATGGTGCGCGCCGGATCGAGCCGATGCGCGCGCGCGATTGCTGCGCTCGCGACCCGGCTCTGGCGCGCGGGGAAGGGACCGCCCGGCTCGCCATAGACGAAAATCTCGATCCCCGGCGCATCATGCGCGGTGGCCATCCGCATGTGATTGGCGGCGCCTTCGTCACCAAAGGGTGGCGGGACCGGGCCGTGCACCGCGAAGGCAGCGTGCGCAAAGGCCAGCCGCAGCTGGGCGAGCGTTTCGGGCCATTCATGGCTGCGATGCGGCATTGTCAACAGATTGGCGACGGTCAGGTGCGTCTTGCCGTCGGCCGTATCGGGCGCGGGCGATACGGTCGCGGCATTCGCGGCCCACATCGCCGATGCCGACAGTGCCTGAGCCTTCATTTCGGGCGGCGCGGCGGCATAGTCGATCGACAGGCTCGCGAGCCAGCGGTGATCGGGCCGCGCGTGCGGCAACAGAATGCCCTGCGTCAGCCCGAGCGCGAGGTTGGCGCGCATCTTGGCGATGCCCTGCAGAGCGGCCGTACGCGGGTGCGAGACTTGCCCCGCATTGCCGGTCGCGGCGAGATTGCCGAGGCTCAGGCCTGCGTAATTGTGGCTGGGGCCGACCAACCCGTCGAAATTGATCTCGATCATGCGCGCGACACGTAAAGGATGTTTCCGTCGATGTCTGCGCCGATCCGGGCTGCGCAGCGGGGGTCGATCACCGCACCAGACCCGGCTTCACGCAGCCGTCCATATGCGCAGCGGAAATCCTGGAGCTTGCCGCTGGCGACGATCGCCGCATCGCCGCCGTCGTGGTCGGTCGCGATCAGCGTTGTCCGGCGTGCCTCGCGGATCGACTTTACCTGGTCGGTCCTGGCGATCATCGTCGGGCCGCCATCGAAAATGTCGATGTATTTGTCGAAAGCGAAGCCTTCATTCTCCAGCATGCGCATCGCCGCGCGCCCGGACGGATGTGGAATCCCGATTGCCGCCCGCGCGGTTTCCGACAGCATCGCAGTGTAGATCGGGTGCTTGGGGAACAGATCGGCGATGAACTGGTGACCGTGGGTCGCGTTGAACTGGTCGGCGTCCTGAAAATTCATGCCGAAGAAGCGTCCGGCAAGCCCGTCCCAGAACGGCGATCCGCCGGCTTCGTCGATCACGCCGCGCAGTTCGGCGAGTACCCGATCGGCGAAGCGCGCGCGGTGCTCCGCCATGAACAGATAGCGGCTGCGCGCGAGCAGCATGCCGAGCCCGCCGGCGCGCTCGGCCGGGTGGAGGAACAGCCCGCCGACTTCGCTGCAGCCTTCGAGGTCGGTCGTGAGCGCGAGCATTTCAGCACGGAACGTGCGCCCCAGTTCCTTGCTGTGCTGCGTCAGCGTGCCCAGCCGGTAGCTGTAGAAGGGGTGACTTTGGCCAACTTGCGTGAAGATCTGGCAGGTCCCGCGGACATCGCCTGTGTCGGTATTCTCGAGCACCAGCACGAACAGTTCGTCGGCGAGCGGCCCGTCGGCGCGGGCAAAGGCCGTATTGCTGCGATCGAGCTTGGCGCGCAGCGCGCTGCGGTCGGCGGGCAGATTTGTGAAGCCGCCGCCGGTCAGCTTCGCCATTTCGTACAGCGGCTGAAGGTCGGACTCGCGCGCGGCGCGGATGACGAAGCTCACAGATGACCTTTCTGGACAATGCGGGCGATGGCGAGCGCCGACAGCGCGGCGCGTTCGGGCAGCGACTCGACGATCAGATACTCGTCGCTCGAATGGATCTCGCCGCCGCGCGCGCCCATCGTATCGACGACGGGGACCCCGCAGGCAGCGATGTTGTTGCCGTCGCACACCCCGCCGGTATCGCGCCACCCGATCGCGAGACCCAGATCGGCGCCGGCAGCCTTTACGACGTCGAACAGCTTGGCGGCATCGGGAGTGATCGGCTTCGGCGGGCGGTTGAAGGCGCCGTGGCAGTCGATGCGCACATTGTGCGCGGCAGCGACAGCGGCAATGCTGGCGTAGAGATGGGCGCGCGCAGCGTCGATCGCGGCGGCGTCCTTCGGGCGGAAATTGACGCGCAGGATGGCCAGATCGGGCACGACATTGTTCGGCCCGCCGCCCTCGATCCTTGCCGGGTTGACCGCCAGCGCAGGCGAGCGCGCCTCGGCCAGTCGCAGTGCGAGATCGGCGGCGGCGAGCACGGCGTTGCGACCCTCGTCGGGGTTGCGCCCGGCATGGGCGCTGCGCCCGTGGATGGTGATCGAGAAATTGCCGGTGCCGCCGCGCGCGCCGGCAAGAGTGCCGTCCGGCAGCGCGGGCTCATAAGTGAAGGCGGCGAGCTTGCCGCGCGCGACGTCGGCGATCAGCGCCGCCGACGACAGCGACCCTGTTTCCTCGTCCGAGCCGATCATCACCTGATAACCGAATTGCTCCGCAAAAAGGCTTGCCTCGATCGCTTTCAGCGCCGCGAGCATCAGCGCGATTCCGCCCTTCATGTCGGCGACGCCGGGACCGCCGAGTACCCCCGGCTCGATCCAGTGCGTCGCCTGAAACGGATGATCGGCGGGAAAAACGGTGTCCAGATGACCCGTGAACAGCAGCTGGAGCGGTGCCGACGGCCGCACAGTAACCAGCAGATGCCGACCGTGGTCGATCGCTGCCCTTCGTCCATCGGGCTGCACGGTTTCGACTGGCGTCGGCGCGATCAGCTCGACGCGACCGGGCAGGATCGCAAAGGCATCCGCGAGCAATTGCGCCATCGCCGCAACGCCCGCGAGATTCCGCGTCCCCGAATTGACGGCGCTCCATGCGAGCACCTGGTCGAGCATCGGCGCCGAACGGGCATCATCGATGAGCGCGGTCTCGGCGGCTGAAAGCGTCGGCATACGCGGCGGCTTAGCCGTTTCGCACGCGGCACTCCACCGATTTGCTTGACGGCTGGTGCCCCGCAGCGTTGGATTGCGTCCAATGACCTATGAGATCGCCAAATTCCTGCACATCACGGGGGTCGTGATGCTGATGGGCAACATCACCGCCAGCGCGATCTGGAAAGTGTTCGCCGATGGCACCGGCGACCCGCGCATCGTCGGCTTTGCCCAGCGGCTGGTGACGATCACCGACTGGAGTTTGACGTTCTGGGGCGTCGTGCTGACGATTGTGGGCGGCTATGGCGCGGTCTGGATTGCGGGCATCGATCCGTTCACGCCGAAATGGCTGTTGTGGAGCCAGATTTTATTCGTGATCGCCGGGCTGATGTGGCTGGCGATTCTGGTGCCGATCCAGATCCGGCAGGCGAAGACCGCGCGCGGCTTTGCCGAGGGCGGGGAAATTCCCGAGCGCTATCGCCGTGACAGCTGGCGCTGGATCGTCTGGGGCCTGATCGCGACGGTGCCGCTGGTCGCAGCGACCTGGCTGATGATCGCCAAACCCTATTGAGGGCGGAGATGGTCGGCAAACGCCGCCATGACGTCACGGTAGAGCTGCTGCTTGAAGTCCACCGCCAGCTCGACCACCTGCTTGGGCTCGACCCATCTCCAGGCGCGGAATTCCTGATGCTCGGTCGCGATATCGACGTCGTTGTCTTCCCCATGAAATCGGAACAGATACCAGCGCTGGCGCTGGCCGCGCCATTTGCCTTTCCAGATTCGGCCGATCAGTTCGTCGGGGAGGTCGTAGCAGAATTCGCCCGGCGCCTCGGCGATCAGTGCTACCTTGTCAGGCGCAATGCCGGTTTCCTCGCGCATCTCGCGCAGCGCGGCGGTCAGCCCGTCCTCGCCATCGTCGATGCCGCCCTGCGGCGGCTGCCAGGCCTCGACCGCCGTGTCGATGCGCTGGCCGACGAAGACCTGGCCTGCCCGGTTGAGGATGAGGATCCCGGCGCTGGGGCGATAGGGAAGGTCGGCGGCGTCGGTCACGCAGCCGCCTCGGCGATCAGCGCCTTCAGTGCCGCGAGCGCGCCCGTCACATCGGCCTGCGCCGACGGAATCGCCTGGCGCATCGTCACGAAGCCATGGATGTTCCCCGCCGCCTCGCGGTAGACGACCGGCACGCCGACGGCGATCAGCGCCGAGGCATAGGCGCGGCCCTGGTCGCGCAGCGGATCGAGCCCCGCGGTCAGCACGACGGTGGGCGGCATATCCTTGTGGCTCGCGTGCAGCGGGGCACCGCGCCAGTCACCCTCGGTAACGGCATAAGCGGCGTCGAACCACGCCATGCCTTCCTTCGTCAGCACGCGGCCCTGGTTGAACAGGTCGTAGGACGCGTAATGCTCGGCCTTGTCGACTGTCGGATAGATCGGGAACTGCGCGATCACCGGCACCGCTGCCGGCGCATCGCGCAGCGCCATGGCGGTGACCACCGTCAGATTGCCGCCAGCGCTGTCGCCTGCCGGGACGAGGCCGGTGACGGTAAGGCCGAGTGCGGCCGGACTGGTCGCAATCCAGCGTGCCGCCGCCTCGCAATCCTCGGGCGCTGCCGGGAAGGGGTGTTCGGGCGCGAGGCGATAATGAACCGCGACCACCGGCAGGTCGAGCTGGCGGCTGATCTCCGCGCAGAAGCTGGCATGCGTGTCGAGATCGCCGATCACGAATCCACCACCGTGGAAGAAGACCACCACCGGCCCCCCAGCACGATCGGCGCGGACGTCGAACAGGCGCAGCGGTATCGGACCGGCCGGGCCGGGCGCTTCGAGATCGCGGATGACCGCCAGCTCGCCGAGAGGAAGATCGACCATGTCCTTGCTCGCGAGATAGAGCGCGCGGGCGCCTTCGGGCGGCAGTTCGTGCATTTTCGGCCCCGGCAGGACGTTCAGCATCGCCAGCAACTGGGCGACGTCGGGGCGCGTATAATGCTCGGTCATCGATCTCTCCTGTTCGGGTGGCGCTCAGCGCCCCGGCGCCCTAACTAGGCGGCGTGTTCGCCGTCGTCCATCACCCCGATTATGTGGCACCCGCGCCGGCGCGATCGACCTACCAGTGGAACAAGAACGGTCTGGTGCGCGACCTGCTGCGCGAAAGCGGCGCGCCGATCGCCTGGCATGCGCCCGAGCCGATGCCGCGCCGCTGGATCGAGGCGGTGCATGACGCCGGTTATGTCGAAGAGGTGGTCGAGGCACGGGTGCCTGCGGCGAAGGAACGGCGCATCGGCTTTGCGGTGACGCCGCTGGTCGCGCGGCGGGCGGTGGCGGTTCCGGGCGGCACTTACCTCACGGCGCGGATCGCGCTTGAACGTGGTTTTGCAGCGAACAGCGCAGGCGGGAGCCACCACGCGCTGGCGGATACCGGCGCGGGCTACTGCGTCTTCAACGACCTCGCGATTGCCGCCGTGCGGCTGGTTGCCGAAGGCGTAGGGCAGGTGCTGATCGTCGATTGCGACGTGCATCAGGGCGACGGCACGGCGGCGCTGACGGCGGGCAGGCCGGGGATCGCCACCTATTCGATCCACGCCGACAAGAATTTTCCGGTGCGCAAGGCGCGCTCGACGCTCGACGTGCCGCTGCCCGACGGTGTCGACGATGCGGCGTATCTTCATACACTCGAGACGACGCTGGTCCCGCTCGTTGAGCAAGTGCGGCCGGACATCATATTGTACCAAGCAGGCGTCGATCCATTTGGCGGGGACCGGCTCGGGCGACTGAACCTCTCCGCCGAAGGGCTTGTCGCGCGTGATCGGCTGGTTGCGCGGGTCGCGATCGAGCGCGGGCTGCCGCTCGCCTCGACACTCGGCGGTGGCTACGGCAGCGACGCGCGCGAAGTCGCGATGCGCCACGCAACCTCGATCCTCACGCTCGGCGCGGCCTTCGCAAACCGCGACTTTAGCGGGCGTGCGCATTTTTCGGCTTGGGGACCGGGCGGCACCGGATTAGACCGCGCACACTGAAGATTACAGGAACACGACAATGGCGACCGCCACTCACACTCTCCTTCCCGAAGAACCCGACGCTACACCGCCCGCCGAATCGGTGGTGGTTCGTTTCGCGGGTGATTCGGGCGACGGGATGCAGCTGACCGGCGGTCAGTTCACGCTGTCGACCGCGCTGTCGGGCAATGATCTGGCGACTTTCCCCGATTTCCCGGCGGAAATCCGGGCGCCGCAGGGGACGCTGTTCGGCGTGTCGGCGTTCCAGATCAACTTCGGCTCGACCGAGATCGAAACGGCCGGTGATGCGCCCGACGTGCTGATCGCGATGAACCCGGCCGCGCTGAAGACCAATATCGACCAACTGAAACCAGGCGGTCTCGTGATCGCCGATGAAGGCGAATTCGGCGATCGCAACCTTGCCAAGGCGAAATACGACACCAATCCGCTGAAGGACGGCAGCCTCGCCAAATGGCAGCTGCTGGCGTTCGACATCTCGGCGCTGACGCTCGAATCGGTGAAGCCGTTCGGGCTCGGCAACAAGGAAGCGCTCCGCTGCAAGAACATGTGGACGCTGGGGCTGGCGCTGTGGATGTTCGACCGCCGCCGCCAGCCGATCATCGACTGGCTACGCACCAAATTCGCCAAGAACGAGGTGCTGGCCGAAGCGAACATCGCCGCGCTGAATGCGGGCCACGCTTATGGCGAAACGGCGGAAATTGGCGGCGGCGGGCTGGGTGCGCACCGCCTGCGCCAGCAGCATGTCGATCCGGCGGATGTCGAGCCGGGGCTTTACCGCACGGTGACGGGTGCCGAGGCGATGTCGCTGGGGCTGGTCGCGGGCGCGCAGCTTGCCGACCTGCCGATGTTCTTCGGCGGCTATCCGATCACGCCTGCGTCGGCGATCCTGCATCACCTGGCGCGGTTGAAGGAATTCCACGTCACGACCTTCCAGGCCGAGGACGAGATTGCCGCGATCGCCTCCGCCATCGGCGCGTCCTATGCGGGGCAGCTCGGCGTGACCTCGTCGTCGGGCCCGGGCATCGCGCTGAAGGGCGAAGCGATGGGCCTGGCGATCATGACCGAGCTGCCGCTCGTCATCATCAATTCGCAGCGTGGCGGACCGTCGACCGGGCTGCCGACCAAGACCGAGCAGTCGGACCTTTACCAAGCCGTCTATGGCCGCAACGGCGATGCGCCGATGCCGGTGATCGCCGCGCGATCAGCGTCGGACTGTTTCGATGTCGCGATCGAGGCAGTGCGGATCGCGACCCAGTATATGACTCCGGTGATGGTGCTGACCGACGGCTATATCGCCAATGCTGCCGAGCCTTGGAAAGTGCCCGACATGAGCGGTTACACGCCGTTCCCAGTGACTTTCCTCGACCATGTGCCCGACAGCGGCTTCTTGCCCTATGCGCGCGACGAAAAGCTCGCGCGACCGTGGGTAAAGCCGGGGACTCCCGGGCTGCTCCACCGGATCGGCGGGATCGAAAAGGCGCAAGGGACGGGCAACATCGATTACAGCGCCGCGAACCATCAGGCGATGACCGACACCCGCATGAACAAGGTGCTGGGCGTGAAGGTGCCCGATCAGGACGTGTCGCTCGGCGCCGCTTCGGGCAAGCTGGCAGTGGTCGGCTGGGGATCAACCTATGGCCCGATCCATCAGGCCGTCCGGCGGGCGCTGCGCCGCGGGCAGGACGTCGCGCATATCCACATCCGCCACATCTGGCCGATGCCCGCCAATCTGGGTGATTTGCTGAAGAGTTACGACAAGATCCTCGTGCCCGAAATGAACACGGGCCAGCTCAAGACTCTGCTGCGCGATCAGTTTCTGGTCGACGCCCGACCGCTCAACAAGGTTTCGGGCCAACCCTTCCGCATCTTCGAGATCGAAGAAGCGATCGACGCGATGCTGGGTTAACGGCGGTGTCTCTCTCAACCCCGGAATGTTACGTGGAGGCGGACGGCCATGTCGGTTGAGCCTTTTTTCACAGGCACGGCCGCGGCTGCTTCGATCGTCCTTCCGCCAATTCTGATGCGGGGTTTTAGGCTCGGCGGCGGAGCGGCGTTCCTTAGCTCGGTTGTTCTAGCGAATATTGTTTCTGAAATCGTCTTCCGTGCTGTCGAACCCGACTTTCACTATGGCCCCCTATACGGCCTAGGCATCATAATGAACGTTGTAATCACACTTTTTCTCGCTGGCTGTTCAGTTGCACTAACTGCTGTCGTCACCCGTTGGATAGAGGTTCAGAAATGAACGACATGACCCCCGTTGCCCGCACCACGACCCCCAAGGATTGGGAGTCGGATCAGGAAGTGCGCTGGTGCCCCGGTTGCGGAGACTATGCGATTCTGAAAGCCATGCAGCGCACGATGCCGGAGATCGGCGCGACACCGGAAAACACCGTGTTCGTCAGCGGCATCGGCTGCTCGTCGCGCTTCCCTTACTACATGGAAAGCTATGGCTTCCACACGATCCATGGGCGCGCGTGCGCGGTCGCGACGGGAGTGAAGCTCGCCAATCCGGCGCTTGATGTGTGGATCATCACCGGCGACGGCGACGCGCTGTCGATCGGCGGCAACCACACGATGCACCTGTTGCGCCGCAACCTGAACTGCCAGTTGATCCTGTTCAACAACGAGATCTACGGGCTGACCAAGGGCCAATATTCGCCGACCAGCCGTGAGGGGACGCGCTCGCCGTCGACGCCCTACGGCTCGGTCGATCATCCGGCCAAGCCGTGCGCCTTTGCACTCGGCAGCGGCGCGCGGTTCGTCGCGCGCGGGATTGATGTGCACAAGAACCTGCCCGCCGTGCTGAAGGCGGCCTATCACCACAAGGGCGCAGCCTTCGTCGAAATTTTCCAGAACTGCATCGTCTATAACGATGAGGTGTTCGAGGAATTCACCGCGAAGACCAATGCCGCCGGGCATCAGCTGTGGCTCGAACATGGCAAGCCGATGCTGTTCGCGGGCGGATCGAAGGGTATTGCGATCGATCACATGACGCTCACCCCGATCATTGTCGATGTGGTCGACGGCAATTGGGAAGCGGCCGGCGTGATCGTGCACGACGTCACCAACCGCACGGTGGCGCATATGCTGGTCGAGCTGCCGTTCGGCGAGTTCCCGATGGCGCTCGGCGTGCTCTACGACGACCCCAAACCGACTTTCGAAGACGCGGTCGTCGGCCAGAATGAATCGGCATCGCGCGGCAAGGTCGCCGACCTGCAGAAGCTCGTCGCCAAGGGCCAGACCTGGACGGTCGAGAACGCGCATCATCAGGAGAGCTGATGGCCACGATCCTGTGGCTGCGGCGCGACCTCCGGCTGGCTGATCAGGCGGCGCTTGCCGCTGCGGGGGCAGAGGGGCCGGTGGTGCCGGTTTATGTGCTCGACGATGAGACGCCGAAGCATCGCAGGATGGGCGGCGCGTCGCGATGGTGGCTGCACCACAGCCTTGCCAGTCTGGATCGCGATCTGCGCGCGAAGGGATCGCGGCTGATCTTGCGGCGGGGGCGCAGCGAGGCAGTGCTGGCGGCGATTGCCGAAGAGGTCGGCGCGCGCCGCGTCCACGCGTTGCGGCATTACGAGCCGTGGTGGCGCAATGCCGAAAAGGCGGTCGCGAAGGTGCTCGACCTGGCGCTGCACGACGGCAATTACCTTGCGCCTGCGGGATCGATCACGACCGGGTCGGGCGCACCCTATAAGATTTTCACGCCGTTCTGGCGTGCGCTGTCGGCGACGATGCCGCCGCCGCGCCCGATTGCCGCGCCCGCAACGATCCCGGTGCCGTCGACATGGCCTGCCAGCGACGCGTTGGGCGATTGGGATTTGCTGCCGAAGCGACCCAATTGGGCGCGCGGGTTCGAAGAGGAATGGACGCCGGGCGTGGGCGGGGCTGCGGCTCGGCTGGAAGCTTTCGCCCGCGCGGCATCCGACTATGCCGACCGACGTGATTTGCCGTCGGTCGAGGGTACCTCGCGCCTGTCGCCGCATCTGCACTTCGGCGAGATTTCGCCGGCGACGGTCTGGCATCGCACGGCTACACTCGGCGGCTCGGTCGACAAGTTCCTCGCCGAGCTCGGCTGGCGCGATTACGCGCAGAATGTGATCGTGCAATTGCCCGATTACGGATCGACCAATGCCCGCCCTGGCTTCGATGCGTTTCCGTGGCGCGACGATACCGCGGCCGAGGCGGATCTGACGTCATGGCAGCAAGGGCTGACCGGCTATCCGATCGTCGATGCCGGCATGCGCCAGCTCTGGGCGACGGGGTGGATGCACAACCGCGTCCGCATGATCACCGCATCGTTTCTGATCAAGCACCTGCTGATCGACTGGCGACGCGGCGAAGAGTGGTTTTGGGACTGCCTGGTCGACGCCGATTACGGTTCCAACGCTGTCAATTGGCAGTGGAACGCCGGGACCGGGGTCGATTCGAACATGTTCGTGCGGATCATGGCGCCACTCAGTCAGTCGGAGAAGTTCGACGCCGCGGGGTATATCCGGCGTTGGGTGCCCGAATTGCGCGATGTGCCCGAACCCGCGCTTCACGATCCTGATGAATATGGCTGCCGCCCGCGCGGCTATCCGCCCAAGCGGATCGGGCACCGCGAAGCTCGTGCGCGTGCCTTGGAAGCGGCGAAGAAAACAGGCTAAGGGCGGCGAGCCGTCCTTTGCGAGACAAGAGCCATGAACGCACCAACGTCCGCGACTGTGCCTGCCCGCAGCGGACTGCTGGGCCAGCTTGCGCCGATGTTCAACCGACTGATCGACAGGATCGACGCGGGCTTGGCCCAGGGGAGCATCGAAGCGCGCCTGCCGGACGGGCGGACCCGGCTGATCGGCGGCCGCGGCGAGGGTCCGATGGCCCAGATCGACCTGCGGCGTTGGCAGGCGCTGGCACGGCTGGCGATCGGCGGGTCGTCGGGCTGGTATGTTGCCTGGACCAAGGGCGAATGGGCGAGTCCCGATCCGGTCAAGGTGTTCGAAGTGTTCAGCCGCAACCGCCGGTCGTTAGGCGAAACCGGGCGGTCGGGCGGCGTCGCGCGGCTCGCCAAGCGCGCGTTTCACTGGCTCCACCGCAACAATCGCGGCGGCGCGCGGCGCAATATCGAGGCGCACTACGACCTCGGCAATGATTTCTACGCCGCGTGGCTCGACCCCACGCTGACCTATTCGAGCGCGCTGTTCGACGGCGCCCGCGCCGATCGCCTGGAGGAGGCGCAGCAGCGCAAGCTGGCGGCAATGCTCGATCGCACGGCGACCGCGCCCGGCGACCGCATCCTGGAGATCGGTTGCGGATGGGGGTCGTTTGCCGCCCATGCGGCGGCCGCCGGGCGACAGGTCCATGCGATCACGCTGTCGCCGGCGCAGCAGGCGGCCGTCGCCGCGCGCGGGCTGCCCGGCGTAACGGTGGCGCTCACCGATTACCGTGATGTCACGGGCAACTTTGACGCTGTCGTCAGCATCGAAATGGTCGAGGCGGTCGGGCAGGATTATTGGCCCGCCTATCTGGCGGCGATCGCTCGTCTGTTGAAGCCGGGCGGGCGGGCGGCCATCCAGTTCATCGCGATCGACGATGCGATTTTCGACAGCTACGCCGCCAATGTCGATTTCGTGCAGGCCTATGTCTTCCCCGGCGGCATGCTGCTGTCCGAAAGCCGGTTCCGCGCGCTGGCGGAAGGCGCAGGCTTCGACTGGGCCGACCGGGTCGCGTTCGGCGCGGATTATGCAGAGACGCTGCGGCGCTGGCGGGTGCAGTTCGACGAAGCCGTATCAGCCGATCTGTTGCCGCGGCGTTTCGACAGCGATTTCATCAGCCTGTGGCGATATTATCTGATGTATTGCGAAGGTGGCTTTCGTGGCGGCGGGCTGGACGTTGCACAGGTCACGCTGATCAAGCGGTGACCGCCCCGATCACTTCGAAATGGCCGGTTTCGAAATCGCTCGCAAGCAAGTCCACGATGCGCGCGGCCACTGCTTCGGGCGGCTTGACTGACGCCGGATCTTCGCCCGGATAAGCGCGGGCGCGCATCGCCGTGCGGGTCGCGCCGGGATCGATGATCGCAGTGCGGATTTTCGAGATATTGGCGACTTCGGCACCATAGGCGCCGAGCAGCACCTCGAATGCTGCCTTGGACGCGCCATATTCGCCCCAATAGGCGCGCGGGCTGCGGGCAACACCCGACGTAAGGCCGATCACCCGTCCGTGAGCCGATCGGCGGAGCATGGGGTCGAAGGCTGCAATCAGCGATGCCTGGGCGCTGACATTGAGCGTCAGCACCCGCGCCAGCTCTTTGGGATCGATCGCCGCGACCGCGCCGAGCGTCCCGAGCATCGCGGCGTTGAGCACCAGAATGTCGAGGCGATCCCATCGCCCGCCGAGCGCGACGCCGAGCCGCGCGACTGCATCGGGTTCCAGAAAGTCGATCGGCGCGATCGTCGCCGATCCGCCGCCCGCGAAGATCGCATCCTCGACTTCCTCGAGCCCGCCCACAGTGCGCCCGGTCAGGATCACATGCGCGCCGGCGGCGGCCAGCGTCTTCGCGGTCGCCGCACCAATACCACGGCTGGCGCCCGTGACGAGCGCAATTTGGTCGGCAAGCGGCTTGTCGGTCACGGCAATTGTTCCTTGGAAGGGTTAGTTGACCCGCTCGGCGAGCAGCGCGAACTGGTCGACTGTCGCGCTTTCATCATGGTCGGTCAGCGTGGTCGGATAATCGCCCGTGAAGCAGGCATCACAGTGGCTGGGCGAGGCATCGAAGCGCCGCTCTTCGCCGAGCGCCTTGTAGAGTCCGTCGATCGATACGAACGCGAGGCTGTCGGCGTGGATGAAATCGGTCATCCCGCCGACATCGAGTTTGGCGGCGAGCAGCTTGGCGCGCTCGGGCGTGTCGACGCCGTAGAAGCAGCTGTGCCGTGTGGGCGGGCTGGCGATCCGCATATGCACTTCCGCCGCGCCGGCTTCGCGCATCATCGTCACGATCTTCAGGGACGTGGTGCCGCGCACGATCGAATCGTCGATCAGGATGATGCGCTTGCCCTGGATCAGCGCGCGGTTGGCGTTGTGCTTCAGCTTGACGCCGAGGTGACGAACCTTGTCACCGGGCTGGATGAAGGTGCGACCGATGTAATGCGAGCGGATGATGCCGAGTTCGAAGGGAATGCCCGATTGCTGCGCATAGCCGATCGCCGCCGGCACGCCCGAATCGGGGACCGGGATGACCAGATCGGCATCGACCGGCGATTCGATCGCCAGCTGCGCGCCGATCGCCTTGCGCACCGAATAGATCGACTGGTCGTCGACGATCGAATCGGGCCGCGAGAAATAGACATGTTCGAAGATGCACGGACGCGAGGGTTGCCGGGGGAAGGGGTGAATCGACCGGGTTTCGGTGCCCTGCACGATGACCAGCTCGCCGGGATCGATTGCGCGCACGAACGTCGCCCCGACGACATCGAGTGCCACCGTTTCCGACGCGAAAATGATGGCGCCGTCGAGGGTGCCCATCACCAGCGGGCGAATGCCCAGCGGATCGCGGCAGCCGATCATCCCTTCGGGCGTCATCACCACCAGCGAATAGGCGCCTTCGACCTGTTTCAGCGCGTCGATGAACTTGTCTAGCAGAGTCCGGTAATTGGACGTCGCGACGAGATGGATGATCGTTTCGGTGTCGCTGGTCGATTGGAAGATCGATCCGCGCCGGACCAGCTCGCGCCGCAGCCTCGCCGCGTTCGAAATGTTGCCGTTGTGGGCGATCGCAAAGCCGCCCGACTGCAACTCGGCATAGAGCGGCTGGACGTTACGCAGCGCGGTCTCGCCGGTCGTCGAATAACGGACGTGACCGCAAGCGGCAGTGCCCGGCAGTGCGCGGATCACATCGTCGCGGTCGAAATTGCCGGCGACATGACCCATCGCGCGGTGGGTGTGAAACTGCTGCCCGTCCCAGCTGGTGATGCCGGCCGCTTCCTGCCCGCGATGCTGGAGCGCATGCAGGCCAAGCGCGACCAGTGCCGAAGCTTCGCCGCCGGTGCCGGAGACACCGAAGATTCCGCACTCTTCGCGCAGCTTGTCGTCGTCAAAGGGGCTTGTGGTCAGCATCGAATCCCGCCGGGTGGCTGTCGCGACCGCCATATAGGGATGGCAATCAACTTTGTCGCCTGTTTGTCATCAAACGTCGGAGCCGGACGGCACACTGTGCGTTGGCGTGGCGAAGGGAGTGCGGCCATGGCGCGAAGCCACGGTCCCCAGATCAAGGACCCCAAAACCTATGAGGCGCTGCTCGAGGACGGTGCATCGCGGGAAAAGGCGGCGCGGATCGTCAATGCGAAAGCGGCCGGCACGCTGGACGGTCGCGGCGAGCGGCTCGAGGACCGCAGCAAGGCCGATCTTTACGCGGAGGCGAAGCGGATCGCCATTGCGGGGCGCGGCGGCATGACCAAAGCCGCGCTGATCGACGCGATCCGCAGTCATTGAGTGTCGGGCCCGCGCTGCGCTAGACGGCGGCGATGGACATTCGCGAATCCGGCCCCATTCTCGATCCCAAATATGATGCGAGCGGGCTGATCACCGCCGTCGCGACCGATCGCGGCGGGCAATTGCTGATGGTCGCGCACATGAACGCCGAAGCGCTCGCCGCGACGATCGCCAGCGGCGAGGCGACATTCTGGTCGCGCAGCCGCAACCGGCTGTGGAAAAAGGGTGAGACGTCAGGGAATGTCCTGCGGGTTGTCGAGGCGCGAATTGACTGTGATCAGGATGCGCTTTGGCTCATCTGCGATGCGGCTGGCCCGGCCTGCCATACCGGCGCCGACAGCTGCTTCTACCGCCGGATCGAAGGCGGGACGCTGGTACCGGTGGCGTGAAGAGCAAGGGGGTCGCCATCGCGCTGCTGGTGCTCGTTCTGGTCGGCTGCGGCAAATCCCGGTCGCAACAGTCTGCCGTCGCGCCGACGCCCGATCTTGAGACGGCGGCAATCGGCGCTGGGGTGATCGCTGATCCAAACAGCACGGACATCAGCGGCTTGTTCGCGCGCGATACCGATCGGGTCTGCATCGTGCCTGCCGCGCTCGATTTCAGGATCGGCGTCTATGTCGATTACGGCGACGACCAGAATTGCAGCGGCAGCGGCAAGGTGACGCGCGTCGGCGAGACGCTGCATGTCGCGTTCGACGGTGCCGAAGATTGCGCCTTCGACGGGCGCTTCGAAGGTGACCGGATCGTCTTTCCCGGCCGGCTACCGAGCGGATGCGAGAAGCTGTGCACCCGACGGGCGTCGCTGGCGGCGCTCGACGTGCGCCGGTTGAGCGACTCGGTCGCGGAGGCGAAGACCCTGCGCAGCGCGCGTGGCAAATTGCTGTGCCAGCTTTGAGCGAAACAAGTTGACGTTCACGTAAAGGAGAGCTAGAGAACGGATATGTCTTCGCTGCCGTCGCCTGCGGCCTATGCGCCGATCGATCCGCGCACTGATCGCGAAGCCTTCAGCATTTCCGATCTTTCGAGCGAGTTTGGCGTCACCGCGCGCGCTTTGCGCTTTTACGAAGACGAGGGGCTGATCAGCCCCGAGCGGCGCGGGACGACGCGCATTTATTCGCACCGCGACCGGGCGCGGCTGGCGTGGATCCTGCGCGGCAAGCGAGTCGGATTCAGCCTGGGCGAGATCCGTGAGCTGCTCGATCTGTATGACATCGGTGACGGCAGGCGGTCGCAACGATCGGCCACAATCGCGCGTTGCCGCGACCGGATCGCGCTGCTCGAAGCGCAGAAACATGATATTGATGCGGCGATTGCCGAACTCAGCCACTTCATCGACCTTATCGAGCCGGGGCTCGATCACCAGAGGGACTGAACTCATGCCGAAATATACGCCGCCCGTCCGCGATACGCGCTTCGTGCTCGACCATGTCGTGGGCATCGATCGCTACAGCAACCTGCCGGGGTTCCAGAATGCGACACCCGATGTGGTGACGGCGGTGCTCGAGGAAGGCGGCAAGTTCGTTGCCGAAGTGCTGTTCCCGATCAACCAGTCGGGGGATCAGGAAGGCTGTACCCGCCACCCCGACGGCAGCGTCACCACGCCCAAGGGCTTCAAGGAAGCCTATAGGGCTTTTGTCGAAAGCGGCTGGTCGACGCTCGGCGCGCCTGAGGAATTCGGCGGCCAGGGCATGCCGCACACCGTGTCGACCGCGTTCGAGGAATATATGATCTCAGCGAACATGGCCTTTGCCATGTATCCCGGCCTTACGCACGGCGCGATCGCCTCGCTGCTCGTCAAGGGTTCGCCCGAGCAGAAAGCAAAATACGTTCCCAAGATGGTGTCGGGCGAATGGGGCGGCACGATGAACCTCACCGAACCGCATTGCGGCACCGACCTCGGCCTGATCCGCACCCGCGCCGAACCCAATGCCGATGGTAGCTGGGCGATCACCGGCACCAAGATCTTCATCTCGTCGGGCGAGCACGACTTGACGGAAAACATCATCCATCTGGTGCTCGCCAAGACGCCGGGTGCGCCCGAAAGCTCAAAGGGCATTTCACTGTTCGTGGTGCCCAAGTTCATCGTCAACGACGACGGTTCGCTCGGTGAGCGCAATTCGCTTAGCTGCGGGTCGATCGAGCACAAGATGGGCATTCACGCCAATTCGACCTGCGTGATGAATTACGACGGTGCCAAGGGCTGGCTGGTCGGCGAGGAGATGAAGGGTCTCGCTGCCATGTTCATCATGATGAACGCGGCGCGGCTTGGCGTCGGATTGCAGGGTCTGGGTGTGGCCGAGACGGCGTATCAGAATGCCGTCCAGTATGCGCATGATCGTCGTCAGGGCCGCGCGCTGACCGGCGCAGCCGATCCCGATGAAAAGGCCGACACACTATTCGTCCACCCCGATGTCCGCCGGATGCTGATGGATGCCAAGGCACTAACCGAGGGGCTGCGGGCGTTGTGCCTGTGGGGCGCGCTTCAGGTCGATCTGGCGCATATGGCGCCGACCGAGGAGGAGCGTCAGACCGCCGACGATCTGATCGGGCTGCTGACGCCGGTCATCAAGGGCTATGGCACCGACAAGGGCTATGAAATCGCGACCAATGCCCAGCAGGTCTATGGCGGGCACGGCTACATCGCCGAATGGGGCATGGAGCAATATGTCCGCGATGCCCGGATCGCGATGATCTATGAAGGCACGAACGGGGTCCAGGCGATGGACCTGGTGGGGCGCAAGCTCGCGCAGAATGGCGGCCGCGCCGTGCAATTGCTGTTCAAGATCGTCGGCGACGAGATCGCGGCGGCCAAGGCCAATCCCAAGCTCGCCGATTTCGCCGGACGGTTGGAACGCGCGCTCGGCGATCTGCAGGCGGCGACGGGCTGGTTCGTGCAGAACGGCTTTGCCAACCCCAACAATGTCGGTGCGGGCGCGCATAGCTATATGCACCTGATGGGTATCGTCGCGCTGGGCCTGATGTGGTTGCGGATGGCATCGGCGGCCAATGCGCTGCTCGAAGCCGGGGAAGGCGACGCCAAGTTTCTGGAGGCGAAGCTGGTGACTGCCCGCTATTTCGCCGAACGGATCCTGCCCGACGCCGGCGCGCTGCGCCGCAAGATCGAAGGCGGCGCCGACGCGGTGATGGCACTCGCGCCGGAGATGTTCGAAGCGGCCTAACGCCGGGGCGCGGACAGCGGCGTCGCTTGTGGTCCCGGCTCCGCGCCGGGGCCGGGCGGCGGTGGCGTCTTTGTTCCGGGTCGAATCAGTTCGGACTTCGGTGCAAGCAATTGGGGCTTGGCCGCAATAAGCTCGGGCTTGTTGACAAGGGCGCTGAAGCCATTGTCGTCGATGAGCTGCGGCTTCATGCAATCGCGACGGTCGCTGCGCGGATAGACCGCGCAATTCCACAAAGCGCGCTCGATCCCCAGCTTCTGGTCGCGGCGATAGCTGAACGCCATTGACCGGATTTCTTCGATGGCGAGCGGCAGTTTGCTCGGCGCGGCGCTAGCCCCGGTGCTGCGCCACGCCATGAACTTGCAATAGGCGCGGTCACCGCACTTCGCCGCTGCAATCGCCGGCAAGTCGGCGAGCGATATCGTCGCATCGAGTGTGGCGATGATGGTGTCCGGATCGCCCGCGAGCGGCGGTGCAATTCTCAGCCCTGCGCCAACTGTCCGGTCGGCAGCAATGCCGGGGGCCTGCAATTCGAGCGCGGCGCGGTGTGCGGGCGAGTAGCTGGCAATCGCCGAGATGATCGGCTCGTCGGGCGTGACGCTGCGCGTGAAGGCGCCGGGCGTCCCCCACCAACCGGTCCAGCGGAAAAAGAGGTGCGTGCCGACCGCCGTCACCTTGTCGAGGCTGGCGCTCCAATAGGGAACGACCCAGTCGGTGTGGTAGTGCGTGGCGTGGCCAACCGGCTTGAACACCGATCCCGACAGTGCCGCGCGCGCGATGATGCGAGCCGTCGCCCAGGCCGCATCGCTGAACCGGTGGCGCGCCAGTGCACCGTCGCAGGCAAAGGTGAACTGGCAGCCGGTGGTCCGTTCCGACCCTTCAAAAACCACGCCGCAGATCGTCTTGGGGAAGGCGGGATGGCGGACCCGGTTGATCACGACCTGCGCGACGGCACGCTGGCCTTCAGGGTCATCGCCTGCTTCGTAGAGCTGCGCGGCCGCGAGGCAATCAACCGCGCGCTCGAGCGCGGGGGCGGCATCGCGCAGCATGAACGGCCGGGCCGGTGGGTTAGGGGCGGTCGAAAAGGGAATGGCCGCGTTGAACGCAACTGCGTCTTCGCGCGTGACCGGCGCATAGGCCAGCGGTTCGACGACCGGAAGCTGCGATGACGGGACGATCTTTGCCGGCGTCCGCTGAAGTTTGCGCACGATCGCCGGGCGACGATCGGCAGTGCCGACGATGGCCACCGGCACGCCGACGGCGAGTATTGCTGTAATCGCCAGCACGCCGGTCATCAGCCCGGGAAACCGGGCGTGCGGTGCGCCGGTTGGCTCGGCTGAAGGCGGTTGGGGAGTCGACATCGCGCGCGCCCTTAACGCAATTCGGCGCGGGCGCGAAGCGACCTTCGTGGAAATTCAGGCTTCGGGCAGGAAATCGGGCACCGACAGATAGCGCTCGCCGGTATCATAGCTGAAACCGAGAATGCGGGCATCGCTCGGCAGATCGGGGAGCTTCTTCGCGATTGCGGCCAATGTGGCGCCCGAACTGATCCCGACCAGCATGCCTTCCTCGGCTGCTGCGCGGCGGGCCATGCCCTTGGCCGCGTCGCCCGATACCTGGATCGCGCCGTCGATGGCGGCGGTGTGCAGATTGGTCGGGATGAACCCGGCGCCAATACCCTGGATCGGGTGCGGACCCGGCGCCCCGCCCGAGATGACCGGCGATGCTTCGGGCTCGACCGCATAGACCTTCAGCTGCGGCCAATGCGACTTCAGCGTCTCGGCAACGCCAGTGATGTGGCCACCGGTGCCGACACCGGTGATGATGACATCGATCGGCGTGTCGGTGAAATCGGCGAGGATTTCCTGGGCCGTCGTGCGCACATGGACATCGATGTTCGCCGGATTTTCGAACTGCTGCGGCATCCACGCGCCCGGTGTCGCTTCGACCAGCGCCACCGCGCGCTCGATCGCGCCCTTCATGCCCTTTTCGCGCGGCGTGAGATCGAAGGTCGCGCCATAAGCGAGCATCAGCCGACGCCGCTCGATCGACATGCTTTCGGGCATCACCAGTACGAGCTTGTAGCCCTTGACCGCAGCGACCATCGCCAGCCCGACGCCGGTGTTGCCGCTGGTCGGCTCGATGATCGTGCCGCCGGGCTTCAGCGCGCCCGAGGCTTCTGCCGCTTCGATCATCGCCAGCGCGATCCGGTCCTTGATCGACCCGCCCGGGTTCGACCGTTCGGACTTGATCCAGACCTCGGCGCTGGGGAACAGCTTGGCCATGCGGATGTGCGGCGTATTGCCGATCGTCTCGAGGATCGTTTGCGCTTTCATGTCACACAGGCTCCATCGCTTTGGTCTTGGGCGAGACCGGGGGTTCAAAACTCCGGGCGTTGCGGATGCTGGGGAAGAGATAGGCCCACAGCAGGGTCACGACAATCGCGCCGCTGCCACCAACAATCACCGCGCCGATCGGCCCCATCGCCGCGGCCAAAAAGCCCGATTCGGCTTCCCCCAGCTCGTTCGACGCCGAAATCGTGAGCTGCGATACCGCGCCGACGCGTCCGCGCTTGTCGTCGGGGGTGTAGAGCTGGATCAGTGACTGGCGGATATAGACCGAGAACATGTCGGCGCCGCCCGCCACCGCCAGCGCGGCGAGGCTGAGCCACAGCGACGTCGAGACGCCGAACACGATCGTCGCGATGCCATAGACGAGCACTGCGGCCAGCATCTTGCGGCCGACGTCGTGTTTGATTGGGCGGAACGAGAAGAGGATGGCGATCAGGCTGGCGCCGACGGCAGGCGCAGCGCCCAGCAGCGCCAGTCCCCGGGGTCCGACTTTCAGGATGTCGGCGGCATAGACCGGCAGCAATGCACTCGTCCCGGCGAGAAAGACCGCGAACAGATCGAGCGTGATCGCCCCGAGCACGAGCTTGTTTTGGCCGACATAGGCGAGCCCGTCGATGATCTGGCGGATCGGGTGCGCTTTGCCCGGTGCGATCGTGCGCGCCACCGGCCGAATCAGCATCAGACAGAAAAATGCGACCGCAAACAGGACGGTGGCAAGCGCATAGGCCGCCCATGGCGCGACGGCATAGGCCTGCGCCCCCACCGCCGGCCCGATGATGGTCCCGACCTGCCATGAAATCGAGCTGAGCGCGATCGCCGTCGGCAACACCTCGCGCGGGACCAGATTGGGGGCGAGCGCGCCCAGCGCCGGGCCAGCGAAGGCGCGTGCGAAGCCGAGCGCGACGGCAACCCCGAAAATGATCGGGAGCGTCATCGCGCCCTGATAGGTGGCAACTCCCAGCACCAGCGCGCAGCCCAGCTGGAGCGAGACGGTCAACCGCGCGATCCAGCGCCGGTCGAACCGATCGGCCACCCAGCCGGTAATCGGGGTCGACAGGAACAGCGGCAGGAATTGAAGCAGGCCGATCAGCCCGAGCTGCGCGGCGGCCTCGCGCGGGCTCATGGTCAGTCGGGCTATCGTGTAGGTTTGCCAGCCGATGACGATGATCATGCCGTTCTGCGCGATCGTCGTCGCGAAACGTGCGGCCCAATAAGCGCGGAAGGCGGCGATGCGGAACGGATGCGGCGCGGCAGTCATCGCGCCAGCCTTAGGCCGGGGAGGGGGTGGGGAGCAATCAAGCTTTGCTCGCAGGGCCACCGAGCGCTGCTATCCTCGGCGGCAGGGGTCTGGTCTCGTTGCGATCAACCTGCCAGTTTCGCGGCGCCGCGAATCGGCACAGGGAGAAGGCGTTATGCGTATCGTGGTTGCGAGCATTGCAGCGCTCGCGCTGTTGGCAGGGTGCAGTCCTTCGGCGTCGTCGGAGACCGCTGCCAATCTGACCATGCCCGCCGATGCCGCCCGCCCGACCGATTGGGCGGGGTTCCGCGACCGCTTCATCGCCGACTGGTTCAAGCTCGATCCGGCCAATGCCGTCTATCAGGGCAAGCATGAATTCGACGGCAAGCTCCCCGACTGGAGCGCGGCCGGACTGAAGGCGCAGAGCGATTTCCTGCGCGGCGCGATTGCCGAGGCCAAGCGTTTCGATGCCGCCAAGTTGTCGGAGGCCGACCGGTTCGAGCGCCAATATCTGATCAAGGTCGCTGAAGGAAAGCTGTTCTGGCTCGACGACGCCGACCAGCCGCACACCAACCCGGCCTATTATGTCGGCGGCGGGCTTGACCCCAACGTCTATATCGCGCGGCCCTATGCCGACAAAACCGTGCGGATGAAGGCGATGATCGCTTTCTTCGACAATATTCCGACTGCCGCCGCCAACATCCGCGCCAATCTGAAGACGCCGATGCCGGCGAGCTTCGTCAATTACGGCGTCAATGCCTTCAAGGGGTTCGCCGATTTCTACACAGGCGACGCGCGCAAGGCCTTTGCCGACGTGAAGGACGCCGCTCTGCAACAGCGCTTTGCGGCAAGTTCAGAGAAGGCCGGCGCGGCGATGAAGGCGATCGCCGACTGGCTGGAAGGCGAACGGTCGCGGGCATCGACCGATTTCGCGCTCGGCGCCGAGCGGTTCCAGCGCATGTTGTGGGCGACGGAGATGGTCGATGTGCCGCTCGCCGCGCTCGAACGTATCGGCGAGGCCGACTTGAAGGCCAATCAGGATGCGCTCGCCGAGGCCTGCACCTTGTTCGTGCCCGGCAAGCCGATTGCTGCCTGCATCGCCAAGATGAATGCCAACAAGCCGGTCGGCGGCCCCGTCGCCGAAGCGCGCCGCCAGATCCCGATGCTCCGTGCGTTCGTCGAAAAGGCCGGGCTCGTCTCGATTCCCGGCACCGAACAGGCGCTGGTGGAGGAAAGCCCGCCCTATAATCGGCAGAATTCGGCCTATATCGATCCGCCCGGACCCTTCGATAAGGGCATCCCGTCGGTCTATTACATCTCGCCGCCCGACCCGAGCTGGACCAAGGCAGTGCAGGACGGCTTCGTCCCCGGCAAGCAGGACCTGTTGTTCACATCTGTGCACGAAGTGATGCCGGGCCATTTCGTCCAGTTCCTGCACGCCAATCGGTCTCCGTCGATCTTCGGGCGGCTGTTCGTCGGCTATGCCTTTGCCGAGGGCTGGGCGCATTATGCCGAGCAGATGATGTGGGACGCAGGCCTGAACAAGGACGATCCCGAAACGCATATCGGCCAGCTCGCCAATGCGTTGCTGCGCAACTGCCGCTTCCTTGCCGCGATCAGGCTGCACGCGGGTGGCGAGAGCCAGGCGTCGATGGAGACGATGTTCCGCAACCAATGCTATCAGGACGAAGGCACGGCGAAGCAGCAGGCGGCGCGCGGGACGTATGACCCGGCCTATCTCAACTATACGCTCGGCAAGCTGATGATCCGCGCGCTGCGGCGCGATTATGCCGGCGCGCATGGCGGAAAGGACGACCCCAAGGCCTTTCACGACGCCTTTCTGAGTTATGGCGGCCCGCCGATCCCGCTGGTGCGGCAAGCCATGCTGAAGGAAGCGCGGCCGAGCGCCTTCGGATTGAACTAACCGCGCGTCAGGCGAGGTCGGCGAAGCGGGCGCGATGCGCGCCCGATCTTGCCGCTGCGTCAATCACTCGCGAATCGGTCAGCGCGGCGAATTCGTCGGCATAGCGATAGCCGGGATAGTGGCCCGGATAGTCGTCGCGGGTCGCCGGATGGCTGTAGATTTCGGTCACGCCCGGCGGCAGCTGGGGAATCAGCGCGGCCAGCCGATCGGCAGTGACGGCGCCGCTCCAGGCGAGCCCGAATACCTGATCGGGCAGCTTCAACCCCGCGCGACGCAGCCGCGCATGCAGGCGGTGCGCCCAGATGTCCGCAACCCGGATCGCGAGCCCGGTCGGCACCGGCTCGACGCGATTGACAATGGCACGCGGCTCGACCGGCGCCCGCATCGCTGTCATCCCGTACCGGCGACCAATTTCGATCACCAGCTGCGCGATGGTCGGGTGCAGGTGGAAATGCTTGTGCGCGTTGACATGGTCGAGCGGCAGGCCGGTCGCGGCGAAGGCGGCGAACTGCGCTTCGATTTCGGCGCGGAGTTGTGCGCGGGCGGCAGGCTTGAAGAACAACGTGGCACCGTAGCGGGCCATGTCGGTACGGAACTTGCCGTCGGCGCCGACGAGATCGGGCAGCGCCTCGGGCGGCAACGCCGGTGCGCCCTCGACGAGGACAAGATGGAGCCCGACTCCCAGCGTGGGCAGGTGGCGCGCGCGGGCGACGGCATCGGCGGCGGCCGCGCCCGTCACCATCAGGCTCGCACAGGTCAGCACGCCTTCACGGTGGGCGCGCTCGACGGCTTCGTTCACCTCCAGCGCGGCGCCGAAATCATCGGCCGTGACGATCAGCGTCTTCACGCGCGCTTGATCTCGATCCGTCCGGCCTTGCGCATCGCCAGCCGCGCGTCGCGCCAGCTCACGCTGCGAACGAAAAAGCTCGCGACGAAGATTCCGAAGCTGAGCAGATCGCGCAGCGGCAGCAGCCAGCGCGGTGCGGTCTTGCGGCCGACCATCCGGTCGATCGCCTCTGCGGCGATGAACCGGACGCCGATCGCGGTGGCAATCAGCGCGAGCGTGCCCCAGCCCGGGGCAAGCGCAGCGGCGATCAACGCGAACGGCAGAGGATGAGTCAGGACCAGACCGACGTAGCCGCCCGGGTTGAGGTCGCGCACCGTCGCCGCCCAGCGCAATTCGTGACGTACCAATTCGTGCAGGCTGCGCTCGGTCGATGCATGGGTGACGATGACCGGCGCGATCGCGACCTTCTGCCCAAGCTCACGCACCGCCGCCCCGATCGCGTGATCGTCCGCCAGAATGTCGGCGAACCGTGCAAACCCGCCGATCCGGTCGAGCGTGTCGCGCCGCATCGCGATCGTCGACCCCATGCACACGTCACCCGTGCGCAGCGCGACGCTGAGCAAGACACTCGGCAGGAAATGATAGCTGATCCCGGCTGCCCCCAGCACCGACCAGATGCCGCTGTCGCCGCGCCCGGCATAGGCGCAGGTCGCGGCGCCGACGCCGGGGGCCGCCAGGGCCGCCGCCACCCGCTCGAGATAATCGCGCGGCACGGCGATGTCGCTGTCGCTGAGCAACACCAGATCGTGCCGGATCGCCGATGCCATGTTGATCAGGTTGCCGATCTTGGCATTGGCGCCGTGGCGGCGCGGCTCGATTACCGTGTCGATCGTCGCGCCCAAGGCGTGGAGGGCAGGGAGGGCACCGTCATCGCCCGATTGCACCCCCGCGACGATCTGAACGGGCGCGGGCCACGTCTGATCTTGAAAGCTGCGCAGATTGTCGCCAAGCCGAGGCTCGGCGCCGTAAAGCGGTTTCAGGATGGTCGCCGGTTCGGACGCGACGGCAATGCGCGGGGCACGCAGGCGACGGCTGAAGCGGACCGCGACGAACGCCGCCGCCAGCACCCAGCCGATGCCCGTTATTGCCAGTGCAGCCGCCGTCGCGGCCAGCCATCCTGCCCCCAATCCCATGCAGGCGATATCGGAGCAGTGCGCCCACTTGTCAAAGTTGCCAGTGCAATTCTGCGACAAAGCTGCGCTGGGGAAATGGATGAAACAGGAAATATTTGGCCCCGTTCACATTGTCGACGCCGAATGCCAGCCGCCATTGCTTCGCCACCCGGAACGTCGCGCGCAGATCGATGACGGTATAGCCGTCAAAGCCCTGGAACGTGTTGGCGACGGGATCACTGTTGTCGATCGTCCCGAATGACCGGCTGGCATGGCGCAGCGCGGCGGTGAGCGCGGTGGCATCATCGGGCCGCCAGGTCGCGACGATCGTTGCCTTGCGCGTCGGCAGCTGGGGCGGGCGCTTGCCGATCGCCGCCGGAAAGGCAGCATTGGCGCGGATGCGCGGATCGATCAGCGTCAGGCTGCCCGAAACGTCGAAACGCGGCAGCAGGTCGGTCTGCTGGAACGCGAGTTCGAGCCCGCGCGTCAGGACCCGGTCGACGTTCTGGACATAGTTGAACAGCGTGGTTGATCCCGGCATCAGCGGCGCGCTTTGGGAAAGCAGCGCGTCGTTGATCTGCTCGTTGAACAGCGACAGGCGGACGTAGCGGCTGTCGGGGCCGTACTGGACGCTGACTTCCTCCGACAGCGCGCGTTCGGGACGCAGATTGGGGTTCGGCGACGTGATCGTCGGCCCCGTCGTCACTGCCTGATACAGCTCGCTGACGGTCGGGAAGCGATAGGCGTCGCCGAACGATGCCGTCAGCCGCCATGCGGGCGCCACTTGCCAGCGGAGCGACGCCTTGGGCGAAAAGCGATCGGCCGCCAGCACGGGCTGGTTGACGGTGAAGGCGGGGCTTGCGGCGAAGTTGAAGCCGTTGGTCGCCCGCCACCATTCGTAGCGGCCGCCGATCGTCAGCGTCAGCGTCGGCACGATCGTCCAGGCATCCTGCAACCACAGCGCATCGGTTTGGGTGCGCCCGCGCGAAGCCTGGTTGAGCACGCCCTCGCTGCCGGCACGCCAATCGGTCGCCGCGTAACGATTGCTGGCAAGCGTAAATCGGTCGCGGTGATAGCCGAAGCTGATGACGTGATCGCCGGGCCGCCACGCGGCCTTGGCATCGATCGTCGACCAGCCGGTGCCATCAAGTCGTGTAATGTTGCCGGCGCCACCGTTGAAGGCGGCGGGCAAGGCACCGGTAGGGACGCGCTGGACGTCCTTGGCGAAATCGAAGAGCGTCGCGATGACCTGCCAGTCGAAGCGCGCGCCACCGCCGGTCAACGACAGCGATTGCGACCAGTGCCGCTGGGCGACGGTGTAGACATTGTTCGAAAAAGTGCTGGCCGGGACGCTATAGGCATAGCCGCCGATGTTGAACGTCCCCGCATAGGCGGCTGCCCCGGTGGCGGTGAAGGCATAGGGTTCGGCCGTCGCTTCGGTGTCGTTCACGAACAGGCCGCCGACATAAACGAGGTGCATGTCGAGCGGCAGGTCGAGCGCAGCCTTCAATTTGAAGAAGCTCTGCTGCTGCGCTTCGATGCCGGTCGCTCCCAGCACGCGGATCGGCTGGCCAGTGCGGTTGAGATCGTCGAAGCCGCCGGTGGTCGGCGTGCCGTTGCTGCTGGTTGCAGCAGGGCGGGTCGCGGTCGCATAGGCGAGCGGCTGCGCGCGGCTCGACACATGGCTCGCGCTTGCGAACAGTGCGAGCGGCCCGAACCGGTCGCCGATCGTGCCGCCGATCGAATAGCTCGGCAGCACTTGCGAGGTCGCATATTGGTCGAAATTCTGGACGCTGACGCCGCCGTCGATGCTCGCTTCGAGCTTGTCGGGCAGCCGCGTGGTGATGTTGACCACCGCGCCGATCGAATTGCCCGGATAGGCCGCCGAGAACGGACCGTAGAGCACATCGACGCGGCTGATCTCCTGTGGGCTGACCAGCTGCCAGCGTGGGCTGGCGCTGGTATTGTTGTTGCCGATCAGCGCGGACAGCAGCGCGCCGTCGGCGTAAATCAGGCTCCGGGCGCTGGCGCCGACGCCAGTGGTGCGCGTCGCCAGCGGCGACTGGGTGTCGCCGATATGGCGTTTGCGCACGACCAGGCTCGGCAGATATTTCAGCGTATCCTCGACGTTGACGGCGTTGATCGTCGTCTGGATCTGTTCGGCCGTGACGTCGGCGTGGGTGTTGGGCACCTGCTCGATCGCGGCGGCTTCGCGCTGGGCGACGACGAGAACGTCATCGTGCCGCTTGTTGTCATGGCCTTCGCCGTCTTCGGCAAGGGTAGGGGTAGGGGACAGCAACAGCAGGGCAAGCGCCAGGCGCGACGCGCCCGCAAAGTTGATCGACATGAATGATTTCCGTTCGCTCGACGGTCAGCAAAGCCGTCCCCAGCGCGAGGACGGCGGCGGCAAGTCAGCGAAGGATGGGAGGTCCGGTCTTGGGCGGTGGCGGTGCGGCGAGGCCAAGGCCCGGACGCAGATCGCCGTCGGTAACCTGGGGCGCAGCGGCGGCGAGGCGCAGGACCAGCGCTTGGCCGCTGGGGACCGGCGCCGGAGCGGCGACATGCGCGGCGGCGAATACGCAAGGGTGGCCGGCTTTGTCGGCTTTGCCGTCATGTTTGGCAGGGATCCCCGGCAGCGTCATCGTCATCGGGCCGCTGCCCGAACAGATCACGATCGTCGGCCCCGCAGTGCTTTCGCCGATCATGAAGCCCGTCGGCACGGCAATGCGGAACGCCAGCGCCAGCGTGGCGAACAGCAGGGCGATTTGCTGCCAGGAGGGGATGCCGAAACGCATTCAGGGCGCGTTAGGGGCGCGCGCACCAAATCGCAAGCGACGTGGCGATCCTGCTTGCTGCACCGCAGCGCACTGCCATATTATGGGACCATGAGCAGTGGAGCCGACACCGCAGCGCCGACGGGACCGGTCCCGACGATATTGGAAGCGATCGTGCGACGGCTATGCATTGCCGTGACCTACAACCGCCAGCGCGTCGTATTGGCGCCGCATATCCTCTACACCCGCCACGGTGAGCTGCACGTTGATGCGGTTGCCGTCGAACGCGACGGCAAGCCGCCGCGCGAGGCGAAGATCGGCACCTATCGCCTCACTGGCCTCAGCGATATCGAAATCACCGATCGCACTTTCTTCGTGATCGAGGATTTCGATCCCGGCATCGAGCGCTATCAGGGCGAAACGCTGTTGGCGGTCGATCGGAGCTGAGGCTCAGCCCAGGCTGACGAAGCTGTCGATCACCCGCTTGCGGCCGGCTTCCTCGAAATCGATCTCGAGCTTGTTGCCCTCGATTTCGGCGATCGCGCCATAGCCGAATTTCTGGTGAAACACGCGCATGCCGACGCTCAGGTCGCTGCGGCCTTTGTTGCCAATGCTGACTGCCGACGCCCGCGCTTCCAATATCCGCGCGGGCTCGCGGACGAAGCTGCCGCCCGCTGCGCGTTGCCACCCCGGACCGCGCCCGGTGCCGCGTGCGACATCGGCGAAGGGATCGGCGCGTTCGGACCAGTTGGCACGCCACAGGCTTTCGCCGCCCGCCATGCTGCTTTCGCTTTCGATGTGCGCGGGCGGCAGCTCGCCGACGAAACGGCTCGGAATGCTTGAGGTCCATTGGCCATAGATGCGGCGGTTGGCGGCATGCAGGATCACCGTCTTGCGACGAGCGCGGGTGATCGCGACATAGGCGAGACGCCGCTCCTCCTCCAGGCTTGCGGTGCCGCCTTCGTCGAGCGCGCGCTGCGAAGGGAACAGCCCTTCCTCCCAGCCGACCAGAAACACCGTGTCATATTCCAGCCCCTTGGCGGCGTGGATCGTCATGATCGTCACCTTCGCCTCTTCGGCAGCGGCGTCATTGTCCATGACGAGGCTGACATGTTCGAGGAAAGCGCCGAGCGTTTCATATTCCTCCATCGCGCGGACGAGTTCGGTGAGGTTTTCAAGCCGTCCCGAGGCCTCGACCGATCGTTCAGCCTGCAGCGCGGCGGTGTAGCCGCTTTCATCGAGGATCTGCCGTGCGAGGTCGGGGTGCGGCAGGTCGTTTGCCATCTGCCGCCAGCGCGCGAGATCGAGCACGAAATTACCGAGGCTGCGGCGTGCCTGCGGGGTCAGCTCGTCGGTGTCGAGAATGCGCGCGGCCGCGGTCGACAGCGGCACGCCGGTCGCACGCGCGAGCATGTGGAGCTTGGCGACCGCCTTGTCGCCCAGCCCGCGCTTGGGCACATTGATGATGCGCTCGAACGCGAGATCGTCGGCGGATTGATGGACGATCCGCAGATAGGCGAGCGCGTCCCTGATCTCCATCCGTTCATAAAAGCGCACGCCGCCGACGATGCGGTACGGCATGCCGATGGCGATGAAGCGGTCTTCGAATTCGCGCGTCTGGTGCTGCGCGCGGACCAGGATCGCGATCCTGTCGAGGCTGGTGCCCTTTGCCTGCGCGCCTTCGATCTCCTCGCCGACGCGGCGGGCTTCTTCGGGGCCGTCCCAGACGCCGATCACGCGGACCTTCTCGCCGGCTTGCTCCGCCGTCCACAGCGTCTTGCCGAGCCGCCCGCTGTTATTGGCAATCACGCCGGAAGCGGCGGCGAGGATGTGCGGGGTAGAGCGGTAATTCTGTTCGAGCCGGATCACCGCCGCACCCGGAAAATCGCGCTCGAACTTCAGGATGTTTTCGACCTGTGCGCCGCGCCACGAATAGATCGACTGGTCGTCGTCGCCGACGCAGCAGATGTTCTTGCGCGCCTGCGCCAACAGCCGCAGCCACAGATACTGGACGGTATTGGTGTCCTGATATTCGTCGACCATGATGTAGCGGAAGCGCTGCTGGTACTGCTCGAGCACGGCGGGCTCGCGCTTCAGGATCGTCAGCATGTGAAGCAGCAGATCGCCGAAATCGCAGGCATTGATCGCCGCCAGCCGCGCCTGATAGGCGGCATAGAGTTCCTGCCCGCGCCCGTTGGCGAAACCTTCGCTTTCGCCTGCATCGAGATCGGCGGGAACGAGGCCGCGGTTCTTCCATCCGTCGATCATCCCGGCGAGCTGGCGTGCGGGCCAGCGTTTTTCGTCGAGATCGGCGGCAACGATCAACTGTTTCAGGACGCGGAGCTGGTCATCGGTGTCGAGTATCGTGAAATTCGCCTGCAGCCCGACGAGTTCGGCATGGCGGCGCAGCATCTTCGCGCCGATCGCGTGGAAAGTACCGAGCCACGGCATCCCCTCCACGGCGTCGCCGACCAGCCGCCCGACCCGCTCGCGCATTTCGCGCGCGGCCTTGTTGGTGAAGGTGACCGACAGGATCTCGCTCGGGTAGGCCTTGCGTGTGTAGAGCAGGTGCGCGAGCCGTGCCGTCAGCGCCGCCGTCTTGCCGGTGCCCGCGCCCGCCAGCACCAGCACCGGGCCGTCGGTGGTCAACACCGCTTCGCGCTGCGGCGGGTTCAGTCCGCGCAGGTAGGGCGGATCGTCGGGGGAAGGCGCGGGCAGGGTCATCGGCGAACGATTAGGGAACGCTTGCCCGGCGGGCAACCGCTGAATGGCGCGATCAGCGACGCTTCGTGCGCGCCGCGAGATCGTGCATCAGCGCCAGATAGTCGGCTGCGCCCTGTTCGAGCGTGAAATGGCGCGCGTGGTCGATGGCGGCCGCCTGGTCACGCTGCGACAGTGGCGCGCTCGCCATGGCGGCAGCCAGCGCCGCTTCGTCGCCGACGGGCACGAGCGTCCCGAAGGCGCCATTGCCGACCAGATCGCGCATGCTGACGCTACAATCTGTGGCGACGACGCCCAGATTGGCAGCAATCGCTTCGATCAGCACGGCGGGTACGCCTTCATAGTCGGACGACATCACGAAGACGTCGGCATCGCTGAGCCAGGTGACCAGATCGGCGACATGCCCTGGCATCGCCACCCGATCGGCAATGCCGAGCGACGCGGCGAGCGCGGTCAGGATCGGGCGTTCGGGTCCTTCGCCCAGGATCGTCAGCCGATCAGATGGCGTCGCCATCCGCGCGAACGCGCGAAGCAATAGCGCGAAGTTCTTCTGCGGCATCATCCGTCCAATTGCGACGAACCGCCGTGCGCCGACCGGCTCGCCGCGCGCGACATGGATGCCGGCAAAGCGATCGAGCTCGCTCGCGCGCAGGATCGGATCGTTGACGATCGCAATCCGATCAAGGGGCAGGCCGGTCGCGTGGGCGATTTCGTCGGTCATCGCTGGCGCCATGCCGACGTAAAGCTCGATGTAGCGCGCCTGCGCCCGCAGCCAGCGGTGATAGGAAAAACGCAACATCGGCCCCATGTCGCGCCGCTCAAGATCGTTGCTCACCTTGGCGATGATCGGCGGGCAGTGATGGCCAAGAACGATCTTCATGCCGACCGCGACCGAACTGTAGGTATTGCCCGCGCAAAACAGCACATCGGGCCGTTCGCGCCGGATGATAGCGGGCAGGTGGCGCAGCATCCACGGCAATTGCGTGCGCCGGGTGATTCGTTCGCCGCCCGGAATGATCTCGCAGGGCAAGCCGCGCGCGAGTGCCTTCAGCCCGGGACGCGACGGATCGGTGTCGCGCCCGATGACAAGGCGGACATCGGCGCCCGATTCGTGCCACCGGGCATTGAGGCGCAGCGCGACGCGCTCCACGCCGCCGGGTTCGAAACTGTGCAGGCAAGTCAGGATCTTGATCGGTTTAGCGATTGGTGCAGGCGCGGTGGATGTGGCAATCGAGGGTGACGTCATGCAGCCATCGCGCTCTTTCGTGTGCCCGTCCGGCGATGATCGTGAAACGCCCGACAATTCGCTCAGCCCCATCTCCATAGCGCCCCCGCCATTCCGTTGCCGCTCGCCCGCGGTGGACCGGGTTAAGCGGCGCGGTGGATCATAGACAAGTGATAAGCTTCGCCGGTAGCATGTCGAACGGCAGGATCATCCTGATAAGGGACCGCATCGACCCAGTCGGTGCAGCCGCGTTGGCTTCGGCCATCATTGATCGGGAAGCGAATAGCGGGGGGCATATGGCGGCGGCGGTCGATCACTGGCACCGGTTGATGGCAGCGCGCGAGGTCGCAGGGCTGCATGATCTGATCGCTGATGATTGCGTGTTCCAATCCCCGGCAGTCCACAGCCCGCAGGTCGGCAAAGCGATCACGATCAAATATCTGAGCGCCGCGCAGACCGTGCTCGGGCGGCCCAGTTTTCGCTACATCGAGGAATGGATCGGTGAAAAGTCAGCCGTGCTGGAATTCGAGCTCGATCTGGACGGCATCCATGTGAACGGCGTCGACATCATCCACTGGAATGAAGACGACAAAATCACGAATTTCCGCGTGATGATCCGGCCGGTAAAGGCACTTCAAGCCGTCATGCCGGCAATGGCGGAGATATTGGCCGCGCCGAATTGATCGCAGCAACCGTCATCGGATTGACACACTAGACAGGCAACGCGAGCCAGCCATGGCGACTTCCCCGATAAATGCGACCGGCGGCACGGCCGTTCCTCCCGACCGGCCCGACATGGATCGCGGGCTGCCCGCCGCCGGTCGCTGGTTATTCCTCGCAACGCTGCTCGGTGGCGTGCTCTATGCGGGCGCGAGCGTGATGAGCGACACCGCCCAGGTCGGCGAGACACTCGGTGCGGGGGTGCTGATTTTCCTCGCGCTGGCGCTGTTGATCGCGCTCGGCTTCGAATTCGTGAACGGCTTCCACGATACCGCCAATGCGGTTGCGACCGTCATCTACACCAATTCGCTGTCGGCACCGGTGGCGGTCGTTTGGTCAGGGCTGTTCAACCTGCTCGGCGTGCTGCTGTCGAGCGGTGCGGTTGCTTATTCGGTGGTGACGCTGCTGCCGGTCGAACTGATCCTGAACGTCGGCAGCAATGCCGGTTTCGCGATGATCTTCGCGCTGCTGCTGGCCGCGATCCTTTGGAATCTCGCGACCTGGTACGTCGGCCTGCCGAACTCGTCGAGCCATGCGCTGATCGGATCGATCCTGGGCGTCGGCTTTGCGAACCAGCTGCTGTCGGCGGGTACCGGCGGCACCTCGGGTGTCGAATGGAGCCAGGCGCAAAAAGTGTTGACCGGGCTGCTGATCGCGCCTGTCATCGGCTTTGTCGGCGCGCTCGTGCTACTGTTTGTCATGAAGGCAATCCTGCGCAATCCCAAGCTGTATGAGCGCCCCGCCGCCAACGAACCGCCGCCCACCGGCATACGTGCGCTGCTGATCTTCACCTGCACCGCGGTGTCGTTCGCGCACGGCGGCAATGACGGGCAGAAGGGCATGGGGCTGATCATGCTGATCCTGATCGGGTGTGCGCCGACGGCCTATGCGCTCGATCGCAGTCTGAATGCACGCGATACGGTCGCGATCGTTGCCCAGGCCAACGCTGCCGCAAAGCTCTTCGACGGGCGCGCGGGCACCGCGAGTGTTGCGCCGGGGGCCGCGCGCGAAGTGCTGGCAAGCGCGCTCAAGACCAAATCGGCGACCGATCCGGTTGTGTACGCCGCACTCGGCACTGTCGCGCGCGACGTTGGTGCTCGATTGTCGAAATATGGTGCGTTCGCGGATGTGCCAGCTACGGCGACCGCGAAGCTGCGGACCGACATGTATCTGACCCTGGATGCCAGCAAGCTGGCGCTGAAGGGTGACAAGGATCATGCCGTTTTCAGCGATGCCGATCGCGCGACGATCGAAGGCTATCAGAAGGGCCTCGAGAAGAGCACGCGTTTCATTCCGACCTGGGTAAAAATCGCGGTCGCGATCGCGCTGGGGCTGGGCACGATGGTCGGCTGGAAGCGCATCGTTGTGACAGTAGGCGAAAAAATCGGCAAAACGCACATGACCTATGGCATGGGCGCATCGGCCGAAATGATGGCGGCGGCGACCATCCTGCTTGCCGACCGCTTCGGCCTGCCCGTGTCGACCACACACATCCTGTCATCGGGTGTCGCTGGGGCGACCGTCGCGAGCGGTGCCGGGTTGCAGGCGTCGACAATCCGCAACATGGCGCTCGCCTGGGTTTTGACTTTGCCAGCGGTAATGACGCTTGCCGGCGGCCTCTACTGGCTGTTCCTGTCGCTGGTGCGTGCCGCTGGAACCGCCTAATATCTATTAAAAACAAAGATTTAGATTCGGGCAATCTGCGTTAAGCCCATCTTTACCATTAACGGTGATAAGCCAGTTACCACAAGGCGGTCGTGTTGATTGCCTTGCTAATTGGGGGTGTCAGAAATGACCGTCATCGGAACGAACGTCGCCGCGCTGAAGGCGACCAATGCCAACAACCGCGCGTCGGCGGCCCAGCAGACGAGCATCGAACGACTTTCAACGGGCAAGCGCATCAATTCGGCGAAGGACGACGCCGCCGGTCTGGCGATCTCGTCCAACTTCCCCGCGCAGATCCGCGGCCAGACCCAGGCGATCCGCAATGCCAACGACGGCATCGCGTTGTCGCAGACGGCGGACGGCGCCCTCGGCGAAGTCTCCAACATCCTTCAGCGCCTGCGCGAGCTCGCAGTCCAGTCCGCCTCGGGCACCTACAGCGACGGTGATCGCACCAACCTGCAGGCGGAAGTGACGCAGCTGACAGCGCAGATCACCGACATTCAGACCAAGACCAACTTCAACGGCGTGCTGCTGCTGAACACGGCCGCATCGACGATCGACATCCAGACCTCGTCGTCGGCGGGCGATACGGTCACGCTGAACTTCGGCGGGCTCGATCTGGCTGCGGCAATCGCGTCCGACCTGTCGACTGCGGCTGGCGCCAACACCGCGCTGACCGACCTCGACGCCGCGATTGCAGCGGTCAACACCACGCGGGCAACGCTCGGTGCGGGCCAGAGCCGCCTGCAGTCGGTGGTCAACAACCTGACCAACAACGTCGCCAATCTGACCGACGCCCGCAGCCGGATCGAAGACGTCGACTTCTCGACCGAAACGACCGAGCTCGCCAAGTCGCAGATTCTGAGCCAGGCTTCGAACGCGCTGCTCGCGCAGGCGAACCAGAGCCAGCAGGGCGTGCTGCGACTGCTCCAGCAGTAAGCACGGCGCAACTGACACCCTCTCGACGATCAGGCCGCACGCCGCAGCAAGGTTATCCGAGCCTTGCCGTGGGTGCGGCTTGAGTCGATTTCGAAACCCGCAACCTCCACATCTTCGTTGTAGGCGGTTTCGATGCTCACCCACGTCCTGGCGCCGACCCAGCCGAGCCGGGCAAGCTTGTCGAGCGCGACTGCACCCGCGCCCGAGCCATAGGGCGGGTCCATCATCATCACATCGAGCGGCGCCGACGCGCCGCCAAGGCCCAGCACCGACATCGCGCGCACGTCACCGACGGCGCCCAGCCTTGCAAGATTGGCCCGAAGCGCTTCAATCGCGAGCCGGTCCTGCTCGACAAACAGGCAGGTGGCGGCACCGCGCGACAATGCTTCGATACCAAGCGCCCCCGATCCGGCGAAGAGATCGGCAACCACGAGCCCTTCGAAACTCCCAAGTCGGCTGGTCAGCATCGAGAACAATGCCTCGCGCGTCCGATCGGCGGTAGGGCGCGTCGCATCGCCCTTGGGGGCCGTGAGCGGGCGGCCGCGCCAGGTACCGGCAATGACGCGCATCAGCGCTTCGGCCGCGAAGGGCGCGCATCGCCGGGGCGGCGCGTACGCTTGCCAGAGGCCGGGCGGGGGTTGAGCGCCCCGGTGAGGCGCTTGGGCCCTGCGGCGGCCGGACGCGGCGGTTCGGCATCGCCGGGGCGGCTCGGCTGCTTACGCGGCGGGCGTTTCGCGGCAGTGCCGGGCCCGGGGGCTGCCGTCGGTCGTCCGCGCGGGGCAGGGGTCGATGCCGAGGCCGTCCGCGCGCGGGGTGCAGCAGCTTTGCGGGCTGGCTCGATCCGGTCGGGCGAGGGGCCTTTGGTCGGGTCGCGCCGGAAGGCGACAACGTCATGCTGGCGCACTTCGCCGATCTCGCCCGGTTTCAGGTCGCCGAGCAGGAAGGGGCCATAGCGCGTGCGGATCAGGCGTGAAACCTTAAGGCCCAGAAATTCGAGCACGCGCCGCACTTCGCGGTTCTTGCCCTCGGTCAGGATCATTTCTACCCAGACATTGGCGCCCGTTCGGCGCTCCAGATTAGCATCGATCGAGCCGTAGCGCACGCCGTCGATTTCGATCCCCTCGATCAGTGCCTCAAGCTGCGCCTGGCTGACCTCGCCGTAAGCGCGCGCACGGTAGGCGCGCTCGACGCCGGTCGATGGCAGCTCTAGCTGGCGCTTCAGCTCGCCATCGGTGGTCAGCAGCAGCAATCCTTCGGTATTGAGGTCGAGCCGCCCGACAGGCATCAGCCGGGGCAAATCGCTGGGCAGTGCGTCGTAAATCGTGCGCCGCCCCGCCGGATCGCGTTCCGTGACGAGCAGCCCGCTCGGCTTATGGAAAAGGAAGAGCCGGGCAGGGGCAGGCGCCGCGACCTGCGCGCCGTCGACGGTGACGCCGTGCAGCGACGGCAGCACGGTTGCCGGCGTTTCGACCGGCTTGCCGTCGATCGCAACCCGGCCCTCGGCAATCATCCGCTCGACTTCGCGTCGTGAGGCAACGCCCGCGCGGGCCAGCAGCTTGGCAATGCGGTGCCCGGTACGCGGCGATGAGGCAGGTGGAGAAACCGTCACGCGGTGCTGATACAATCAATTGGCGTCTTTGCTCAAAAAATTTGCGGCCCGGCATGCCGTGAAGCGTTACGCTCGTGGCAATATCCCCGTGGGCATGCCCCGGGGCACGGGAAGGATGGCGGATCGGCATGTTGTTCGGGCGCAGGAAACGCATGGTGGAGCGGCTGCTGATCGTCGAGGACGAACCGCTGATCGCTTTCGACAACGAACGTTTCCTCGAAGACGAGGGTTATATCGTCGTTGGCACGTTCGACAGCGTGGCCGATGCGACCGCCGTGATCGCCAGCGGCGCGCCGATCGATCTGGTGCTGTCCGACATCAACCTGTCCGACGGCAGCGGAATCGATGTCGCGCGAGCGGCCTCGAGCGCGGGGCTGAACGTGCTGTTCGTCACCGGCAACTGCCCACCCGATGTCGGCACGTTCGCGCACGGTTGGCTGGCAAAGCCTTACGACCCGCGCCGTCTGATCCAGGCCATCACGGCCATCGACCAGTTGCTGCAGGGAGAATTGCCGAAGCGCCTGCCCGAGGGGCTGACGCTGTTCGACCGCGCCGCCTAGAGCATCACCTCGACCGCGTCGTGGAACATCCGGATACCCGATTCGAGCGTGCCGAGCGTGATCCTGTCGATCGCACCTGATTCTAGCCCCTGCTGGCCGAGCGCGGCGGCGCGAAAGTCCTCGCCCGCAAAGACGCCGCCGTCGAGCAGCGCCCAGCTCCGCTCCCAATGATCGCGTGCCTTGTCGGTTTCGGGCGCTGCCGGGATCAGCATGAAATCCTCGACCAGCACTTCGCCGGCCGATTGCGGCATCATCACCATCAGATTGATGTAATCGGGGCTGACGATCAGCACGGTCCCGGGAAACATCTGATAGGTATAGGTGATCGCCGCGCGCAGCTGCTCCCAGTCGCCGCGTGCTGCCGCGATCAGATCGGCCTCGCGCCCGACCGCCGATCGCTGGTGCGGGCCGATGCAGTCGCCGGTGGTGACGCCGTCCTTGAAGAATTTGCCGATCGTTGCCGCATGCAGGCGCTGGACATGATAGCTTTCGAGAAAAGCATCCATGATCAGCTTCCAGTTCGCCGCGACCCGGTGCGTGCGGCGGTGAAACAGATGCTGGCGCGCGAGGCCGAACGCGTCGAAGTCGGCGCCCAGTCGGTGCGCGTCGCTGAAATCGGCGGCGTCGTCGAACGCGAACCAGATCAGCCCGCCGACTTCGGCCGTGGGCAGCCGCTTGAGGGCGAAATCGGCCTTGTCGAGCCCGGGAAAGCTGTCGGCGCGGGGCAGGCCCACCAGCGTGCCGTCGAGCGCATAGCTCCACGCGTGATAAGGGCAGACCAGTCGGGCACCGCATAGGGGTGCATCGCCTTCGACCAGCCGCGTGCCGCGATGCCGACAGACATTGAGGAGCACATGTGCCACGCCGCTCTTGTCGCGCGAGATGAGCAGCGGCTTGCCGAAGCCATCATGCGGCACCGCCATATTGGCTTCGGGCAGCAGCGCCGAGGGCGCGATGACGAGCGGAACCTTGGCAAAGATGCGCGCCTGTTCGGCGGCATGGCGAGCGGCACTGGTGTAGGCGGCAACGTCGACATGGGTAATGCCGCGTTCGACTCGGGTACCGCCACCCGCCAGCTGTTCGGCGAGCGCGAGCTGCCCCGGCGTCGGCCGCAAGTCATCGAGAACGGGCGCGTTCATGGCTGTCCTTCTCCCTTTTTGCGGTTAGTGTCGGCCGGAATCGGGGCAGGAGCAAGTGGCGGATGAGTGCAGCGCATGAGGGGGACTGGCTGGCAGGCGTGCGGCCCTATGTCGAGAAAGCGCCGCTCGCTGCGTTCTTTCTCGGTATCTCGTCGGGATTCCCTTATGCGATGATCGGCGCGACGCTGACGAGCCGATTGGCGCAGGACGGCATCGACAAGAAGACCGTCACGGCATTCACGCTCGGCTTCCTGATCTACAATCTCAAGCCGCTGTGGGCGTGGATGGTCGATGGCGTGCGGATCCCGCTGCTGAACGGCCTCGGCCAGCGGGTGTCGTGGCTGATTTTCGCCGGGCTGCTGGTGATCGCCGCCGTCGCGAACCTCGCGCTGGTCGATCCGAAAGCCGATATCGGCGCCACGGTGATCGCGGCCATCTTGGTTGGCTTTGCCGGGGCAACGTTCGACATCGTCATCGACGCTTACCGGATCGAGACGCTCAAGCCCTATCAGCTCGGGGTCGGCTCGGGCATGACCCAATATGGCTGGCGCATCGGCTCGGTCGCGGCAGGCGCGCTGGCGCTGGTGCTGGCGGCGCGGATCGGCTGGAGCGGCGCATATCTGGCGTGCGCGGCCTTTGCGCTGCCGGCGATGCTGACCGGCCTGATCGTTGGCGAGCCCGAGCGACACCGCGAACCGGCCGCGCGCCGCGGCGTCGCGGAAATCGCGGCGTCGATCATCGGCCCGTTCACCGAATTCTTCCAGCGGCAGGGCGCGATCGTCGTTCTCATCTTCATCCTGATCCACAAGATCGGCGACACGCTGGGACAGATCGTCCTGCGGCTGCTGCTCAACGACACTGGTTTCACCAACGACGAGATCGCGATCTACGACGTCGGGGTCGGGTTCTGGGCGTATCTGATCGGCATTTTCATCGGCGGCGCGCTCTATGCATCGATGGGAATGAAGCGATCGGTACTGCTCAGTCTTATCCTGATGGCGGTGTCCAATGCGAGCTTCGCCTTGCTGGCTGGTGCCGGGCACAGCGTGTGGGGTCTGGCTGGCGCAATCGGATTCGAGAATATCGCCAGCGGCATCGGTGGCGTCACCGTGATCGCCTATTTCGCCGCGCTCTGCGATCTGCGCTTCACAGCGTCGCAATATGCGCTGATTTCGGCGGCATCGAGCATTGTCGGCCGGTTGCTGACCGCGACGACGGCCGGGGCGCTGGTCGAACAGTTCGGCTATGTCAGCTTCTACTGGATGACGACGGCGGCGGCTTTTCCGGGCGTGCTGCTGTTCTGGTGGATGATCCGGACCGGGCTGGTCGATCAATCGATCGGCAGCGCCGGTGAAGAGCCGGATGGAGCGAAGCCATGATCCTCTATCTGCTCGTTCTCGCGATCCAGGTCGCCTGCGTCGTCGATGTCATCCGCAACGGGCGCAACCAGCTGTGGATCATGGCGCTCGTCTTTCTGCCCGGCGCGAGCACGATCGCCTATGTGCTGCTTGAGGTGCTGCCGCGCATCCAGGGCAATCGCCATGTCCGCACCGTGCGCGCGCAGGTGGAAGCGCGGCTTGACCCGGAACGCGAGCTGCGCGCTGCCCGCGACGCGCTGGGCCTTGCTGATACGATCTCCAACCAAATTCGCGTCGGCGATGCGCTGAGCGATCTTGACCGCTTTGACGAGGCCGTGCCGCTGTACCGCGCCGCGATCGAGCGGACACCCGAGCGCGATCCGCGCACCGAAGCCAAGCTTGCTCGCGCATTGTTCGAGACGGGCGAGAGCCGCGAGGCGCTGACCATGCTCGACGCGATCACACCGCCATCGACGCAGAGCGACCGTGACCGGTTGGCGCTGCTGCGCGCGCGGGCGCTGACCGAGCTCGGCGAGGTAGAGGCAGCGCTGGAACTGTACGCCGATATCGTCACGCGCATGCCCGGCGAAGAGGCGCGATGCCGCTATGCCGCGCTGCTGCTCGACCAAGGCTATGAGCCGCGCGCACGGGCGGTGCTGGAAGAAGTCGAGGCGCGGATGAAGCGGCTCGACCGCACCCAGCGTGCTGCCGATGCCGACATGTACAAATGGGCGATGGATAAACTGCGGGCGCTGCGCGCGGTCTAAGTCGGCAGCTGGCCGTTGGCGGCAAGCACGGCGCCGGCCAGATAGAGTGAACCGAGTATCAGCACCACCGGCGGACTGGCCGGATCGGCGCGCTTTGCAATCACCGTGAGCGCGGCCTCGACGCTGTCCGCACAAGCGGCATTGATGCCGAAATCCTCCGCCGTGCGCGCGAGCGCTTCGGGCGCGTGGTGCGCATGACCGGGCACCGGCACAGCCTGAAGCGTCCGCGTTTGCGAGGCGAACGGCGCGATCAGGCCGCGCATGTCCTTGTTCGCGAGCATGCCGACGATCAGATGGACCGGTCGCGATCCCGCCCGCGCGGCTAGGGCAGCGCTGACGGCGATGGCGGCCGCTGGATTGTGTCCGCCGTCGAGCCAAAGCGCGCTGCCGGGCGGCAACCGATCGACCAGCGGCCCGGGGTTCAGCAATTGCATCCGCGCGGGCCATTCGGCCCATTCGGCGGCCGCGCGATAGGCCGCGGCCGGGATCTTCAATGCGTGTTGATGTCGAAGCATGGCGATCGCAAGGCCAAGGTTCTCCGGCTGATGCGGGCCTGCGAGCCGGGGCAGCGCGGTTTCCACCACGCCATCGGCGTCCTCGTAACGCACGCCCGCACCGATTTTCAGCGTCCAGCCGGTGCCGCAGGGGGCGACCGGTGCCGAGGTTCGCGCGGCCGCTTCTGCGACGCGCTGCGCGACGCTGGCGCCGTAGCGCATCGTGACCAGCGGGACGCCGGGCTTGGCGATGCCGGCCTTTTCGCCCGCGATCGCTTCGATAGTGTCGCCCAGGAACTGCTGGTGATCGAGCCCGAGTTGGGCGATTCCTGTCACGACCGGGCGCTTGATCACATTGGTCGCATCCAGCCGCCCGCCAAGTCCGACTTCGATCACGCAGGCATCGGCCGGTGTGCGGCTGAAAGCGAGGAAGGCGGCGGCAGTCGTGACTTCGAAGAAGCTCGCGCCGATGTCGCCGCCGGCATCGAGCACCTCGGCGAGCAGCGGCGCCAGCGCGTCGTCGTCGATCAGCCGCCCCGCCAGCCGGATACGCTCGTTGAAACGTACCAGATGCGGGCTGGTGTAGACGTGGCACGACAGCCCCGCCGCCTCGATCGCCGCGCGCAGAAAGGCGCAGGTCGATCCCTTGCCGTTGGTGCCCGCGACATGCAGCACCGGCGGCAGCGCGCGGTGCGGATTGCCGATCCGGTCGAGCAGCGCGGTGATTCGCTCGAGTCCGAGGATGTCGGCACCCGGCGACAGCGCCCACAGCCGGTCGAGCTGGTCCTGCACTGCGGGCGAAGTCGATCGTGCGTTGTCCGCCAATTGCCCGTTCCAATGGTTCGGCGAGTCAGGCCGCCTGCTTCACGCTCAGATAATCGATCAGCTTGGCGAGCGTCTCGGGCAGTTCGCGGCGCGGCTTGACCATGTCGATCATGCCATGTTCGAGCAGATATTCCGACGTCTGGAAGTCATCGGGCAGCTTTTCGCGGATCGTGTTTTCGATCACCCGGCGCCCGGTGAAGGCCAGCGTCGCCTTCGGCTCGGCGATCTGGACGTCACCAAGCATCGCATAGGCCGCCATCACGCCGCCCGACGTCGGATCGGTGAGCACGACGATGTAGGGAAGGCCGGCGTCGTGCAGCATCTGGATCGCAACCGTGCTGCGCGGCATCTGCATCAGCGACAGAATGCCTTCCTGCATGCGCGCGCCGCCCGAGGCAGTGAAGATGATGTAGGGGCAGTGATCGGCAATCGCGGCTTCGACCCCGGCGATGATTGCCTCGCCGACGGCAAGCCCCATCGATCCGCCCATGAAGGCGAAGTCCTGAACACCGACAACTGCCTTGCGCCCGCCGATCAGCCCGCGGGCGTTGATGAGCGCATCACTTTCGCCCGTCGTGGTGCGCGCGGCCTTGATGCGGTCGGCATAACGCTTGGTGTCGCGGAACTTCAGCGGGTCTTCGGTCACGCGCGGCGGCGGCAGCAGCGTGTGGACGCCGCCGTCGAAGGTATAGGCAAAGCGTTCCTTGGGGCCGATCCGCTCGTGATGCTCGCAATGCGGGCAGACGTGGAGATTGTCGGCAAGCTCCTTGGTGAACACCAGTTGCCCGCAGCCCTTGCACTTGTGCCACAGATTGTCGGGCGTGTCCTTCCTGGTGACGACGAAGGACAGCGCGTTGCGGACGTTCGAAAGCCAGCTCATGCCATTTCCCCGGCGATTGCGGTGCGGTCAGCGGTTACGATCGCGGCCTTTAGGGTAGCGACATAGTCGCGCACCGGCTCGGGCGAATCGGCGCCGTGCCGCGCAATGATCTCGACGATCGCCGAGCCGACGACGACGCCATCGGCGACGCGAGCAATCGCGCCGGCCTGTTCGGGCGTGCGAACACCGAAGCCGACCGCGATCGGCAGGTCGGTTGCGGCTTTCAGGCGGGCGACGGCGGTTTCGATGCTGGCTTGCGCGGCCTGTTGCAGGCCGGTGATCCCCGCGACCGAAACGTAATAGAGGAAGCCGCTCGCGCCCTCGAGCACGGCGGGCAGACGGACGGCATCGGTGGTGGGCGTGGCGAGCCGGATCGGCGCGATGCTAGCGGCGTGCAGTGCGGCAGCGAGTTCATCCTCCTCGGGCGGCAGATCGACGCATATGACGCCATCGACGCCAGCGTTTGCGCAGGCACCCGCAAACCAATCCGCCCCGCGCCGCAGCATCGGATTGGCATAGCCCATCAGCACGAGCGGGACGCTCGGGTGGCGGGCGCGGAAATCGCGGGCGATCTGCAGGATGTCGCGCGTGGTGGTACCGGCGGCAAGACTGCGTAGGTTCGCCGCCTGGATCGCGGGACCATCGGCCATCGGATCGGTGAACGGCATCCCCAGCTCGATTACATCCGCCCCGCCCGCGACCAGCGCGTCGAGGATGGCGGCGGTGGGGCCATCGCCTGCCGTGACGAAGGTGACGAGCGCGGCGCGGTCGGTGGGGAAAGCGGCGGCGAGGCGGGTCATCTTGACCAAACGGAACAAATATGGAACAAGATACTTGCCGACCCGGATCGGTTCTTTTGCATTGTCGAACAGGTCATAACGCCGTCCCGAGCGCCTCGGCGACAGTGAAGATGTCCTTGTCGCCGCGCCCGCAAAGGTTCGCGAGGATGATCTGATCGGCGCGCATCGTCGCCGCGGCTTTGGTCACGGCGGCGATGGCATGGCTCGGCTCGAGCGCGGGGATGATACCCTCGGTGCGGCAGAGCAGCTGGAAGGCGTCGAGTGCTTCGGTATCGGTGGCTGACGAATACTCGACCCGGCCAATGTCTCGCAGCCAGGCATGTTCGGGGCCGATTCCGGGATAATCGAGCCCGGCCGAGATCGAATGCGCCTCCGTGATCTGGCCGTCTTCGTCCTGGAGCAGATAGGTCTTGTTGCCGTGCAGCACCCCGGGCGAGCCGCCCGCGAGCGACGCCGCATGTTGCTTGTCGAGGCCATGCCCGGCCGCCTCGACGCCGAGCATTTTCACCTCGGCGTCGTCGAGGAACGGGTGGAACAGCCCGATCGCGTTCGATCCGCCGCCGATCGCCGCGACCAGCAGATCGGGCAGGCGCCCGGTCCGCGCCAGCATCTGCGCACGCGCTTCCTTGCCGATCACGCTCTGGAAATCGCGGACGAGCTCGGGATAGGGATGGGGGCCCGCCGCGGTGCCAATGATGTAGAAGGTATCGTGGACGTTCGCGACCCAATCGCGCAGCCCCTCGTTCATCGCATCCTTCAGCGTCGCCGCGCCGCTCGTCACGGGGCGGACTTCGGCGCCCAACAGCTTCATGCGGAACACATTGGGCTGCTGCCGCTCGATATCGCGCGCGCCCATATAGATGACGCAGGGCAGGCCGAAGCGTGCGCAGACAGTGGCGGTGGCGACACCGTGCTGCCCCGCGCCGGTCTCGGCGATGATCCGCGTCTTGCCCATGCGGATCGCGAGCAGGATCTGACCGATGCAGTTGTTGATCTTGTGCGCGCCGGTGTGGTTCAGCTCGTCGCGTTTGAACCAGATTTGCGCGCCCATTCCGTCGGCGGCACCCTTGCGCAGTTCCTCGGTGAGCCGTTCGGCGAAATAGAGCGGGCTCGGGCGACCGACATAATGTTCGAGCAGATTGTCGAATTGCGCCTGGAAGGCGGGGTCGGCCTTGGCACGGCGATATTCAGCTTCGAGATCGAGCACGAGCGGCATCAGCGTTTCGGCGACATAGCGACCGCCGAACTGGCCGAAATGGCCGCGCGAATCGGGTTGTTGGCGCAGGCTGTTCGCCAGCGCGGGGGGCTGGGCGCGGAAGGCGTTGGGAGCGTTCATAGGTGCGATAGGGCTTTAAGGAACGCGGCGATCTTGTCCACATCCTTGATGCCAGGTGCGCTTTCCAGCCCCGAGGAGGCGTCGACCATCTCGGCACCGGTGATTCGGACAGCGTCGCCGACATTGTCCGCCGTCAGCCCGCCGGCAAGGATCCACGGCAGCGAATGCCGATGTCCGCGCAACAGCGTCCAGTCGAAGCGCATGCCCATCCCGCCGGGCAGCGCCGCGCCCTCCGGCGTCTTGGCGTCATAGAGGATGCGGTCAGCCGCGTCGCTGTAATGCGTGGCCGAGACCAGGTCCGCGCGCTCCCGAATGGCAACGGCGCTCCAGATCTCCAGACCCGTTCGCGCCTTCAGCTGTGCTGTCCGGTCGGGTGCGGTCTTGTGAAGCTGCAAGGCGGTGAGGGCAGCCGCGGCGACTGCGCGATCGACAAGCGCGTCGTCGGGATCGACGAAGACTCCGACTCGCCCGACGTGATCGGGGACCTGCGTCGCCAGCGCCGATGCGCGGTCGAAGCTCAGATGGCGCGGCGATGGGGTGTAGAACATGAAGCCGATGTGGCTCGCCCCGCCGGCAATCGCCGCGTCGATCGTCTCGGGCGTGGAGAGGCCACAGATTTTGGCGCGCACCGGCATCGGCGCGATGTAGGCGAGCCGGACGCCGACGTCACCTGCTAGATGATGCCGGGCACGAAGCGCGACACGCGGCGGGCATAGGCGTCGTAAGCCGCGCCGAACTGGGCGCGAAGCACTTTTTCCTCGCTCGCCACGCGCATCCACGTCGCGGCGGCATAGACCGGGAAAGCGACAAGGAGATTGGCGGCACGGCCATAGGCGATCGCCATCGCCACCATGAACATCGCGAGCGCGACATAGATTGGATTGCGCACCAGCGCGAACGGGCCGGTAGTGACGAGCGTCGCATCCTCGCGCGTACGGGCGACGAGCGCCCAGTTGCGGCCCATCGTCCGCGACGACCAGTCGAACAGGCCCGCCGCACCCAGCATCAGCGCTAGCACAACGGCCCCTTGGGTGAGCGCCAGCGGGGCGTCGGGGGCGATGTCGATCCGGACCGGCCCCGCGCCCGCGATGCCGATGCCGATGCCCTGAAGGACGATCCAGACGATCGACCGCCGATCACGCTGCCCGTCGCTCGCCTTGGGTGCTTGTCGCCCGCGCCGCCAGGCAGCGAACAGTGCGCCGAAGAACAGAAGGCCGCCGGCGCCAAAGGCAACCAGGCCGGGCAGGCCAACGGGATAATGATTAAACATTCGGGCGCCTCTTAGCCGTATTACATAGCTAAAGCGGATAGTCTCGGCAAGCGTCAGCGCTGCGCCTGCCGCTGCCAGACTTGGAGTGCCTCAACGGCGAGGGAGCGCCTGAGGATGCGCGCGGCCGGGTCTAGCACGATATGCGCGCCTTCAGCGACCTCGATGTCGGCCACGCCGCCAGGCATCTCGATGCGCGTGACGCGGTCGTCGATCTGCACTTCGACCGGCATCGGGAACGCGATCGGGTTCTTCCAGGCAAGCGCCAGCCGGTCGCCGCGCCGCGTCGTCACCAGTTCGGGCAGCGTCGCTTGCCGCAGATAGCTATCGAAGAACCAGCGCAGGTCGCGCCCGCTCTCCTCGCCGACAATCCGCTCGAATTCGGCAGTCGAGCCGTAGCGCGGCGTGAAATTGCCCGGCCGTGGATCGGGCCGGCCATAAACCAGCCGCCGCACGCTGTTGAAAAAGGCCTTGTCGCCGATCAGCCAGCGCAGCGTGTGCAGGGTCCAGGCGCCCTTGTAATAGATGTCGCTGGCCGGACCGCCCTTCGCGCTTTCGTAGACTTCTTCCTCTGTCAGCGTTCGTCCCGACACCAGCGGCGCGCGGTTTTCGATCCGGTTGCGTTGCGCGTCGAGCATGGTCGCATAGCGTGCCTCGCCCTCGCGCCAGCGACCATAGAGCGGCTGCATATATTGCCCGAAACCTTCATGCAGCCAGTAATCGTCCCAGTTTGCGGCCGTCAGCTGATTGCCGAACCATTCATGGGCAAATTCATGCTGGAACAGCCAGTCGAAACCCTCCGGGGCCTTGGCGTAGCGATTGCCATAGGCGTTGATCGTCTGGTGTTCCATGCCGAGGTGCGGCGTTTCGACAACGCCGACCTTTTCGTCACCGAAGGGGTAGGGGCCGATCACGCTTTCGAAGAAATCGAGCGTGGGCGCGAACTCGGCGAAAAGCCTCTCGGCGGCCGCCTTCTCCCCCGGCAGATACCAGTAATACATCGGAATCGTGTTGCCGAAGCGGCTCTTGTAGTTGCCCGAAATCACCTCATAGGGGCCGATGTTGAGCGCGATTGCGTAGCTGTTGGGCTGTTTGACGCGCCAATGCCAGGTCGAGCGACCGTCGGGCAGGCGATCGGTGCCGAGCAGCACGCCGTTCGACGGCGCCGACAGTCCCTTGGGCACGGTGATGTGAAGGTCGACGCGCGTCGGCTCGCCGGTCGGAAAATCGAGACACGGCCAGAACAGGTCGCAGCCATAGCCTTCGGCAGTGGAAGCAATCCACGGCTTGCCGTCCTTGGTTGTCGCCCACACAAAGCCGTCATCCCAGGGCGCGTTGACGGCGACGTGCGGCGTACCGCCGTAGCGGATTTCTGCGGTGATCCGGTCGCCGGCGCCGACCGGGCGGGGCAAGGTGATCGTCAGCTTTCCGTCCGGATTGCGCCACGCGCCAGAGGCGAGCGCAACACCGTCGATGCGGACGCGCTCAACCGGCAGATTGCGGTCGAGATCGAGCAACAAGCGGGAAAGCGGTGCCCGCGCGGTGAAGACCAGGGTTGCGGTCGCGGCAATGCTCTGCCGTTCGGGCAGGACTTCAATCGCCAGCTCGGCGCGGTCGAAGCTCAGCGCCGCCTGCTCGGGATCGATCGGGCCGCCCGATCGCTGCGTCTGCATCGTCAGCGGCGGCTGGCCCTTTTCGGGCGGGCGCGCGCCCGCCAGCAGCAGCGGTGCCAGTGCCGCTGATCCCATGGCCATGGCGGTGCGCCAATTGCGGCGCCGAACCAAACAGCGATTGATGGCGCGGACAAGCTTCCCATATACAGCGGGATCAGCGCCGTGACCGGGCGCCGCCGGAGACTCCATGACCACTATTTTCCCCGTCCTGCCTTTGCGCGACATTGTTGTTTTTCCGCACATGATCGTGCCGCTGTTCGTCGGGCGCGACAAGTCGGTTGCCGCATTGGAAGCGGCGATGAGCGACACCAAGGAGATTTTTCTCGTCGCCCAGCTCGACCCCAGCGAGGACGATCCTGAGCGCGACGATCTTTACGACATCGGCGTGACCGCGACCGTACTTCAGCTGCTCAAGCTGCCCGACGGCACCGTCCGCGTGCTGGTCGAGGGCAAGCAGCGCGCGCGGCTGACCGGGCTGTCGAGCCGTGACGGCCATTTGCTGGCCGAAGTCGACGTGCTGGCTGGCAATGCGGGCGCCGATGATCTCGACACGCAGAATCGCGAAGTGACGGCGCTGGTGCGGTCGGTGATCGACCAGTTCGAAAGCTATGCCAAGCTCAACCGCAAGCTGCCCGCCGAGACCGCGGTGCAGCTGAGCGAGATCGAGGAACCGTCGCGCCTCGCCGACTCGGTTGCCGCCAACATTCAGGTCAAGGTCGCCGACAAGCAGGCGCTGCTGATGGAGGAAGACCCGCGCAAGCGGCTCGAAATGGTGCTCGCCTTCATGGAAGGTGAACTCGGCGTGCTGCAGGTCGAAAAGAAGATCCGCAGCCGCGTGAAGCGCCAGATGGAGAAGACCCAGCGGGAATATTATCTGAACGAGCAGCTGAAAGCGATCCAGCGCGAACTCGGCAATGAAGGCGAGGAAGGCGAGGGCGACGAGATCGCCGAACTGACCCAGAAGATCGCGTCGCTGAAGCTGTCGAAGGAAGCGCGTGCCAAGGCGACCGCCGAACTGAAGAAGCTGAAGACGATGGCGCCGATGTCGGCCGAAGCGACGGTGGTGCGCAATTACCTCGACGTGCTGCTCGGGCTGCCCTGGGGCAAGAAGTCGAAGCTCAAGAAAGACATTGCCGCCGCGCAGGCCGTGCTCGACGAGGACCATTATGCGCTGGAAAAGGTCAAGGACCGGATCGTCGAATATCTCGCGGTGCAGGCGCGCACCAACAAGCTGAAGGGGCCGATCCTGTGCCTCGTCGGCCCGCCTGGCGTCGGCAAGACCAGCCTCGGCAAGTCGATCGCCAAGGCGACCGGCCGCGAATTCGTGCGCCAGTCGCTGGGCGGGGTGCGCGACGAGGCCGAAATCCGTGGCCACCGGCGGACCTATATCGGCTCATTGCCCGGCAAGATCGTGACCAACTTACGCAAGGCGGGCACCGGCAATCCGCTGTTCCTGCTCGACGAGATCGATAAGCTCGGTCAGGATTTCCGGGGTGATCCGGCGTCGGCGCTGCTCGAGGTGCTCGACCCCGAGCAGAACAACAAGTTCCAGGACCATTATCTCGAAATCGACGTCGATCTGTCCGACGTGATGTTCGTGACGACGGCGAACACGCTCAATCTGCCGCAACCTTTGCTCGACCGCATGGAGATCATCCGCCTCGAAGGCTACACCGAGGACGAGAAGGTCGAGATCGCAAAGAAGCACCTGCTGCCCAAGCAGATCGAGGCGCATGGGCTGGGAGCCGATGAATTCTTGTTCTCGGACGAAGCGTTGCGTGACCTGATCCGCTACTACACCCGCGAAGCCGGCGTGCGCACGCTCGAGCGCGAGATCGCCAAGGTCGCGCGCAAGGCGCTGCGGCGCATCCTGGAAGGCAAGGAGACGCGCGTCGTCGTCGCGCCTGACAATCTCGCCGAATTCTCGGGCGTGCAGAAGTACCGCTTCGGGATGAGCGAGGACGAGCATCAGATCGGCGCGGTGACCGGGCTGGCCTGGACCGAGGTCGGCGGCGAGTTGTTGACGATCGAGAGCGTCACCGTGTCGGGCAAGGGCGGCATCAAGACCACCGGCAAGCTCGGCGACGTCATGAAGGAATCGGTCGAAGCGGCGATGAGCTTCGTCAAGGCGCGGGCGCCGTCCTATGGCATCAAGCCCAGCCTGTTCGCGCGCAAGGACATCCACATCCATCTGCCCGAAGGGGCAGTGCCCAAGGACGGGCCGTCGGCGGGGATCGGGCTGGTGACGTCGATCGTCTCGACGCTGACCGGCGTGCCGGTGCGCCGCGACGTGGCGATGACCGGCGAAGTGACGCTGCGCGGTCGCGTGTTGCCGATCGGGGGGCTGAAGGAAAAGCTGCTCGCGGCGCTGCGCGGGGGCATCACGACGGTGCTGATTCCGGAAGAGAATCGCAAGGATCTGGCCGAGATTCCGGCCAACATCCGCGAGGGACTGGAGATCATTCCGATCCGCCACGTCGATGAAGCGCTGCGGCTCGCGCTGACCGAAGCGCTGACGGCGATCGACTGGAGCGAGGCAGACGAACTGGCCGCGCTACCCCCGGCCGGCGTGCCGCCGGCGAGCGGAGAGGTGCATCACTAGGTATTTGGCGGTTTTTTTTGGCGCGCGCGGGAGAAATGTGACGGATTTGTTTTGACAGCCCAAGGCTGAATCGCGTTACTAAGCCTCCGGCTTTGCTCGCGACTCATGCGAATAACAGTCGTCATAATTTTGAAGGGGGTCCCCAGGGATGAATAAGCAGGAATTGATCGGGGAGGTCGCTGATGCGTCCGGCCTCAGCAAGGGTGACGCAAGCAAGGCAGTCGAGGCCGTTTTCGGTGCCATCTCGGCGGCTTTGACCAAGGGTGATGAAGTGCGTCTGGTGGGCTTCGGCACCTTCTCGGTGAGCAAGCGCAAGGCATCGACCGGCCGCAACCCGCGCACCGGCGAACCGATGACGATCAAGGCTTCTTCGCAGCCCAAGTTCAAGGCCGGCAAGGTATTGAAAGACTCGGTCAACTGAGCTTCACGCCGCGGGGGGCTGGACAAGCCGAACGCGGCTGTTAAAGGAATGGTAAGCGGGCGACGGGCAACTGTCGCCCGATTTGTTTCCCCGAAGCATGTTTCGGGCGCGTAGCTCAGTGGTAGAGCACTGTGTTCACACCGCAGGGGTCGCAAGTTCAATCCTTGCCGCGCCCACCATCGATCAGGCCTCGGCATTGCGCCGGGGCCTTTTTCGTTTGATCCTCCGCCAGCGGAAGGGTCTGGCCAACGGTTGTTGATCGGGGCTTGCGGCTAGGGCAAGGGGAGAAGTCCCCTCATCAAGCGAGGTTCGCGTGCGTCCGATATTTCTTCTTCCGCTCATGGGAATGGCCGCCTGCACGCCGACGGGCGACGGTGGCAACCGCAGCGACGCGCCGGCCGGCAACGTCGCGCAGGCCGCGCCCAGCCAGCGAGGCAACGAACCAGCCGATTCCGCGAGCGCAAAGGCGGCGCGCGACACGGTCGAGCGCTATTTTGCGGCGATCGCGAAGAAGGATTATGCGACCGCCTATCGGTTGTGGGGCAATGACGGCAAGGATAGCGGCGGCACGGTCGACGCTTTCGCGGCAAGCTTTGCACCTTATTCGAAGTTCGAGCCGGAAGCCGGCGACCCCACCGAAATCAGGGCGCGCGACGGCATGCAATATATTCTGGTCACGGCACGCGCGCATGTCGAGAACCGCAAGACTGGCAAGACGGCCGAACGCAGTGGCAGCGTTGCCCTCCGCCGATCGGCCGATCCAAACGATCCGGTCGAGCACAAGCGCGACTGGCGGATCTGGAGCGTCGATTTGCGGGCGGCGAACTGATCGACCGGTCGGTGTCGCTGGAGTGGCGAAGGGAGCCAATCGAATGATCGGACGTCGCGACGTGCTGGCCATGCTATCGGGCGGCATTGCCCTGGCGATGCCGGGGACTGGATGGACGGAAACGTCGCGGCGACCGCGGCTGTTGGTGCCCGACGCGGTATTTGACGGTCGCGAAGGTGTTCGCCACGCTGGCTGGCGTGTGTTGGTCCGCGGCGAGGTGATTGCAGCGGTTGGACCTGACATCGCTGCCCCCGCCGATGCCGAGACGATCGCACTGCCCGGCGCGACGCTGATGCCCGGCTTGATCGACGCGCATGTCCATTTGTTCCTCCACCCCTATAACGAAGCGCCCTGGAACGATCAGGTGCTGAGGGAGCCGCTGGCGCTGCGGACCGTGCGTGCCGCAGCCAACGCGCGCGCGACGCTGATGGCCGGCTTCACCACCGTGCGCGATCTGGGCACCGAAGGCGCGGGATACGCCGATGTCGGGCTGAAGGCGGCGATCGCCCAAGGCATCGTGCCCGGCCCGCGGATGCTGGTCGCGACCCGCGCGCTGGTGGCCAGCGGCAGCTATGGGCCGAAGGGGTATGATCCCGGTTTCGACGTGCCCCAAGGCGCCGAAGAGGCCGATGGGCCGGCATTGGTGGCGGCGGCGCGGCGCCAGATCGGGCGCGGCGCCGATATCGTCAAGCTCTATGCCGATTATCGCTGGGGACCGGGCGAACCGAGCCGCCCGACCTTTTCGGCGGAGGAAATGCGCGCCGTCGTCGAGGCTGCCCATGCCGCTGGCCGCAAGGTGGCAGCGCATGCCAGCAGCGTCGAGGGGATGCGCCGGGCAGTGCTGGCCGGCGTCGATACAATCGAGCACGGCGACGGCGGCACCCCGGAAATATTTGCGATGATGAAGGCGCGCGGCGTGGCGCTGTGTCCCACGCTTGCGGCGGGCGATGCAATCGAGCGCTATCGTGGCTGGAATGGCGCCGCGCCCGAACCGGCATCGATCGTGGCCAAACGAGCGAGCTTTGCAGCGGCACGCGCGGCGGATGTGGCGCTGTGTGTCGGGGGCGACACGGGTGTTTTCAGCCACGGCGCCAATGCCCGTGAGCTGGAGCTGATGGTCGAATGGGGGATGACCCCGGCTGACGTGCTGGTGGCCGCAACGTCCGGGAACGCCGCCGTATTGGGGATCTGCGACAAGTTCGGCGCGATCCGACCGGGTATGGTTGCCGACCTGGTTGCGGTGCGCGGTGACCCGCTGCAGTCGATCGGCGCTGTCCGATCGGTCGACTGGGTAATGAAGGGCGGCGAGGTCGTTAGTCTTCGCTGATCGGTGCGATCAGCCGCCGGGTCAAAATCGACCCGGCGGCGATGCATGATCAGAAGCCGACGCTCAGTCCCAGCGAGGCCGTCGTGCCGACGTCGTACAGGTTGTAGTAAATCCGGTTGGCACCATTCTGCTGAAATTCTTGGTAGCGGGTGCCGGTGATGTTGCGGACTTCCAGCTTCAGTTCGGTGTTGACGCCGGCGATCTTCACGCCCTGGCGCGCGACGAAGTCGAGCCTGAAGCCCGGATATTCGTAAATGTCGGGCTGTCCCGAGCCGCCACGGATGGTCGCGCGGCGGCTGGCATAGCTGAGCAGGAAAGTCTGCTGGGACAGACGATCCTGATCCTCAAGACCGATCTCAAGATTGGCGAGGTGGTCCGACTGACCCGTCAGCGGCACGCCGTCGCGGAACAGCTGGTTGGCGCGGGTCACGCCCGACAAACCAAACACGCGCGCCGGATCGTTGGCGCCGACTTTGATCCGCGAGTTGGTGTAGGTGTAGTTCGCGATCACCACTGCGCGGCGCGATGCGAAGAATTTCGAGTCGCCGAACAGGCCGTCGAGCTTGAAATACTTCTGCGTCTCGATTTCCGCGCCATAGAGATCGGCGGTCGGAGCGTTGGCAAAGCTGGTTGTGACCGTGTTGTCGCTGAAGCTTGCGAAGGTTTCGATCGGATTGTCGATCCGCTTGTAGAAGCCAGCGACCGAAATCCGCTGATCGCGCGCGAAATACCATTCCCAACGCGCTTCGGCATTGGCGATCTGTGTATCGACCAGGAACGGGTTACCACGATACTGGCGGTTGTTATCCGGATCGAAATAGTTCTGGAAGATCAGCTCGCGGAACTGCGGCCGCGCGATCGTCTTCGATCCGCTGATGCGCACCTGCATCTCGGGCGAAATCTTGTACGTCAAGGTAACGGCGGGCAGCAGGTAGTTGCGCGTGATCGCGGTACTTGCCTGCGACGCGACCGGGTTGATGAACACGCGGATCGCATTCACTTGTTGATCGCCTGCCTCGTAACGCAGGCCGACATCGAGGTTCAACGCATCGGTGACATCCCACTGGATGCGGCCATAACCGGCGTGCACGACCAGGCTCGATCCGAACACCGGGTTGCCTTCGTTGGTGTCGATCAGCTGGATCCCGAACGCACGGATGATCGCGGGTTGCAGCAGGAGATCGGGGCGAAACAGCCCGACGCCCTGCGGGAAATTGTTGCCCGCGGTGATCAGGAATTCGCGCCGTTCGGACCGGCGGAAGGTGTCCTGATAGGCATAGCCGATCGAAGCGGTGAACGTCGGTGTCACCTTGTACGACAGGTCGAGGCCAGCCGAATAGAGATTCTCGCGCAGATTTGAGAAGCTTGTCGAAGCCGTGCCGCGGTTGCCGTTGTTGAGCAGGTTGACGAAATACGCGCCATAGGGGTCGGCGGCCGAATTGCTCCGGAAATATTCGAAGCTCAGCTCATTCGGCGCTTCGCGGCGCGAATTCGCATAGGCACCGCGGAGATCGAGGTGAAGCTGATCGGTCAACCGGAATTCGCCGACCAGCTGCGTGTCGAGCAGCTGGCGTTCGAACCAGGCGGTGTCCTGCTGCTGCAGCGTCGCGGTGGCGGAGGTCGTCTGCCGTGACCCGACGCCAAGTCGCGCCTGCTTCAGCGTGTCGCGGATGTAGAGCGTGGTCCAACGGATCTTGTTGTCGCCGATATCGAGACTGGCGCCGATCAGGCCGTCGACAACCAGCCGGTTGTCGGTAATCACACGCTGAAAATCGAGCTCGCGCTGCGACAGGTCGAGCGACGCCGCCGTTTGCTGCGTGGTCGAGCGCGTGCGCCACTTGTTGCTGTACCCGAAGGTCGCGATCACGCCGAGCGTGCTGTCTCCGATGTCCCACGACTTGCCGCCTTCGAGCGACACCGACCAGTTCGGTGGCAGCGAACGGTTGCGCTGCACGATCGCATTGCTGCCGGTGACCAGCTGCGATGCGATTGCCTGGGTATTGACGGTGCCGTCGCTGATCCGACGACCGCTGGCGATATAAGCCGCAAGCGCCGGCGGGATGTCGCGCGCGCCGTTGTCGAAGCCGGTCCAGTCGCTGGAGCTGCCGAAATAGGTATAGCCAAGCTGCCCGGTGGTGACCGTGTCGGCGCCGATGCTGGCGTTGATCTTGAAGAAGGGAACCTTCGGCACTGACTTGGTGGTCAGGTTGATCACACCGCCGCCATATTCGCCCGGAAAGTTGACCGAATAGCTTTTCTGGACGAGCGAAGACGCGATGACGCTGGTCGGGAAAATGTCGAGCGGGACCACGCGGCGCAGCGGTTCGGGGCTGGGGAGCGGCGAACCGTTCAGCAGCGCGAGCGAATAGCGGTCACCGAGGCCGCGGACATAGACAAAGCCGTTGCCGACCACGCTGAGGCCGGTGACGCGACCGAGAGCGCCGGCGATGTCGCCTTCACCAGTCCGCGCGATGTCGGCGCTCGACAGGATCGATAGCGACTGCGTGCTCGACTTGGCGATGTTGCCGCCACTGCGGCGGGCGGTGACGACGACTTCCTGGCCGCCGCCGGGGATGGAGACTTCGGTCGGCTCTTCCTGCGCGGGCTGGGCCGTCTGATCAGCGGCTGGGTCGGCCGGAGCTTCCTGAGGAGCCGGAGCCGGAGCCGTCGGAGCGGGCGTCGGAGCCGACTGGGCCCGGGCGACCGACGGGGCCACCAGCGCGGATGAAATTAGCAACAGGCTCGCAAGCTCGAACGGCCTCGACATCGTCAACCCCCTTATTCAAAGTCGAATGGGGCGGGGCGCTGCCCTGCGGCGACGCCCCGCCCCGTCACAATCCCAGGATCAGAACGTCGGGATCGAGGTGCAAAGGCCAACGTTCGTGCCGAGGTTCAGCGTCGAGCTGTTGCAGGTCCACTGAGTGTACCAGGTGTCGGACGCGTTGCGCACCGCACCGGCATAGGTGACGGCGTCGAAGAAGGCCGGCTGACCGCCAAGGCCGCCCGTCAGCGACGGGATGCCCGAAGCGGCGTGCAGGTTGCTCGGGTTGAACGCCGTAACTGCCGACTCAGTCGGGCCGTTGACAAAGGTATTGGTGAAGCTTGGCGTGTAGGTCGCGCTGTTGCCGTTCGCGCCGGCGCCGAAGAGCGTCTCTACCTGCGTGTTGGTCACGCCGTTGGCGCCAAGGAACGGCGTCGTGCCGCACTGCATCTGGACCGAACGGAAGATCGGCGCGCCCAGCTCGTCATTGCCACTGGTCGCACCGGCAACGGCGCGGCCCGTGGCATTCACGCCCAGGCTTGCCGTCGTGTCGGCCGTTGCCGCGCGGCTGATGCGCAGGCACGACGGCGAGGGCGCCGGCGCGACCAGGAAGCCGTTGAGCAGCGTGTAGTCGGTGCCGCCGCGGAGCAGCATGGCCGAGAGATCCGACGTGTTGTTCACCCGGTGGAAGAAAGTGAAGTTCGAAACGATCACGTTCTGGCGCGGCAGATCGGTGTCGACGGCGTTGTCCGAGTCGGCTTCGATGATCGCATCGGTACCGCGCGCTTCGCTGCCCGCGCGCTGAGCGACGAGGACGTACTGGAAGTTCGCCTTGACGCCGGTGTCGGTGTCGAGGTTGTCGTCTTCGGCGCCGACCGAGACGTAGTAGCGGAAGTTGACGCGACCGCCGAAGAATTCAGCGCCGTCGTCCGAGCTGTTGAACGACATGATGTTGTTGAGCACGGTGCCGCTGCCGGTGCCTTCGGTCGTCAGCGACTGAAGCTCGACGTTCGACGACAGGATGAAGCCCGAGTAGCGGATCTGGACGAAGCTCATCCGGCCGCTGCTCTCGGTGTTGTTCGCGCCGCCATAGACGGCCGGGTCGATCGCGCCTTCGGTCTGGCGCTCGCAAGCGACTGTGCCCGGCGTGGCGGCGGCGGCGGCGCAGTCGGTGACTTGCGCACGGCCCATCAGCACCACACCGCCCCACTGGCCCGACGAGGAGTCGGTGTTCAGGCCGAGGACGTTGTCACGGCTGGTGAAGATGATGGGCTGGGTCGCGGTGCCGACAGCCTGGAGCGAGTTGCCGCGGTTGACCGCGAGCCACGAAGCGCCAGTCCCGCCGTACAGGATGACGCCCGGCTCGATGGTGAGCACGACGTTGGTGGTGCCGGTGGTGGTTGCGCCCTGATCGGTGCCGACATCGACGCGGCTGGCCATCTGGTAGAGCACGCCGTTGAGGCGCGGCAGGGTGCTGCTGCGGGTGATGCGCGCGGGCAGCGTGCAAACGCGATACTGGCCGGTCGGACCGGTGATCGTGCCGCTGTCGGTCAGGCCGGCGGGATCCGAAATCGTCGGGCAGCCCGTCGCAGGCGTCACCAGCGCGACGGTCGGTGTCGGCGTCGGCGTCGGCGTGGGGGTCGGCGCGGGCGTGACGTTGGTGGTGTTGTTATTGATCGTAACGTTGCCGCCGGTACCCGGCGAGGCAATGTCGTTGGCACCGCAGCCGCTCAGCGCAACAAGCGAGGTGGTCGCAATGAGCATGCGACGGAAGTTGGAATTCATCATTTCCCTGTCTCCAGCGTGTTTTCTGACCGACTTATGGTCGTTGCCACGACGATGCCGCCGCGAGTCGGATTGCCCCCTCGCGCCTTCGTCCGGAGCCGCTGTAGAAACGCCAGGTTACAGGCGGATACGATATTGATGACAGTTAAGCGTCAGTAGAATGACATTAATATTGCAGACGCTCAGGCGCGTGCGACGGGGGCGCGCGAGCTATTGTGGCTATCCCGCCGGTTAACATCCGGCGCCGGAGCATTTTATCCCCGGGGACGCATCCTTATCCCCAGGGACGCATCCTGAACCATTTGGTAAGCACATATTTGGTCCCAGACCGCACCTTCATGCCATGGTGGATGGTCGAGGGGTTGCCGCTGCCGTCGGGGCGCAGATTGTTCCACATCAGCAGCTTGCCCGTCTCGGGCTGGACGAGCTTGTCGATCGCCTTGAATCGGGTGGCGCCACCCGCGCCGGGTTCGTTGAGATAAATCATGGCGGTCCACGTCCGCTGTCCGGCGACGCTGCAAAAGCGTTCGAAATCGACGCCTTGGGGGTCAAAATAGTCGGTGTGGGCTTTGAATTCCTGACCGACCGCATAGCGCTGCCCCTGAAGCGGCTCGCCATGCGCTTCGTCGAGATGCATGAAATCCGCGATGCGGCGGTTGATGATCTGCGACAGCGGTTCTTCGAAACGGAAATCGCACGTCTCGCTAGTGCGAAACGCGGCATCGCCATTGAAGTCGGACACCGTCGACGGACGGCGCTCGGCATCGATCCGGGCGATCAGCTCGGCGCACAGGGATGGATCGATGAAACCACGCATGAGGAAAAGCGTGAGCTTCGGGCTCGGCACTTTCTGGACGCCCGGCTGGGCGGAGACGTGCGTGATGACCGGATCGGCAGGAAATCCCGACCCCGGCGGCAGGAATGCGAGCGATGAAGCGGAGGTGGCCATGCGCCCGAAATTGCCAAAGCCGCGCGGCAATCGCCAGACCCTTTGCGCATCGGCCTGCATGCCGCAAAAGCTTCACACAAAAGACATCTATTCGTAACACGGTTTGCCTAGCAGGGCCGCGGCGGGAGTTCTTCGACATGCAGCTAGAGATTGATGCGCGCGCCCGCCGCCTGCTGCGGCTGATCCCGCTGACGCGCGTTTACAGCGTGGTCGAACTGGTCCTGATGGCGCTGCTCGCGTGGCAGGGTGCACGCCTCGTCTGGACGCTGGTGACGCCGGTCGATCCCGTCGGCAACTGGCGGCTGTCGGTGCCGAGCGCGGGCATTGGCGCAGGCGACATGCTGCACGGTTTCGATCCTTTCTTCCGGCTCGATGCGGCATCTCCGGCGCAGGCGCAGGCCGATGTCGTGACCAGCCTGCAGCTGACGCTGTTCGGGACCCGGATCAACGAGGCCACCGGTCGCGGGGGCGCCATCATCGCCGGTCCTGATGGCGAGCAGAAAAGCTATGCTGTCGGCGAGGAAGTCCAGCCCGGCGTAACGCTGAAGGAAGTGGCGTTCGACCACGTCGTGCTTACCCGCGGCGGTCGTGACGAGACGCTGTATATCGATCAGTCGGGGCGCGCAGGTGCACCCAATGCGGTGCCGGGGCCGGGCGCGCAGCCGGGAACGGCTGGTGCTGCCGGATCGCCGCCCGCCGATGGCAGCGGCGTGACGCTCGCGCAGGTTCGCTCGGACGTCGGCTTCATTCCACGCATCGACAGCGGCAAGGTGACCGGGCTGGTCGTGCGCCCGCAAGGTTCGGGCGCGACCTTCAGAAAAATCGGATTGAAAGAGGGGGATATCGTGACTCAGATCGGGGGGCGTCCCGTCACCGGGCCTGGCGACATCGAAGCGCTGTCGGGTCAATTCGCCAAGGGCGGCAACATCTCGATCACGGTCGAACGCGGTGCCGAGGTGCTGCCGCTGATGATTACGGTCAGCGGCCAGTGAAGCCCTTCGCTCCCCGCGCGGCCGCGCTCCTGGCGCTCGCGATGGCCTCACCGCTCGTCGCCCAGACCACGCTCAACGTGCGCGATGCCGATATTCGTGCCTTCATCGGCGATGCCGCCAAGGTGACGGGCCGGACCTTCATCATCGACAGTCGCGTTCAGGGCAAGGTCACGGTGGTCACCGACCGCGCGCTTTCGAAGTCTGAATATTTCGAGATTTTCCTGTCGACCCTGCGCGCGAACGGGCTGGTTGCGGTTCCGACGGCGAACGGGGCCTTCCGCATCCAGCCGATCGACGGCGCCGCTGCCCAGCCGAACCGCGTGGGCGGCAGCGCGACCGCCAATCGCAATGCCTATGTCACCGAAATCATCCGCTTGCGCGCGATCGATGCCACGAGCGCGCTCGATACGATCCGGCCGCTGATCAGCCCGCAGGGATCGCTGAGCGCCAACCGCGCCGGCAATGCCCTCGTCATCGTCGATTTTGCCGACAATGTCCGCCGCATTCGCGAAGTGCTGTCGCGGATCGACGCCGACAGCGCCTCGACGCGGATCGTCGCGCTGAAGAATGCCGGCGCGCGCGAGATTGCGACGGCGCTGACGGCGCTCGCGGGCAATGGTCAGGCGGCGGGCGGCGCGCAGGGTGTGTCGGTGGTCGCCGTCACGAGTTCGAACGCGGTCGCGCTACGCGGCGATGCGGCCAGCGTGGCGCGGCTCGCCGAGGTTGCCGCCGATCTCGACCGCCGCGCCTCGGCAGGCACCGAAATCAAGGTCGTGTTCTTACAGAACGCCGATGCCGAGCAATTGCTGCCTGTGCTGCAGGAGCTGGTCGGTCAGCAGCCGAGCCAGGTGCCGCAGCAGACCCAGCTGTCGCAACAGTCATCGGCGTTCGGCGGTAACAATCAGGGCGGCGCCAACGCGCGCAACATCGTGCCGCCGCAAAATACCGCCGCCCCGGTATCGTCGGGCAGCGGGGTCAATCCCAACGCCCAGCCGGCGATCGTCGCCGAGGGCGGGCGGACCGCTGCGGTCGTCACGCGCTTTTCGGGCGCGAACGCCATCGTGATCGCAGGGCCCGCCGAAGTGCAGCGCCAGCTCGCCGAAGTGATCCGCCAGCTCGACACCCGGCGCGAGCAGGTGCTGGTCGAGGCAATCGTTGCCGAGGTTTCGGACACGACCGCCAACCGGTTGGGGGTGCAGCTGCTGCTCGGCAGCCTCAGCGGCAATGTGCCGATCGTCTCGTCGAGCTTTTCGAACACCGCGCCCAACCTGTTGACGATCGCGGGCGCGGTCGCCGCGCGGCGGCTGAATACCGCGACGACGACGATCAACGGCAACACCACCACCACGACGACCAACAGCGCGGTCAGCGACCAGCTCGCGCAGTCGGCGATCAGCTCGATCCTCGGCACGACTGGGGGGCTGGGCGGCTTCGGCACGACGATCGGCAGGGACGGCGTGTTCGCGGGCATCATCAACGCCGTGAAGAGCGATTCGACGTCGAATCTGCTCCAGGCGCCCAATGTCACCACGCTCGACAATCAGCCCGCGCGCATTCTCGTCGGCCAGGAAATCCCGATCACGACGGGGCAGGCGCTCAGCCAGAATTTCGACAATGCCTTCCGCACCGTCCAGCGCGAGAATGTCGGCATTCAGCTCGAAGTGCGGCCGCAGGTGAATTCGAGCGGCACGATCAAGCTGTTCCTGCGTCAGCAGGTCAGCTCGGTTTCGGGGCCGGTGTCGAACGACAACAGTGACCTGATCCTGAACAAGCGCGAAGTCGAAACCACGATGACGGTCGATGACGGCCAGATCGCGGTGATCGGCGGGCTGCTGTCGGACGAGGAGCGCAACACGATCGAGAAGATTCCGCTGCTCGGCGACATCCCCGCGCTGGGTCAGCTGTTCCGGTCCAAGGCGAAGCAGCGTAACAAGACCAACCTGATGATTTTCATCCGCCCAACGATCCTGCGCACCGCCGAGGACTCGCGGCGCGTGACCGAGCAGCGCTATGGCTATCTCCGGCTCCAGCAGGGGCTCCAGAACCAGAATGCCGAACCGAGCATCGATCAGCTGGTGCGCGACTATATGGGCGCCGAACCGCCGCTGCCCGCCGCGCCCAAGCCCGGCAGCATCGAGGACCCGCGGATTGCCGTGCCGGTGATGCCGAGCGCCGCCGATCCGCTGTCGCGAAAGAGCGGAGCGCCCAAATGAGCTTGCGGCCGGGGACCGCTTCGGATGCGCAGGGGCCGGTGATCTCGCTGGCCGAAGCCGCCGCCGTCAGCGAGCCGATGGTCGGCATTCCCTATGCCTTTGCGCGCCGCTTCGGTGTCGTGCTCGAGCCCGGTGCCGCCGGACATTTCTCGGTGGCGCTGCGCGAAGGCGCCGATCCCAAGGTGCTGCTCGAGCTGCGCCGCCATCTCGCACGCCCGTTCGACGTCACTTTCGCGAGCCCTGAGGATTTCGACCGGATGCTGTCCGATCGCTATGCGATGGACGGGCAGGCGGCCGCTGCAGCGGCGGGATCGCTGGGGCTCGGCGACGAGCTCGACCTGCTCGCAGGCAATCTGCCGACGGCTGAAGATTTGCTCGATACCGCCGATGACGCCCCGGCGATCCGCCTCATCAACGGGATCATCGCCGATGCCGCACGCAACGGCGTGTCGGACATCCATATCGAGCCGTATGAAAGTGGCCTTGTCGTGCGGATGCGGATCGACGGCGTCCTGCGCGAAACGCTGCGGATGCCGCCGCATGTCGCCCCGGTCGTCGTCAGCCGCATTAAGGTGATGGCGCGGCTCGACATAGCCGAGCGCCGCGTGCCGCAGGACGGGCGCATGGGGCTGTCGCTCGGCGGCAAGCTCCTCGACGTGCGCGTCTCGACGCTGCCGAGCCGCGCGGGCGAGCGCGTGGTGCTGCGCATCCTCGACAAGGACAATGCCGGTATCAATCTCGACGTGCTGGGGATGAGTCCGGCGATCAACACGATGCTGCGCACGGCGATTTCGGAGCCAAACGGTATTGTCCTGGTGACGGGACCCACCGGCAGCGGCAAGACGACGACGCTTTATGCTGCGCTACGCCTGCTCAACGACGGCACGCGCAACATCCTGACGGTCGAGGACCCGGTCGAATATGCGATCGATGGCGTCGGGCAGACGCAGGTCAATCCCAAGGTTGGGTTGACCTTTGCGGCCGGGCTGCGCGCGATCCTCCGCCAGGACCCCGACGTGGTGATGGTTGGCGAAATTCGCGACCGCGAAACCGCCGAGATCGCGGTGCAGGCATCGCTGACCGGGCACCTCGTGCTGTCGACGGTCCACACCAATGACGCGATCGGCGCCATCACCCGGATGCGCGACATGAAGGTCGAGCCGTTCCTGCTGGCCTCGACCTTGCGCGGGGTGATCGCGCAGCGGCTGGTGCGGCGCCTGTGCCCGACCTGCCGCCGCCCGGTGCAGGCGCAGGGGTCGGTATCGTCGCTGCTCGGCTTCGATCCCGGCGCGATCGTCTATGAGCCGGTCGGCTGCGACGACTGCGGCGGCACCGGGTTCAAGGGGCGGATCGGCGTGTTCGAGGCGATCCGCATCGACGAAACGATCCGGCGTCTGATCAACGATGGCGGCGACGAGGCGATCATTGCCCGCCACGCGTTCATCAACGCGCCCAATCTCGGCTCGGCGGCGCGCCAGATGGTGCGCGACGGCGTGACGACGCCCGAGGAAGCTGTGCGCGTCTCGCGCAGCGACATGGCCGAGGCATAGCCGCCGGCATGGCCGATTTCGATTACATCGCCATCGATACCGGTGGGCGCGAGAAGCGCGGCGCGGTGAAGGCCGAGTCGATCGAACGCGCGCAGGCGGCACTCGATGCGCGCAAGCTCTACGTCGTGCGGATCGATCCGGCGAGCACCGTCGACAAGCCCGCAGCATCGCCATCAATCCTCGCCCAGCTCGGCCGAAGCCCCCGGATGTCGACCAAGCATCTGACGCTGTTCACGCGCCAGCTGGCGACGCTCAACCGGGTCAGCCCGCTTGAGGAGTCGCTACGCACGATCGTCCGCCAGACCGAACAGCCGCATGTCCGCGACATCGTCGGCCGCGTGCATCTGGGGGTGGTAGAAGGGCGGCGGCTCGCCGAATCGATGGCGCGCGAACCCAAGAGCTTTCCCGCGCTCTATTGCGCGATGGTATCGGCGGGTGAAAGCTCGGGCGCGCTGCCGACGATCCTCGAACGACTGTCGGTACTGCTCGAACGCCAGGCCGAAATTCGCGGCAAGATGATCACCACGCTCGCCTATCCCGCCGTGCTCGCGGTGGTGGCAATGGCCGTCGTGGCGGCGCTGATGATTTTCGTGGTGCCGCAGGTCGTCGAGCAGTTCGATACCGTCGGCCAGCAATTGCCGCTGCTGACGCGCATCGTCATTGCCTTGTCGGCCTTCCTTGCGAGCTATTGGTGGGCGACCATCCTGTTCGCGGTCGTCGCTGCTCTCGGTTGGCGCCAGGCGCTGCGCGAGCCGCAGATCAAGCTAGCATTCGACAGCTGGCTGCTGCGGCTGCCGCTGGTTGGGCGGTTGCTGCGCGATCTGCACGCGGCGCGAATGGCGCGGACGCTGTCGACGATGGTCGCCAGCCGCCTGCCGCTGCTCGAAGGCCTCGCGCTGACCTCGGGCACGATCCACAATGCGCGGCTGCGGCAGGCTTCGGACGAAATCACCGATTCGATCCGCCAGGGCGGCAGCCTGTCGGCGGCGATGCGCCGGTCGAACGTCTTCCCGCCGCTGCTGACCTATCTCGCGGCATCGGGCGAGGCGGCGGGGCGGCTCGACGAGATGCTCGAGCGGGCCGCCGACTATCTCGAACGCGAGTTCGATCGTTTCACCGCGACCGCCTTATCGCTGCTGGAACCCGCGATCATTGTCATCATGGGCGGTATCGTCGCGACGATTGTGCTATCGATCCTGCTGCCGATCTTGCAGCTCAACACTTTAGCCGGGCAATGAGGAGTATCATGGTGCAGCGCCCCCAGAACAACCGCCGCCGCCGTCGCCGGGAAAACGGGTTTACGCTTGTCGAACTGATGGTCGTGATCGTGATACTCGGCCTGCTGGCGACCATTGTCGCGCTCAACGTCATTCCGCTGGGCGACCAGGGCAAGGTTCAGAAAGCCAAATCTGACATCGCGACGATCGAGCAGGCGCTCGAAGTCTACAAGCTTCAGCAGTTCACTTATCCGACCACGTCGGACGGCCTGCAGGCACTGGTGTCGCCACCGGCGTCGCTCACCGATCCGTCGCGCTACCAGAAGGGCGGCTATATCAAGAAGCTTCCCAAAGACCCCTGGGGCCGCGACTATCTTTACTCGTCACCGGGCACGCACGGGCAGATCGACATCTGGAGCTATGGCGCCGATGGCCGCGAAGGAGGCGAGGGCGTCGATGCCGATATCGGCAGCTGGCAATAACCGCGATCGACGCTCCGAGGGCTTTACGCCCTTTCGGCGTTCCGCCGAAAACGGCTTCACGCTCGTCGAGCTGATGGTCGTGATCGCGCTGATCGGGCTGGTGTCGGCGGCGGTCGTGCTGTCGCTGCCCGATCCGCGCGGCCGGCTGCGCGACGATGCCGAGCGGTTCGCCGCCCGGGTGCGCGCCGCCCACGACCTCGCCGTTGTCGAGGGCCGGTCGGTGAGTGTCTGGGTCAGCGATGGCGGCTATGGTTTCGACCAGCGCGCAGCGGGTGAATGGACGCCGGTGAGCGAAAAGCCGCTGCTGGTCACGCGCTGGGGGGATGGCATCCGCCCGCAGATCGCCAGTCCCACCGGACGCGATCGGCTGGTCTTCGATTCGACCGGGCTCGGCAGCACGCCGATGACGGTCCGCCTCCGCCGCGGGCAGGACGCGACGACGACGGTCAAGATCGGCATCGACGGCGCAGTGGCGATCGATGGCTGAGCATCGGCCCGGCGAGAACGGCCTCACGCTTATTTGGCGTTCCGCCGAACACGGCTTAACGATTTTTTGGCGTTCCGCCGAACACGGCTTCACGCTGATCGAAATGATGGTCGCGCTGGCAGTGTTCAGCCTCGCGGGGCTCGCCCTGATCCGGCTCGAAGGGGCGACGATCCGCAGCGCCGCTATTCTCGACAACACGTTGATGGCGCAGATCGTGGCACGCAACGTCGCCGTCGAAGCCCTCACCGATGAGCGCCCGCCGACGCGCGGGACGATCGCGGGGACGGAGACCAACGGCGGCCGGGCTTGGCGCTGGCAGCGGCTGGCAGCACCAATCGGCGACCAGGGCGCGATGCGGATCGACGTGAGTGTCACCGATCCCGACGGCGGAACGGCGGGGCGCCTAACCGTTATCCGTCCGCCCGCCTCCGCGCCGCGTCGGCCGCGTCTGCCGCAGGGGCAGCAGCCGCCCCCGGGAGGGCGGACATGACTCCTCGCGCTTCCGAACACGGATTCACGCTGATCGAAGTCATGATCTCACTGCTGATCTTTGGCTTGCTCGCAGCCGCCGGGGTTGCCGTGCTGTCGTTCAGCGTGCGCGCCCAGGGCGTAACGCAGGCAAAGTTCGACGATATTGCCGCATTCAGCCGCCTGAACGCCATTCTGAATGCCGATCTTGCGCAGGCCGTACCCCGCGCGACCCGCAATCCGCAGGGATCGCCACAATTGCCGTTCGAAGGCGGCGCGGGCGATCCGGTGCTCGCGCTCGTCCGCGGCGGTTGGACCAACCTCGACGAAGCGCCGCGCCCCGATGTGCAGAAGGTCGAATATCGGCTGCGCGCCGGTGCGATCGAGCGCATTGCCTATCCGCTGCTCGACGGCGCCGATCCACTGCCGCCGGCGGTGCTGCTCGGCGGCGTCGATCAGGTCGCGCTGCGGTTCCGGGTCAACGGCGCGTGGAGCGACCGGTGGCAGTCCAAGCCCGAGGCGCCACTGCCCGAAGCGCTTGAAATGCAGATCGCGCGCCGCGACGGGCGACGTTACCGGCTGGTGATGCTCGTTGGCACTGGTTACGTGCCCCCGCCGCCCGGAGGGCAGGGCAGTGGCCAATAAGCCGCGCGACCATGAGCGCGGCGCCGCGCTGCTGACGGTGCTGCTGCTGGTCGCGGTGATTGCCGTGCTGGCCGGACATGCGCTGGAACGGATGCGGCTCGCGACCCGGCTCGGCGCCAACAGTGTCGCCATCGATCAGGCGCGCGCCTTTGCGATGGCGGCCGAAACCGCGGCGATGGTGCGGATCAATGCGGTGCTCGCCCGCGACGCAGCGCGCGTGACGCTGCAGGGCGATTGGGCCGGCAAACCCTATCCGCTGCCGGTGCCCGGCGGCATCGCGACGGCGACCGCGACCGATGGCGGCAATTGTTTCAACCTCAACGGGTTGGTCCAGCAGAGCGATGTCGACACGCTCGTCACGCGACCTGCGTCGGTGGAGCAATTCGGTCGGCTGATGCGATTGATCGGCATTCCCGACCAGCCAGCGCGCGAGATTGCCGCAGCCACCGCCGACTGGATCGACACCGACAATATCCGACAGGCCGACGGCGCCGAGGATTCGGAATATTCGGGGTTCAGTCCGCGCTATCTGCCCGCGAATGCGATGATGGCCGATGCGAGCGAATTGCGCGCGGTGCGCGGCGTGTCCCCCGCCTTCTACGCCAAGCTGCGCCCCTGGATCTGCGCGTTGCCGGTGGCCAGGCCGACGCGGATCAACGTCAACACGCTGCTGCCCGAACAGGCACCATTGCTGGCCATGCTGCTGCCCGATACGCTCGATATCGGGCGGGCGCGTGCGGTTTTGCTTGAACGCCCGCCGCAGGGCTTTACCAGCACCGTTGCCTTCTGGCAGGGGGCGGCGCTGAAGGGGGCGACGGCGGGCCCCGAAGTGCAGCAGCAGACGGCGGTAACCACCCAGTGGTTCGGCTTGAAGATCGACGTGGCATTGGGGGGCACGCAGTTGACGCAAACCGCGCTCATCGACGCTACCGAACCGCCGGTTCGTCTCGTCTCGCGCGCCTGGAGCGATCCGTCGTGATGGCGCGCGCGTTATTCCTGCCCACATCGTCCGAGGCCACGCATCGCTGGATCGCGATCGACGGCGACGCCATCGTTGCCCGCGGTGAAGGCTTGCCGGACGCCGACGACGTGCCGCTGACGGTCATCGTGCCGGCCGAGGATGTGACGCTGCACTGGGCCGACGTGCCGGCGCGATCGACCGCACAGGCGGTAGCGGCGGCTCGGCTGCTCGTGAGCGACGCGAGCGCGGCGCCGATCACCGACCTCCACGTCGCGGTCGGCGACGAAGGCACCGATGACAAGCCGATCGGCGTGGTCGCGGCACAGCGGATGCGCGACTGGCTGGCGAGCCTTGCCGAGCGGGGACTTGATCCGCAGGCGATGATCCCGGCGCCGATGCTGCTGCCGCGCCCGACCGAAGGCTATGTTCGCGCCGATTTCGGCGGTGACGGCGTCGTGCGCGGCCCTGCGAGCGGCTTTGCCGACGAGCCCGGCCTGACCGGCATCGTCACGGGCGGCGTCGCGCCCAGCGCGATCGACCGCGATGCGCTCGAAAAAGCCGTGGTGGCCGCCGTTGCGCGGCCCGCGCTCGACCTGCGTCAGGGCATCTTTGCCCGGCGTGAAGCGATTTCGTTCGACTGGGGCGTCGCCCGCCGCGCGGGCTGGCTGGTCGCGGCGATCCTGCTGGTGACGCTTGCAATCGCGCTGGTCGAAATCGCGCGCTACAGCTTTGCCGCCGACGAATTGACCCGCAAGAGCGACCTGATGGCGCGCACTGGCTTGCCGCGTGGCGAGACAGTCAATGATGCCGGCCGTCAACTCGATGCGCGGCTCGTGCGGCTGCGCGGCGGCGGTATCGGCTTCAGTGCAACCGCCGCGATCGTGTTTGATGCGATCCGCAGCGTGCCGGGCAGCGAACTGCGCGCGCTGTCGTTCGATGCCGCCGGCAAGATGCGGGCCTCGCTGGTGACACAGAACGAGGGGCAAGTGACCGATCTGATAAACCGGATCCGTGCGCGCGGGCTGGTGGTGACGCCCAGCACCTTTTCGGGCGGCAACGGTCGCGTGTCGGGCGACTTGACGGTAACACCGCGATGACCGCCGGCCTGCGCCAATGGTTCGCGGGGCTGAGCACGCGCGAGCGGTGGCTGGTGCTGACCGCGGCCGCACTGGCGGTGCTGACGTTCGTCTGGTTCGCGGTGATTCGCCCGGTCAATGATGCGCTTGCCGCGGCAAAATCGCGACATACGACTGCCGTGCTGCGGCTCGCGGCGACCGAAAGTCAGATGGCGGCGCTGAAGCCTCTGCTCCAGGCCGGCGCGCCGGCAATGTCCGGCACTTTGGAAGCGACGGTGCGCGATCGTGCCAATCAGGCGGGCTTTGTGCTGACGACAGTGTCGCCGCAGACCAACAATGCGTTGCTGATCGGCATCGCTTCGGCGAAACCGGCGGCGCTGTTCGGCTGGATCGCCGACATGGAGCGCGATGGCTTCATCGTCGATTCGCTGTCGACGACCGACAATGGCGATCACACCATTTCGGCGCAGATTACCTGGAAACTGCGGGGCATCTGATGCGGATCAGGCTGACGACGAAGCCGCTGGTGCTGTTCGGGGCAATGCTGGTCGTCGCTCTGGTGGCAACCTTTCCGATGCGGCTGGCGCTTGGTTTGGCGGGACTCGGCAATGCCGGTCTGTCGGCGCGGTCGTCGGTCGGGCCGGTATGGTTCGCGACGCTGCGTGAAGTGCATTTCGGCACTGTCGAGCTCGGCGATGTCCATGCCTTCCTGTCGCCTTGGCAATTGTTCGTCGGCCGCGCCCGCGTCGACCTCGCTGGGCCGCCGCCGGTAGCCGGCGAGGCGCTGCGCGGCGGGATCGGCGTATCGCGGCACAGCATCGGCGTGGATGATGTCACCGCCAGCGTCGCGCCCGGCGATGTCTTCGCGTCGCTCCCCGTGACGAAACTCGATCTCGGCGACGTGACCGTTCGCTTCGAAAATGGTGCCTGCCAGCAAGCCGATGGACGGGTAAAGGCCGAGCTTGGCGGCGGTCTTGCCGGACTCGCACTCGCGCAAGGGATGAGCGGCAATGCACGGTGCGAGGGCGGGGCGCTGCTGGTGCCGCTCGCCAGCGCCTCGGGCAATGAGCGCGTGCGGCTGCTGGTACAGGGCGACGGCCGCTACCGCGCCGAACTGCTGGTGGCGCCGACCGACGCCGCCCTCACCGAACGGCTGGTCGCGAGCGGCTTCCAGCCTGACAATGCCGGCTACCGGCTTTCGGTCGAGGGCCGTTTTTGATAGGGTTGACGCTGCCCCGTCGGGACCGCTAGTGGCGCGGCCTTCATGGCGACCGTAGTTCAATTGGTTAGAGCGCCGGCTTGTGATGCCGGAAGTTGCGGGTTCAAGTCCCGTCGGTCGCCCCATTTTCCGCACCCTTGGGGGGACATGCGTGCCTAACCGCTGGGGTTTCCCCGATTTCGACGCGCACGAAGGCGTGCACCTGTTCACCGATCCCGCATCGGGGCTGCAGGCAGTGATCGCGATTCACTCGACCAAGCTGGGGCCAGCCGGCGGCGGCGTGCGCTTCTGGCACTATGCCGACAGTAATGACGCCATCACCGACGCGCTGCGACTGTCGCGCGGCATGAGCTTCAAGAACGCGATGGCAGGCCTGCCGATGGGCGGCGGCAAGGCCGTCGTGCTTGCAGATGCCAACCGCACCAAGACCGAAGCCCTGCTGAAGGCTTTCGGTCGGGCGATCGATTCGCTTGGCGGACGTTACGTCACCGCCGAGGATGTCGGCATGTCGGACCAGGACATGGTGACGATTTCGAGCGAGACCAAGTTCGTGACGGGCCTGCCGGTCGCAAGCGGTCGCGCGGGTGGCAATCCGGGGCCTTCGACCGCGCTCGGCGTCTATCTTGGCGTCAAGGCGGCGGCGAAGCGGGGGCTAGGCGTCGATCGGATGCAGGATGTCCATGTCGCGATTCAGGGCGTCGGGTCGGTCGGCGGCGGGCTGGCCGAGCTGCTGGCGAAGGACGGCGCGCGGCTGACCTTGGCCGATGTCGATGGTGACCGTGCCCAGGCACTGGCCGAGCGGCTCGGCGCCGATGTGGTGCCCGCCGACGAAATCCTGGCGATCGAAACCGATATCGTCAGCCCCAACGCGCTCGGCGCAGTCCTGACGGAACAGAGCATCGCCGCGCTCCAGACCAAGGTCATCGCCGGCGGGGCCAACAATCAGCTCGCAACCCGCGAGGACGGTTGGCGGCTGCATGCCCGCGGCATCACCTATGCGCCCGATTATGTGATCAATGCGGGTGGCATCATCAACGTCTGCCTCGAATATATGGGGCAGGGCGACCGCGCCGAAGTTGAAGCCCGCATCCACAAGATCCCCGATCGCCTCAACGAGGTGTGGGACGAGAGCGAGCGGAGCGGCGAGCCGGCATCGGCTGTCGCCGATCTGATCGCGCAGCGGCTCATCGGGCGCGGCTGATGCTCCCCGCGGCGCTTCCGCAAGGATTCGCCGCACTGATCGACGGTTATACCGCGAAGCGCGACACAATCGGCGAGTCGGGAGGCGTGATCCACCGGCTCGACGCGCCGGGCCTACCGTCGCTTTTCTTGAAGCAGGACGAGGGGCGGCGGGCCGCCGATCTCGCGGACGAGTATGTCCGGCTGCGCTGGCTGCAGGACCAGCTCCCCGTGCCCCGCCTGGTCGCCTTTGCCGAGCAGGCGAGCGCGGCCTGGCTGCTGAGCGAAGCGTTGGACGGGATCGCCGCCTATGAATGGCTGGAGGCCAATCCCGATCGTAGTGCGACGGCGGTTGCCGGCATGGCGTCTTTCCTCCGCCGCCTTCACTCTCTGCCGGTCGCAGCCTGTCCGTTCAACGCCGGACTGCCGCTGCGCCTGGTCGCGGCGCGCGCCAATATTGATGCCGGGCGAGTCGACGAAAACGAGTTTGACGCTGCCCGCGTCGGCTGGTCGGCGGAGCAGGTCTGGGACCGGCTCCACATGCTGCTGCCGATCGATGCCGAGCCAGTGGTGACGCACGGCGACTTTTCGCTCGACAACATCTTCCTCGACGATGCGGGCGCCGTGACGGGCGTGATTGACCTGGGCCGGGTCGGTGTCGCCGACCGCTATCAGGACCTAGCGATCCTGGCCAATTGCGTGGCGGAATTCGATGCCGGGCTGAACGCCGTGTTGTTCGACGCTTATGGCAGTCCGCCCGATGCCCAACGGATCGAAGTGCATTTGCTGCTCGACGAGCTGTTTTGAGTTGCGCGTTCAGCGATTTGCGAGCACCCAATTCCATTCGGGATCGTCCGGCCGATTCCGCTGGACGAACCCTTGTGCAAACAGCGCCCGTTCGAACGCCGGAAGGGCAGCGAACTCGACAGCGAGATCGAGGTCCGAATGATCGCGCGGTTGCCTGCCAATCAAAGCATCCACACCCCAGCCGCCATCCACCCAGAAGGGCAGGGCATCGGCATCGAAGCACCGGCACAGCCGCACCACTTGTTCGCGGTTCAATTGCCGTCCCCGACTTGAGGCAGGGCGCTCGCGTCCAACCTCATCCCATTGGCAAGCCCAGCGCGTCGGCAACCGCCTGATGCCGGATTTTGCCGCCCGACACGTTGAGCCCGTTGGCCAGATGCGGGTCGGCCGCCATCGCGGCGTCGGCGCCCAGATTGGCGAGTTTCAGCGCGAAGGGGAGCGTCGCGTTGTTAAGTGCAAACGCCGAAGTGCGCGCCACTGCGCCGGGCATGTTGGCGACGCAGTAATGGATCACGCCGTCGACTTCGAACACCGGGTCCTCATGCGTCGTCGCGTGGCTGGTTTCGAAGCAGCCGCCCTGGTCGATGGCGATGTCGACCATCACCGATCCGCGCTTCATTGTCTTCACCATTTCGCGGGTGACGAGCTTGGGCGCGGCGGCTCCCGGTACCAGCACCGCGCCGATCACCAGATGCGCGTTGCGAACCGCCGCCGCGATCGCCGCCGACGAAGCATAGGCCGTCTTGATCTGGCTCGAGAAGAACATGTCGAGCTCAGCCAACCGGGCATTGTTGATGTCGTAGATGGTCACATCGGCGCGCATCCCGACCGCCATCTGCGCCGCGTTGACGCCCGACACGCCGCCGCCGAGGATGGCGACGCGGGCGGGGGCCACGCCGGGCACGCCGCCGAGCAGGACGCCGCGACCGCCCTGTTCCTTTTCCAGATAATGCGCGCCGACCTGCACCGACATGCGTCCCGCCACCTCGCTCATCGGCTTGAGCAGCGGCAGCGAGCGATCGGCCGCCGTCACCGTTTCATAGGCGATGCAGGTCGCGCCCGACTTCATCAGTCCTTCGGCCTGCGGCTTGTCGGCGGCGAGGTGGAGGTAGGTGAACAGCGTGTGGCGCGCCTCGAGCAGCGCGATCTCGACCGGCTGGGGCTCCTTGACCTTCACGATCATGTCCGAGTCGGCGAATACCTGCGCCGCCGTGCCGACGATGCGGGCACCGGCTTCGACGTAATCGGCATCCTCGAAGTCGATGCCCATGCCGGCGCGCGTTTCGACGACCACCTCATGCCCGGCGCGCACCAGTTCGGCGACCGACGGCGGGGTAAGTCCCACGCGATATTCGTGATTCTTGATTTCCTTGGGGACACCGACTCGCATTGCCATCCACTCCAGCTGCAGACTCGCGCGCGGTCCTGTCGCCGCGCTTGGCCCCAATGTCCCGTTGCGGGGGGCAAGCGCAAGTGCTAGGCGCGCCGGCAGTGACCCTGGGGCTCGCAACGCACCGTCAATGACCGATTTTGATCACCCGCCGGCAGGATCTTTCCGCCGGTGAGCACCACCCCCGACAGCGCGACGGTGGCCCCGTCGAAGGCCGGCGGAAAGCGCGGTGCCGCTGCGCTGGCGATCAGCGCGATGGGCGTCGTTTTCGGCGACATCGGCACCAGCCCGCTGTACGCGCTGCGCGAAACCTTCGCCGGGCATCATCCGCTGACGCCCGATTTCTTCCACATCATGAGCGTCGTCAGCCTGATCTTCTGGTCGATGATGATCGTGGTGACGTTCAAATATGTCAGCGTGATCATGCGGGTCGACAATCGCGGCGCGGGCGGCAGTCTCGCGCTGCTGGCACTGGTGTCGGGGCGTACCCGAACGCAGCGCTGGTCGACCGGGATCGTGCTGCTCGGCGTGCTGGCGACCGCGCTTTTCTATGGCGATGCGATGATCACGCCCGCTGTATCGGTGCTGAGCGCCGTCGAAGGCATCACCGTCGCTGCGCCGGGCTTTTCGGGCTGGATCCTGCCGCTTGCGGTCGCGATCCTCGTGCTTCTCTTCTCGATCCAGCGCGGCGGCAGCGCGCGGGTCGGGATGCTGTTCGGCCCGGTCATGCTTGTCTATTTCGTGGTGATCGGCACGCTCGGCGCGGCGAGCATCGCCCAGACGCCGGCCATCCTCTGGGCGCTCTCGCCGCATTACGCGCTGGCGTTCTTTGCAAGCGAGCCGATGCGGGCTTTCCTGGGTCTCGGCTCGGTCGTGCTGGCGGTGACCGGCGCCGAAGCGCTGTACGCCGACATGGGGCATTTCGGGCGCAATCCGATCAAGGTGTCGTGGCTGTTCTTCGTCCTGCCCGCCCTGTTGCTCAACTACATGGGGCAAGGCGCGCTGCTGATGCGCGAAGGCGCCCCGGCGCTGCACAATCCCTTCTTCCTGCTTGCCCCCGAGTGGTTGCAGTTACCGCTGGTGGTGCTCGCGGTACTGGCAGCCACGATCGCGAGCCAGGCCGTCATTTCAGGGACCTTCTCGGTGACGCAACAGGCGATCCAGCTCGGCTTCATGCCGCGGCTGCGGATCGACCACACCAATGCCGATACCTTCGGCCAGATCTATGTGCCGCTGATCAACTGGGCGATGCTCAGCATGGTGATCCTGCTGGTGCTGCTGTTCCGCAGCGTGTCGCAGTTGACGTCGGCCTATGGCGTCGCGGTGACGGGGGCGATGCTGATCGACACCTGCCTGCTCGCCGTCGTGCTGACGCGGCTGTGGGGCTGGTCGCTGGTGCGGGCGGTGCCTTTGCTTGCCCTGTTCTTCATCGTCGACGGCGCCTATTTCACCGCCAACCTGACCAAAATCCCGGCCGGCGGCTGGTTCCCGCTCACCGTCAGCCTCTCGATCTTCGTGGTGCTGACGACTTGGTCGAAGGGTCGCAAGCTGATGGTCGAGCGGATGCGCGAGACGGCGATGCCGATGAGCGTGTTCATCCGTTCGGCCGCGACCGCTGCGACGCGCGTGCCCGGCACCGCCGTCTTCATGACGTCGAGCCCGGTCGGGGTCCCGCATGCGCTGCTCCACAATCTGAAGCACAATCGGGTGCTGCACGACCGCATCATCCTGTTGACCGTGAAGATCGCCGACGTGCCGACGGTGCCGGCCGACGAACGATGCAGCATCGAGGATCTGGGCCACGGTTTTCACCGGATGATCCTGCAATATGGCTTCGTCGAGGAGCCCGACGTGCCGGCCGCGCTCGCCAATGTCCACCGCTGCGGCGCCGATTTCCGCATGATGGACACCAGCTTTTTCCTGGCGCGCCAGACCTTGCTGCCGTCGGCCAAGCCGGGGATGAGCATCTGGCGCGAAAAGCTATTCGCGTGGATGCTCCGCAATGCAGAGAGCGCCATGGAATTCTTCCGCCTGCCGACCAACCGCGTGATCGAGCTCGGCAGCCAGGTGGAGATTTGACGGCGGTCGGCGCGCCGATCATTGTCTCGGCATTGTTCGCGCCCGCCGATTTCGCCTATCTGGACGGGCTGCGGCGACAATATTTTCCGCCCGAACGCAATGTGATTGCGGCACATCTTACGATGTTCCATCATCTTTCGCCGGAGCTTGCAGCGGAGCTAAAGCTGCGCCTGGTCGCGGAGACGCGCGGCGTTCCACCGCCCCGCGCGCGGATCGCAGGCCTGATCAATCTGGGAAGGGGCGTCGCGTTCCGGATCGAGTCGCCAGAGCTCGAGGCTGTCCGCGCGCGCCTTGCCGAAGCGTTTGCGACCATGTTGACGCCGCAGGACCGCGTCGGCTGGCGACCGCATGTAACGATCCAGAACAAGGTCTTGCCCGCACAAGCGAAGGCGCTGCTGACGTCGCTGAACGCTGGCTTTTCGCCGCGACCGCTGGCCATCGCCGGTCTGGCGAGCTGGTGGTATCGCGGCGGGCCGTGGGAGCCGCTATCGCGCGACATGTTCGCCGCTTGACCCGTCGCCCGCCAGCCCTTATGCGGCCCGCTCGCCATTGCGGCGAGCCGATTGGGGCGAAGTAGCTCAGCTGGTTAGAGCACGGGAATCATAATCCTGGGGTCGGGGGTTCAAGTCCCTCCTTCGCTACCACCGCCATCGCTACCAGACGAAGCCAGCCGACCGCGTCGTCATCGGTGCGCGCGTAACGATTGCGCGTCTGGCGGCGAACATCATGTTGCCAGCGTGCCACCGGCATCCCTACATCCGGTAGCCATCGCGCCAACAGGACATTGCCATGCCGACCACTCATTCGACCCGCATGCTCATCATCGGTTCCGGCCCGGCCGGGCTGTCCGCCGCCATCTATGGCGCGCGCGCGGGGATGCAGCCGATCCTCGTGCAGGGTATCCAGCCGGGTGGCCAGTTGATGACAACCACCGATGTCGAGAATTACCCCGGATTCCGCAATGTCATCCAAGGTCCGTGGCTGATGGATGAGATGTCGGCACAGGCCGAACATGTCGGCACGCGGCTGATGTATGACACGATCGTCGAAGTCGATCTGTCGCGGCGACCGTTCCGACTGATCGGCGATGGTGGCGATGTCTACGAAGGCGATGTGCTGATCATCGCGACCGGGGCGCAGGCGAAATGGCTGGGGCTCGACAGCGAGGAGCTGATGAAGGGCAAGGGGGTCAGCGCCTGTGCCACCTGCGACGGCTTTTTCTATCGCGGCAAGAAGGTCGCAGTGATCGGTGGCGGCAATACCGCCGTAGAGGAAGCGCTGTACCTGACCAATCACAGCGACGACGTGACCTTGATCCATCGCCGCGACTCGCTCCGCGCCGAGAAAATCCTGCAGGACCGGCTGTTCGCCAATCCCAAGATCAAGGTGTTGTGGAACAAGGAAGTCCGCCAGTTCGTCGGCGGCGGCACGCCGGAGGGGCTGATCGGCATCGATCTGCTCGATCGTGTCACCGGCGAGACGTCGCGGCTCGACGTCGAGGGCGGCTTCGTCGCGATCGGCCATCACCCGGCAACCGAATTGTTCCGGGGCCACGTCGCGCTCGACGGTGATGGCTATATCGAGGTCGAGAAGGGTACCACCCGCACCAGCGTGCCGGGCGTCTTCGCCTGCGGCGACGTGATGGACAAAATCTACCGCCAGGCAATCACCGCCGCGGGTACCGGCTGCATGGCCGCGCTCGATGCCGAGCGCTTCCTTGCCGAGGCGGATTTCGAGGAACTGGCGGCGGCCGCCGAATAGTCAGTTCAGCGCCGCACGAATAGCGTCGTAGAGCGCGGCCTTGTCCCTGCTGCCGGCAAAGCTGTGCGATGCGGTGTCGATGGTGACGACGGCGCCGGCGTAGCGACGCCGACGAGCCGCAGCGTGAAACGCGATCGCGGTCGCATCGCGTTCGGCGAGGATGACGACCGCATCGAGGCTCGCCAGCCCCGCGAACACGGCTTGCTCCAGCGCACCGCCTTGCTCGGAATCCATCTGAAATATCTTGCGCAGGCCCCCGGTTAGCTTGGCGAAATCGACTCCGCCCCGCAGCATTTGCAACCAAGCGTGGGGATCGCGCAACCGTTCGGCATAGCGCGCGCGAATGGCAGCGGCGGGCGGCAGGTCGTCGGCCGGTTCGATCACCCAGGGGTTGGTGAGAACCAGCTGGTCCAAGCCAGCTGCGTTCCCGAACAGCGCCAGCGCGCTCGCGGCGTCGCAATTGCCGAACCCGACCAGTCGGGTCAGCGTGGGGCATTGCGCGCGAAATGCCGCCGCTGCCGCCATGAGATCGGCAGCTGATGTTTCGAAACCGCCATTTTCTCCGGTCGAGTCGCCGATGCCGCGACGGTCGAACCGGAAGACGGGCACTCCCTCCGCGGCAAGTCGGTTGGCGAGCGCCGCCATGCCGCGATGCGCGCCGCAGCGGATTTCGTTGCCGCCGGACACGATCAGCAGCCCGGTCGACCCGCCGGCGCCATCGAGCGAGCCGACGAGCGTTTCGCCTTCGCAGGGGAAGGCGATCAGCCGTCGCACCGGCGCACCCAATCGGCCAGATCCTGCGCGAGCCGCGCAGCGAGCGCCGCGTCATGCCCCGGCTCGGCGCGGCGCCACAGCGGCGTCCCAGACAGCTTGAGGTCGGCGACAGCGGGATCGTTGTCGAGCCTGACCGTGCGCAGCGGCACGTCGCGGGTGTCCAACGCGTCATGCGCGTCGAGCGCGGCATAGAGAGGCCAGCCGAGTTCGTTGCCGACCAGATTGGCCGGCGGACTGTCGAGCCCGAAGGCCGACCAGTCCTTCCGCCCGCTGACTGCCTCGGCGCGGCGCAAGTCATTCAGCACGGCACGGCCGGGGATGGGCGCAAGCCGCCAGATGCTCTTGGTGCCGGGCGCGCCGTCCAGCACGGCAGCGCCGCGCATGACGGCCAGATGCGGGGCACCGCGACCGCTGACGGCGTCGATCACGGCGACCACCGCTTGCTGCCATGCCTCCAGCGTAGCCAATTCGGTCGGCGTGGTGCTTTCACCCTGGCCCGGCAAATCAGGGAGCGCCGTTGCGATCCCGGCTTCGGCGAGCGCGCGCGCGATGGCGACGCCGAAGGTGCGCGTGCGGTTATGCTCGTCGAACAGCGGCAAGAGCATGATCACCACCGGGCCGACATCGGGGCCGAAGCGAAGCATCGCTTCGCGCCCGCCGCTCCAGTCGTAGTGGTCGATCAACGCGACTGCTTGGCGGCGACGAACGCGGTCAGCGCGCCAAAGGTCGCGAGCATGTCGCCATCGACCTCGTCATCTTCGATAAGGATCCCAAGCTGATCCTCGAGCTCGGTCAGCACCGACATCACCGCCATCGAATCGAATTCGGGCAGCGCGCCGAACAGGCCGGTATCGGCGTTGAAGGCCTCCGCGCGGGCAGCACTGACGCCGAGCACCTCGCTCAGCACGCGGCGCACCACCGTTTCCACCTGCACCGCCGTTTCCAAATCCTGCCCCCGATGCCACATGACGGTTGCGTGACCTAATCGCTTGCCGCCCTGCTGCCAAGCCGCCGTGTGCCGCCGTCCTTTGCGGCATTGCGCCAAGACTCTTCCCTTGGCGTGCAGGCCGACTATCAAGGCGCCATGATTTCGCTCGATCCCGTGCCGCGACCGATCGATACGCTGCCGGCGTGCGGCGCAGCGGGTGCGGTGGCGATTGAGGATCGCGACGGCAGGCTCGATTTTGCAGGACTGGAGACCGCCGTCGGCCAGACGGCGGCATGGCTCGCCGCATTGGGGCTGCCTGCGGGGAGCCGCGTCGCGAGCTGGCTGCCGAAAACCCGCGCCGCATGTATCCTGCCCCTGGCAGTACCGCGGGCTGGGTTGGTGCATGTGCCGATCAACCCGGTCCTGAAGCGCGCCCAAGTCGCGCATATCCTGAGCGACAGCGGTGCAGCGGCGCTCGTTACCCAAACGGCGCGGGAGGCGACGCTGGCGGCGCGTGACGTACCCAGCGACTGCCGCGTCATAGGCGAAGGAGAAATTGCGGCCAGTGACGTCATGCCGCCATCGAATGCCGCGCCCGACAGCCTTGCCGCGATCCTCTACACCTCCGGATCGACCGGGCGACCGAAGGGCGTCATGCTCAGCCACGCCAACCTTTGGCTCGGCGCGATCAGCGTCGCGCATTATCTGGGCCTGGCGGCCACCGACCGGACATTGTGCGTGCTGCCGCTGAGCTTCGACTATGGCCAGAACCAGCTGTTCTCGACCTGGGCCGCAGGCGGGCGGATCATCCCGCTCGATTTCCTGACCGCGCGCGACGTGATCAAGGCCGTCGATCGGCACAGCATCACCACGCTTGCAGGCGTGCCGCCGCTGTGGGTCCAGTTGCTCGAGGCGTCGTGGCCCGGTGACGTTGCGGCGCGGTTACAGCGGCTGACCAATTCGGGTGGCGCTTTGACGCCAATGCTGATCAGGGGTTTGCGCGAGCGGTTCTCGGCGGCGGACCTCTATCCGATGTACGGCCTGACCGAGGCGTTCCGTTCGACCTTTCTGCCGCCATCCGAGGTTGATACCCATCCCGAATCGATCGGCCGTGCCATTCCGTTCGCCGAAGTCATGGCGGTCCGCCCGGACGGCACGCAGGCGGCGCCCGACGAACCGGGCGAACTCGTCCACGCCGGTCCGCTGGTCGCGCAAGGCTATTGGCGCGACCCGGAGCGCAGTGCCGAGCGATTTCGCCCGGCGCCAGCCTGGAGCCGCCATGGCGGGATGGCGGTATGGTCGGGCGACACCGTCGTCTGCGATATCGACGGGCGGTTTCGCTTCGTCGGCCGCGACGACGAGATGATCAAGACTGCGGGCAACCGGATCAGCCCAACCGAAATCGAGGAAGCGGTGCTGCGCGGCGGCGAGGCTGCCGAAGCGGTCGCCGTCGGCGTGCCCGACCCGCGCATTGGCCAGGCCATCGTGGTGGTCGCGCGTGCCAACGTCGATACCGTAGCTGCGGAAACGGCCATTCGGGCGCGGCTGCGCGCAGAGTTACCGAATTTCATGCAGCCGGTCCGCTATGACTGGCGCGACGCCTTGCCGTACAACGCCAACGGCAAGCTCGATCGGGCGGCGATCCGTCAGGAGATGGCGGCATGAAGCCGATGGGACCAATTCCGCCGGAATTTGCCGGTCAGCAAGGCATTTTGCGAATTGCCGGGAAGAGCGCCGAGGAATGGATTGAAATTACAGGCGATACGCCGCTGTTCGTTTATGATCCGGCAATGGTGGCCACCCGCATCGAGCGATTGCGCGCCGCCCTCCCGGCAGCGGTTGCGATCCATTACGCGGTAAAGGCGAACCCCGCACTCATTGCTGCGGTCGCACCGCTCGTCGACGGTCTCGATATCGCCTCGGCCGGCGAACTGGCGATGGTGCAGTCGGCAGCGCCCGGCACGCCGGTTAGTTTCGCTGGCCCCGGTAAACGAGACGATGAACTTCGTGCCGCGATCGAGGCCGGGGTTACGATCAACCTCGAATCGGTCGGCGAGGGCGCACGCGCCTTGGCCATCGCCGACCGGATCGGCACGCGCGCACGGCTCGCGGTCCGGGTGAACCCTGACATCGAATTGCGCGGCTCGGGCATGAAGATGGGGGGGCGCGCCTCTCCGTTCGGCGTCGAACCCGAGCAGGTGCCAGCGCTCGCTCGCACCATCATCGATCAAGGGGCAGAATGGCGCGGTTTCCATATCTTTGCGGGTTCGCAGGCGCTCGACACCCAGGCATTGATCGACACACAGGCGGCGACGCTTGCGCTCGCGGCGAGGCTGTCGGATGCGATTGGTGTCACCCCGCCGCTGGTGAATATTGGCGGCGGCTTCGGCGTTCCCTATTTTCCTGGTGACCAGCCGGTCGATGTCGAAGCGATCGGCACAGCGCTCGGCGACGCCATGACGTCACTGCCGCCAAGCCTTATCGACGCGCGCTTCGCGATCGAGCTTGGTCGTTGGCTGGTAGCCGAGTCTGGCGTCTATCTGACCCGGATCGTCGATCGTAAGGTCAGCCGGGACGAGACCTTCCTGATCGTCGATGGCGGACTGCACCATCAGCTCGCCGCAAGTGGCAATTTCGGTACGGTAGTGCGCCGTAACTATCCTATTGCGCTGGCGAATCGCGTGGGCGAGGCGGCGACCGAAACGGTGACCGTGGTCGGGTGCCTGTGCACCCCGCTCGACCGGCTAGGCGATCAGATCTCGCTGCCGGAAGCCCGGATCGGCGATCTGATCGCAATTTTCCTTGCGGGTGCCTATGGCCGGTCGGCGAGCCCGACCGCCTTTCTGGGCCACCCAGCACCGGCAGAGATCGTGGCCGGCTCTAGAGACAATCCTAACGCTATCTTCACCTCTTGATCGCATAGCCGAGCCTGTAGCTGCGCGCCCGATCGGATGACGTCACCGGTCGCACGCGCAGACAGGAGGTTTTGCAGTGATGCAGATGCGTTTGCTTGCCAGGTTCGGTGCTGCTCCAGCGCTGTCGCTTACCCTGCTTTCGAGCTGTGTCGGTGGCGGCGGACGCCCGGAACTGCCGCCGGCATCCTATGTCGCGACGCAGGAGGCGCCCGGCGAGGAATACATCATCGGGCCGCTCGACCAGCTGAACATCTTCGTCTGGCGCAATCCTGAACTGTCGGCGAAGGTCCAGGTGCGCCCCGATGGCCGCATCACCACGCCGCTGATCAACGACATGCCGGCGGTCGGCAAGACGCCGGCGATGCTCGCCGACGACCTGAAGCTGGCGCTTGGAGAATATATCAAGGATCCGATCGTCTCGGTCATCGTCGAGAATTTCTCGGGGACCTTCAGCCAGCAGGTGCGCATCGTCGGCGCGACCGGCAAGCCCGCCTCGATCCCATACCGCGCGAACATGACACTGCTCGACGCGATGATCGCGGTCGGCGGCCTCAGCGAATTCGCGGCCGGCAATCGCGCCAAGCTGATCCGCTATGACCGGACCACCGGCAAGCAGAAGGAATATGCGCTGCGACTGTCGAGCCTGCTCAAGAACGGCGATTCGCGCGCGAATGTGAAGCTGCAACCCGGGGACGTCATCATCATCCCGGAAAGCATGTTCTGATCGGGGCCTGATGAAATGAATGGCCTCTACGACGAAATCCGGATCGTCCTTCACGGCATCTGGCTGCGACGCTGGCTGGCGCTCGCGGTTGCGTGGGGGGTGTGCGTGCTTGGCTGGTTCGCCGTCGCCCAGATCCCGGCGACCTACACAGCCAAGGCCCGCGTCTCGATCCAGGTCCAGTCGCTGCTGCCGGGCAAGATCGGCATTTCGCCCGACGAGCAGGCGAAGGACCTCGACCGCGTTCGCCAGACGCTGACGTCGGCTATCAATCTCGCCAAGGTCGTGCGCGGCACGGATATGGCCAACAGCGTGGCGACCGACCGCGATGTCGCCGATCGCGTGGCCGCGCTGCAGACGGCGATCAAGGTCGTCGCGCAGCAGGACAATCTAGTCGAAATCACGGCGACCGCACCGAGCCCCAAGCTCGCCAAGCAGATCGTCCAGAAACTGATCGACATTTTCGTCGAGGAGAATCTGACCGGCGATCGTGACGAGACCAGCGCGACGCTGCAGTTCCTCGACGGCCAGCTCGCGCAGCGACAGAAGCAGTTGCAGGATTCGGAAGCCAAGCGCGCCGATTTTCAGAACCGCTATCTCGGCTCGCTGCCGGGTACAGGTTCGCTCAATGATCGCATCGCGACCGCGCGCAGCCAGATGGCGCAGGTCGAAACCGACCTTGCCGCCGCCCAGAGCAGTCTTGCCGCGCTCACCAGCCAGATGGCCGGACAGTCGGTAAACACGCCGGGCGCGACAGGCGGCGCGGCGGGACCGGCGCGCGCGCGGGTCAATGCGATCCTTGGCCAGCTCGCTGAAGCGCGAGGGCGCGGCTGGACCGACCAGCATCCGGACGTTGTCGCGCTGAAGAGCCAGCTCGCCGTCGCGCAGGCTGCGGCCCGCAACGAGCCGCTGAGCGCGGGCGGCGCGGGGACACCCAATCCCATCTATGCCTCGCTGCGTTCGCTGCAGGCCGACAAACAGGCGCAGGTCGCGGCGCTCAGCGCGCGCAAGGCGCAGATCCAGAACGACCTGAACCAGCTCCAGTCGAAGCTTGCCGGCGACCCCAGTGCCGCCGCCGAGCAGGCGCAGCTAGAGCGTGACTATCAGGTGCTGAAGGATCAATATGACAAGCTGCTCGCCGACCGCGAGGAGATCAAGCTGCGCGGCCAGGTCCAGAACCAGACCAACGCCGTCAAGTTCAGCGTGATCGATCCGCCGGCGGCGCCGCGCGCACCGTCGGCGCCCAACCGGCCGCTGTTGCTGACCGGGGTGCTGATCGCCGGCATCGGCGTTGGCGTCGGCGCGGCCTTTGCGCTTGGCCAGCTCAAGACGACCTTTGCCACCGCGCCCCGGCTAGAACGGGCGACCGGTCTGCCGGTTATCGGCGCCATCAGCGAAATGGTGAGCGGGTCCGAGCGCGCGCTGCGGCGCCAGCGGCTGATGTATTTCGCCAGTGGCGCAGCCGGCCTGGTCGTCGCCTTTGTCGCGTTGATCGGCGTCGAATTCATTCAGCGGGGATTGACGGCATGACCGATCCCGCCCCCCAGCGTCGCCCTTCGCTGCTCGAGCGCGCGGCAAATGTCTATGATTTCGACGCGGCCTTCCGTAGCCGTGATACCGCGCCGCGACCAATTCCCGCCGACGCGGTCACCGAGCCGCCGCTTGCGCCGACCAAGCCGGTTGCGGCTGCTGCTCCGATGCCGGAACGGCGACCGGCCGCCCGTGCCGCTCAGGCTGCCGTGACCATCGATCCTGCGCGGTTCGCCGAGCAGGGGCTGCTCGTGCCCAGTGCGCCGGTCAATGCGCTCGCCGAGGAGTTCCGGCTGGTGAAGCGCCAGCTGCTGCTCACCGCGCGCGCGGTCGCTGCATCGCAGGGCACGCGAGCACGGGCGATCCTTGTCTCTTCGGCCAATGCGCATGAAGGCAAGACCTATTGCGCGATCAACCTTGCACTCAGCCTTGCCGCCGAGCGCGAAATCCAGGTGGTGCTGGTCGACGCCGATGTCGCCAAGCCTGACGTAATGGCGCGTCTCGGTCTCGATGATCGTCCTGGGCTGCTCGACGCGCTGGCCAATCCGCAGGCCCAGATCGAGGATTACATCGTCCCCACCAACGTGCCGCAACTGAGTATTCTGCCGGCCGGGACGCCGTCGAACCAGGATACCGAGCTGCTGGCGAGCGCGCGCACGCCGCAGCTGCTCGACGCGATGCTCGCGGCGGATCCGCGCCGCATCATCGTGTTCGATTCGCCGCCTGCGCTTGCCGCATCGCCGGCGGCCACGCTCGCGCTGCATGTCGGCCAGATCATGCTGGTCGTCCGCGCCGACCGCACCAGCGAAAGCGACCTGCGCGAAGCCGTCGCTCTGCTCGACGGGTGCGAACAGATTCAACTGGTGCTCAACGCCGTCGCCCATGCCCCCGGCGGGCGCCGCTTCGGCAGCTATTACGGGATGGAGGACGCATGATGCGCAAGCTCATGATCGGGGCGGCAGCGGGGGCAGCGGTGGTCGCCATGCCCGCGACCGCACGCGAACGGCAGATCACGCCCTATATCGAGGCGTCGCAGATCGTGACCGCCGATCTGACCAACGATGACGTGCTGACCTACACCACCCTCGCCGCCGGTATCGATGCAACCGTGCAGACTCGGCGCGTGCAGGTGCAGGCGAGCTATCGCTACGAACACCGCTTTGCCTATGACGACCGGCTTGCAGACACGGATATCCACAGCGGCCTGCTCCGTGCGGCGGTTCGGGTGGCCGAGCCGCTGACGATCGAAGGCGGCGCCCTGGCGACGCGCACCCGGTCCGACATCCGTGGCGCCGCTCCTGGCATCCTGCAAGGCAATGTCGCCAACATCAGCCAGCTCTATGCCGTCTATGCCGGCCCGACCTTCGGGTCGCATATCGGTGATCTCGGCGTCAGCGGCGGCTATCGTTTCGGTTACACGAAGGTGCAGGCGCCGAGCATCGTCAGCCCCATCAACGGCCAGCGGCTCGACGTGTTCGACGATTCGCGCAGCCAGCAGGCCCAGGCCAGCCTGAACCTGAAGTCGGGGAGCGTGCTGCCGGTCGGCATCACGCTCAGCGGCGCGTGGTCGCGCGACGATGCCAGCCAGCTCGATCAGGTCTATGAAGGCAAGTTCGGGCGGCTCGACGTACTTTATCCGGTCAGCCGCACGCTCGCGCTGACGGCGGGCGTGGGTTACGAGAACATCAACATCTCGCACCGCGACGCGCTGTTCGACGCGAACGGCCAGCCGGTCGTCGACAATCGTGGACGGTTTCAGATTGATCCCAACGGCCAGCGACGGATCGATTATGACTTCGATGGACTCTATTACGACGCCGGCGTCGTCTGGCGGCCCAATCAGCGCACCCAGCTCGAAGTCCACGCCGGCGAACGCTATGGCAGCTTCAGCGCGGTCGGCAGCCTGACTTACCAGGCGTCGAAAACGGTCGCGGTGCGTGTGTCCGGCTATGACGGCATTCAGACGTTCGGCCGCCAACTCCAGAGCAGCCTCAACGATATCCCGACGAGTTTCAATCCGGGCAGCAACACGATCGGCCAAGGCTTCAACGGCTGCGTATTCGGGGCGCAGGGCGGCGCGGCCGGCAATTGCCTGAACAGTGCGCTGCAATCGGTATCGACTTCGGCCTACCGGTCGCGCGGCGTCGATGCTGTTGTGTCGTTCACGCGTGGGCGCACCAATTTCGGTGTCGGCGCGGGTTATGCGAACCGCGATTATCTGGCATCGAATGCCGGTCCGGGCTTCACGATCGACGGCTTCGAGGACGAAAGCTATTACGTCCAGGCGTACATCAACCATCAGCTCGACAACCGAACTTCGATCGACGGCAATATCTTCGCCAACTATTACAAGAGCGGAATCGGCACGCAGATTGGCGTTTATAATGTCGGCGCGACCGGCACGATCAACCGGCGCTTCGGGCGGTTCAATGCCTTTGGTTCGGTCGGCATCTACAATTTCGGGCAGGATCAAGCACCTTCAATCACGTCGGTTCAGGCGCTGGTCGGCGGCCGCTATTCTTTCTGACGACCCGGCGTATCCGGGACGGGACGGTAACGATGTACGATGAGCATTATGGATTGAGCGGCCGGCCGTTCCAGCTGACGCCCGATCCCAAATTCTGGTTCGAATCGGCCACGCACCGCAAAGCGATGGCCTATCTCGGCTATGGGCTGAGCCAGGGCGAAGGCTTCATCGTCGTGACCGGCGACATCGGCGCCGGCAAGACCACGCTGGTCGGGCATCTGATGGCAACGATCGACCGCGACCGGTTGCACGCGATCCGCATCGTTTCGACCCAGATCGAGGCTGACGATCTCCTGCGGATGGTGGCCAGCGGGCTCGATATCGATCCGACCGGCATGGTGAAGGCGCAACTGCTGAGCGCGATCGAACGGGGCCTGCATGCGGTTGCGCGCGGCGGTCGCCGCACATTGCTGGTGGTCGACGAAGCACAGGCGCTCCACACCAATGCGCTCGAAGAATTGCGCATGCTGTCGAATTTCCAGGCCGGTGGCTATGCGTTGCTCCAGATTTTCCTGCTGGGCCAGCCCGAGTTCCGCGAGCGGCTGCAGGGATCGGCACGGCTCGAGCAGCTGCGCCAGCGGGTGATCGCGACCCACCACCTCGATCCGATGGGCGCCAACGAAGTCGCCGCCTACATCCAGCACCGGCTAAAGATTGTCGGTTGGCAGGGGCGACCGAGCTTTACCGAGGATGCCTATGCCGCCCTCTATGCGGGGTCAGACGGTGTGCCGCGGCGGCTGAACCAGCTCGCCGGCCGGGTAATGCTCTATGGCGCGATCGAACAGCTCGACCTGATCGATGGCGCAACCGTCGAGCTCGTCATCGCCGACATGCATGGCGACGCGTCGATCAAGCCGGTGGAACCTGTACGGGCGGAACCGGCGCCCGTCGCCAGCGAAGTTGCCGCCGTCGCGGTCGAACCAGAACCGCCGTTTGTGGAACCGCTTCCGATTGTCGGTGCAGCCTTGCACGACGCCGCGGCCCCGCAAGCTGATGTCGCGTTTGTAGCGGAGCCAACCGTAAGCGAGGCAGACATTGTCCGGCTGGCGGATCGGATTGCAAGCCTTGACGAACTGGTGGCGCTGCAGGGGCACCGCATCACCGCAATCACCGATGATCTGCGGCTCGATCGTAACAGCCAAGGCGCAAACGATGACCGGATCGCCGCGCTGGAAGCGCGGATCGAGGAGCAGGAAGCAGCGCTGCGCCGCATCCTGACGCTGTTGATCGACTGGATCGAAAGCGACAGCCATCGACCCGATCTGACGGCTTATCGCGGTCTGGCGGGATAAGGGGGCGGCAATGCTCAACGGGCTGTCGGTGGATGTCGAGGACTGGTTTCAAGTCGGCGCCTTTGAAAAGGTGATCGACAAGGCCGACTGGGACCGGCTGACTCCGCGCGTCGAGCGCAACACCGATGCAGTGCTCGCGTTGTTCGCCGAGAGCGGGGTGCGGGCGACGTTCTTCACGCTCGGCTGGGTGGCAGAGCGATACCCGGCGCTCATGCGGCGCATCGTCGACGGCGGCCATGAAATCGCCAGTCATGGCTGGGATCACCAACGCGTCTTCACGATGACCCCCGAGCAATTTCGCGCCGATCTTGCCCGTGCGCGCGCCGTGATCGAAGATGCCGCGGGCACCGCCGTGACCGGCTACCGCGCGCCGAGCTTTTCGATCGATCACCGCACCCCCTGGGCGCATCCGATCCTCGCGGAGGCCGGCTATCGCTATTCGTCGAGTGTCGCGCCGCTTGCCCATGATCATTACGGCTGGCCCGATGCGCCGCGCTTCGCCTTTCGTCCGCTCGACGACAGCGATCTGATCGAGCTGCCGGTGACGGTGGCCGAGATCGGTAGCAAGCGGATCGCCACCGGCGGCGGCTTTTTCCGGCTCTTCCCCGGTGCCTTTTCGAGCTGGGCAGTCCGCCAGGTCAACGCCGCTGCGCGCCCGGCCATTTTCTATTTCCATCCTTGGGAAATCGACCCCGGCCAGCCGCGGGTGGCCAAGGCGCCGCTCAAATCGCGGCTGCGTCACTATAGCCGGTTGGGCGCCATGGCGGGCAAGCTGCGGACGCTGATCGAGCGGCACCAATGGGGCCGTGTCGATCGGGTGGTCGCGGTGGAAGCGGCCCGCGCGTGACGCTGCCGCTGCTCGCAACGCCGCTCGGCCTGCGCGCGGCCGATCTGGGCGATGCGCGCGAGCGGGCGCGTATCGACGATTTCGTCCGTGCGCAGCCGGAGGCGACGCCCTTTCATCTGACAGCGTGGCAGCGCGCAGTGGCAACAGGATGCGGCCAGCGCGCCCATTGCCTGGTCGCCGAGCGTGCAAATGGCGCGATCGCCGGCGTGCTGCCGCTCACCGAAATCCGATCGATGCTGTTCGGTCGGGCGCTCGTGTCTTCGGGTTTCGGTGTCGGCGGCGGCGTTCTTGCGGAAATCGATGAAGCCGTTGCGCCGCTCGCGGACGCTGGCTGGTCGCTTGCGCAGAAGCTGGGTTGCCCGACAATGGAGATGCGGGGTGGGCCGCCGCCCGGCGCCGGGTGGCAGGTCGACGATGCGACATATCTGAACTTTTCACGACCGCTGGCGGCTGATGACGACGCCGAGCTTGCGGCAATCCCGCGCAAGCACCGCGCCGAGGTACGCAAGGGGCTCGCCGCCGACCTCGACGTGGTGTTCGCGTGCGACGATTGGGCGCAGGCGCAGCACTTCGCGGTCTATTCCGAATCGGTACGAAATCTCGGCACGCCTGTTTTTCCACGGAAATTGTTTCGCGAAGCGCTGATCCATTTTGGCACGGATTCTGATATAGCCGTGGTGCTGCAGCAGGGGGTGCCGGTGGCAAGCGTCTTGACGCTATATTTCGGGGGGTGCGCCTATCCCTATTGGGGAGGGGGTACGTTTGCCGCACGCGGCCTGCGTGCGAATGAGCGGATGTATTTCGCGCTGATGGGGCATGCTCGGGCGCGCGGCTGCACACGGTTCGACTTCGGCCGGTCGAAAGTCGGCACGGGGCCCGCCGCCTATAAGCACCATTGGGGCTTCGAGGGGGTGCCGCTTCGCTATTTCAAGCGCTGCGCTGAGGGGCAGGTCGCCCGCGACGTCAACCCGCTCAATCCGCGCTATCAGGCCAAGATCGCACGCTGGAAAAAGCTGCCGTTGTGGATTGCGAACCGCGCCGGTCCGCTGATTGCCGCCGGGCTCGGTTGAGATGGGCGATGTCCTGTTCCTTGCGCACCGCATTCCCTTTCCGCCTGATCGTGGCGACAAGATCCGCGGTTTTCACATGCTCAGGCATCTCGCGCGGGGGAGCCGCGTCCATCTGATCGCCTTTGCCGACACGTCGAATGATTTGAAGCGCAAGGGCGGGCTGGTGCCGTTCACCGCCAGCCGGTCGATCATCTTCCGGTCGAAACCGCAGTGGATTGCGGCGTTGCAGGCGCTGATGTGGCGGCGTCCGGTGTCGCTCGCAGCATTCGAAAGCCGGGTGTTCGCCGAAGCGGTCGAGAATGTCGTCTCGCGCCATCCGATCGACACGATTTTCGTCTTCTCGAGCCAGATGGCGCAATATTTGCCGACGTCGGGTCGATATCGGATCGTGATGGACTTCTGCGACATGGATTCGGCAAAGTTCGCCGCCTATGCTCGGGACACGCGCGGACCGATGCGCTGGATGATGCAGCGCGAGGCCAATCTGCTGCTGCAACACGATCGCGGGATAGCTGCCCGCGCCGCTGCAAGCCTGTTCGTCAGCGAGGCCGAAGCCACATTGTTCCGAGAACGCACCAAGGCGGAGCGGGTCCATGTCGTCGAGAACGGGATCGACACCGCCTTTTTCGATCCCGGCGCGCATTTCAAGCGGATCGAAGCAGTTGCCGGATCGCTGATCGTATTCACCGGGCAGATGGACTATCGGCCCAATGTCGATGCGGTGCGCTGGTTTGCCGAGACGGTGCTGCCGCACATCCGGGTCAAACATCCCGCCGCGCGCTTCGCGATCGTCGGGCGCAACCCGAACGAGGCAGTGCGGGCGCTCGCCAAGCTGCCCGGGGTGATCGTGACGGGCGAAGTCCCCGACGTGCGCGGCTGGCTGGCGGCGGCGCATGTCGTCGTGGCGCCGCTGCTGCTCGCACGCGGGGTGCAGAACAAGGTGCTCGAGGCCATGGCGATGGCGCGGCCATTGGTGGCATCGGCTGCGGCGGCCGAAGGGATCGACCATGCCGACACGATCCGGATCGCCACGACCGTTGGCGAGATGGCAGACCAGATCACGATGCTGATCGAGGATCCGGCCGCTGCCCAGGCACTCGGCAAATCGGCCCGAGCGCAGGTGATCAGACGCTACGGCTGGCCGGCACGGCTTGCCGCGCTCGATCGCATCCTGGGGCGATCGTTCGGCGCGGTCAGGGAATCCGTGGGCGCGGCATGACCATCGCACTGAAGGCGGCAGATTTTGCGCCGACGCGACCGGCGTGGCGACAGCAATTGGCGTTGTTGATCGGCACCTGTGCGTTGCTGCTCCTGGTGTTCGCGCGCGACGCCGCCGACCTCGTCCGGATCTGGTGGACCAGCACGACCTTTGGCCACTGCCTCTTCATCGGCCCGGTGGTGGGCTGGCTCGTCTGGCAGCGGCGGCGCGAGCTGGCCGCACTGACGCCAACGGCCTGGGCACCCGGCCTGGCAATTGTCACGGTCGGCGGTCTGGCGTGGCTGGCAGGCGACGCGGCGGGCGTTGCGCTGGCGCGGCATCTCGGGCTGGTGACGATGCTGCAGGGCGCCGTCGTCACGCTGCTGGGGCCGCGAGTCGCACGTGGGCTGCTGTTCCCGCTGCTCTACACCTATTTCTGCGTGCCATTCGGCGAGGGGCTCGAGGCACCGCTGCAGCAGGTCACGGTCGCGATGACACTGCCGTTGTTGCATTTGGCAGGGGTTCCTGCCCAAGTCGACGGCGTGCTGATCACCATTCCCAACGGCTATTTCGAGGTCGCCGAAGCTTGCTCAGGCGCCAAATTCGTCATCGCCATGCTGGCCTATGGCGTGCTGGTCGCCAATGTCTGCTACGTAAGCTGGCTGCGGCGCGGCGCTTTTCTGGCAATGGCGCTGGTGGTGCCGATCCTCGCCAATGGCCTGCGGGCGTTCGGGACGATCTATGCCGCGCATCTGACGTCGGTCGAAGCGGCGACTGGGTTCGATCACATCGTCTACGGCTGGGTCTTCTTCGGGCTGGTGATGGCGGCGGTGCTGGCCATCGGCTGGCGCTGGTTCGATCGCGACCCCGATGCGGCATGGATCGATACGACGCGGTTGCCGGTGGCCGGACGGCCGATCGATCCCTGGCTCGGCGCGGCGCTTGCACTGACCGTAGCGGCGGCATTCCCGGCGTGGAGCGGCTTGACGGCGGCCCGTGCCGATGTGCTTCCCGCGCAGGTCGCGCTGCCCGACGTGCCCGGCTGGCGGCACGTGTCGCCGAGCACCCGTGCAGTCTGGGCGCCCCAATATCCTGGCGCCGACCATTTTCTGATCGGGCGTTATGCCGATTTACGCGGGCATCAGGTCGATCTCGCCGTCGCCGTTTATGCGGCTCAACGCGAGGGACATGAGGTGATCGCTTTCGGCGTCGGTCCCTTGCGCGAAGACGATCGCTGGGTGCGCGTTTCGGGGTTGCCGCCGGTCGCCGGGGGGGCAGCGATGCGGATCACCGCACCCGGGCCGGTCGAACGCATTGTCGTCAGCTGGTACCGGGTCGGTGGCGTGCTGACGGCCAGTCCAGTCGCGGTGAAGCTCGCAACGCTTCGGGCGCGGCTGTTCGGTGGGCGGCAGGCAGCTGTGGCGGTCCATGTGTCTGCCGAGGAGCCGGGGGGCGAAGCGGCGATCGCACGCTTCCTTTCGGCATTGGGTCCGGTTGAGCGCATCGCCGACAAGAGCGCGGGTATCCGCTGATGTGCGGCATCGCAGGGTTGTTCTACCCCGGCACTCCCAAACCGATCGATCCCGCACGCATCGTCGCAATGACCGACGCGCAGGCCCACCGTGGTCCTGACGGGGCAGGGGTGTGGACGGCGCCCGGCATCGGGCTCGGTCACCGGCGGCTCGCCATCATCGATCTCGGCGGCGGTGCGCAGCCGATGCACAGCGCCGACGGCACATTGACCGTCAGCTACAACGGCGAAATCTACAACTTCGCCGAGGTTCGCGCCGCGCTCGAAGCGAAGGGCGCCCGGTTCCGCACTGACAGCGATACCGAAGTGCTGCTGCATGGCTGGGCGGCCTGGGGCCCGGCAATGCTCGATCGTCTGAACGGCATGTTCGCCTTCGCGCTCTACGACGACCGCGACAAGCGGCTGTTCCTCGCGCGCGACCGGATGGGCGTGAAGCCGCTCCACTATGTGCAGTTGTCCGATGGCGGGCTCGCCTTTGCGTCGGAACTGAAGGGATTACTTGCCCATCCGCTCGTCCGCCGCATGCCCGATGTGCGGGCGGTCGAGGATTATATGGCGTTCGGCTATGTGCCCGACGATAGCTGCCTGGTCGCGGGCGTACGCAAGCTGGCCGCCGGCCACTTTCTGCTCGTCGAGCGCGGCAAGCCTATCCCGGCGGAGCGCCAGTGGTGGGACCTGGACTTCACCAACCGCACGCGGGCATCGGCCCCGGCAATCGAGGAGGAGCTGGTCGCGCGGATGCGTGAGGCGGTGCGGCTGCGGATGGTCGCCGATGTACCGCTGGGCGCTTTCCTCTCGGGCGGTGTCGACAGCTCCGCGGTCGTCGCGCTGATGGCGGAAGTATCGCGGCGCGCTGTGCGGACCTGCACGATCGGCTTCGATGCGGCCGACCACGACGAGCGTGGCTACGCGAGCCAAGTCGCGGCGCGCTTTGCGACCGATCACCGCGAGCGGGTGGTCGCCGCCGAAGATTTCGGGCTGATCGACAGGCTGGCGACCGCATTCGATGAACCCTTTGCCGATGCGTCGGCCATTGCCACCTACCGTGTCTGTGAACTTGCGCGCGAGACCGTCACGGTCGCGCTGTCAGGCGACGGTGCCGACGAAGCCTTTGCTGGCTATCGTCGCTATCGCTTTCAGGCCGCCGAGGAGCGGTTGCGAAGCATGATTCCGGGAACGCTGCGCGCGCGGCTGTTCGGCACGCTCGGGCGCTATTACCCAAAGGCCGATTGGGCGCCGCGACCGCTTCGCGCGAAGACAACCTTTCTCGGTCTCGCCGACGACGGCGCGACCGCCTATGCACGGTCGGTAGGCGTCACGCCGCCGGTGCTGCGCGATGTGCTGTTCAGCGATGCTGCACGGACGGCGCTCGGCGGGCACCGGGCGGAACATCGCTATATCGAGACGATGCGCCACGCCCCGGTGCGCGAGCCGCTCGACGCGGCGCAATATGCTGATTTCAAGCACTGGCTGCCGGGCGACATTCTCGCCAAGATCGACCGCACCAGCATGGCGGTCAGCCTGGAGGCGCGCGAGCCGCTGCTCGATTATCGGCTGGTCGAATTCGCCGCCACGCTGCCGGTCGCGCTGCGGATCAAGCGCGGGCAGGGGAAGTGGGTGATGAAGCACGCGCTCGAACGGCACCTGCCGCACGACATCCTGTATCGGCCCAAGATGGGTTTCGTGACCCCGATCAGCGCGTGGTTCCGTGGACCGCTTGCCGACCAAGCGGCAGCGCTCGCGCAGTCGCCGGTGCTGGCCGGCACGGGCTGGTTTGCGCCCTCTGCAATCGAGCGGATCGCGGCCGACCACCGCGCGGGCCGCGCCGAACACGGCCGCACGCTGTGGCAATTGATGATGCTCGAAAAGAGCCTCGCGCGGCTGTTCGGCTGACTCAAGAAAGTTTCTTGGGGCGCAGGGTCGGGTCGATGATATTGTCGAGCACGGCCTTCAGCTGCGCTTCGAGCTTCTTAGCTTCGTCGCTGCCGGGATCGAGGCCGTTCAGGCGCTGCTGCAATGCCTCGGCATCCTGCCGGAACTTGACGTCGGAGGCGACCTTGATGATCCCCAGCAGGTCATCGAAGGCGCCGCCAATGCCCGAATTGGCCTGATAGAAGCGCTGCGCCAGTTCGGCGGACATCACCGACGGCGTGAAGGCCTCGAGCTCGGGCATCGATCCACCATAGATGGCGATGACGATGTACGGCTCGGTGCCCGTATAGGGCCTGCCGTTCGCATCGACCATGCCTTTGCCGTCTTCATAGTGATAACCGGCAAGCGACTGCTTGTTCTTGACCACCGCCTGGAATTCGGCGCGGGTCGGACGGGTTCCGGGCAGCCCGAAGTTGATGTCGACATTCGACGACCAGGGCGACGGGCGCGATAATTGTTCGATCAGGTCGCCGACGAATGGCAGGATTTGCCCGGCGGCGAGCAGCGCACCCGCATAGGGCAGGAACAGCGGCACGCCCGCCGAGGCCTTGAACGCCGATCCCAGCTGTTCCAGCACCGAGGGGCCCGAACCCGGCGCGGCGACCAGTTCGAATCCGACATTGATCTGGCGCGCGACGACGGCCTTCTGATAGGCGACGATCCGGCTGCCATCGCTGAGCGCGGAAGGGCCGGTCAGGTCCTTGAATTGTCCGGTGCGCGGCGCCACGAAATTGAGCGCCCGGGCGGAAGCCTTGAAGGCGCTCCAGTCCTTCACCCCGGAAACGACGGCGATGTCGCCGGTCGGCCCCAGAAACTCCTTGTAACCGATCCGTCCCGTGTAGACGTGGCGGATATCGATCGTCAGCGGCTGGCCAAAGGCAATAGGCGGCAAAGGCGTGATGTCGTCGCTCGCGGTCGGCATCGACGACGGATCTGAAGCAGTTGCGTCTTCCGGGGCCACCGCGAACGGAGAGAGCGTCTTCAGCCGTGTGCGATCCTCATGATCATCGAGATTCAGCTTGGCGGCATAGTCGCCTGTTTCAAATTCTTCCTGATCGAGCAGCTCGTTACCGATGATGCGCAGCGCGGGCATGTTGTCTCGTCCTCTCCGGAAACGAAGAACGGCATTGGCAGAAGGCTACCAGAGGATCATGACAGATCAATGCGATGACCGCGCAGCCGCCAAGCGAGAATTCGTCCGAACTGGAGGTGTCGGCTGGCTGCCGATCAGCCAGCGTGGAGCCCGAGTAGCGCCATCGCCGCATGCAACGTCAGCGCAATCACGCACAACGAGGCGAGCACGAAGATCGAGAAGCGGATCAGCACACGATTGAACGTGTTCTGCACGAGGCTGTGCGCTACCCGCAGCGCGACATAGGCCCAGGCAATCTGTAAGTTCAGCCCGCCGCCGGTGCCGATCAGCGCATGGACGAAGGCGATGGCGTAAAAGATCGTCGGCTGCTCGTGCAGATGATTATAATTGTCGGCGATCCAACTCGCGCGTTCCTCGCCGCCGGCGACCATGTCGGCACGCAAGCCGCTGCCGTTGGTGCCGACCAGCTTGGTCCCGTCGATCCGCGCGCGGCTCATCGCCGGCAGGCGCGTCGCGTACATCCAGATCCAGACGACCAGCGTCCACGCGACCAGCGCCACCACCGGCGCGAGTATCGGGCTGTACATATGAAAATCCCCCGGAAAACATGTTCCCGGGGGAGGTTAGTCAATGCGGTTGCGGATGCAATGGTCTCAGGCGAACAGCGTCGCCCAGCGGCGCTTGGCGCGGTCCTTCCAGAGGCCACGGTGATAGGCGTCGCTGGCGAGCAGCGGCATGACGCTGCCGGCTTCGGCGAACACCATCTGTTCGATGCCGGTGTTGACCTTGCCCCAGCTTGCCGCTTCCTGCAGCGTCGAGGACGAGCAGGCGCCGTCGCGCACGTCGGCGACGGTGATCTGCACCGCGTATTTATGCACCTCGACATCCTCGTGGCCGAGGATTTCGGCGCAGACGACGGTGTCCTGGATGAAGTTCTTGGGGACACCGCCGCCGATCATCAGCAGACCGGTGGTGCCCGCCTTGATCTTGATGTCGGTCAGCTCGCGGAAATCGGCGATCGCATCGATCATCATATAGGGCTTGCCCGCCTTCATGGCGTCGACCTGATGCTTGACGAGGCCGAAGCCCGCCGACGAATCGACGAATGCCGGGCAGAAGATCGGTACATCATGCTCATAGGCGAGCTTGACGAGGCTGTTGTCCTTCTTGCCATGCTCGGCCAGATAGCGGCCCATTTCACGAATGAATGCGCGGCTCGAGTAAGCCTTCGGCTCAAGCTCGTTGGCGATCTTGTTGATGGTGAAGTCGCAGTCCTGGAGCTGCTCCTCATCGATATAGGTGTCGTAAATGCGGTCGATGTAGAGCGAGCGCAGCGTATCGTCGTCAGGCACTTCGAGCGCCTGATAATGTTTGTGGCCGAGCCCTTCGAAGAAATCCATGTCGACGATCGTCGCACCGGTGGCGATCACGCAGTCGACCATGTTCGAGCGGACGAGCTCGGCATAAAGATCCATGCAGCCGCCCGCCGAAGTCGACCCGGCGATCACCAGGCAGATCGTGCAATCCGGATCGGCGAGCATCTGGTTGTAGATGCCGGTCGCGCGCGCAAGATCGCGGCTGGTGAAGCTCATCTTGCCCATCGAGTCGATAATCGGGCGCGCATCGAAGCTGGTGATGTCGATATGCTCGACCTTGGTCGAAAGCAGTTCAGCCTTGCGGTTCGAAAGGGCAGTGTCGGTCATTTGATCTTCCTAGAAACGATCGTCGCCCCAGCGAAAGCGGGGGTCTCGTGCGATGGGGAGAACCTCCACATGCTTGAGACCCCGGCCTGCGCCGGGGTGACGTTGGATAGGTACAGGGCTTTGCGACGCTTGTGTTACAGCGTGACGACGTTGCCGGCTGCGACACGGCGCGCAGGGGCCGCGTAGAGCGACACCATCGGCTCATCGTCGACGATCACCGTTTCGCCATTGGTGAAGCCATTGAAGCCGGTCCGCATCGCCGCGCCATACGCGCCGAGCATCCCGATCTCGATGTAATCACCTGCACGGGTGTCGGCCGGCAGCATGAACGGTCCCGCCATGTGATCCATGTCGTCGCAGGTCGGCCCGTAGAAGCTGAAGCCCATGTCGCGCGCATTCGAATCGGGTTTCCGGAGCAGGCGCACCGGGAACTGCCAACCGAGATGCGCGGCATCGAACAACGCGCCGTAAGCACCGTCGTTGATGTAGAGTTCGTCACCACGGCGACGCTCGACCCGCACGATCAGCGAGCTATACTCGGCGCACAAAGCCCGACCCGGCTCGGCCCAAAGCTCGGCCGAATAGGAAATCGGCAGGCTTTCGAACGCGCGGTGGATGGTCGCGAAGTAGCGCTCGAGCGGCGGCGGCTCCATGCCGGGATAGGACGAGGGAAAGCCGCCGCCAACATCGACGACATCGACGGTGACGCCTGCCTCGACGATCGCAGCGCGGACGCGTTCGATCGCATTGGCATAGGCTTCGGGGGTCATTGCCTGCGAACCGACATGGAAGCAGATGCCGAGCGCGTCCGCTGCCTGGCGAGCCGCGAACAACAGCTCCTTGGTCTCACCCGGCGCCGCGCCGAATTTCGACGCGAGGCTCAGCTTCGAATGCTCCGACGACACGCGCAGCCGCACGCAGAGCGTGAGGTCGCTCGCGTTGCCGGTCGCTTCCATGATCTTCGCCAGCTCTTCGAGGCTGTCGAGCGAGAACACCCGAACGCCGTGCGTGTGATACGCCTCGGCAATGGCTTCGGGCGCCTTCACCGGGTGCATGAAGCACAGGGTCGCGTCCGGCAGCGTTGCCGCCACCAGCCGAACCTCGCCGATCGAGGCGACGTCGTAATGGGTAATGCCGCTATCCCACAGGATCTTCAGCAGATCCGGCGAGGGATTCGCCTTCACCGCATACATGGAGCGGCCCGGAAACTTCTCAACGAAGAAGCGGGCGGCACGCGCAGCAGCGTGGGGGCGAACCAGCGTTACCGGCTGAACCGGACGCTGAGCGAGAGCAATTCCGATGGCGGAATCGAACGGGGTGTCAGCTAACCCCAGCGCGCTATGATGCTTGTGCAACTCAAGGGACCTCCAAATGCCGTTAGGCAAACGTTGAAAAAAGCTGCCTTGCGGTTGGAAGTCCCATGGGGCAGCGGAAGGCGCACATAGGGTTGGAGTGCCCCGGTGTAAATAAGTTTTTGGAGGGTCGGCGAAGTTTATATGACAATTTTGCGACAACCAACACGCGCCGGGGTCCGCGACGCCGCCGCCAAGGTGGCGCAGGCGGTGCCTTTCTCACCCATGTTCACGTATCCGATCAACGGGATAGAGGTCGCTTTCAAGGCCGAATGCCTGCACCCGATCGGCGCATTCAAGCTGCGTGGGGCATGGCATCGGCTCACCGCAATCGCGCCCGAACAGCGCGCTCGGGGTGTCGTTGCCTTCTCGTCGGGCAATCATGCACAAGGCGTGGCGTGGGCCGCAAAAAAGCTCGGCATGCCGGCCGTCATCGTGATGCCCGCCGACGCCCCCGCCGCCAAGCGGGACGGCACGCTTGCGCTCGGCGCCGAAGTCGTCACCTACGATCGCGCAAGGGAGAGCCGCGAGAAAATCGCGGCGTCGCTTGCCGCCGCGCGCGGCGCGACGCTCGTTCCGAGTTTCGACGATCCCTGGATCATCGAGGGGCAGGGGAGCTGCGCGATTGAGGCGGCAGCGCAAATGGAAGCGCTGGGGCTGGGCATGCCGCGCGCGGCGATCGTGCCGTGCGGGGGCGGCGGGTTGGCGGCAGGCATCGCGCTGGCGCTCCCCGATGCGACGATCACGGTAGTCGAGCCCGAGGGATGGGATGACATGCGCCGCTCGCTCGAGGCCGGCTGGATCGAGCGCGTCGGTGCCAACCCGCCGCCGACGGCCTGCGACTCGCTTCAGACGCTGGAGGTGTCGCCGCTGACGTTCGACGTGCTGTCACGGCGCGGCGTGACGGGCGTGGCCGTCAGCGAGGCGGAAGTGCGCGCCGCGCAGCGCTGGGCGGCGAGTCGGTTGCGGCTGGTGGTGGAGCCGGGCGGGGCGGTAGCGCTGGCGGCGTTGCTGGCGGGCAAGGTGGCGCCGACCGAAGGCATGCTGGTGATCCTGTCGGGCGGCAATGTCGACCTGAGGGCCTATGCCGAGGTGCTGGGGGAAGCCGCATGACGCCGCCAATCAGCGCAACCGGCGGGGCCTTGCTGGCCCTCGCGATGCTCGGTGCCTTCGCCTGCGCGATCGGCGGCAGCTGGATGATCGCCAAGGGCGTCGATCGTCAGAAGGGGACGCTGCTGCTGGTGATGGCGGTAGTGCTGGTGGGGAATGTGCTGGTTTGGACGGTTTGAAGATTGCGTCGGCTTCGCCCACTATTGCGGTCGTTCGACGATCGGGTAAACCACCAGCTTGAGCAATGCCGGTTATCAGAGCGGTATCACGAGCGGCGGCAAATGGGGCTGCGCCGCTGCGGTATTGCTGAGCTTGCCGTTCTTCCTTTTTCTGTTGATCGGCGACGCCCTTGGCGACTGCATTCCTGAAGAGCCATGTCAAAAGGGCTTCGTCGTCAATGTAGCGCTACCAACGGTAATCTTTGCATCTGCGATTGGTTTTGGTGTTCGAGCGATTGTGAACCGCTTTGCGCGGGATAGTCGCTAGCCACCAAACGAAGCCGATCGCACATTTACACCCGGCATGGGCAAGCCCATGCCGTCGGTCGGCGCTTGGGCGCCGCCGGCCGGACGCGCTGCCGGTCGCTCGATTTAGCTGCGCTAACTCTTGCGCAGCGCGCCTCACTTGATCGGCGAATTCGGGTCCAGCCGGAAGTCGAGGTAGTTATCCACGCTACGCATCAGTTCGGGCATTTCGTCCTGGAAGAAATGGTTCGCGCGAGGAATGACGTCGTGGTGGATCGTGATATGGCGCTGGGTGCGCAGCTTGTCGACCAGCTTCTGGACCGCGCTCGGCGTAACGACTTCGTCGCCGTCGCCCTGGATGATGATGCCCGACGAAGGGCAGGGCGCGAGGAACGTAAAGTCGTACATGTTGGCCGGCGGCGCGATCGAGATGAAGCCGCGAATTTCCGGCCGGCGCATCAGCAGCTGCATGCCGATCCAAGCGCCGAAGCTGACGCCGGCGATCCAAGTGGTGGATGCCTCGGGGTGAATGCTCTGCACCCAATCGAGCGCGCTCGCCGCATCGGACAATTCGCCGACACCGTTGTCGAACGTGCCTTGGCTCTTGCCGACACCACGGAAATTGAAGCGCAGCGTCGCGAACCCGCGTCGCTGGAAAGTCTTGTAGAGTTCCTGAACGATGCGGTTGTTCATCGTGCCGCCCGACGAAGGGTGGGGATGGAGGATCATCGCGACCGGCGCGCGCGGGCGCGGCGGCGGCGCAAAACGGCCTTCGAGACGGCCGTCGGGGCCGGGGAAAATGACTTCGGGCATGGTGTCAGCCTGACAAAGAGCGGGAGCGCGCATGGCGCAAGATTGCGCGCTATATAAGGATGACGCGGATTGGCGCAATCGTTCAGCCAAAGTACAGCAATTTGATGAAGCCCCGCATCTATCTCGACCATGCCGCCACCACGCCGATGCGGCCCGAAGCGATGGCGGCGGTGGCCGGGGGCATGACGCGCTGGGCCAATCCCTCGTCGCCACATGCCGAAGGGCGCGCGGCGCGGGCGGCGCTCGAGGATGCGCGGGCACGGATCAAGGCCGCGCTCGGCTGGACCGGCGAGCTGATCTTCACCAGCGGCGCGAGCGAGGCGCTGTCCGTCGCGCTCAATCGGGCGAAGGTTGATCGGCAAGTCGTGTCGGCCGTGGAGCATGACGCGGTCTATCGCGCCGCCCCGGCAGCGACAGTGGCGCCGGTCCGCGCCGGGTTGGTCGATGCCGAAGCGCTGGTAAGGCTGGCAAGGAGCGAGGGCCGCGCGATCGTGGCGGTACAGCACGTCAATTCCGAGACGGGCACATGCCAGTCACCGCATCTGTTCGCCGACGACGTGCGCGAGGCAGGGGGACTGTTGCTCTGCGATTGCGCGCAGTCGGCGGGCAAGTTTGCGCTCCCCGATGCCGATTTCGTGGTCGTGTCGGCGCACAAGCTGGGTGGGCCACCCGGCATCGGTGCGCTGCTGGTGCGCGATCTGGCGACGCTGGAGCCGACGGGCGGGCACGAATTCGGCTATCGTCAGGGCACCGAGAATCTGCCTGGCGCGATGGGCTTCGCGGCGGCGGTGGAAGCGATTGATCAAAGCAGGCCATTTGGTTTCGACGGCGCGGCGACCGACGCGATTTTCCGCCTGCGGGATACCGTGCGCGACCATGGCGGCAGCGTCGTCGATGGCGGCGCCCCCGTGAGCATGTTCATCACCGCTTATGCCATGCCGTCCCTGTCGGCGGCCGCGCAGCTGATCCGCTTCGACGCGATGGGGTTCGCCGTGTCAGCCGGCAGCGCCTGTTCCTCGGGCACGCTGAAACGCAGCCGCGCGCTCGAGGCTTTCGGCGTGGACGAGGACACCGCCAGTCGCACGATCCGCGTCAGTTTCGGCTGGACCACGACGCCCGAGGAAATCGACGCTTTCCGGGTGGCATGGTTGGAGGTCGCGCACGACGCGGCAAGGCGGGCATGATCTATCTCGATTATCAGGCGACGACCCCGCTCGCACCCGAGGCGTTCGAAGCCATGCTGCCGTGGCTGCGCGATAACTTCGCGAACCCGCATTCAGCGCATGCGCCGGGCAGGGCAGCGAAGGCTGCGGTCGAAGCCGCGCGCGCGCAGGTTGGCGCATTGCTGCCATCGGGTGGGCATGTCAATTTCACCTCAGGTGCGACCGAGGCGCTCAACTGGGCGATCAAGGGCACGCGGGGCGCAATCGTTACGGTTGCGACCGAACATGGAGCCGTACTGGATGTCGTCGAAGCCGCTCGGACGACCGGGCGCAAGGTCACTATCCTCCCGGTCGATCGCTGCGGGCTGGTTAGCGAGGCGGCCGCGCGCGCTGCCATCGATGCCGACACCGGACTGGTCGCGGCGATGCTGGTCAACAACGAGATCGGCGTGGTGCAGCCGCTCGACTCGCTGATCGACCACGCTCACGCAGCAGGGGCCCTGTTCCTGTGCGATGCGGTCCAAGGCTTCGGTCGGGTTGCCATGCCCGAGCGCGCCGACCTGATCGCGGTGTCGGCGCACAAGATTCACGGACCCAAGGGTATCGGCGCGCTGTGGCTGCGCGATGGACTTACGCTGACGCCGCTCCTCGACGGAGGGCGGCAGGAAGCGGGCGGGCGATCGGGCACGCTCTCGCCTGCGCTTTGCGCCGGTTTCGGCGCCGCCGCCCAGGCGATGGCGACGCGTGCCGACCCGGACCGTGCGCATGTCGAGACATTGTGGGCGCTCGCGATCGAGCGTTTCGGCGCCCGCTGGACGGTCAATGGCGCCATCGATCAGCGCTACCGGGGCAATCTCAACATCCGTCGCGACGGGCTCGACGTCGCGCGGCTGCTGTCGGTCCTGCGTGACATCGCCTTTTCGGCGGGGTCGGCCTGCGCGAGTGGTTCGGGCCGACCGAGCCATGTCCTGCGCGCGCTGGGCTTGACCGAAGCGCAGGCGCGGTCGAGCATCCGCATCGGTTTTGGTCGCTACACCCGTGAGGACGATTTGATAACCGCCATCGATCGCATCAATACCGCCGCCGATGCCCAGCAGGTGGCGGCGTGATCCGGGTCCGCTTCATCGGCGTCGACGGCACCGTGCGCGACGCCACGGCGGAGGCAGGCGACCGGCTGCTCGACGTCGCGCAAGCCGACGGCCAGCCGCTCGAAGGGACGTGCGAAGGCCAGATGGCCTGCTCGACTTGCCACGTCATCGTTGCCGCCGATGATTTCGCACGGCTGAAGCCCGCGCGCGAGGAAGAGGAGGACATGCTCGACCTGGCAGCCGGCGCCACCAGAACCAGCCGACTCGCCTGCCAGATCTGGCTCGACGAGGCACTCGACGGACTGACGGTTCGAATCCCGCCGGAAACGCGGAACATGCAAGGGCGCTGATCATTTCGGCGATGTGCACCAACGCACAGAGGAGAAATGACATGAAGATCGCCGCGATGATCGCCACCGGATTAGCCGCCGCCGTCATGACGGTCCCCGCTGCCGAGGCGCAGCAACGCGTGGTTCACCGTGAGCGCGTGGTGACGCAGACCCGAACAATTGTTCGCCACGGCCCGCGCTATCACGCGACCCGGCGGGTTTGCACGGTGCGCTATCAACATCACCGGCGGATCCGCACCTGTCGCACCGTTCGCGTTTGAGCGCGAGGTCACGGCGTAACTTGATCGTAACGCCCGACTCCCCCATATGCAGCGCGGGAGTCGGGCGGACGTAGCCGTCGCCAACCTGGTCAGGTCCGGAAGGAAGCAGCCACAACGATTTTCGCTGCGGGTCGTTCCGGCTCCCACCGCACCGCGCGCATATGTGCAGCGAAGCTATGACAAGACGCGCAAGTACGGACGGCGGCGGGCTAAGCCGCGACCGACAACGCGGCTTCGCTGCGGCACAACCTCTACGTTCTTAACGCCCCCTTCGACATCGCGCGCCGACATGCCTAGATAGCAGGCAATGTCCGACTCCTTCGACCTGCCTGCGTTCGACCTTGGCGAGCCGCCCCAGCCCGCGCGGCCGGAGGCCTATCGCGTGCTCGCGCGCAAATATCGGCCGCAGAATTTCAGCGCGCTGATCGGACAGGACGCAATGGTCACGACGCTGGGCAACGCGATCAAGCGCGGGCGGTTGGCGCATGCCTTCCTGCTGACCGGCGTGCGCGGCGTCGGCAAGACATCGACCGCGCGGTTGATCGCGAAGGCGCTCAACTGCGTGGGCGCCGACGGGCAGGGCGGGCCGACGATCGACCCGTGCGGGATCTGCGAGCCGTGTCGCGCGATCGCCGAGGGGCGCCATATCGACGTGATCGAGATCGACGCCGCGTCGAACAACGGCGTCGACAACGTCCGCGAGATGACCGAGGCGGTGCGCTACGCCGCCGTATCGGCGCGGTACAAGATGTACATCATCGACGAAGTCCACATGATGTCGAAACCGGCGTTCAACGCGCTGCTCAAAACGCTCGAAGAACCGCCGCCGCATGTGAAGTTCCTGCTCGCGACGACCGAAGTCGACAAGGTACCGGTGACGGTGCTGTCGCGCTGCCAGCGCTTCGACCTGCGCCGGATCGGCGCGGATAAGCTCGCCGCGCATTTTGCCGAGGTCTGCCGCCTAGAGGGCGTTGCAGCCGACCCTGAAGCACTGGCGCTGATCGCCCGGGCGGCGGAGGGCAGCGCGCGCGACGGGCTGTCAATTCTCGACCAGGCGATCGCCCACGCCGGGATGACAGGCGGAGGGGTAAGCGCGGATGCGGTCCGCGACATGCTCGGCCTGTCCGATCGCGGCGCGACGCGCGCGCTGTTCGCCCTGCTGGCCGCGGGCGACGCACCGGGCACGCTGGCCGCACTACGGCGGCAATATGATCTTGGGGTCGATCCGCTGGCGATCCTACGCGCACTGCTCGAAACGGTGCACGCGGTGACGTTGGCTAAGCTCGGGACGCCCGCCGATGCGGCACAATCGGCAGAGGAACGCGCGGCGGTTGCCGACTGGGCGATGACCCTGTCCTTTGCCGCACTGCACCGGCTCTGGCAGCTGCTGCTCAAGGGTCATGACGAAGTCGCCCGCGCGGCAATGCCGATCGAGGCGGCCGAAATGGCGCTGCTGCGCGTGATCTATGCCGCCAGCCTGCCCGATCCGGGCCAGCTCGCGCGCCAGCTTTCGTCTGGCGACGTGTCGACGTCGGCTGCTGCGGCCCCATCCCCGCCAACGTCGGCACCGCCCGGTGAAAGCGCGCGGTCGCGACCGTCACCGGCGAGCTTCGACGCGGTGCTGGCGCTGCTCGACGATGCCCGCAAAGTCGGCCTCGCCGAAAAGCTGCGACTGACGGCGCGCCTCGTGCGTTTCGAGCCGGGCAGCATCGTGCTGAGCGCGGCGAAACCGGTGCCGTCGGAACTGGTGCGCGAGCTTGCCGATGCCTTGCGCGACCTGACCGGGGAGGTCTGGCGCGTCAGTCTCGACGACGCGCCCGGCGCACCGACGTTTCGCGAGGCCGAGGCCTCGGCGCGCGCGGCCGAGCTCGAGGGTGTGAAGCGCGCGCCGGTCGTCGCGGCGGCCTTGCAGGCTTTCCCCGAAGCCGAAATCACCGGCTGGGAATTTAACAAGCGGAGTGAAGCATGAAGGGCATCGAAGACATGCTGGCCATGGCCCAGAACGTCCAGGCCGAGCTGGCCAAGGCGCAGGCCAACCTCGACACGATCGAAGTCGAAGGCGTGGCGGGCGGCGGGCTAGTGAAGGTCCGGGCATCGGCAAAGGGCCGGATCATCGCGGTCGATATCGACCCGTCGCTGCTGGCCCCCGCAGAAAAGCAGATGGTGGAGGATCTGGTCGCCGCTGCGATTAACGACGCCCGCACCAGGGCCGACGCCGCATCGAGCGCCGAAATGGCCAAGATGACGAGCGGACTGCCCCTGCCACCCGGTTTCAAGCTTCCCTTCTGACGCGGAACAGTGGCGCGTACCGTTCGTTCTAAACGCCACCACACATCGGGAGAGAGTGAATGGCACAGGAACCACGCGAAACCGTCGTCGTCGAGCGGGGCAATGGCACCGGCATCTTGATCGCTCTGGTGCTGGTCGTGCTGCTGGCGATTGCCGCCTATTTCGTGATCAATCAGTCGCGGAACGATAGCATTCGCACCGATGCGATCGCGGGTGCGGCGAAGGACGTGGGCGACACCGCCAAAAAAGCCGGTGAAGCGATCGATCCCAAGAAATAAGTCTTTGCCAGGCTAGCGCAGGCAGGCATCGAGACCGTCGTTACGAACCACCTCGGCACGGCGCGTGATCGCGTTGCCGTGCCGACGGGTGAAGCCGCGCGGGGCGATTGCCGCGCGCTTTTTCGGCAGCGGCAGCACGGCAGCAATCCGCCCGGCTTCGGCAGGCGTTAGGTTCGTCGCGTCATGGCCGAAATAGCGCCGTGCGGCTGCATCGACGCCATAGGTGCCGATGCCGGTTTCGGCGATGTTGAGATATACTTCCATGATCCGGCGCTTGCCCCAGAGCGTTTCGATCAGGACAGTGAACCACGCCTCGAATGCCTTGCGGATGAATCCGCCGCCCTGGAACAGAAACGCGTTCTTGGCGGTCTGCTGGCTGATCGTCGAGCCGCCGCGCAGCCGCCCGTCGCGCTGCGTGCGGACATAGGCTTTCATGATCGCTTCATAGTCGAAGCCATGGTGCAGGCAGAAGCGCGCATCCTCGCCGGCGATCGCCGCACGCGCCATGTCGGGGTCGATGCGGGACAGCGGGACCCACCGCTTTTCGATACCGTGACCAGCGATTGCGTCACCGATCATGGTAAAAGTGACAGGCGGCGCGACAAATCGGTAGAGGCCGACCCATAGCACGGAAAATACAACGAAGCCGGCAATCGACCACAGGATCCATCGAATGATGCGCGCCACCATGGCGGAACGGCTCGCACGAAGCGGCAGGACCATGCAAGTCCCGCCGCTCGCCGTAACGATCAGGCCGTCAACAGCCGGCCATCACCCGCCAGCCGCATCATGGCCTTTTGCAGCTTTTCGAAAGCCCGCACTTCGATCTGACGGACGCGTTCGCGACTGACGCCGTAAACCTGCGACAGTTCCTCTAGCGTCTTGGGATCGTCGGTCAGGCGGCGCTCGGTCAGGATGTGCTTCTCGCGTTCGTTGAGGCTTTCCATCGCCGATACCAGCATTGCGTGACGGACATCGGCTTCCTGCGCGTCGGCGACCACGGCGTCCTGCAACGGAGCGTCGTCGGCGAGCCAGTCCTGCCACTGTCCTTCGCCGTCTTCGCGCATCGGCACGTTGAGGCTGGTGTCGCCGCCCAGCGCCATGCGCCGGTTCATGCTTGCGACCTCGGCTTCGGTTACACCGAGGTCCTTCGCGATCTTGGCCAGGTCCTCGGGCCGCAGATCGCCGTCTTCGAACGCATCGAGCTTCGCCTTCATCCGGCGCAGGTTGAAGAACAGCTTCTTCTGCGCCGCCGTCGTCCCCATCTTCACCAGCGACCAGCTGCGCAGGATGAATTCCTGAATCGACGCGCGAATCCACCACATCGCATAGGTGGCGAGCCGGAAGCCGCGATCGGCCTCGAACTTCTTCACGCCCTGCATCAGGCCGATGTTGCCTTCGGAAATCAGCTCGCTGACCGGCAGGCCATAGCCGCGATATCCCATCGCGATCTTGGCGACGAGCCGCAGGTGTGATGTCACCAGCTGCGCCGCTGCCTCAGTGTCGCCATGCTCCTCGAACCGCTTGGCGAGCATATATTCCTGCTCGGCCGACAGGATCGGGAATTTCTTGATCTCCGCCAGATATCGGTTGAGGCTTGCCTCTCCACCGAGTGCCGGAATCGTTGCCGGGACGTTGCTGCCGCCTGCCATGATCAGAGACCCTTTCTTGCCGGACGAGCGCCGGGGCGCGACGGAAGGCCGCGCTGCCTGCTCGACTGGTTAGTCACCAAGTGTATCCAAAAGTTCCTGCATGTCCGCAGGCATTTCGCTTTCGAACGACAAAGCGATACTTGTTACGGGATGAATGAACCCCAAACGGGCGGCGTGCAAGGCTTGTCGCCGGAAATGGATCGTTTCCAGCAATCGCCGCTGCGCTCCCGCAAGTTTTGAATAAACGGGATCGCCGAGCAGGGGATGGCCGATCGAGGCCATGTGGACGCGCACCTGATGCGTGCGCCCGGTTTCCAGCCGGCATTCGACGAGGGCAGCATCGCGCAGTGCACGCAGCTGGCGATAGTGCGTCACCGCGCGCTTGCCGCCCGCCACGATCGCCATCTTCTTGCGGTTGACGGGCGAGCGGCCGATCGGCGCATCGACCTTGCCCTCGGCAGGATTGAGCCGACCGGTCACGATCGCGCGGTAGCGGCGATCAATCGAGTGCGCCGCGAATTGGCGTGCCAGCCCTTCGTGCGCCGCGTCCGATTTGGCGGCGACGAGCAGCCCCGAGGTGTCCTTGTCGATGCGGTGAACGATTCCCGGCCGCGCGACCCCGCCGATCCCCGACAACTGCCCCGCGCAGTGATGCAGCAGCGCGTTGACGAGCGTGCCGTCGGGGTTGCCCGCTGCCGGATGCACGACGAGCCCGGCGGGCTTGTCGACCACGATCAGGTGCGCGTCTTCATAGGCGATGTCGAGCGCGATCGGCTGCGCTTCATTGGCGAGCGGGGCCGGTGCGGGCAGCGACACGCTGAACCCCTGACCATCGAGCGCTTTTTTTGCCGGATCGGTCATCGGCCGTCCGCGCGTGTCGGCGACATGGCCGCCCGCGATCAGCGCCTTGACGCGCTCGCGCGATAGCTGCGGCACCATCTCGGCAAGCGCGCGGTCGAGCCGAAGCCCGGATGCGGGCCCGCCAATCCGCACTTGAATGATTTCGCCCCCACGGTCCATGGTCGCGCCGATATGGATGCGGTGCCCCGGATATCAAGCGCGCTGGTCGCCGAACTGTTGCGCATCGCGGGCAAACGATCGGATCGGCCGGGATTCACCGACCGGATGGAGGAAAAATGCGGCCTGTTGCTGGGGCGCGGTCGCGACATTCTGCAGCTCAAGCCGGCCACGAACGTCGCCGCTGACCCGTTCACGACGTTCGAGATCGATCCGCGCGCGCTGTTCGCGGCACACCGAGCCGAGCGTCGGGGCAGTCAGTTGGCATTGCTCGGCTATTACCACACCCACCCGAGCGGTGACGCCATGCCTTCGGCTACCGACGCTGCCTGTGCGGTGCCTGACGGCAGGCTATGGCTGATCGCGACGGTCGCGGAAGCGCTGTTGTTCAGGGCAGTTGGAGGTGGCGCCATCCACGGTCGGTTCGACCAGCTTGGGTATGAGTTGGTGGTTGGCAAGCAGCCGTCCGACGGGGTAGGCGACAGCCACGCGGCCAGCGGTCGCCATGATGGAGACGATGCTTGACGATTAGCCCGGTCGATTTTGCCAGCCTGCTTTGCTCGCGCCTGTGCCACGATCTGCTGAGCCCGGTGGGTGCGCTCAACAACGGGCTCGAACTGCTCGCCGACGAAACCGACCCCGAAATGCGTGCGCGCTGCCTTGAACTGCTGAGCGAAAGCGCGCGGGCGTCGGCCAACAAGCTCAAATTCTTCCGGCTCGCTTTCGGTGCGGCGGGTGGTTTCGGCGAGACGATCGATTCGCGCGAAGCGCGCGCCGCGATCGAGGGGCTTTTCGGTGACAACCACCGCGTCAAGCTCGGCTGGCTCGTCGAGGACGCCGTGCTGCCCAAACCGGCGATCAAGGTGCTGCTCAATCTCTCGCTGATCGCGGGCGATGCGTTGGTACGCGGCGGTCAGCTCGATATCGGCGCGGAAACACGCAACGACGACCGGGGCGCGATGGTCGAGATCGTGGTGCGTGGCGACGGGCCGCGCATCGTGCTTGATGCCGAATTGCGGCGGGCGCTGGAGGGGACTCCCGCCGACGCCGTCATCACGCCGCGGGCAGCCGCCGCTTTCCTTGTTCACGCGCTCGTTGCCGAAAACGGCGGAACGCTGCAGGTATCGCCTCCCGATGCCGACGTGCTGCTGTTCGGGGTAGCATTCAGGCTTGGGTAGCAAGGGCGAGCGTCGGGCCAAACAGTGGGCCGGCCACACCGCTCGTTGTTCGTAAGGCGGGCATTAGCAGCGCAACGCCCGCCGAAGTGGCGACTGGTGATCACGCTGAAAGTGACGGCCAAATCTCCTCAAATCGCAGCGCGCACCATCGGGCTAACGCGGCCTTAACTGTTCCGCCGCCATGGTTCCGCCGATCAGGTGGAGCCCGATGGACGATCTGCTTCAGGAATTTATCGCCGAAACCCGCGAAACGCTCGAGGCGCTCTCGGGCGAGATCGTGATGTGGGAAGCCGATCCGTCGGATCGCCAGCGGCTCGATGCAATTTTCCGGTTCGTCCATACCGTGAAGGGAAGTTGCGGGTTTCTCGACCTGCCGCGCCTCAGCCGATTGAGCCATGCCGCCGAGGATGTGCTGGCGGCGGTGCGCAGTGGTGACCGCATCCCTGACACCGCGCTCGTCAATGCCGTGCTGGCGATCGTCGACCGGATCGGCGAGATCATCGAGGCGATCGATGTCGGCACCGCGCTCGACGATTCGGGCGAGGACCTGCTGATCGCCGCGCTGGCGGAAGGCGCAGGGCAATCCACGATCAGTGGCAGCGAGGCACTTAATGTTGCGTCCACCCAGCCGGGGCGCGGGGCGACGCGTTCGGTGCGACTGAGCGTCGATCTGCTCGACCGGATGATGAGCGGCATGTCCGACATGGTCCTTGCCCGCAACGAGCTGGCGCGACGGCTGCGCGACGAAGCGATCGACCCCACCATCGAATCGGCCCTCGAACGCCTGTCGCTGACAGTCGCCGAAATGCGCGACACGGTCACACGGACGCGGATGCAAAAGATCGACGCGCTGTTCTCGGCGCTGCCGCGGATGGTCCGCGATACGGCAGCTGAACTGGGCAAGACGGTGGCCCTGACGATCGAAGGCGCCGACGTCGAGCTGGACCGCGAAATGATCGAGATGATGCGCGATCCGCTGGTCCACATCATCCGCAATGCCGTCGATCACGGGATCGAAGCGGCTGCCGAACGGATCGCGGCGGGCAAGTGCGAAACTGGCCGTCTCGTCGTGGCCGCGCGCCAGTCGGGCAACCAGATCATTATCGAAATCGCCGATGACGGGCGCGGCATCGACGTCGATCGGCTGATCCGCAAGATCGCCGCCAGTGGCGATCGGAGCGAGGCACAGCTGCGCGCGCTCTCGGAGAGTGCAAAGCTCGACCTGATCTTCGAGCCTGGCGTTACGACAAAAAGCGAAGTCACCGCGATTTCGGGGCGCGGCGTCGGTATGGACGTGGTGCGTGCCAACATCGAGCAGATCGGCGGTCGGATCGCGCTGAGCAATGCGCCGGGCAAAGGTCTGACGATCGCCATCCATGTGCCGCTGACGCTGTCGATCATCTCGACGATCGTGGTGGGCGCGCACGGTCAGCGCTTTGCCATCTCGCGCCAGTCGATCGAGGAAATCGTGACCGTGCGCGGCGATGCCGTTCGCGTCGACATGCTGGGCGACACCCCGATTGCCAATGTCCGCGACCGGCGCCTGCCGCTGGTCTTTCTGTGCTCGACCCTCGGCTTGAACGGCGCGATGCCGCAGCCGGAATTGCTGGCGATCGTCAGCGTTGCCGGGGGGAGCTATGCGCTCGCCGTCGGAGAAGTGCTCGATACCGAGGAACTCGTTATCAAGCCCGCGCCGCCGGCTGTGATGGCGACCGGCCTTTATGCGGGTCAGACACTCCCGGACAGCGGCCGACCGATGCTGCTGCTCGATTGCGCGGGGATTGCGGCGGCCGCCGGCCTTCAATTCGGGCGTGCGGCCGTCGTCGATGATCCGGTCGTGGAGGTCGCGCCGGTCAAGGCCGCCGACTCGGCATTGCTCTTCGTCGATCTCGATGGCGTGCGCCGGGTCGCCCGGCTCGCGGCGATTGATCGCGTTGAGCCGGTACCCGCCCACGCGATCCGCTTTTCGGCGGGCAAGCTGCGGCTGTCGGTCGGGGATGCGATCGTTCCGCTGGCGACCGTGCTCGCGGACGATGCAATACATCAGATTGTCGAGCGTCCAGAGGTGAGCGTGCTGCGCATGGCCGACGGGCGCAGCGAAATCGGCTATGTCATTGCCGAGGCGATCGATATCGTCACGCTCGAGCATGAGGTGATGCCGGCAGACGAGCCAGCGCTGGTTGCCGGGGTGACGTCGATCGATGGCGATCAGGTCGAAGTGCTCGACATGCACTGGATTTTCTCCGCTTGTGCCGATCCCGGCAAGCACATGCGCGCCGAGCCGCCGCTTTGTCTGCTGGCGGGAGCGGAACTGGGCTGGATGGACGCGTTTCTGCGGCCCGTGCTTGAAGCGTCGGGATATCGCGTTGTCACCTCGCCGGACCCGGATCAACCGGTTGCGGCTGTCCTGGCGATGGCCGAGGATCATGCGCTTCCCGCAGCGGGCGCGCCCGTGGTCCGGCTCCGCCGCGAGGTATCGGGCGACGGTGACAGCATCTACCGATACGATCGCGCCGCGCTGCTCGAAGCGCTCAGCGCGCGCTGCGCAAGGGCAGTGTGATGGCGGACCTTTTTCTCATTGCCCGCATCGCCGGCCGCACGGTCGCGATCGGTTCGAACCAGGTCGATTCGGTGGTCGATATCGGCGAAGTTATCCCAGTGCCGCGCGCTGGGCACGAAGTCCGCGGGCTGGCGGCATTACGCAGCCGTGTCGTCACCGTCATCGATACCTGCGCCGCGCTCGGCCTGCCGCCCTCGGACGGGCCGACGGCGCGCGCGGTGATCACGCTGGTTGACGGTCACCACTACGCCGTCCTCGTCGATTCGCTCGAGGACGTCGCGCCATTTGCAACCTTGCCGTTCGCGTCGGGAGTCGCGCTGGACGGCGGTTGGGCACGCGTGGCGTGCGGCGTGGTCGAACGCGACGGCGACGCCGTGCTGGCAATCGACCTCCGATCGCTCATTCCCGGTCAGCTCGCCGCAGAATGAGCGACAGGATTAACGCTATCATCATGCTTTTCCGGCATTGATGTCATGATATTTCAACGGGGTGCCAATTCCATGAAAACCTGCCTTGTGGTCGATGATTCGAAAGTGATCCGCAAGGTTGCGCGGCACATCCTCGAAACGCTCGACTTTTCCGTGACCGAGGCCGGCGACGGTCAGGAGGCACTCGATTCGTGCCTCGCCTCGGCGCCCGACGTCATCCTGCTCGACTGGAACATGCCGGTGATGAGCGGCATGGAGTTTCTGCGCGCGCTGCGCGAAAGCAAGGTCAGCCAGCGCCCGAAAGTGGTGTTCTGCACGACCGAAAACGGCATGGCCTATATCCGCGCCGCGATCGAGGCCGGTGCCGACGAATATGTCATGAAGCCGTTCGACCGCGAAACGCTCGCAAGCAAACTCCAGATCGTCGGCATGGCCTGATTGCGCGCGACAGGAGCCGCATCATGGCCGCCAAGCCTCAAGCTCGCCCGATCGCCGACCTGCCGCGACCGCCTGCGCGGATCCTGATCGTCGACGATTCGGTCGTCGCGCGCGCGGTGATCGGCAAGATGATCGAAGCCAACCGCAGCTTCGCGGTTGCCGGTGCGGTTTCCGACGCGCAGGCGGCACTCGCTTTCCTGCGGGCGCACCGGGTCGATATCATTCTGCTCGACATCGAGATGCCCGGCATCGACGGCCTGACGGCGCTCCCCGACTTGCTGCTGGCGGGGCAGGGCGCGCGGGTGATCATCGTGTCGTCGTCATGCGCGGAAGGCGCGGCAGCGACGATCCAGGCGCTGACGCTGGGTGCCGCCGATACCTTGGTGAAACCAAGCATCGGCAATCTCGTCGGCAAGTTCAGCGAGCTGCTCGAAGAAAAGCTGATGCGGCTGGTCGATAGCGACGATCGCTTCGGCGCGCCAACTGCCGATACGACGGCGCCGCAGGCGGGTGCCAATGATTTCGACGTGGTCGCCATCGGCGCTTCGACCGGCGGCATCCATGCGCTGAGCCAGTTGCTCCGGGCAATCCCTGCGAGCTTCCAGCTGCCGATCCTGATCACCCAGCATCTGCCGCCGGCTTTCATGCCCTATTTCGCCGCGCAGATTGCGGTGCTCGCAGGGCGCCCGTGCGATGTCGCGGTCGAGCATATGAAGGTTCAACCCGGCCGCATCATCGTCGCCCCGGGCGAAGCGCATCTGTGCTGCGGGCGGGTGGCCGACCAGGTAACCGTGCGGCTGTCGACCGCAAAGGTCGCGAGCGGATGCATGCCGTCGGTCGACCCGATGTTCGAAAGCGTCGCGAGCACCTATGGCGCGCGCGCGCTCGGCGTCGTGCTGAGCGGCATGGGGCGCGATGGCGCGGTCGGTGCGCATCGCCTTGTGATCAGCGGCGCGGCAGTGGTCGCACAGGACAAGGCCAGCTCGGTGGTGTGGGGCATGCCGGGCGCGGTCATCAATGCCGGCATCGCCCAGGCGGTGATGCCGCCCGACGCCATCGGTCGATTGATCGCACTCCAGCGGCGGCCGTCATGATCGGCGCAGACCGGCTACAGCCCAAGCAGACGGCCGCGATGGCAGTACTGGCGGGGTTGCTGGAAGCGCGCACCGGCCAGCGGATCGCCGCCAACCGGACGTGGCGGATCGAAACCGCACTGAAGCCGCTGCTGCGCGAGCGGGGCTTCGACTCGCTCGACCATCTGGTCGCAGAGCTGGTGAAAGACCAGAGCGGTGCGGTCAGCGATGCCATCATCGACGCGTTGCTCAATCAGGAAACCTCCTTCTATCGCGATGCAGGCGTGCTCGAGGCCGTCGCCGCCGCTGCCGACGCCATGCTTGGGGCCGCGCCAGCCCGCCGCCCGCGAATCTGGTCGGCCGCCTGCTCGTCGGGACAGGAACCACTGTCGCTGGCGATGATCTTTGCCGAGCGCGGGCTTCGCGAAGGGGGGATCGAGCCCGAAATCCTTGCAACCGATGTCTCCGAAAGTGCGATCGCTCGCGCCCGCGCTGGCCGCTATTCGCAGTTCGAGATCCAGCGCGGGCTGCCTGTGCGGCGGATGATCACCTGGTTCGACGCGGTTGGCAGTGAATGGGTCGCCAAGCCCGAACTGGTGCGGCGGGTGACCTACCGCCGCCATAATCTGGTTGGCGAGGCGCCGCCGTCGGGCCAGTTCGATTTCATCCTGTGCCGCAACATCCTGCTCTACCTGTCGCCGACGCTGCGCCAGAGGGTGTTCGAGCAGCTCGCGCGCGCAATTCGGCCGGACGGCCTGCTCGTCCTGGGCGCAGGCGAAACCGTCATCGGGCAGAGCGATCTATTCGTCCCTTCGGCTCGCGCCAAAGGATTCTACGAGCCCGCGCAAGTGGCATCGCCAAGGCTGCGCGCCGCGAGCTGAGCAGCTCCCGCGAATTCGCGCTTTACCAACCCGCGCATTTTGGGCACGCCATGCGAAGCGGCCATGTCGAAGCCGTCGTGGGGAAGCGATGCGGGCAAATCGATCGTCACATATCAACGGGCTGAGGCCATAGCGCGGGCATGGCTGACGACATTCCCGGGCTCACCATCATCGCGGCGCCGTCGCCCAATTTCGATGACCGCACGCAGCCGGTCACGATGATCGTGCTGCACTATACCGGCATGCAGGACGGTCCGTCGGCGATTGACCGGCTACGCGACCCCGATGCCAAGGTTTCGGCGCATTATGTGATTGCCGAAGATGGCGTCACGTTGCGGCTGGTCGACGAGGACAAGCGCGCTTGGCACGCAGGCAAATCGCATTGGCGCGAATGGGATGACGTGAACGACGTCTCGATCGGCATCGAGATCGTCAATCCGGGGCACGAGTTTGGCTATCGACCGTTTCCCGATGCGCAGATTGCCTCGGTTATCGCGCTCGTCGATTCGATCAAGCATCGCCACGGCATCACGCGCGGCAATATCGTCGGCCACTCGGACGTCGCGCCCGCGCGCAAACGCGATCCCGGTGAGTTGTTTCCCTGGCATTCCCTGGCGCGGCTGCGACTCGCTTTGCCGCGGCCGACCAAGAATCTGATGGATCCGGGCTGGAGCGAGGGCGGTTTCCTGCTCGCGCTCGAACGCTTCGGCTATGATGTGCGCGATCCGATGGCGGCGATCATGGCCTTTCAGCGCCGTTTCCGTCCCGAGCTGATCGACGGCGAAATCGACGCCGAATGCCGGATGATCCTGCTCGCGCTGCTGTTGCCAAAGCCCCAGGGCGACGACTAAGGCAGCAGGGCCAGAGGATCGGGCGGCCGCGGGTGCATTGCACGCGAGGAAAGTCCGGGCTCCACGAGACAACGGTGCCGGATAATGTCCGGCGGGGGCGACCCCAGGGAAAGTGCCACAGAGAGCAGACCGCCCGGGCGCCAAGCCACGGGCAAGGGTGAAAGGGTGCGGTAAGAGCGCACCGCGCGGCTGGCAACAGGCGCGGCATGGCAAACCCCACCGGGAGCAAAACCGAATAGGGGCGGCACGAGGCTTCGGCCTCGGGGTGCGTTTCGGCCCGCCGCCCGGGTTGGTTGCTTGAGCCGTTCCGCAAGGACCGGCCTAGAGGAATGGTCGCCCATCCCTGCGAAGGGTGGACAGAACCCGGCTTACAGATCCTCTGGCGCTTCCGCCATATCGCTGCGTAGCAGCACCCGCTCCGGTGCCGGGACCGCGTCCAGCGCGGTTTCGGCGTCGATTTCCATCAGCGGTTTGATGTGGCCGTCGCGGATGTCGTAAACCCAGCCATGCAGGAACAACTCTTGTCCCTGCGCCCACGCGGTCTGGACGATGTCGGTCCGGGCGAGCCGCACGAGCTGATCGCGGACATTGACTTCGACCAGGCGATTGACCCGCTCCTCGGTCGTGTTGTGGCCCATCACCTCGTGCCGATGCGCGCCCAGCACGGCGCGCGCACCCTCAAGCCAGCGGTCGACCGGCCCGGCCGTCCCGCCGTCCAGCGTCGCGGCAATCCCGCCGCAGCCATAATGGCCGCAGACGATGACGTGCCGAACCTGCAACACGGCGACGGCATATTGCAGCACAGACATTAGGTTCAGATCGTCGTCGTTCACCAGATTGGCGACGTTGCGGTGGATGAACATGCCACCTGGCGGCGTCATCGTCATCTGCTCGGGCGAAACCCGGCTGTCGGAACAGCCGATCCAAAGGAAATCCGGTCGCTGCCCGACGACTTGCCGTTCGAAGAACTTCGGGTTCTCATCAGTCAGCTCGTTGGCCCAGGCCCGGTTGGCGAGCAGCAGCTGCTTGTACTTTCTCATGCGAAGCGGACCTCATAGGCGGGGGCTTTGATCATCGGGGCGGTCCGGTCGGCAATGTCGCCTCGCACCAGCACTTTGATGTCGCGAAATGCCGCGCCCTTGATGAAGGCGTTGATGATGTCGATGTTGTCGAGGTCGACATAGTTGGTCGATGACAGGTCGATCAGCAGGTTGGCATTGTCGGGAACGCGCGCGAGCGCCTGCTGCAATTCATATTTGTGAATGAAGTAGAGGTTGCGGCGCGCACGGATCAGGCAGTCGTCGTCTTCGCAGGCGAAAGTGATCGCCGTCCGGAAGTTCCGCGCGATGACGAAGCCAAAACCGACGGCAAGGCCGATGACGATACCGATCAACAGGTCGCTGAACAGGATCGCAACGACGGTGACGACGAAGGGGATGAACTGGCTCCACCCTTGGCGGTAGCGATCGATGAACAGCTTCGGTTTGGTGAGCTTGTAGCCCGTCGCGATCAGCACGGCGGCAAGCGCCGCCAGCGGTATCTGATTGAGCACCGCAGGGATAAGCGCGACCGACACCAGCAGCCAGAAGCCGTGCATGATCGTCGATGCCTTGGTTTCGGCACCCGAATCGACGTTGGCGGATGATCGCACGATCACCGACGTTACCGGCAGCCCGCCAAGCAGCCCGGAGACGATGTTCCCGCCGCCCTGCGCCAGCAATTCGCGGTTCTTGTCGGTCGTGCGGCGGCGCGGGTCGAGCTCGTCAACGGCCTTCACGCTCAGCATCGATTCAAGACTTGCAACGATCGCCAGCGTGATCGCCGTGGTCCACAGGCCGGGCAAGGCGATGGCGGTAAAATCCGGAAATGTCAGCAGGCCGACGAATTCGGAAAGACTCCCGGCGATCGGTACTTGGACCAGATGCTTCGTGCCGAGCTGCCACGACGGCTGGACGATGCCGAGCAGCAGATTGCCCAGCACGCCGATAATGACCACGATCAGCGGCCCTGGCACGAAACGTAGCGGGCCTTGCTTGGGCTTCGCCTTGTCCCACCAGAATAGAAAGGCGAGGCAGATGAGCCCGATCAGCATTGCCCCCGGCGTGATCGCGCGCGTCAGGCTTTCCCATAGCGTCATCAGCGTATTGCTGCCGTCGCGCGCAAAAAACTCGAAACTGCCTTCGTATTCGGCGTCATAGCCGATCGCGTGCGGGACCTGCTTCAGGATCAGGATCAGGCCGATGGCGGCCAACATGCCGGTAATGACCGACGACGGCACGAATTCCGATAAGATACCCGAGCGCGAGAATGAAAAGCCGATCTGGATGATCCCGGCGATCACCACCGCAGCGAGAAACACCTGGTAGCTCGGCAACGATTCGATCGCTTCGAAAACGATGACTGTCAGGCCAGCGGCCGGACCACTTACCGACAACGGCGAACGCGAAATCGTTCCGACGACGATCCCGCCGACGATGCCCGCAATCACCCCCGAGAACAGCGGCGCGCCCGACGCGAGCGCGACGCCGAGGCATAGCGGCAGCGCGACCAGGGCAACCACGATCGAGGCAGGCAAGTCATTGCGCCAGGTGGATCGGAAGTCGGGCGGTTGGCTCACAATTCACCTCGCGATAGCGGCGCCCGATGTTTGGCAGACACGGAACTGTTATTGACATAGCGCAATGTTGATGAATGTCCATCGCGATCGTCTTGCGGCGAGCCTGGGCGAGACGGGTGGGGCTGCCCAAGTCGCCACCCCGGCCTGTTGACGAGGGAAACTTGGTGGCATTGACCGGTTGACGGGTTGCGCTAAACGTCGCGCGGCCTATGTCGGCGGCATGGCTCGCAGCGGACGATCGGTAGATTGGGGGTTTCCTCGCTGGCGCGGCTATGGTGCGTCGCGCGAGACCGTCGAAGTGCGCTTGTGCGACCGGCACGGTTGCAAGGAGCCGGGTCGGTGCCCGGCGCCAAAATCGCCCAACAGTCCCGAACGCTGGTATTTCTGCGAGGCACATGCGGCCGAATACAACTCGGGCTGGAATTACTTCGAAGGATTGAGCGCCGAGGAAGCCGCCGCGCGCGAAGCGGAGGAAAGCCGTGCGGCCGATGGTTTCGCCGAGGCGCGCCATTACGGCTGGGCAGGGCCGGGCGACGGCAGCCGATCGCGCGACGAAATGCGCGCGCTCGAGGTACTCGAGCTTGCGCCCGACAGCGATTTCGACGCGGTGCGCGGCGCGTGGCGGCGGCTCGCCAAGGCTCATCACCCCGATGTCCGGCCGGGCGATTCCGAGGCCGCCAAGCGGTTCCAGGCAATCCAGGCCGCTTATGAAGTGCTTCGGGTGGCGGAAGAGAACCGCCAGTGGAAGCCCGATTGAGCAAGCTCGTAAAGTCCGATTGGGAAACTGCGATCCTGGTCTGTGCCAAATGTTCGAAGCGGCTGGGCGGAGGGTTCGGCAGGAAGGGAAAGCAGCGGCTCGCAAAAGCGCTGAGGGCATATCTGGGGGTGAAGCGATTTCGCAGGGCGCGCGTCGGCGTTGTCGAAGTCAAATGCCTCGGTGTCTGCCCGCGCGGCGCGGTGACCGTCGTCAATGCTGCCGATCCGACGCGCTGGCGGCTGGTGACAAAGGACGCCGATCTTGCCGCGGTAGCGATCGAACTCGGTGTCGCGCCTCAGACCGCGTAGCGCGCGGCAGTCTCGCGGATCAGCGCGATCATGTTCGGGATGCCCTGCGTCCGGTTCGAGCTCAGCTGATTGCGAAGATCGAAAGGCGCCAGCGCGCCTTCGATGTCGGTTGCGAGAATCTGGCCCGGCGTCCGGTCCTGCACGGCCGTCAGCACCAGCGCGATGATCCCCTTGGTGATCGCCGCGTTGCTGTCGGCGAGGAAATGCAGCGTGCCGTCGTCGCGGCGGGTCGGATAGACCCAGACCGATGCCGAACAACCGCGCACCAGTGTGGCATCGGTCTTGAGCGGCTCGGGCATGTCGTCGAGCCCGCGACCGAGATCGATCAGCAACCGATAGCGGTCGTCGGGATCGAGGAAGGAATATTCGTCGAGGAGGTCGTCGAGCATGGCCATGGCTGGCCCGCTAGCGGGGTGGCCGTCAAAGGTCCACCCCGGCGGCGATCGCCTCGAGCTTGCGGATGCGTTCCTTCAGGTCGGCAATCTCGATGCGCGCGCTGGCATTGGGCAGGGCAGGGGCGTGCGCGGCATCGCCGATCTGCGCTAGTTCCTGCTGCTTGAGCGCAAGCCAGCCGCGCCAGCCGGCAAGGCCCGCGAAAGTGACCATGCCGAGCCCGGCAAGCGCCGCAGTGGCAAGAGTGACGTAAAGCGTGGGATCGGTCATGGCGATCAACTCCGGTCGCGAAGCCGCTCGATCTCACGGTCGAGGCGGGCTGTGTTGCTGTTGTCGTCGGTGGCGAGCCGTTCGAGGACGGCGATACGTTCTTTCAGCGTGCGGACTTCGTCGCGCAAGCGGGCGGCTTCGAGCGTTTCAGCCGGCTCCGCTCGGTCGGCGGTCTGGCGATGGCGATCGCGCAGCACTTTCCCGATGGTGACGATCAATACGATCGCCACGACCATTTCTGCCCATTGCATGTCACAGGCTCCTTGGTTGCGGGCGAACCCGCAGGGTTTCAGTTGAGCGGCTTGTCGCGCAGCCGCTCGATTTCCTCCGCGACGCCCATCCCGCGATCGGTGATGATCCGCTCGAGCACCGCCACGCGCTGTTCGAGGCGCTCGTGGCGCGCCGAGTCGATCGCCGCGCGACTGCGCATCAAATCGGCTTCGACTTCCATCTTGCGTTCCTGGAAGCGGATCCAGGGTCGCACGACGACACCGCCGAAGATCGCCAGCAGGCCGCAGCAAATGCCGAGGATCGGAATTAGGATCGGACTGATCATTACGATATCCTTTTCGGGCGCGTCGGTTCAGCGCAGGGCGTCGATTTCGCGGGCAGTGCGCTCGGCGGGATCGGTGGCGATCCGTTCGAGCACGGCGATCCGTTCTTCGAGCCGCGAAATCTGGCCGATCAGACGCTCGTTCTCGGACGAGAGCAGCCCGATCGCCTTTTCGGCTGCCGGCTCGCTGGCTTCGCGCCCGACGGTGCAACCCCATTCATTCTCGACCGGATAGCCGTGGCGCGCCCGCACCCAGCTGGTGAACATCCAGCCGACCGTCGACATGGCGATGATCGCGAGGACGAAGATTTGTCCGTTGCTCATGTTACCCTCCCTTTCGGCTGCGCCTCAGCGCAGCCGGTCGATTTCGTCTGAAAGGCGCTGGTTGCGGCTGGTGTAGACCATCTCGATGTCGGCGAGACGACGATCGATGTCGCGGAACTTCGATCGCACCTCGGCGGTCGAGCGGCGGGGATTGCTGCGTACGCCTTGCCAGAACTTCGCGTCGTCGGCATCTTCGTACAGGCCGAAGGGCTTGTTGTTGGCCGCCCAGGCGATGACGAGATAGACGAGCAGGGCCCATCCGGTCGCGAAGGTGAGCACGACGGTGCCGATCCGGACCAGCAGCACGTCGATGCCGGTGTAGTCGGCGATCCCGGCGCAGACGCCGAAGACCTTGCCATTCTGCTTGTCGAGATAGAATTTGGTGCGGCTGGCGCTCATGGCTCAGTTCCTCCGTGCAACGTCATAGGCCGGCGCGTCGGCGAGCGGGACGCTCGGGCGCCAGTCGGGGTGGTCGGCGGCAACGATCCGCTCGATCGTGCCGAGCCGGTCGTCGAGGCGACGGGCGAGCAGATAGAGCTCGTCGAGCAGCTTTTCGTCCTCGTCGGTGATCTTGGGGGCCTGCCGCCATTTGGTGACATAGTGCAGGACGATCCAGGGCAGCCCGATGAAGAGCATGCCGACGACGAGGATCGGTACGAGAATTTCCTCGCCGTGCATGTCAGCTGTCCTTGCCGATGCGGGCCTTCAGCGCGGCGAGATCGGCGTCGACCTTCTCGCTTGCCTTCAGCTCGGCGATTTCCTCCTCGAGCGTCTTGGGCACCGCGCCCAGACCCATGGCATCGGCGCGACCCTCGGCCAGATCGACCCGGCGCTCCATGACGTCGAAGCGCGAAAACGCTTCCTGCATCTTCGAACCGGCATAGACCTCGCGCATCTTGACGCGGTTGTTGGCCGTCTCGAGCCGGGTAAAGATCGAATTCTGGCGGGTGCGCGCTTCGCGCAGCTTGGTCTGCAGCTTGCTGATGTCCTCTTCCGACGCGCGCAGCGCATCATCGAGCACCGCGATCTCGGCCTTCAGCTGATCCGACATGTCGGCCGCCTTCTGGCGTTCGACGAGTGCTGCCTTGGCGAGGTCTTCGCGGTCCTTCGACAGCGCGAGCTCAGCCTTTTCGGTCCAGCTTTCCTGAAGCGCGTCGAGCTTGGCGATATGGCGGCGCATTTCCTTCTGGTCCGCGATCGTGCGCGCGGCCGACGCACGGACTTCGACCAGCGTTTCCTCCATTTCGAGGATGATCATGCGGATCATCTTCGCGGGGTCTTCGGCCTTGTCGAGCAGATCGGTAACATTGGCGGCGATGATATCGCGGGTTCGTGAGAAGATGCCCATCTCTGATACTCCTTGAAATGAAACTGAAACGGTGGCCGGGGCAGCGAGGGGCGCGCTGCCCCGGCGTTCTGCCGCCCGGGGGCTCAGGCGGCGGAAATGGTGGTGACCGTCTGCGCGGTCTGGACATGCGCAGGGCTGAGCGCCCCGAACATCAGGACCGAGCCGGCGACGAACGTGAGCGCGATGGCGGTCAGCGTGCTCGTCAGGCTAGTGTTGCGATAGTTGGTCATTGTTGGTCTCCCTGAAGGATGATCGACCTGCCATGAGGCAGTTGCACCAAGCTTTGCAGCTATCGTGCCAGTTCGAAAAACGGCAGTTTTCCAGGGCGTGGGTAAATTGTTGCGGCGCCAACGCAGATAGGACTTGCCAACACTTGGCGTTCTGCACCAATTCATCGGCATGGATCGCCAGAGCCAGGTCATCGGACAATCGAGCGTCTTTCTCGACGCGCTCGAACGCGCCAGCCGCGCTGCCGCGCTCGACCGGCCCGTGCTGGTGATTGGCGAGCGCGGCACAGGCAAGGAACTTGTCGCCGAGCGGCTTCATCGTCTGTCGCCGCGCTGGGACCAGCCGCTGATCATCATGAATTGCGCAGCGCTCCCCGAAACGCTGATCGAGGCCGAGCTGTTCGGGCATGAGGCCGGCGCCTTCACCGGCGCGACCAAGGCGCGGCCCGGCCGGTTCGAGGAAGCGCATGGCGGCACGCTGTTTCTCGACGAGCTCGGCACGCTGTCGATGGCGGCGCAAGAGCGGTTGCTGCGGGCGGTCGAATATGGCGAGGTGACGCGGATCGGCTCGTCGCGCCCGCTGCGCGTCGACGTGCGCATCGTCGCTGCGACCAACGAGCATCTGCCCGACAAGGTCGAACGGAACGAGTTCCGCGCCGACCTTCTTGACCGGCTGTCGTTCGAGGTCGTCACGCTGCCGCCACTGCGCGTACGCAAGAGCGACATCATGGTGCTCGCCGAACATTTCGGGCGGCGGATGGCATCGGAGATGGGTTGGGAGGACTGGCCGGGCTTTACGCCTGCCGCGGAAGACACGCTGCTCGAGTATCGCTGGCCGGGCAATGTGCGCGAGCTGCGCAATGTCGTCGAGCGCGCCGTCTATCGCTGGGAACAGATCGGGCCGATCGACCAGATCCAGTTCGACCCGTTCGATTCGCCGTACCGCCCGCAAGCTTCAGCTTCCCCGGAGCCAGCGCCCTCCGGCGAGGCGCCCGCGCCGCCCCTAACCGACAGCGACGCATCAGCGTCCGGCGACTTCAAGACGCTGGTTGCGGGCTATGAGCGGCGGCTGCTCCAAAAGGCGCTGACCCAGCACCGGTTCAACCAGCGCGCGACCGCCGAGGCACTAGGACTATCCTATGACCAGCTCCGCCATGCCTTGCGCCGCCACGATCTGCTTCCCGGCGGCAGCTGACGGCTTGCACAAGTCCGACGCCGGGACCAATTGAGGGCCGTCGATCAGGCGCTTCATCCCCCGAGTCCACAACAGGAGACTTCCGCATGGCTTTCGAACTGCCCCCGCTGCCCTATGCCAAGGACGCGCTCGCGCCGACGATGTCGGCCGAAACCTTCGATTTCCATCATGGCAAGCATCACAAGGCCTATGTCGACAAGACCAACGGCATGCTGGCCGCCCACGGGCTCGAGAGCGCCAAGCTGACCGATGTGATCCGGCACGCCAAGGACAAGGGCGAAAAGGGCCTGTTCAACAATTCGGCCCAGATCTGGAACCACACGTTCTTCTGGCACTCGCTGACGCCGAACTATGCGGCGCCGAGCGGCAAGCTCGCCGACATGATCGCCGAGGATTTCGGTTCGACCGAGGAGCTGGTGAAGCAGCTGGTCGCCGAATCGACCAACCATTTCGCAAGCGGCTGGGGCTGGCTGGTGCTCGACGGCGGCAAGCTGAAGGTTACGTCGCTGCACGACGCCGACACCCCGGTCGTGTACGACGGGATGCAGCCGCTGCTGACGATCGACGTGTGGGAACATGCCTATTACATCGATTATCGCAACGCCCGCCCCGGCTATCTCGAAGCGGTGACGGGCAAGATCCTGAACTGGGAATTTGCTGCACAGAACCTCGACGGTGCGGGCATTTCGCGCGCCGATCAAGGCTGATGAAGAAAGGGGCCTCGCCGGTTCGGCGGGGCCTTTACCCTTCGGGTGGGACGGGTGCTGGGTCGTCGCCAAGGCCGTGCTTCATGAGCATCGGCACATTTGCCGCCCCGAAAGCGAGCGTGGCGATCGTCACGCCCCACACTTTGGCAGTCAGCCACGCGTCGAAGCTCAGCGTCGCGCGCATCACTTCGTTGGCGATCGCCATGCCGGCAAACCAGAATGCCCAGTTCCGCGACAACAACATCCAGCCGCGCTCGCTCAGCCCCTCATAGGCGGCTTCGAGCAGGTATTTGAGCAGCGGCCGTCCGGTCAGCACGCCGACAAACAGCAGCGCGGACAACAGGCCATAGATCACCGTCGGCTTGATCTGAATGAAACGCTCGTCGTGCAGATAGAGTGTCAGCGCGCCGAAACCGATCACCAGGATCGCCGACAACCACAGCATCGGCGACACCCGACCGAGCCGCCATTTGGAGACGATCACGGCCACCAGGACCGCAGCCATGAAGGCGAGAGTGCCCGCGAACACATCGGCGAACTTGTAAACGATGAAGAAGACCAACAGCGGTCCGTAATCGAGCGCGATCGCGAGACCAGGCTGGGCCGGGCGCTTGGCATCGGTCATCGCGCTGGCCTGTCGATGCCGGCAATGATGCGCGCCACTTCGCGCGCATCGAAAGGTCGCAGGTCGCTCATGCCTTCGCCGATGCCGATCGCATGAATGGGCAGGCCGAACTTCTCCGCCGCCGCCACCAGCACGCCGCCGCGCGCGGTGCCGTCGAGCTTGGTCATCACCAGCCCCGTCACGCCGGCAACCTCCTTGAAGATTTCGATCTGCGACAGCGCATTCTGCCCGGTCGTCGCATCGAGCACGAGAATGACGTCGTGCGGCGAGGCAGCGTCGATTTTGCCGAGCATGCGCTTGATCTTGGCCAGCTCGTCCATCAGCTCGCGCTTGTTCTGGAGGCGACCGGCGGTGTCGACGATCAGCGCGTCGATCCCCTGCGCGGTCGCCTGTTTGACCGCGTCGAACACGATGCCGGCCGCATCGCCGCCTTCGGCGCCGCGCACGATCGGCACGCCGACCCGCTCGGCCCAGGTCGCGAGCTGGCCGATCGCGGCGGCACGGAATGTGTCGCCGGCCGCCAGCATCACGCCGTAATCCTGCTCGGTGAACAGATGCGCGAGCTTGGCGATCGTGGTGGTCTTGCCCGAGCCGTTGACACCGATCACGAGGATGACGTGCGGGCGCGGAAAGGCGCTGATCTCGATCGGGCGCGCGACGGGGTCGAGCACTTTTTCGATTTCCTCGGCGACGATCAGGCGGATGCCGAGCTCCTCCAGATTGCGCTCGAAGCTGCCGGTCGCGAGCCGGTTGCGGATGCGCGCGGCGGTGCCCGGGCCCAGATCGGACGCGATCAGCGCTTCTTCGATGTCGTCGAGCGTCGCTGCGTCGAGCGGGCCGGTGCCGAGTCCGGTCAGGCTGCCGATCAACCGATCCGACGTGCGCCTGAACCCGCCGAGGAGTTTTTCGTGCCAGCTGCTCATGCTGCGGCTTCCATCACGGGCGCGCAGACGAGGCGGCCGTCGCAAATGCCAGTGACCTTCGCTTCGACAATCTGGCCGACCCGGCAGCAGGGCAGGGCGACATCAGCGAAGTTCTCGGCATGACCGCGCGTGCCGGGGCGCTCGACCAGCACGCTCTGGGTGGTCCCGACCAGCGCCGCAAGCCATGCGCCGCGCCGCCGTGCCGCCGCTTCGCGAAGCGCCGCCGCGCGGGCCTTGCGCGACGCGGGCGCAACCTGCGGCATGCGTGCGGCAGGCGTTCCGACGCGCGGCGAATAGGGAAAGATGTGCGCATGGACGATGTCGCAATCGTCGATCAGCGCCAAGCTGTTCGCGAACATCGCGTCGGTCTCGGTCGGGAAGCCAGCGATCAGGTCAGCGCCGATCGCGATTTCGGGGCGCCGCGCCTTCAGCCGCTCGACGACGCGCACGGCGTCGGCCCGCGAGTGGCGGCGCTTCATCCGCTTCAGGATCATGTCGTCACCTGCCTGGAGCGAAAGATGCAGGTGCGGCATGATCCGCGCCTCGCCCGTGACGAGGTCGAACAACCGGTCATCGATCTCGATCGAATCGAGCGACGACAGCCGCAGCCGTGCGAGCCGAGGCACATTCTGCAGAATGCGCTCGATCAGCATGGCAAGCGTGGGCGAGCCCGGCAGGTCGGGACCGTAGCTGGTGAGATCGACCCCGGTCAGCACGATTTCATGGTGGCCAGCATCGACCAGCGCGGCGACCCGGTCGATTACGGCGCCCGCCGGCACCGACCGGCTGTTACCGCGGCCGAAGGGAATGGCGCAGAAGGTGCAGCGGTGGTCGCAGCCGTTCTGGACCTCGACGAAGGCGCGGACATGGTCGGCAAAACTTGACGCGAGATGCGGCGCGGTCGTGCGCAACGCCATGATGTCCTGCACTTGCACGCGCGCCTCCGACACCCAGGCAGCGGGGAGGAGCTTTTCGGCATTGCCGACCACGCGGTCGACTTCGGGCATGGCAGCAAAGCCGTCCGGGTCGATCTGCGCCGCGCACCCTGTGACAGCGATCTCGGCACCCGGATGGGCACGCCGGGCCTTGCGGATGGCGGCGCGCGTTTCCGCGACGGCGGCGTTGGTCACGGCGCAGCTGTTGACGACCACCAGCGGCCGACCGGCATTGATCGCACGGATCGTCTCGCTTTCGGCAAGATTGAGCCGACAGCCAAGGCTGATCACGGTTGGTTGGACGTCGCGGACTTCGGGGGACATTGGCGACGATCTAGGCGCGGGTGGCGCCCAAGTCTACCTCAGGCAAATCCAGGTCAGGCCGACCGTCGTGCGTCGGTTTCGGGAGGGGCGATGACGCTGGGCGATGCCGGACGCACCAGGCGCCGCTCGGCGAGCAGCGACCGCGCCTTGGCCGCCGTCATCGGTCGTCCATAGAGGTGGCCCTGGCCCCGCGCGCAGCCGAGCGCTCGAACCCGCGCTTCGGTTGCGGCATCCTCGATACCCTCGGCCGTGATGGCCAGGTTCATGCTGTCACCAAGGCGTGTGATCGCGGTGACGATCGCCTCGCTTTCGGCATTGTCGTTGATCGACCCGATGAAGCTGCGGTCAATCTTCATGAGATCAAACGGCAGCGCGCGCAAATGCGCGAGCGATGAATAGCCGGTGCCAAAATCGTCGAGCACGACGCGGATGCCCTGGTTCTTCAGGCTGGCGACGATCGACTGGGCCAGCGGCATGTCGTCGAACAGCGCGGCCTCGGTGATTTCGATTTCGAGCCGGGCGGCCGGGAAGCCGGTTTCGGCAAGCAGCTTGATCAGCTTCTGGGCGAGCCACGCATCCTTGAGCTGGGCCGGGGCCAGATTGACCGCCAGCGACAGCGACGGGTCCCAATCGAGCGCCTGGGCAAATGCCTGGCGCATCACCGAGAAAGTCAGGTCATTGACTAGGCCGGCTTCGCTCGCGATCGACAGAAAGGCGCTAGGCGGCAACAGCCCGCGCACCGGGTGCTCCCAACGGGCAAGCACTTCGAATCCCACCAGCCGGCCGCTCGCGAGTTCGACCTGCTGGTCGAAATAGGGCACGATCTGGTGCTGCGGAATGGCGGTGCGCAGCGCGACCTCGACCTGGTTGCGCTCCTTCAGCACCCGCTCCATCGAAGCATCGAACCACAGATATTGCCGCCGCCCGGCTTGTTTGGCGGCATGCAAGGCGATGTCGGCGCTGCGCATCAGCGCATCGATGCTGGGGCTGTCGACGTCGGTGCGGGCAATGCCGATCGTTGCGGCGACATGCAGATCGAGCCCATCGACGACAAAGGGGCGCGCCATCCGCGACATCAGTTGCTCGGCAACGCGGTCGACGGTCTGCGGCACGGCGGGGTCGAACAGGAAAGCACAGCCGAATTCGTCCCCGGCCAGCCGCGCCGCAAGTGCGACCGACGGCATCGCCGCCTTGATTTCGGCAGCGATCAGCTGGAGCAGGCCGTCGCCGGTGCCATGACCGTACATGTCATTGACGCGCTTGAAATGATCGATGTCGACCATCAGCAGCGCGACGACCTTGTGACGGCGATTGGCCTGGGCGATCATCGCGCCGCCCTGTTCGATCAGCGCGCGACGGTTGAGGAAGCCGGTCAGCGGATCGGTTGCGGCAAGATGGGCCGCACGCATTTCAGCGCTGGCCTGGTCGATAGCCTTCTCGCGCAGCTCGGCGTGTCGGCGCCAGCTGAACAGGATGAGGGCGACGTTGAGCAGCAGCGCGATCAACAGCACCCGGTCGAGCGGCGAACTGCCGCCGCCCAGATAACCGAGGCTGCTCGACAGTACGGCGCTGCCAGTGGCGATGAACACGACGATCGCCGCCACGATGATCGCGACTCCCAGCCGGTCCCCACCACTGGTGCCTTTCAAATCTGCCTGCTGCGTGGGATCAGCCATGTCGCGTCCGCGTCCTCCGAATATCGACGCCACTCATGTCTGACGACCTCTCAAGGTCATGTTAATCCGCATGGTTGCGAAAGGGTGGCGATTGCGCTAGGGCGCCCTCAGATCGTTCCCTGCCGGAACGCAAATGCGCATGCCCAAGGGCAAAGCTGGCCGACGAGGTTTCGTCCGCCGGCTTATTTTGCGTTTAGTGCGGCAGTGATCGATCGGCGAGGAGTTTTCGATGTTCGGCCCGGTTCATGTTTGACAGCCTCAGCGAGCGCCTGGGCGGCGTGTTCGATCGGCTTCGGGGGCGCGGTGCGCTGACCGAGGCCGACGTGCGTGCAGCAATGCGCGAAGTGCGGATCGCACTGCTCGAGGCCGACGTCGCGCTCCCCGTCGCGCGCGATTTCGTTGACAAGGTTACCGAGCAGGCGGTCGGCCAGAGCGTGCTGCGCTCGGTCACGCCGGGGCAACAGGTCGTCAAGATTGTGAGCGATGCGCTGACCGAGATGCTCGGCGGCGGCGAAGCAGCGCTCGAACTGGGGGTGACACCGCCCGCTGTCGTGATGATGGTCGGCCTTCAGGGGTCGGGCAAGACGACGACGACGGCCAAGCTCGCGAAGCGGCTGGCCAAGCGAGACGGCAAGAAAGTGCTGATGGCGTCGCTCGACGTCAATCGCCCTGCCGCACAGGAGCAGCTCGCCACGCTTGGCAAGCAGGTCGACGTGGCAACGCTGCCGATCATCGCCGGCCAGCGTCCGGTCGAAATTGCCCAGCGCGCGATGCAGGCGGCCAAGCTGCAGGGCTATGACGTGCTGATGCTGGACACGGCGGGTCGGCTCCATGTCGACCAGGCGCTGATGGACGAAATGCAGGCGATTGCCGGGATTTCGAAACCGCACGAAATCCTGCTGGTGGTCGACTCGCTGACCGGCCAGGACGCGGTCAACGTCGCGCAGAATTTCAGCGAGCAAGTGCCGCTGACCGGCGTCGTGCTGACGCGGATGGACGGCGATGCACGGGGTGGCGCCGCACTGTCGATGCGCGCGGTGACGGGCAAGCCGATCAAATTTGCCGGCACCGGCGAAAAGATGGACGCGATCGAGGCGTTCCATCCGGGCCGCGTCGCCGGGCGCATCCTCGGCATGGGCGACGTCGTCAGCCTCGTCGAAAAGGCGGCCGAGGCGATCCAGGCCGAAGACGCCGAGCGGATGGCGAAGCGGCTCGAAAAGGGCCAGTTCGACATGAACGATCTGCGCAGCCAGCTGGCGCAGATGCAGCGGATGGGCGGGCTGGGCGCGCTCGCGGGCATGATGCCGGGGATGAAGAAGGCGCAGGCGGCGATGGCAGGCGGCGGGCATGACAAAACGCTTGTCCACATGGACGCGATGATTGGATCGATGACTCCCAAGGAGCGCGCCAAGCCCGAGCTGCTCAACGCCAAGCGCAAGATCCGCGTCGCCAAAGGCAGCGGCACGACCGTGCAGGACGTCAACCGGCTGCTGAAGATGCATCAGGAAATGGCGACCGCGATGAAGCGGCTCAAGAAGATGGGCGGCATCAAGGGCATGATGGCGATGCTGGGGAAGGGCGGCGGCATGGGCGGCATCGGCAACGCACTCGGCGGCCCCGATCTCGGCGAGATGATGGGCAAGGCCGGTGGCGGCCTGCCAGGGCTGGGCGGCCCGAAGCTGCCGCCGGGCTTCGAAAATTTCATCAAGAAGAAATGATACCTGGCAACCAACCGATTTGAAGAAGAAGGAAGATCAATGGCACTCAGCATTCGTTTGTCGCGCGGCGGCTCCAAGAAGCGTCCCTATTACCGGGTCGTCGTCGCCGACGCCCGTTCGCCACGCGACGGCCGCTTCATCGAGAAGATCGGCACCTATAATCCGCTGCTCGCCAAGGACTCGCCCGAGCGCGTCAAGCTCGACGCCGAACGCGCCGCGCACTGGCTGAAGATGGGCGCGCAGCCGACCGACCGCGTCGCGCGCTTCCTCGACGCGCTGGGTGTGAAGGAGCGCACGCCGCGCAACAACCCGAAGAAGGCCGAACCCGGCGAAAAGGCCAAGGAGCGCGCCGAGGAGCGCGCCGAGAAGCTGAAGGCCGCCGAGGAGGCAGCCGCTGCCGCCGCAGCCGCGCCTGCTGAGGAGCCGGCCGAAGAAGCCGCTGCCGAGCCTGCAGAAGAGGCCCCCACGGCCGACGCGTAAATGCGCGCCGATCAACCCGTCACGCTTGCCGTCGTCATCGGCGCGCACGGCGTGACGGGCGAAGTGCGCCTGAAAGTGTTCGCCGATGATCTTCGGCGCTACCGGCAGTTCAACGACGGCACGCTGACGCTCAAATCGCTGCGCGAAGGCAGCAACGGCGGAATCGCACGTTTCGCCGAGGTGACAGACCGTAACGCCGCCGAAGCCATGCGGGGTACCGAGATCACCGTGCCGCGCAGCGTGCTGCCGCCGCTGGCACCCGGCGAATATTATCATGTCGATCTGATTGGATTGCCGGTCGTCACGACCGATGGCGCGGCGATCGGTCGCGTAGTGGGGGTCGAGAATTTCGGCGCGGGCGACGTGATCGAGATCGAGCGTCCAGGCGGCGCGCGCTTCATGGTCCCGATGCGTGCCGAGGCCGTGCCAGCGTGGGATGACGCAAAGCTCGTCATCGACGCGGCCTTCGCTTTGCGCTGAAGAGGGCTTGCAGTTGAACTCCTAGTATGTTACTAGGACTTCAGATGAGCCGCGAGCTTGCTTCGCCATCGATCGCCAGCCACCCGCTGTGGCAACGCCTCTCCTGTTACCAGATCGGCCCGGACAATGCGGCGCTCAGCTTCGAGGCGAGGCTGGCGCGTCAAAACGGATGGAGCCCGACCCACACCGCGCGGGTGATCGACGAGTATCACAAATTCGTCTTTCTGGCTGTCACCGGCGACCGCGAAGTCACGCCGTCGGACGCCGTAGATCAGGCCTGGCACCTGCACCTGACTTACACCCGCGACTATTGGGAGCGCTTCTGCCCTGAAATATTGGGAAAATCGCTGCATCACGGCCCAACCGCGGGCGGCGAGGCCGAGCGCGGCCGGTTCTTCCGGCAATATGCGGATACCCTCAAGCGTTACGAGGCCGTGTTCGGTCCCGCGCCCGCTGATATCTGGCCGAGTGCGCGCCAGCGGCTGGCCGAGGATCCGCGCGCGCGCCGGGTGCATCCGCGTGACGCAATTATAACTTCCAGGAAGGCCGTGCGGCGGGCGATGGTCGCCTTGATGCTGGTTGCCGCGATTGCCCTCCTGCTGATGTGGAGGATGTGATGGGACTGGGCGTTTTCGACCTGACCGGTGGCCCGTTTCTGGCCCTGTACGGCGTGCTCATGGTTGCTGTGATCATCGCCGGCTTTGCGATCCCGCGCTGGCTGCGGCCCGATGGCAACAACACAAGGGTGACCGACCCCGACGAGCTGGCCTATCTCGCCGGCGGCCCGCTGCGCTATGTCGACGCGGTCGTCGCGCGGATGCTCGCCGCCGGCAAGATCGCGGTCGAGGGCCGCAACGAAGCGCGAATCGTCGCGCCGCCGGTACTGACCTCCAGCCCTGAACGTTCGGTGCTGGCGCTGCCGACCCCATCGCCCTGGGGGCGAGTGATGAAAGCGGTATCGCCGCACGCCCGCGCGGTCGAAGACAGGCTGGTCGGCAAAGGACTGCTGATCGATCGCGGGGTCGTGCAACAGCTGCGGCTGTGGCAGACTTCGCCCTATGTCCTGCTGATCCTGTTCGGCGCGATCAAATGGGAAGTCGGCGTCGGCCGCGGCAGGCCGGTCGGATTTCTCACGTTGCTGCTGATCGTCACGGCGGTGCTCGCGCTGATCCGCTTCGCCGCCATCGACCGGCGCACGCGCGCCGGTGTCGAGGCGCTGGCAAGCGCGCGCAGCAACGGCGATCGCCTGCGCCGCGCGCCGACCGACGACGAAGTGCCGATGGCCGTCGCCTTGTTCGGCACGGCCGTGCTCGCGGGTTCAGAGTGGAATGCCTATCACGCCATGCGCGTCACAGCTGGATCAGGCGATAGCGGATCGAGCAGCGGTGACAGCGGCGGCGGAGGGTGCGGCGGCGGCGGTTGCGGTGGCTGCGGCAGTTGACGGCATCGCCAACGACGTATATACGAAATGTATATCCGGAGAGCGGCAATGAGCGATGAATATCAGGGCAAGACTTTCAAGTCGGGCAATTCCGTCGCGCTGCGTCTGCCCAAGGGCATGGGTATTCCTGAAGGGACCGAGGTCCGCATGGTGAAGGAAGCGGGCATGGCGTTCCGGATCGAACCGGTCGAAGCACCGCGAAAGAAGATCGATATCAGCGGGTTCGCCGGTAAGGCGCCGGGGGCGAAGCTCATCCCGCATGGTGACTTCGATGAACGGCCCAGCACGATTGCCCGCCGGCTGGCTGAATCCAGTAAGTGACACGATTTGTGATCGATGCCGACATGGCGATTTATGCCATGTCGGAACGACATTCGCGGCTCAACGAGCGGCTGGCGGATTGCTACCCGGGCGACGTGGCGATCTCCGCGATCAGCTTCGCGGAGATCGCTGTCGGCAGCTATGTCGGCAAGCCACCGACGCCCGAAGTGCTTGCGGCATTTGTGCGCGTCGTACCCATCCTGCCCTTCGATGAAGCGGCGGCGTCTGCCTATGCGCGCCTACCGTTCAAGCGCGCACGGTTCGATCGTTTGCTTGCGGCGCATGCCTTGAGCCTGGGGGCAACGATCGTGACGAACAATGAAGCCGATTTCGCCGATGTCCCCGGTCTCACTGTTGAGAATTGGACGCGATGACGGGTCCGGCATTCACTGCCAGCATTCTCACTCTATATCCCGACATGTTTCCCGGGCCACTGGGCCAATCGATTGCAGGCAGGGCGTTAGGCGAGGGGAAATGGTCGTTCGATGCCGTCAATATCCGCGACTTCGCGACCGACAAGCACCGCACCGTCGACGACACGCCTGCCGGGGGCGGGGCGGGGATGGTGCTGCGGGCCGATGTGGTCGCCGCCGCGCTCGATAGCGTCGTGGATGATCGGCCGATCCTCGCCATGACGCCGCGCGGTGCGCCGCTTACTCAAGCCCGCGTTCGCGACCTCGCCGCAGGCCCCGGCGCGATCATCCTCTGCGGCCGGTTCGAGGGTTTCGACGAGCGGCTGTTCGACGCGCGCGCAATCGAGCAGGTCTCGATCGGCGACTATGTGCTGTCGGGCGGCGAGATGGCGGCACTGGTGCTGCTCGACGCTTGCATTCGCCTGCTTCCCGGCGTAATGGGCGCCGCTTCCAGCGGGGATGAGGAAAGCTTCGAAAGCGGCCTCCTCGAATATCCGCAATATACCCGACCTTATGAATGGGAAGGGCGCACGATCCCCGAAGTGCTGCGATCGGGGGATCATGCGAGGATCGCGGCGTGGCGCAAGTCACGGGCCGAGACCGATACACGGCTAAGGAGGCCGGACCTTTGGGAGCGTCATGAGGGCGCTCGGGTCAGCTCTCCCTCTGGCGCGCGGCAACAGACGAAGGACGACCGGGATGAACATCATCCAGCAGATTGAAGCCGAGAATATCGCCAAGTTCCTGGAGGCGAAGAAGATCCCCGAATTCCGCCCCGGCGACACGCTGAAGGTCGGCGTGAAGGTCGTCGAAGGCGATCGCACCCGCGTGCAGAATTACGAAGGCGTATGCATTGCCCGCTCGAACAAGGGCATGGGCAGCAACTTCACGGTGCGCAAGATCAGCTTCGGCGAGGGCGTCGAGCGCGTCTTCCCGCTCTATTCGCCCAACATCGATTCGATCGAAGTGGTGCGCAAGGGCGTGGTGCGGCGCGCCAAGCTCTATTATCTGCGCGGCCGCCGCGGCAAGTCGGCGCGCATCGCCGAGCGCCGCGACACCAAGGGCGAATAAGCGCACCTCCGATCGCCAATCTTGAGGGGCGTCGCGCGGCGGCGCCCCTTTACGCATCGCCCGTCGCCCGCAATAACGCCGCGCAATGAGAAACGCGCGGGAGTCGGGAAATGCGGTTGGCGGGGCTGGCGGGATTGGCGTTGATATTTGCCGTGGCGCCCGCCGTGGCTGAAACTCCGCAGAAGCTCACCCTCGAACGTCTGTTCGGCAGTCCCGATCTGTCGGGTTCGCAGCCGCGCGGGCTGAAGCTGTCGCCCGACGGCAAGCTGCTGACGTCGCTGCGGCCGCGCGCCGACGAGAAAGAGCGGTTCGACCTTTGGGCGCTCGATACCGCTACCGGCCGCGAATGGATGCTGGTCGATTCCAAGGCGATCGGGTCGGGCGCCGAACTTTCCGAAGCCGAGAAGATGCAGCGCGAGCGCGCGCGGATCGGCGGGTCGAAGGGCATTGTCGCTTACGACTGGACGCCCGATGGCAAGGCGATCCTGGTGCCGCTCGACGGCGATCTGTTTCTCGCGCATCTCGACGGGAAGGTCGATCGGCTGACCGACAGCCCCGAAGGCGAGCTCAACCCCATTGTCAGTCCCAAGGGCGGCTTTGTCAGCTTCGTGCGCGACCAGAATCTGTTCGTGCAGCCCATCGGCGGTGCCGCGCCGTGGATGGCGACGCAGAGCGGCAAGGGTACCGTCCATTGGGGCGAGGCCGAATTCGTCGCGCAGGAGGAAATGGACCGCCGCACCGGCTATTGGTGGTCACCCGATGAAAAGCTGATCGCGGTCGAGAAGTTCGATGAAGCACCGGTCGGCATCGTCACGCGCGCGGCAATCGGTGCCGATGGCACCAAAGTGGTCGATCAGCGTTATCCCGCCGCCGGCACGCCCAATGCGCTCGTCGAGCTTTATGTGATGAAGCCCGATGGCAGCGCGTCGGTGAAGGTCGATCTCGGCAGCAATCCCGACATCTACCTCGCACGCGTCGACTGGACGCCCGACGGCAAGACGCTCCTCGTCCAGCGCGAGAGCCGCGACCAGAAGACGCTCGACATGCTCAAGGTCGATCCCGCGACGGGCAGGGCAAGCGTATTGTTCACGGAAAAGGCGGGCGATCGCAGCTGGATCAACCTGACCGACGCCTATCAGCCGCTGAAGGACGGGTCGCTGATCTGGCGGTCGGAACGGACCGGTTTCGGGCATCTCTACCGCTTCAAGGAGGGGCAGTGGACAGCGCTGACCAGCGGCGACTGGGTGGTCCAGAACATCGCCGGGATCGATGAGGCCAAGGGCCGCATCTTCTTTACCGGCAACAAGGACGGCTTCCTCGAGCAGCATCTATATGCGGTCGATATCGCCAAGCCCGGTGTTGTCACGCGGCTGACCGAAGCTGGCTGGTGGAACGGCGCGACGATGGATGCCGCCGCCAGCCGGATCATCGTCGCACGATCGAATACGAACCAGCCGACGCAGCTTTATCTCGCCGATGCGACCGGCAAACGGCTGCGCTGGATCAACGAAAATGCGCTGAAGGACGGGCATCCCTATTTTCCGTTCCTGAGCCAGCATCAGGAGCGGAAGTTCGGGACGATCAAAGCCGCCGACGGCACCGACCTTTACTGGGAAATGATCACGCCCAAGCTCGAGGCGGGCAAGACCTATCCGGTGTTCTACCAGCATTACGGCGGGCCCGGCACCGGCCAGCAGGTGACGCGCGCATGGAACGGGGCGCTGCCGCAATATCTGGTCAGCCGCGGCTATATCTATTTCCAGATCGACAACCGCGGCTCGTTCAATCGCGGCAAGGCGTTCGAGAATCACATTTATCACGCGATGGGCAGCGTCGAAGTCGCCGATCAGCTGGCAGGTGCCGCCTATCTGAAGACCTTGCCGTTCGTCGATCCCAAGCGCATCGCGATCAACGGCTGGTCCTATGGCGGCTATATGACGCTGAAGATGCTCGAGGCGGCACCCGGTGTGTTTGCGGCGGGCATTTCAGGCGCGCCGGTGACGAAGTGGGAACTCTACGACACCCATTATACCGAGCGCTATCTGGGCGACCCTCGCACCGACCCGGCAAGCTATGCGCGCTCGGGCGCGCTCGCCGATGCCGGCAAGATCGTCGATCCGCTGCTCCTCATCCACGGCATGTCGGACGACAATGTCGTCTTCACCAATTCGACCGCGTTTGCGGCCAAGATGCAGCACCAAGGCCGGCCGTTCGAGATGATGTTCTACCCCGGCCAGACGCACCGCGTCGGCGGGCCGGGGGTTAGCCAGCATCTGTGGACGACGATCCTCGACTTTCTCGATCACCGTATGAACGGGGCCGCAGCCAAATAGCGGCTGGTCGGGCAAGCCGACATGCCTTAGGACTGCACGCTGACGGCGTTGCAGCGGGGGCAATGATGGCGGCGGACGAAACGGGCGAACCCGGACCTGTGCGGGGCAGGGCGCGCATCGACATTCTCGACGTTCTGCGCGGCTTTGCAATCCTCGGCATCTACTTCATGAATGTCCCCTTTCAGGCGGCCGGGGCCGAGAAGACCTTTGTCGATCTCCGCCTGATCGGCTGGACGGCGGCCGACCAGATTGCGTGGCAGTCGGTCAGTATTTTCCTTGAAGGAACGCAGCGGTGCCTGCTCGAATTGCTGTTCGGTGCGGGCATGATGGTGATGGCGCGTCGCGCGATGGAGGCCGACGGGCCGGTGGCGGTCGCCGATCTCTATTACCGGCGCAACCTGTGGTTGCTGGCATTCGGCCTGTTCGACATTTTCGTCATCCTGTGGATCGGCGACATCCTGTCGATCTACGCTGTGGCTGCGCTGTTCCTGTTCCCGTTTCGCAGGCTGGGAAGCAAGGCACTGCTGGCGATCGCCTCGCTCTATCTGCTGTTCACCGTCATTCCGGGCGCAATCGAATATTCAGCGCGCGTGGCGCTCGTCGAGCGGGTCGAAGCAGCCAAGGCGCGCGAGGCGGCACATCAGCCGCTCGGCGAGGAGGACAGGAAAGCGCTGGCCGAGTGGAACGCGAAGCTTCAAAAGCTGACGCCGAACGACGAACAGCGGAAACGCATCGCCGCCGAGCGCAAGGCGCATACGGGCGATGTCGCGGGCTATTACAGCTGGTCAGCTGCTACCTGGGCAACAGAGATCTGGGGCGAGGGACTGTTTCCCATCTGGGTTTGGGAAGCCTTTTCGACGATGCTGATCGGCGTCGCCCTCTGGAAATGGGGAGTGACACAGGGCGACCGAAGCTGGCGTTTCTATCTGGCGATGATGGTCGCAGCCTATGCAATCGGCATTGGGGTGCGCTGGATTTCGACGAGCGAGCTCATGATGTTTTCGCCCGCTCCCAAGATCGGTTGGATGACATCCGAAATCGGCCGCCTCGGCGTCGGGCTGGGACATCTGGCGCTTTTCAATCTGTTGTGGAAGTCGGGCGGCGGTCGCGCGCTGTTGGCGCCCTTCAAGGCAGCGGGACGGATGGCATTCTCGCTCTATTTCATCGAGCAGCTGATCGGCCTGCATCTGCTGTTCGCGCCTTATGGCCTCGCGCCCTGGGGTGTCTATGGCTGGGCGGACCTGGCAGGGATTGCGGCCGTGATGTTCGTCGGCCTGCTGGCGTTCGCCAATCTGTGGATGCGCTTCTTCGCCAATGGGCCGCTCGAATGGCTATGGCGCAGCCTTTCCTATCTGAAGTGGCAGCCGTTCCTGAAGCAGCACTCAGCCGCCGAGACCGCGTGACGGGGTGGACAATGTCGGCGATGGACTTATGTCCGCACGACAGACTGGCTGGACAGGACGAGTGATGGTGGACGGGTATCGCGTAGTAGTCGCTGGCGCGACGGGCAATGTCGGGCGCGAGATGCTCAACATCCTGGCCGAGCGCGAATTCCCGATCGCCGAACTCGCCGTGCTGGCGTCGGCGCGCAGCCAGGGTGATGAAATCGATTTCGGCGAGACGGGCAGGAAGCTGAAGGTCCAGAATATCGAGCATTTCGATCCGGCGGGCTGGGACATTGCGCTGTTCGCGATCGGCAGCGAAGGATCGAAGCTGCACGCGCCGCGCTTTGCGGCGGCAGGCTGCACCGTCATCGACAATGCCTCGCTCTACCGGATGGACCCCGACGTCCCGCTGATCGTGCCGGAGGTCAATCCGCAGGCGATCGACGGCTATCGCCGTCGCAACATCATCGCCAACCCCAATTGCTCGACCGCGCAGATGGTCGTCGCGCTGAAGCCGCTGCATGATTACGCGACGATCAAGCGCGTCGTCGTTTCGACCTATCAATCGGTCTCGGGCGCCGGCAAGGCGGGGATGGACGAACTGTTCGAGCAGAGCCGCAACATCTTCGTCGGCGATCCGGCCGAACCGCACAAATTCACCAAGCAGATCGCCTTCAACGTCATCCCGCACATCGACAGCTTCCTCGACGACGGCTTCACCAAGGAAGAATGGAAGATGGTGGTCGAGACCAAGAAGATTCTAGATTCCAAGATCAAGGTTGTCGCGACCTGCGTGCGCGTGCCGGTGTTCGTCGGCCATTCGGAGGCGATCGCGATCGAGTTCGAGAACGAGATTTCCGCCAAGAAGGCGCAGTCGATCTTGCGCGAGGCGCCCGGCGTGATGCTGGTCGACAAGCGCGAGGACGGTGGGTACGTCACCCCGATCGAAGCCGTCGGCGAATATGCGACCTTCATCAGCCGCGTGCGCGAAGACCCGACCGTCGACAATGGCTTGGTGCTGTGGTGCGTGAGCGACAACCTGCGCAAGGGTGCCGCGCTCAACGCGGTGCAGATTGCCGAGCTGCTCGGGCGGCGGCATCTGAAGAAGGCTGCTTGAGGTGATCGAAGGCGGCTGCCGTTGTGGTGCCGTGCGCTACACGCTCGCGCTCGACGCGCTGCCGCCGGTCTATGCGTGCCACTGCCACATCTGCCAGCGGGTGTCGGGCAGCGCCTTCAGCCTTCAGGCATTGGTGGCCGAAGCCGCGCTGACCGTAAACGGGCCGATCATCGTGCGCGAGATCACCACCGAGGATCGGACGTCGGTCCAGCGCTTTTGCGGCACATGTCTGGCCCGCGTCTACAACACCAACACCCGCCGCCCCGGCATTGCCGTAGTGCGCGCTGGCACGCTCGATCGTTCCGAAGAGCTGGAATGCCGGGCGCATATCTACACCGCAACCAAACAGGCGTGGTTCGCGATACCGGACGGCGTGCCGAGCTGGCCCGACGCGCCCGACGCCGCGTTTGCAGCGCTGATGATGCGGCCGCCGGCATGACCGACATCGCCATCCACCGCTTCGCCGCGCCCGACGGCGCCGAGATCGTCTGGCGCGAAGTCGGCGTCGGGCGCCCCGTGGTGATGATCCATGGATTTTTTTCAGACGCCGAAACGAACTGGATCAGATATGGCCATGCCGCCGCCGTCGCCGCGCGGGGAAGCCGGGTCATCATGCCCGATCTGCGCGCGCACGGGTCGAGCGCAAAGCCGCACGATGCGGCCGCCTATCCGCCCGACGTGCTCGCAACCGACAATCTGGCGCTGATCGGGCATCTGGGGCTCACCGACTTCGATCTGGTCGGCTATTCGCTCGGCGCGCGGACCAGTTTGCGGATGATGATCATGGGCGCGACCCCGCGCCGCGCCGTCATTTCCGGCATGGGCTATCAGGGCGTGATCGACGCGACCCGGCGCGGCGATTTCTTCCGCCGCGTGCTGACCCAGCTCGGCAGTTTCGAACGCGGCACGCCCGAGTGGTTTGCCGAGGCGTTCCTGAAGACCAGCGGCGGCGACGAAAAGGCACTGGTTCATATCCTCGATACCTTCGTGTCGAGCACCGATGCGGAGCTGGCGGCCCTCACCCCGCCGATCCTGGTGCTGTGCGGCGAAGACGACCAGGACAATGGCTCGGCGGAACAGCTGGCGGCGGTACTGCCGAACGCGAGCTATCACGCCGTTCCGGGCAACCATATGAGCGCGGTGGCCAAGCCCGATCTGGGCGCGGCGATCGCGGATTTTCTCGCCGCTTGACCCTGATCGCGGCGCCTGCTCACTACCGCGCCATCAGAACATCAAGGGGATTGCCATGATCCGTCATTTCGCTGCCGCGACCGCGCTCGCCGCCTTCATCGTCGGCCCCGCGTCCGCTGCACCTGCGACGACCACTGCCGACGTCGAAGCCTTTCTGAAGGCGGCCGAGGCCAAGCTCGACGCGATGTCGCTCGAAGCCAATCGCGTTCAGTGGGTGAACGCCACCTACATCACCGACGACACCGATGCACTGGCGGCGAAGAATGCCGCCGAGCTGACCGAATATCAGGTTCAGCTCGCGCTCCAGGCCGCCAAGCTGCAGAATACACCCGGCCTTTCGCCCGACCAGAAGCGCAAGCTCGATCTGCTGCGCGGTGGAATCACCTTGCCCGCCCCGACCACGCCGGGGGCGGCCGATACGCTCGCGACGCTGTCGACCAAAATGGCCTCGGCCTATGGCAAGGGGAAGGGGACGCTCGACGGCAAGCCGATAAACGGCAGCGATATCGAAGCTGCGATGGGCACCGTGCGCGATCCGGCGAAGCTGAGCGAGATGTGGGTGAGCTGGCACGACAATGTCGGCGCGCCGCTGCGCAACGACTATGCCCGGGCCGCCGGCATCGCCAATCAGGGCGCGCGCGAGCTTGGCTACAAAGATGTCGGCGCGATGTGGCGCTCGGGCTATGACATGAGCCCGGAGGCATTCGGCGCGCTGACCGACAAGCTGTGGCGCGAGGTCGAGCCGCTCTACAAGGCGCTCCACACCTATACCCGCTGGAAGCTCAACGAGAAATATGGCGATGCGGTGCAGCCCAAGACCGGGCCGATCCGCGCCGACCTGCTCGGCAATATGTGGGCGCAGGAATGGGGCAACATCTATGACCTCGTCGCGCCCAAGGGGTCGGGCGATCTCGGCTTCGACATCGGCGAGCTGCTGACGGCGCGCGGCGACGATCCGGTCAAGATGGTGCGGATCGGGGAGGGCTTCTATTCGTCGCTCGGCTTCGCGCCGCTGCCCGACACTTTCTGGACTCGTTCGCAGATCGTGAAGCCCGCCGATCGCGAGGTCATCTGCCATGCGTCGGCCTGGGACATCGATTCGCTCGACGACATCCGCATCAAGATGTGCACGAAGGTGAACAGCGACGATTTCGTCACCATCCACCACGAACTCGGCCACAATTATTACCAGCGGGCGTACAAGACGCAGCCGTTCCTCTACAAGAACGGCGCCAACGATGGCTTCCACGAAGCGATCGGCGATTTCGTCGCGCTGTCGATCACCCCGCAATATCTGGTCGATATCAAGCTTCTGGATCCCGCCAAGGTGCCGAGCGAGGACAAGGATATCGGCCTGCTGCTGCGCCAGGCGATGGACAAGGTCGCCTTCCTGCCGTTCGGCCTGCTGGTCGACAAATGGCGCTGGGGCGTGTTTTCGGGCGCGATCAAGACCAGTGACTATCAGGCGGCATGGGATGCGCTGCGCCTGCAATATCAGGGCATCAAGGCACCGGTCGAGCGCGACGAAACCAAGTTCGATCCCGGTGCCAAATATCACATCCCCGCGCAGGTGCCCTACACGCGCTATTTCCTCGCACGGCTGCTCCAGTTTCAGTTCTACAAGGCGGCGTGCGATCAGGCGGGGTGGAAGGGCCCGCTTCATCGCTGTTCCTTCTTCGGCAACAAGGACGTCGGCGCGAAGCTGAACGCGATGCTCGCGCTCGGCCAGTCGAAGCCGTGGCCGGAGGCGCTCGAAGCCTTCACCGGCAGCCGCGAGATTTCGGGCGCGGCGATGGCGGAATATTTCGCACCGCTGAAGGCATGGCTCGACGAGCAGAACAAGGGCAAGCCGAGCGGCTGGTAGGATGTACGTCCAGGCAAGGAGGATGATGTGCGGATCGTGATGACCGGCGCAACTGCCGGGTTCGGCCTCGATGCCGCCCAGCGGCTGGCAGCGGACGGCCATCGGCTGGTTGTCGGCGCGCGTCGGCCGGATGCCTTGCCGCCTGCGCTGGCGGGCGAGGTCAGCGCGCACCGGCTCGATCTCGATGCACTGGCCAATGTGCGGGCATTCGCCGCCGCGCTCGGCGATGCGCCGATCGAAGTGCTGATCCTCAATGCCGGACTGCAACTCGCGCGGCCCGCGGTGAGCGCCGACGGGTTCGAGCGCACCTTCGCCGTCAATCACCTCGCTCATTATCTGCTGCTCAGGCTCCTCGTCGATCGGCTGGCACCGGGAGCGCGAGTGGTCCTGACCGGCAGCGGCACACACGACCCGGCGGAGCGGACGCCGGTGACGCCGCCGGTCCATGCCGATGCGATGCTGCTCGCTGATCCGTCGCGCGACCCGCAGCGCGAGACGCGGATGCGGCAAGCCTGTTTCCGCGCCTATTCGTCGTCGAAGCTGTGCAACATCATGACCGCGCTGGAAGCGGCGAAACGCCATCCCGCGATCAGCGTGATGAGCTTCGACCCCGGCTATGTGCCGCATACCGGGCTGGGACGCGATCACGGCCCGGTGATCGCGCGACTGATCAGCCTGATCGTGCCGCTGACCATGAAGTCGGACCGGACCAGCACGGTCGAGCGATCGGGCGGCTTCCTGGCATCGCTTGCGACCGATGCCGCCTATGCCGACTGTCATGGCGACTATTGGTCGGTGCGCGGTCGCGCGCTGCTGCGCGTCGAGCCGTCAGCGCTGGCGCGCGATACGGTGGCGGGCGCGCGGCTGTGGGACGACAGCGCGCAGCTGGTCGGGCTGGCGGCCTAGCGCGTTGCAATCGGGTGCCATGCGTGCTAGCGGCGCGCGCTTCCACAGGCTGGTCGGAACCAGCCACCACGGAGATTTTCAATGGCCAAGAAGAACATCCACCCCGATTATCACTTCATTACCGTCCAGATGACCGACGGCACGTCGTACAAGACGCGCACGACCTGGGGTAAGGAAGGCGATCTGATGACGCTCGAAATCGATCCCAAGTCGCACCCGGCCTGGACCGGCGGTCGCGGCCAGATGCTCGATGCCGGCGGCCAGGTGGCGCGCTTCAACAAGCGTTTCGGCGGCCTCTCGCTCAAGACCAAGTAATCGCCACCGATCGGCGTTGCCGGGCGCTGTCCTTAACGGCGCCTTAGGGATCGGCGGCTACGCTTTGGTCATGAACGACAAAAGCGTGATGTTCGCCGCCGAATTCGAACCGGCCATGGTGGGTGGCCGGCGCCGCAGCCCGCGTGCGCCGGTGTCCTTCGATGCACGCCTCGGCCGGGGTGGGCTCGATCGCGCGCTGTGCCGCGTCGTCGACCTGTCGATCCACGGCGCGCGGCTCCAGACCTATTCGTCGATGAAACCCGGCTCGATGATCTGGCTGACCTTGCCGCTGGTTGGGCCGGTCGCGGCGAAAATCGTGTGGAGCGACGATTTCGTTGCCGGTTGCGAGTTTCAGTCGCCACTCGATCAGGCCAGCTACGATGCGCTGCTCGACCTCGATCAAAGCCCGCGCTCGATGAGCTGACGCCCCGTGCCACGCAAATTGGCGGACAGGGTGGGATTCGAACCCACGGTGAGCTTGCACCCACGGCGGTTTTCAAGACCGCTGCCTTAAACCACTCGGCCACCTGTCCGCGCGCGCCCCGCTTACGGCCCATCCGATCTTTTGCGCAAGGGGGCGGGGACAGCGAAGTTGGGGGTTCAGCCGCACGGCGCGATGTGGCAAGGCTTGGCGCATGGCGATGGTTCGGTTCGGTTGGCGTAGGATCTTGGCGGCAATTGCCTTGTCGGCCATGCTCGGCGGATCGAGCGCGGGCACCGCGCAGAGCGCGCCCGACGAAGCCGGCTTCCAGAATTACCTCAGCGAGCTGCGTCGGCAGGCCGAAGCGCAGGGGCGGAGCCAGGCGGCAATCGAGGCCGTGTTCAGCGGCCTGACGCTCAATAGCCGCGTGATCGAGCTCGACCGGGCGCAGCCGGGTGCCGATCCCAATGCGCCGGTGCCGATGTTCGAACCCTATCGCCGCACCCATGTCGATGCACAGCGGATCGCGCGCGGCCGCGAGGTCTATCTGGCCCAGCGCAGCCGCCTTGCCCGGATCGAGCGCGAGACGGGCGTCCCCGAATCGATCATGGTCGCGATCTGGGGGCATGAGACCAATTACGGCCGGGTGACCGGCAGTTTCGACCTGCCGCGCGCGCTGGCGAGCCTTGCCTATGAGGGGCGTCGCCGCGCCTTGTTCAGCAGCGAGTTTCTGGCGACGGTCGAAATGGTCGAGCGCGGCGTCCCGCGCGAGCGGCTGAAGGGAAGCTGGGCAGGCGCGACGGGCAATCCGCAGTTCCTGCCATCGGTCTATCTGCGCCTCGCGCGCGACGGTGACGGGGATGGACGCGCCGACATCTGGTCGAGCGATGCCGACACGCTGGCGTCGATCGGCAATTATTTCGTCAACGCGGGGTGGCGACCGGGGCAGCCCTGGGGGCTGGCGGTGACTGTGCCCGCGACGCTCGACCGCAGCGAGTTGTCGGCGCGGTCGGTGTCGCCGCGCTGCGCCCGGGTGTTCGAACGCCACAGCCGCTGGCGCACGATCGCCGAATGGCGCGCGCTTGGGCTGGTGCCGCAGGGCAAGGCGTGGCCCGACGACCGCGTGCTCGCAACGCTGCTCGAGCCCGACGGGCCAGGCAAGACCGGCTATCTGCTGACGGGGAATTATCGCGTGATCCTCGATTACAACTGCTCGAATTTCTATGCCCTGTCGGTCGGCCTGCTGGCCGACGCGGTGGCATCATGATCGTGGCCATCATCGCGCTTGCGGCGCTGGCGCAGACCGCGCCAGGCGATGCCCCGCCGACGGGGGCGGGTCCGCGCGGAACCAGCCAGGCGTTCGGCGCGGCGCGGTACGACGCCGTCGGCTATGCCAGCTGGTATGGCGAGGAAGCGCGCGGCGCGACCGCGTCGGGGCAGCGCTTCGACCCTTCGGCAATCACTGCGGCGCATCCCAGCCTGCCGCTCGGCAGCTTCGTTGAAGTGACCTCGCTCGACACCGGCCGGACGATCGTGGTGTTGATCACCGATCGCGGGCCAAATGTGGCGGGGCGGATCCTTGATCTGTCGCGGGGTGCTGCGCATTTGCTCGGGATCGACGCCCGCCCCGTCAGCGCCGTGCGGGTGCGGCTCGCCGAGCCGCCCGCCGCCGATCAGGTGGCACTGCGCAGCGGCCGCGCCGCCTCGCCGCGGCTCGATGCGACCCCGCAGCTGATCGCGGCTTTGCGCAAGCAACTGCCGGCCGTAAGCCGGCCCATGCCAGCGCCGATCCGCCCCGTGCCGCGTGTCGCGGAGCCGATCCGCCAGCCGGCGCCGCCGGGTCGCGGCGGCACGCTCTTCGTCCAGGTCGCCGCCTTTTCGAGCGCGCCGCGCGCGCAGGCGCTGGCCGACAGCCTCGGCGGATCGGTGCAGACGGCGGGCGCCGTGTATCGCGTGCGGATCGGCCCGTTCGCCGACCGTGCTGCCGCGATCGCCGCGCGCGACGGCATTGCCCGGCGCGGCTATGGCGATGCAAGGATCGTCGACAATTAACGCCTGCCAAGTCTGGAAGCATTGATGAAGAAGTCTGTTCTCGCCCTCGCTCTTGCCACCTCGCTCGCTGCCGCGGCGATGCCGACGCAGGCGGCCGCGCCGCCGTTCGATACACCGGCGCCGATCGCCTATATGGAGGATCTGTCGACCGGCGCGGTCCTGTTCGCGCGCGATGCCGACCGGCGGATGCCGCCGGCGTCGATGGCCAAGATCATGACCGTCTATGTCGCGTTCGAGATGATCAAGAGCGGCGAGTTGAAGCTCGACCAGAAGATCACCGTCCGGCCCGAGACGTGGAAGAAGTGGAATAACCAGGGCTCGACGATGTTCCTGTCGCCGAACGAGCAGGTGAGCGTGAGCGACTTGCTCTATGGCATCATCACCTTGTCGGGCAACGATGCCTGCGTGGTGCTCGCCGAAGGCGCGTCGGGCACCGAGGAAGCCTATGTTGCGCAGATGAATGCGACAGCGCGGCGGCTCGGGCTGAAGAACAGCCATTTCGGCACCACCAACGGCTGGCCCGATGGCGGCGTCACCTATGTGACCGCGCGCGATCTCGCCCATCTCGCGGCGGCGACGATCCGCGACTACCCGGCGTTCTACAAGCGTTTCTATTCACGCCCCGACTTCACCTGGGGCAAGCAGCTGGGCAGCGGCGGCGCGATCACCCAGGCGAACCGCGATCCCCTGCTCGGGCGCGTCGCCGGCGCCGACGGGCTGAAGACCGGGCATACCGAAGAAGCAGGCTATGGCTTCACCGGATCGGCCGAGCAGGGCGGGCGGCGGCTGGTGATGGTGCTCGCCGGGCTGACCGGCTTCAACCAGCGCGCCGATGAATCGGTACGGTTCATGGAATGGGGCTTCCGCGCGTGGAAGGCGAAGAAGCTCGCCGCCAAGGGCCGCAGAATCGAGACCGCCGAGGTTCAGTTGGGCGCCAGCAGCAAGGTCGGACTGGTCGCGCCAAGCGACCTCGCCATCGCGCTCCCCGGCGGACCGACGCCGCTGCTCGATCTGAAAGTCGTCTATAACGGCCCGATCAAGGCGCCGATCAAGGCCGGGCAGCACATCGCCGACCTGGTGGTCACTTCGCCCGGACTCCCCCAGCAGACGCTGCCGCTGGTCGCTGAAACCGACGTTGCCGAAGCCGGCTTCTTCGGTCGCGCCTGGGCGGGCTTCTGGTCGCTGTTCGGGATGTGAGCGGCCGCGTCGAGGCGCTGCCGCTGGGCCATGAGGCCGCCGTGCGCGCGTTTCGCGCGGCAATGGACAGCGGCACGCTGCACCATGCGTGGCTGTTCACCGGGCCGCAGGGCGTAGGGAAGCGGCAATTCGCGACGGTCGCGGCGCGGCGACTGCTCGCCGAGGCAGCGCAACCGGGCGTGCTGGCACCCGGCTTCGACGTGGCGGCCGACGACCCCGTCGGCCGGCTGGTCGACGCCGGATCGCACCCCGATTACCGCGTGCTGGAGCGCTTGCCCAAAGATGCCGACAAGCCCGAGGGGGACTATGCGCGGAGCATCACCATTGCCCAAGTTCGCGCGCTCCAGCCGATGTTTGCGACCAAGCCGGGCATGTCGGGCGCGCGCGTGGTGGTGATCGACGCGATCGACGACCTCGAGCGGCCGGCGTCGAACGCCCTTCTCAAGAACCTGGAGGAGCCGCCCGCAGGCACGATCTTCATCCTCGTCAGCCATGCGCCGGGGCGGTTGCTGCCGACGATCCGCTCGCGGTGTCGCCAGTTGCGCTTCAATCCGCTAAGCGATGACATGCTGCAGCAGGTGCTCGCGCAGGCACTGCCGGAGGCGGGCGAGGCCGAACTGGCGGCGCTGGTCGCGGCAGGCAAGGGGTCGCCAGGGCGGGCACTTGGCTATGCCGGGCTCGACATGGCCGCGCTCGACGCGGCAATGGCAGCGATCGCGTCCGACGGCGATCCCGGGAATGGCGCGCGCAGCAAGCTCGCCAAGGCGCTCGCGCTGAAAGCCGCGCAGCCGCGCTACGAAGCGTTTCTGGACCGCGTGCCGAGCTTCATCGCCGCCGAGGCGGCCGCGCGCACTGGTGATCGGTTGCGGATTGCACTCGATGCCTATGAAGCGGCCCGGTCGCTTTCGATCAGCGCGCGCGCGAATTCGCTCGATACCCAGGCGACCGTATTCGAAATGGCCGGACTGGTCGCGCGGCTCGCGCCGACCGACCCGATTGCGCGGCATTCGCCGCCAAGGCTTCAACAAGCCGCCACGATCGATTAGGGCGCAGCGATGGCCGAGCCCTTCTACATTACCACCGCGATCAACTATCCCAACGGGCGGCCGCATATCGGCCATGCCTATGAAGCGATCGCGACCGATGCGATCGCGCGCTTCCAGCGTCAGGCGGGACGCGACGTGCGGTTCCAGACCGGCACCGACGAGCATGGGCTGAAGATGGTGCAGGCGGCGCGCGACCGGGGCATCGAAACGCGCGCGCTCGCGACCGAGATGTCGGGCCATTTCCGCGAGATGGCCGATAGGCTCAACATCAGCTACGACCGCTTCATCCGCACCACCGACGCCGATCATTACGCCGCCAGCCAGGCGATCTGGCAGGCGATGGCCGAGGCGGGCGACCTGTACCTCGACCGATACGAAGGCTGGTATTCGGTTCGCGACGAGGCCTTCTACGACGCGGCCGAGCTGATCGAGGACGAAGGGGGAGCGAAGCTGTCGCCACAGGGAACCCCGGTTGAATGGACCGCCGAGGAAACCTGGTTCTTTCGCCTGTCGAAATATCAGCAGCCTCTGCTCGATCATTATGCCGCCAACCCCGACTTCATTCGCCCCGAAAGCCGCCGCAACGAAATCATGCGCTTCGTCGAGGGCGGGCTGAGCGATCTGTCGGTGTCGCGCACCAGCTTCGACTGGGGCGTGCCGGTGCCGGGGGCGCCGGGGCATGTGATGTATGTGTGGGTCGACGCGCTCACCAATTACCTGACCGGCATCGGCTATCCCGAAATGGGCGGCACGCTGGGCCATTACTGGCCCGCCAGCCTGCACATGATTGGTAAGGATATCGTGCGGTTTCATGCCGTTTACTGGCCGGCCTTCCTGATGTCTGCGAAGATCGCGCTGCCCAGGGGCGTGTTCGGCCACGGCTTCGTGCTTGCCCGCGACGGGGCGAAGATGGGCAAGTCGGCGGGCAATGCCGCCGATCCGATCGCGCTCGCGGATGCTTATGGCGTCGATGCGCTGCGCTATTTCCTGCTGCGCGACATCAGCTTCGGGCAGGACGGCAGCTATTCGGCCGAGGCGATCGTGACGCGTGCCAATGCCGATCTGGCGAACAGCTTCGGCAATCTGGCGCAGCGCACCTTGAGCCAGATCTACAGGAACTGCGATGGCTGGTTGCCGGCGATCCACGGACATAGCGCGGCCGATACTGCGCTGTTCGAGGCGATCGATGGCATCGTCCGGGGCAGCATGCCGGGCGCATACGGCGACCTTGCGCTGAGCCAGGCGACCGAGGCGTGGATCCAGGGCGTTTTCGCCTGCAACGCCTATATCGACGAGCAGGCGCCCTGGGCGCTAAAGAAGACCGATCCCCAGCGGATGGAGACGGTGCTCGCGACGCTCTACATCTGCATCGCGCAGCTCGCCGTGGCGATCGCGCCGGTGATTCCGGGAAGCGCCGCCAAACTGCTCGACGCAATGGGGATCGCGCCTGAGCTGCGGACCTTCGAGGCGATCGGCTCGCACTGGTATTCGCCGCTCGCCGAGGGCGGTTTCCGGCTCGATCAGCCGGTGGCGCTGTTCCCCCGGCTCGAAATGCCGGCGGCGGCCTGATGTTCGTCGATTCGCATTGCCACCTCAATTACAAGGGACTGGTCGAGCAACAGGCCGACGTCATCGCGCGCGCGCGGGGGGCGGGGGTGTCGACGATGCTCACCATCTCCACCCGCGAGCGCGAGTGGGATGAAATCGTCGGCATTGCCGAGGCTTATCCGGACATCTGGGCAAGCATCGGCATCCATCCGCACGAAGCCGATGCGCACCCGCATGTCACGGTCGATCTGCTCGTCGCGCGCGCAGCGCATCCACGCGTTATCGGCATCGGCGAGACGGGCCTCGATTATTATTACGATCACAGCGACCGCGCGCGGCAGGCCGCCAATTTCCGCGCGCATATCGCCGCCGCGCGCGCGACCGGATTGCCGCTGATCGTGCATACCCGCGATGCCGAGGAGGATACCGCCGCGATCATCGCCGATGAAATGGGGAAGGGGGCCTTCCCCTGCCTGATCCACTGTTTCACCGCGAGCGCTGATTTCGCCGACAAGGCGCTTGCGTTGGGGTGCTATATCTCGATTTCGGGGATCGTGACGTTCAAGAATGCGCGCGATTTGCAGCACACCGCCGCGCGCGTGCCCGCCGACCGGCTGCTGATCGAAACCGACGCGCCGTTTCTGGCGCCGGTCCCGCACCGGGGCAAGACCGGCGAGCCGGCTTTTGTCGCCGACACGGCGCGGTTCCTGGCCGATCTGCGGGGCGTTGACGTCATGACGCTGGCGGCTGCGACCTCGGCCAATTTCTTCAAGCTGTTCGCCAAAGCCCGGCCTTGAAAATCCGCGTCCTCGGCTCGGGAACCTCGTCCGGCGTGCCGCGGATCGGCGGCGACTGGGGCGATTGCGATCCGTCGGAGCCGAAGAATCGACGCACGCGCGTGTCGATCCTGGTCGAAACGCCCGCGACCCGCATTCTGGTCGATACCGGGCCCGATCTGCGCGCGCAGCTGCTGTCGGCAGGCGTCGGCGATGTCGATGCGGTGATCTGGACGCACGAGCACGCCGATCACTGCCACGGAGTCGACGACGTGCGGCAGCTCTATCACGCGCGCGGCGCACCGATCGCGGGCTTCGCGCAGGCCCGCACGCGCGCGTCGATGCTCGACCGCTTCGGCTATGTCTTCCACGGGCGCGCAGGCTATCCACCGACAATGACGATCGACCTGCTGCCGCCGCGCATCGTGATCGGCGACATCGCCGTCACCAGTGTCGAGCAGCCGCATGGCGACATCACGTCAGCGGGCCTGCGTTTCGAAGCGAATGGCAAGGCGATCGGCTATGCCACTGATTTCCATGAGCTGACCTTGGCGATGGCCCAGCTTTATGCGGGGCTCGACCTGTGGATCGTCGATGCGCTGCGGCGGCGTCCGCATCCGTCGCACCCGACGCTCGATCAGGCACTGGGCTGGATCGCCGACCTGACGCCGACCCGCGCGGTGCTGACGCATATGGACCAGTCGATGGATTATGCCACGCTTTGCCGCGAGCTGCCCGGCGGCGTCGAGCCGGGTTATGACGGTCTGGAGATCGCGCTATGAGCAGCGGCGACCAGATGAGCGCGCTCTGGTATCTGCTGCTGCTGATCCTCCCGCTATCGGCGCTGATCGCACGCGGCGTGCCGATCGGTCAGACGTTGCGGATGGCCCTGATCTGGCTGGGAATTTTTGCGGGCGCGCTGATCCTGGCGACGTTCTGGACGCGCAATCGCAGCTATGTCGACGGGTTCCTGGTCGACGCCGGGCTGCGCGGCAATCTGGTGACGGGATCGACCGTCGAGATTCCGCGCGGCCAGGACGGGCATTACCGCGCCGAGGTGGTGCTGAACGGCGTGGCAATGCGGATGCTGATCGACACTGGCGCATCCGACACGACGATTTCGCGCGCGACCGCCAAGGCGATCGGCGCGACGATCGACGAAAGCTTCGGTGTCATTGTCGAAACAGCCAATGGTCAGGCGATCGAGCACCGGGCGACGCTGGCGACGCTCGAACTCGGCGCGATCCATGCGAAGAATGTGCCCGTGCTGGTGAGCGATACCGAAGGCACCGATCTGCTCGGCGTCGATTTCCTCGGACAGCTCGAAAGCTGGCGGGCCGAGGGAAACCGGCTGGTCCTCGTCCCCCGGCGCTAGATGATATTTTACATAATGTATATTATCGGACTAGAAGATTAAGAAAGGGCAATCATGGTTGATCGGCTGGTAACCATCATGGCCCGCCTCCGCGATCCGGTGAACGGCTGCGACTGGGACGTCGCGCAGACATTCGAGACGATCGCGCCGTACACGATCGAGGAAGCGCATGAAGTCGCCGATGCGATCGCGCGTGGCGACATGGCCGATTTGAAGGACGAGCTCGGCGATCTGCTGCTCCAGGTCGTGTTCCACGCGCGGATGGCCGAGGAAGCCGGCCATTTTGCGCTGCCCGATGTCGTCGATGCGATCAGCGACAAGATGGAGCGCCGCCATCCGCATATCTTCGGCGACGGCAGCGGTGGCCCTAACCTCTGGGAACAAATCAAGGCCGAAGAACGCGGGGCGAAAGGCGCAGCGAGCGCGCTCGATGGCGTGGCGCTCGGCCTCCCTGCCCTGATGCGCGCCGAAAAGCTGCAGAAGCGCGCTGCCCGCACCGGCTTCGACTGGCCCGACCCGAACGGCGCCCGGGCGAAAATCGACGAGGAGCTCGACGAAGTCGAAGCAGCCGCATCCGACGCCGACCGGACAGAGGAGATCGGCGACCTGTTGTTCGCCGTCGTCAATTGGGCGCGCAAGCAAGGCGTCGATCCCGAGGCGGCGCTGCGGGCCGCGAACGCGAAGTTCGAGCGGCGATTTCGAGCAATGGAGGATGCAGCGGGCGAGGCGTTTGCGAAGCTGGACCTCGACGCCAAGGAAGCGCTTTGGGCAGCGGCCAAGTTAGGCGAAGCGAAGAGGTAACCAATCGCGAGCAGACACACCTCTCCCTCCATCCGCCCACAAAGCAGGAAAATCGACCGGCGCGTCCGTGCCACGATGCATTCGGGGCTCGACGACTGGGTGTCAAAGGCAAGTAAGCGCCGAGGCTTCTTGCTGTTCGGCGATGGTTGACACGCCTTTGCCGGTGCGACCGGACGTGTGTGGCGCTTGCGAGGTTTCGGGGCTGCCCCTCAATCCTACGTGCCGGTGAGCCCATCGCTCGCTGGGTTGCGGATCCGTCTTTTACCCGAACGATTCCGCGCCGGTCGATGGCCGCGGGCAAGCCCCCGGCCGCTCCATCCACCAGCCCGACGGGCCACGCGGGGTTCAGCAGATGGCAACCACATATAACCTATTTGGTGTATTTTGTCAAGAACAAAAGAGGATCAGTGGGCCCGGACTTCGAACCGCTCCCGATCCCGCTCGCTCAGCCGCACCTCATACACCGCCTGCTCGCCTTCGACCCAATGATCGAGCACGTCGCCGTGCTGGTGAAGCCACGCCGCGCCGGCGCCGTCGCCGACATCGAGCGTGATCGTGTAACGGCGGTGCCCCTCGGTCAGCCGCGAGGCGATGACGGCGAGCATGCGATCGACCCCTTCCCCGCTCAGCGCCGAAATCGCGATGACATCGTCGCGCTTGGCCGCTTCGAGAACGACGTCGTCGCGAACTGCGCCTGCGAGCAGGTCCAGCTTGTTCCATGCCTCGAAGCGTGGCGTCGTTTCGGCCACGCCAAGCTCGGCGAGCACAGCCTCGACATCGGCGCGTTGCGCTTCGCTGTCGGGATGGGCGATGTCGCGGACGTGGACGAGCAGATCGGCCGAGACGACTTCCTCAAGCGTCGCCTTGAACGCTGCGACCAGTTGCGTCGGCAGGTCCGACACGAAGCCGACCGTGTCCGACAGGATCGCCTTGTCGATACCGGGGAGCGAAATCTGCCGTAGCGTCGGGTCGAGCGTCGCGAACAGCAGGTCTTCGGCCATTACCTGCGCGCCGGTCAGCCGGTTGAACAGCGTCGATTTGCCGGCGTTGGTATAGCCGACCAGCGCAATCACCGGCCAGGGCGCGCGCTGGCGCCGATCGCGGTGGAGGCCGCGCGTGCGGCTGACCTGGTCGAGCTCGCGCCGAAGCTTGGCCATCCGGTCGCGGATCAGGCGGCGGTCGGCTTCGATCTGAGTCTCGCCGGGGCCGCCGAGAAAACCGAAGCCGCCACGCTGGCGCTCGAGGTGCGTCCAGCTGCGCACCAGCCGACCCGCCTGATAATCGAGATGCGCGAGTTCGACCTGGAGCCGTCCCTCGGCAGTCGCCGCGCGCTCGCCGAAGATCTCGAGGATCAGCCCGGTGCGGTCGATCACCTTCGTATCGAGTCCGGTTTCGAGATTGCGCTGCTGAACCGGCGTGAGGCTCGCATCGAAGATGACGAGACTTGCCTCCTCCATCCGGGCGGCGGCGGCGATCTGTTCGATCTGCCCCTGCCCGATCAGTGTCGCGGGCCTGGGCGTGCGCAGACGGACCGCGATCCGGTCGGTGACGACGAGGCCGATCGCCTCGGCGAGACCCGCCGTCTCGGCAAGGCGCGCGTCGGCGTCGCGGCTGGCACCCCCCTGGTCGGGGAGCACCACCACCGCGCGCCCGCCGCGGGCGAACTCACTCCTGTCGCGTTCGAACCCGGTGCTCAATCGCTCGACTCGGTGGCTTCCTCGGCGAGATTGAGCGGATGCGCGGGCTGCACGGTCGACACCGCATGCTTGTAGACCAGCTGGGCCATCCCATCACGCTGGAGCAGCATGCAGAACAGGTCGAAGGCAGTGATATAGCCCTGCAGCATCACCCCGTTGACCAGGAACATCGTCACCGGCTCGTCCGATTTGCGCACGGCGTTCAGGAAGATTTCCTGCAACAGCGGCGCCTTTTTCTGCGCCTCGCCGATCGTGTCGAGGATGGCGTCGATATCGATCGTGCCCGACGGCATGATCGTCGAAATCGCATGTTTATAGATCAGCTGCGACTGGCCGTCGCGGCGCAGCAGCACCGAGAAGTTATCGAACCAGGTGACGATGCCCTGCAGCTTGACGCCCTTGACCAGGAACATAGTCACCGGCGTTTTCGACCGGCGCAGTGCGTTGAGGAAAAGATCCTGCAGCGATGCGTTTTTTTCGGGCATGGCACTCGTTCCTGTTCTTGGCGGAGACATGCCCCGCGATGCGCCGGTACGCGGCGTCGATATGACCAATGTAGGAAGGCGAACCGCTTGCGTCCATATCCCCGGCGCCGGACGGCGAGGGCGAAGTGCCGCCCGATCAATCCTCGCTGCGGGTATCGGTGATGCCGAGCAGCTTCAGTTTCCGGTGCAGCGCCGAACGCTCCATGCCGATGAAGGTCGCGGTGCGCGAGATATTGCCCGAAAACCGCCTGATCTGGACACGCAGATACTCGCGTTCGAAATATTCACGCGCCTCGCGCAACGGAGCGCCCATGATCGCGGTGGTCGCCGCGCCGATCCCGAGATCGCGCTGGTCGCCCAGCACTTCGGCGGGCAGCAGATCGACGTCGATGCGACCGATCCGGTCGCCCGGCGCCAGAATGACGGTACGCTCGACGACATTGCGCAGCTGGCGGACATTGCCCGGCCATTCGTGGCTTTGCAGCGCGACCATTGCCTCGGGCGAAACCTCGGGCGTCGGCACGCGACGCTGCGCGGCATAATGCGCGACGAAATGCTCGACCAGCGGCGGGATGTCCTCGCGCCGCTCGGCCAGGCCAGGAATGGCGACGGGCACGACGTTCAAGCGGTAGTACAGGTCTTCGCGGAAGCGCCCCTCGGCGATCTCTTGCGTCAGGTCGCGCGCGGTCGCCGACACCACGCGCAGATCGACGCGCACGACGCGCTGGCCACCTACCCGTGTGAAGCTCTGGTCGGTCAGCACGCGCAGGATGCGCGCCTGCGTCTGGATCGGCATGTCGGCGATCTCGTCGAGGAACAGCGTGCCGCCATGCGCCTGTTCGAGCAGCCCGGGGCGGACAACATTGCCCCCCTCCTCCACTCCGAACAATTCCTCCTCGACGCGTTCCGGGGTCATCCGCGCCGCGCTGACGATGACGAAGGGCGCGACCCCGCGCTGGCTCCAGCCGTGGAGCAATCGCGCGGCAACTTCCTTGCCGACGCCCGCACCGCCGGTGATGAGCACGCGGCTGCCGGTGGCGGCAACGCGCTTCAGCGTCGCGCGCACGCCATTGATCGCGGCCGAATTGCCGGTCAGGTCCTCCTCGATGCCGGCGGTCTGACGCAGCGACGCCACTTCGCGCCGCAACCGCTCGGTCTCGGTCGCGCGCTCGACGAGCAGCAGCAGCCGCTCCGCCTCGAACGGCTTTTCGATGAAATCGACGGCACCCCGACGGATCGCGGCGACGGCGGTATCGAGATTGCCGTGCCCCGAAATGACGATCACCGGAATGCTCGGATCACGGCGCTTGAGTTCGTCGAGGAGGTCGAGTCCGTCCAGCCGCGAGCCGTGCAGCCACACATCGAGCAGTACCAGCGAGGGGCGGCGCGACGCGATCGCTTCCAGCGCGGCATCGCTGTCGGCGGCGAGCCGCGTCTCATAGCCTTCGTCCTGCAGAACGCCGGCAACCAGCTCGCGAATGTCCTTCTCATCGTCGACGACCAGAATGTCGAGCGCCATACGCCTTACTTTCTCACGCGGGTGAGCGCGGGTGCGCGCTCGTCGCCGCCATCGGGTTGATCGCAATCGGCCGCAGCGATCTGGGCGAGTGCCACGGCATCGAAGCACAGGGTCACTACCGTGCCGCCGTCGGGGCGGTCGGCAAAGGCGATCGTGCCGCCGTGCTCGTCGACGATCTTCTTGACGATCGCGAGCCCGAGCCCGGTGCCGCGCGCGCGCGTCGTCATATAGGGTTCGATGATCCGGTCGCGCTCGACCGGCAGGCCGACGCCGTCGTCGGCAACGGTGACGATGACCGGGGCGCTGCCGCCCCCCGCAATGTTGAGCGTCACGGTGCCCGATGCATCCTCGGCCTTGGCCAGGATCGCCTCGACAGCGTTCTTGACGATGTTGGTGAGCGCCTGAGCGATCTGGCGGCGATCGCAGACGAGCGGCGGCGGCGGATCGTCGTGCCGCAGCTCGAACCTGACGCCGCCGTGCGCAACTTCGTGCAGGAACATCACCTGGCGGACGATGTCGAGCAGCGATTCCTCGCGGAACACGGGCTTGGGCATGCGCGCGAATGACGAAAATTCGTCGACCATGCGGCGCAGGTCACCGACCTGACGGACGATCGTTTCGGTGAGCCGCGCGAAAGTGCCGTCGTCTTCGGGCAATTGCCGACCATAGCGCCGCTGCAGCCGTTCGGCGGCGAGCTGGATCGGCGTGAGCGGGTTCTTGATCTCGTGCGCGATGCGGCGGGCGACGTCGGACCAAGCCGCGCGCCGCTGGTCGAGCAATTGCTGGGTGATGTCGTCGAAGGTCAGGATCGGTCCGGCATCGGCCTGGGCGATTTTCACTGCGAGCGTGCGCGGTTCGCCCTGCGCGGTTACCTGAATCACCGCTTCGGGATTGCCCGCGTCGAGCAGCGCGTCGAGCTCGGGCGACAGATCGGCGAGCCGCGCGCTGACCGGCGCCGCCTCGCCCGCGCGCAGCAGCGCCAGCGCCGAGCGGTTGATGAGCCGTATGCGGCGCTCGCGATCGACCGAGATCACACCTGCCGACACGCCCGACACCACTGCCTCGATCAGCGCGCGTCGACTGTCGAGCTGGTCGTTCGCCGCGACCAGCGCATCAGTCTGTGCCTGCAACTGCTCGGTCATGCTGTTGAAGGCATTGCCGAGCGTGCCGATCTCGTCCTCGACCTTCGGTGCGGGTACCCTTGCGCTTAGCTCGCCGCTGGCGATCCGGTGGGCCGCGCCCACCAGCGCATCGATCGGCCGCACCAGCCGGTCGGCCACCTGCAGCGCGATCCACACCGACACCGTGACGATCAGCAACGCGACCGCGAACAGAATGATGTTGAACGTCAGCTGGAGCGATCGGGTGCGCTTTTGCAAAGCCTCATAATCCTTGACCAGCGCCGAGGCGGCATTGTGCTGGCGGCTGAGGAAGGCCGCCGTCACGCTGGTGCCGGCATAGACGAACACGTCCTTCTGGTTCGGAATCGGCGCGATCAGCCAGACAGTGTCGCTGGTGCGGTTGATATAGGGCGTCTTTTCGCGCCGGATGACGTCGAGCATCGCCGGGTTGACGCGTTCGGCGAACTGCCCCTCGGTCGGCGGGTTGAAGACGTACAGCACCTGCACGCCCTTGCCCTTCTGATAGCGGAACAGGATCGATTGCTCGAGATTACGATAATAGGTCTGGACGTTGAAATAGGACTGGAAATTGTTGTCCTTCACCGGGATCGCGGGATATCGGTCGGCGATGTCGCTGGCCATCTGGTTGGTTTCGGCAAGCCAGCGCTTGATGATTTCCTTCTGGCCTTCGTCGACCATGTCCATCGTCGAGTTGAAGGCATTGCGCGCGCGGTCGGAAACCCAGTAATCGACGCCGGCTTCGAACATCACCGAGGCCGCGATCACCGTCAGGATGATCGGGACGCTTGCCAGGACCGAGAAGGTCGCGACGAGCCGGACGTGCAGCCGCCCCCGCCCGCCCATCGGCGATCGCCGCGCACGCCGCATCGCAATCCGCCGCCCGGCCAGCACGATCAGCGCGATCCAGGGTAGCAGATTGGCGATCAGCATCACGGCGATCAGCGCGGGCGACAGCAAGGTCAACCCCGACCCTGCGCGCACGATGAACAGATAGCTTGCGACGGCGACCGCGACCGCAACCACCAGCACGCTGATCTCGACCAGCGGCGTGACCGGTCCGGACCCGGCTTTCAGGGGCGTCGCAGGCGCGACCTGGCTCTCCATAGTGGCATTCTTACAACATTGGCGTTGCCGGGAACACACATAAATCGCGACCGGCGCGCGCAACTATCCGCAGCGGAAATGGCACAAAAAAGGCGCGATCAGCGCGGATCGATGCCGAGATCGTCGAGCCGCTTGCGCAAGGTGTTGCGATTGATTCCCAGCGCACGCGCCGTCCGCAGCTGGTTCCAGCCGTGGCGGGCGAGCAATGCCTCGATCAGCGGCCGCTCGACCTCGGCGATGATCCGGTCGTACAGCGTACCGTCGTCGAGCGCGGCCGGTTCCTCGCGGGCCAGCCGGTCGATCCGCGCGCGCACCGCCGCATCGATGCCGATGTCCCCCGCAGGCGAAATTGAACCGCCGGTGCCGACCAGCATCGCGGCGACTTCGTCGGCGCCGACCAGATCATCACGGCTGAGCGCAGCGATACGGCGCATGACGTTTTCCAGCTCGCGGACATTGCCGGGCCAGTCATGCGCCTCGAGCACGCCGACCGCGCCGTCCTGCAGCGTCTTGCGCGGCAAGCCAGCCTCGGCGGCGCGATCGAGGAAATGCCGCGCGAGCAGCGCGATGTCCTGGCGCCGGGCCCGCAGCGCCGGCAGCGCGACCGGCACGACATTGAGCCGATAATAGAGGTCCTCGCGAAAGCGCCCCTCGCCGACCAGCTGCGTGAGATCGCGGTTGGTCGCCGCGACGATGCGGACATCGGCGCGGATCGGCCGCGCCCCCCCTACGGTAGTGAATTCGCCCGATTGCAGCACGCGCAGCAGCCGCGTCTGCGCGTCGATCGGCATGTCGCCGATCTCGTCGAGGAACAAGGTCCCGCCCGCCGCCTGTTCGAACCGGCCTGCGCTGCGGGCCTGTGCGCCGGTGAAGGCGCCACGTTCATGGCCGAACAGCTCGGCTTCGATCAGCTCGCGCGGGATCGCCGCCATGTTGATCGCCACGAAGGGCGCATGGCGACGCGGCCCCAGATCATGGATCGCCCGCGCGACCAATTCCTTGCCGGTCCCCGACTCGCCCGTCACCAGCACGGTCAGGTCATTGCCGACGACTCGAGCGATGACCCGGTAGACTTCCTGCATCGTCGGCGACCGGCCGATCAGCGGCAGTCCGGCGTCGAGCAGCTCGTCCGGGTCGTCCGCCGACGTGCCGCCGCGCGCCAGGGCACTGCGCACCGCGCGCGCCAGCACGTCTAGGTCGAAGGGCTTGGGCAGATAGTCATAGGCCCCTACCTCATTGGCCTTGACCGCCGTCGACAGCGTGTTGAGCGCCGACAGGATGATCACCGGCAGCTGCGGATGCGCTGCGAGCAGCGCGCGGACGCGGTCGATGCCGTTCCCGTCGGGCAGCACGACATCGGTGATCAGTACATCGGGCAGCCTTTCACCGAGCGCCGCGTCGAGCTGGGCAAGGCTCGCCGCCGTCTTGACGTCATGACCTTCGCGCCGGAGCGCCTGGGCAACGACGGTGCGGATCGCCGCGTCGTCATCGACGACCAGAACGCGGGCCGTCATGCCGCCCTCTGCAGCAGGATACGGAACACGGTGCATTCGGGGCTGCCCTCGCGCGCATATTGCGCGATGCCGCCCATATCGCGGACCAACTTGTCGACCAGCGCAAGGCCAAGCCCCTGCCCCTCTGGCTTGCCCGACACGAACGGGTCGAACAGATGATCGGCGATGTCGGCGGGCGCGCCCGGGCCATTGTCAATGACGAGCAGTTCGATCGGCAGCGGACGGCGCGGCTTCCCCGCCGTCGCGCTCACGGCCATTCCGTGGCGATAGGCCGTCACGAGGACGATCCGGCGGTCGGCCTGCGCTGCCGTGGCTTCTGCGGCGTTCTTGAGCAGGTTGAGCAGCACTTGCACCAGCGCATCATGGTTCGCAAGCACCAGCGGCAGCGACGGATCGAACCGCTCTTCGATCACGATGTCACGCGCAAAGCCCGCGCGCGCGACCCGGCGAGCATGATCGAGCAGCGGATAGATGTTGAGCGGCTCGATCGTCCGGGGCCGGGTGTCGGTGAAATCCTGCATCCGGTCGATCAGCGCGGCGATGCGATCGACTTCGGCAATGATGAGATCGGGCAAGGCGGCCTCGTCGCCGCACACCGTCGCGCCGAGCAATTGCGCCGCACCGCGAATGCCCGACAGCGGATTCTTGATTTCGTGCGCCAGCATCGCCGCGGCGCCGACGGCGGCGCGGGCGGCGGCGCGGTCGGCCGGACCGATCCGCCGTGACGCCGCTTCGTGCAGCGTCACGATTCGCCAGCCGGGATGATCGGGCACGTCGACCTCGCTGAAGTCGACGCGCACCTGCCCGCCCCGCCGCGTGTCGAGCCGCGTGTCGAAGGCCGCGAACCCCAAACCAGCCCGCCGCGCCAGATAATCCGGCGGCAAAGTCATCACGTTCGCCAGCCTTTGCCCAAGCATCGCGCGTTCCGACGCGTTGAGCAGCCGCTCGGCACCGCTGTTGGCAAAGGCGATCCGGTCATCGGGACCGACCAGGATCACCGCCATCGGCAGCGCGGCGACGATTTCGGCAAAAGGCGGCGCCGCCGGCGCGCTCACGCCGCCTGTCGCGAGCGCCACGGCGCGTAGAATTCAGCGAGCATCGCCAGCACGACCTTGGGATCGTTCTGCGTATTCACGCGGTTGCGGAACTCGGCCGAACCGTGCAGCCCCTTGGTGTACCAGCCGATGTGCTTGCGGGCGATGCCGACGGCGGTTTCATTCCCATAAAGTGCGAGCATCGCCTCGTAATGCTCGACGATCAGGTGGTATTGTTCCTCGATCGACGGATCGGGCAAGCGGCGGCCGGTGCGAAACCATTCGATCACCTGGCCGAGCAGCCACGGCTTGCCATAAGCGCCGCGCCCGATCATCACGCCGTCGGCGCCCGATTGTTCGAGCGCGGCCTCGGCATCGTCGATCGAACAGATGTCGCCATTCGCAATGACGGGGATCGAAACCGCTTCCTTCACCCGGCGGATGAAGGCCCAGTCGGCCGAGCCCTTGTACATCTGGTTGCGGGTGCGGCCATGGACGGTGATCATCTTCGCGCCCAGATCCTCGGCGATGCGCGCGAGTTCGGGGGCGTTGAGGCTGGCATGGTCCCAGCCCATCCGCATCTTGACGGTGACGGGAACGTCGACGGCCTTCACCGTGGCGGCGATGATCGCGGTCGCGTTGGGCACGTCGCGCATCAGCGCCGAACCTGCGTCGCCGTTGACGATCTTCTTGACCGGACAGCCCATGTTGATGTCGATGATCGCTGCACCGCGATCGGCGTTGAGCTTGGCGGCCTCGGCCATCTCATGCGGCGAACAGCCCGCGAGCTGCATCGACACCGGCTCTTCGCTCGGGTCCCAGGCGGCTTTCTGGAGCGACTGGCGCGTTTCGCGGATGGCGGCCTGGCTGGCGATCATCTCGGTGACGTTGAGCCCCGACCCGAACCGGCGCACGATCGTGCGGAACGGCATGTCGGTGACACCGGTCATCGGCGCCAGAATGACGGGATCGTCGATCCGGACCGGACCGATATGGATCGGGGAAAGCTTGCTCATCGTCTGCCTGAAATTTAGGCAGCGCATAGGCGATATGCGACGATCGGGCAAGACGGGCGGGGGCTGGCGGGGCGCCGGGGCTTGCGCTAGGCGGGCGCGATGGAACCGAGACGGATCGTCGCGCTCATCGTCGCGGCCGGGAGCGGCACGCGCCTGGGCGGCTCCCTGCCCAAGCAATTTGCCAAGCTCGCCGGTAAACCGATGATCGCGCATAGCTTTGCGGCCTTTTCTGCTCACTCGTTGATAAGCGAGACAATCGTCGCGATCGGCGCCGGGCAGCAGGCGATGCTGGCGGATGCCGTCGGCGACGCACGATCGGTGACCGGCGGCGCGACGCGCCGCGAGTCGGTGCGCGCGGGGTTGGAGGCAATTGCGGCAGACGGCGGCGCCGACCTGGTGCTGATCCACGATGCTGCCCGCCCCTTTCTGAGCGCCGCGGTGATCGACCGGCTGATCGCGGCGCTCGACAGCGATCCGGGGGCGATCCCGGTCCTCCCTGTTGCCGACACGCTCGCGCGCGGTATCGAAGTGCTGGGAGAGACGGTGCCGCGCGACGGGCTGCGGCGCGTGCAGACACCGCAGGCGTTCCACTTCGATGCGATCCTCGACGCGCATCGCCGATGGCCGGAGGCCGAGGATGCCACCGACGATGCGCAGATGCTTCGCCGTTTCGGATCGAACGTCGCGATGGTAGAAGGCGACATCATGCTCGACAAAGTGACCTATCCCGCCGACATCGCCGCCGCCGAGGCGCGACAGGCAGCATTGCTCGTCAGCCGCAGCGCGACGGGATTCGACGTCCACCGGCTCGAGGCAGGCGAGGAATTGTGGCTTGGCGGCGTGCTGATCCCGCATGACAAGGGCCTGTCGGGGCACAGCGACGCCGATGTCGCGCTGCACGCGATCACCGATGCGCTGCTCGGCTGCACCGGCGAAGGCGATATCGGTACGCATTTCCCGCCCAGCGACCCGCAGTGGAAAGGTGCTGCATCGTACAAGTTTCTGCAGCACGCCGCGTCGATCATCGCTGCCAAGGGTGGCGTGATCGATTTCATCGACCTTACGCTGATCTGCGAAGCGCCAAAGATCGGACCCCACCGACAGGCCATGCGCGCGAAGATCGCCGAGTTGCTCGCGCTCGGTGAGGATCAGGTGAGCATCAAGGCGACCACGACCGAACGGCTCGGTTTTACCGGCCGCGGCGAAGGGATTGCCGCGCAGGCGTGTGCGACGGTGCGCCTGCCGGTGCGAGGGCGCGCATGACATTGCGCCGGACGTTTGCAGCGGTCGCGCTCGCGCTCGGTGCAACGGCGAGCAGCGCGCAGACGCTGTCCGCGCAGCTGCAACTCCCCTGCGTCACCGCGCCGGAAGCCGAAGCGCTCGTTACCGCCATCCTTCCCGAAACGATCGAAGCCTTGTCCAGCACCTGCGCCGGCCAGCTTCCCCCCGGCGCCGTGCTGCGCGCACCCTCCGGCCAGTTGATCGCGCGCTATCGCAGCGATGCCGACGCGCTGTGGCCCAATGCCCAAAAGGCGGTGTCGCGCGTGATCGGTGCCGATGCATCCGCGCTGCTCGGCAGCAATGTCGCGCGGCCGGTGATCGCCTCGCTGCTCGCGCCTGCGATCGTCAAGCAGGTGCAGCCGGGCGAATGTGCCTCCTATGACCGGATCGTGGCGCTCGCACAGCCGCTGCCGCCTCGCAATCTCGCCGGCTTGCTGGTGTCCGTTTGGCAGTTGGCCGACGCGCGGCGCAAGCCGAGCGACAAGCGCCCTGCCCTGACCATCTGCCCGAGGGCGTCATGAACGATCCCGTCGTCGCCGACACGATCCTGCCGCCGCCGCTGGTCGATGCGGCGCGACAGGTGGTCGAGGCCAATCGCGCCGCGGGCCGCCGCGTTGCCGTCGCCGAAAGCTGCACCGGCGGGCTGGTGGCGGCGGCGATCACCGAAATCGCCGGCTCGTCCGATGTCCTGCAGGCAGGCTTCGTCACTTATTCGAACGCCGCGAAGACCGCGACGCTGAAGGTCAGCCCCGACATCATCGACACGTTCGGCGCGGTGTCGGTCGCGGTTGCCTGGGCAATGGCGCAGGGGGCGCTGGAGGCGAGCGACGCCGATGTCGCGGTCGCGATCACCGGCGTGGCCGGGCCGGGCGGTGGCAGCGCGAAAAAGCCGGTCGGAACGGTTGTGTTCGCGCTGGCCGAGCGCGGCGCCGACCCCGCGCATGTGGTGGCCGACCTGCGCCATTTCGGCGATCTGGGGCGCGGCGGCGTGCGGCTTCAGGCGGCGCTGTGTGCGCTCGAACTGCTGCTGCCCGGGGCTTCGCTCGATCCGGCATAGAGCTTGGCGGCGCGCGTCTCGAATGCGCCGATCATCTTGCGCAATGCGCGGTCGAACACCTGGCCGGCGAGCATTTCGAACACGCGGTTCTTGAAGGCGAAATCGACCGCGAAATCGACGTGGCAGCCGCCCGCGCCGTCGCTGCGAAAACCCCATTCGTTGCGCAGATATTTGAGCGGCCCGTCGAGATAATCGACATGGATCCTACTCGGCCGCTCCTTGGTGACGCGCGAGGTGAAGGTCTCTCGCAGCGCGCCAAAGCCGACGATCATGTCGGCAACGACGCTCGTTTCGCTCTCCGAACGGATGCGCATTGCCGATACCCAGGGCAGGAAATCGGGGTATTTCGCGACATCGGCGACGAGCGCATACATCTGCTCAGGTGTGTAGGGCAGATGCCGGGTTTCGTTATGGCGGGGCATCAGGCGCGGCCCAGCTTCGCCTCGCGCGCTGCCCGCAGTGCAGCGAAATCATCGCCGGCATGATAGCTCGACCGGGTCAGCGGCGAGGCAGCGACGAGCAGGAAGCCCTTGGCGCGGGCGATCGCCGCATAGGCGCTGAATGCCGCCGGTGTGACAAAATCGGCGACCTTGGCGTGGCGCGGCGTCGGCTGGAGATATTGCCCCATCGTCAGGAAATCGATGTCGGCCGAGCGCATGTCGTCCATCACCTGATGGACTTCCATCCGTTCCTCGCCCAGCCCCAGCATCACGCCCGATTTGGTGAAGATCGACGGGTCGTGGCGCTTGACGCTTTCGAGCAGCCGCAGCGAGGCATAATAGCGCGCCCCGGGGCGGATCGTCGGATAAAGCCGCGGCACCGTTTCCAGATTATGGTTGTAGACATCGGGCCGTGCCGCGACGATCGATTCGACCGCCCGCTCGCTCTTGTTGCGGAAATCGGGCGTCAAAATTTCGATCGTCGTCGTCGGTGTATTCCGGCGCAACGCCTCGATCACCTTGACGAACTGGCTCGCGCCGCCGTCGGGCAGGTCGTCGCGATCGACCGAGGTAATGACGATATGCTCCAGGCCGAGCTCGGCGGCGGCGGTCGCGACATGTTCGGGTTCAAGCGGGTCGACCGGGCGCGGCATGCCGGTCTTGACGTTGCAGAAGGCGCAGGCCCGGGTGCAGGTGTCACCCAGGATCATCACCGTCGCGTGCTTCTTGGTCCAGCATTCGCCGATGTTTGGGCAAGCCGCTTCCTCGCAGACGGTCGCAAGGTTCAGGCGGCGCATCAGCGCGCGGGTTTCGCCGAAGCCTACCGAGGTTGGTGCCTTGACGCGGATCCAGTCGGGTTTGCGGTCGCGCGGCGGCCGGGCGAGCGGCGTAATCTCGTTCATGATTGGCAAATAGCGATTGGTGCCCCTGCTTGAAACCCCCTAGCTCGAGTCGGCGTTGCTGGAGGTTGCGACCGGCAATTTAGCCGCGCGATCGCTCAGGCTTAGCTTGCGCAACCGCTCGGCCAGTGCAAAGGTCGGATAACGCAAAGGTTGGCAAATGGCATATTTTAGCGATCTCGTACGCGGCTATCAGCGCTTCCGTACCGAAAACTGGGCGCGCGAGCGTGCCCGCTGGGCCGATCTGCGCAAGTCGCAGGCGCCGCGCGTGATGGTGATCGCCTGTTCCGACAGCCGCGTCGATCCGACGATGGTTTTCGACGCGTCACCGGGGGAAATGTTCGTGGTGCGCAACGTCGCCAATCTGGTGCCGCCGTTCGAAACCGACGGCTCGCGCCACGGCGTCTCGGCCGCGCTCGAATTCGCCGTTACCCAGCTGAAGGTGGCCGAAGTCGTCGTGATGGGCCACGGTGCGTGCGGTGGCGTCAAGGCCGCGCTGACCCAGGGTTTCGAGGGCAAGGCGCCGGGGGAAGGCGGCTTCGTCCACCACTGGATCGACGTGCTGAACAGCGCGCGCGAGCGGGTGATCGAGCAGCACGGTACCGGCGACGACGCGGTTCGCGCGCTCGAGCTCGAGGGCATACGCACCAGCATCGCCAATCTTCGCACTTTCCCGTTCGTGGCGGCTGCGGAAGCGGCGGGCGAACTGACGATCCACGGCGCGTATTTCGCGATCGCCGATGGTGTGCTGCATGTGATGAGCGACGATGGCAGCTTCGCTCCCGCGCCGACCGCGCCCGCGACCGCCGGGAACTGACGCCACCATCACCGCTCAACGCGGTTTCGGGGTGACGGTGAGCTGGTAGTAGATGCGCACCCATGCCCCGATCAGCTTCTTGCCGCCGACACGCGGCGGGTAGACACGAAACTGCCACGCCGCCTCCCGAAACCCCCGCGACAGGCCCGATCCGGGCGGTGATTCGCCGAGCGTGCGGCAATTTTCGACACGGTTGTCGGGTGCGGTCCTGCACGCGATCAGCGCCCAGCCGCTCTCGGTGACGCGCGGCAGATAGAAAGCGAGCTCAGCCTGCGTCGGCTCGCGCACCCATTCGGCATTGTAGAGCGGCTGGCCGCCCGGTCCCTGGCCGGGGCCATAGGCCGCGACGCTGTCCCTGCCGGTGTCGGCGCCGTCGCGTGCGGTCGATGGAATCTTGCCGATGTCGCCCGATGCCAGCGTATCCTTGTCGACCCGGACCAGGTCTGGAAACAGATCCTTCTTGGGCGGCGCGACGGGTTGGGGCGGCGGCGGCACGACCGGCGGCGGCGTGACCACGGCGTCGGCCTTGCTGGGCAGCGGCTTGGATCGCTGCGTCCGCGAAGGTTTCGCAGCCCGTTCGCCGCCCCCCTTCGCTGGCGCCGGAATCAGTTCGAACGACAGCGAGGGCGTGGCCTGTTTCGGTTCGGACGGGAAGCGGTTGAGCTGGACGAGCGCGAGAACGAGCAACAGCTCGACCAGCAGGGCGAAGAGGATGCCGCCGATCCGGCGCTGCAATGGCGTGCGCTCACGCTTTTCGCGGGATTCGAAGGACGCCGACACCATCGCCTGCGCGCCTAGCCGTGGCGCAGGGGCACGGCAACGGCTGGATGTCGGCGCTGCGCCAAACGGCGTGCTTGCGCCCCTGCGCCTGCCCCGCTACCCCGCCGCTTTAATGCAGCCGTCCGATCATGCCCCCGCGCGCCTCATTCCGGGCCGCGCCGTCTTCCCGCACCACGATCTGACGGGGATCGACGGACTACAGCCGCACGAGATCATGTTCCTGCTCGATGAGGCGGAGAAGTGGGTCGAGATCAACCGCAGCCGCGCCAAGAGCGACAACCGTCTCGCCGGGCTGACGGTGATCAATGCCTTTTTCGAGAATTCGACACGCACGCTGCTGTCGTTCGAGATCGCCGGTAAGCGGCTCGGCGCCGATGTCGTCAACATGCACGCCGCGCAATCGAGCGTGAAGAAGGGCGAAACGCTGATCGATACTGCGATGACGCTCAACGCGATGCGCGCCGATGCGATCGTCATCCGCCATCAATCGTCGGGCGCGGTGAAGCTGATCGCGGGCAAGGTCGACTGCCCGGTGCTCAACGCCGGTGACGGTCGGCACGAGCATCCGACCCAGGCACTGCTGGACGCGCTAACGATCCGGCGGCGGCGCGGCAGCATCGCCGGACAGCGAGTGGTGATCTGCGGCGACCTGATGCACAGCCGCGTCGCGCGATCGAATATCCTCGCGCTGACCGCGCTTGCCGCCGAAGTGCGCGTGGTTGCGCCGACGACGCTGATGCCCGCCGCGATCGAGCGGATGGGCGTGAGCGCCTTCACCGATTTCGATGCCGCGCTCGACGGCGCCGATGTGGTGATGATGCTGCGGCTCCAGAACGAGCGGATGGACGGCGCCTTCATTCCATCAACGCGCGAATTCCATGCCCGCTACGGCCTCAACCCGGCCCGGCTCGCACGCGCCAAGCCCGACGCGCTGATCATGCACCCGGGGCCGATGAATCGCGGCGTCGAGATTTCGTCGAGCGTGGCCGATCACGAGCGATCGGCGATCACCGAACAGGTCGAGATGGGAGTCGCGGTCCGCATGGCGTGCCTCGATGTGCTGACGCGGTCCGCGCGCGGCGTGGAGGGCTGGGCATGACGCCGTCGCGCACGCTCGCCTTCGTCAATGGCCGGCTGGTGACGCCCGCAGGCGAACGCCCGGGCGCGCTGATCGTCGACGGAGAGCGGATCGCCGCGTTAGGGACGGTCGATGTGCCCGCCGATGCCGAAGTGATCGATCTCGGCGGGCTGATCCTCGCCCCCGCGATCGTCGATCTCGGCGTGTTCGCGGTCGATGTCGCGGCCTGCCACGCCGGCGGCATCGTGCGGATCGGCCTGATGCCCGATCAGTCGCCGGTGCTCGACGATCCCGGCATCGTCCAGCGCGCTGCGCTGATCGGGCGACCGTCGCTGTGGATTCACCCGATCGCTGCTGCGACCAAGGGGCTGGCGGGGCGCGACCTTGCCGAGATGGCGGTCAACATCGGCGCCGGCGCGCGCGCGGTGGGCACCGGCCGCGGCTGGATCGCCGATGCGGGCGTGATGCGCAAGGTGCTCGCCTATGCCAATGATCTGGGGCTGAGCGTCGTCGCCCATGCCGAGGATGGCGGGCTCGCCGCCGGTGCGGTCGCGACCGAGGGCGAGACCGCGACCCGGCTCGGCCTGGCGGCCGCCCCTGCCCTTGCCGAGGCGCTGGCGGTCGCGCGCGACCTGATGCTGGCGGAGGAAACCGGCGCGGCGCTCCACCTGCGCACCGTCACCACCGCCGCCGCCTTCGACCTGATCCGCGCCGCCAAGCGTCGCGGCGTGCGCGTAACGTGCGGGATCACCCCCGCGCATCTGCTGTTGTCGGACATCGCGATGTCGGGGTTCCGCACCTTCGCGCACCTCTCCCCCCCGCTGCGTGCCGAAAGCGACCGGCAGGCAGCGCTGGCGGCAATCGCCGACGGGACGATCGACGTGCTGAGTTCGGGCCATGATCCGCGCGGGCCCGAGGAAAAGCGATTGCCCTTTGCCGACTCGAGCCCCGGGGCAGCGGGCGCGGAGACCCTGCTCGCGCTGGGGCTGGGGCTGGTGCGCGACGGTGTGATCGATCTTGCGCGGCTGTTCGCGTTGCTCGCCGCCAATCCGGCGCGGGTGCTGGGAGTCGAGACAGGCGCGCTGGCGGTCGGGCTACCCGCCGATGTGGTCGTGATCGACCCCGACACGCCATGGCAGATCAGCGCTGATCGATTTGCGGGCCTGGCCGGCAACACACCGTTCGACGGCCTGCCGACACAAGGCGCCGCGCGCCAGCTCTACAAGGGCGGCACGCGGCTGTTCTAAACGACGGGAGCGATCAGCGCGACGCGACCTGCTTGACAGCAGCCTTGGGAGCGCCCGACCAGCTCGCATTGTGATCGCCTGCGGCTTCGCGGACGAAGCAGGAGCCGCCGTGGTTGCGATAGCTTTGGCACATCGCCACGGCATCAGCGCGCGAGAAGCCGCCGACCGACAGGCGGTAGAAATTGCCCGCGCTGGTCTTGAACGTCATCCCCGACGGCTGCTGGCCGGCAAAGACGGGGAAGCGGCGCACGGCGCGCTTCCAGCCATCCTGCGCGACGGCCGCGCTTTCGAATGCGCCGAGCTGGAGGTAGAATTTGCCCTTGGCTGGCGCGGCGACGGGTACTGTGGCAGCAACCGCCATCACCTTGGGAGCAGCCGGAACCGGCTTGGCGACCGCAACCTTAGCCGCGACCGGCTTGACCGCGACCCGCACGGGCTTGGCAGCAACCGGCGGCAGCGGCTGGACGACTTCCTGACGCGGGCCGAACACGATGGCCGGGCGCGGCGCTTCGGTAACCGGCGCAGCGGCGACTTCGACCGGCGCGGCAGGCGCGGGCTCGGCCGCGGCGACCGCCACCGGCTGCGGCGCGACGCGCGCGTTGAGCGCAAGCGCGACCGGCTGGCCGGCATCCTGCACCGGGATTACTTTCAGCAGCGCGGCGACCTGATCGGCGGCGCCAGCGGGACGCGCGAACACGGCCCAGTCGACCATCCGCTTGTCGAGCTCGTTCGGTGCCAGATCGACGGCGGCGACCGACCGCGCTTCGGGCCAGCGCCCCGCGAGCGCGAGGCTGAGCGCGAGGTTCTGGCGCGTTTTGGCATCGGCACCGGGCGCGCGCGCGGCCGGCGTCAGCAGTTCGACCGCGCTCGCCGGATCGCCTGCCAGCGCGATCGCCAACGCGCGATCGGCAACCGCAATCGTTTCGGCATGGGCATCGAGCGTCTGACGTGCGCCGGTCCAGTCGCCGTTCGCGATCTGCGCAAGCGCAAAGCTGAGCGCGCTGCGGCCGTCGTTGGGCGACAGCGCCAGCGCATCGCCGAAGGCATCGCGCGCCGAAGCGAAGCGGCCCGAGAGCAGATAGGCCTGGCCGAGCAAGGCGCGGTAGCTCTGGTTCTGCGGCGCGTGCTGGACGGCGGCTTCGGCAAATCCGATCGCGACAAAGGGCTTGGCTTCGGCGAGCGCCTTGCGGGCCTGCGCGGCGCTGGTGGCGGCGGCCTTTTCGTTCGCGCCGTCGATCGGGCGGCCGGCGAATGCGGTCGTGCCGGTCATCAGCGCGATGCCGACGAGGCTGCTGGTCAGGACGAGCGCCGAGGCGCCCAAGGTTGCGATTGCCCGGTGCTTCATCGGATCAGTCCCCCATATCCATGTCGGTATCGCCCCGGCTCGCCGCCTGCTTGGCGAGCGCATCGAGATCGGGCAGCGTGTTGAGATAATCGTCGAGCGCGGCGGTCACGATCTGCTGCGCCGAGCGGTTGGCAAGCGCGCTGGCGAGCCGCAGCCGGAGATGCCGGTCATGATCGAGCCGGAGCGTGAATGCGGCCTTTGGCTTGGTGCCGACGGCGGCGCGCGGCGCGGCAACGGGCTTGAGCGGCGCGGCGACCGCAGCGGGCGCGGCGGCCGGCGTGGTTTCGACGGGGACCGCGACGGTCGGACCAGCGGGTGCTTCGAATTCTTCCTTAAGCACTTCGCGCTGGCGCAGCACCGGCGGTACCGGGGGCGCCACGACGGCGACCGGCGGCTGCGCGACGGCATCGGCGCCCATGTCGTTCCAGCCGAGATCGTCGATCACTTCGGACACATTGCCGAAGCCCGAAAAACCTTGCGGCCGCATGGCGGGACGCGCCTGTCCCTTCCGTGCGAGCAGCGTCGACGACAGCGAGGCGAAGCTCTTGGACGGGCCGATCAGCGAATTCATCTCAGCTCACCACGCGGCGACCGAAACCGCCTCCTGCCAGACGATTGGGCACGAAACCGCCCGGTGCCGCAGGCGCGCTGAACACGGTGCGGCGGAAATTCTTCTCGAGGCGGTCGGCGATATAGGTCCAGAGCTGCTGCACTTCGGCAGCCGACTTGCCGTTTGGATCGACTTCCATCACCGTGCGGCCGTCGATCATCGACGCGGCGAAATCGGTACGATGATGGATCGTGATCGGCGCGACGGTGCCATGCTGCGACAGCGCGACCGCGGCTTCAGAGGTGATCTTGGCCTTGGGCGTCGCTGCGTTGACAACGAAGATCAGCGGTTTGCCTGCGCGGTCGCATAGATCGACGGTGGCGCCGACCGCGCGCAGATCGTGCGGGCTCGGCCGCGTCGGGATGACGATCAGCTCGGCGACCGCGATCACGCTCTGGATCGCCATGGTGATGGCGGGCGGCGTGTCGATCATCGCAAGCCGGAATCCCTGCTGGCGCAGCACTTCGAGATCGGCGGCGAGCCGCGCCACCGTCGTCTGTGCAAACGCCGGAAATTCGCTTTCGCGTTCGTTCCACCAATCGGACAGCGACCCCTGCGGATCGATGTCGATCAGCACGACCGGGCCCGCGCCCGAAAGTTGGGCCTGCACGGCAAGATGGCCCGACAAGGTCGTCTTGCCCGAACCACCCTTTTGCGAAGCCATTGCCAGAACGCGCATAATTCCCCTGGTCTTGCCTAGTCGGGACAGGGGATGCCACGCCGAGATATAAGAAGTGGTTAACGTCGCGCGCGGGCGTGCCAAAGCCACTAACCAAATCTTTGCCAACCGCGCTATAACCGGCTTAACCAACACCGGCGGGGCAGAGTGGAGCGTATGAAGGCAGCTTGGACGATAGCGGCGCTGGTCACGCTTGCCGCAACGGCAGCACCGGCGCTCGCCGATGTGCGCGCGGGCGTGGAGGCGTGGCAGCGCGGCGATTATCGCAAGGCGGTGGAGGAATGGCGCCCGCTGGCGATCGCCGGCGACCCCGACGCGCAGTTCAATCTCGGCCAGGCCTACAAGCTCGGGCGCGGCGTGCCGCTCGATCCTGGCCTCGCCGAGCAGTGGTTCGGCAAAGCGGCCGTGCAGAAACACCCGCAGGCCGAAGTCAATTACGGGCTCGCGCTGTTTCAGAACGGCAAGCGCGACGAGGCAGCACCCTGGCTCGAAAAGGCGGCGATGCGCGGCGAACCGCGCGCGCAGCTGGTGTACGGCACGATGCTGTTCAACGGCGACGGTGTGGCGCGCGACTGGGTGCGCGCCTATGCGCTGATCACGCGCGCGGCGGCGGCGGGGATCCCGAAGGCGGCCGAGACGCAGGCGCAGATGGACCAATATATCGACACCGACATGCGCCAGAAGGGCATCGCGCTCGCCCGGCAGTATGAAAGCCAAGGATCAACAACCGCTGCGCCGCTCGAACTGGCGGGATCGGATCGCGGCGTCCGCCCGGCCGAGCTGCCGCCATCGCAGGTGGGTGAAGATCCGACGCAGCTGGCCAAGCCCAGGCCGGGCGCCGCCAAGCCGCCGCGCGTGGCCACTACCAAGCCGCCGTTGCCTGCCCCGACAGCTATCGCAACTTCGACGCCGACACAGCGCCCCACCCCGCCTGCCGAGGTTGCGAGGCCGGTGGCGGGCAAGGGCTGGCGCGTCCAGCTTGGCGCGTTCCGCGACGATGGCAATGCCCGCACCCTCTGGGCGACGCTGCGCGGTCGAGTCGGTGCGCTCGCCGGCGTGACGCCGGTGTTCGCCCGCAGCGGCGCGCTGACGCGGCTACAGGCAGGGCCGTTCGCCAGCAGCGCCGAGGCTGCCCGCGTCTGTGCTGCGGTGAAGGCCGGCGCCCCCGGCACCGCCTGCGTGCCGGTCGCGCCTTAATCGACCCAGTCGCGCGCCGGGATACCCTGCGCATAAAGCAGCGCGGTGAGATCATTATGGTCGATCCGGGCGTCGGCAGCGGCCGCCACGACGGGCTTGGCACGATAAGCGACGCCGAGTCCGGCAGCGCCGATCATCTTGAGATCGTTGGCACCGTCGCCGACCGCGAGCGTGGCCTCGATCGGGATCGACCGTGCCGATGCGGTGGCGTGGAGCGTATCGAGCTTGGTCCGTGCGCCGACGATCGGCCGCGCGACCGTGCCATCGAGCTTGCCGCCTGCCATTCCGAGCACATTGGCGACCGCGCGGTCGAAGCCGAGCATCGCTGCAACAGGCTCAGCAAAGCGGGTGAAGCCGCCCGAGATCAGCACGGTCGCAGCGCCCCGCGCGCGCATCGTCTGCACCAGCGTCCGGGCGCCGGGTGTCGGCGTCACCCGTTCGGCGAGGCAGCGCCCGATCACGGCTTCGTCGAGCCCCGCCAGCAACGCGACGCGCGCATCGAGCGCGGCTTCGAAATCCAGTTCGCCGCGCATCGCCGCTTCGGTCACGGCGGCGATCTGGGGTTTGATGCCGGCATAATCGGCCAGCTCGTCGATGCATTCGATCGTGATCATCGTCGAATCCATATCGGCGATCAGCAGCTGCTTGGGGCGCGCCGCGATCGACTGGACGATGACGTCGACGCCGGGAAACGCGCCTTCGAGCGCGGCACGCGCCTCGGTCGCGATGCCGATCAGGATGTCGGCCGCACGCCCAGCGTCGATCCAGCCCCAGCCCGACGGCGCGCACCCCGCCCCCGCCAGCCGGTCGAGGCTTTCCGAAATCTGACCTTGATCGAGCTGCCCGGCTGCTATCAGTGTCGCGATGAACATGGATGGTCCTTCCCGCCCCAGGCTCGCGCTCATCGCAGGGCCGACCGCGAGCGGCAAGTCCGCGCTCGCGATCGCGCTGGCGGAGCGCGCGAACGGCGTGGTGATCAACGCCGATTCAGCGCAAGTCTATGCCGATCTGCGCGTGCTGAGCGCTCGCCCTTCGCCGGCAGACGAAGCGCGGGTGCCCCACCGGCTGTTCGGGCATGTCGACGGCGGGCGAGGCTATTCGGCGGCGGCCTGGGCAGTGGACGCCAAGGCGGAGATCGATGCCGCACAGGCGGCGGAACAGCTGCCGATCCTCGTCGGCGGCACCGGGCTGTATCTGCGTACGCTGCTCGACGGGATTGCGCCCGTGCCCGAGATCGATGCAGCGATCCGCGCCGACGTCCGCGCCATGCCGGTCGGCGAGGCCCATTCCGCGCTGACGGCGCTCGACCCCGAGGCGGCCGCGCGGCTCAACCCCGCCGACACCACGCGGATCGCACGTGCGCTGGAAGTGGTGCGGTCGACGGGGCGGACGCTCCGGGCATGGCAGACCGAGCGGGTCGGCGGCATCGCCGAGCGGGTGACGCTCACGCCGCTGGTCCTGCTGCCCGACCGCGAATGGTTGATGGCACGCTGCGACGCGCGGCTGGCGGCGATGTTCGATGGCGGTGCGGTTGATGAAGTCCGCACGCTGCTCGCCCGCGACGATCTGCCACCGACCGCGCCGGTGCGGCTGGCGATCGGCGTGCGCGAGATCGTCGGCTGGCTGGCAGGCAGCTGGTCGCGCGACGAGGCGCTCGCCCGCGCGCGCCTCGCAACGCGCCAATACGCCAAACGGCAATATACCTGGTTCCGCAACCAGCCGCCGCCCGATTGGCCGCGCGACGATGGCGCCGATGCCGACCGCGCGCTGGCGCTGCTTGGCGCTTGACCCGACGGACGTGCTTGCTGAACCTATCGGCGCAAAGGGGGCACGCATGGCAACACGCGACATCGAAACCGAAGAAGGGCCGATCGGCGTCGGCCGGGTCGAGGCATTTTCCGACGGTGTCATTGCGATCATCGTCACGATCATGGTGCTCGAACTTCACGCCCCGGTTGCCGAGGGTTTGGACAAGCTCGCGGCGCTGTGGCCCATTTTCCTGGCCTATGTGTTGTCTTACGCTTTCGTCGCGATCTACTGGGTCAATCACCACCGGCTGTTCACCTGCGCCACGCGCGTGACGAACGCATTGCTCTGGTCGAACATATTGCTGCTGTTCGCGCTGTCGCTGGTCCCGTTCACGACCTCCTATCTGGGCGAGCATCACTTCAGCCGCGAGGCGACCTGGCTCTACCTTGGCTCGACCATCTTTCCAGCGCTGAGTTATTCGTGGCTTCAGGAGGTCATCAAGCGCACCGGGCGCCAGACCGAACGCGTCCACCTTTATTACCGCCAGTCGACGCGAAAAGGGATTGCCGCCATCGTGATCTATGCGACAGGTGCCGCGCTGACCGGGCTTTCGCCCTGGCTCGGCATTGGCTGCGCGGTGCTGGTGGCGATCCTCTGGTTCCTGCCGCAAAGCTCGATCAACAAATTGTTCAGTCGCTGATTCCGTCAGAACTCGGGCGCAGATGAGTCTGCCGTACACAACTGGCACTGCCGGCCGGTTGAACGTCCCCAAGCGCCCCTGTAGCAACTTACGACATGCATCCGACCATATTGCTGCTGACGCTGTCGCACCTCGTCAACGTCGTCGTTGTCACGGTGATCCCGATCTTGATCCTGCGGGATACCGTGGCCATGCGTGCGGTTTATGGTCCCGACAGCCCGGCGCGGCGCATCCTCGCCTGCATCTATGCGACCATTGCGATCGCCAGCGCGGCCGCGCTCGGCGTGCAGGCGACGGGGCACATCGCTTGGTCAATCGCGATCGCCAGCGTGCTGTTCCCGATGCAGATCGTCTACAAGCTGATGACATGGCCCGCCGTCGGCTGGGGCAACCCGGTGGTCAAGAGCAATGTCGCGATCGCGCTGCTGCACGGCGCCACGCTCGCCGCGCTGGAACTGGGCCGCTGACGATCAGCCGGGCATCGGCTGCGGGTTGGCCCGCTCGATCTCGCAGCCGATTACGGCGTCGGGATAGATGTCGGGCTTGACCGAGCGCACCCGCACCCGTCGCACGCGCGGATCGGCGAGCGCGAGCGCCGCGACGGCTTCGACTAAAGTCTCCTGCAGGTCGAAATGGCGGCTGGCGGCGAGCGCGAGGATGTCGCGGCGCAGGAAATCATAATCGACGACCGACGCAATTGCGTCGTCGAGCGGCGCCGCGCCGTAATCGCAGTGCAGCCACACGCTCAGCGCAACGCGCTGCGCCGCCGCGCGCTCGGGCGGGTGAATGCCGATCCTCATCGGCACTTCGAGGCCATCGAGAAACGTCGTGAACTCGGCCATCAATGCCCCCGGGTCGCAAACATCACGTCGCGCGCCCTTGGCAGAAAGCGCTGGCCATTGTCGACGTAGAGCGTCTGGCCATGCACCCCGCGCGCGCCGAGCAGGAAGGCGACTGCACCGGCAACGGCCGCCGCATCGACCGGACGCTCGAGCAGATTGATCGCGGCGACCGTGCGATATTCTTCGAGCGTCTGGTCGGCGCTCGGCAACGTCAGTCCGGGCGCGACCGCATTGACTGCGATCCGTGGCCCGAGCGCCTGCGCGAGCATGACCGTCGCCCCCGCCAGCCCGATCTTCGCGCAGCTATAGGCAAAGAAATCGGGGTTCAGATTGGCGATCTTCTGGTCGAGGATGTTGACGACCGCGCCGCGCACGAGGTCCTCCTGCCGCGCGAGTGCCGCCGCCAGCAGCACCGGCGCGCGCAGGTTGACGGCGTGATGGCGGTCGATCGAAGCGGCCCCGACGTCGGGCGGATAATCATGGGCGAAAAGCGAGGCATTGTTGACGAGTCCGGTCACCGGCGCCGCAAACGCCGCCCGCGTCGCTGCCAGCAGTGCGTCGGCGGCATCTGGCGCGGCAAGGTCCTGTTCGACCGCGACCGCATCGCCGCCCAGTTCCGCAACCAGCGCAGTCGCTTCGGCGGTCGAGCGGTGATGGTGCACGACTACGCGCCACCCCGCGCCGGCCAGCCGACGCGCGATCACCGCGCCGATCCGCCGCGCGCCGCCGGTGACGATCGCGACCGGACGCGTCACTCGACTTTGCCGACGCCCATCAAGGCGAGCACTTCCTTGCGGCTGCGCTCATCGTCGCGGAAAATGCCCATCATCCGGCTGGTGACCATATTGACGCCGGGCGTGCGCACGCCGCGCGCGGTCATGCAGGCGTGGCTGGCCTCGATCACCACCGCAACGCCCTGCGGCTTCAGATTGTCCCAGATGCAATTGGCGACCTCGGCGGTCAGCCGCTCCTGGATTTGGAGCCGCCGCGCATAGGCGTGCAGCACACGCGCGAGCTTGGAAATGCCGACCACCCAGTTCGACGGCAGATAGGCGATATGGGCCTTGCCGATGATCGGCGCCATGTGGTGCTCGCAGTGCGACTGGAACGGGATGTCCTTCAGCAGCACGATCTCGTCATAACCGCCGACTTCCTCGAAAATCCGCGCCAGATGCTGGGCGGGGTCTTCCTGATAGCCCTGGCAATATTCCTTCCAGGCGCGGGCGACGCGCTGCGGCGTGTCGATCAGCCCTTCACGGGCCGGGTCGTCGCCGGTCCAGCGAATCAAGGTGCGGATCGCCTCGGCAACATCGTCGGGCACCGGAATCTTGGCCGGCGAGCCGACCAGGTCGCCGGTGTCATCATGGTCGAAATGCGCGTTCATCTGCCCTCCTCAAACCGCGATTCAGGTCAGACGCTACGTCAACCGTCATTTTGGTGGATTTGCGTTGTCGAATAAAACTGTCTCATTTGGGCAACAATGACGCAAGCCCGCAGATTTGCGCGCATCTCCCGTTGACGGGGTGAATCGTCCGGGGCTAGATTCACGGCAATACGGCACAAATGCCATCGCGCACCCGGCCACCGCAGACCGGGGATCAGGAGGGGACAGCAATGACCAAGTTCGACCTATTGGCGGCAACCGCGATCGCGGTGCTTTCGGCATCGCCGGCGATGGCTCAGACCGCGCCCGCGCCTGCGCCCGCCGCGCAGGAAGACGCGCCGGCAGCCGACGATGTCGTCGTCACCGCGACCAAGCGCGAGACAACGCTGCTCGATACGCCGATTTCAGTGTCGGTCACCAACGGCGCGACCATCCAGGAAGCCCAGATCCGCGACCTGATCGACCTGCAGACCGTGGTCCCGTCGCTGCGCGTGTCGCAGCTGCAGAGCTCGGCCAATACCAACTTCATCATCCGCGGCTTCGGCAACGGCGCCAACAATCCCGGCATCGAACCGTCGGTCGGCGTGTTCATCGACGGCGTATATCGCTCGCGTTCGGCAGCGCAGATCGCCGACCTGCCCAATGTGAAGCGCGTCGAAGTGCTGCGCGGCCCGCAGTCGACCCTGTTCGGGAAGAACGCGTCGGCGGGTATCATCTCGATCGTGACCGCCGAGCCCGCGTTCAAGTTCGGCGGCAATATCGAAGCGACCTATGGCAACTACAACGCGTTCGTGCTGAAGGGCGACATTACCGGCCCGATCACCGACACGCTCGCTTTCTCGCTGGCCGGCAACTTCAACCGCCGCGACGGCTATGTCCGCGATCTGGCGCTCAACACCGACTTCAACGACCGCAACCGCTATGGCTTCCGCGGGCAATTGCTGTTCCAGCCGAGCGCCGACCTGAAATTCCGACTGATCGCCGATTTCGACAGCATCGACGAAAATTGCTGCGCGGTCGTCAATCTCGTGAACGGCCCGACCGGCGCCGTGGTCCGCGCGATCGGCGGCAACATCGTCACCGGCAATCCGTTCTCCTACACGGTCTACAACAATTATCGGTCAGTGAACCAGATCGACAATTACGGTATCTCGCTGCAGGGCGACGCCGACCTTGGCAAGTTCACCCTCACCTCGATTTCGTCGGCCCGCGGCGTCGACAGCTTCACCAATCAGGATTCGGATTTCACCAGCGCCGACCTGATCGGCACCAACCGCAACCGCACGAATATCCGCACCCTGACCCACGAAGTCCGGCTCGCATCGAACTTCGGCGGCCGGTTCGAATTCCTGGTCGGCGGTTATTATTTCAACGAAAGCATCGACATCAAGGGCGACCTGACTTTCGGCGCCAATTTCCGCGCTTATGCACAGGCGCTTAGCGGCAACGGCATCAGCACCGTCGAAGGGCTGATCGGCGTGCCCGCCAACACCTTCAGCCAGCGGGGCCAGGGCCGGTTCGAAAACTGGGTCTATCGCAACAACGCTTATTCGTTCTTCGGCAGCGCCGATTTCAAGATCACCGATCGCCTGGTCTTCACCGGCGGCATCAACTACACCAACGACAAGAAGCGCTTCTCGTCGGCGAGCTACAGCACCGACGCGTTCTCGGCGCTCGATTTCGTCGCGATCGGGCGCACGGTGCTCTCGCAGCAGGCGCTCGCGACGACGGTCGGCCAGCTGCTCGGGCTGCCGGCAGGCACGCTTGCCAACGCGCAGCAGATCGGCGCCTTTGCCCAGGCGAATCCGGCTGGCTTTGCGCAGGTTCAGGCCGGTGCCAATGCCTTTGGCGCCGCCAATGCAACCAATGCGGCGGTCAACCCGCTGCTCGGGCTGCGCGCGCTCCAGTTCCTGCCGCCCTTCCTCAACCTGCCCAACGCGGTCGAGCCGGGCCGCACCGCCGATGACGATGTCTCCTACTCGCTGCGACTGGCGTGGAAGGCGACGAACAACATCAGCTTCTACGTAACCTATGGCACCGGCTTCAAGGCGTCGTCGATCAACCTCGGCCCCGATTCGCGGCCGACGGCGGCCGACTTTATTCCTGGCTCGCCGGCAGCGACGCCAGCCCCGGGCGCGTCGCCGATCCGGACGGCCGGCCTCGCGCTGCCCAACCTGACCACCGGCTCGCGCTTTGCGGCGCCCGAAAAGGCGAAGGTCATCGAAGGCGGCATCAAGGGCCAGTTCCCGAAGGGTGCCTTCAACCTGGCGATCTTCCAGCAGGAAATCAGCAATTTCCAGGGTAACATCTTCACCGGCACGGGCTTCGTGCTCAGCAATGCAGGCAAACAATCGACGTTCGGTATCGAGTTCGACGGCAACTACTCGCCGGTCCGCGCGCTGACGCTGAATTTCGACATCACCTATCTGAAGCCGCGCTACGACTCGTTCGTCAACGGCTCGGCGCTCAATGCCGGTTTCACCACCAGCCCGGCCAATCTGACCGGCCTGACCCCTGCGGGCATCCCCGAGGTCTCGCTTTCGGCAGGCTTCACCTATCGCCGCACGATCCTGCAGGACGTCAAGATGCTGCTCCGCAGCGACTATCAATGGTCGAGCAACACTCAGATCGCCGAGGGTGCACCACAGTTCAGGCGCCAGATCACGTCGCTCAACTCGTCGCTGAGCTTCGAGTTGAAGAACGGTCTGGAATTCTCGATCTGGGGCCGCAACCTGTTCGACAAACAGTATATCTCGACGATCTTCCCGTCGGTCGCCCAGTCGGGCAGCCTGTCGGGCTATCCCAGCCAGCCGCGCACCTATGGCGGTACGGTCCGCTTCAAATTCTGATTTCGGATCGTCCGGAAACAGGAAAGGCCCCCGGTGCGAGCCGGGGGCCTTTTTCATTCAAGCCTGTTTGTCGCCAGCGATTACGCGGCGGGGCGATGGAGCGCGCACAGCTTGTTGCCGTCGGGGTCGCGCAGATAGGCAAGATAAAGCTTGCCGAGCGCCCCCTCGCGCCAGCCGGGCGGATCTTCGCAGGCGCTGCCGCCTGCGGCGAGCCCTGCGGCGTGCCACGCATCGGCCTGCTCGGGCGATGCCGCCGCGAAGCCGATGGTCGCGCCATTGCCGTGGCACGCCTCATTGCCGTCGATCGGAATACTGATCGCAAAGGTCCCGCCGCCGTGCCGCCAGAAATAACGATTGCCGTTGTTGAAACCCGGCCCCGCCCCGAGCGTGCCCAGCACGGCATCGTAGAAGACGCGTGACTTTTCGAGGTCGTTGGCACCGACCATGATATGCGAAAACATGCAGCTTGCTCCTTTGTTGGATCGACGGACGCCGATCGTTGCCGGCTGCCGTGCCCCCGTCATCCAGCGGCGCGCCCCGGGCGTCAAGCAGCGCATCGAACATGTAATGATTGCGAAACAAATCTGACAAATTTGCTGCCTCGCCGGTTGCGACGTGCGCAGCACGGGCTACAAGGCGAACAGGAAAAAGGAAGCGACCCATGTCGGGATCGCCACCAGTCGGCCTGTCGCGCCGACAATCGGGAGGATGAAGAATGGCCAAAGCCCCTGCAAAATCGACGGCGCCGAAAACCGGCGGCATCCATGCGCCGGTTACACCCTCGGCGGAACTGGCCGCCATCGTCGGCGCGGACCGGCTGCCGCGCAGCGAAGTGATCAGCAAGGTCTGGGCCTATATCAAGCAGCACAAGCTGCAGAATCCTGACAACAAGCGTGAGATTCTGGCGGATTCGGCGCTCGAAAAAGTGTTCGGCAAGAAATCGGCGACGATGTTCGAGATGAACAAATATATCTCGGCGCATGTGAAGGCCTGATCGGCCGTCGGCGCGCCCGCCGCGCGCTGACTGTCACAATTTTGCAACGCCATCTGCCAAACGTGAAACGACCCGGTCAAATGCTTGACCGGGAATACCCGGTCGCGGCACTTGCCTGTCTCGCATTTTTTGCACTCAGGGTGGGGAATCAAGCTCGATGATCGGTTTTTCGGTTCGCACGCGGCTGTTCGCAGCGGCGCTCCTCGGTTCGGCGGCAGCGCCCGCTTTCGCACAGGAAACGCCCGCCACGCCGGGCGCGAAGGCCAGTGAGGACGAAGTCGTCGTCACCGCGCAGCGTCGCGAGGAACGGCTGAAGGACGTGCCGGTGTCGGTTGCCGCGATCGGCGGCGACCGGCTTGATCTGGTGCAGTCGGGCGGCAACGACATCCGCGCGCTGGCCGGGCGGGTCCCCAGCCTCAACATCGAAAGCTCGTTCGGCCGTGCATTCCCGCGTTTCTACATCCGCGGGCTCGGCAACAGCGATTTCGACCTCAACGCCTCGCAGCCGGTGAGCCTCGTCTATGACGATGTCGTGCTCGAGAACCCGATCCTGAAGGGTTTCCCGATCTTCGACCTGCAGCGCGTCGAAGTGCTGCGCGGACCGCAGGGTACACTGTTCGGCCGCAATACGCCCGCCGGTATCGTCAAGTTCGACTCGGTACGCCCGAACGCGCCTGGCGGTTATATCCGTGGCGGCTACGGCAGCTATGGCACGATCAACATCGAGGGCGCGGCGACGGTCAAGCTCAGCGACACGCTGTCGGCGCGCTTCTCGACGCTGTACCAGCACCGCGACAACTGGGTGGATAACGTCGCGACACCACAGGCGCGGGATCTGGAGGGCTATGACGACTGGGCCGGGCGCATTCAGCTCGAATGGAAGCCGACCGACGCGCTGACCGCGCGCCTGACCGGTCAGGCACGCATTCTCGACGGCACTGCCCGCCTGTTCCGCGCGAACATCTTCACGCGCGGCAGCGACCGGCTGATCGGGCTCGGCGGTCCGAACACGCCGTTCCGCCGCGATCAGGTGCGCCAGGACGGCCTCAACTTCCAACGGCTGCGCAACTACAACGTCGGGCTGACCGTCGATTATGATTTCGGCCCGGTGACGCTGACTTCGGTAAGCGCCTATTGGAATGGCAATGTCGCCAGCCGCGGCGACATCGACGGCGGTTTCGGCAACCAGTTCGCGCCTGCGCAGGGACCGGGCGTCATTCCCTTCTCGGCTCAGTCGCAGGACGATGTGCCCAACCTCGATCAGTTCACGCAGGAATTGCGGCTGGCATCGAATGGCAAGGGCGCGTTCAACTGGCAGGCCGGCTTCTTCTATTTCAACGAAACGCTGCGCATCAATTCCTATGACTTCGGCACGCCGACCGACCTGACGCCCGCGGCCTTTTCGCCACAGCGCCAGACCAGCGACGCCTTCGGCCTGTTCGGTTCGGCCAACTACAAGTTCGACTTCGGCCTGACGATCCAGGGCGGCATCCGCTACAACAACGACAAGCGCGCGCTCGTCGCGTCGCGCCCGATCGATACCCGGCCCGGCTTCCTCGGCTTCGGCGGCCCGGTGCCCGATCAGCGCGCCAATGTCGGCAGCGACATCGTGACGTGGGACATCAGCGCGACACAGCGCGTGACTGACGAGGTCAATCTATACGCGCGCATCGCTCGTGGCTATCGTGCGCCGTCGATCCAGGGCCGCCTGGTGTTCGGCCGCACGCTGTCGGTCGCCAATTCGGAAAAGACGATTTCCTACGAAGGTGGCTTCAAGAGCGTCTATTTCGGCGGCAAGCTGCGGCTGAACGTCAACGGTTTCTATTTCTCGACCGACGACCTCCAGCTGACGGCAGTCGGCGGGCAATCGAACTTCACCACGCTGTTCAACGCGCGCAACGTCGACGGCTATGGTTTCGAAGCCGAGCTGGAAGCTGCCCCGATCGAGCGCCTCAGCTTCACGGCGGGGATCAGCCTGAACGAGAACCGGATCAACGATCCGAATGCCTTTGTCGCGGGCTGCGCGTCGGGCTGCACGGTGCTCAACGCGCAGCGGCCGGGGTCGCCGGGCATCTTCTCGATCAACGGCAACCGTCTGCCGCAGTCGCCGAAATGGACCGCCAACTGGACCGCGCGCTACAGCCACCCGATCGGCAATGGCGAGCTCTATGCCTATACCGACTGGGCCTATCGCTCGGAGATCCAGTTCTTCCTGTATCGCTCGGTCGAATATCGCGACCGCTTCCTGCTCGAAGGCGGGCTGCGCGTCGGCTACAAGACCGGACCGTTCGATTTCGCCGCCTATGTCCGCAACATCACCGATGATGTGTCGGCGGTCGGCGGCATCGATTTCAACAATCTGACCGGCTTCGTCAACGAACCGCGCATCGCCGGGTTTGAAATCGGCTTCAAATTCTGAAGCCGAGCTTTCGGGGGCGCCGAAATGGTGCCCCCGAGAGGACTTGAACCTCCGACCTGCGGTTTAGGAAACCGTTGCTCTATCCGGCTGAGCTACGGGGGCACGCGCGCGCTTGCCTATCCGCGCGCAGGCGTGCGGTCAATTGCGCGCCGACGGCGGCACGAAGGGAATCACCAGCGGCGCGATCGGCACGCCTTCCTCGACCAGTTCGCGTGCTTCGGCGGCCGTTGTCTCGCCGTGGATCGGCGCGGCCGCTTCCTCGCCCAGGTACATCGCGCGTGCGCGATCGGGAAAACTGCGGCCGACCCATTCGGACTGGTCGATGATCGCGGCCTGAAGCTCGGCGAGCTTTGCGAACACAGCCTGTTTGTCGAGCGCCGGCGTCGACGGTGCCGGTGTCTGGCGATTGCCCTTGGCCGCGATATTGGGTGCCATCACCGCCTTGGAGACGGCGCTGTCGTCGCAGACCGGGCAATGGACGAGTCCGCGCGCACGCTGATCCTCATAACTGCCCGACGAGCCAAACCAGGCTTCGAAAACATGGTCATTGCCGCAGCGCAGGTCGAAGACGATCATGCGCGGGCAACCTCGGGAATCGGGCGGCGGTGGCTCAGTACCGGCACCCGAGCGCGGACGTCGGCCACGCGCTGCGGGTCGATCGTCGCGAAGCCGACACCCGGCGCCTCGCCCATATCGAGCAGCACCTCGCCCCAGGGATCGACGACCAGCGAGTGGCCATAGGTTTCGCGGCCGTCCTCGTGGATGCCGGTCTGCGCGGCGGCGACGACGTATGCGGCCGATTCGACCGCGCGCGCACGCTGGAGCAGATGCCAGTGCGCGGCCCCGGTCGGGCGGGTGAAAGCGGCCGGGATGCTGAGGACCGTCGCGCCCCCGGCGCTGAGCGCCGCGTAGAGTGCCGCGAAGCGCAGATCGTAGCAAATCGACAGGCCCAGCGTCCCGGCAGGCGTTTCCACCACCACGGCCCCTTCGCCAGCTGCATAGCTCGAGGATTCGCGCCAGCTTTCGCCGGTCGGCAGATCGACATCGAACAAGTGGAGCTTGTCGTAGCGCGCGCGGATCGCGCCTTGGCCATCGATGACGAAACCGCGATTGGCGAGCTTGCCGTCGGGCAATTTCAACGCCAGCGAGCCGATATGTACCCAGATGCTGTGATCCGCCGCCGCCGTCCGCGCTGCCGCGAGGACGAAATCCTCCTCTTCGCACGCCAGCACGGCCGCGGCGCGTGCCCGGTCGCGATCGACCAGGCCGGTCATCTCGGGCGTGAAAAGCATCACCGCGCCGCCCGCCGCCGCTTCCGCAATCGCATCGGTCACGACCAGGCCGTTGGCAACCGGATCGATGCCGCTCGTCATCTGGAGCAGCGCGATCCGGGTCATGCGGCGAGCAGCGCGTCGAGCTTGCCGGCCTGGTCGAGCGCCATCAGGTCATCCGACCCGCCGACATGGCGGCCGTCGATGAAGATCTGCGGTACGGTGGATGATCCGGGGACCCGTTCCAGCATTTCGGCGCGCTTGGGGCCGCCCATGGTGATGTCATATTCCTCGACGGCCGCGCCCTTGCTGTCGAGCAGCCGCAGAGCGCGCGCGCAATAGGGACAGAATGCCTTGGTGTAGATTTCGACCTTTGCCATTTCCGAGAAATGTGATCGGCATTGCCGCTTGTCAATCGGCAGCCGCCGGATCGAGCACGCGCGCCCAGCACAGGATCGTCACCGAGCGCGCGCCGGCACCAAGCAAAATGCGGGTACAGGCATCGGTGGTGGCACCGCTGGTGTATACGTCATCGACGAGCACCACGGCTTTCCCCGCGACCGCCATGCGCTGGGCAGTCGGGATCGCGAAGGCCGCCGCGACAGCCTTCGCCCGTGCCTTTGCGCCCAGGCCACGCAGGACCGGCGTCGAGACGGGGCGGCGGAGCGCATCGGGCACCGAGCGCACGCCGCTGATCGCCGAGAGCGCGCGGGCGATCTCCGCGGCCTGGTTGAACCCCCTGCCCCACAGCCGCCGTGGGTGGAGCGGCACCGGCACCAGCAGTTCGGCGCCGTCCGGCATCAACCGCGCCATATGCCGCGCGATCGTGGCGGCATAGGCAAGATGTCCGCCATATTTCAGCCGCAGCACCATCGCCCGCGCAATGTCGCCATAGGCGACCGCCGCGCGCACGCCGGCATGACGCGGCGGCTGGTCGAGGCAGTCGGCGCAGCGGGCCCCGCTCCCGCGATCGACGCTGAACGGCGTGTGGCAAGCGGCGCACCAAGGCGGAGCGAGGAAGCGCAATTGCGCCCAGCATTCGGCGCAGAATTGGTGATCATTACGCGTCACTGCGCCGCAGCCGGGGCAGCGCGGCGGCAGCGCGGCGTCGGCGACCAGCCTGAGCGGTGCGGCAAGCGGTGCGAGCAAATCCATCGCCCCCTTGTCGCAAGCGTGGCACCGCGCCACAAGCTCGGCGCGTGAGCCCGCCCGACATCTTCGATCGCGCTTTGCGCCGCCGCCGCCGCGATCGCGCCCAGCCGGGCTATCCAGCGCATGATTTCCTGCGCGACCACATGCTCGATGGCCTTGCCGAGCGGCTGGAATTGGTCCGCCGCCCTTTCCGCGACGTGCTCGACCTCGGCTGTTTCGGCGGCGATTTCGCAGCGCCACCGGGCGCGCGCGTGGCGCGGCTCGATGCCGGCTTCGCTTTCGCGCGCGCCGCAGGCGGCGTGCAGGGCGACGAGGACCGTCTGCCCTTCGCCGACGCCTCGTTCGATCTGGTGGTGTCGGCGGGGGTATTGGACAGCGTCAACGACCTGCCCGGCGCGTTGGCCCTGGTACGCCGGGTGCTGAGACCAGACGGTTTATTCCTTGCGGCGTTGGTCGGCGCTGGCAGCCTGGCCACGCTGCGCGCGTGCCTGCGCGACGCCGAGGGCGAGCGGCCGGTCGCACGGCTGCACCCGCAGGTCGATGTCCGCGCGGCGGGCGATTTGCTGATGCGCGCGGGCTTCGCGCTGCCGGTTGCCGATGGCGAGCCGCTGACGGTGCGCTATCGCAACCTCTTCGCGCTGCTCGGCGATCTGCGCGGGATGGCGGCGGCGAACATCATGCCCGACCGCTCCTTCCTGCGGCGCGATACGCTTGCGCGCGCGGCCGAAGCTTTTGCCGCGCGCGCCGACCCCGATAGCCGCACGCCCGAACGCTTCGAGCTGATCTATCTCACCGGCTGGGCGCCCGACCCTTCGCAGCCGAAGCCTGCCCGCCGCGGCAGCGCGCAGGCCTCGCTGGCTGCGGCGCTACGCTCGCCGGGCTAGAGGAGCGCTTCAATCAGGCCGATCAGCGAGCGGTCGGCAGGCGGCATCGGCAGCGCATACATCTCGACCGGCCGCACCCAGCGCAAAGCGGCAGCCTCGATTGCGCGCGGGACGCCGAGCCACTTGCGGCATACATAGAGCAGCAGCAGCAGATGCCGATCGCCTGCCGCCGCGCTTGCAAAAGTAGCTGGCGCCAGACAAGCGGCATTGACGTCGATCGCGAGCTCCTCTGCCAGCTCGCGGATCAATGCCGCCTCGGGCAGCTCACCGGCATCGATCTTGCCGCCGGGAAACTCCCACAGACCCGCATGCGCCTTGCCTTCGGGCCGCTGGGCCAGCAGCACCCGCCCGTCGGGATCGACGAGCGCCACCGCGACCACCGGCAGGATGGGAAATGGCAAGATTTCGGGCGCCGACTTCGCCATTCGTTAACGCTCCTTCGGCTAAGCATAGGGTGGCGCGACGAGCGTAACGACAAGGGGTGGCTGATGGGCAAGCAATTTCGCCAGCTATTTGCCGACCGCAGGGGCGGAACCGCGATCGAATATGGGCTGATCGCCGCGCTCGTCGTGATTGCGATGATCGCCAGCCTCGGCTCGCTTGCCAATCAGACCGTCGGCATGTGGGGCAATGTCAACAACAAGGTGACGTCAGCCAACGGCGGCTGAAGTTTCTGAGCAAAACAGCCGAGTCGCTTAAACCTTTGTTAGGCTCCCTCCCGTACATGTCTCCAAGCTGAACCGGTTGGCCGGTCAGCCGGGTAACTGAAGCCACGAAATTTGGAGACCGGAAAATGCAGACCATCCGCAAGTTCATCAAGAACAACAAGGGCGCGACCGCCATCGAATACGGCCTGATCGCTGCTCTGATCGCCGTTGCCGCCATCGCCGCGATGTCGGGCCTGGGCAACCAGCTGAAGACCACGTTCACCAACGTGACGTCGAACATGAAGGCTTCGTAAGCTTCTCCCAAGCTTAAGCGTAGCGAAGGAGGGCAGCAGGCTTCGGTCTGCTGCCCTTTTTGCGTCCGCTGCGCGCAGACGGGCTAGAGCCTGCCGATTGCGAGAAATTTGGCGCGACGCGCGCGGATCAATGCCTGCGGTTCTTGCCGCGTCAATGGATCGAGCGCGGCAGCGATCGCATTGCCCAAAGTCTTGATGGCCAGCGCCGGGTCGCGCTGGGCGCCGCCCACCGGCTCGGGCACGATCGTGTCGATCACCTTGAGCGCGGCGAGGTCCTGCGCGGTCATCTTCATCGCTTCAGCGGCTTCGGCCGCCTTTTCGGCAGTGCGCCACAGGATCGAGGCGCAACCCTCAGGCGAGATCACCGAGAACACCGCGTGCTCGAACATCAGCACGCGGTCGGCTGCGGCGAGCGCGACTGCGCCCCCCGAGCCACCCTCCCCCACGATCGCCGCGACGATCGGGACGCCGAGCGCAAGGCATTGTTCGGTCGATCGCGCGATCGCTTCGGCCTGACCCCGCTCTTCGGCTTGGATGCCAGGGAATGCGCCGGAGGTATCGACCAGCGTCAACACCGGCAGACCAAACCGCTCGGCCAGCTGCATCAGCCGGATCGCCTTGCGATAGCCCTCGGGCTTGCCCATGCCGAAATTGTGGCGGATGCGGCTGGCCGTGTCGTTGCCCTTTTCATGGCCGATCACGACCACACGCCGGCCACGGAATCGCGCGAGCCCGCCCATGATCGCTTGATCGTCGCCGAACGCGCGGTCGCCCGCGAGCGGCATGAAATCGTCGAACAGGCCGGCGATATAGTGTTTGAAATGCGGACGGTCGCTGTGCCGTGCGACCTGGGTCTTCTGCCAGGGCGTCAAATGGGCATAGGTCTCTCGCAGCAGCCGCTCGCTTTTCTGCTGCAGCCGTGCGACTTCGGGCGTGATGTCGATTGCCCCCGCCGTCGCCGACGCGGTCGCGCGCAGTTCGGCAATCCGGGCTTCGAGCTCGGCAATCGGCTTTTCGAAATCGAGAAAACTGGCCATCAGGCGCGCTCGGTTAGGCGTCGGGCGGCCCCGCGTCAACGGATTGCGCGATCGCCGAGCGGGTGACGGCTGTTGACGAGATCGACGAGGCGGCGACTGTCGACATGAGTATAGATTTCGGTGGTCGCGATATCGGCATGGCCCAGCATCAGTTGCAGCGCGCGCAGATCGGCGCCGCCTTCGAGCAGATGCGTGGCAAAGGCGTGGCGCAGCACATGCGGACTGACGCGCTCGGGCGGCACGTCGGCCTCGGCGGCAAGCTCCTTCAGCAATTGATAAAGGCGGATGCGGCTGAGATGTCGGGCGCCGCTGGGGAACAGCCAGGCCGAGCGCGGCGGCAGCGTTGCACGCCACGCCGCCACCGCCGCGCGCGCACGATCGGAAATCGGCACCAGCCGCTCGCGTCCGCCCTTGCCCTTCAGGATCAGATAGGGGCGGTCGGGCGCAACCGCGGCGAAGGGCAGCGTGACCAGCTCGCTCGCGCGCAGGCCCGAGCCGTAGAGCAGCTCGACCAGCGCCGCCAGCCGCAGGTCGCGCGGATCGGGCGGCACGCGCTCGAGCCGCTTGGCGATTGCTGCAAACAGCCGGTCGACCGCGCCATGATCGAGCGATTTGGGCAGCCCACGCGCGGTACCTGGCCGGGGCAACGCCGCGCCGGGATCATCACTGCGTAACTCCTCCTCGACCAGAAACGCGAAAAAGCGCCGCAGCGCCGCCGATTTGCGGGCAATGCTCGCGCGCGACAAGCCGCTCCAACCCTCGCCGAGCCGGGCCAGCGCAGCCGCATCGGCCTCTGCCAACTTGCCCGCCAGCGCTTCGGACGCCAGCCGCAGGTCGCTTTCATAAGCGGCGAGCGTATTGCGCGCCGCGCCCGCCTGCGCCGCCATCATTTCAAGAAAACGGCCGATCAGCGCCCGGTCTTCGCCCGCGCCGTTGAGCGCATGTTCGGTCAAAGCCGGGTGAGCGCCTCGACCGCGATCATGCGCGCTTCGGCGTCGAGACCGACCCGGTGCATCGCCGCGATCATGCGGTAGAAGGCATCGGGCGAGACCCCGTGCCAATTGGCGGTCTGCATGCCAACCGCCGCCAGCAGAACGACGGTCGCCGGTTCGCCGCGCGCCGCCGCCCGGTCGATCGCGCGCGTCCAGCTGTTGTCGCGGACCAGATCGACGCCGAGATCGCTCGCAAGCGTCGCCATCGCCGACGAATCGACACGACCGAGCCCGGCCAGCGCCGCGAAGAACATCTGCCGCTTGCGTTCGGTATCGCCGCGCGCGCCGCCGCCGTAGCGCCGCACTTCGCCACGCGACAGGGTGCCGCCGAAGCGTTCGGCGAGCGTCAGCATCGCCCAGCCGTCGCTGCCGGCGCTGACAACGCCGCGCCAGCGCGCCGCCCGACCCTCGACTCCGGCCGACAGCATCGACGCGACCAGCCGGTCGGCCTCGGCATCGGCGGCGGGCGGCAGCAACGCTGCGGCCTGTGAGGTAAGTACCAGCCGGGCATAGCGCCCGCGCGCACCCTGCGGTTCGTCCCATAGCCGCACCATCGCTGCAATCCGCTGCGCGCGGTCGGCCTCGGCATAGGCACTGCGCAGGTCGCGCGCGACCGCGACTTCGGCCGAGCTGCCCTCGTCCGCTTCGTCGAGCTCGCCGAACAGGTCGATCAGGGCTGTGCTCGACAGCACGCCCTGCGCCGCTGCCAGCTCACCGGGCGCGACGCGCGTTCGGGCCGCGAGCATCGGCGCCTGCGCCCGCCAATATTGCACGCGCGTGTTGACGGTCGCGAACAGGGGTTCGGGGATTTCGGTGCCACTTGCGGTCGCTAGCCCATAGCGCCAGGCGGTCAGTTGCGACACCGGTTCCCATTCGATGGTGACGGCGCGTCGCTTGGTACCGGCACCGACGACCTTGTCGGCGAGCAGCAAATCAATGCCGCGCGCGACGCCCTGCCGGCGGGCGGCGTCGATCTGGCGCCCGCCCTGTCCGGCAATGCCCGACAGCGCGCCACAGATCGCTTCCATCAGCACCCAGGCGCGATCGTGCGGCCCGGCCAGCGCACCGTCCACGACCGGACAGACCAGCCCCGGATCGCCCGTCGCGAGCGCCGCCTGCATCGCCGCCTCGCGCAGCTTCGGTGTGAAGTTGTCGGTATCGACTGACTGCACGACCGCACGCGCGACCTGCGCTTCGCCCATGCGGATGAGCAGCCACGCACGCTCGGCCGCGAAATCGGCGCCGTTGACGCCAGCGGGCGTGTCAAGCCGTGAGGCCAGCATCCGCCGCAGCGCGATCGACATCCACCGTGACGGCAGCGGCGCGTCGAGCCGTCCCATCAGGATTTCGAGATAGCGTCCCGGCGCCGCACCGAAGCCATTCGCGGGCAATCCGCCCTCGTCGGCACCGATGATCCCGACCCGCGCCAGCGATCGGCGCGCATAGCTCGGCAGTTCGTAAGCGGCGAGCGCCGCCGGATCGACGGGCGGCGGCGTGCCGGCGGTTTCATCGGCAAGGCTGTTGCCGGTCAGTCCGTCATCGATCGAAGGATCGGGCGGCGGCAGCAGTGGCGCGGGCGCCGGCGTGGACGGATTGGGCTGGGCGCGTGGCGGCGGACGGTCAGCGGGCGGCGGCGTAGTTTCGTTGAAGCCCGGCGGCAGAATCGATTCAGGACGATCCTGCGCGATCGCCGCCCCCGCGACCAGCGCGAGCACGGCACCGCCGATCGCTGCCCTATTGCTGGAGCGACGCAAGCGGCACGACCTTTTCGACGCGCGTCTGCGGCCGTTCGCTGTTGCGGCTGGCGAGCGCGGCCAGCCCCCCGCCGATCACGAGAATCACAATGACGAAGGCGATAAGCAGCCGGGACATGAACCGATACCTGACAGACGATGTGCGCTGGCCTTTTGCCGAGCGACGGCGACGCTGTATAGCCCCCGCCATGGTGCTGGACGCAGGTGACGGGCAAAAACGCTGGCAAGGCAAGCCGATCGTGCTGATCGGGCTGATGGGCGCGGGCAAATCGACCGTCGGCCGCAGGCTTGCCCAGCGCCTGCGGCTGCCTTTCGTCGATGCCGATGTCGAGATCGAGGCGGCCGCCGGCATGACCATCACCGAAATCTTCGACCGATTCGGCGAGGGCTATTTCCGCGACGGCGAGCGGCGCGTGATCGCGCGCCTGATCGACGGCACGCCCAAGGTGATCGCCACCGGCGGCGGCGCCTTCATCAATCAGGAAACGCGCGCGCTGATCCTGTCGGAAGCAATCGCGGTCTGGCTCGATGCCGATCCCGATGTGCTCGCCGAGCGCGTCAAGCGCCGCGACACGCGGCCGCTGCTGCGCGGGCGCGACCCCGCCAAGGTGTTGCAGGAGCTCGCTGCGGTGCGAAACCCCATTTATGCGATGGCGCCGGTGCGCGTTTCGAGCCATCACGCGCCGCACGATGCGACGGTGCGGGCTATCCTGGCCGCGATCGGCCCATGAGCGAGAAGTGATGAGCGAAATCTGGGTCGAACTCGATGCGCGCCGCTACCCTGTGCTGATCGAAGCCGGATTGCTGGCGCGGGCGACCGTTCGGCTTGCCCCGCTGGCGCCGCGGGGGCGGCCAATGGTGATCGTCGCCGATGCGCAGGTCGCTACGCACCTCGCGACGCTGCGTGCCGGACTTGCCGAAGCCGGCATCGCCAGCGAGCCGATCGTGCTGCCCTCGGGCGAAGGCACCAAAAGCTGGGCGATGCTCGAGGAACTGTGCGAAGGCCTGCTCCAGCTAGGCGTCGAGCGCGGCGATCATGTCGTTGCCCTGGGCGGCGGCGTGACTGGCGATCTGGTCGGCTTTGCCTGCGCGATTCTTAAGCGCGGCTGCGGCTTCGTGCAGGTTCCGACCACGCTGCTGGCACAGGTCGATTCGTCGGTCGGCGGCAAGACCGCGATCAACGCGCGTGCCGGCAAGAATCTGATCGGCGCGTTCCACCAACCGGCGCTGGTGTTGATCGACCCGCTGACGCTCGACACGCTGCCGCCGCGCGAGCTGCGCGCTGGCTATGCCGAAGTCGTCAAATATGGTCTGATCGACGATGAGGGGTTCTTTGGCTGGTGCGAGGCGCATGGCGCGTCCCTGCTGGCGGGCGATGCCGCCGCGCGCGCATCGGCGATCGAGCATGCCGTCGCCGCCAAGGCGCGGATCGTCGCCGCCGACGAGCAAGAACGGACCGGTACCCGCGCGCTGCTGAACCTCGGCCACACCTTTGGCCATGCGCTGGAGGCGGAGGCCGGCTTCTCCAGCCGCCTGCTCCACGGCGAAGCCGTGGCGGCGGGCATGGCGCTGGCCTTTGCCTATTCGGCGCGGCGCGGGCTGTGCAGCGTGGCGGACGCCGAGCGGGTGGCAGCGCATCTGCGCAGCGTCGGCTTACCCGACGGACTGGCGGGCGCCGGGATCGCCGCATCGGGCGCGACGCTGGTCGCGCACATGCGTCACGACAAGAAGATGGAGGGCGGCACCCTGCCCTTCCTGCTCGCGCGGGGGATCGGCGAGACCTTCCTCGACCGGTCGGTCGATCTCGCCGACGTTGCCGCCTTCCTGGATGATCAGCCGCGCGGCTGATCGGCCCGCGCCTGCAGCGCATCGATCTTTGCATGCAGCGCTTCGATGAGCGCTTCGGTGCGGATGTTGGTCTCATAATCGAGCCGCACTTCGAGCCGATCCTTCGCTGCCTGCCGGTTCTGGCTCATCATGATGATCGGCGCCTGCAAAGCGGCGAGCATCGACAGCATCAGGTTGAGGAAGATGAACGGGAACGGATCGAACGCGCGCACGCCGAGCTGGCCGGAGTTCACCGCTGCCCACGCCATCAGGAACAGCGCAAAGCCGATGATGAAACGCCACGAGCCGCCGATCGCCGCGACGCGATCGGCGAGCCGATCGCCGAAGCCGAGATGTTCGTCGAAAACGAGATTGGGATCGCGCGCTGCGGCGGGCCCGCGGCGCAGGTCGATGATGTAACGCAGTGCATTCATGGCTCACCTCTTGCGCAACCGGCCTGCCGGGCCGATCACGGGCGAGCTGCAAAGATCAGCGGCGCGTGTGCTTTCCGGCGGGCGCGGTTGCCCCTATTCGATCGTTGCTGGACATAATCCCTCTCAGGGGTTCGGATGCGGTCGGGCTGCTGCCCTGACCGGGTGCGCAGATGGTGTGGATGAAGGCGGAATGCAAATGAAGGTTTGGCAATTTTCGGCGCGGCGCGGCTGATGCCCAACGGCACTGCGAAGCGCGACTTGCCGACAAAGACCTGTCCGGTCTGCGGGCGACCGTTCAGCTGGCGCAAGAAATGGGCGCGCGACTGGGAGAATGTGGTCTATTGCTCAGACAAGTGCCGCGGCGTCGGTCGCTGACGGCGCGCGCCAACCCATGCGAGCCACAGCCAGCTCGCGATCAGCATCAAGCCGCCGAGCGGCGTGATTGCGCCGAGCCACTTTGGTAACCCCAGTGCCATCAAGTAGAGCGTGCCCGCGAACAGCGCCCCGCCCGCGACGAAGCACCAACCGGCGCCGCGCGCGCCGATCTGTGCCGCGACCAACGCCGCAACCGCATGGACGAGCTGATACTGCCCGCCGGTTTTCAGCCATTCGGCGGCCTGGCCGCTCGCGCCGTGGGCGCCGAAAGCACCCGCACCCACCGCGAGAGCGCCCGACAAAGCCGCCGCTACCACCAACCGATTCATCCGGGCTCGCTTTCCTGGGCGACTGCCTGCGCCATTGATCGGTGCGTGAACATCTGGTCGGCCTGCGCATGCAGATCGCCCTCATCGGCCTGTGCGCGCAGACGCGCTGAGTCGCGGCGGCGATATTCATCTTCGGTGCGCGCGATCATCTCGCTATCGACACCCAGGTTCGCCATCGCTTCGCGCGCCATCACGATGGCTGATTCGAAGACCTCGCGCACGGTGCCCGCCACGGGCGCGCCGTCCATCTTGATCAAGCTGCGGCGGTCGAACGCGCGCGCGAACAGCGCCGCGTCGGGAAAGGCGGTGTGCACCGCTTCCAGGAATTCGCGATCGATCTGGTCGCCGTCGGTGCAAAAGGCGATCAGCTGCGCGTCGGCGGCGCCTGCCTGCCGCAGCAGATCCATCCGCGTGCCGTCGCCGTAATAGACCTTCATGCCGAAGCTGTCGGCGACTTCGATCATCTCGATGTCGCGATCGATCAGCGTCACCTTGATCTGCTGCGCGCTCAGCATCTGCGCAACCGTCTGGCCGAAACGGCCATAGCCGATCACGATCGCGCTCGCGCCGTCAGCGCGCGGTTCCTCCATGCCCTCGGCGGTCCGTTCGGGCGCGGTGCGAAAGCGTTTGGTGAACGCCATCAGGAACGGCGTGGTCGCCATCGACAGCGTGACGATCGCACCGAACAGGCTGGCCGCCTCTGGCGCGATCAGCAGCGCCCCTTGCGCCTGCGCGAACAGCACGAAACCGAATTCGCCGCCCTGGCTCAACAGCAGCCCAAGGCTGAGCGCCTGACGCCAGCCCATGCGGAAAGCCATGCCGAGCGCGGTCACGATGACCGTCTTGGTGGCGATCAGCAGCGCGGCCATCCCGATCACGAACACCGGCCGCGCGGCGATCGCGTGGAGATCGAGCAGCATGCCGACGCTCAGAAAGAACAGCCCGAGCAGGATCGAGCGGAACGGATCGACATCGGCTTCGAGTTCGTGCCGGTATGGGCTGTCGGCGAGCATGACCCCGGCGATGAAGGCGCCCAGCGCCGTCGACAGACCGAGCGCTTCCATGATCGCGGCCGCCGCGATCACCGTGAACAGCGCGGCGAAGATGAACATCTCGCGCTCGCCCAGATTGCCGATCAGCCGGAACATCGGTCGCAGCACGAAGCGCCCGGCGGCGACCAGTCCGGCGACGGCCAGCACGGTGTAGATCGCCAGCAACCAGCCCGGCGTTGCTCCCGGCGGCGCGGGCGCGCGCGACAGCGCGGCGATGATCGTGATCAGCGGGACGATCGACAGATCCTGAAACAGCAGAATCGAAAAGGCGCGCTCGCCGAAGGGGGTGCGCAACCGCCCCGCCGATTGCAGCATCGGCAGCACCTGCGCGGTCGATGACAGCGCCAGCGGCAGTGCCACCGCCAGCGCCGCGCTAGCCGTGAAGCTCGCCGCCCCCCAGATCACCCCGGTTAGCGCCACGGCGCATAGCCCGACCTGTAGCAGGCCGAGCCCGAAGATATCCTGCCGCATCCGCCACAGCCGCGACGGACTGAGTTCGAGCCCGACGAGGAACAGCAGCAGGGTGATCCCCAATTCGGCAACGCCGCGCTTCTGTTCGACGTCGCCAACGAGCGCCAGCCCCTGCGGTCCGACGACCGCGCCGGCGACCAGAAAGGCGAGCGTTGCCCCCAGGCCGAGACGACGGAACAGCAGGACGAACACCAGCGCGAAGCCGAGCAGCACGACACCGTCGCGAAGCGCGCTTTCGCTCATGCGGCTGCCTGGCTGGTTTCGGCGGCGACGGCGGCCGCTTCGGCAACGGCTTCGAAGGCGAGCCGGATCGACGCGTGGCGCGCGCTGTGCGGCAAGGCGGGCGCGAAGATGTCGAGTCCCGGCCAGTCGGGCATGGCGCCGTCGCCCGCAAGCCAGGCGGTCAGCGCGTCGCGCGCGGCGGCAAGGTCCGCCACCGATTTGCCGACCACGTCCGCCGCCATCAGCGTCGCGCTCGCCTGCCCGAGCGCGCAGGCCCGCACCAGCATCCCGATCGCCGCCACCCGCCCTTCGCCGTCGACATCGACGTCGACCGTCACCCGGCTGCCGCAGATCGGCGACCTTTTCTCGACACTGGCCATCGGTGCGGCGAGCCGGGTCGCGGGCGTAGTCGCGGCGAGGCGCAGGATCTGCTGGTTGTAAAGCGGCGCGTTCACTCGCTCGGTTCGCTTTCATTGTCGGCCGGAGCCATGTCGTTGCCGAACATCGCCTTGCCCTGCCGCCGGCGATCGACGAAATCGGCAATACCGGCGCTCGTAACCTTCAGCAGCGGATAGGTCCGCGATTTGGTGATCCACTCGGGCCGCTGCGACGCGCCACCATATGTGGTGTCGATGACGAGAACGATCAACAGGAAGATCAGGCTCGCGAACACCAACCCCTTCAGCCCGCCGAATCCGAACCCCAGCGCGCGATCGACCGGGCCGAGGATCGACGTGCGGGTACGCTTGCCGATCGCGCCCGCGACCCAGCGCCCGCCGAGATAGGTCACCCCCGCGATCAGTACGAACGCCAGCACCGTCGCGCCGCCATAGGTCGCGATCTTGTCGGCCAGCAGGTTGGTGAGCGGCACTTGCAGCACGCGCAGCGCGAAGACGATGAAAACCCACGCAACCAGCGACAGCACTTCGGTGACGAAGCCCTTGATCGCGCCCTGCACGGCGCCGCCGAGCACAAGCACCAGCACGATGATATCGAGTGCGGTCAGTCCCATGAAATCCGTCGTCCTTGCGCGCCAGCGTCTGCCGACCGCTAGCCACGGCCAAGCATATGGTCAACGAAGCTGGCGAGCGACTTGAACCCCGCAAGCTTTAGCGCGGACTTCTCGGATGCCGATGCGGCCGGCAGCAGTGCGCGTTCGAAGCCGAGCTTGCCGGCTTCCTTCAGCCGCAGCGCGGCATGGGCGACCGGGCGGATCTCGCCCGACAGCGCGACCTCGCCAAACGCGACCGCGCCGACAGGCACCGGGCGCTCGCTGAGCGCTGAAATGAGCGCGGCCGCCACCGCGAGATCGGCGGCGGGGTCCTGCACGCGGTAGCCGCCGGCGATGTTGAGATAGACTTCGGACGACGAGAAGCTAAGCCCGCAGCGCGCCTCGAGCACCGCGAGGATCATCGCCAGCCGCCCCGAATCCCAGCCGACGACGGCGCGGCGCGGCGTCGCCCCGCTCGCCAGCCGCACTACCAATGCCTGGATTTCGACGAGCACCGGCCGCGTCCCTTCGAGTGCGGGGAATACCGTCGTCCCGCTTACGCCCTCATCCCGCTGGGTCAGGAAAAGCGCGGATGGATTGGCGACTTCGCTCAGGCCCGCCTCGACCATCGCGAACACGCCGATTTCGTCGGTGCCGCCGAAGCGGTTCTTGATGGCGCGCAGGATGCGGTACTGGTGGCTGCGCTCGCCTTCGAAACTGAGCACGGTATCGACCATGTGTTCGAGCACGCGCGGGCCGGCGATGCTGCCGTCCTTGGTGACGTGGCCCACCAGCACCACGGCGGTGCCGCGTTCCTTGGCGAAGCGGATCAGCTCCTGCGCCGATGCACGCACCTGGCTGACGGTGCCCGGCGCGCCCTCGATCAGGTCCGAATGCATCGTCTGGATCGAATCGATCACCAGCAGGCGCGGCGGCGTCCCGGCGCCAAGGGTCGTCAGGATGTCGCGCGTCGAGGTGGCGGCGGCGAGCATCACGGGCGCCGCGCCCAGCCCCAGCCGCCGCGCGCGCAACCGCACCTGATCGGCGGCTTCCTCGCCCGAGACATAGGCGACGCTGTGCCCGGCGAGCGCGAGCCGTGCCGCCGCCTGAAGCAGCAGCGTTGATTTGCCGATCCCGGGATCACCGCCGATCAGCGTCGCCGATCCTTCCACGAAGCCGCCGCCGAGCGCACGGTCGAGCTCGGCGATGCCGGTCGGCAACCGCGCGGGCAATGCAATCTCGCTGTCGAGCCCGACCAGTTGCAGCGTCCGCCCGCCGCCTTGCAGGTTGTGCTTGGCCTGAAACGGCGTCAACGGGCCGGATGCTTCCTCGACCAGCGTGTTCCACGCGCTGCAATCGACGCACTGCCCCGCCCAGCGATGCGACACCGAACCGCAGGACTGGCAGACATAGCGTTTCTGGGGTTTGGCCATCGACCCATCGCTAGTCGAAATAGAACGAAAAGGGAATATCAGTCGCGCTCGACTTCCGACGCGAGTTTGAGCACGCGGGCGCCGTCACCTTGCTCGATCAAAAGCGCGGGATCATCGGCGCGACCGTTCCGGACAATGCGGCTGCCTTTCAGCGTGCGCTGGACGCGGCGCTCGAACCGTTCAACGACCTTGCCGTACGCCGTGGCCGCGCCCCATGACCAACTAACTTTTGCGCCGACCCGATACCTTGCCATCATCGCTGAACGGCGATCAGCACCGGCAGTTCCCTCACCCCCGAGCCGGAATCGTCAACCCGCGCTGCACCGCTGGCCGTTCCAGTCCGCGCGCGAGCCAGGCCTTCACATTGGCGAAATCGTCGAAGCCGACGAGCGGGCCATTGCCGTAGAAATTGACCAGCCCATTGACCCAGCCGAGCATCGAGATGTCGGCGATCGAATAATCGCCCATGAACCAGTCGCGCCCTGCGAGCGCCGTGTCCATCACGCCGAGCAGCCGCTTGGTCTCGTCGAGATAGCGGTCGCGCGGGCGCTTGTCCTCGTAATCCTTGCCGGCGAATTTGGTGAAGAAGCCGAGCTGGCCGAACATCGGCCCCACCCCGCCCATCTGGAACATCACCCACTGGATCGTCTGCCAGCGCTCGCGCGTGCCTGCCGGCATGAACAGGCCGGTCTTGTCGGCGAGATAGAGCAGGATCGCGCCGCTTTCGAACAGCGCGAGCGGGGCGCCGTCGGGGCCCGCGGGATCGAGGATCGCCGGTATCTTGCCATTCGGGTTGAGCGACAGGAATTCGAGCGATTTCTGGTCATTCTTGGCAAAATCGACGAGATGGACCTCATAAGGCAGCCCTGTTTCTTCGAGCATGATCGACACCTTGACGCCATTGGGTGTCGGCACGCCGTAATATTGCAGCCGGTCGGGATGATTGGCGGGCCAGCGCGTGGTGACCGGGAAGGCGGCGGGATCGATCATGCGGGCGAACTCCTGAAACGGCGGGTTGCCGTCAGATAGGGATTGCCGACGCGCGCCGCCACGGCTCGCAGTGACACAATATCGGCGTCTTCGCTCCTTTGACGTGGCACAATTCCCTTTTGCCAATGTCGCAGCTATGGCGCGGGGCGATGATGACTTCCGAACTCCGCGTCGCGCTGTTCAGCGGCAATTACAATTATGTGCGCGACGGACCGACCCAGGCTCTCAATCGCCTGGTCGGCTATCTGCTGACGCAGGGCGCCGCCGTCCGCGTTTATGCCCCGACGGTCGACAAGCCGGCGTTCGAGCCGACCGGCGATCTGGTGAGCGCGCCGTCGTTCGCGATCCCGGGGCGTAGCGAATATCGTGTCGCAATTGGCCTGCCCCGGCGGCTGCGGCTCGATCTCGACGCGTTCAAGCCCAATCTGGTGCATGTGTCGGCGCCCGACATCCTGGGCCACCGCGCGGTCAGCTGGGCGCGGCGGCGCGGCATTCCGGTGGTCGCATCGGTGCACACGCGGTTCGAGACCTATCTGCGCTATTATGGCGGCGGCTTTCTGGAGCCGGCAGCGGTCGCGCTGCTGCGGCGTTTCTACCGCCGCTGCGACGCCATCCTGCCACCGTCGCAGTCGATGGTCGATCTGCTTCGCCAGCAGCGCATGAACGACGACATCGGCATCTGGTCCCGCGGCGTCGACCGCACCATCTTCACGCCGTCTGCCCGCAGCCTCGCGTGGCGGCGCGAGCTCGGCATCGCCGATCAGGAGTTCGTGATCGGCTTTCTCGGCCGGCTGGTGCTCGAAAAGGGGCTGGACGTGTTCGCGGCCGTGATCGGCGAGCTGATGCAGCGCGGCGTGCCGCACCGCGTGATGGTGGTCGGCGAAGGCCCCGCGCGGGAGTGGTTCGCGAGTCAGGTACCGACCGCCGTGTTCGCAGGGTTCCAGGAAGGCAAGGATCTGGGCCGCGCGGTCGCTTCGATGGACGTGCTGTTCAACCCAAGCGTCACCGAAACCTTCGGCAATGTGACGCTGGAGGCTATGGCCTGCGCGGTGCCGGTGGTGGCCGCGATCGCAACCGGGGCAACCAGCCTGATCGAGGACCGGGTCAACGGGCGGCTGGTCGATCCGGCGGACATCGGGGGCTATGCCGATGCGCTCCAGGCCTATGCTGAGGATCGCGACCTCGCCGACACCGACGGGCTGGCGGGCGAGGCCAAGGCGGGCGCCTATGGCTGGGACGCGATCAACCAGAAGGTGATCGACAAATATCTGGCCGTGCTGGCCAGGCGGGGACGCTAGGCCAGCCGCGCCCGGTCAGCTGGGGCCAATCAGCACCGTTGCTCATCGTCGGGGCTGCAAAGTTGCGGCCAAGCGCTATGTTGCCGACGATGGACGATCTTTTCGCCCCTGCCGATCCCCCCGCCCCGACAGCACCCGGCGCCGGTGCGCCGCTGGCGGAGCGGCTGCGACCCCGCTCGCTCGGCGAAGTCGTCGGCCAGGCGCATCTGACTGGTCGCGACGGCGCAATCGGACGGATGGTCGCGGCAGGTCGCCTCACGTCGATGATCCTGTGGGGACCGCCGGGGACGGGCAAGACGACGATCGCGCGGCTGCTCGCCGATGCGGTCGGGTTGCGGTTCGCGGCGATATCGGCCGTGTTCTCCGGGGTTGCCGACCTGAAGAAGGCGTTCGCCGAGGCGCGTGACCATGCCCGGGCAGGCAAGCGTACCTTGCTGTTCGTGGACGAGCTTCACCGCTTCAATCGCGCGCAGCAGGACGGGTTCCTGCCTTATGTCGAGGACGGCACGGTCACGCTGGTCGGCGCGACCACCGAGAATCCGTCGTTCGAGCTCAACGCGGCACTGCTAAGCCGCGCGCAGGTGCTGATTCTCCACCGGCTCGACGCGGCCGCGCTCGGCGAACTGCTCGACCGCGCCGAAGGGGTCGAGGGGCGCCCCCTGCCGGTCACCCCCGACGCCCGCGCCGCGCTGGTGGCGAGCGCCGATGGCGACGGTCGCTTCCTGCTCAATCAGGCCGAGACCCTGTGGTCGGTCGACTTGTCCGAACCGCTTGATCCCGCCGCGCTCGGCGCTTTTCTGCAGCGCCGCGTGGCGGTGTACGACAAGGACCGCGAGGGGCATTACAACCTCATTTCCGCCCTGCACAAGTCGTTGCGCGGGAGCGATCCGCAGGCGGCGCTCTATTATCTCGCTCGCATGCTCACGGCAGGCGAAGAACCGCTTTACGTGCTGCGGCGGCTGACACGCTTTGCCAGCGAGGATGTTGGGCTTGCCGACCCGCAGGCGCTGGTGCAGTGCCTTGCTGCCAAGGATGCCTATGACTTCCTCGGCTCGCCCGAAGGCGAACTGGCGCTCGTGCAGGCGTGCCTGTATCTGGCGACCGCGCCAAAATCCAATGCCGCATACAAAGCCCAGAAAGCCGCGTGGAAAACCGCGCGCGAGACCGGATCGCTGATGCCGCCCGCGCATATCCTGAACGCGCCGACCAGGCTGATGAAGGACATCGGCTATGGCAAAGGCTATGCCTATGATCATGATACCGACACCGGCTTTTCGGGGAGCGATTACTGGCCCGAAGGCATGGCACGACAGGATTTCTACCAGCCGACCGAGCGCGGGCATGAAAAGCGCATCGCCGAGCGGCTGGCTTATTGGGAGGGATTGCGGGGTGCGAAACGCTAAACGACTGATTCTGGCCTGTGCGCTGATCGCGGCGCCGCTCGCGGCGCAGCAGGCGAAGGCGCCCGCGCCCTACACGCGGGCGATCGCCGCCGGGTACAAGGCCGCGATCACGTGCAGCGCGATGTTCATCGGCGGGCGGACGCAGGCACAGATCGCCAGGGACGAGTTGAGCGGCATCTATCCCGAATATGATGCGATCGTGCCGACGCTCGATGCGACGGTCGATGCGCGAACGGGAACCGTGACGGTCGCCTTCGATCCCGCACTGCCGCCGCGCCGCGCCGTCTTCCATCCGGGCACCGGCTGCACCAACGAGCCGATCGGCGCGGTCGCCCCGCCGGTCGCGACCAGCTATGCCAAGCTCGGTCCCGCACCCGCCGATCCGGCACCCTGGCCGCTGGGCGACTCGCTCCCGCGCATGGCCTATCCCCCCATCCCGGCCGTCGGCAAGGCGATGGCGGGCGGCTATGGCGGCAAGACGACGGGGGTCGTGGTGGTGCGCGGCAAGCGCCTGATCGCCGAAAGCTATGCTGATGGGTTCGGCCCGTTCACCGCGCAGCGCACCTGGTCGGTTGCCAAGAGCATCACCGGCACGCTGGTCGGCATCGCCGTGAAAGACAAACGGGTCAGCGTTGAGGCACAGGTGCGGATTCCCGAATGGGATGCCGAACCGTTCGGAAACGCGCGACGCCACATCACGCTCGATAATCTGCTGCGCATGGCGTCGGGGTTGCATAGCGACACGGCGGGCAACCGCACCGATGCCGTCTATTTCGGCGGCACGGCGGTGACAGAGGAGACGGTGCGCTGGCCGGTCGAAGCCAAGCCCGGGACGCGTTTCCGCTATGCCAACAACGACATCCTGCTGGCGATGCGCGCGCTGCGGGCGGCGCTGGGCGAAGAGCGCTACCGCGACTTTCCGGCGCGCGCGCTGTTCGACCGGATCGGCATGAAGCACACGGTTGCCGAAACCGACTGGCAGGGCAATTACATCCTGTCGAGCCAAGTGTGGACAACCGCGCGCGATCTGGCGCGGTTCGGGCTGCTTTATCTGAACGACGGCGTCTGGAACGGCGAGCACATCCTGCCCGAAGGCTGGCGGACCTATGTCACCACGCCGAGCGGCCCGCAGCCGCCGAGCGGATTCGGCTATGGGGCAACGTTCTGGCTGATGAACAAGGTACCGGGTGTGCCCGCCGACACCTTCTCTGCCAATGGCAACCGCGGCCAATATGTCGTGATCGTTCCGAGCCGCGACCTGGTGATCGTCCGCCGCGGCGAGGACCCGGCCGCGAACGGCTTCGATATCGGCAAGTTCACTGCCGACGTGCTGGCCGAAGTAAAATGAACGATTGGGATGGCGTCGTCGCCTGCGGGCTTGCCCTGCCGGATACCGTCGTTGCGAGCCATTATGGCGGCCCCGCCGTGAAGGTCGCCGCCAACGGCCGTGCCTTTTTGTCGCCGGGGCGCGAAGCCGACTCCTTTTGCCTTCACCTCGATCTCAACACGATCGAGATGCTCAAGGAGACCGATCCGGCGACGTTCTACAAGACTCCCCATTATGAAGGCTGGGGCGCTGTGCTGGTGCGATACGGCAGCGCCGACCCCGAGCGGGTCCACGCGATGATCGAGCTCGCGTATCGACAGGCGGCCGCCAAGCCAAAGGTAAAGCCGCGCAAAAAAGCATGAGCCGGTTTGAGCATTTCGTAGCGATCGACTGGTCGGGCGCGGTCGGCGCGCGCCTGCCCGGCATTGCCATCGGCCTTTGCCGTGCGGGCGATGCAGCGCCCGCGCTCGTCGCGCCGCCCGACCGCCACTGGTCGCGAGCGGCCGTGCTCGACTGGCTGACGACCGCACTCCCCGACAATGCGTTGGTCGGGTTCGATCTCGGCCCCGCCTTCCCGTTCGTCGATCGCGGCGCCTATTTTCCGGGCTGGGAGGCAAGCCCCGCCGACGCGCGGTCGCTCTGGGCGCTGGTCGAGCGGATCAGCGGCGACGAGCCGCATCTTGCCGCATCGCGCTTCGTCGATCACGCCGATGCGGCACGCCATTTCCGACGGCACGGCGGGCGCGAGGGGGCCGCTTTCGGCGGCGGTCGGGGGCGATTGCGCGTCACCGAAGTCGCGCAGCAGGCCCAAGGCCTCAATCCCTATTCCAACTTCAACCTCGTCGGCGCCGCTCAGGTCGGAAAGTCGAGCCTTACCGGCATGCGGCTGCTGCACCGGCTCGGTCAGCGGCTGCCGGTATGGCCCTTCGACCCGCTGCCCGCCACCGGATCGTTGGTGGTCGAAATCTATACCAGCCTTGCCGCCATCGCGGCGGGTCGTGCGCGCGGGCGCAGCAAGATGCGCAGCATCGACGCGCTGAACGCGGCGCTGGCCGCGCCCGCGATCGCAAGTGCCCCGATCGCCGGATGTGGTGCGATCGACGATCACGCGAGCGATGCATTGCTGACGGCGGCGTGGCTGCGGCGCCATGCCGATCTGGCTGCGCTCTGGACCCCGCCCGCGCTCACGCCAACGATTGCGCACACGGAGGGCTGGACCTTCGGCGTCTTCTGACGCATTTGGACGGCGTTCGCCCCTCGGGCCGACAGCGCCGGTTTAGCTCAGCTGGTAGAGCAGCGGTTTTGTAAACCGAAGGTCGCGGGTTCGATTCCTGCAACCGGCACCACCCTTCCCGCCACTTCCACGTCGCCGCACGAGCCGCTAGCATTGTCCGACCGGCGCACGAACCGGCGACGAGAGGGAGCGGGATGAACCGCGAAAAGGAACTGCGGCTCGCGCTCGTCTGCTATGGCGGCATCAGCCTGGCCGTCTACATGCACGGCATCACCAAGGAAATCTGGCGGTTGGCGCGGGCCAGCTGTGCGTTTCACGAAGGCCGCACCCCAGCGAGCGGGTCGCAGGGCGTATACCGCGCGCTGCTGCAGGAAATCGAGGACGAGCATCAGATCAAGCTGCGCGTGCTGGTCGATATCATCGCAGGCGCCTCGGCAGGCGGCATCAACGGTGTGTTCCTTGCCCAGGCAATCGCGACCGGCCAGTCGCTCGAGCCCCTGACCGAACTCTGGTTTGATTCGGCCGATATCGAGGAATTGCTCGATCCCGAGCAGGCGCCCGCGACCAGTTTTTCGAAAATCTGGGCGCTGCCGCTCGCCTGGATGGCGCAGCGACGCAGCGGCGATCCTGTCGACCGACTGGTCGAACCCGCCGCGCGCGATGAGGTTCGCGCGAAATTGTCGAAGTTCGTCCGCTCGCGTTGGTTCGAACCGCCCTTTGGCGGCAAGCGCTTCCTCAATCTGGTACTCGATGCGTTCGAAGCCATGGCGGTCGCGCCGCGCGGCCCGCGCCTGCTGCCCAAGGGGCAACCGCTCGATCTGTTCGTGACCGTCACCGATTTCACCGGCCACCCGGAGCGGTTGGCGCTGCATTCGCCGCGCGAAGTGATCGAGACCGAGCATCGACTGATCTTCCCGTTCAGCGATCACGGCGCCGATTGCGACACGCTGGCGCATGTCGGCGAGCTGGCTTTTGCGGCGCGCGCGACGTCGAGCTTTCCGGGCGCCTTCCCGCCCGTCACGGTCGGCGAGCTCGACACGGTGCTGGCCGAGCGCGGGATGGCCTGGCCCGAGCGCGAGGCGTTCCTGAAGAAGATGCTGCCGCGCCATCATGCCGTGGGCGCCGCCGACAAGGCCGTGCTGATCGACGGGTCAGTGCTGGTCAATGCGCCGTTCCGCCCGGCCATCGCCGCGCTGCGCGAGCGCCCGGCACGGCGGCAGGTCGATCGGCGATTCATCTACATCGACCCCTCCCCCAACGGGAAGATGGACATGGCACGTGCCGGCGTGCCGGGCTTCTTCCAGACGATCATCGGCGCGATTTCCGAACTGCCGCGCCAGCAGCCGATCCGCGACAATCTGGAGGACATTGCCGCGCGATCCGAGCGGATCGAGCGCATGGCCGAGATCATCGCGGGTATCCGTCCTGAAGTCGAGGCACAGGTCGAGGCCCTGTTCGGCTATACGCTGTTCCTCGACCATCCGACCGTCGCCCGCCTCGCCAGCTGGCGCAAGCGGGCGCAGGCGGCGGCAGCCAGCAAGGCGGGCTATGGCTATGCCGCGTACGGCCATTTGAAAATGGCAGGCGTGATCGAGAGCATCACGCAGATCCTCTACAATGTCGGCGGCGAACAGGGCCCGCGCCGCTGGGCACATATCCACGGCCTCGTCAGTGCCGCCGTGAAGGCCACCGGCAGCGGGATGGGCCCGACCTTCGCTGGCGGCACCAGCCCCGAGACGATCGCCTTCCTGCGCTCCTACGACATCGGCTTTCGCATCCGGCGGTTGCGGTTGATGGCGCGGCGGCTGACCGACATCGAAATCCAGTATGACGAGGCCGACATCGTCGCCTTGCGCGAGGCGATCTATGCCTCGCTCGCCCGTTATCTCGACGCCAGCCGGACCGACAGCCATCAGGCCCTGCGCCGCGACGTGCGCGCGCTGCGGGGCGATGCGAGCGCGCTCCTTGAAGCGCTCGGTGCATCGCTCGACCTGAAGACGCTCGATGACGAGACCGAAGTGCGGCTGGCGAGCGCACTTGCGGCTGTCGGCCGCGAGGTACGCCGACCAATGCTGCTCGCCTATCTCGGCTTTCCCTACTATGACGTCGCCACGCTGCCGCTGTTGCAGGGCGAGGGCCTCGACGAATTCGACGCGATCAAGGTCGATCGCATTGCCCCCGACGATGCCACCGCGATCCGCAGCGGCGGCGCCGAAGCGACCCTGAAGGGCATCCAGTTCGCCAGTTTCGGCGCGTTCTTCAGCCGCACCTATCGCGAGAACGACTATCTCTGGGGACGCCTGCACGGTGCCGACCGGCTGATCGACATCGTGGTCTCGACGCTGCCTGCGGGGATGCGGATGAAGCCGGGGCGCGTCGCGCAGATCAAGCGTGCGGCGTTCATTGCCGTGCTCGATGAGGAAGAGCCGCGGCTGACCATGATCGGATCGCTGATCGCATCGCTGCGCCGCGAAATCGGCTGAGGCTGGTCAAGTGCGCCAACGCGACTTAAACCACCGGCTGAGCGACCGCTGGAGCCTGTGCGCATGCAGTTCTTGAAAACATTGTTCTGGGCATTGCTGGCGGTGGTGGTCGTGGTGTTTGCGCTCGGCAACTGGACGAGCGTGCCAATCCATTTGTGGGCGGGGCTGATCGCCGAGATCAACCTGCCGTTGCTGCTGATCATGACTTTCCTGGCCGGGCTGTTCCCCACCCTGCTCTATCATCACGCGGTCAAATGGCGCCTGCGCCACCGGCTCGCCGCCGCCGAACGCGCCGTCGCCGATCTGCGCGGCATGGCGAGCGCCGCAGCCCCGCCGACGCCGATCGTGGTCGAGGACAGCACCGCTGCGGCCATGATCGCTAGCCCCGCACCGCCGAGCGACGCATGAGAACGCGCATCTTCGTCGCGCTCGATACGCCGTCGCTGCCACAGGCGCGCGCACTTGCGGCCAAGGTGCGCCACCACGTTGGCGGACTCAAGCTGGGACTCGAATTCTTCGCTGCCAATGGCCAGCCGGGCGTGCGCGAGATGGCCGAACTGGGTCTGCCGATCTTCCTCGACCTGAAGCTGCACGACATCCCGAACACCGTCGCCAAGGCGGTGCAGGCTCTGCGACCGGTCGAGCCCGCCATCCTGACCGTTCATGCATCGGGCGGGCGCGCGATGCTGGAGGACGCAAAGGCGGCCGCACCCGCCGGGACCAAGGTGGTCGCGGTGACGACGCTCACCAGCCTCGACGGTGACGATCTGCGGTCGGTCGGGATTCCCGGCGATCCCCGCGCGCAAGTGATGCGGCTGGCCGAACTCGCGATGGCCGCCGGGATCGATGGCGTCGTTTGTTCGGGCAAGGAAGTAGCCGCCGTCCGCGCCGCCTGGCCGAAGGGATTTTTCGTGGTGCCCGGCGTGCGCCCACCCGACGCGGCAGTCGGTGATCAGAAACGGGTGGTGACGCCGCGCGCCGCTATTGACGCGGGCGCATCGATCATCGTCGTCGGTCGGCCGATTACCCAGGCCGCAGACCCCGATCTGGCCGCGCGGGCGATCGAGGCGACGCTCTGACCGTTCGCCGTAGTCCGTTAAGCTTCGCTCAACGCACAGGCGTTATGATTGGGAAATCCCAAGCACCAAAGGGACCACCCAATCGATGTCCTCGGCTCTTTCTCCAACGCTGGCGACGCGTGCCCGTCGCGCCCTTGCCGGACGCTCGCCTGCGCAACTCGTTGCCGCTGTCTGGAAAACCGCCGCGCAGCAACTGCGCCGCATGACCCCCGCCGCGCGCGCAGCGGCGCGCGCCGACGCGGCGTTCGATCAGCAGTGGGGCACCGATACCAGCCGCGAAGTGACGATGAGCGCGCTCGACTATCCGGCAGCACTTCGCCGGTCGAGCCACCATTATCAGGCGAGCGGCGCGCATCTGCTCGATCTGGCGATCGCTTGCGCCGGGATCGATCCGACCGCGTTCAACTTCATCGATCTTGGCTGCGGCAAGGGCCGGGTCGTTCTCCTCGCGGCCGGTCGCGGCTTCATAACGGCGGTCGGCGTCGAATATTCGCCGCTGCTGACCGCGATCGCCCGCCGCAACGCAACCCAGTTCCTTGCGCGTGGCGGCGCGACCCGGGCGCCGCAGTTCTGGCAGGGAAATGCCGCCGATTACCCACCGCCCGACGGCAATCTCTTCGTCTATCTCTATAACAGCTTCGGCGCCGACATTCTCGAAAAGTGCCTCGATCGGCTCGAAGCGGCCCGGCGTGCGCAGCCGTCGCGACGCGTTGTCCTCGTCTACGTCAACCCGCAATATGGCGATGTCGTGGCGGGGCGCGCGGCCTGGCAGGAAGGAAGAAGCGGCGACGACATGCGCAGTTTCGAATGCGTCGCGAATACCAGCGTCAGCCGTTGAGCATCGACCATAGCACCGGGCCGTCGCTGCCGACGCGCCATTCGCTCGTCACCCGAAAGCCGAGCGCCTGGTAGAAGCCGATGTTCCGCTCGGTCGCCGTTTCCAGATAAAGCGGGAGCCCGCTGCCTCCCATCCGGTCGATCCCGGCTTGCACTGCCGCTTTGCCAAGCCCCCGCCCCTGATGCGCGGGATCGCAACCGGCGATGTGAAGGTACCAGAACGGACGTGGGGGGAAATGCGCCTCGATCGCATTCGACAGTGCCAGACCGCGCCCAAGCGCAAAGCCGAACGTCAGCAGCATCGGCAGCGCGGCGCGCAGCATCGTCATCGGCGGTGTTTCGGCATGGCCCGGCGCCCGCCACAGGGTCGCCGCTTCGCAGCCTGGCGTGATCAGACGGACGCCCTGCGCCTCATCTTCGTCGTAAAGCATCGCAAACAACCCCGGCAGGCGCCGTGCGCGCAGCGCCGGATCGGGGAAAATCCACGCCAGCGCGGGATCGTCGGCAAAGGCGCGGGCCAGCATCGCCGATACCGCCCGGCGATCGCTGCGGGTTGCGAGCCGTGTCGTCATGCGGCCATCGTCGGCATCGCGAAGGTGAGGATGCCGTGGCCGTGAGTCGGATGGACGCCCGGCCCGACCAGAGCCATCCCCTGCCGCGCGTAGAATCGCGCCGCGCCAACATTGTCGATATGCGTCCACAAGCCGAAACCGCCGGGCATCGCCGTATGGGCATGCGCCAGCAAAGCGGCACCGATCCCCGATCGCTGCCGCGCCGGATCGACGAACAATTGTTCAAGCTGATGAATGCTGAGGCTGACCGCGACAAAACCGGCCACGGCGCCATCGACCTCTGCCACCGTCACCACCCAGCCACCTGCCACCTCGCGTGCAATGCGCGGCCTTAGCACGTCGATGGTCGGCGTGACAGCCAAGGCGATGCCGGTCGAGCGCCAGCCGTCGAGCCAGATGTGCGCTACCGCGTCCAGATCGGCGAGAGCGGCTGGCCGCAGGATCACTGCGGCACCCGCATTGCGTCAGGCCGCGCCGCCCGCCTTTTCCTTATGGGCATAGACGCGCACCGGATCCTTGCGGCCGTCGGCGACATCCTTGTCGATCACCACTTCGTCGACTCCGTCCATGCTCGGCAGGTCGAACATCGTGTCGAGCAATATGCCCTCCAGGATCGAGCGAAGCCCACGCGCGCCGGTCTTGCGGTCGATCGCCTTCTTGGCAACCGTGACCAGCGCGTCATCGGTGAACCCGAGCCCGACGCTCTCCATGTCGAACAGCTTTTGATACTGCTTGACGAGTGCGTTCTTCGGCTCGGTCAGGATCTTGACCAGCGCCGAGACGTCGAGGTCTTCGAGCGTCGCGATCACCGGCAGGCGACCGACGAATTCCGGAATCAGCCCGAATTTCAGCAGGTCCTCGGGCTCGACCGACTTGAGCGTCTCACCGGTGCGACGTTCCTCGGGCGACGCGACATGCGCGCCGAAGCCGATCGACTTGCCCTGGAGGCGATCGCCGATGATCTTTTCCAGACCCGAAAATGCGCCGCCGCAGATGAACAGGATGTTGGTGGTATCGACCTGCAGGAATTCCTGCTGCGGATGCTTGCGGCCGCCCTGCGGCGGAACCGACGCGGTCGTGCCTTCCATCAGCTTCAAGAGCGCCTGCTGCACGCCCTCGCCCGACACATCGCGCGTAATCGAGGGATTTTCGGCCTTGCGGCTGATCTTGTCGATCTCGTCGATGTAGACGATGCCGCGCTGCGCGCGTTCGACATTGTAATCCGACGCCTGCAAGAGCTTCAGGATGATGTTCTCGACGTCCTCGCCGACATAGCCCGCTTCGGTCAGCGTGGTCGCATCGGCCATCGTGAAAGGCACATCGAGGATACGGGCCAGCGTCTGCGCCAGCAGCGTCTTGCCGCAGCCGGTGGGGCCGACGAGCAGGATGTTGGACTTGGCCAGCTCGACGTCGGCGCCTTTGGCGCCGTGGTTCAGCCGCTTGTAGTGATTGTGCACGGCCACCGACAGCACGCGCTTCGCGCGCTTCTGGCCGATCACATAATCATCGAGGACGTCGCAGATTTCCTGCGGCGTCGGGACGCCGCCATCCTTCTTGCTGACGAGCGCGGACTTGGTTTCCTCGCGGATGATGTCGTTGCAGAGTTCGACGCACTCATCGCAGATGAACACCGTCGGCCCGGCGATGAGCTTCCTCACCTCGTGCTGCGACTTGCCGCAGAAAGAGCAATAGAGCGTGCTCTTCGAATCGCCGCCGCTGAGCTTTGTCATTCAAAACCGTCCTTCGCGCTGAAACGAGCGCGTTCGTTGAACGGGCCAATGTAGCCCGCCCTACTTCCATCCGACAATCACCAAATTCAGGTGAACGCTTGCGACCGATCAGGCCGCCACCGACCCCGAATCTTCGGCCGGCACCGGCCGCTTGTCGAACACTTCATCGATCAGGCCGAACGCCTTGGCTTCGTCGGCCGACAGGAACTTGTCACGTTCCATGGCATTTTCAATGACATCGATCGGCTGACCGGTGTATTTTGCGTAGAGCTCGTTCATCCGGTGCCGGATGCGCAGGATTTCCTTGGCCTGAATCTCGATGTCGGTCGCCTGACCCTGCGCACCGCCCGAGGGCTGGTGGATCATGATGCGCGCATTGGTGAGCGCGACTCTCATGCCCGGCTCGCCGGCCGCGAGCAGGAAACTTCCCATCGATGCGGCCTGGCCGATGCACACGGTGCCGACCTTGGGCCGGATGTAGGCCATGGTGTCATGGATCGCCATGCCCGCCGTGACGACCCCGCCCGGCGAGTTGATGTACATGAAGATGTCCTTTTTCGGATTTTCCGATTCGAGGAACAGCAACTGGGCGACGATGACCGAGGCCATGTGATCCTCGACCTGGCCGGTCACGAAGATGATCCGCTCGCGCAGCAGCCGCGAATAAATGTCGAAGCTGCGCTCGCCGCGGTTGGACTGCTCGACCACCATGGGGATCAGCCCGCTGCGGATCGGCGCCGCAAAATCACCGGTTTCAAACGGATTGTGCATTTGATGTTCCTCGCTCTGAAAGCCGTACATCGCGCTTGCCCGTCGCGAGTTCAAGCCCCGCGCGACGAGTGCCCGGGCGCCGGCAGCGCAAGATAGGCAAGTCGGCGTACTTCCTGGCGACCGCGCACCACGGTATCGAGGATGAGGCCGGTAAAGACGCTGAGCGCCGCCAGGATCATGAGCCCCGTCACCAGCACCGCGGTCGGCAGGCGCGGAACGAGTCCCGTCTGCATGAACGTCATCGCCAGGTCGATCGACAGCAGCAGCCCTGTCCCCGCCAGCAGCACGCCGGCAACGCCGAAGAACAGCAGCGGCCGCTCGATCCGGTAAAGCCGGATGATCGTGCGCAGGATGCGCCAGCCGTCGCGCCATGTGTTGAGCTTCGAGGCCGATCCCTCGGGCCGTGCGAAATAGCGGGTCTCGACCTCGCCGACCGGCATCTTCAGTTCGAGCGCGTGCACGCTGATCTCGGTCTCGATCTCGAATCCTGCCGACAGCACCGGAAAGCTTTTCACGAATCGCCGCGAAAACACCCGGTAGCCCGAAAAGATATCGGTGAAACTGCGCCCGAACAGCCGCGCGAGAAAGCCCGTCATCAAGCGGTTGCCGAGCACATGGCCGGGGCGATAGGCTTCCGCTGCTTCATGCACGCGCGTGCCGACCACCATGTCGAGCTGTTCGTCGATCAGCCGCTCGACCATCGCCGGCGCTGCCGACGCGTCATAAGTCGCATCGCCGTCGGCCATCACATAGATGTCGGCATCGACGTCGGCGAACATGCGGCGGACGACATTGCCTTTGCCCTGCATCCGCTCGGTTCGCACCTCCGCGCCCGCCGCGCGCGCGACCTCGATCGTGCGGTCGCGCGAATTGTTGTCGTAGACGTGGATGGCAGCGCCCGGCAGCGCCGCGCGAAAGCCCGCGATCGTCTGCGCGATCGCGGCTTCCTCATTATAGCACGGCAGGATGACGGCGATGCGGGGAGTCATGGCGTGGCCCTCGATCCTCGCACGCGCAGACTCACGCTTCTTCGGCTGCCTTCTTCTTGCGCGCCGCCGGCTTCTTGGCGGGCGCCCCCTCGTCCGGCGTCGCCTCGGCCGCCTCGGCGGTCGGCTCGGCAGCCTTGGCCTTTTTCGGGGCCGCCTTCTTCGGTTTAGGCGCTTCCTCGCTCACCGGTGCGGCCGCTTCCTCGGCGGCGGGTTCGGCCTTTTTCCTGGCCGCCGCCTTCTTCTTGGGCTTGTGATCATGGTCGTGGTCGTGATCATGGATGTGCGTGCCGGTCGCGAAGCCGTCTTCGCTTTCGATCGCCGCCTCCAGCTTCTCGCGCGATACTTCGCGGTCGGTGATTTCGGCGCGCTCGAACAGCCAGTCGACGACCTTGTCCTCATAGAGCGGCGCGCGCAGCTGGGCGGCGGCCATCGGCTCCTGCTGGACGTACTGGATGAAGCGCTGGCGCTCTTCCGGGCTATACTGCTGGGCGGCTTGCGCGATCAGCCGGTTCATTTCCTGCGCCGTGACTTCAACGCCGTTTGCCTGGCCGATTTCGGACAGCAAAAGGCCAAGCCGCACGCGGCGTTCGGCGATCTTGCGGTAATCGTCGCGCTCGGCCTCCATTTCGGCGAGCGCGGCCGCCGGATCCGCCTCATGCGTCGCTTCATGTTCGAGCTGCTGCCAGATCTGCTGGAACTCGGCATCGACCATCGACGGCGGCACCGGGAAATCATGGCCCGCCGCGAGCTGGTCGAGCAGCTTGCGCTTCATGTGCGTGCGCGTGAGCCCGTTGTGCTCCTGCTCGATCTGGCCTTTCAGCAGGCCGCGGAGCTGCTCGAGGCTTTCGAGCCCGAGCGAAGTCGCCAGTTCCTCGTCGACCGTTGCTTCCTTGGCGATCCGCACATCCTTGATCGTCAGGTCGAAGGTGGCGTCCTTCCCGGCGAGCGTCTTTTCGGGATAGTCGGCGGGGAAAGTCACGGCGATCTGCCGCTCCTCGCCCTTCACCGCGCCGATCACCTGATCCTCAAACCCCGGAATCAGCCGGCCCGAGCCGATTTCGACCGACATGTCGGTGCCGGTACCGCCATCGAAGGCGACGCCCGCCACCTTGCCGGCGAAATCCATAACGACAAGGTCGCCGGTCGCGGCCGCATGGCCTTCGGGCGCGTCGTCATAGCGCTTCTGCTGTTCGGCAAACCGCTTGAGCTGGGCATCGACGGCGTCGTCGCCGACCGGCACGGTCAGCCGTTCGAGCTTCAGCCCGTCGATCTGGGGCGTCGGGACGTCGGGCAGCACTTCGAGCTCGACCGTCAGTTCGGCGTCCTGGCCCAGCTGATAATCGGGCGCGAGCGCGATCGACGGCTGCATCGCCGGGCGCAGGCCGTGTTCGGCGATCAGCGACTGGATGCCATCCTGCACCGAGCTGTTGAGCGCTTCCTGCATCATCGCCGGCCCGTGCATCTTGCGCACCAGATTGGCAGGCACCTTGCCGGGGCGGAAGCCGGGCATGCGGATCTGCGGCGCGACGCGCTTCAGCTCGGCATCGACCCGCGCCTCGATGTCCTGGGCGGTGATCTTCAGGGTGTAGGCCCGCTTCAGGCCTTCGTTCAACGTCTCGACAGTCTGCATTTTCTCTTCTTCAATGTAGCGAAAAATTCGCGCGTTCCTGCGCGCCGCAAGGGTTGCCGTCAAGGGATGAACGCTATCGGCAGGCGATCCCCGTCGGCGCGGGGGTCGCCCGGGACCCCCCAGACCAAAGCCCTTCGCCCGGAAAGCCCGAAGCGTGCGCCCCGTGCGCTCGGGAGCTGCGAAGCCGAAAACGTCCCCCGGACGTTTCCGAGTCTTCGCAGCTGGTGCGGGCGAAGGGACTCGAACCCCCACATCTTGCGATACTGGAACCTAAACCCAGCGCGTCTACCAGTTCCGCCACGCCCGCGAACCGCCGGTCCGCGATGCCCTATAGCAGCGAACCCGAGAGGGACAAGCGATCTGAGATCGAGGCAGGATTGACCGAAATGACAAGCCATCTAAACAACTGTTAACAGATAAGACCTTGTCGGAAGGGGGCAGCGTTGAATAGCAAATGGCATGCCGTGCTTTGGCTAGCGACCCTGTTCCCTTCGATTGCCCATTCCCAAGTCGGGTCGGCTGCCCCGTGCGAGATCCATGTCTGGCCGTCGGCGCGGCTCAATTCGCTGACCGAAGGCGCGATCTGGAACAACGTGCTCGACTCGGCAATCACGCCGCATGGCACCCGGGTGACCGAGCGTGCCGTACCGCGGACCGCGCTTGATCCCCAAGAGCAGCGCACACACCTGGCCGCAATCGATATTGCCGCCCTGCTGCGCGCGCCCGGCGCTATCGTGACAATCCACGACGATGTTTCAAAGCGCCGCGTGACGGGCACGCCGACGGGGCGTCAGACCAGTTCGACAGCAGCCTGTTATCGCGAACTGACGATCGCCAAGAATTTCTTCAGCCGATCCGGGTTGGGCGGTCGCAACCTAAGGACGCTTGCGCTCTACGATGATTTCGGCGGGCAGGCCGTGCCGGTGCGCAGCTTCGTCGGCTGGGCGGCAACCCAGCTAATGATCTTCCCCGCGAAGAAACCCGATAATGAAGCGGCAGCCGCCGAAGAGCTCGCAGCCGCCTTCAAATCGAACATCAGCAAGTTCGGCGGTTATGTGTTCGCCGAACCCCGGAAGAAATGAAGTTTCAACATACGCGATCCGCCACACAAGGAGTCAGTCGGGAATGAACGGAAAATCTTTGGGCTTGGCAGCGGCAGCGCTGGTCGCCGCAACGCTCGGCACGCCGTGCCTCGCGCAGCAGACGTCACCATCTACCGAGGCCCCGGGGCAGGCCCCTACTGCCGCGACCCAGCAAGCCGCTGTCGCCGACAACCCCTGCGAGATCCATGTCTGGCCCGCCGAACGCTTTTCGGCGATAACAACGGGCTGGCTGTCGGGCTTCGGTATCGCAGGCTCCGTCGCCGACAGCGCGGGGCACGCCAAGGGTGACCAAGCTCGCAAAGCTGCGATCGCGAGCGCTCTCGACAGCGAAGGGCAGGCAAAGGCGCTCGGCTCGCTCGATCTCAGCGCGCTGCTCAAGATCAGGCCGAGCCGCATCGTCCTTCACGACCAACCGCTCGACCGGAAAACGGTCAACAAGATTTCGACCCGCCGCGCCGAATCCAGCTCGACCTGCTATTCGGAACTGATCGTCGCCGATGTCTTCTATCAGAAAGCGGCGATTTACGGGCGTTCACTGAAGACATTGTTCATCTTCCGCGACTTCGGCGCCGCCAAGGACAAGCCGGCGATCTACAAGGGCTGGGGCGGCAATGGCCTGAAGCTCTTCCCGCCGAAAGAGGGCGAAGACGTCCAGGCGGCGAACAACGAACTGGTGAGTGTCTTCAAGGCCGATTTCGAAGAATTCGCGCGCAACGCATCGCGGCCGAAGCCGGCGTCGTAACGGCGGCGGGCGGACGTCGCCGGACGCCCGCCCCTTCGCGCGCCGTTCGTCAGCCGAGCGCCCCGTGGCAGTGCTTGTACTTCTTGCCCGATCCGCAAGGGCACGGCGCGTTACGGCTGATCTGTCCTTCCCATGCCGCCGGGTCGGCGCCCGCCCCTTCGGCCGATGCCGCCAGCGCGAGCGGGGCAGGCGCCAGCCGCGTCGTCACCAGCCCGAGCGATCCCGCGTCGATGTCGCGCGTGTCGTCCTCGCCGCTGAACGGGTCGAAGTGCGTCGTCAGGAAATCGGGCAGCTCGGGCAGATCGGCCGGCTGCTGGAACTGGAACTGCGCATGCGCGATCGTGCGCGTCACATCCTCGCGGATGAGGCCGAGCATGCGCTCGAACAGCTGGAAGGCTTCCTGCTTATATTCGTTGAGCGGCGTCTTCTGCGCATAGGCGCGCAGGTGGACGACCTGCCGGAGCGCATCGAGGGTCGCCAGATGCTCCTTCCAGTGATGGTCGAGGTTCTGCAGCAGGATCGACTTTTCGACCTGCGTCCAGGTGTCGGGCTCCAGCGCCGCCGCTTTCTCGGCGACATGCGCGTCCGCCAGTTCGCGGACCCGCGTCTCGACGATTTCGGGATCGATCGCATCCTCGCCCAGCCAGTCGCGCACCGGCGGTGAAACACCGAGCAGCGCCTCGGTACGTTCGATCAACAGATCGACATTCCATTGCTCGGGATAGCTGCCGACCGGGCAAGCCTCACCGACGATGGTGTTGACCGTTTCGGCACGCATGTCGCTGACGATGTCGCTTACCGCCTCGGCATCCATGATGTCGTTGCGCTGTTCGTAGATCACCTTGCGCTGGTCGTTCATCACGTCGTCATATTCGACGACCTGCTTGCGGATGTCGTAGTTCCGTGCCTCGACCTTCTTCTGCGCGGTTTCGATCGCCTTCGACAGCCATTTGGAGCCGATCGCTTCGCCGTCGGCGATGTTCGATCGCATCATGCGGGCAAACATCGTGTCGGGGCCGAAGATGCGCAGCAGATCGTCGTCGAGGCAGAGGTAGAAGCGGCTGAGGCCGGGGTCGCCCTGACGCCCGGAACGGCCGCGCAGCTGATTGTCGATGCGGCGGCTTTCGTGGCGCTCGGTGCCGAGCACGAACAGCCCGCCGGCAGCGAGAACTTCCTCCTTCTCGGCGGCGACTTCGGCCTTGATTCGGGCGATCGCGGCGTCGCGCTCGGGGCCTTCGGGCATGTCGCCGAGTTCGTCGTTGACGCGGAATTCGACATTGCCGCCAAGCTGGATATCGGTACCGCGCCCGGCCATGTTGGTCGCAATCGTCACCGCCGACTTGCGGCCGGCCTGCGCCACGATATGCGCCTCGCGCTCGTGCTGGCGGGCGTTGAGCACTTCATGCGCCACGCCTTCCTTGACGAGGAATTCGCTCAGCAGTTCGGACTTTTCGATCGAGACCGTGCCGACCAGCACCGGCTGGCCGCGATCGGCATGGAGCTTGATCTTCTTGGCGATCGCCGCGAACTTGTCCTGCGTGTTCTTGTAGAATTCGTCTTCCTCGTCGATCCGCTGCACCGGCACGTTGGTCGGGATCGTGACGACGTTCATCTTGTAGATGTCGTAGAATTCGGCCGCTTCGGTAGCGGCCGTACCGGTCATGCCCGACAGTTTCGGATACATGCGGAAATAGTTCTGGAAGGTGATCGAGGCCATCGTCTGGTTCTCGGGCTCGATGTCGACGCCTTCCTTGGCTTCGACGGCCTGATGCAGGCCTTCCGACCAGCGCCGCCCGTCCATCATCCGGCCGGTGAACTCGTCGATGATGACGACCTTGCCGTCCTTGACGATGTAATCGGTGTCGCGCTTGAACATCACGTTCGCGCGCAGCGCCTGGTTCAAATGATGGACGACCTGGGTGTTTTCGAAGTCATAAAGATTGGCGCCTTCGAGCAGCCCTGCTTCCTCGAGCATCCGCTCGGCCTTTTCGGTGCCGTCTTCGGTCAGGATGATCGAGCGCTGCTTTTCGTCGAAGTCATAGTCCTTGGGCACCAGCTGCTTCACGATCGCGTCGACGCGCATGTAGAGGTCGGTCTTGTCGTCGGTCGGCCCTGAGATGATCAGCGGCGTGCGCGCTTCGTCGATCAGGATCGAATCGACTTCATCGACGATCGCGAAGTTGAACTTGCGCTGGACCATGCTTTCACGGTCGTACTTCATGTTATCGCGCAGATAATCGAAGCCGAATTCGTTATTGGTGCCATAGGTGATGTCGGAATGATAGGCGATCCGCCGCTCCTGTTCGCTCAGGTTCGGGATGATCGTCCCGACCGTCATGCCCAGGAAGCGATAGACCTGCCCCATCCAGTCGGCGTCGCGCGCGGCGAGATAGTCGTTGACGGTCACGACATGCACGCCGGTGCCCGGCAGCGCGTTGAGATAGGTGGCGAGCGTCGCGACCAGCGTCTTGCCTTCGCCGGTGCGCATCTCGGCGATTTCACCGCGGTGAAGGACGATGCCGCCGACCATCTGCACGTCATAGTGCCGCTGCCCGAGCACGCGGCGGGCGGCTTCGCGCACGGTGGCAAAGGCTTCGGGGAGCAGCGCATCGAGCGTCTCGCCATTCGCAAGCCGCTCGCGGAAGGCGACGGTCTGACGAGCGAGGTCATCGTCGCTCAGCGCCTGGATCTGCGGTTCGAGCGCATTGATCCGGTTGACGATCGGGCGAAGCGATTTGACGTAACGGTCGTTCGACGAACCGAACAGCGTGCGGGCGATGCTGCCAAGCATGGGATTATCCTGAAAATATGGTGGTGCGGTCCACCGCGTGGACGGCACAAGGAACAATGGCGAAAGGATCGGGCGACAAACCGCCCGAAGGAGGGTGTTATTCGCGGCGGCGGCGCGCGAACAGCGGCTCTGCAGCGATCAGACTCAATGCCGACGCAAGCGGCGCGGCGGCGGTCAACGCGCGGCGGGGAAGCGGCTGGGAGGGACGTTGCCCCCGTGCCGAAGCGGCCCGCGTCGCGAGCGTGGCACCAATGACCTGCGCCGACACCGCCTGTGGCGCAACCGGACGGGCAGCCGGCCCGACGCCCGCAAGCGCAGACAGCAAAGCCGAGAGGATGAGCAGCAGGTTCATGACAGGTTGATGACTAACACGCGCGCGACATAAGCATTGCTGAACCAAAGGTCCAATCCAAAACCGAAAAGAGCAGTCGAGGCGTGACGCGGATCACTCATCGCCCGAAGACGTACCCTCGGCGAGCTTCCAGCGCATCGTCGAGCGCCACGGCTTGGCGACGGGTTTACCGGCGGCATCGCGCCCCGGGCGGAAGCGGCCGTTGATGATCGCCTGCGTACAGGTCGCGGAGTCGAGCAGGTCCGATCCGCTGCCCTCGAGGATGTGACACTGCGTGATCCGGCCACGCGCATCGATGTCGAGCGCGAAGGTCACGCGCCCTTCGATCCCGAGCGCGCGCGCCTGAGGCGGATAGGAATCGGCCGGAAACCAGTCGGCGAGCACGCCGACCGGCTCGGGATCGGTACCCGACGCGACCGGCGTGGGAGTCGGGGTCGGCATTGGTGCCGGGGTCGCAGGTTTGGCGGCGGCGGCGGGGCGCGGCTTGACGGAAGCTTTCGCCTGCGTCCCACGCGGTGGCACCGCATCGGCCGTCGCAGCAAGGGCCAGCGCGGCAGCGCCCAGCGCGATCGCACCCAACATCGTCTTGCGTTCGACTGCTGCCACTCTAACACCCTGTTCGATCAAAGCCCCGCGCCACCTCTAGCCCAGAGCCGACCCGCATGTCATCCTCCCCGCTCGCCCTGCCCTTCCCCGAAATGCCGCCGGTTGCCGGCGTCGCGCTGCACATTGCCCGCGCGCACTACAAGACGTGGGATCGGTGCGACCTGACCTTGGTCACGCTCGAGGGGGGGACCAGCGTCGCGGGCGTTCTGACGCAGAGCCGTTGCCCTTCGCCCGAAGTCGACTGGTGCCGCAAGGCGCTGCCGCTGGGATCGGCGCGCGCGCTGGTCGTCAATGCGGGCAACGCCAATGCTTTCACCGGCCACCGCGGCATTGCCGCCGTCGAAGCGGTTGCGGGCCGTGTCGCGCAGCATCTCGATTGCCAGCCGTCGGACGTCTTCATCGCCTCGACCGGCGTGATCGGCGTGCCGCTACCGATCGACAAGGCCGAGGCCGGGCTCGATGCCGCCTTTGCCGCCCCGGCATGCGACTGGGCAGCCGCAACGGCGGCGATCGGCACCACCGACACTTTCCCCAAAGGCGCAATGACGCAGGCGGTGGTCGACGGCCGCACGGTCACGCTGGTCGGGATCATCAAGGGATCGGGGATGATCGCCCCCGACATGGCGACGATGCTCGGCTTCATCTTCACCGATGCCGCGGTCGCCCCCGCCTATCTGCAGGCGGCGCTGTCCGCGGCCAACCGGACCAGCTTTTCGTGCATCACCGTCGACAGCGACACCTCGACCAGCGACACCGTGCTGGCCTTTGCGACCGGCAAAGCGGGCAATGCAATGCTGTCGAGCGACGAGGATGCCGGAGCCGACGCGTTTCGCGCCGCGCTCGAGGAACTATGCCTGAAGCTTGCGCATCTCGTCGTGCGCGACGGCGAAGGCGCGAGCAAGTTCATCCGCATCGACGTAACCGGGGCGGAATCCGACCGCTCGGCACACCGGATCGGAATGTCGATCGCCAATTCGCCGCTGGTCAAGACCGCGATCGCCGGCGAGGACGCCAATTGGGGCCGCGTGGTGATGGCCGTCGGCAAGGCAGGCGAGCCCGCCGACCGAGACAAATTGTCGATCCGGTTCGGCGAGACGCAGGTCGCGGCGAACGGCCTCGCCGTTGCCGGCTACGATGAAGCGCCGGTCGCCGCCCATCTGAAAGGCGACGCAATCGATATCGGCGTCGATCTGGGCCTGGGGTCAGGCCGCGCGACCATCTGGACGTGCGACCTGACGCATGGCTACATCAGCATCAACGCCGATTACCGCAGTTGATCGGCGCGATCAGAGATTGCCCTCGATCCAGGCCTTGATCTGGCTCTTGGGCGCTGCGCGGCTGAAGCGCGCGACTTCCTCGCCGCCGCGGAACAGCACGAGGTTTGGGATGGTGCGGATGCCGTATTTGGTCGCGGCATCGGGAGCGTCGTCGAGATTGGCCTTGGTGATCGTCAGCTGGTCGGCGAGCTCGTCCGAAATTTCCTCAAGGCTCGGGCCGATGACCTTGCAAGGCCCGCACCATTCGGCCCAGAAATCGACCAGCACGGGCTTGTCGGCCTGCAACACTTCGGTTTCGAAGCTGGTGTCGGTGATTGCGATGGTTGCCATTCAAATAACTCCTGTTCGGGTAATGACACCCGTTACGCACGATTTAGGACCGTGGTTACGCCGGCTCAAGCAGGTTGCGGAAAGCATTAATAGGCCGCCTCGAAGCCCGGCTTGTGCGCAGCCAGCAAATTGTTGGGAAGGGTGAACATTATCGGCGCGGCGGTATAGAGCAGCGCGGCCTCGACCGGACGGTCCGGGAAAATCTTGCCGAGCGCTGCTGCATAGGCCGCCATCTGACGCAGGTGATAGGGCGGAATCGCCTGCAGCGAAGCAGGTGCGCGCCGCCCGGTCTTGAAATCGACGACGCGCACCCGATCGGGCAACACCAGCAGCCGGTCGACCGTTCCCGAAACCACGATGCCGTCGTCGATAACGGCGGCGATCGGCGCTTCGGCGAGCGCATCGGGACCGAACAGCTCGGCGAAATCGGGATCGTCGATCACGCGCAGCACATCCTCGACGATCGCGGCGCGGCTGGCGGCGTCGGCCAGGCCGCCCACAGTCGCCAGCCATCGCTCCGCCGCCGCCGCCCGCCCCCCGGATGTCACCTCGGGGAGCCGCTCGAGCAGCGCATGGATCAGCCGCCCGCGCTCCGCGGCGGCCCGCTGCGCGGGCGTAGGCGGTGGATCACTGACCGCATCGCCGCCAAGCGACGACGGCGCAAGCGGTCGCGGCGGCCGGGCTTCAACCGGCGCAGGGGTAAAGGCCCAACCGGGCACCGGATCAACCGGTTCTGCGGGCTTGTCGGCTGGCTTGCGCGTGACTGGCGCGCCTGTGGGGTCAAGCCCGCGAAACACGCGCTCGCCTTCGCCCGCCGCACCGAGCGCGGTGAAAGCGCGGTCGGCAACCGCATACCAGCTCGACGGCGGCGCAACGCCCTGCGCCCGCGGTCCGAGCGCCCCGGCGATCACCAGCCGTTCCTCGGCGCGGGTGGCAGCGACGTAGAACAGCCGCCAATGCTCCTCCAGCTCACGCGTTGCCGCCTGATCGACGACGGCATCGAGAGGCCCGCCGCGTTCGCTGGCCTTGGGCCGGAAGATCGGCAGCGGATCGGCACCATCGTCGGGACTCCAGCGCAGCAGCGAGCGCGGCGCGCTGCCCGGATCGACGCAGGCATCCGCCAGCAGCACCAGCGGCGCCTGCAACCCTTTCGCGCCGTGCGCGGTCATCACGCGGACCGCGTCGAGCGGCGTCGAGGGATCGCGCACGATTTCGACCTCGCCGCGATCGAACCAGTCGAGAAATGCCTGCAGCGACGGCGTCGCGCGTGCCTCGAAGTCGAGCGCGGCGCTCAGCAGTTCCTCGATCGGGTCACGCACCTCGGCTCCGAGCCGGTGGAGCAGCTTGCGCCGACCCCCTGCACCCTCGGCGTGCGGCCCCGACAGCAGATGCTCGAGCAGCTGGTAGGGCGTCGAAAAATCGGCCCGCGCGAGCAGGTCGTAGAGCGGCGCGAGGCGTTCGGGATCAACCTGCGCCCGCAAATGCCGCCACAGGCTGGTGCGGCGCGGCACGGCGGCGGCGAGCAGATCGTCCTGGCTCCAGCCGATCAGCGGCGAGACGAGCAGGCTCGCCAATGACAGATCATCGTCGGGCTGGAGGGCGAAGCGGATCGCCGCGAGCAGATCGCGCACCGCGAGCGGCGCGTTCAGCCGCAGCCGGTCGACGCCCGCGACCGGCACCCCCTCGGCATAGAGCCGGGCAACGATCAGCGCCGCCAGCTCGCCGCGCCGTTTGACGAGGATCATGACGTCTTCGGGTCGCAGCGCGCGCCCTCGCGATTCGAGCATCAGCGGATCGGCCGGATCGAGCCATGCCTTGATCTGCCGCGCGATTTTGGTGGCCAGCGCGCGCGTCGCGCCGCCGATCCACTCCTCTTCGTCGACATCGCTTCCCCCGTCGATCACCGGCGGCCAGAGCGTCACCGTGCCGGGCCCGGGGACTTCGCTGGCGTGCGCTGCGAGATCGTCGACACCGAGCCCCGGCGCATCGATCCGCGCGAGCGCTGAATCGACGAATTCGAGGATCGGACGAGTCGAACGGAAGCTGTGGGTCAGCGACAGTCGGCTGAACGGGGTGCCGGCGTCTTTCGCGTCTTCGCGGGCGGCACGCGCCCTGCTGCCGAAGTAAAGCTCGGCCGCGCGAAAAGCGACCGGATCGGTCCCCTGGAAGCCGAAGATCGCCTGTTTATGATCGCCCACCACGAACAGCGTGCGGGCGGTTTCGCCCTTGCTGCCTTCGCCTGCGAAGAATTCATCGACGAGCGCACGCACGATTCGCCACTGGCGCGGATTGGTGTCCTGCGCCTCGTCGACCAGAACGTGATCGGTCGCAACGTCGAGCTTGTAGCGCACCCAGTCACCCATGCCCGGCTGTTCGAGCAGCGCGACCGTCGCCCGGATCAGGTCGTCGAAATCGGCGACGCCGAGGCGCCGCTTGGCCTGGGCATAGGCATCCGCATAGGCACGCCCCGCCTCGAGTCCCCGCGCGAGCAGATCGGCATAGGCGGCGCGCTGCCGCATCGCGAGCAACTCGTCGCAGCGCGTCGCAATGGCGGTGGCGAGGTCGGCGTAATCGGGATCGGCGGCGAGCAGCTTGGCCGGGAACTTGCGCGGCTCCCCCGCTTGGGTGAAGCCGATCGATTTCAGGTCTTCGAGCATCGTCGCGCGCATGGCAGGCACGGCGGCGATCCAGCATTCGGCGATGTCGGCGTGATTGCCGCCGCTGGCCGTCCCCCAGGCGCGATTGGCGGCGGCAACGCGGCAGACCGCATCCACGTCGAATGCATCGTCGGCGCAGGCGTTGACCAACACATCGTCGATGTCTCCGATCGGCAAGTCGAGCTTGTCCCGCAAGAACGGCTGGATCCCGCTGGGCAGCGCCGCGAGCGCCGCCGGGACACGGGCACAGGCGTGGAGGAATTCCTCCGCGCCGCCCTCGCCGAGCCGCACGCTCAGCGCACCGATCGCCTCGACGATGCCCATCCGCCCGTCGCGATCGGCCTCGACCAGCAGTTCGGCGAGCGTTTCGCGCATCAGCACCGCTTCCTCGCGTCCTTCGATCGGGCGGAAACCGGGGACCAACCCGGCCTCGATCGGAAAACCGGCGAGCAGCCCCTGGCAGAAGCTGTGGATCGTGGCGACGCGGATGCCGCCGCCCGGCGCATCGAGCAGTTTGGCGAACAAGGTCCGGGCACGGGCCCGCAACTCAGGCGTCGGCGCTTCGCCGAGCGCGGCGAGATCGTGGCCGAGCGCATCGTCGCGCATCCGCACCCACGCCGCCAGCCGTGCGGTGATCCGGCCCGCCATTTCGGCAGCGCCCGCCTTGGTGAACGTAAGGCACAGGATCGCCGAAGGGTCGGTGCCGCGCAGCAGCAGGCGGAACACGCGCGCGGCGAGCACCTGGGTCTTGCCTGTGCCGGCCGATGCCGACAGCCAGACATGTTCGTCGGGCATGCTCGCCCGCGCCTGATTGCCGAGCAGCCTGGGGAGTTTCCGGTCCTCAGCCACGGCCATACCATTCGTCGAGCCGCATCAGCTGATCATATTCGGCATAGGGCGCATATTCGGGGTGAAGCTTCGCGATGAAGGGTTCGTCGCCGGTCAGCCATCGGCCCGCAGCATCGGCAAAGGTCGCCGCTGCGAGCGAGGTGAACTCGCCCGTCACGATCTTGCCGCGCTTCCCTTCTGGATCGACCGGGCTGGTGATCTTGCCAAAAGCGTCGCCGTGCTTGGCAAGCGACCAGTAATCAAAGGCGCCCGCGGTCCCCGTAATGCCGGGGAAGCCGCCGCGTTCGGCAATCAGCCCCAGCAGCCCGAGTTGCAGGCTGTAGCCCGCCCGCACGGCCGACGGCGAAGGCGCCTTGCCGGTCTTGTAATCGACGATGCCGATAGTGCCGTCGGCAATCCGGTCGATGCGGTCGGCCTTGCCCTTCAGCGTTACCCCCGCGAGCGTTATCTCGCCGCTGCGCTCGACCGCGATCACGTGGCGGCCCTGATCGGCCATCGCGTCGATTTCGCGGGCGATGAAGCCAATCGCCTCCAGCAAGCGCGGCTGCCACAGCGCGCGCATCATTGGATGCGTGCGCTGGTCGGCGAGCAGCGCGCGGGCGCGGGAGAGCAGCTGGTCGGGCGCGAAATTATCGGCCTTGGCCCATGCCTCCAGAATCGCATGCACGGCCGTCCCGCGCCAGGCCGCGCTCGGATCAGCGTCGACCGGATCGAGCGCGGCGAGCTTCAGCAGCTGGCGCGCGTAAAAGGCATAAGGATCGGCCTTCAGCCGATCGACTTCGGTCACCGAAATGCGGGTCGGACGCAGCGCGCGCGGCGGGGTTGGTGCCGGACGCTCGGCGGGCTCGTGGCCGCCCGGGTCGTCGAGCAGACGCGCCCAAGCCGCAAGCCGGTGGTCGCGTTCGATTCCGCCGGTCATCGCTTCGAGCCGCAGCCAGAAGCGCGAGGCAATCGCCGGACTCTTCGCGTCACGGCGCGCGCGCGTCAACAACACCTCGGGCGCACCGAGCGCGCTCGCCAGATCGTGCGCGGCAAGGCCGACGCGGCGGTCGAGCCCTGGGAGGCCGAGTTCGGCGCGGATGCGGGGGGCGAGCCAGGGGTCGGGGGCGGGCTGCCCCGGCCAGACATTTTCGTTGAGCCCGCCAAGGATCATCAGGTCGGCGGTCTGCAAGCGCGCTTCGATCAACCCATAGATGGCAAGGCGCGGGTGGCCGCCCTGCGGCGGACGCACGGACACATCGTCCATCAGCGTCCGCAGCAGCGGGGCGAGCGCGTCGGGCGCAACGTGCCCGGGCCCCTCGCCCGCCTCGACTTCGAGGTCGGCGAGCAGATCAGCGGCGGCGCGTCCCGCCGGCCCTGCCCATAGCGCATCGCCGCAGAGTGCCTGGGCCGCATCGCGCAAGCCTGGGAGCAGCACGTCGAGCGATCGGTCGCCACCGTCGAACAGCGCTGCGACTGGCTCGAGCAGCGCGCGAGCAGCGGGCCACCATGCGGCAGCTTCGCGGCGGGCCGCTGCAGTCCGGTCATCGCCCTCGGCCAGATGCCGGTCGATCCCGTCGAGCCCGGCCGCAGGGCGCGGCCCGCGCAGTGCAAGGTCGAGCGCGCGCACCCCGTCCAGCCATTCAAGTCGTCCCGCCCCGTTCATGACCAGCGGATGCTTGAGCAGGGCCAGCAACGCGAGCGGCGCAAAACGCTGCGCCGCTGCCTCCGCCAGCACGGTCAGCAGGGTCCCCGACGGCAGGATCGACAGCGGCCGCCCAGCGCTGTCGTCGATCGCGATGCCCCAGCGCGAGAGCAGTGCCGCGACGCGCCGCGCCAGCGCGCGATCAGGCGTCACTAGTGCCGCCGTCCGCCCCGGCGTTTCGAGCGCTTCGCGAAGCGCCAGCGCGATCGCCTGGGCCTCTTCGGCGGGCGTCGCCAGTTCGATGGCGCGCACGCCCGTCAGACGGCGCTCGACCGCCGACAATTCGGTCCATTTGTCAGTGAATTCGGCTGGCGCAAGCGCGTTGGCGACGGCCCGGCCGCGGACGGCACCGGCATCGTGGCCGCCGCCATCCCGCCACAGCGCGATTTCGCCGCGCGCGACGCCCATCCGCGCCAGCAGGAGTTTCAGCTGATATTGCGGATGGGTCTCGATAGGGCGCGGACGCCGCCCGCTTGCGTCCGCGGGCAGCGGGCCGAGCGCCTCCCATTCGGCATCGGCCATGGTGGTGGCGAGATCGGCAAAGACGACCAGCCCGTGCGGCAATTCACTGACGGCGCGCAGCAGCCGGGCAAGCGCGGGCGCCGCTGAGCCGATCCCGGCGGCGCAGACGAAGCCCACGGGTGGCGACGCGCGCCAGCGCGCCGCCAACCGATCGAGCAGCAGGCCGCGCCGCGTGGCGAGATCGATCGCGCCGCGCCGGGCCAGCGCCTTGGGCCAATCGTCGAGCACGATCCCGAACAGGTCGAGCGCACGCTGCCAATGATCCTGCAGCTCGTCCGCCATTTCGATTGCGGCGAGCCGCTTCGGCGGAATTTCCTCGACCAGCAATTGATCGAGCGTGCGCGCCAGCTCGCCCGCCAATCGCACGGCCTCGGCGGCATCGATCGGCTCGCCACGCCGGGCGCGGGCGTCGCTCACCAGCCGCGCCAGCATCATCCGCCGCGCAAGCGGGTCGATTGCGCGCGGCGGCGGATCGTCCCCATCGGCCGGATCGAGCGCGGCACCGATCCCCTCACCCAGCTCGGCATCGCCGATCGCGACCAGCCGGGGAAGCAACAGCGCGCCGCCGCTTGCCCGGACAAAGGCGTCGGTCAGCGTGCGTACCGCGCGGCGATTGGGCAGCAGCAGCAGCCCGCGCGCGAGCCCCATCGGCTCGCTGCCGAACCGCCGGGTCAGCCCGGCCGCGAGCGCATCGGCGAAGGCCCGATGCGCGGGGATGGTGAACAGCTGGGGACGGCCCCGAGCCACTATCGCCGGCTCGCGCGACGCTCAGCCATCGGCGAGGATCGCCTCGGTCCGGCCGATCGCAGCCGGGGTACCGACGTCGAACCACAATCCGCTGTGGACGATGCCATAGGCCCGTCCGGCAGCGATCGCCCGGTCCCAGAAGACATTGGTGGAAAACGGCCCCTCGGGCCAATCGGCGATCAGGCGCGGGGACAGGATCTGGACGCCGGTCCATACGAACGGCGCCGGCCGCCCCGGCTTGCGTCGTCCCGTGATCCGCCCCAACGGATCGAGGTGGAAGTCGCCGCGCCCGCCATGACAATGCGCCCGGGCGAGCGGCACCATCAGCAGCAACGCGTCCATCCGTGCATCATCCCACGCCGCGCCGAGCGCGCGGATCGCATCGATCGGGCCGTCGATCCACAGATTGTCGCTGTTGACCGTCAGAAACGGTTTGTCGCCGATCAGGGCGCGTGCCTGCACCAGCCCGCCGCCGGTTTCCATCAATTGCGCGCGTTCGTCGGAAAACAGCAGCTCGATTCCGTCGCGGCGCCGCCTTAGATGCGCCTCGAGCGCGTCGGCGAGGTAATGGACGTTGACCACTGCTCGCTTGACGCCGGCTGCGGCGAGCCGATCGAAGACATGGTCGATGAGTGGCTTGCCGGCGACCTCGACCAGGGGCTTGGGGCGCGTCGCGGTCAGCGGGCGCATCCGCTTGCCGAGCCCGGCCGCCATCACCATCGCCGTTTCCGGCACGGGGGCGGCCGGATTGGGCCGCAGCGCAAGCGTCTTGAGCGCCGTCATGCGCCGATCAGCATGGGGTCGCCGCGCTTCGCGGTCGGGATCGTCGCGTCGAACCAGGCTTTGACCGGAGCAAGCGCGGGATGCGCGAGATCACGCTCGAGATAGCCCCATACCCGCGGGCACAGCGCCGGGTAGCGCTCCTTCCCGTCGCGCTGCCACAGCCGCGTGAAGACGCCGATAATGCGCGTGTTCCGCTGCGCGCCGAGCACATGATAGGCAGTCAGGAAATCCTCGCCCGCCCCGGTCGCCGCGCGATAATGATCGATCATCGCCGCCTCAATCGCCGGCTCGACGTCGCGCCGCGCGTCCTGCAGCAGCGACACCAGATCATAGGCCGGGTGGCTGGTCATCGCATCCTGAAAATCAAGCAGCCCGATACGCCCGTCGCCGAGCAGCATCAGGTTCTCGGCGTGATAGTCACGCAGCGCCAGCACCGGGCGGGCGGGCGTGGCAAGCGGCAGCACTGCGTCCCACGCGCGCGCATAGCTGGCGATATCGGCGACAATGCCAACGGCGGGGCAATACCATTCGGGCAACAACCGCGCGCGTTCGGCAAGCGCGGCATGGTCGTAAGCTTCGACATCGGGTGGCGTGACCCGGTGCAGCGCCACCAGCACATCGACGGCGGCGCGGTATAGCGCGGTCGCGCGCTCCGGATCGGCATCGACCGCTTCGCGGAAGCGATCGTCGCCAAGATCCTCGATCAGCGCGAGGCCCTGTGCGACGTCGACCGCAAAGACTTCGGGCGCGGCAAAGCCCTGCGCGTGAAGCCAGCGCGCGATGTGGAGAAAAGGACCCGTATCCTCGGGCGGCGGCGCGTCCATCAGGATCGCCCGGCGCGCGCCATCCGTCACGCGGAAATATCGACGGAAAGAGGCGTCGCCGGTTACCGGCATCAGCCTGGCGCCGCCCCAACCATGAAGTTCGAGAAATGCCCGCGCGCCGGCAGGCTCGGTCAGCGTTGCGCCCATCGCGCTCTCCAACCCTCGGGCACCTGCGCTGTCAAGCACCGACCGTCCCCGTCGGCGGCGATCGTCAGCCAGAGCGCGTCGCGCCAATAGCCCGGACCTGCACGTTCGGGCCATTCAACGATCAGCAACGCCTCGCCAGCGGCATCGTCCAGGCCAAGTTCGGCGAGTTCCTCGGCCGATTCGATGCGGTAAAGATCGACGTGGAGCACCGGCAGCCGCACGTCGGGCGGATCATAGGGCTGGACGATCGCGAAACTCGGGCTGGGCGCCTCGCCCTTCAGGCCCAGGGCGGCGAGAAGCCCGCGCGCGATGCTGGTCTTACCTGCGCCGAGCGGCCCCGACAGCGCGATGACATCCCCCGGCTCCACCTGCTCGGCGAGCCATGCGCCAAAGGCTGCCGAGGCCGCCGGATCGGGAAGCGCGATCATGCCGGTTGCAGCGCACCGGTGCGCGGCAGCGTGACGGTGATCACCGTCCCCTGGCCGCGTTCGGATACCAGAGTCACCGTGCCGCCATGCGCTTCGACAAACTGCTTCGCGAGCGGCAGGCCGAGCCCGAGCGCGCGGTCGCCGCCACGCGCGGCCGCGGGCGTGGCGAAACCGTCGAACGCGCGCGCCGCCGCTTTCGCGGTCATGCCCCGGCCGTTGTCGGATACGACAATGCGTGCCGCCTCCGCCGTACCGTCACCGTGAAGCAGTACCCGGCCGCGTTCGGGCGTACCGGCAATCGCATGGCGAAGCAGATTTTCGACGACTTGCGTCAGCCGCGCGGCATCGCCGCCGATCTCGCCAAGCGAGGGATCGATCTCGACCGCGAAGTCGAGCTTCTGTGCGTTTGCGAGCGACATCACCTTGTCGGCGGCGGCCCGCGCCACAACGCTCAGATCGACCGCTGCGCCGCGCTCGCCATGCTGGGTCAGATCGAGCACATCATCGACAAGCGTGCTCAGCCGCTCGACCGAATCGAGGATCGCCTTCACATAATCGCCGGCAGTCGGGGGCAGCGCGCCGCCGTAGCCGCCCTGCAACAACTCGGCGAACCCGCTGATCGAGGTCAGCGGCGTCCGCAGCTCATAGCTCATATTGGCGACGAACGCGGTTTTGACCCGGTCGGCGGCCTCCAGCGCTTCGTTGCGGTCGCGCAGCGCCTGTTCGATCCGGCGGCTGTCGGACACGTCAAGCATCGTGAACAGCGCATTGCCGTCGGGCAGCGGCACCGCTGCGAAATCGAAATGACGGCCGTCGGCGAACGCCAGACTGCCGCCGCGCTGCTGGCGGTCGAGCGTGGCCGATCGCACCATCTCGCTGATCAGCACCGCCTTGCCAGGTGCTGCCAGCCGCCCGGCGGCCGCCTGCGCGAGCGCATCGACACGGGGGTGACCGGCCAAGAACGCCTCGTCGAATCCGAGCGTCTGCCGGAAACGATTGTTCCAGAGCTGAAGTCGACCGTCCGACGCGAACACACCGAGCGCTTCGAACAGCGTGTCGAAGGTCGCCGTCCGCACCCGTAACAGCGTATCGCGCGCGCTCGCCAGCTGGACCTGTTCGGTGCGGTCCTCAAAGATCAGCAGCAGCCCGCCGTCGGGCAGCGGCTGGGCGACGACGCGCAAGTGATCGCCGCCGGGCAAATGCCATTGCTCCTCGATCCGGTGGTCGGCGGCGAGGAACCAGTCGCGGCGCTCGGCCTTCCAGCCCGGGAAGTCGCGCACTTCGGGCAAGCGTCCGGCCTCGCGCATCCGCTCGAGCACGCGGTCGAATTCGGGCCGTTCGGCGAGCCATTCCGGTTTCATCGCGAACAAGCGCTGGAACGGCTGATTGCAGAAGACGAGCGCGCGGTCGCTGCCGAATTGCACGACACCGGCGGAGAGCCGGTCGAGCATTTCGCGCTGCGCCTCGCCGAAGCGCTTGGTGGCGGCGCGCGCCTGCTCCAGGTCCTCGACATCGATCGCGAAGCCGGCGACGCCACCCCCCGGCAGCGGCACGTCGAATACATTCAGCATCCGGCGCGCACCGCCGATCGTCGCCGGCATCGTCTGCGATTCGGGGCGACCGAGGTCGCGGGCGCGCACTGCCGTCGCCAGCGGGCCGCCGATCCCTGCTCCTTCGACCAGTTCGAGCCCGCGCGCGATGACGTCATCGGCGTCGGTGCCGTCGACGGCCCTGACGTAAGCGGTGTTGACCATCCCCAGCCGCAGGTCGGGCGTCCTGTACCACATCGGCATCGGCGCCGCTTCGATGAGGCCGGTCAGCGCGTCGAACGCGGCATGGACCTGCGCCGCTTCCTCGCGGAGACGCGCGACGGCTTCGGCACTTTCGGTGGTATCGAACACCCACAGCAGGATGCCGCCCTCCAGTCTCAACTCGCGGGCCGGGCGTTGCCCCTCGATCCGCAAAGTGCGCGCGCCACCGACCGGCCGCACCAGCCGCGCAAACGGGCGTCCGACACGCTGCAGCGCAGTGATGTCCTCAATCAGCGCCGCCAAGTCGTCGGTCGCCAGCCCGCTGTCGCCCGCCGCGAGGTCGCTCAGGAAGCGCACCGGTTTGGCCAGTCCAAGCCAATCGGCAAGGCGTTGCGGCATCTCGATCCGGCCGTCGGCGTGGACGATCGCCGCCAGCACCGGCGCCGAGCCGAGCAGCGCCGCCAGCCGCTCGGCACTGCTTCTTGCGGCGGCATGGGCCCCGCGCAGCGACAGCCCGGTATAAAGCGCCCATACCGCACCCGCGATTACCGCGGCGAGCGTTGCACCGACAAGGAGTGCCGCAAGGGGAGCAAGCGTGATCATGGCGCGATGCGACGTGGCGGTAGGGCAATCATGGCTTGCTGTAGAACAGCAGTCGCGCGGCTGGGAAGCGCTCGCGCCGCCTCAATCGCAAAAGAGCCCCCACCGCGGTGCGGCAGGGGCTCTTTGCAATCGACGACGGCCGGGGCCGATTTCGATCAATAGCGATAATGGTCGGGCTTGAACGGGCCTTCGGTCGGCACGCCGATGTAATCGGCCTGCTTCTGGCTGAGCTTGGTGAGCTTTACGCCCAGCTTTTCGAGGTGCAGCGCCGCGACCTTTTCGTCGAGATGCTTGGGCAGCACATAGACGTCGTTCTTGTACTGATCGGCCTTGGTGAACAGCTCGATCTGCGCCAGCGTCTGGTTGGTGAAGCTCGCCGACATCACGAAGCTCGGGTGGCCGGTCGCGTTGCCCAGATTGACCAGACGGCCCTTCGACAGGATGATGATCTGCTTGCCGTCCGGGAATTCGACCAGATCGACCTGCGGCTTCACTTCGGTCCACTTGTAGTTCGACAGCGCCGAGATCTGGATCTCGCTGTCGAAGTGGCCGATGTTGCAGACGATCGCCATGTTCTTCATCGCCTTCATGTGATCGGCGGTGATGACGTCGGCGTTGCCGGTCGCGGTGACGAAAATGTCCGAACGCTGGACCGCTTCTTCCATCGTCACGACCTCGAAGCCTTCCATCGCCGCCTGCAGCGCGCAGATCGGATCGATTTCAGTAACGAGCACACGCGCGCCGCCGTTACGGAGCGACTGCGCCGAGCCCTTGCCGACGTCGCCGAAGCCCGCGACGGTCGCGACCTTGCCCGCCAGCATCACGTCGGTGCCGCGGCGGATCGCGTCGACCAGCGATTCCTTGCAGCCATAGAGGTTGTCGAACTTCGACTTTGTGACGCTGTCGTTGACGTTGATCGCGGGGAACGGAAGCTCGCCCTTCTTGGCGATCGCATAGAGGCGGTGCACACCGGTGGTGGTTTCTTCCGACACGCCCTTGATGTTCTTGACCGTCTCGGTGAGGTAGCCGGGCTTGCGCGCGATGAATTCCTTCACGGCGCGCTGCATTTCGACTTCTTCCTCATTCTCGGGCTCGGCGAAGCTGTGCCCGGCTTCGAGCTTGGCGCCCCAGAGCGCGAACATCGTCGCGTCGCCGCCGTCGTCGAGGATCATGTTGGCGGTCTGACCGGTGCCATCGTCCCAGTCGAAGATCGAGCCGACATAATTCCAGTAATCGGCCAGGCTCTCGCCCTTGATCGCGAACACCGGAACGCCCGACGCGGCGATGGCGGCGGCCGCATGATCCTGCGTCGAGAAGATGTTGCAGGTCGCCCAGCGGACCTGCGCGCCGAGCGCGGTCAGCGTTTCGATCAGCACCGCCGTCTGGATCGTCATGTGCAGCGAGCCGGTGATGCGCGCGCCCGTCAGCGGCTTCGACGCGCCGAATTCCTCGCGCAGCGCCATCAGGCCCGGCATTTCGGTTTCGGCGATGTTGATTTCCTTGCGGCCGAAATCGGCAAGGCTGATGTCGGCAACGACATAATCGGTCGGGCGGTCGAGGACGGTGGCCACGCACATTCTCCTGAATCTGGAACTTCAAGGCAGGCACCAACGCCGCCAGCACGAGCGCCCATAGCGACGCGCCGCGCCCAAATCAAATATAAAGATGTCTTTATATGCTCGGTCGTTTCAGGCGCGGCCAGCCTGCGAGGACAGCAGCCGTGGATCGACGCCAGCGGCCGCCATGCCCGCCGCCCAGCGCTCGGCAGCCGGTACATCGAAGATCAGGCCGGCGTCGGCCTCGACCGTCAGCCAGCCGTGCCGCGTCAGTTCCGCGTCGAGCTGCCCTTCGCCCCACCCCGCATAGCCGAGTGCGACCAGCCACTGGCGCGGTCCCTTCCCCGCCGCAATCGCGCGCAGCACGTCGAGCGTTCCCGACAACGCCCAGCGACCGGCGACGTCGATCGTATCCTGACCCGCCCAGTCGCGCGAATGGATGACGAAGCCGCGTCCCGGCTCAACCGGCCCGCCGATGCTGACCCCGCGGTTAGGGCAGTTCGCCGAGTCGATCGTCAGCTGGTTGAGCAATTCGTGGAAACCCAGCCCGGCGATCTCACTGCCGATGCCAATGCCGAGCGCGCCTTCGGCATCATGCGCGCACATCGCGATCACCGCCCGCTCGAAGCGCGGATCGCCGATGCCGGGCATCGCCAGCAGAAATTGGCCAGTCAAATAGCGGGTATCGCGCATTGCCCCCTTATAGCGCGCAGACGGTCGCGCGGAACTGCCGCTCGTCCCAAACGTCGTGGCAGCGGTCGCGCATGCGTTGAGACCGTTACTGGCGCCGATGCGGTGTCTGCGCTTTGCGCGGCGCGTCGGCTCGGCTAGAGCGCCGACATCCAAGCCAACAGGAGAATGGCCATGACGATCAAAGTGGGTGACAAGCTTCCCGACGTGACGCTGATCAAGGCGACCGACGCCGGCCCCGACGCGGTCAGCAGCAACAGCTTCTTCGCGGGGCGCAAGGTCGCGCTGTTTTCCGTGCCCGGCGCGTTCACGCCGACCTGCTCGGCCAAGCATCTGCCGGGCTATCTCGACAAGCTCGACGACCTGAAGGCCAAGGGTGTCGATGAAGTCGCCTGCACGGCTGTCAACGATGCCTTCGTGCTCGGCGCGTGGAGCAAGAGCAACAATGCCGACGGCAAGGTCACGATGCTCGCCGACGGCAATGCCGAATTCGCCAAGGCTGTCGAGCTGACGATGGACGGGTCCAAATTCGGCCTTGGCCTGCGCGGCCAGCGCTATTCGATGCTGGTCGAAGACGGTGTCGTCACGCAGTTGAACGTCGAGGCGCCCGGCGAGTTCAAGGTCAGCTCAGCCGAACATATGCTCGAACAGCTCTGATCGGGAACGCGGACGGAATATCGGCGTTGATCGCATCTCCAACCCAGCGCGAAGGGATGCCTATATGACGACCGAAACCGATTATCCGTCCGCAACCGACTTCACGAAGAAGACCGTCGGCAAGGCCGCCGACTCGGCCAGCGATCTGGCGGACAACGTGGCAGATGCGACCGGGATCGACCGCAACTTCATTGCGCGTGCACAGGAAGCGATCGAGCAGGCCGTCGATACGACCGTCGCCGCGGTGAAGGAAAATCCGGTGGCCGCCGCGGCGATCGTCGGTGGCGTCGCCGCAGTCGCCGCGGGCGCGGCCTATGGCATCAGCAAGCTCGGGGCGACGGCAAGCGAGCCATCCCCCAAGTCGACCGGCGGCAAGGCGAGTAAAGGCAAGTAGATCAGACGACCGGCGCGACGGCATGACGTCGCGCCGGTTATCTGTTCGCATTGTGCCTGCCCCGTTCTAGTCTTCCCCTCCGAGCTTGTCTTGCCAGCGTCGCATCGCTGGCCTAGCCCGATGGCATGACCCACGCATCCCAGATCGTCGCCGAACTCGACCGGCTCTACACGGCATCGGTTGAGCGGCTTCGTACCGCACTGTCGGCCTATCTTGCGGACGGCACGCTGCCATCGGCCGAGGCCCGGCGAGACGGATCGTTCGCCTATCCTGAGATTCGACTGAATTATAAGGGTGGGCCCGACCGGCCCGCGCCGATGCGGTCGTTCGGACGGCTGGTGCAGCCCGGCCGCTATGCCATCAGCGTTACCAAGCCCGCGACGTTCGCCGGCTATCTGACCGAACAGCTGACATTGCTGCTCGAGGATTATGACGTCGAGGTCGAAGCCGTCGCCGGACGGCAGGAGATCCCCTTCCCCTATGTGCTCGATCCGGGCCATGCGGTGAGCCTTGACGAAGTGTCGGCGCTCGAACTTGCGCGGCATTTCCCCGCGACCGAGCTCGCCCATATCGGCGACGAAATCGCCGACGGGCAGTGGCACGCGCCCGATGGCGTGCGCCCGCTTGCGCTGTTCGACGGCTTGCGCACCGATTTCAGCCTGGCGCGCCTGCGTCATTACACCGGCACGCCGCCGGAGCATGTCCAGCGCTTCGTGCTGTTCACCAACTATCACCGCTATGTCGACGAATTCGTCCGCTGGGCGTGCGACCAGCTCGGTCCCGGGTCGCGCTATTCGGCGGTTTCAGGCGCGGGCGGCATTGTCATCGAAGCGGGTGACGACCCCGACAAGCTGGTCACCGACAGCGCATGGCGGCGCCATCAGATGCCCGCCTATCACCTGATCGCCCCCGACCGCACCGGCATCACGCTCGTCAACATCGGTGTCGGCCCGTCGAACGCCAAGACGATTTGCGATCACCTCGCCGTCGTGCGGCCTGAAGCCTGGCTGATGATCGGGCACTGCGGCGGCCTGCGCCCCAGCCAACGGATCGGCGACTATGTCCTCGCGCATGCCTATCTGCGCGACGATCACGTGCTCGATTCGGTGCTGCCGCCCGAAATTCCGATTCCGGCGATCGCCGAGGTGCAACAGGCGATGGCGCGCGCCGCCGAGACCGTATCGGGCCAATCGGGCGACGAGCTCAAGCGCCGCCTGCGCACCGGCACGATCGTGACGACCGACGACCGCAACTGGGAGTTGAGTTATTCGAAGTCGGCGCTGCGCTTCTCGCAATCGCGCGCGGTCGGCATCGACATGGAATCAGCGACAATCGCCGCCCAGGGTTATCGCTTCCGTGTTCCTTACGGCACCTTGCTGTGCGTGTCGGACAAGCCGCTCCACGGCGAACTGAAGCTGCCGGGCCAGGCCAATCGCTTCTACGAACGCGCGATCGCCGAGCATATGAAGATCGGCATCGAAGCGTGCGAAGAATTGCGTCGCGAGGGCGCCAAGCTGCACAGCCGCAAGCTGCGCGCGTTCAATGAGCCGCCGTTCCGGTAACCCAACCCTGCCCTGCTGCGATCAGGCCTTCGGTGGATCGGCGATCATCGCGGTGAAATTGGCCTCGGCGGCGAGCGCCCCGTCCACCAGCGCGCGGCCGGCGAATTTGCACACGCTCGATCGTTTTTGGACGAATTCGACCTCGAGCTTGAGAAGGCAGCCGGGTTCGACGGGTTTGCGGAACTTCGCCCCCTCGATCGCCATGAAATAGACGAGCTTCCCCGATCCCGCGAGCCCGAGTGATTCGACCGCGAGCACGCCGGCCGCCTGCGCCAGCGCCTCGACGATCAGTACCCCCGGCATGATCGGGCGACCCGGGAAATGCCCCTGAAAAAAGCCTTCGTTGATCGTCACCGCCTTGATTGCGGTAATCGACCGGTCGAGGTGAAGTGCCTCGACCCGGTCGACCAGCAGCATCGGATAGCGATGCGGCAGCGCCGCCATCACGTGCCCGATATCGAGCGCGATCGGTGCCGCTGCCGTGTCGTCGCCGCTCACCGGATCAACGGCTCTGCGGCTGCGGCTTGGCGGGTGTGGTCGCGGGCTTGGCAGGCGCAGTGCCGCCAGCCGCCGGTGCCTGCTGGTTCTGCTGCGGCGGCGTGATCGACACCGACGTCATCGTCGCGTTGAGCTGTTGGAGCGCGGTCGCGGTGATGTCGTTGGCCGGATCGAACGCGAGCAGGCCGTTGCGCGGCACGACGGTGTCGCCCTTGCGCGCCTTGCGGATGCCTTCGGCGATCGGCAACAGCTTTTCGACGATCTGCGCCTGAACATACTGGCTCAGATACTGAATTTCCTGGCGCGTGTCGTCGAACGCGCCCTTCGCCTGATTGAGGTCGGCCTGCGCCTTCTGGAGTGCATCGCGAGTCGCGTCGGGGACGGTGCCGTCGGGCTTGGCGACCTTCTTTGCGGCTTCGACCTGCTCGTTCCAGGCTTTGACGGCGGCTTCGAGCTTTGTCTGCTGATCGCGCAGGCGCGCGCCATATTTCGCCTCCAGCTGCGCGCTGCCGCTCTTGGCGGCGACGCTGTCCTTGTAGAGCTGGTCGACATCGACGACGAGCGTCACTTGCGCGAAGGCGGCCTGCGGCAGCGCCAGCACGCCGACGGCGAAGGCGGCCGTGATCGCGGCCTTGGTGAACTTGGTCTTCATCAGAATTGCGTCCCTACGTTGAAAGTAATGAGTTTGGTGTCTTCGCCGAACTGGCTGAGCAGCGCGTGCGCAAGGTCGATCCGCAACGGGCCGAACGGCGAATTCCAGTTGACGCCGATACCGACCGAAAGCCGCGGGCTGGCCGAATTGCCCAGAAAGCGTTCCTGGAAGGGCTGGATGGTATTGTTGGCGGCAATATTGACCGACGTGCCGACGCACGCGCCACCCGCAGTCGCCGAATAGCCGACGTTACACGTCGTCGAAAGTCCCGCATTTTCGGTCGCGTCGAGCGGCACCGTATAAATCTGGCGGCCCGCCGAATCGAGGATCGGCTGGATCAGCGGCTGCACCGTCGTGATGCCCGTCGCCGGATCGGTAACGGTTGGGAAAACGGCGGTCGGCAGCGGGCGTGCCACCCCGAACAGCGCACCGAAATCGAGGTAGATCGACGGGCGCAGCCCCAGCTCACGCGCGCCCGAGCCGAGCGGCAATTCGAGTTCGAGCCGGCCGAGATAATAGGTGCGACCACCGAGCGCATCGTCGACGATCTGGTTACGATCAGTAATCAGCGTCTGCACGCCGTTCGCGTCGGTCTGGTAGAACAGCCGCTGCACGCGCGGCCCGACGCCGCGAATGTCGAAGCCGCGGAACTGCGGCTCACCCAGATAGAAGCGGTCGTTGATGCGCACCGCATCGATGCCGGGGCCGCGGCTGCCTTCGAGCGGCAGGATATGGCCGCCCTCGAGGCCGACAGAGAAAATGAAGCCACTGCCGACGTTCCAGAATTTCTTGGCCTCGAAGCGCGTGCGGAGGTAGCGCACGTCGCCGCCCAGCCCCGCGATGTCGCCGCTCACCACCAGCCGCTGGCCCGAGGTTGGCCGGATCCGGCTGTTGAGGCTGTCGTAAAGCAGCGAAACGCCGAAGGCCGACGTCAGCCGGTTGCCGATCTGGTCGCACAGATACCGCCCGGCGCGCAGCGGATCGCAGACGCCATTGGTGAAATAGGTCGCCTGGTCGAGCCCCACTTCGTCATAAGTCAGCCCATAGCGCGCCGACACCGACCAATATTCGGTCAGCGGAATGCTGCTGCGGACCTGGAAGCCGGTCGACACCTGGGTGTAGGTCGTCTGACGGCTGGTGCCGACGAAGTTGAAGGCATTCAGATCGCGCCGGAACAGATCGACACCAAGGCCGATATTCTTGTCGAACAGATAGGGTTCGGTGAAGCCCAGCTCGACCTGCTTCGAATAGGTCGAATATTGCGCACTCGCGCGAAGTTCCTGGCCCAAACCACGGAAGTTGCGCTGTTTCACCGACGCCTGGATGATGAAGCGTTCGAGACTTGAATAGCCGACCGACAGATTGAGTTCGCCGGTCGCCTTTTCCTCGACATCGGTCGTCAGCACGATGCGGTCCGGCGCCGACCCGGGCTTCTGCTTGATCTCGAGCTTGTCCTGAAAGAAGCCGAGCGAATTGATGCGGTCCTGCGATCGCTTGACCAGGAAGGTGTTGAAGGCATCGCCTTCCGACACGCGGATTTCGCGGCGGATCACCTTGTCCTTGGTCAGCGTGTTACCGTTGATGTCGATGCGTTCGACATAGGTTCGTTGCGCTTGGCCAATGTGGAAATTGATCGACAGCAGCAACTTGTCGGGATCGCGATCAAATTCGGGGTTAACATCAACAAAGGCGTAGCCGAACAGGCCGGCGGTCTGGTTGATGGCATCGACCGAGTCTTCGACCTTTTTCGCATTGTACCAATCGCCTTTCTTGGCGACCAGCGATGCGGCGAGCTTCTTGTTGTCGAAATCACGGATTTCGCTGTCGACGGTGATGTCGCCGAAGTGATAGCGTTTTCCTTCTTCCACCACATAAGTGATGATGAAGTCCTTCTTGTCGGGCGTCAGTTCGGCAACTGCCGATGTCACCTTGAAATCGGCATAGCCCTGGGTCAGATAGAACTGACGCAGCTTTTGCTGGTCATAGGCCAGCCGGTCCTGATCGTAGCTGGTGTTCGAGCTGAGCAGCGTCGTGAGGCTGGCCTGCTTGGTCGCCATCTGCGCGCGCACCTTGGCATCCGAGAACACCTCGTTGCCGATGATGTTGATCTGGCGGACCTTCGACTTCGGGCCTTCGCTGATCTCGAAGATGATATCGACGCGGTTCTGGTCGAGCGACACCATCTTGGGCGCGACCGACGCTGCGAAGCGCCCTTGCCGCCGATAGAGCTCGATGATGCGGGCGACGTCCTGGCGCACGGCCGTACGGGTGAAGATCTGGCGCGGGGCGAGCTTGATCTCCTTGGTGATCTTGTCGGCCTTCAGCCGCTTGTTGCCCTCGAGCAGCACGCGGTTGATGATCGGGTTCTCACGCACGCGCACGACGATGTCGCCCGACACTGCGCCATCGATCGTCACATCGGCAAAAAGCTCGCTTGCCAGCAGGTCTTTGATGGCCTGGTCGAGCGTTTCGTTGGTGAAGTTCGCCCCCACCCGCAGCTTGGTATAGGACAGCACCGTTTCGGGCTCGATCCGCTGCGATCCCTCGACCCGCAGCGTCCGGATCACCCGCGCGGCAGGCGCAGCGGCAGGGGCCGCCTGCGCGGCCGGATCAGCAGGAGGCGGCGAAGTCGGCGCCGCCGTCTGGGCAGCAGCGGCTATCGGCAATCCGGCGAGAATCGTGCTCGCCATCAGCCAGACAGCCGGGCGGGCGGCGGTGTTCGTCACAGAGGTTGCTTTCACTACTGCTCCCCAAAGGAAATATCGTCAGCCCCGTCCGGCTGCCACGCCCTGCCCGAAGCGCGTCAGCCGATCAACCCGGCCAGCTTGCTCCACAGCCCGAAAGAGCCGAGATCGTTGAACGTCACCATCAGCATCAGCGCCAGCACCGCCGCCAGCCCGCCGCGAAATGCCCATTCCATCACGCGTGAATCAATCGGTCGGCGCCGCACCGCCTCGATCGCGTAAAACAGCAGATGCCCGCCGTCGAGCACCGGAACAGGCAGCAGGTTGACGACCGCCAGATTGAGCGACACGAGCGCGATGAAGAACACGAACGACGACAGCCCGAGCGCAAATTGCTCGCCGGAGACCTTGGCGATTTGTAATGGACCGCCCAGCTCGCTCACGGGGCGTTTCCCCATCACGATCTGGCCGACGACCTCGCCCATCATGCTGACGATGTCGCCGATCTTGCGCAGGGCAACACCGGGTGCCGCGATCGGGCTGACCGGCTCGAAACGCGCGCTGCGAGGGTCGGTCGCGATGCCGAGCCGGCCGAGCCTGACGATGTTGCCGAAGCGATCCTTTTCGACCCGGGTGCCGATGACCGCGACCGTCGATCGTGGCGTACCGCGTCGCTCGTAATCGATCGTCACGCGCTCGCCCGCGCGGATCTGGACGAAGCGCACCATGTCCTGAAACGAGTCGACCGGACGCCCCCCTAGCCCGGTGATGCGATCCCCCGGCGCGAGCCCGGCGATCTGCGCGGGGCTGCCGGGTTCGACTTGTCCGACGACTGCCGAGGTGCGCAGTTCGCCGAATGCAACCGCAAATCCCGCGAGGATCACCAGCGCAATCAGAAAATTGGTGAACGGCCCGGCCGCGACGATGATCGCGCGTTGCCACAGCGGCTTGGCCTGAAAGGTTTGCGCGCGCTCTTCGGCGGGCAGCAGCAACCAGTCGGGGTCGCTGCGGCTCGACGGGTCCATGTCTCCTGCGAATTTGACGAAGCCGCCCAGCGGCAACAGGCTGAACTTCCACCGGGTCCCGCGCTTGTCGGTGACGCCGAACAGCTCGCGCCCGAAGCCAATCGAAAATTCATCGGCCCTCACGCCGAACAGGCGGCCGGCCAGATAATGGCCGAGTTCGTGCAGGAACACGAGCGGCCCGATGACGAGCGCGAATGCGAGCAGAGTCTGCAAGAAGCCAGGCGACTGGATCAAACCACGCAATCCTTTACACGCTCGCCCGCCAGCCGCCGCGCTTCGGCATCGACCGCCAGCACGGCCTCGAGCGTTTCCGGCGGCGCCGGGTCATAGCCCGACAGCGTATCGGCGACGATTGCGGCAATTTCAAGAAAGCCGATGCGCCCTTCAAGAAACGCGGCAACCGCGATTTCGTTGGCGGCATTGAGGATCGCCGGGCGCGCGCCGCCCGCATCGAGCGCCTCGCGCGCCAGCCGCAGCGCCGGGAAGCGATCGAGATCGGGCGCTTCGAAATCGAGCCGGCCGATGGCAACCAAGTCGAGCGGTGCCATCGGCGTCGCCATGCGGTCGGGCCAGGCGAGGCAATAAGCGATCGGCACGCGCATGTCGCTCGGTCCCAATTGGGCGAGGATCGATCCGTCGACATATTCGACCATCGAATGGATGATCGACTGCGGATGGCAGATCACTTCGATGCGATCGTTGGCGACCGGGAACAGCCGCGCGGCCTCGATCAGTTCGAGCCCCTTGTTCATCAGCGTCGCCGAATCGACCGAGATCTTCGCGCCCATCGTCCAATTCGGGTGAGCGACGGCCTGCGCCGGCGTCATGCCGCGCATTTCCTCGATCGTCTTGCAGCGAAACGGGCCGCCGCTCGCGGTAAGGATGATCCGTCGCACTGCCTCGGGCCGGGCAAAGTCGAAGCATTGGTAGATCGCGTTGTGCTCTGAATCGGCGGGCAGCAGCGTGGCGCCGGTCCGCGCGGCGGCGGCTAGGATCACATCCCCTGCCGAAACCAGCGGCTCCTTGTTGGCGAGCACCACCGTGCCGCCCTGTTCGATTGCCGCCATGACCGGCTGGAGCCCTGCGCAGCCGACGATCGCAGCCATCGTCCAGTCGGCGCCCATCGCCGCCGTTTCGCACACCGCGCGCGCGCCGGCGGCGATTTCGATGCCTGTGCCTGCCAGCGCTGCCTTGAGATCGGCGTAGCAGCCTTCATCAGCGACGACCGCGCGCTTGGCATTGGTGCGGATCGCCGCCGCGGCCAGCTTGGCGACATCGCAATTGGCCGTCAGCGCGAGCACATCATATTTCTCGGGCTCGCGCTCGATCAGATCGAGCGTGGACCCGCCAATCGATCCGGTCGCCCCCAGGATCGTCACTGTCTTCATACCATCCATCCCCGAATTTGCGGCAGCATCACCAGCAGCGCGGCCAGCGGCGCCACGGGTACCAACCCGTCGAGCCGATCGAGCAGACCGCCATGCCCCGGCAGCAATGTACCGCTATCCTTCACGCCTGCCCGGCGCTTCATCCAGCTTTCGAACAAATCTCCACCCTGCGATGCGATCGCGAGCGCCGGTGTCGCAAGCGTCAGCCGCCACGGCAAGCCATATCCAACATGGAGCACCGCTGCGAACACTCCGGCTGCCGCAACCCCGCCGATCAGGCCGGCCCAGGTCTTGTTCGGGCTGATGGCGGGCGCAAGGCGCGGCCCGCCGAGCCAGCGACCGGCAAAGAATGCCCCCATGTCGCATGCCCAGACCAGCGCCAATGTCCAGAATCCGAACAACAGCCCGCGCGGTTCGTCGCGAATGACGAGCAGTGCGAGCACCGGCAGCCCGGCATAGAGCAGGCCGGCCGCGCGCGGGGGCTGGCGCGAGACGCCGAGAATGAACACGGCCGCCCCGAGTACGAAGCCCAGCGCGCGAAAGCCCGGCCCCGCGGCCCAGGGCGACATGATCGCGAGCGGGACGACCATCGCGAACAGCATCAGCCGCCGGTCGGGCTCGCGTGCGCCGACCAGCATGCCCCATTCGCGCAGCACACCCAGCGCGAGCGCCGCGCACAGCATCCAGAAAACGGCGCCGCCCAGCCACAATCCGCCAAGCGCAACGGCGATCATCGCCGCCCCCGCCACGGCACGCGTGGCAAGGTCGGCCTGCCGGGCGCGCGGCGCCTCGCTCACAACCCGCCGAAGCGCCGTTGCCGCTCCCCGAACTGCGCGACGGCCGCGGCAAAGGCGGCTTCGTCGAAATCGGGCCACAGCGTGTCGACGAACAGCAGTTCGGCATAGGCCGCCTGCCACAGCAGGAAATTCGACAGCCGATATTCGCCCGAAGTACGGATCAGCAGATCGAGCGGCGGCAGGTCGCGCGTTTCCAGCAGCGCCTCGACCGCCTCGGCGTCGATTGCGCCGGGCGTGATTTCGCCTGCAACAGCCCGTTCGGCCAGCCTTTGGGCCGCGCGCGCCAGTTCGGCATGCGAACCATAGTTGAGCGCGATCACCAGCAGCGGGCCGCCGTTGTCCGCCGTCCGCGCCAGCGCATTGTCGACCAGTCCAACGACATCGCTCGAAAAACGGCGATAGTCGCCGATCACCCGCAAGCGGACATTGTCGCGGACCATTTCGTCGAGGTCGGCGCGGATGAAATGCTTGAGCAGCCCCATCAGGTCGCCGATTTCCTCGGCCGGGCGGCGCCAGTTTTCCGAAGAAAAGGCGTAAAGCGTCAGCGCCTCGATGCCAAGTGCGCGCGCGTGGCGCGTGATGCGGCGCACCGCCTCGACCCCGGCCCGGTGGCCGGCGATCCTTGGCAGGAAGCGCTGCTTGGCCCAGCGGCCGTTGCCGTCCATGATGATCGCGACATGGCGCGGCAGCCTGCCCCCGCCCGCTGCGGCCGTGGCGCCGTCCGTGCCTTGCGCCGGGGCCGAAGCCACGCTCACTTGCCGAGGATTTCCTTTTCCTTGGCCGCCGTCGCCGCGTCGATTTCGGCGATGGTCGCGTCGGTCAGCTTCTGCACATCGGTTTCGTGCCGCTTGCGCTCGTCTTCGGAATAGACGCCCTTTTTCTCGTCGGTCTTCAGGCTCTCCATGCCGTCACGACGCACGTTGCGCACCGCGATGCGCGCCTTTTCGGCATATTGGCCGGCCAGCTTCGCCAGTTCCTTGCGGCGTTCCTCGGTCAGGTCGGGAATCGGGATGCGCAGCGTCTGGCCGTCGACGATCGGGTTAAGGCCAAGGCCGGCCGAGCGGATCGCCTTGTCGGCAGGTCCGACCGCCGACTTGTCCCACACCTGCACCGACAGCAGCCGCGACTCAGGCGCCGATACCGTCGCCACCTGATTGAGCGGCATATGCGACCCGTACAGTTCGACCGTCACCGGGTCGAGCAACGATACGCTCGCGCGGCCGGTGCGCAGGCCCGTCAGATCGCCCTTCAGCGCTTCGACCGCACCGTGCATGCGGCGCTCCAGATCGGCCTTGTCATAAGCGGCCATGTCAGTTCTCCGGCTCGTTGTGGACGATCGTCGACTGTCCGTCCCCGCGCAGGACCGAGGCGAGATTGCCTTCCTGGCGGATGTTGAACACGACGATCGGAATGTTGTTTTCGCGGCACAACGCGACCGCCGCTGCGTCCATGACCTTCAGATTGTCGGCGAGCACGCGACCGAAGCTGAGCGCTTCATAGCGGTGCGCGCCCGCGACCTTCTTGGGATCGGCATCATAGACGCCGTCGACGCTGGTCCCCTTGAACAGCGCGTCGCATCCCATTTCGGCGGCGCGGAGCGCAGCGGCAGTGTCGGTCGTGAAAAAAGGGTTGCCGGTGCCCGCCGCGAATATCACGATCCGGCCCTTTTCCATGTGCCGGATCGCGCGGCGACGGATATAGGGCTCGCACACGCTTGCCATCGGGATCGCCGACTGGACGCGCGTTTCGACTCCGATCTTTTCGAGTGCATTCTGCACGGCGATGGCGTTCATGACCGTTGCCAGCATGCCCATGTAATCGGCGCTCGTCCGGTCGAAACCCTTGGCGGCGCCTGCGATTCCGCGAAAGATGTTGCCGCCGCCGACGACGAGGCAAAGCTCATGCCCCGCCCCCTTGGCAGCCGCGACTTCGCCGGCGACGCGATCGACGGTTGCGGGATCGATGCCGAACTGGCCCGAACCCATCAGGACTTCGCCCGAAAGCTTGAGCAGGATGCGCTTGAAGTGCGGGATGGTCATCGATCCAACTTGAAGGGTCTGGGCGGTCAAAATCGCGCGGACCTTATGCGCGGGCGCGCACGAAGGGAAGGGCTGGATATCGCGCCCTTCCCTCAATTCTTCGCAGGCGCGCCGCAGCGCGCGGGATCAGGCAGCCGCCTGGGGGACGCCCGAGGCTGCCGCGACTTCGGCCGCGAAGTCGCTGACTTCCTTCTCGATGCCCTCGCCGAGCTGGAAGCGGACATAGTCCTTCAGCACAATCGGCTTGCCGGCGGCCTTGGCGGCCTGATCGATGACTTCCTGGATCGACAGCTTGTCGTTGATCACAAACGCTTGCGTGAGCAGCGCGTTTTCGCGACGGAACTTCTCGACCGGGCCATTGATGATCTTGGCGGCGATTTCTTCGGACTTGCCGGCGATCTTGTCGGCGTTCTTTTCACGCGCGATCGCGGCTTCACGCGCGATGATCGCGGGATCGATCCCGTCCGCCGTCAGCGCGAGCGGGAAGGCGGCCGCGATGTGCATGGCGATCTGCTTGCCGAGGCCCGCGAGCGTATCGTGATCGGCTTCGCTTTCGAGCGCGACGAGCACGCCGATCTTGCCGAGGCCGGGCGCCTGCTGGTTGTGGACATAGGAAACGACTGCGCCGGTGGCGACTTCCAGCCGCTTGGCCCGGCGCAGGTTCTGGTTTTCGCCGATTGTGGCAATGTTGTTGGTCAGCACTTCGTCGACGGTCTTGTCGCCGAGCGGCGCTGCCTTGATCGTCTCGAGGTCGTCGCCGAGTTCGAGCGCGACCGACGTCACATCACGGACGAACGTCTGGAACTGTTCGTTCTTGGCGACGAAATCGGTCTCGGAATTGACTTCGATTGCGGCGCCACGGGTGCCCGCCACCTCGACGCCCACAAGCCCTTCGGCCGCGGTACGGCTCGACTTCTTGGCGGCTGCCGCAAGGCCCTTGGCGCGCAGCCAGTCCATCGCCGCGTCCATGTCGCCATTCGCTTCGGTGAGCGCCTTTTTGCAATCCATCATGCCCGCGCCGCTCTTTTCGCGCAGATCCTTGACGGCAGCGGCAGTGATCTCGGCCATGGTATCAGTTCCTTTTATGCGTCGGATAGGGATGCGGGATATGGATGCGGGCGGGGGAAGGCTTGCGCCCTACCCCGCCCATATTTCAGTTCGGCGACAGCTTCAGGCGTCGATCTGGCGCTCGCCCTCGAACGCGGTCTCGGCGTCAGTCGCGGCAGCGGCCTGCTCGGGATCGGCGGCCGGAGTCGGCACCTCAAGCGCGGCCTCGGGAAGCGGCTCGTCCATCGCACCGATATCGTGACCGAAGCTCGCCTGGCGATCCTGGCCGCCGCGCGTTGCAGCAATCGCGACCGCTTCGCAGTAGAGCCGGATCGCGCGGCTGGCATCGTCGTTCGCCGGCACCGGGAAAGCGATGCCGTCGGGCGAGACGTTCGAATCGAGGATCGCGACGACGGGAATGCCGAGCGTGTTGGCTTCCTTGATCGCCAGCTCTTCCTTGTTCGCGTCGATAACGAACATAACGTCCGGAATGCCGCCCATGTCGCGGATGCCGCCCAGCGACAGCTCGAGCTTGTCGCGCTCGCGCGTCAGCTGCAGCACTTCCTTCTTGGTCAGGCCGGTGGTGTCGCCCGCCAGCTGTTCCTCGAGCGTCTTCAGTCGCTTGATCGAGCCCGAAATCGTTTTCCAGTTGGTGAGCATGCCGCCCAGCCAGCGATGGTTGACGAAATGCTGACCCGAACGCCGTGCCGCATCGGCAACGGCTTCCTGCGCCTGACGCTTGGTGCCGACGAACAGCACCTTGCCCCCGCTCGCGGTCGAAGCGGCGACGAATTCGAGCGCGCGCGCGAACAGCGGCACTGTCTGCGACAAATCGAGGATGTGAACGCCGTTGCGATCGCCGAAAATATACGGCTTCATCTTCGGGTTCCAGCGGTGGGTCTGGTGACCGAAATGCGCGCCGGTCTCAAGCAATTGCTGCATCGTGACGACAGGTGCCGCCATAGGTAGGTTCCTTTCCGGTTGGTCCTCTGGGAAGCAGTCATCGTTGAGCCGAAGCTCGCAGACACCGGTATGTGCGCTTCCCATGCGGAATTGAGGCGCGGCGCTTAGCCCAGTGCGCCAAGCGAATCAAGGCTTGACATTGGTACATAAATAGAACATTAAGGGTTCATATTCGAAACACGGAACTGATTCGCGGCTAAGTCTTTGATACGTGTCGCGGGGCGGGTTCGGCTGGATGAGAGGTTGAACAATGATGGCACTGGTCGGCATGATCCTGTTCACCGCAGCGCTGGGCATGGTTCTGCACGTGGTGGCGCTGACCTTGTGGCCCGCGCTGCCCCGCATGGCGGCACTGCTGGCGGGCACGGAGTCGGCGGCCACGCTTGTCACGCCCCGGCCGGTCGCAACGCGCCTGGTTTCAGCCGGCCGTGCGCGTTCGGTGGAGCGATTGGAGGCTTTGGCACTCGCCGCTTGAGCGAGGTGCGCCGATCGACGACAGCGACGCAACGCTCGAATTGATGGCGCCGTTGAACGTCCTAGTTAAAGGTCTGGATCAAGCGACGGCCGTTCGGGCAGTGGAGATCGGGAGGGCTACTGGGCAATGCCGAGCGTGGTCTGGCCACCGACGCGACCAATGACGGTTTCGCCCGCGACGGCGCGCTGACCAACGACTACCTGGCAGACGACGTCATCGGGCAGAAAGAGATCAACCCTGCTGCCGAATCGGATCAGCCCGACCCGCTGGCCGCTTGCGACGAGATCGCCGGGTTTGACGAAAGCGACGATCCGCCGCGAGACGAGACCGGCGATCTGAGTGAAGCCGATGCGCCGCCCGTCGCGGCCCTCAACGACAATGTGCTGGCGTTCATTTTCCTCGCTAGCCTTGTCGAATTCGGCATTCAGAAACTTGCCAGACAGATAAATGACCTGGCGGACCGTACCGGCGATCGGCGTCCGGTTGATGTGGACATCGAACACGCTCATGTAGATGGAGACCCGGACCAGCGCCGCCGCGCCCAGCGCGGCTTCCCCCGCCAATTCAAGCGGCACCGGCACCCGCTCGACCATAGTGATCAGGCCGTCCGCCGGCGCCACGATCAGGTCGGCGCCCTGCGGTGTCACCCTCACCGGATCGCGGAAGAATGCCGCCACCCAGATCGTCAGCCCGATCAGCGGCCAGGTGAGGAAATCCCAAAGGAAAAACGACAGGAAAGCGGCGGTCGCCGCAATCAGCACATATTTGCGACCTTCGGGATGGATATCCGGAAGGCGCCAACTCGTGCTTGTCGCCCCCGACGGCGGCTGGTCGAGCGATCCCATCGGGGAAGCCTAGCCGTGCCGTTCCCGATATTCAACGCCCAAGCCCGCGCCGATCCCGCCTCGCCCCCTGCCGCACCGATGCGGGTGTGGGGCGCAAGGCAGGCAGTTGATCGCCACGCGCCTTCATCCTAGACGCTTTGCGACATTCCTCCCCCACAGGACAGAGCGAGCAATTGATGGCGAAGATCAAGGTGAAGACGCCGGTCGTGGAAATCGACGGCGACGAGATGACGCGGATCATCTGGCAATGGATCCGCGAGCGCCTGATCCTGCCCTATCTCGACATCGATCTCGACTATTACGACCTCGGCATCGAACACCGCGATGCGACAGACGACCGGGTGACGGTCGAATCGGCGCGCGCCATCCAGAAATATGGCGTCGGCGTGAAGTGCGCGACGATCACGCCGGACGAAGCGCGGGTCGAGGAGTTCGGCCTGAAAAAGATGTGGAAGTCGCCCAACGGCACGATCCGCAACATCCTGGGCGGGGTGGTGTTCCGCGAGCCAATCGTGATTTCGAACGTGCCGCGGCTGATCCCCGGTTGGACCAAGCCGATCGTCGTCGGCCGTCACGCGTTCGGCGACCAGTATCGCGCGACCGACTTCCGCGTGCCTGGCCCCGGCAAGCTGCGGATGGTGTTCGAGGGCGAGGACGGCACCGTCATCGACGAGGAAGTGTTCCAATATCCCTCCGCCGGCGTCGCGCTGGCGATGTACAACCTCGACGATTCGATCCGCGATTTCGCGCGCGCGTCGATGCACTATGGCCTCAACCTCGGCTGGCCGGTCTACCTGTCGACCAAGAACACGATCCTGAAAGCCTATGACGGCCGCTTCAAGGACATTTTCGCCGAGGTTTTCGAAAGCGAATTCAAGGACAGGTTCAAGGAAGCAGGCATCGTCTATGAACATCGCCTGATCGACGACATGGTCGCGAGCGCGCTGAAATGGCACGGTGAGTTCGTCTGGGCGTGCAAGAACTACGACGGTGATGTCCAGTCGGACCAGGTCGCGCAAGGGTTCGGCTCGCTCGGGCTGATGACGTCGGTGCTGCTCACCCCCGACGGCAAGACGGTCGAGGCCGAAGCCGCGCATGGCACCGTCACCCGTCATTATCGCCAGCATCAGCAAGGCAAGGCGACGTCGACCAACCCAATCGCCTCGATCTTCGCGTGGACCGGCGGCCTCAAATATCGCGGCAAGTTCGACGGCACCCCCGAGGTGACGGCCTTCGCCGAAACGCTTGAGCGCGTTTGCGTCGAAACCGTCGAGCGCGGCCATATGACCAAGGATCTCGCGTTGCTGATCGGCCCCGATCAGGCGTGGATGACGACCGAGCAATTCTTCGAGCAGGTCCGCGTCAATCTGGAAGCCGCGATGGGCGCCACTGCGGCCTGACCGGCCACGCCGCGCTGGTCGCTAAGCGACCGGCGATCGGACGTGTTCGGGCCGCAGCCCCAGGCCGATCAGCCGCGCGGGCAGCCGCCGCAGCAACGGATGCGCATCGAGCAGGCGCATGGGTAGCGGCGGCTCGTCGAGCGCGGTGCCCTCTCCCAGCAGCGGTGCGATTACCTGATCCTGCACAGCACGCTGGAACGCCTGCGTCGCCCAGGTCGGCCAGAGTCGGCGATCGGCGACGCGGTGGAGCAGCGGGTCCGGGTCGCGCCCTTCGGCCATCGGCCCTGCGAGCGCGTTGGCAGCGGCGACCGCGTCCTGGATCGCCAGATTGATGCCGACACCGCCGATCGGCGACATCGCGTGCGCCGCGTCGCCGATCACCAACAGGCCGGGCCGGTGCCAGCGCAACAGCCGGTCGACCGTCACCGTCAGCAGCTTGACATCGTCCCAGCTGCGGATCGCCCCGGCGACCGCTGCGGTTTCCGGGCCGACCGCGTGGACGCGATCGACGAAGGCATCGAGTCCCTGGGCACGGATCGTATCGGCCGCGCCCTTCGCAAACACGAACGCGCATTGCCAATAGTCTCCACGGTCGATGAGCACGAAGATTCGCCCGCGATCGAACACCCCCATCGAATCATTGTCGGGCTGCATCGTCTTGGGCAGGCGAAACCAGAAAATGTCCATTGGTGCCCCGACGGCCACTTGATCGAAGCCGCCGCGAAAGCGCGAGCCGCGGCCGTCGCAGGCGATCGTCAACCGCGCGCCGAACCGTCGCCCATCACGCGCGATAGCGCCGATGACGCGGTGCTGTTCGATCAGTTCGACGGCCTCGCATTCCCGGACGAGCGTGAAGTTGGGGTGCAGCCCTGCCTGCCCGGCGACGAAATCGAGAAATTCCCACTGCGGCATCAGCGCAATGAACGGCGCAGGGGCCGGCAAATGAGTGAAGTCGACTACCTCGACTTGCTCGCCGCCGATCCGCGCGCCGATCCGGTCGACGCGGTTGTGCGGGCGCGTAAGCAGCGCATCGAGCAAGCCGAGCTCGTGAAACAGCGTCAGCGTCGAGGGGTGGACAGTGTCGCCGCGGAAGTCACGCAGGAAATCGACGTGCTTTTCGAGCACGGTCACAGCGAGGCCCGCACGCGCGAACAACAGCCCCGCCATCATCCCGGCCGGACCGCCGCCGACGATCAGGATATCGCTGTCGGTCATCGCTCGGCCCTTTCGGCTGACAAGTCGCGCGCCGTGCGTTAGGCAAAGCCATGGCGCTGGAATTGAATAACACGGGGTTTTCCGACGCGCTCGTCATTCTTGGCGCGGCGGGCATCGTGATTCCGGCGTTCGCACGGGCGAAGGTGAGCCCGGTGATCGGGTTCATCCTGGTCGGCGCGCTGGCCGGCCCGTCGGGCCTCGGGCGGCTGGTCGCAAGCTATCCATGGCTGCAAAACTTCACCATTTCGGACCGTGCGGCGATCGAACCCTTCGCCGAATTCGGCATCGTGCTGCTGCTGTTCTCGATCGGACTCGAGCTGTCGTTCAAGCGGTTGTGGAGCATGCGCGCCGATGTGTTCGGGGTGGGCGCCGCCGAACTGATCGGGTCGGGTTTGATGATCGCGCTGGCAATCCACCTCGTCGGCCAGCCCTGGCCCGGGGCGATCGCACTTGGCCTTGCGCTTGCACTTTCATCAACAGCGCTGGTGGTACCCATCGTCGGCGCACATAGCCCGGTCGGCCGAGCGGCGTTCGCGATGCTGCTGTTCGAGGATCTGGCGCTCGTCCCGCTTCTGTTCGCGCTTGCGGCGCTCGCACCCGGCCATTCGGGCGGCGATGGCTGGGCGATCATGTCGCTGTTCGGCGGCGGGCTGCTGACGGTTGCAGTAATGTTCGTCGGCGGCCGCCTGCTGCTGCCGCGCCTGTTCGCGCAGGCCGCGCGCACCAAGAGCCCCGAGCTGTTCCTGGCCGCCGCGCTGCTGGTGGTGATCGTCGCGAGCCTTGCGACCAGCGCGGTCGGGCTGTCGCCGATCGTCGGCGCGCTGCTGGCCGGGCTGTTGATCGCCGAGACCGACTATCGCAGCGAAGTCGAGGTCATCACCGAGCCGTTCCGCGGGCTGGCGCTCGGCGTGTTCCTGATCACCGTCGGCATGGGCCTCGACCTGCCGCAGATCCTCCAGAACTGGGGCGCGCTGCTGCTCGGCGTGGGCGGCGTGGTCGCGATCAAGGCGCTTGTCACCTTCGGCCTGCTGTGGCTGCGCGGCCAGCGCACCCCGGTCGCCGCCGAAACCGGCGTGCTGATGGCGAGCCCGTCGGAGACCACGCTGATCGTGCTCGGCGTTGCGGTGCAGGCCGGGCTGATCCTGCCGACGACGGCGGGCTTCTGGCAGACGGTGACCGCGATCGGCCTGACGATCACCCCGTTGCTCGCGGCGCTCGGACGGCTCTCGGCGCGGCTGATCGAGCAGCGCGAAGGCGGCGACGCGCCCGAGGCGGCAATCCCGAACGAGGGGCCGGGCACGGTCATCATCGGCTTCGGCCGGGTCGGCCATATGGTCGCCGAAATGCTGCAGGCGCACGGCAAGCGCTTCGTCGCGGTCGAAGCCGACATCGACGCGGTCACCGCCGCGCGCAAGGATGGCTTTCCCGTGATCTACGGCGATGTCGCGCGCACCGAGCTGGTCGACCGGCTCAACCTCGGCAAGGCCGACGCGCTGATCCTGACGATGGACGATCCGGTGCTGACCGTGCGGCTGACGCGGCGCGTGCGTGGCTGGGTGCCCAATCTGACGATCGTCGCGCGCGCCCGCGACGTCGACCATGCCGCCGAACTCTATGCCGCCGGCGCGACCGACGCAGTGCCCGAAACGCTCGAAAGCTCGCTGCAACTCGCCGAGGCGGTGCTCGCCGACCTTGGCGTCGCGATCGGGCCGGTGATCGCGTCGATCCACGAGAAACGCGACCAGTTGCGGCAGGAGATCAAGTTGGCGGCCGGGATCGACCGCACGCCGCGCCTCGCCCGGACGACCGCGCGACGACCCTAGGGTTTGCGCCAGACCATCATCATCGCCCAGGGGACGCGCGCATAATGCGCCGCGCGCTCGGGCGGGCCGGTGAAGCGCGGCTCGTCGAACGCGCGCAGGATCAGCCCCTGGCCGAGCAGGGCCTGCATGTAGAAGCTCAACGGGCGGTGCCAATTGCGGATGCGGATGCCGCGCCATGCTGCCCACTCGGCACGCTGGTGCAGATAATCGTCGATCACGAAGCGGCGGCTGCCGTCGGGCAGGTCGGTCCAGCCGGCTTGCGTCCCCATCCCGGCGGTCGCGAAGCTCGACAGGTTCGCGATCAGCAGCGTGCCGCCCGGCGCCAGCACGCGCGCCATTTCGGCGATCGCTGCCGTCGCGTCCGGAATGTCAATGAGGCTGAGATAGCTCACGACTAGATCGAAGGTCGCTTCGGGAAAGTCGAGCGCCTCGGCGCGCCCGACCCGGTAATCGCCCGTCGGATCGAGGCGGCGCGCCTCGGCGATCAGCGCTTCGGTCGGGTCGATGCCAGTCGCCGCGATCCCCTCGGCGCGCAGTAGGCGGCAGAACCGCCCCTCGCCACAGCCGACATCGAGCGCGCGAGCGTGGCCACGCGCCGCGGCGAGCATCGGCGCGTCGAGCACATAGCGTCGCGTCTCATCGCCGCTGCCCGCCTGATCGGCGATCCATGCCGCCGCCGATGTGTCCCAGCCGTCCATCGCGTCGCGCTTTCCCGGAGCCGGACCTGGACCAGCAGAAAGAGAGTGGCTGGGGCGCCAGGATTCGAACCTGGGAATGGCGGCACCAAAAGCCGCTGCCTTACCGCTTGGCGACGCCCCAACGCGAGCGCGTGCCCTTAAGCGAGGCGTACGCGCGTGAAAAGCCCCCTCTTTGCCCGCATCGCTCAATCGATCCGGACGTGCCAGCCATAGGGGTCGGGCGCGTGGCCGAGTTGCACGTCGATGAGCGCGGCGCGCAAAGCGCCGGTCACTTGCCCCGGCCCGCCGCTGCCGATGGTGAAGCGATCCTCGCCCAGCGTCATCGACCCGATCGCCGTGACCACGGCGGCGGTGCCGCAGGCGAAGGCTTCGACCAGCCGGCCGCTCTGTGCGTCGGCCTTCGCCTGATCGATCGCATAGGGCGCCTCGCGGACGGTGAGACCCCGGTCACGCGCCAGACGGATCAGCGAATCGCGCGTGATACCGGGCAGGATCGTACCGCCCAGCGGCGGCGTGAGCAGCGAGCCGTCGTCGAACACGAAAAAGATGTTCATGCCGCCAAGTTCTTCGATCCAGCGGCGCTCGACCGCATCGAGGAACAGCACCTGATCATGGCCGCGCCGCGTCGCTTCGGCCTGCGCGATCAGGCTGGCGGCGTAATTGCCGCCGCATTTGGCCGCCCCCGTCCCGCCCGGCGCAGCGCGCGTGTAATCGGTCGAGACCCAGAGCGAAACGGCGGGGGCCTCACCCTTGAAATAGGCACCGACCGACGAGGCGATCACCGCGAAGATATATTCGGCGGACGGCTTGACCCCCAGGAACACTTCGTTTGCGATCATGAACGGGCGCAGATAGAGCGCGCCGCCCGGCAAGGTCGGGATCCAGTCGCGTTCGGCACGGACCAGCGCCTTGACGGCGTCGACGAACATCGGCTCGGGCAGCGGCGCCATCGCCATCCGCTCGGCCGAAGCGCGGAAGCGCGCCGCATTGGCATCGGGCCGGAACAGCGCGGTGCCCCCGTCGTCGAGCCGGTAAGCCTTCATCCCTTCGAAGATTTCCTGCGCATAATGCAGCACGGCGGTCGAAGGGTCGAACGACAGCGGCTGGCGCGGGCCGATCGTGGCATCGTGCCAGCCCTCCCCCTCGCGATAGCGGATCGTCACCATATGATCGGTGAAGACGCGCCCGAAGCCAGGATTTTCGAGGCGGGCAGCCCGCTCGTCGGCAGGCGTCGGCGCCGGGTGCCGGACAATCGAAAAGCCAGTCGCGCCGAGGAGGTCGCCAGTGGCTGCGGGAGTGTCAAGCATGTGGATCACCAGCGCGATTTCGTTCGGAAGGCTTGACCCCTTAGGCGAACCGGCCAATCTCGGCAACATGACTGCCCCTGCCGCCTCCCCCCTGTTCCTGCGTGAAGCCGAGGTGCGGCGCGGGATCGAGCTGATGGTGTTCGGCCACGCCGCCCTGCTGCGCGCGATCGATGCACCGCTAGCCGAACAGGGGATGGGGCGCGCCCATGCCCGCGCGCTTTACTTCATCGCTCGCAAGCCCGACCTGACGGTGACGCAGCTGCTCGGCTTCCTCGGCGTGACCAAGCAATCGCTCGGACGCGTGCTGACCGAGCTTGGCGAACGCGCGCTGGTCGAGATCAGGCCCGGCGTGCAGGACAGGCGCCAGCGGCTGCTGCGGCTGACCGACGCCGGCGCGGCGCTGGAGGGCGATCTGTTCGAGCGGATGCGCAGCACGCTGGCGAGTGCCTATGCCAGCGCTGGGCAAGGGGCGGTCGGCGGTTTCTGGGCCGTGCTCGACGGACTGATGTCGTCCGAACAGAAGCGGCTGATGGCGACGCTTGGCTAACGCGCCGCCGCTGCCATTTCGGCGTTGCGCGCGGCTGCGGCTTTCAGGGTGTCGGTGAGCAGCCGGACCAGCGCCGCCTGATCGTCCAGCACGTCGAGGCCCTTGCGCGTCGATCCGCCGGGGCTCGCGACCCGATCGGCAAGCACCGCCGGCGACACATCGGCAGCCGCCGCGAGCAGCGCCGAGCCTTCGACCGTCGCCAGCGCAAGGCGCGCGGCCTGATCGGCCGGAATGCCCAACGCCGTCCCGGCCGCAGCCATCGCGTCGATGTAGCGGTAGAGAAAGCCCGGACCACTACCAGCAAGCGCGGTGACGGCGTCGAACAGTTCAGGCGCGACCCATTCAACCAGTCCCAGCGGCGCCATCAGCGCGGCGACATCGTCCCGGACAGCCGCCGGGGCGCCGCCGCTGTGAAGCGCCACGACGCCCTTGCCAATGCCGACCGGCAGGTTGGGCATCGCGCGCACGATCGCGTCGGTACGGAAACGCCGCGCGATGGCGGCTTCTTCTACGCCGGCCAGAATCGAGATCAGCAGCGGCACACCGGCAATCGCGACGCCGTGCCGGGCGGCGACGTCGTCGATCTGCTGCGGCTTCATCGCCAGCAACACGGCGTCGGGCCGTGGTCCTTCCGGAAATGCCCGCCCCTGCGCCACGCCCGGCGGCAGGTCGCGATCGGTACGGTTGACGACGACGACATCGGTCGCCGCCAGTGCGCCGTTCGCGAGCCACCGGCGCAGCATCGCGCCCGCCATGTTGCCGCAGCCGACCAGCCAGAGGCGGCGGATCACGACGCCCTCGTCAAGCTTCGCCCTGGGTTTCGGTCAAAGCGGCGGCCAGCGCATCCTTGGGGCTCTTGCCGCCCCACAGCACGAACTGGAACACGGGGTAGAAACGCTCGCACTCGTCGATCGCCGATTCGATCACCAGTTCGGCGGCGGCCAGCGACATGGTGCCGCCGTCGCTGCCGTCGATCATCGCCGCGTGGCGGTAGAGAAGAATGCCGCTCGTCGACCAAAGCTCGAAATGGCCGACCCAGAGCTGCTCGTTGATCAGCCCGATCGCCTCGTAGATCGCCCCGCGGCGCTCGTCGGTGACGCGGATGTCGGGGAAGGCGAGGAACTGAAGGACGCTGTCTTCTTCGCGCCACAGCGCGCGCAGCTCATATTCGGTCCAGCTGCCCTTCACCTGGGCCACGATCTCATCGTCCTGCCGGTCGAAGTTCCAGCCGTGCGCCGCGTAATAGCTTTCGAGCATGTCGATCGGCGCGGCGTCGTCGCGGTCGTCGTCCACTTCACTCAGCATCGGTCAACACGTCCTTAACGCCACTCGGTCGCAGGCGTGGCAAGCGAGTTCGCCCGCCGCAAGAGCGATCGCGCGGTACTGCGCCAGAAAGCTGTGGAAAAGGCGCTCAGCGGGCCACGTTCGCTGCTTCGAGTGCGTCGAGACGGGCGCGCAGGGCATCCGCTTCGTCACGCGCGGCGGCGGCCATCGCCTTCACCGCTTCGAATTCGTCACGGCTGACGAAATCGAGCCCGCCGATCCATTCGCGCGCGTGCGCCTTCGCGCTTGCCTCGGCCTCTCGGCCCATCCCGGCAATCGTGCCGGCTGCGCCGTTCAGCAGCTTGGCAAGGTCATCGAACAGGCGGTTTTCGGTTTGCATCGGTCGGGTCCTGGAAAATTCAGTTCAGTATCTGGGTGCTCGACGCCCCAGGCGCAAGCGTTTCCGCCTGCGGGTTGAGCCGGTCGATCTGCCAGGTGAGATAGCCGGCGAACAGGATCCACGCGAGGTAGGGCAGCATCAGCGCGGCGGCGGCGAAGCGGATCCGGCCGAACAACAGCGTCGTGACCAGTGCGGCAACGAACATTGCCCCGATGACGATCTCGGCGAGAATCACGCGGTGCAGGCCGAAGAAAATCGGCGACCAGCTGAGGTTGATCGCCAACTGGACCAGAAAGGCGATGATCGCCTGCACCCGCCAGCTCGATCCACGGGCATGGATCACCATCGCCAGCGCGACGCCCTGCAGCGCATAGAGCAGCGTCCATGCGACCGGAAATGCCCAGTCGGGCGGCGTCACCGCGGGCTTGGCAAGTGCCGCGTACCAGCTGTTGGCCGACCCAACCGAAACGCTGCGCGCCGACAGAAAACCGAGCAGCAGCACGAACGGCACGGTCACCACGGCCCAGCGCAAAAAGGCCAGCCGCAATTGTCCCTTGGATGCAATTTCGCGCACATCACCCCCGTAAAGGCCGTTTCGAGCCGAGGAGCAGCTCGGGACGCCAAGTTGCCACGCTTATGACACGAACCGGACGACCGCACATCCGGATAATCGCCTAATGTTGCAGTGCGGAGTCGGGGGCGATCGCCGCGATCAGAAATTCGACATTGCCTTCAGGCCCGGTGATCGGGCTCGGCACCACGCCGGCGACGCGCCAGTCGAGGCCTTCGAGCCAGCCCGACACCGCCGTACAGACACGGGCGTGCACGGCGGGATCGCGCACCACGCCGCCGCGCCCCACTTCGTCGCGCCCCGCTTCGAACTGCGGCTTGATCAGCGCGAGCAGGCGGGCACCGGGGCGGGCAAAACCGATCGGCACGGCAAGCACCTTGGCGAGGCCGATAAAACTTGCATCGCAGACAATAAGGTCGACCGGCTCGGGGATATGCTCGGCCGTCAGCACCCGCGCGCTGGTCTGTTCGTGGACGACGACGCGCGGGTCCTCGCGCAATTTCCACGCGAGCTGGTTGGTGCCGCTGTCGACCGCATAGACCCGGGCGGCGCCGCGGGTGAGCAGGACATCGGTGAAGCCGCCGGTCGACGATCCGACATCGATGGCGACGGCGCCGGTCACGTCCCAGCCGAAATGGTCGAGACCATGCGCCAGCTTGACGCCGCCGCGCGATACCCAGGGATGGTCGCGACCACGCACGTCGACCGCGGCATCCTCCGCGACCAGCTGGCCGGGCTTGTCGATCCGCCGCGTCGCCACGAAAACCAGCCCTGCCATCACCAGTGCCTGTGCCCGCGCGCGACTTTCGGCGAGCCCGCGCTCGACGATCAGCTGATCGATCCTGACCTTCGCCATGCCCCCTCCTGCGCGCGCGATCGCCCCGCCGCAAGCCGTCTTCGACTGGGCGCAGCGGCTATTGCCGATGGATTTAATAGGAATATCCTGATCCTTGCGCGATCGGTCGTCGTCCCCCTTGCGACCCTTCGCCGCAGGAGAAGGATCATGCGACAAGTCCCCTTTGACGACAGCAAACCCCCGCTCGTTCTGACCGTTCCCGGGCTCGGCAGCTCGGGCCCCAGCCATTGGGAGACATTGTGGGAAGAATCGCGGCTCGACACAGTGCGGGTCGAACTCGGCATGTGGCAAGGGCCGCACCGCAACGGCTGGGTCAGCAAGCTCGACCAGACCATCCGCGCCGTCGGCCAGCCGACGGTGCTCGCTGCGCACAGCCTGGGCGTGCTGGCGGTTGCCTGGTGGGCTGAACTGGCCGACCCGGAAGTGACCAGGCGCGTGGTCGGCGCCTTGCTGGTCGCGCCGCCCGATGTCGATCGCGCCGATGCAAGGCCCGAACTGCACAGTTTCCGCCCGGCGCCGCAGCGCGCTTTGCCCTTCCCCTCGATCCTGGTCGCCAGCAGCGACGACCCCTGGATCGCGATCGATCGGGCCGAGGCGCTCGCGCAAGTCTGGGGCAGTCACTTCGTCGACGCCGGCGCGCAAGGCCATCTCAATGCCGACAGCCGGCTCGGCTGGTGGGCCGAGGGTCAGAAAATGCTGGAGCGCGTGATTGCGATCGGGGCATCGCGCCGACGCCGACCGACCGCACCCGCCGTGATCGCCGTCAACGCGACCGATGCCGCCCAGTCGCACTATCTCGGCGAACGTTAGTCGATCGGGCGCCAGCAAATCTGGGCCGGGCCGGAATTCCGCCCGGTCCCGACCGCACGACTCAGGTGCAATCGGCGCATTTGCCGCGGACTTCGATCACCGGGCGTTCGGGGGCGAAGCCAGCCGCGACGGCGGCCGAGCGGACTCCGCGCGACAATTTGTCGTCATCGATGTGGACCGTCTGGCCGCAACCGTCGCACACCAGAAAAATGCAGTCGTGCAGGCAATCGGGATGCGCGTTGGCGACATAGGCGTTCGCGCTTTCCACCCGGCGCGCGAGGTTGGCGACGACGAACAGGTCGAGGATGCGATAGACGCTGTTCGCGGCGACCCGGCGCCCTTCGGCCTTCGAAACCGCATCGGCGATGTCATAGGCGGAAGCCGGCCGGTCGAAGCTCGACAGCGCCTTGAAAATGCTGGCGCGCATCGCCGTCCATTGCTCGCCCGATCGCTCGAGCGTCGCCTGCGCCGCACTGGCGAGATCGGCGCCGTGGTGCTCGTGATGGATGTGATCGCCCATGCGTCCGAATTAAGGCCGCAACCGTCCGGCCGCAAGCCGCGCGATGCCCGTCAGTGGCTGGCGCGGTGGTTAAGATCATGGCCGAGCGCCAAGAGTCCCACCCCCACCAGCGTCCAGATCGTTTCCTGCCCGCCGTCGTGCGGCAGCGAAATTGCGCCGGCCATGACGCCCAGCCCGAACGACCCGATCGCGAGCGGCGTCACATAGCCGTGAAGGAACACGCCGCGCCCCAGCGCGACCGCACCGAGCAGAATGGCAACTGACAGCCCGATTTCATGGACCAGCGGATTGAGCAGCAGTCCGCCAGCCGACGCCGCCAGCGCCACCAGCACGGCGCTCGCGAAGCAATGCACCGCGCACAGCCCGGACAGCCCGATCGCCCAACGATCGATCGCCACGCGATCGAACCCGAACAGGGCGATCGGCGACAGCGGACGGGAAGAAGCATGGCCCATGATGTTCGCCATGTGGCACGTTATGCGTCAAGTTACAACATATCATCGTCACGATGCCGAGGATTTAATGCAAAAGGCTGGGCGACTCTGGCAACGCCACGCGGCCACCGACCATCGGGCAGGTGACGGGTCGATGCCATCCCGCTAAGGAGCGCCCATGCTGATGCAGAGCGACAAGATTTCGCGTACTCGACCAAGAGCGATGGCGATCTGGCTGTTCGTCGTCGCCGCGATGATCGTCACAATGGTTGTGATCGGTGGCGTCACCCGGCTGACCGAATCAGGGCTATCGATCACGCAGTGGAAGCCGATCAGCGGCACCCTGCCCCCGCTGACCGACGCCGCATGGCAGGCCGAGTTCGACAATTACAAGAGGATCCCGGAATATACCCAGATCAACCGGGGCATGACGCTCGCCGGGTTCAAGGCGATCTTCTTCTGGGAATATGTCCACCGGCTGTTCGGGCGATTGATCGGGTTGGCCTTTGCGTTGCCGCTGCTGTGGTTCGCGGTGCGGCGCGCGATCCCGGCCGGTTACGGCTGGCGGCTGACGGCGATTCTGGCGCTGGGTGGACTGCAGGGCGCGATCGGCTGGTGGATGGTTGCGTCGGGGCTGTCGGTTCGTACCGATGTCAGCCATGTGCGGCTCGCGGTGCATCTGATGACCGCATTGGTGCTGCTGGCCGGCGTGGTATGGACCGCACTCGATCTGCGTGCGCTGCACCAGCTGCCCTTCGCGCGTCCGGCGGCGCTGCGTCCGGTGGCGATGGCCGCGCTGGCGCTGTTGTTCCTCCAGATCATGTTCGGTGCCTTCACCGCCGGGCTCGACGCGGGCTATGCCTTTGCCAGTTGGCCGTTGATGGGGGATGCGTGGTTCCCCGGCGGCACGCCGATGCTCGATCCAGGCTGGCGCAACGTCGTCGACAATCCGGTGGTGGTGCAATTCATCCACCGCTGGCTGGCGTTCGCCGCCGCCGCCGCGCTCGGGCTGCTCGCCTGGCGTGCGTGGCAAAGCGGCGCCCGCCGTGCGGCGATGCTGATGGCGGGGCTGGTTGTCCTCCAGATCGCCCTCGGCATCGCCACCTTGCTCACGGGCGTGTGGATCGTGATCGCCATCGCGCATCAGGCAAACGCGGCGCTGCTGGTGGTCGCGACGGTGTGGGCGGCGCATGCGCTGGGGCGACGTGGCGCCGCGCGCTAGCGCCCTCGCGGGCGTGCTGCCGCTGCTGCTTGTGGCCAGCGGCGCCCATGCCCGCTTCCTGCCACCCGAGGGACAGCCGCTCCGCCAACTTCTCACCGAGGAACGGATCGAGCTGAACGGAACGCAGCGCTATGTCAGCGAGCGCGAGATCGTGTTCACTCGCTCCGCGTCGGGCTACCGGGCCGAGGTGACGATCATCAGCGAAAGCCATGCTGCAGGAGACGCGGGCGCGATGTTCGGCGCGGGGATCGCGGCGCTGAAAGGCACGCCGATCCGTTTCGAGCTCGACCGCGAGGGCGCAGTGGTCACGATCGCCGACGAAGCAGCGCTGTGGACGAGATTCTGCGATGCGATCGAAGGAATGGTGCGCGGCAACAGCGCGCTCGACGCGCAGCGCATGCGCAACCTGCAGGCACTGGCCGCGCCTTTGCGCGCAATGTCGCCCGAGCGACGGCGCGCGCTGCTGGGGTCAATGATCAGCGCGCTCGTCGCGGGTCCCCTCGCCGATCGCCAGCCGGGCAGCCGCGTCATCACCCTGCCCGCCCGAAACCCGGCCGGCGCGACCACCGCAATGCCGGGCAAGGAAACGGTGACGATTGGCGACGGCGCGCTCACGATCGATTCGATCGCGGAGGGCGACCTCAGCCCTGGTGTTCATCTGATGGTCGTGCGCCGCGAGAGGATCGATGCGGCGCGCGGCTTGATCATCGAGGCGCGCACGCGGCGGATGTCGGCGATCGGCACTGGTGCCGGTCTGCGGCAGTCGGAAACGGTCGTCAGCAGCGTGATTTCGCTCAAGGTATCATAATACCCGTCAGCAAAGCCGCCGGATTGCTTGACTTTGGCCGCGCTGCGTAGCACAGGCCCACCACCGACGCCGCTCCTTCCCCGGGGCGGCGCATTTGTTTTAACGCGAAGAAGGTCCTGGCTCCATGAAGGCGCTGATGAAGACCACCAAGTCGGCCAAGCCGCACGAAGTGGAAAAGAAATGGCATATCGTCGATGCCGATGGCCTAGTGGTCGGTCGCGCTGCGACGATCATCGCCAATGTCCTGCGCGGCAAGCACAAGCCGAGCTTCACTCCGCATGTCGATTGCGGTGACAATGTCATCGTCATCAATGCCGACAAGATCCGGTTCACGGGCAAGAAGCTGAAGGACAAGATCTATTACAAGCACACCGGCTATGCCGGCGGGATCAAGGGTATCAGCGCCGGCAAGGTGCTCGAAGGCCGCTTCCCCGAACGCGTGCTGGAAAAGGCGGTCGAGCGGATGATCCCGCGCGGGCCGCTTGGCCGCGACCAGATGCGCAACCTGCGCGTCTTCGCCGGCCCCGATCATCCCCATGCCGCGCAGAACCCGCAAGTGCTCGACATCGCGAGCATGAACCGCAAGAACAAGGTGGGCAACTAATGTCCGATAATCGTCAGTCGCTTTCCGATCTCGCCGATCTCGCCAACCAGCCGCGCGCCGCGGCGCCTGCTGCGGCAACGCTCGGCGACGTCATGCCCGCCGGCAATTCCGGCCCCGCGCCCGAGCCTGCTCCCTTGCGCGAAGCCATCATCGACAAGCAGGGCCGCGCCTATGCGACCGGCCGCCGCAAGGACGCCGTCGCCCGCGTGTGGATCAAGCCCGGTTCGGGCAAGATCACCATCAACGGCCGCGATCAGGAAGTCTATTTCGCGCGTCCGACACTGCGCCTTGTCATCAACCAGCCGTTCGGCGTCGCCGAACGCGAAGGCCAGTATGATGTGGTCTGCACCGTCAAGGGTGGTGGCCTGTCGGGCCAGGCCGGGGCGGTCAAGCACGGCATCAGCCAGGCGCTGACCCGCTATGAGCCGGTACTGCGCGCGCCGGTGAAGGCGGCCGGCTTCCTGACCCGCGACAGCCGCACGGTCGAGCGCAAGAAGTACGGCCGCGCCAAGGCCCGCCGCAGCTTCCAGTTCTCGAAGCGCTGATCGAATCGTTCAATTGTTGATGAGAAACGGGGCGGTGCCGGTCTTCGGCGCCGCCCCTTGTTTTTTTAGATTCCAATATTGAGTTTGTGCCAACACATTGGCTCTATATTGGAACACGGGGTTCGAATGGCTTGGCTGACAGGATCGGTGCCGGCCCCCGAAAGACGCTTGTAATTGCTCGATACGCCCCGCGTGCACCGCGCCATTGGCGCGGCTAGGCGTCGATGATACTTGTTGGGCATGCGTGCCAACGTCATCCAGATCACACCGTTCATGCATGTGGCCGATCTCCGCACGGCGCTGGACTTCTTCGTCGATATCCTGGGCTTTGCGGTAGAATACGAACAGCCGGGCTATGCCTATGTCGCCCTTGAAGGCGCCGGCATACGCATCCTGGAACATCGCGAGCCGAACGAACTTGGCACGCCGCATCGCGGATTTGCCTATTATGTCGATGTGCGCGATCTGGCGGCGATCCACGCGGCGATCGCGCCGAGGCTTTCGACGCTACCTGCAGGCGACGTCGCGGGGCCGATCGACCAGCCCTATCGCCAGCGCGAATTGATAATCCGGGCGCCCGACGGCAACCTTATCGTGTTCGGTCAGGCCATCGCCTAATTCGGTTTTCAGCTTCGCTGGATCGGCAATGCCCCGTTCCGCTTTAGCTTGGACAGCCCTCAGCGCATCGCTCTTACGGTGACGTCGATCACCCCGCCTGCCACGCGCAATTCGTTGAAAGACGGCGGCGTGCTTCGCACGCGTGCGGACAAAGTACCCGCACCGATCAGTCGGACCGTCCGTCCGCCGATGCTGACCGCGCGGTCGAAGGGATCATGGACATGGCCCGATAAAACGGCGCGTACGCCCAGGTTTGACAGCGTTTCGAGCGCTGCTGGCCCACCGCGAGTCCGCGCCGTGCCGCGCGTGCCCGCCTCGATCAGCGGGTGATGGGCGGCAACGATCGTCACGCAGTCGCGCGCCAGCGCTTGGGTCTGCTGCACCGTCGCCGCGAGTTCGCTGCGGCTCACATGCCCCTTCGACCAGTCGAGCCGCCACTGGAAGCGCGCCGTGGTGCGCAGCGGCACGATGGCGACGCCAGCGATCTCGAGCGGTCGCTCGACCAGCCGTTCGAGCCGCGTGAAGCGGGCATAGGGCTGAAGGAAGCGCGCAAACGGGTTGAAGTAAGGCAGATCATGATTGCCGACCTCCACCGTCACCGGCCTGCCGAGGCTTTCGAGCCATTTGGTTGCGGCGGCGAACTCGGCGTGGCGCGCACGCATCGTCAGGTCGCCCGTCACGATGACGGCGTCAGGCTGCTCGGCGCGCGTGATGGCGGCGAACCAGTCGATCGCCGCGCGGTCCTCGGCGCCAAAATGGATATCGCTGACGTGGAACAGCGTTGCCATCACCCCACGCGCGTCTGCACGAACAGCGGCGCCGTGCGACCGGCACGGATCGTGACGTCGGGCGAGAGCTTCACCGGTTCGCCATCGAACAGCGCGAGCACCGGACGCCGCTCGACAGTGCGCAGCGTCTGCGCGCGAACTTCATGAACGGCGGCGGCATTGATCCAGTCGCCGGTGATCCATTCCCAGCCGAGCGCCAAAATCGCGCGCCAGTCGCGCGCATCGATCGCGGCGACGCGCAGCTTGTCGCGATCGGCCTGGACGAAAACGGCCTGCGCCTGGCGCGGCAGACCATCGGCGCCGACCACCCGAATGCCGCGACCGAAGGTGCGGCGCCAGGCATGCGCGACCGCGCGGAACATGGCGCGGACACGGCCCGCGCGCACGGCTTCGCGCGCATGCGCCCAGTTGGCGGCCGGTCCCATCAGCAAGCCGACGAAGGCCTGCGCCTCTCCCGCTTCGACGACCGGCAACGCGACGCGCGGTGCATAAACATCGGCGCGGTCGATGATCGTCAACAGATCGGCGTCGCCGTGCAGCGTGCGGGCGAGCAGGTTCATGGTCCCGCCCGGCAGGATCAGGATGGCGCCGCGCCAGCAATCAAGCAGGCGGATCGCGGCGTTGATCGTACCGTCGCCGGCATAGAGCACGGCGAGGGTTACGCCAGCCTGATCCAACGCATCGATGCCGGGCAAGGGATCGTCGGGAAAGTTCGTAATCCCGGCTTCGCTGAAACCCTGTTCGCGCAGGCGGTCCATTAGCGCCACCTGACGATCATGGCTCGTCGAGCCCGACGCCGCATTGGTAATCAACCAGAATTTCCCCATGACGCTGCCCAACGCGCCAAACCTGATTTCGGGTCCGTCAGCATCGACGGGGCCTTAAGGCCGTAGTCAGGTTGATGCGAAGTGAATTTTGCTGTTGCGCAAATCGGTGTATCGGTGCGCGAACACTTGGCCGAATCAGCGAGTGTTTTCGCCGGTATCGCCGGCTTGAATGAGTAGGAGCAGGACAAGATGCACTCACAATCGTCGACGCCGATGGGCCGGATCGCATTTGGCGTGGCTCTGTCGGTCTTTGCGCTGGCCGCATGCTCGCAGAAGCCGGCCGAGGAAACCGCCAGCACGCCGGCTGCCGAGCCCACCGCTGCCGCGGCTCCCGAAGCCACCGCCAATACCGCAGCGCCAGCTGCTGCGCCTGCTGCGGGCGCCGTCGCTGCCGACAACACCGACACGCTGTCGGGCGCGAAGTTCGCCTCGTTCACCGGCGATGCCGCCAAGGGCGAGAAGGCCTTCGTCGCGTGCAAGGTTTGCCATGCACCCGACAAGAACATGATTGGCCCGATGCTGAAGGGCGTGGTGGGTCGAGCCGCCGGCTCGGTCGCGGGCTACACTTATTCGGCAGCCAACAAGAACAGCGGCATCACCTGGAACCCCGAAAAGCTGTTCCAGTATCTCGAGAAGCCGCAGCGCGTCGTCCCGGGCACGAAGATGACCTATCCGGGCATGCCCGACCCGCAGCAGCGCGCCGACACGATCGCCTATCTGTCGACGCTCAAGTAAGCCGCGACGGGCAAGCAGATGGGGCGGGCCTGGCAACGGGCCCGCCCTTTTCGTTAATGGTCACCGGGGCCGCCGGGCCGAGGATCAGCCGAACGGCCCGTTCAGGCGCACGATCACCAGATTGAGATAGCCGGTGAACGTCACCCAGCCCAGATAGGGCATGAACATCAGCGCCGCCGACATCGACCAGCGCCAGCTGTGAACCACCAGCGCCAGCGCCGAGATCCAGAACAGGATCACTTCGACCTGCGACCAGTCGGGCCGGTGGAGCCGGTAGAACAACAGGCTCCAAAGAATGTTGAGGAAGCCCGAGGTCGCGAACAGCCCGATCAGCCAGTCGCCCTCGCGCGTCGGCATCGCCCGCCAGCCGGTGACTACGGCGATCGCGGTCACGCCGTAGACAATCATCCACACCAGCCCGAACACATCGTCGCGCGGTGCCCAGCGCGGCAGGACGAGCTGGTGGTACCAGGCGTCGGGCAGCGCGATCGTCAGCCCCATGATGGCCACCAGCGCGGCTACCAGGCCGCCGACGACGATCGGGAACATCCACAGACGCGGCATTGGTTTCGACATGCTCAGGCAGTCAGCCCGAGCAGATGGCCCATGTCCTTCACGAACACGCGCACATGCGCCATCGGCTCGGCGCGCACGAGTTCCTTGTTCATATAGGCCTGCCAGGTCAGCCGCTGCACATCCTTGTCCTCGCAGATGGTGACGAAGCGCTCGCGGCGCTTATCGCTGCGGTACCAGAAGTGCTGCATGATGCCGAGTACCCAGAAGACGCGGCCATGCGCGCGCATGAAGCGCTTGCGTGCCTGCCGCAGCGCGGCGGGCCTGCCGGTCGCGAGAAACTGCGCGACGGCTTCGGCGGCCAGCCGACCGCAGCTCATCGCATAATAAATGCCCTCGCCCGATGCCGGGGCGACCACACCGGCGGCATCGCCTGCGACCACGACATCGCGGCCATTGTCCCAGCGAGACAAGGGCTTGAGCGGGATCGGGGCGCCCTCGCGGCGGATCGTCTCGCAGCCGGCCAACCCGCTTTGCGCCCGCAGTCGCGCACAGGAGTCGCGCAGGGCAAAGCCCTTGTTGGCGCTGCCGACGCCGATGCTTGCGGTTTCGCCATGCGGGAACACCCAGCCATAGAAATCGGGTGAAATCGCACCCTGGTAGACGACATCGCAGCGTTCGGGCCGAAAATCATAATGTTCGGCGGGCGCGCGAACGACCTCGTGATAAGCGAAGACGAATTTGGTGCGGGCGCCCTTGATCGCCTGCCGCGCGACGCCCGATCGCGCACCGTCACAGCCGATGACGGCGCGCGTCCGCACCCGCTGCTCCTGACCGCCGCGCGTTTCGGTGTAAACGATCACGGCAGTGCCGTCGGCATCGCGCTCGATCCGCTCGAACGTACCGGTGCGGCGCTCGGCGCCGGCAAGCGCGGCGCGGGCGCGCAGCCATTCGTCGAAGACGTCGCGATCGACCATGCCGACGAAGCCGTCGCCGACGGGCATCTCGACCGCCTTTGCCGAGGGCGCGATCATCCGCGCAGCGGTCGCCTTGGCGACCAGCAGGTGATCGGGGATGTCGAAATCCTTGATCAGCCGGGGCGGAATGGCCCCGCCGCACGGCTTGATGCGACCCGCGCGGTCGAGCAGCAGAACATGCTGCCCGCTACGCGCCAGATCGGTGGCGGCGGTCGCTCCCGACGGGCCGCCGCCGACCACGACGACATCGAAATCATGCTTCATGCCAAAACTCCCCGCTGGCGGGCAATCGCCCCGCGCCCGACGCCCACGGCGAGCCATGCCGCCGCAAGAAACAATGCTCCTTCGCACGCGAAGACAAGCGTGAAGGCGGGCGCATCGGCCCTCGCTACCGCCCGCGCGACATCGACGCCGACGGCGCCGGTCAGCCCGCCGAGCCCGAACGCGATCGCCTGCGCAGCACCCCACACACCCATCCGCACGCCTTCGCGTTGCGGTCCGGCGGCGCCGGCAAGGCTCATCATCGCGCCGATTGCCGCCACGGCGAACACGCCGTTCGCAAAGCCCAGCGCCCAGATATTGGCCGTCAGCGGCCAGCCCGGTCCGGCCCGCGCCGCCAGCCCCAGCCCGGCCAACGCCAGCGCCGATCCGACGCAGCCGCCGACGATCCAGCGCCGCAGCACGCGCGGACTGCCGCCGCCGAACGCGCTCGCGCCGACCCCGACCAGGATCATGCCCAGCAGCACGCCGCTGTGCTGCGTGCCCGACAGCTGGGTCGACTGGCCGGGCGTCATGCCGAATACGAGGCCGGCAAACGGCTCGAGCACCAAGTCCTGCATCGAATAGGCGAGCATCGCCAGAAACACGAAGCCGGTGAAGTGACGCGCTTCGGGCTCGGCGAGCATCTCGCGCACTGCCTCGACGAACGACTGCGCAGGCGGTGCGTCGGCGGCGAGAGCGGCAGGCGCCCCCCTGCCCTCGACGCCCAGGACGCCGATCAGCGATATCAGCACAGCGCCGCCGGTGATGCCGCCTGCCACCAGCATCAGTCGTGTCGGGGTAAAGGGGTCGATCAGCCGTCCGGCAATGCCTGCCGTGATGACGATCCCGACGATCATCATGATCCAGGTGATCGCCGCCGCCGCCGCGCGCCGTTCAGGCGCCGTGCGCGTCGCCAGCAGCGCAAGCAGCGACGTGCCCGCCGCGCCGACGCCGGCGCCGATGATCGTGAAGGCGGTGATGGCCATTGCGAACCCGGCCACGCTCCCCCGCCCGAGCGCGCCGAGCGAGGCGACCGCCAGCATGGCGCCGCCCGCCAGCATCACCATGCCACCGATGATCCACGGCGTCCGCCGGTGCCCGCGATCGGACCCATGCCCCCACACCGGTCGCGACAGCTGCACGGCGTAATGCCAGGCGACCAGTCCGGCCGGGACGGCGGCGGGCAGGCCATATTCAACCACCATCAGCCGGTTGAGCAGCGACGACGCCAGCATCACCACCGCGCCGATCGCGAACTGCACCAGCCCCAGCCGGACGATGCCGATCCAGCCAAGCGGTTTCATATCGGCAGCACGCCGCCAAGGCCCAGCGCCGACACAAGCATCCCCAGCACCGACAGCGTCGTGCCGGTGGCGTTGTACCAGGGCGTGTTGCCAACCGGATCGCTAAGCAGTCGCCGCATCAGCAGCAATTGCGCGATCAGCAGCGCCGTCACGATCGCCGCCGCGCCGACATGATCGAGCCGGAACAGGACGCCGATCACCACCGCCTGCGGCACCGCCATCACCCAGCAGGCGACGCGCGCCGCGCGATCGATACCGAGCGTCGCCGGGAGCGAGCGGATACCCATCGCACGGTCCCCTTCGACCGCCTTGAAGTCATTGAGCGTCATGATCCCGTGCGCGCCGAGACTATACAGCAGCAGCACCGCGAGCACCGGTGCCGGGGGCAGGCCGCCCGACATCACGCTTGCGCCGGTGAACCAGGTCAGCCCTTCATAGCTGATCGCGACGAGTCCTGGCCCCCAGATGCCGCTCATCTTCGCGCGGAACGGCGGCGCGCTATAGGCCCAGGCGGCTGCGAGCGCGAGGCAAGTCGCGCCGAATACCCAGGCTCCCGCAAGCATCGAGGCGGCGGCCGACAGCAGCGACCCGAGAATCGCGATCCGCAAACCCCAGTTGCCCGCTATCCGCCCCGACGGGATCGGTCGGTGGGGTTCGTTGATCGCATCGACATGCCGGTCGAACCAGTCGTTGATCGCCTGGCTGGTGCCGCACACCAATGGCCCAGTCAGCAGGAAGCCGAGGATGATGAACGGCAGCCGTGGCCCCCATGCCTCGCCCGAGGAAACGACCCCACACATGAAGGCCCAGATCGGCGGGAACCATGTGATCGGCTTCAGCAACTCGACAACGTCGCGCAGCCGTGGCGGCGGCGCAAAGGCGAGCGTGGCAGGGCTTCGAGCCATAGTGTCAGGCTATGCCTGACAAGGCCAAGCGTCAATCAACATTGTCAGTATTTTTGGACAGTGGCGGTCCATCGGCGTGGCGGCGGCGGCGCCATCATCCGATCTCGGTTCTCAGCCGTCGTCGCCGACCAGATTGCCAAGTCCGTGCCGGTGCAGCTTCGAATAGAGACTTTGCCGGCTGACGCCGAGAATTTCGGCCGCCGAGGCGCGATTGTCCGAGGTGTGGGCAAGCGCTGCCTCGATACAAAGCCGTTCGATCAGATCGGTCGATTCGCGAACGATCTCCTTGAGCGACATCCGCCCGACCAGGTCGGTGAGCTGCTCGACCGAGCGTGGCAGCGGCTGGTCGCCTGCGGGCATGTCGCGCAGTCGGCGACCGACCAGCCGGATCGTGAAGCCAAAGCAGCTGCCGTCGCCATATGGTGCGGCGACCGCCGACACCTCGACTTCCTCGATTCCGCCATCGACCCCGCGCAGGACCGAGGCGACATTGCGCACCGCGCCGTGATCGCGCAGCTGGCTGACGATCAGATCGACGTCGACGCCGGGGCGCCCTAGCCAGCTGTCAAGCCGATTGCCGCGCGCACGATCGAGCGACGGCAATTGCGCCAGTTCGATGAAAGACGCATTGGCGGTGAGGATATTGAGTGCATTGTCGGTCAGCACAAAGGCATCGGGCATCCGTTCGACGACATCGACCCAAGGGATGTCGCCGCCCGACGGTTGCAGATCGTCGTTTTTCTTCGCCGTGATCCGGATCAGCAGCATCGCCGCCCGAGCCTGACGGAACAGACGCGCCGACAGCATCATCTCACCGCCGCTACCGCGCAGCGGCAGCGTGACCGGCGCGACATCGTCGGCTGCTTCGGCACCGCCCAGATAAGCGACAAAGGCTTCGCGATGATCGGGCGCGACGATACCGCTGACCGGCTGGTCGGTCAGCGTGCCAGGCTTCGCCCCAAGCACGCGGTGCGCCGCGGGGTTGGCCTCGCGGATTCGTCGCGTTGCCGCATCGACGATCAGCACCGGCTCGGTCGCCATGTCGAACAGCAGCCGGTAGCGGGCTTCGGCCTGACGCAGCCGCAAATAGTCGCGCTCAAGCGACTGTTGCGCCTGGAGCAGCCGCTGCTGGAGCACGGCGGCATCGCGCATGTCCCGGCCAATGGCGATGATGCGCCCCTCGCCCAGACCGACCGTCATGTACCGGACCGGAATGTCGCCGCCGGCAGTCGGATGATTGATCTGTCGCCAGCGCCCCGGCGTTCCCCGCGTGGCATCGGCGAGCATCTCGACAACCTTGTTGCGGCTTTCGTCGGTGACGATGTCGATCCATGGCTTGCCGATCGCGTCCGCAAAGCCGTGGGCGGACAAGCTCGACTCGCTGATGGCCACATCGAGCACGACGCCGGCCGCATCGAGCACGAACGCGAGATCGCCCGCCGACCCCAGCATCGACGCGACCATGCTCGGCGATATCGCCTTGGGGAGGGCGTCGGGCCGCTGAAACAGCCGAGGCTCAAAGGGGGTGACGTGCTTGTTCACAGGCGAACTGCTGCGCTCCTTCGCGTATCGAAGCTCACCCCGTTGCGAAATCCCTCCGGGAAATCGCACCGACCAGTCGGCCGGCCACTTGAACCGCGACGCGGGCATCGGGCGCCGTGCCATCGGCGCCGACTTCGGTCGCGCGCGCAGGCGCCTCGACGAAAATCCGTCCCCCCACCATCACGCAGACCCGCGGGTTCGCCGAAACATGCCGCACAGCCTCGATAAGCGAGGGAAGCGCGGCCATATTGAGACTCGCAACCCACCGTCAATCCGACCAGATCGAAGGGGTCGGCAGCGACGCGGTCGAGTAGATCCGAAGTGCTGACGTCGCCCAGCCGATCGGTAAACCACCCCTCGCGCGCGAAGATCTCTTCGAGCAGGATCGAGCCGAAACTGTGCTGATCGCCAGGCATCGGCGCAAACAGGGCGCGCCACCGAGTCCCGCCGCGCGTGGCGGCGGGAAGACAGGCCGAGAGTTCGTGGACAATTTCCTGAAGGCGCCACAGCCCCATCGTCACATCGACGAAGTCGCAACGATCGGCTTCCCAATAAGTGCCGAGCACGCGCGCGGTCGGCGCCAGCAGGTCGATCATGATCGCCTCGACCCCGACGCCGCGTGCGATCAGCGTCTCGACATAGTCAAGCAGCGTGTCCGCCTCGGCCGTCAGCGTGAGCGGGGCGAAGGCTTCGACGTCGGCTTCGGTGACCGTGCTGCCGTCGGGTCGCGCCTGAGCGTCGATCGCTGCCAATGCCGGTCGCGACGCAATGAGTTGCGGGATGATTTCGGACTCGATCACCGCCGATAGTGAGATGACGTTTGCTCCGGCAGCAGGCTTCGATGACCCGGTCTTCGCCGCGTCCCCCCAGAGACGGACGCGCCTGACCGGCAATTGCCACCGGGAGACCGATGCGATCTGCGCACGCCCATACGAAAACAGCGACGACATACCCGGCTCTCCCGGCCTGGTGGGATGGCAAAATAGCCACGGCAGGGATCGTCATTTTTGACCCGCACCCCGTCGAGTCGAAACGCTAGGCCTGTCGATACGGTATGACAATATCCAAGTTTACCGCTCGCCGCAAACTGTCCAATATTATGGACGTTCGTTTCTATTGACACTTTGGAAAGGGCGGGCCAGTCTGCAAGCGAGTGGAAGTCCATCGGGGACGCAAAGAACAATGCGGGCGCGGACATCAGCGACGGGGGGAGCGATCCGGCGGGAGACCGCAGGGCTCTATACTCCCGACGAACGCCGCCGCCGCGATGCGAGCGTGTGGACTGTGGTGCAAGGCGTACTGGCGCCGGTGCAGTTCCTGATCTTCCTTATCAGCCTTGCGCTGGTGCTGCGCTATCTGGCGACCGGCCAAGGCGCTGGCGCCGCGACCGCGTCGGTGATCGTCAAGACGGTCGCGCTCTACACGATCATGATCACCGGCTCGATCTGGGAGAAGGTCGTGTTCGGCAAATGGCTGTTTGCTCCCGCCTTCTTCTGGGAAGACATTTTCTCGATGCTCGTGCTGGCACTGCACAGCGCCTATCTGGTAGCATTGGGCTGGGGCCTGCTCGGTGAGCGCGCGCTAATGCTGCTCGCACTCGCAGCTTACGTCGCCTACGTGGTCAACGCCGGCCAGTTCGTCTGGAAGCTCCGAATGGCACGGTTGCAGGCGGCGACCGGGCCGCCGATGCAGGCGGTCACGGCATGAGCGTGCTGACGCTCCCCGCTGCACTGCGCCCTGCCGCGCTGCCCGGCAGCGCCGCCGATTGTGCGCCGGGGCTGCGCGAACCGATCCTGCGCGAGCGCGGCCAGCGCGAAGTCTTCTGCGGGCTGACCGGTATCATCTGGCTCCACCGCAAGCTGCAGGACGCCTTTTTCCTCGTCGTCGGCTCGCGGACGTGCGCGCATCTGCTGCAATCGGCGGCGGGCGTGATGGTGTTCGCCGAGCCGCGTTTCGGCACTGCGATCATCGAGGAGCGCGATCTCGCTGGCATGGCCGATTGCCATGAGGAACTCGACCGCGTCGTCGCCGAGCTGCTCGCACGGCGGCCCGATATCAAGATGCTGTTCCTGGTCGGATCGTGCCCGTCCGAAGTGATCAAGCTCGACCTGTCGAAGGCGGCGCAGCGCTTGTCGATGCGGCACCACCCGGCAGTACGGATCGTGTCCTATTCGGGCAGCGGCATCGAGACGACCTTCACCGAAGGCGAGGACGCCTGCCTCGCCGCGTTGGTCCCGCAACTTCCTGCTGCGCAACATGCTGCGCAGCAATTGCTCGTCGTCGGCACCCTGCCCGATATCGTCGAGGATCAGTTTGCGCGGCTGTTCGCGCAGATCGGCATTGGCCCGGTCGCTTTCCTTCCCGCGCGTCGATCGGATGCACTCCCTGCGGTTGGCCCCGATACGCGCTATCTGCTTGCCCAGCCCTTTCTCGGCGACACCGCCCGCGCACTCGAGGACCGCGGCGCGGTGCGGATCGACGCGCTGTTCCCGTTCGGCGTCGTCGGCACCACCGATTGGTTCCGCGCCGCGGCGACCGCATTCGGCATCGACCCCGCGCATTTCGAAGCCGTGATCGCGCCGTATCAGGACCGCGCCCGCCGCGCGATTGCTCATGCGGCGCAGCATCTACGCGGCAAGAGCGTGTTCTTCCTGCCCGATTCGCAGCTCGAAGTCCCGCTCGCGCGCTTCCTCGCGCAGGAGCTGGGGATGGTACCGATCGAAGTCGGCACGCCCTATCTCCACCGCCGCCACCTCGCGCGCGACCTCGATCTGCTGCCGGTCGAAACGGTGATCAGCGAGGGCCAGCACCTCGAACGCCAGCTCGACCGCGTCCGCGCCGCCAAGCCCGACCTCACCATCTGCGGCCTCGGCCTCGCCAACCCGCTCGAGGCGGAAGGGCTGACGACCAAATGGGCGATCGAACTCGTCTTCTCGCCGATCCACGGCTTTGATCAGGCGGGCGATCTTGCCGAACTCTTTGCGCGGCCGCTGCGGCGCCGCGACGTGCTGAGGGTCTGATGCAGCTGACGGTCTGGACTTATGAGGGACCACCCCATGTCGGCGCGATGCGGATCGCAACCGCGATGGAAGGCGTCCACTACGTCCTCCACGCCCCGCAGGGCGATACCTACGCCGACCTGCTGTTCACGATGATCGAGCGTTCGCAGAAGCGCCCGCCGGTTACCTACACGACCTTCCAGGCGCGCGATCTCGGCAAGGACACCGCCGAGCTGTTCCAGGCCGCGGCGCGCGACGCTTTCGAACGTTTCAATCCGCAGGCGATGATCGTCGGCGCATCGTGCACCGCCGAGCTGATCCAGGATGACCCGGCCGGCATGGCGGAGGCGATGCGCTTGCCCTGCCCCGTCATCCCGCTCGAACTGCCGAGCTACAGCCGCAAGGAAAATTGGGGCGCCGCCGAAACCTTCTACCAGATCGTCCGCAATCTTGCCGACCGCGAGCTGCGTCCGGCCCCGCGCGAGGGGCGCCGTCCGCTCGCCAATCTGCTCGGCCCGACCGCGCTCGGCTTCCGCCACCGCGACGACGTGATCGAGATTACGCGGCTGCTGGACACGCTCGGCATCGACCTCAATCTGGTCGCACCGCGCGGTGCCTCACCTACCGACATCGCGCGCATCGGGGCGGCCGATTTCAACATCTGCCTGTACCCCGAAATCGCCGACACCGCCGCGCGCTGGCTGGAGAAGACCTTCGGGCAGAAGACCGTGCGCACGGTGCCGATCGGCTATGGCGCGACACGCGACTTCATCGCCGAAGTCGCAGCGCTGGCAGGGGTCGATCCGGGGCACGCGCTCGGCGGCTCCAACATGCCGTGGTGGAGCCGTTCGGTCGACTCGACCTATCTCACTGCCAAGCGCGTGTTCATCTTCGGCGATGCGACGCACTCGATTGCTGCCGCCCGGGTGGCGCGGGACGAGCTGGGTTTCACGGTCGTCGGTCTTGGATGCTACAACCGCGAATTCGCACGCGACATTCGCGAGGCGGCCAAGCTTTACGACGTCGAGCCGCTGATCACCGACGATTACCTCGCCGTCGAATCGGCGATCCAGGCACTCCAGCCCGAGCTGGTGCTGGGGACCCAGATGGAGCGGCACATCGCCAAGCGGCTGCGCATTCCCTGCGCGGTGATCTCGGCGCCGGTCCATGTGCAGGATTTTCCGGCGCGCTACAGCCCGCAGATGGGCTTCGAAGGCGCGAACGTGCTGTTCGACAGCTGGGTCCATCCGCTGGTGATGGGCCTCGAGGAACATCTGCTGACGATGTTCCGTGACGACTTCGAATTCAGCGATGCGGCGGGCGCAAGCCATTTGGGGCATGGGTCGGCTCCCCATTCTAGCCCTCAACCAGTTGTTTCGAATGACGTTGAGGAACAAGCCGCCAGTGGCGGTTCGGTGGAGGTTCTGGTCGCCGGGCCCGATGTTGCTGCCGCCACCGGCTGGTCCGCCGAAGCCGAACGCGAGCTTCAGAAAATTCCCTTCTTCGTGCGCGGCAAGGCACGGCGGAATACCGAGAAATATGCCGCTGAAATGGGCCTGAGCGCGATCACGCTCGACACGCTCTACGACGCGAAGGCGCATTATGCGCGCTGAGGCTCCCATCCCCGCCGCGCCGGTCCGCGTCGTCGTGATCACGCTCGACAATCATCTGTCGGGCGCGTTCCAACGGGCGCAGGCCGCCTTTGATCGCGCGGGTTCCGGAGTGACGATCGGTTTCCACGCCGCCGCCGACTGGGACGACCAGCCCCGCGCGCTCGACGCCGCCAACGCCGATATCGCGCGCGCCGATATCATCCTGTGCACAATGCTGTTCCTCGAGGACCATATCCGCGCCGTGCTGCCGGCGCTCGAAGCGCGACGCGAGCAGTGCGACGCGATGGTCGGGCTGATGTCGGCGGGCGAGATCGTCAAGCTGACGCGGATGGGCGATTACCGGATGGACAAGCCCGCCTCGGGCCCGCTGGCGCTGCTCAAGAAGCTGCGCGGATCGGGCAAGCCGGGCACCAATTCGGGCGCCGGCCAGATGAAGATGCTGCGGCGGCTGCCAAAGCTGCTGCGCTTCATCCCCGGCACCGCGCAGGACGTGCGGGCCTATTTCCTGACGCTGCAATATTGGCTCGCCGGGTCCGACGACAATGTCGTCGACATGATCCGCGCGCTGATCGATCGCTATGCGAGCGGGGACCGCAGCGCCTTGCGCGGGACGATGAAGGCCGCCGCGCCGCGCGATTATCCCGAAGTCGGCGTCTACCATCCCCGCATGCCCCAGCGCATTTCGGCGAGGCTCGCCGATCTGCCGGCCAGCCGCGGCACCAAGGGCAGCGTCGGCCTGCTGATGCTGCGCTCCTATGTGCTCGCCAAAGACGCCGCACATTACGACGGCGTCATCGCCGCTATGGAAGCCAAGGGACTGAACGTCATCCCCGCCTTCGCGGGCGGCCTCGACGGGCGTCCGGCGATCGAAGCGCTGTTCATGAAGGACGGCAAGGCGACCGTCGACGCGGTCGTCAACCTGACCGGGTTCAGCCTGGTCGGAGGCCCCGCCTATAACGACACCGCCGCAGCCGAGGCGATCCTCGCCAGACTTGATCGCCCCTACATCGCTGCGCATCCGGTCGAGTTCCAGACGCTGCAAGGCTGGGCCGCCAATCCGATGGGGCTGTTGCCGCTCGAATCGACGATGATGATCGCGATTCCCGAACTCGACGGCGGCACCGTGCCGATGGTGTTCGGTGGCAGATCGGACGGCAGCAAAACCCCTTGCACCGGCTGCACGCGCGGCTGCACTTTCCCGGCGACCGGCGCCGTTCGCGCGATGGAAAGCTGCCCGGAGCGCGCCGACATGCTCGCCGCGCGCGTCGCCAAGCTGATCGAGCTACGCCGCGCGCGGGAAGCCGAGCGCCGTGTCGCGATCGTGCTGTTCAACTTCCCCCCCAACGCGGGTGCCGCCGGCACCGCCCAGTTCCTGAGCGTCTTCGAATCGCTGCATGCGACGCTCCAGCGGCTCGACGATGAGGGATATGATGTCGAAGTGCCCGCCAGCGTCGATGCGCTGCGCGACGCTGTTCTGCGCGGCAATGCCGCCCGCCACGGCACCGACGCCAATGTCCATGCCCGCGTCAGCGCCGACGCGATCGTCGCGCGCGAGACCTGGCTGAACGAAATCGAGGCGAGCTGGGGCCCCGCCCCCGGCAAGCTCCAGTCGGACGGCAGCGCTGTCCAGATCCTCGGCGCGCGCTTCGGCAATGTCTTCGTCGGCATCCAGCCCGCGCTCGGCATAGAGGGCGATCCGATGCGGCTGCTGTTCGATGGTCGTTTCGCGCCGACGCACGCGTTCGCTGCCTTCTACCGCTGGCTGAAGGAGGACTTCCGTGCGCACGCCGTGCTGCATTTCGGCACCCACGGTGCGCTTGAGTTCATGCCCGGCAAGCAGACCGGGCTGACCGCACAGTGCTGGCCCGACCGGATGATCGGCGACCTGCCGAACATCTATCTCTACGCAGCCAACAATCCTTCGGAAGGCGTGCTCGCCAAGCGGCGCTCGGGCGCAACGCTGGTCAGCTATCTGACGCCGGCGTTGACCCAGGCGGGCGTCTACAAGGGGCTGGCCGACCTGAAGGCATCGGTCGAACGGTGGCGCTCAACGCCTGCGGGCGATCCGGATGCGGCACTGCTCGCTGAGCTGATCGAGACGCAGGCCGAGGCCCTCGACCTCGATGGGCGCGACGTCGCCGCGCTAGCTACGCGGCTCTATGAGATCGAGCGCGAGCTGATCCCGCAGGGATTGCACGTCGCTGGGCGCGCGGCGACGCGCGAGGAGCGGATCGACATGATCGTGGCGTCCGCCGAAAGCCGCGGCGAGCCGCTGGCGACTGCGACCGCGACCGCGCTCGTTGACGGCACCCTGCGCATCGACACGCCGCTGCTGCGCGACATGGCCGCGCTCGACCGCGCGCTCGCGACCAACCACGAGCTCGATGGCATCGTCCGCGCGCTTTCCGGCCGCTACGTCACGCCGGTGGCGGGCGGCGATTTACTACGCTCGCCCGACATCCTGCCGACCGGGCGCAATATCCACGGGTTCGACCCCTTCCGCCTGCCGAGCGCCTTCGCGGTGCAGGACGGGGCCGCACAGGCGCAGCGGCTGCTCGATCGCAGCCTCGCCGACACGGATCATCTGCCCGAAACGGTGGCGATGGTGCTGTGGGGCACCGACAACCTTAAGAGTGAAGGCGCGCAGATCGCGCAAGCGCTGGCCCTGATGGGTGCCCGCCCCCGCTTCGACAGCTACAATCGGCTGGCCGGCGCCGAACTGGTCCCGCTCGACGAACTCGGCCGCCCCCGCATCGATGTGATCGCAACGCTGTCGGGCGTTTTCCGCGACTTGCTGCCGCTGCAGACGCGGATGCTCGCCGAAGCCGCGCTGCTCGCCAGCGCCGCCGACGAGCCTGTCGAGCTGAATTTCATCCGCAAGCACAGCCTTGCGCATCAGGCGCAGCATGGCTGCGACCTCGACACCGCCGCGCTGCGGGTCTTCTCCAATGCCGAAGGGGCTTATGGCGCCAACGTCAACCTGATGATCGACGACGGCAGCTGGTCCGACCCGAACGAATTGGCCGACAGCTTCGAACGGCAAAAGGGATTTGCCTATGGGGTCAAGGGCGCACCGGTGCGGCAGGCGGCGATCCTCGCGTCGGCGCTGAAGACCGTCGACTGCGCCTATCAGAATATCGAAAGCGTCGAGTTGGGCATCACCGCGATCGACCAATATGTCGATGCGCTCGGCGGCATCAGCCGCGCCGTCACGCGCGCCAAGGGCGGCGAAGCCGCACCCGTCTATATCGGCGACCAGACGCAAGGCGCGGGCAAGGTCCGCAGCCTGGCCGAACAGGTCGCACTGGAAACGCGGACGCGCATGCTCAATCCGGTGTGGACCGAAGGGCTGCTGCGCCACGGCTATGAAGGCGTGCGCGCGATCGAAGGACATTTGACGACGACGCTCGGCTGGTCGGCGACGACGGGCGAAGTCGATCCCTGGGTCTATCAGCGCACGGCCGAAACCTATGTGCTCGACGCCGCGATGCGCGAACGGCTCGCCGCGCTCAATCCCAAGGCAGCCGCCCGGGTCGCCGGTCGGCTGATCGAAGCTTCGGAACGCAATTTCTGGACCCCCGACGCGGCGACGCTCGCCGCACTCCATGCCGCCAGCGATGAACTCGAGGATCGTCTCGAGGGCATCGTCGCGGTGGCGGCATAAAGGAACGAAAAAGATGGCACTACTCGATCCCCCGACACGCGGCATGGACGGCGAAGGCTCGGTCCAGGTCAGGCTCGACCCGCGCGACAGCATCGGCACGGCCAAGGTGATCGCGGTCTATGGCAAGGGCGGCATCGGCAAGTCGACGACCTCGTCGAACCTGTCCGCCGCTTTCTCGATGCTCGGCAAGCGCGTGCTGCAGATCGGCTGCGACCCGAAGCACGACTCGACGTTCACGCTGACGAAGAAGCTGATGCCGACCGTCATCGACGTGCTCGAGACAGTCGAGTTCCACGCCGAGGAACTCCGCCCCGAAGATTACATGTTCGAAGGGTATAACGGCGTGATGTGCGTCGAGGCAGGCGGACCGCCCGCCGGCACCGGTTGCGGCGGCTATGTCGTCGGCCAGACGGTAAAGCTGCTCAAGCAGCATCACCTGCTCGAGGAAACCGACGTCGTGATCTTCGACGTGCTGGGCGATGTGGTGTGCGGCGGCTTTGCCGCGCCGCTGCAGCATGCCGAGCGCGCGGTGGTGGTAGCAGCAAACGACTTCGATTCGATCTTCGCGATGAACCGGATCGTTGCGGCGATCGGCGCAAAGGCGAAGAATTACGACGTGCGGATGGCGGGCGTGATCGCCAACCGCTCGGCGGCAACCGACGAGATCGACCGCTTCAACGAGGCGACCGGCCTGAAGCGGCTCGCCCATTTCCCTGACCTCGACGCGATCCGCCGCAGCCGCCTGAAGAAGTGCACGCTGTTCGAAATGGAGCAGACGCCCGAAGTCGCGGCTGCCTGCGACGAGTACAAGCGACTGGCGGCTCAGCTTTGGGCCGGAGCCCCGGCGCTCGACGCGAAACCGATGAAAGACCGCGACATCTTCGAATTTTTGGGGTTCGAATGACGACGACGGCGACATATTCGCGCTATCGCGGCCAGCTCGAAACCTATTTCGATCGGACCGCGAGCAAGGCCTGGGAGCAGTTGACCAGCGATGCGCCGGTCAGCGGCATCCGCGCGACCGTGCGCGCGGGCCGCAATGAAATGCGTGACACCTTGCTTTCCTGGCTGCCCGCCAACCTGACCGGCAAGCGTGTGCTCGACGCCGGTTGCGGCACCGGCGCATTCGCGGTCGAGGCGGCAATGAGGGGCGCCGATGTCGTCGCGATCGACGTCGCGGGCAGCCTGGTCGAGATCGCCCGCAAGCGCGCGCCGAAAAATCTGAGCATCGACTGGCGCGTCGGCGACATGCATGACGCCGGCCTCGGCGAATTCGACCATGTCGTGGCGATGGACTCGCTGATCCATTATCCCGCGTTCGAAATCGTCGACGTGCTGCGCAGCCTCGGCGAGCGGACCCGCGCGTCGATGGTCTTTACGTTCGCGCCGCAGACACCGCTGCTGATGATGGCGCTTGGCGTCGGGCGGCTGTTCCCGCGCAGCGACCGGTCGCCCGCGATCCTGCCGGTGCGTGAGCGACTGCTGCGGACGCTGATCGTCAACGCGATGCCGGCAGCCACGCTCGGCCGCGACCGCAAGGTGTCGGGCGGTTTCTACACCAGCCATGCGCTGGAGGTGCTACCGGGATGAGCAGCCGTACCGCCGCATTCTGGACCAAGATGGGCACGCGGTTCCTACCGTTTGCCGATGCGGCGACGATCGAATTGCCGCTCGGGCGGTTGCTGCGGCTGTCGCTGTTCCAGGTGTCGATCGGCATGGCGTTCGTGCTGCTCAACTTCACGCTCAATCGCGTGATGATCGTCGAGCTCGGCGTGCCCGCGACGCTTGTTGCCGCGCTGGTGGCGCTGCCGTTGCTGTTCGCACCTGCCCGCGCGCTGATCGGCTACAAATCCGACAATCATGTCTCGGTGCTCGGCTGGCGGCGGGTGCCGTACATCTGGTTCGGGACACTGCTGCAGTTCGGCGGCCTTGCGATCATGCCGTTTGCACTGCTGCTGATGACCGGGCGCGGCGCGGTCGGCGGTTTCTGGGTCGGCGTGATGGGGGCGTCGGTCGCCTTCCTGCTGGTCGGCGCGGGGATGGCGACCGCGCAGACGGCGGGCCTCGCGCTCGCGACCGATCTGTCCCCTGCGGCCAAGCGCCCGCGAGTGGTGGCGTTGCTCTACGTCATGCTGCTGATCGGCATGTTTGCTTGCTCGCTGATCTTCGGACGGATCCTGAGTGGCGGCTTTGATCCCTATCGGCTGGTCGGGGTGATCCAGACCACGGCAGTGGTGACGATGCTGCTTAACGTCGTCGCGCTGTGGAAACAGGAGGCTCGGGCGATCGGCGGCACGCGCCGGGTCGATACGGTCGATTTCGGCGAGCAGTGGCGCCAACTGACCAGCGAGCGGCGGATGCGCCGTCTGCTGATTGCGCTCGCGCTTGGCGCGGCGGGCTTCTCGATGCAGGACATCCTGCTCGAACCCTATGGCGGCCATGTGCTTGGCCTCAACGTCGGCCAGACGACCGCGCTGTCGGCGCTGTGGTCGGCAGGCATGATCGCGGGCTTCGCCTATGCCGCGCGCGCGCTGGACCGCGGCGTCGACCCGCACCGGCTGGCGGGCATGGGCGTGCTGCTCGGCATCGCGGCCTTCGCGGTCGTCGTGCTTTCCGCGCCGCTCACATCGGTGCCGCTGCTGTGCCTCGGCGCGACCGGCATTGGCCTTGGTGGCGGGCTGTTCACCATCTGCACGCTGATCGCCGCGATGGGCCATGTGTCAACCGACAAGTCGGGCCTCGCGCTCGGCGCCTGGGGCGCGGTGCAGGCCACGGCCGGCGGGGCCGCGATCCTGGTGTCGGGGGCGTTGCGCGACGGGTTCGACGCGCTTGCGATCAGCGGCCGGCTCGGCCTCGGCTTCGTCGATCCGGCGAGCGGCTACAGTTTCGTTTGGCATATCGAAATCGCCCTGTTGTTTGCGGCACTTATTGCCGTTGGTCCGCTGGCGCGGCGGACCGCCGAGAATGGTTCGCGTCGCGTAACCCCGTTCACCGAACGTCTCGCCTGAGCGCCCAGAAAGAAGGATGGTCCGATGCATTTGACCCTCACCCAGCACATCGACGTGGCACTCGTCGTGCTCAACGCGTTTTTCCTCTTCTTCCTCGGGCTGGTGGTGTACCTCCGCCGCGAGGATCGCCGCGAAGGCTATCCGCTCGAACATGAGCTGACGGGCCGGCTCGAAGGCGAAGGCGGCGCGTTGCTGCGCGCGCTTCCCAAAACCTTCCGGCTGCCCTTCGGACGCGGCACCGTCAGCGTGCCCAACAGCGACCGCGACCCGTTCAAGATCGCTGCCCGCCCGGCCGAGAATTTTGCCGGGGCGCCGCTGGTGCCGACCGGTAATCCGCTGGTCGACGGCGTCGGCCCGGCCTCCTATGCCAATCGCGCCAAGCATCCCGATATCGATTGGGAAGGCCACCCCCGCATCGTGCCGATGCGCGTCGCCGAAGGCTTCTCGGTCGAGCGTCGCGACGCCGATCCGCGCGGCTACACCGTCGTCGGCGTCGACGGTCGCGCGGCGGGCAAGGTCACTGATCTTTGGATCGACCGTGCCGACCGCCTGATCCGCTATCTCGAAGTCGAGATCGACGGCGGTCGTCATGTGCTCGCGCCAATGTTCATGTCGAGCATCAGCCGGGCGACCGCAACCGTCACCGTCGACGCAATCACCGCGGCGCAATTCGCCGATGCTCCCGGTATCGAAGGCACCGATGTGATCACGCTTTACGAAGAGGAACGCGTCCAGGCCTATTTCGGCGGCGGCTATCTGTATGCCACGCCGAGCCGGTCGGAGCCGATCCTGTGAGCGAATACGACAACGAGCCGATCCGCGGACTGCCCGGGCTGTTGCCTCCGGGCGAAACGATCCTGTGGCAGGGATCGCCCGACTGGCGCGTGCTGGCCCGCACGGCCTTCCACACCGGCGCGGTCGCGGCCTATTTCGGTGTGCTGACGCTGGTGGCGCTGGTCGGCGGATCGATGCTCGGTGTCGTGATGACCCTGGTGGCGGGCATGATCGGGGTTGCGCTGCTGCACCTGATCGCATTCGGCACCGCCAAGACGACGATCTACACCATCACCAACCGGCGCATCGTCCTGCGGTTCGGCATGGCGATCCCGAAATGCATCAACCTGCCTCTGCCGCTGGTCGGGTCGATCGACCTACGTGCCCGCGCGCGCTGCACCGGCGACCTGCTGCTGCAACTGAACGGACAGCAGCGGCTCGGTTATATCGCGCTGTGGCCGCATGCGCAGGGATGGCATTTCGCCACGCCGCGGCCGATGCTCCGCGCGGTGCCCGACATCACCCACGTCGGCATGATCGCCGCCCGCGCCACCCGGGCCGCGCAGGGTGACGGCATCCTCAAACCGTTCGCCACCATTGAAAGCGCGACGGCATCGCCGGTCGGCGCGGCGGTGGCGGCATGAGCATGGCGCACGACCATCGCAACATGCTGCCCAAGGGCGCACTGTTCCTGGCCTGCGGGCTGGTGCTGACCGCGCTTGCGGCGACCACGGCGGCGCGCATTGCCCAGCTTCCGCCTGCCGCTGTCCCGGCGACGGTGCGCGCCAACGAACATGCGCGGGTTGTCATCACCCGGAGCCTGCGCTTCAGCGACCGGGCGGACGGGGCGGTCGTGATCGAGGATGTTGCGGCGAGGCGAGTCGCGGGCACGGTCGCGCCATTCACGAAGAGTGGATTCGTGCGCAGCGTGATGCGCGGCATGGCCCGCGACCGCCGCCTGCGCGGGTTGGGCGCCGATGCGCCGTTCGACCTCACCCTGTGGAGCGACGGCCAGCTCTCGCTTGTCGATCCGCTGACGGGCCGCGCGCTCGAGCTGGGGGCCTTCGGGCCGACCAATCGCGACGCGTTCCTTGCGCTGCTGAAATCGCCGGAGGCGATCTGATGCCGTTTCGCCGCACGATCTTCGACACGCCGTGCCGGATCGAGATCGATAACAGCGATGTCGCTTGCCATGCGCATGTCGAGTTGGCCAACGACTTGCCGATCTTTCCCGGCGATCGCGTCCGCGTCCATGGCGATCCGATCGTCGTCGGTTTCGGCGAAAGCGCGGTGTTCGACCGGATCGCGACCGTCGAGCGCGCCACTGCGATCGAGCGGCTGTGGACCAGGTTTGCCGGCCATTTCGAGATGACCGAGCTCTACGAAGTCAGTTTTTCCCCAGGGAGGGCCGCATGAACGCGCCAGCAAAATTCCCCGCCATCCCACCGGCCAAGGCAACCGACACGGACACGATGAAGATCGCCCAGCGCGAGACGGTGCTGAGCCCGCGCTTCTACACCACCGACTTCGCAGCGCTCGACCGCATCGACGTATCGAATGTGCGCCGCGAATGGGACCAGCTGATCGCCGAGATGGAATCAGATCCCAACAAGCGCCATTTCAAGCGGACAGCGGCGTTCGACGGGGTGATCGAAAGCCTGCCCGAGCCACTGCGCGCTGAATTCGTCGACTTTCTGGTGAGTTCGCTGACGTCCGAATTTTCAGGCTGCATCCTGTACGCCGAAATCGCCAAGCGCGCGAAGAATCCCGACATCAAGCAGCTCTTCAAGCTGCTGAGCCGCGATGAAAGTCGCCACGCCGGTTTCATCAACGATACGCTGAAGGACGCCGGCATCGGCGTGAACCTGTCGTTCCTGACCAAGACCAAGAAATACACCTATTTCCGGCCGAAGTTCATTTTCTATGCCGTCTATCTGTCGGAAAAGATCGGCTATGCGCGCTACATCGCGATCTATCGCCAGCTCGCGCGGCACCCAGAGCTGCGCTTCCACCCGATCTTCAACTGGTTCGAACAATGGTGCAACGACGAGTTCCGGCACGGCGAGGCCTTTGCGCTGCTGATGCGCAACGATCCCAAGCTGCTGCAAGGCCACAACCGGTTGTGGATCAAGTTCTTCCTGATGGCGGTCTATGCGACGATGTATGTCCGCGACCATAATCGCCCGTCGTTCCATGCCGCACTCGGCGTCGATCCCACCGACTACGACTATCAGGTTTTCGATATCTGCTCGGCAATCTCGCGCCAGGTGTTCCCGCTGACGCTCGACACCGACAGCACCGCGTTCCGCGCCGGGATGGAGCGGATGCGCCGGATTTCGAACGCGATGGACGCAGCGTCCGCGCAGGGCGGCATCATCGGCCGCGTCAAGAAACTCGCGCTGACGGCCGCCGCCGGTGCCGCGTTCGTCCGGCTGCTGGCCATCCCTGCCAAGCGTAATGCGCTTCCCGCCAGCGTGCGGCTGGTCCCGGCCTGGTGAGCTTTCCACCGCTCCTCTTCGCACTGGCGGTGTGGTTCTTCGGAACAGCGGCGGTGGTGTGGCTCGACAGCCGCCCGCGCGAGACCTTCGCGGGCAGTTTCCGCGCGGCCGGGTTGGTCGCAGTCGCCGCCCTGGGCGCGATTGTCGCGACCGCGGGGAGCCTCAGCTTCACCTCGGTCTATCTCGCCTTCGCCGCCTCGGTCGCGATCTGGGGATGGCACGAAATGGGCTTCCTGATGGGCTTCGTCAGCGGTCCGCGGCGCGCGCCCTGCCCGCCCGATGCGCGCGGCTGGGCCCGGTTCAAGGCCGCGACCGCCACCGTCATCCATCACGAAATCGCGCTCGCGGCGACCGTGCTGCTGCTGGTCGCCGTTTGCTGGGGCCAGCCCAACCAGACCGCGCCGCTGGCGTTCGCGCTGCTGTTCGGCATGCGGCTGTCGGCGAAGCTCAACCTGTATCTGGGCGTGCCCAACCTCTCGGACGAAGTATTCCCCGCGCATCTCGCCTATCTGAAGAGCTATTTCCGCAAGGCGCGCTGCAACTGGCTGTTCCCCTTTTCGGTCGGCTTCGGATCGATCGCGACCTGGGCCGCGTGGACCGCCGCTGCGGCGAGCCGCGACCCCGGCACGGCCGCCAGCTGGACGCTGATCGCCGGACTTGCCTTTCTGGGCGTCGTCGAGCACTTGCTGCTCGCATTGCCGATCCGGGACGCAATGATGTATCGCTGGGCGTCGCTCCAGCCTGTTAAAGCCAAGACCATAAGCACGGAGCAGAGGTAAGATGGATTACGAGGCATATTTCGGCAGCCAGCTTGCCACGCTGAAACAGGACGGACGCTACCGCATCTTCGCCGAGCTGGAACGCCGTGCCGGCAGCTTCCCGCGTGCGCGCCATTATACCGGCGACGGTGTCGGCGAAGTGACGGTGTGGTGCTCGAACGATTACCTCGGCATGGGCCAGCATCCCGCCGTGCTCCAAGCCATGCACCAGACGCTCGACGATTGCGGCGCCGGCGCCGGCGGCACGCGCAACATCAGCGGCACCTGCCACGCGCATGTCGAGCTCGAAGCCGAACTCGCCGACCTGCACGGCAAGGAAGCCGCGCTGCTGTTCACGTCGGGCTATGTCTCGAACTGGGCGGCGCTGTCGACGCTGGCGGCCAAGTTGCCCGACTGCGTGGTGCTGTCGGACGCGCTCAACCATGCCTCGATGATCGAGGGCATCCGTCACAGCCGTGCCGAATGCATCCGCTTCGACCACAATGACTGGGAAGACCTCGACCGCAAGCTCGCTGCGATCGCGCCGGGCCGTGCAAAACTGGTTGCGTTCGAAAGCGTCTATTCGATGGACGGCGACATTGCCCCGATCGAGCAGATCCTGGACGTCTGCGAAAAGCACGGCGCGCTCAGCTATATCGACGAAGTCCACGCCGTCGGCCTCTATGGCCCGCGCGGCGGCGGCATTGCCGAGGCGCGCGGCCTGATGGACCGCATCGACGTGATCGAAGGGACGCTCGGCAAGGCGTTCGGCGTGATGGGTGGCTATATCACCGGTTCGGCCAAGCTCGTCGACTTCGTGCGCAGCTTTGCCAGCGGCTTCATCTTCACCACCGCGCTGCCGCCCGCGCTTGCCGCAGGGGCGACTGCCAGCATCCGTCATCTGAAGACCAGCCAGATCGAGCGTGCCCGGCACCAGGAACGGGTGGCCACGGTGCGCCGCCGCCTGCACGCGATCGGTATCCCGACGCTGGAAAACCCCAGCCACATCATTCCGGTGATGGTCGGCGACGCCAAGAAGTGCAAGATGATCAGCGACTGGCTGCTCGACAACCACGGTATCTATGTCCAGCCGATCAACTATCCGACGGTGCCGGTCGGCACCGAACGGCTGCGGATCACGCCGTCGCCAGTGCATTCGGATGCCGATATCGACAAGCTCGTGTCGGCGCTCAGCGAAATCTGGTCGATGTGCGAACTCGCGCGGAGCTCGATGGCGGCTTGATCGCGGCTTAAAATCATCCGGGCGCTGCCAATCTGCGCCCAACCGCGACCTTCGCACCCAATCCGGCTTCGCAGCGACTCCCGGTCGCCGGGGATGATTGCGCTTGATCGGCCACCGAACTAGCGTTTCCCTACCCGGGGGGGCGAAACCGCGATGCTGATTCTGCTGCGAAACCTGTTGCTTATCCTGTTCCTGTTGATGCTGTCCGCACGCGCCAGCGCCGAATGGTGGCAGGCGCGCACCAGCCATTTCGTGCTCCATATCGACGATACCGAACAGCATGCCCGCGATTTCGCGGAGCGGCTCGAACGGTTCGATGCGGCGATGCGGAAACTCTATGGGGTGCGCGACGATCCCGAACGTCTGTTGCGCCCGGTAACGGTTTACGTGCTGCGCGCGGACGATTTCCAGGCGGCATGCCGTTGCTATGGCGCGGTCGGAGTCTCCTATTTCCGCACCACCGGCTCGTTTATCCTGTCGCTCTACGATCCCAAGGTCGACGCGAAAGTCACGGTCGGCGCGCTGAGTTCACAAACGGTGCTGCTGCACGAATATAGCCACCAGTTCATGGCCGCCAATTTCACCGGCGCTTATCCCTATTGGTTTTCGGAAGGGTTCGCCGAGTTCAACGCCAATGTGACGTTCGAGGGCAATGGATCGCTGCGCCTGGGCTATCCCGCCAATTATCGCGGCGAAGCCCTGCTGAAGGGCGCAGGCATTTCGATGAAGAAGCTGCTCAGCCCCGAAAAATACGGGCTGCCCGACGACCCAGCACTGGTCTATGCGCGCGGCTGGCTGCTGACGCATAATCTGATGCTCAATCCGGCGCGGTCAGGTCAGCTCAACGCCTATATCGCCGCCATCAATCAGGGCACGCCGAGCTATCAGGCCGCCCAACAGGCGTTCGGAGACCTGAAGAAGCTCGACGTCGAGCTCGACGCCTATATGCACGGCAAACTGCCCTTGCGGACACTGCCGCCGCCTGAGCAGCCAATCGCGGTGGAGGTCACGCGCCTGTCTGACGGGGTCGCGGCCATGCAGCCTGTTTATACGACGTTTCGCGTCGGCATCAGTTCGGACTACCTGTATCCTTTCGCGCTGAAAGCCGCGGCGATCGGGCGCAAATATCCCGACGACGCGGTCGTGCAGACCCAGCTGAGCGACATCGAGCTGGTCGCCAATCGGCTCGACCAGGCCGATGCCGCTGCCGACCGGGCAATGGCCCTTGCCCCCGACAGCATCGACGCGCTGGTCAACAAGGGGCGAATCGCGGTCGCCCGCCTGAGGAAGAGCAAAAGCGCCGACGACGCAGCCTGGAAGTCGGCGCGCAGCTGGTTCCTCACCGCCAATCGCAAACAGCCGAATGCGGTAACGCCGCTCTATTTTTACTATCGAAGCTTCATCGCTGCTCACGCCAAGCCGACTGCGGGCGCCGTGAAGGGATTGTCCCGCGCGGCCGTGCTGGCGCCCGACAGCGTCGAAATCAGACTTTGGCTTGCGCGACAGGAACTGATTGACGGCGACCCGAAGGTCGCGCGCACGCTGCTCGCGCCGATCGCGTTTTCGCCGCACTATGGCCTGTCGGAAAATGTGACGCGCAAGGCGATGGACCTGATCGACGCAGGCAAGATCGAAGAAGCCAAGATAACGTTGTTTGGCAAGGACGACGATTAAGTCGGTCGGCCGCCGCGTTAGGCCTCGACCGCCTGCCCCTCCAGCACTGCCTTGACCGCCGCGACCGCTTCGGTTGCCTTGGCGCCGTCCGGGCCGCCGCCCTGCGCCATGTCGGGACGCCCGCCGCCGCCCTGGCCGCCGAGTGCGGCAACGGCCGCGCGCAGCAGATCGACGGCATTATGGCTGCCCATCAGGTCGCTCGACACGCCAACCGCGACCGAGGCGCGGCCTTCATTGACCGCAACGATCATCGCCACGCCCGAACCGATCCGCGCCTTCGCCTCGTCGACCGCGCCGCGCAGCCCCTTGGGGTCGAGGCCTTCGACGACCTGCGCGAGGAAATTGACGCCGCCAACCTGCTCGGGGCCAGCCGGTGCCGCGCCGCCACCGCCACCAAGCGCCAATGCCTTTTTCGCCTCGGCCAGCTCGCGTTCCAGCCGCCGCCGCTCGTCGACCAGCGCCGCCACGCGCGCAGGGACATCGTCGGGCGCGGTCCGCAGCGCCGCTGCCGCCTCGCGCAATTTCTCCTCACGGTCGGCGAGCCAAAGCCGCGCCGCCTCGCCGGTCAGTGCCTCGATCCGGCGGATGCCGCTCGACACCGCGCTTTCGCTGACGATCTTGAACAGCGCGATGTCGCCCAGCGCGTTCACATGGGTGCCGCCGCAGAGTTCGACCGAATAGGGTTGGTCATCCTCGCTCCCCATGCTCAGCACGCGGACTTCATCGCCATATTTTTCGCCGAACAGCGCCATCGCGCCTGCCGCAATCGCATCGTCGGGGGTCATCAGCCGCGTCGTCACCGGCGCATTGCCACGGATTTGCGCGTTAACATCGGCCTCGACCTGCGCGATTTCGGCCGGGGTCATCGCCTGCTGGTGCGAAAAGTCGAAGCGGAACCGGTCGGGCGCGACCAGGCTGCCCTTTTGCGTCACATGCCCGCCGAGCCGCCCGCGCAGCGCCGCGTGAAGAAGATGCGTCGCCGAATGGTTGGCGCGGACCTGCGCGCGGCGCTCCGTATCGATCGCCAGCCGCACCGTGTCGCCGACCGCGACGGATCCCGCCTCGATCACACTCTCATGCGCATGCAGCCGCCCGAGCGCCTTGGCGGTATCCTCGACCCGCACCGACAGGCCGCCGTCGCCGGTGATCGTGCCCGCGTCGCCCATCTGGCCGCCGCTTTCGGCGTAGAACGGCGTCTGGTTGGTGAGGATGACGACCCGGTCCCCGGCGCTCGCCCGGTCGATCCGCGCGCCGTCCTTGACGATCGCGATCACTTGCCCCTCGCCGGTGTCGGCGGTGTAACCGGTGAATTCGGTGCCGCCCGCTTCCTCGGCGATGTCGAACCACACCTCGTCGGAAGCGCGCTCGCCAGAGCCCTTCCACGCCGCGCGTGCTGCCCGCTTCTGCTCGGCCATGGCAGCGTCAAAGCCTGCACGGTCGATCCCGAACCCGGCGCTGCGCAGAGCATCCTCGGTCAGGTCATAGGGGAAGCCATAGGTGTCGTAGAGCTTGAACGCCGTTTCGCCCGGCAGAGTCGCGCCGGGCGCCATCCCAGCGGTCGCCTCGTCGAGCAGCTTCAGGCCGTTTTCAAGCGTGCGGCGGAAGCGCGCTTCCTCCTGCAGCAGCGTCGCCTCGATCAGCGGCTGCGCACGGACGAGTTCGGGATAGGCAGCGCCCATCTCGGCAACGAGCGCGGGGACCAGCCGGTGCATCAGCGGCGCCTTCGCTCCCAGGATATGCGCATGCCGCATCGCCCGGCGCATGATCCGCCGCAGCACATAGCCGCGCCCTTCATTGGCCGGCAGCACGCCATCGGCGACGAGAAAACCCGATGAGCGCAGATGATCGGCGATCACGCGGTGGCTCGCCTTCGCCGCCCCTTCTGCCTGCGTGCCCGTCAGCGCGGTGGAGGCCGCGATCAGCGCCTTGAAGGTATCGGTGTCGTAATTGTCGTGCACGCCCTGCAGCACGGCGGCGACGCGTTCGATCCCCATGCCGGTGTCGATCGACGGACGCGGCAGCGGCGTGCGGCTGCCATCGGCGGCCTGCTCGAACTGCATGAAGACGAGGTTCCAGATCTCGACGAAGCGGTCGCCATCCTCATCGGGGCTTCCCGGCGGCCCCCCGGGAATGTGATCGCCGTGATCGTAGAAGATTTCGGAACAGGGTCCGCACGGCCCGGTATCGCCCATCGACCAGAAATTGTCGTTGGTCGCGATGCGGATGATCCGCGCGTCGGGCAAACCCGCGATCTGCTTCCACAGATCATAGGCTTCGTCGTCGGTGTGATAGACGGTGACGGTCAGCCGGTCGGGATCGATGCCCCATTCGCGGGTGATGAGGTTCCATGCGAGCGTGATCGCGCGGTCCTTGAAATAATCACCGAACGAAAAATTGCCGAGCATTTCGAAGAATGTATGGTGCCGCGCGGTATAGCCGACATTGTCGAGATCATTGTGCTTCCCGCCCGCGCGCACGCATTTCTGGCTCGACACCGCGGTCTGATAGGGGCGGCTTTCGAGGCCGGTGAAGACGTTCTTGAAGGGCACCATGCCCGCGTTCACGAACATCAGCGTCGGGTCGTTGTGCGGCACCAACGGGGCGGAAGCGACGCGTGCATGGCCCTCGCGCTCAAAATAGTCGAGGAAGGAGCGGCGGATATCGTTGGTCGAGGTCATGCGCCCGATCTAGGGCGCGCGCGCGACTTGCTCAAGCGAAACGGTGGCGGCGCGCGTCAGGGCGCGGGTGCAGGCGGCGGCACGTCAAGAATGCGGCGGGCGCTGATGATCTTGACGGGCGCCGCGATCATCTGACCCTTCATCGCGCCTTCGCCCTTGGCCGGATCGGTGGGCGCGTTGAAGATTTGCACAACCACGTCCTTGCCATCGACGACATGGCCGAACGCGGCATAGCCCCCATTGTCGCCACTCGCCTTCGGATCGGCATCGAGCGCGGGCTGATCGCCGAGCATGATCGAAAAGTCGCCGGTCGCGGTGCCCGGATCATAGCGCGCCATCGATATCGTCCACGCCTTGTGCAGGATGCCGGTCTGCGTCGTCGGCTCGTGCGCGATCGGCTTCAGGATGCGCTTGGGGTCGTTCTGGGTGCCGCCCTGCACCAGGCCGTTCGGCTGATCACCCCAGTTGAGCCGGAGCGCGCGGTAGAAGACCGTGCCGTCGAAGCGCTTTTGATCGACATAGGCGACGAAGTTTTCAGTCGTGATCGGCGCATGCTTGTGGTCGAGTTCGAGCGTGATCGGCCCGAGTTCGGTGGTGAGCACGACACGTGCAGTGTCGCCGATCGGCGCGGGCGGTGCGGGTTTGGGCGGCGCTGGCGCGGGCTTCTTGCGCTAGGGCGCGGCATGCGCGGTGGCGGCGAAGGCGAGCGGCAGAAGGATGGCGGCAGCGAATCGGCAGGTCATGCCGCGATTATGCCGCAGTATTGCTTGCCTGATGAGATGGCTTGGCGGCGGCGCCCTTTTTGAGTGCAGCGCTAATCTGGCCGAGTGCAGAAGCCAGATTGCGCACGTCGCTTTGCAAGCGCTCCAGCAGCGCGGCCGACTCCTCCTGCTCGATCGCCAGTTTTGTCAGCTTGGGACCCGAGGCGTCGAGCGCCACGAGCTTGACCACAAGCAGCCAGCGCCGGTGACGGTCGACCAGCACGGTCGCAACGCCATGGCACAGCGCCGACCGCAACGGCTCATGCTTGCGGAACTTGGCAAGCCTGGCGCGCGCACCCTTGCCTTCATCGGCAAATGGCCCGCCGGGCTCGATCGCTTCTTGCAGGTCGCTCAGTCGTTGACCGAGCAACTGACGCAATTTTACATCGGCGCCGCGGCCGGGCACTGAATGCAACCTGACCAGCGCCTCAGTGACAAGGGCTTCACCTTGAGCAATAATGTCGATCGCTTGGCCGCGCCATTGATGGGCGGCGCGGGTAGGACCGTCCCAAATCTCGGTGTCCGAGGCTCGTTCGATCGGCGTGACGGCGTTCATCGCCGTCGACTAGCACGCTAAAGTTGAAAAGTTCGTTCCGCTACCCAAGCGGCGCGTCGAGCGACTTGGGCGGCACGCTGAACCATTTCGGCCCGCCGTCTGTCATGTGAAAGCAGTCCTCCAGCCGCACGCCGAACTTGCCGGGCAAATATATACCCGGCTCGTTCGAAAAGCACATCCCCGCCGCCAGCTTGGTCGTCTCGCCGCGCACCAGATTGACCGGCTCATGCCCGTCGAGGCCGATGCCGTGGCCGGTGCGGTGCGACAGCCCCGGCAGCTTGTAATCGGGGCCATAGCCCCAGGCGGCATATTGGCGTCGCACGGCATCATCGACGCTGCCCGCCGCGACGCCGACCTGCGCCGCCTTGAACGCGATCTGCTGGCCCGCCGCCACCTGATCCCAAACCTTGCGCTGCTCGGCGCTTGGCGTGCCATAGACGAAGGTGCGCGAGATGTCGGACTGATAGCCTTCGACCGAACAGCCGCAGTCCATCAGCACGATCTCCCCGTCTGCCACCCGCTGCGGCGCGCGGCTGCCATGCGGATAGGCGGCCGCCTCGCCGATCAGCACCAGCGCAAAGCCAGGGTCGCCGCCGAGCTTCGCGGTCGCGGCGTTCATCAGCGCGCCGATGTCGGCGGGCGTCATTCCCTTCTCCACCCGCGGCCAGGTCCAGCGATAAGCGGCAATGGTGATGTCGCTCGCCTTCTGCATCAGCGCGATCTCGGTCGCCGACTTGATGCCGCGACAGCCGCGCACTACCGGATTGGCCGAGACGATGCGGGCGGCGGGCAGCGCGCGCGCGAGGCCGTCGGAGGCAAAGAAGCGCGCGGTTTCCTCAATGCCGATCGCGCCGGTCAGCTTGCGCTCCTTCAGCCACGCGGCGATCAGCGCGATCGGCGATTGATCCTCCTGCCACACCCGCACTTCGGCCTCGACGGCGAGCGTCTGGCGCACCGAGGGCTCCTCGAAGAAGGGCGTGACGATCAGCACTGGCCCCCCAGCTGGCAGCACTGCCGCGGTCAGCCGCTCGCTGCGGCCCCAGCGCACGCCGGTGAAATAGACGAGGCTCGCCCCCGGCTCGATCAGCAACGCGTCGATGCGGTTCGCCTTCATCAACGCCTGCGCGCGCGCCAGCCGCGCGGCGCGTTCGGCTGCGGTCACCGGCTGCACATCGCCCGTCATGTCCGCCAACGCCGAAAGATCGGGCGCGGCTGCCCGCGCGGCCGCCGACCGGAGCAACGGCGCTGCGGCCGCGCCGGCGATGAGCGTGCGTCGGTCGATGGTGAAGCCTGGGTGCATCGGGCGCGCCTTTTCGTTTTTCCGTGCCTCCCGCGATAGGGTGCTTGACCGGGGCGCCGCAATCCCCTTCGCTGGTCCGCAAGGATTGGGGAGTGAGTAATGGCCAAGCGGCTGACCTTGTACATCATGATCGGCCTGGTGCTTGGCCTGGTGACCGGCTGGGCGATCAACAGCGCGATCGCCGACGGCACGCCTGCGGCGACCGCGCGGCTGAAGGAGATCGCCGCCGGCTTCAAGATCGTCACCGACATCTTCCTGCGCCTCATCAAGATGATCATCGCGCCGCTTGTCTTCTCGACTCTCGTCGTCGGCATCGCGCACATGGGCGACACCAAAGCCCTCGGGCGGATCGGCGCGCGGACAATGGGGTGGTTCATCACCGCCTCGCTGATCTCGCTCAGCATGGGGCTGCTGCTGTTCCACGCGATCGAAGCGATCGTCGATGCAGTCGCGCCGGGCCGGGGCTTCGGCTTCAAGCTGCCCCCGCCGAGCGAGACGGTGGGCCTGGAGAAATCGGCGTTCAGCCTGTCCAACTTCATCACTCATATCGTGCCGACGTCGATCGTCGACGCGATGGCATCGAACGAAATCATCCAGATCGTCGTCTTTTCGATCTTTGCCGGCGTCGCGCTGACCGCGATCGGCGAACGTGGGCGCCCGATCGTCGCGGCGGCCGAAGCGCTGGCCGCGATGATGCTGCAGATCACCGATTATGTGATGCGGGCGGCGCCGATCGCGGTGTTCGCGGCGATCACAGCGACGATCGCAGTCAACGGGCTCGGCATCGTCGTCACGCTGGGGTTGTTCGTCGGCAGCTTCTATGTCGGCCTCGCGTGCCTGTGGCTGATCCTGTTCGCGGCGGCCTTTGCCTTTATCGGCCCGCGCGCGGCATCGCTGATCCGGTATATCCGCGAGCCGATCCTGCTCGCTTTCTCGACCGCGTCATCGGAGGCCGCCTATCCGCGCACGCTCGAAGCGCTCGAACGGTTCGGGGTGCCGCCCAGAATCGCGAGCTTCGTGCTGCCGCTCGGCTATTCGTTCAATCTCGACGGGTCGATGATGTACATGACGTTCGCGACGCTGTTCATCGCGCGTGTCTATGGCATCGACCTGCCCGTCGGCACGCAGATCGTCATGCTGCTGATCCTGATGGTGACGTCGAAAGGCATCGCCGGGGTGCCGCGCGCGTCGCTGGTCGTGATCGCGGCAGTGATGGGCCAGTTCGGCATTCCCGAAGCGGGGCTGCTGCTGATCCTGCCGGTCGACCAGTTCCTCGACATGGGCCGCTCGGGGACCAATGTGGTCGGCAACGCGGTCGCGACCGCTGTCGTCGCGCGCTGGGAAGGCCAGCTCGACCCGGCCGAGCCGCCCGAAATCGAGCCGCCCCACGCGCCGTCAAGCCACCCGGCTTAACGGCGATCAGGCGTAGGCATAGGGGCCACCCCTGCCGAGCGCGGTCTGATAGGCGGGACGCGCATGCACCTTGGCGAGCCACGCGATCGTCGCCGGGCGCTGGCCATTGTCGAGGCCACCGCGCGCGCGGGCGGCTTCGAGCGGAAAGCTCATCATCACGTCGGCGGCGCTAATCTCGTCGCCTGCGAACCACGGCCGCTGCGCAAGCTCGCTTTCGATGTAATCGAGGTGATTGTCGATCATCGGCTGGATGCGCTTGATCGCGGTCTTGCCGAACAGCGGCACGCGCGACAGCACCAGCTTCACGAGCAGCGGTGGCATGACCGATCCTTCGGCGTAATGGAGGAAGAATCGGTAGCGGAGCAGCGAGTCGCGATGCGCTCCGGGACCGAACCGACCATCGGCCTTGGCGACGAGATATTCGACGATCGCGCCGGTCTCGGCGATCACTTGCCCGTCGTCCTCGATCACCGGTGATTTGCCGAGCGGATGGACCGCCTTCAGCTCGGGCGGCGCGAGCATCGTCGCCTTGTTCCGTTCGTAGCGCCGGATGTCATAGGGCAGCTGGAGTTCCTCGAGCAGCCAGAGAATCCGCTGCGACCGCGAATTCTCGAGATGATGCACCGTGATCGTCATGACGGGTCTCCGGAAGAATGAAAAGCTTGGCGGTCGAGGCATCGGGCTATGCCGCAATCGGTCGACCCCTGAAAGGTCACAAAAGTCACGACCATCGCAAGGGGGGTGCCTGCCCCCCGAAACATGAAAGGCCCGCCTTGGGGGAAGGCGGGCCTTTCCAGTCGTGCGACGGGGGAGAATCGTCGCGGGGGGAAGCAAGGCAATACGTCTGGCGAGGCGCGGTTACATGCCGTCGTCGCCCTCATCGGATTCGGCGCCGACCATCATTTCCTCGGCGACCTTATCGGTCCGCGCGCGGATCGCCCGTTCGAGCCGGTCGGCCATTTCGGGATTCTCGGTCAGATAGGTCTTGGCGTTCTCGCGCCCCTGCCCGATCCGCACGCTGTCATAGGAGAACCACGCGCCCGATTTCTCGACGAGACCCGCCTTGACGCCGAGATCGAGCACTTCGCCGATCTTCGAAATGCCCTGGCCGTACATGATGTCGAATTCGACCTGCTTGAATGGCGGCGCGACCTTGTTCTTGACGACCTTCACGCGGGTGGTATTGCCGACGATGTCCTCGCGGTCCTTGATCTGGCCGGTACGGCGGATGTCGAGCCGGACGCTCGCATAGAATTTGAGCGCATTGCCGCCGGTCGTCGTCTCGGGATTGCCATACATCACGCCGATCTTCATCCGCAGCTGGTTGATGAAGATGACCATGCACCGCGAGCGGCTGATCGAGCCGGTGAGCTTGCGCAGCGACTGCGACATCAGCCGGGCCTGCAGGCCGACATGGCTGTCGCCCATTTCGCCTTCGATTTCGGCGCGCGGCACCAGCGCCGCGACCGAATCGACCACCAGCACGTCGATCGCGTTCGACCGCACCAGCGTATCGGTGATTTCGAGCGCCTGTTCGCCGGTGTCGGGCTGCGACACGATCAGCTCGTCGATGTTGACGCCGAGCTTCTTCGCATAGACCGGATCGAGCGCATGTTCGGCATCGACGAACGCCGCCGTCCCGCCGTTCTTCTGCGCCTCGGCAATCACATGCAGCGCGAGCGTCGTCTTCCCCGAGCTCTCCGGGCCGTAGATCTCGATCACCCGGCCGCGCGGCAGTCCGCCGACCCCCAGGGCGATGTCGAGCCCCAATGACCCAGTCGAGATCGCCTCGACCTGCATGGTCGCTTTCGACCCGAGCTTCATCGCCGAGCCCTTGCCGAACGCGCGGTCGATCTGCGCCAAGGCGGCGTCGAGCGCCTTCTGCCGGTCGCTCGCGGCGCGGTCGCCGGTCTTGTCGGAGGAAAGAGCCATATCGCTATCGATTACCTTCAATTTGGCGGCCATGATGATGCTCCTCGCTAGACCGAACGCTGTCCGCATTCAATGCGCTGAAGTTTACGTACCGCATATGTTCCAGAAGAACAAGCGCAGAACATCACGCTGCCAAATTTTTTTACGGCGACCCGGCTCGGCGCTCAGGGCGTACCATTGCCACCCATCGCGCCATAGACCTGGCCAGTCGCATAGCTGCTCCCGGCTTCGGCGAGCAAAACATAGATGCCGGCGAGTTCGCAGGGCTGGCCCGGCCGCCCGATCGGCGCTGTGCTGCCGAACTGTTCGAGCTTGGCCATGCTGGCACCGCCCGAAACCTGCAGCGGTGTCCAGATCGGCCCGGGCGCCACGCCGTTCACGCGGATGCCCTTTTCGGCGAACTGCTTGGCGAGACCGCGGATGAAATTGGTCGTGGCCGCCTTGGTCATTGCATAGTGAAAGATGTCGGGGCTGGGCCCTTCCGCCTGTTCGGACGTCGTCGCGATGATCGCCGAACCGGGCTTCAGGTGCGGCAATGCTGCCTTGATCAGCCAGAACGGCGCGTAGACGTTGGTCTTCATTGTCATGTCGAATTCCTCGGTCGATACGTCGAGGATCGAGTCGAACGCCTGCTGGCGGGCGGCATTGAGGACAAGAATGTCGAGCCCGCCGAGCGCCGCGACGGCGTCCGCGATCAGCCGGTTGCAGAACGCCTCGTCACGCAGGTCGCCGGGCAGCGCGGCGTGGCGGCGCCCGGCCTGCGCGATCAGCGCGATCACGGCGTCGGCGTCGGGCTGTTCGTCGGGCAGATAATTGATCGCGACATCGGCGCCTTCGCGGGCAAAGGCGATCGCAGCCGCTGCCCCCATGCCCGAATCGCCGCCGGTAATCAGCGCCCGGCGGCCCGCAAGACGGCCCGAGCCGACGTAACTGTCCTCGCCATGATCCGGGCGCGGCGTCATGTCGCGAGCGAGACCGGGCCAGGGCTGGCGCTGGCGCTCGAACGGCGGCATGGGAAAGCGCTCGACCGGATTGGTCAGCACCACGGGCACGGGTTGCGAGGCGTCGGTCATCGGCGGAGCTCCTGAAGCAGCGGGATGCTGATCAAACCCGCGACGCTCGGGTCGGTTGCCGCCTCAGATGATCGCCGACAGCCCCCGCGAGACGGCGTCCATCGTGAACGGCTTGGCGAGCACCGGTCGCCCTGCGTGCGGGCCTTCGACGCCGTCCCCTCGCCCACCGCTCGCAAACAGGAAGGGGATGCCGGCGGCTGCCAGCGCATCGGCGATCGGATTGCTGGTCTCGCCGCCGCGCAGATTGACGTCGAGGATCGCCGCGTCGATGCCGCCTTCGGCGATCAGCGCGAGCGCCTCGGCGCAGCTGTCGGCCGGACCGATCACGGTCTTGCCGAGCGCGCCCAGATAATCCTCCAGCATCATCGCGATAAGCGGTTCGTCTTCGACGATCAGGACGCTGCGGGGCATGGCGTGCGCATAGTCGGTCGGCGCCGCAGCGCCAAGCTTCATTTGGCGGCAAGCACGTCGCGGGTCGCCTCGGCCAGTTGCTGGACCGAGAAAGGCTTGGGCAGGAACGACACATTGTCGAGATCGATCGATCGACGCAGCTGTTCCTCGGCATAGCCCGACATGAACAGGATCGGCAGGTCGGGGTAACGCTTGCGGGCGTGGCCGACCATCGTCGGGCCGTCCATCATCGGCATCACCACATCGGAAATCAGCAGATCGGGCCGCGGCGCCGTCGCCAGCACGTCGAGCGCGGCTTCGCCGTTCTCGGCGGTGAGGACAGTATAGCCCTGTCGCGTGAGCGCGCGTTCGGCGACGGCGCGCACCATGTCTTCGTCCTCGACGAGCAGGATCGTGCCCGATCCCCACAGATCGGCGGTCCGAGGCTTTGCTGCGTCGCTGCGTACCGGCTTGTCGCCGCGCGCGGCCGCCTCGGTGCGGTGGACGGGCAGATAGATGCTGAAGGTCGCGCCCTTGCCGGGTACCGAATCGGGGAAGATGTAGCCACCCGACTGCTTGACGATGCCATAGACCGTCGACAGCCCCAGCCCGGTGCCCTTGCCGACGTCCTTGGTCGTGAAGAAGGGTTCGAAAATCTTGGGCAGAATGTCGGGGGGAATGCCCATGCCGGTGTCGCTGACGCGCAGGCCGGTATAGTCGGCGACCGGCATCGTCTCAGCCGACAATTTATGCGCAACCGACAGCGCCCGCACCTCGGCGGCCGGCACTGCAAAGGTCTCGATCGTCAGCGTGCCGCCGCCCTGCGGGTGCTTCGCCAGCATCGCGTCGCGCGCGTTGACGGCAAGGTTCATCACCACCTGCTCGAGCTGTCCCGGATCGGCGCGCACCGGGCCGAGGTTGCGGCCATGCTTGACGGTGAGCGTCACCGTTTCGCCGAGCAGCCGCTTGAGCAGGTTCGACACTTCCGAAATCACGTCGGGCAGCTGCAGCACCTGCGGCCGCAACGTCTGCTGGCGCGAAAAGGCGAGCAACTGCCGCGTCAGGCTGGCGGCGCGGTTCGAATTCAGGCGGATCTGCTGGATGTCGTCGTAATCGCCGTCGCCAGGCGCGTGGCGCATCAGCATCAGGTCGCAGTGCCCGATGATCGCGGTCAGGATATTGTTGAAATCATGCGCGACACCGCCGGCGAGCTGGCCGACCGCCTGCATCTTGGTCGCCTGCGCGACTTCGCGCTTCAGCCGGCTTTCCTCGCCGGTGTCCTTGAGGCTGAGCAGCACCGCGGCCTCGCCGAAGCCGCGCGCGCCCGCGATCGACAGCACCACCGGCTCGTCGGGGCGATCGTGCAGCCGCACCGCGAGGTCACTCGCCTGCGCCGCGCCGCCCGCAAAGCGCCGCACGGCGTCGGCGACCGCCGCCTTGTCCTCGCGCACCACGAGGTCGCCGGGATAGACCGGCACCGCCAGCGGATCGATCCGCGCGGCGCGGCGGAAGGCGGCGTTCATCTCGATGAACCGTCCGTCGCGCGCCACCAGCGCGATCGCGGCGGGAATCAGCGCAACAAGCCCTTTCACATAATCGGCGCTGCCCGCATCCGCCGCGACCGGCGGCGCGTCGTCATCGACGAGTGCGACGAGGATCGGTGCCGTGTCGCCGTCAAGGAAAGGAATCTGCATCACCCGCAACGGCGTGCCGCCCCGCCCCTCGCGCTCGAACCGCACCAGCCCGTCGGTGTCGGTGGTGAGGAAGCGGCCGAAGTCGCGCCCGTCGACCGCGCCTTCCTGATGCCCCATCGCGCGCAGGCGGAATACGCGGTTGGCCGCCTTGATCCGCCCTTCGGGATCGACAAGGCACAGCATCAGCCCCGCGCTCGCGACGCGGTTGCCGATCGGCCCCGCTATCATCGCCTCGGCGCGCGCCGCGACATCCATCCCGGCGGCACCGCGAAAGCGCCAGACGAGCATGTCGTCGGCATCGCCCGCGCGCGCGATCGAGGCCGCGATCGGCCCAGTCGGGGTGACGAGCCGCGCGACTTCGCCGCTGCCGTCGCGCCAGGCCGCGCGCCCAGCCGCCGCCAGCGCCGCGATGCCTGCCTCGCCGATCGGCAGGTTGGGTGGGGTCGGATAGCCGTCGAACTGCGCGCGATACGCCTGATTGGCGCATATCAGCCGCCCGCCACGATCGGTGACCGCAACCGCATCGCTGGAGGCATCGGCGAGCAGATAGGCGACCGACCAGTCGGTGTCGGGCGTCTCCGGCTTGACCGCGGGTTGCATCAGCCGTGCCGCGATCAGCGCGCCGCCGGCAACCAGCGCCGCAGCCGCAAAGCCCGCCGCGACCACCATGTTGCCGATCGCGACGAGCACCACGATCGCCGCCGCCACGCCCGCGCCGCCTGCAACGAGCGCGGCAGCGCGGGTGGCGCGCGCGGGAGGATCGGCGACGGGCGACAGGCTGGCCATCACGCCGTCATGACCGAGCGGCGCCGTCCGTCAAGACCCGCATGCGCGCAAGCCACGGCACGATGGCCCGAGCATGCCTACCAGATGCGCACGCGTTGCCCGGGCGCGAGGTACATCTTCTGACCCGGCTTGGCACCGAACGCCGCGTACCAGGCATCGATGTTGCGCACGGTCCACACGCGCTGTTCAGCCGGCGAGTGCGGATCGGTGAGCAGCCGGTTGCGCAGGTCGTTGTCGCGGTGACGCCGCTGCCAGACCTGCGCATAGCCGAGATAGAATCGCTGGTCGCCGGTGAAGCCGTTGATCACGCGGGCGGGCTTGCCGCCCAGCGACTTGTGATAGGCGTCGAGCGACGCGGCAAGCCCGGCCAGATCGGCGGTGTTCTCGCCCAGCGTCAGCGCGCCCTTCACATGGAAGCCGGGAAGCGGTTCATAGGCGTCATATTGCGCGACGAGCTGGTCGGTGCGCTTCTTGAAGGCGGCGACATCGGCGGGCGTCCACCAGGTCGCGAGCCGCCCCTTGGGGTCGAACTTCGATCCCTGATCGTCGAAATGATGGCTCATTTCATGGCCGATCACCGCGCCGATCGCGCCGTAGTTCACGGCCGGATCGGCCTTCGGATCAAAGAACGGCGGCTGCAGGATCGCCGCCGGGAAGGTGATCGCGACCAGCGTCGGGTTGGCCTGCGCGTTGACGGTCATCGGGGCCAGGCCCCATTCCCAGCGATAGACGGGCTTGCCGAGCTTCCCGATGTTGTAGTTGTGCGCCCACTGGTTCGCGCGGAGCTGGTTGCCGAACGCGTCGTCGCGCTTCATTTCCAGCGCCGAATAGTCGCGCCACTTGTCGGGATAGCCGATGCGCGGCACGAAGGCGGCGAGCTTCGCATGCGCCTTCGCCTTGGTCTCGGGCGCCATCCAGTCGAGCTTGTCGATGCGCACGTTCATGGCGGCGATGATGTTCTTGACGAGCGCATCGGCCGCCGCCTTGGTCGAGGGCGGGAAATATTTGGCGACATAGATTTTCGACACTTCATCGGTCACCGCCGCCGAAGTCCAGTTGACCGCGCGCTTCCATCGCAGCTGCTGTTCGGGAGTGCCGCGCAGCTCGGTGCCGAAGAACGCGAAATTTTCCTTGTCGAACGCGCTCGGCAGCACCGCGGCGAATTCGTCGAGCGACCGGATCAGCAACTGGTCCTTCAGCACGTCGATCGGCGCGTCGGCGACGACCTTGGCGATCCCGGCCACCGCGCTCGGCTGGCCGACGACGACGGTGTCGGTCGGCGTCCCGACGCCCTTGAAATAGGTCACGAAGTCAAAGCCGGGCGCCATCGCGACCAGCTGCGCGACGCTCATCTTGTTATAGGTCTTGTCGGCGTCGCGGCTCTGGATGTTGGTCCAGTGCGCCTGCGCGATCCGGGTTTCGAAATCGACGATCGCCTTTGCGCGCGCGTCGGCATCGGCCTCGCCCGCCAGCGCGAACATCTTGGCGATATGGCCCTGATAGGCGGCCTTGGTCGCCTGCAGCTTCGCATCGGTGCTGAGATAATAATCGCGGTTGGGCATCCCCAGCCCCGCCTGCCGCACGCTGACGACATAGCTGTCGGGATCCTTGGCATCGGTCGACACGCCGGTGCCAAAGGGCACGGCGACGCCGTTGCGGTCGGCTTCTGCAGCCAGCGCGACATAATCCGCCTTCGACGTCGCGCTCTTGATCCGGTCGAGCCACGGCTTGATCGGCGCGAGGCCCTTGGCCTCGATCGCGGCGGTATCGAGATAGGCCGCATAGGCATTGCCGATCTTCGACGCCGGATCCTTGGCGGCAGCTTCGAGCAGCCCGCGGGTACGCATCTGCGACAGGTCGGCAAGCGTGTCGAACGCGCCGAAGCTCGGCTTGTCGTTCGGAATCTCGGTACGCTTGACCCAGCCGCCATCGGCGAATTCGAAGAAATTGTCGCCGGGCGCGACCGAGCGGTCCATGCCGGTTTCGTCAAAGCCGAACGTGCCGATCGTCGGCTTGCCGGCGACGGGCTTGCCGGGCGCGGCGAACGCCATGCCGGCAACCACGGCGGCAATGGCCGCGCCCGAAGCGATGGTGGCGATGGTCTTGCGGTGCATCATTCTCTCCCTGATTTTTTGGTGCTTTGGGCCATGAAAGCAGGAAGGGGCGGCCCCCCAAGGCGCCGCCCCTTCTCGTCTAACGACTTACCAGATCCGCACCCGCGCCTCGGGCGCGAGATATTGTTTCTCGCCCGGCTTGGCCTTGAAGGCAGCGTACCACGGATCGAGATTGCGCACCGTCGCCGTGCGATATTCACCAGGCGAGTGCGGATCGCTGAGCAGCTGCGACCGCAGCGCCGGCTCGCGGTACTTGGTCCGCCACACCTGCGCCCAGCCCAGGTAGAAGCGCTGGTCGCCGGTCATCCCGTCGATCACCGGCGCGGCCTTGCCGCCCAGTGACTTGTGATAGGCGTCGAGCGCGACCGACAGACCGGCGAGGTCGGCGATGTTCTCGCCCAGCGTCAGCCCGCCCTGGATGTGCTGACCGGGGATCGGCTCATAGCCGTCATATTGCGCGACAAGCTTCGCCGTCAGCTTGTCGAACGCGGCGACGTCGGCGGGCGTCCACCAATCGGTGAGCTTGCCCGTGGGATCGTATTTGCGGCCCTGGTCGTCGAAATGATGGCTGATTTCATGCCCGATAACGGCACCGATGCCGCCATAGTTCACCGCCGGATCGGCCTTTGCGTCGAAGAACGGCGGCTGCAGGATCGCGGCGGGGAACACGATCTCGTTCATCACCGGATTGGCATAGGCGTTGATCGTCATCGGCGTCATGAACCATTCGGTCCGGTCGATAGGCTTGCCGAGCTTGGCGAGGCCGCGCGCATATTCGAACGCATTGGCACGCGCGACATTGCCGACCAGATCGTCGCGCTTCACTTCCAGCGCCGAATAGTCGCGCCAGCGGCTGGGGTAACCGATCTTTGGCGTGAAGGACGCAAGCTTGGTGCGCGCCTTCGCCTTGGTCTCAGGCGTCATCCAGCTGAGCTTGTCGATGCGCGCGCCCATCGCGGCAATGACGTTCTTGACCAGCGTGTCGGCGGCCGCCTTGGTCGCGGGCGGAAAATAGCGGGCGACATATTCCTTGCCGATTTCCTCGCCCAGCGCGCCGGAAACCGTTGCGACGCCGCGCTTCCAGCGATCGCGCTGCACCGCCTGCCCCGACAGCACGGGGCCGTAGAAGCTGAAGTTGGCGTCATCGATCGGCTTGGCGAGATAGCCGGCATAGCTGCGGACGACGCGCAGCTTGGCATAATCGCGCAGCACCTCGATCGGCGTATTGGCGAAGGCCTTGGCCTCGCCGGTGATCGCGCTCGGCTGGGCAACAATGAAGCTGTCCTCGCCGGCGATGCCGAGCGCGGTGCGGATGGCGCCCCACGGCATCCCCGGCGCCTTGGCGTCGAAGTCGGCTGCCGACCATTTGTTGTAGGTCTTGTCCGAATCGCGCGATTCGATCGCCGTCCAGTGCGCGGTCGCCAGCGACTTTTCGAACTCGAACACTGCCTTGGCGCGGCCTTCCGCATTGTCGCCCTCGCCGATCAGCGCCAGCATTTTCGCGCTATTGGCCTGATAGGCGGCACGGATCGCGTCGAGCTTGGGATCGGCCTTCACATAATAATCGCGGTTGGGCAGCGCGATGCCGCCCTGCCCGACGTTGACGATGTAATGGTCGGGCGCCTTTTCGTCCTGATTGACGAAAATGCCGATCAGCCCGCCGACGCCCAGCCGCTGGAGCTTCGCCATTTCGGTCGCGAGCGCGGTCTTGTCGCCGGCACCCTTGATCGCATCGAGCCACGGCTGGATCGGCGCGACGCCCTTCGCGTCGATTGCCGCCTGGTCCATATAGCTTGCGTAGAAATCGCCGATCTTGCTGCCGGGCTTAGCGGCGGCTTCGTCGAGGATCGCCTTGGTCTGCGCGAGGCTGCGATCCTGCAACACATTGAACATGCCGTACGCGGCGCGATCGGCCGGGATCTCCGTCTTGGTCAGCCAGCCGCCACCGGCGAAGCGGAAGAAGTCGTCGCCGGGCTTCACGGTCGGATCCATGCCGGTTGCGTCGAAGCCGTAGCTGCCGATCTCGGGCTTGGTTGCGGCTGTGCCGCTGGCGGGGCGGGCGGGCGTCGGCGCGCCATTCTTGGCGACGGCGATGCCGGTGATGGCGGCGGTGGCAAGCAAGGTCGTGACAATCAGCGACGAACGCATGGAATTTCCTTCTGCTAGAAAAGCGGCAGGCAGAAAGTCATAACCAAAGCCGACGCAGCGTCAAACCGGTATCTGATGCAACCATTGGCGGACGCTACGGTCGTTGGTCGGTACCGCTTAACCCCGGTCGCGCATGATGCGGGCGGCGTCGCGTTTCCAGTCGCGTTCCTTTATCGACTCGCGCTTGTCATGTGCTTGCTTGCCCTTGGCTAGCGCGAGTTCGACTTTCGCGCGGCCCCGGCTGTTGAAATAGATCGACAGCGGGACGAGCGTCATCCCCTGCCGCGCGACGGCGCCGTGCAGCTTGTTGATCTCGCGCTCGTGCAGCAGCAGCTTGCGCGGCCGCTTGGCTTCATGGTTGAATCGGTTGCCGTGGCTGAATTCGGGAATGTTCGAATTGACCAGCCACACGGCGCCGTCGTTCACCTCGGCATAGCTCTCGGCGATCGATCCTTCGCCAAAGCGGAGCGATTTCACTTCGGTGCCGGTCAGCGCGATGCCGGCTTCATACACCGTCTCGATCGCATAATCGAAGCGCGCGCGCCGGTTCTCGGCGACGGTCTTCTTCTTGTCGAACGTGGCGGGCTTCGGGCGCGGCATAAGGGACAGGCATGTAGGGGGGCGGCGCGCGGAAGGGAAGCGGGTTGCCCCTGCGACTGAGTTAAGCAATCCGCAACCGGCGCGGCCTAAAAAATCCGTAATGTCCGCCGCCTGGAAATTCGAAACCGACCCTGCGCGCAAATTGTTGCGGATCACGCTCAGCGGCACTTTTTCGGTCGCTGACGTCGAGCAGATGGATCTGGAGCGCAAGGGGGCGATCGGTACGCTGCGCTGTGGCTTCAACGATCACAGGGTTCTGATCGACGTCTCGAGCTGCGATCTGTCGACCCCCGATGTCGCCGAGGCGTTACAGAGAGCGATCGGCAATCCGGTCTTCCGCGCCGGCCAATGCGCCATGGTGGTTGCCAGCGCGCTGGTCCGCATGCAGGCCCGCCGCGTCGTCAATCGCCCCGACATGCGGTTCTGCGCGAGCGTTGCGGAAGCCGAGGCGTGGTTGATCGGGGATTGCGCCCGCGCAGCCTGACCGGCGCTCCGGCGCCTGCCAGCAACAACCGACGCCAATCGGCGTGTCAGCCGCAATTCCGCGTGTCTCATGCCTAACGCGGAACGAACCAATTCTATTCAACAAGCTGAAATCGCGGCCCAATATCGCCGCGACATGGGCGCGGCGATTGCCATCAAGATCGAACCTTCGCGGCGTCTGATCCGTATGACGCTGGGCGGATTCTTCACGGTCGACGATGTTCGACGGCTTGACGCCGAGCGCCGCCGAGCGCTTTCGGCGCTTAACTGCGGACTCAACGAGCATTTGACGCTGTGCGACGTGGTCGCGTGCGAATTGTCCACCCCGGAAGTAGTCGCAGCGCTGCAAGGCGTCATCGGCAATCCGATGTTCCGTTCCAAGCGGTGCGCGATGGTAATCCGCGGCGCACTTGCCCGCCTCCAGGCACGCCGCGCGGTCCAGCGCGCCGATGTCGCGATGTTCGAGTCGCATGCCGAAGCCGAAGCCTGGTTGCTGAACGCCGAGGTGGCGTACACGAGGTTGCAAAAGGCGTCCTGAACCCGGCCGCGGAATCAGCAGGCCGCCAGCCCGGCCCGCTCAAGCGCCGCATCGACCGCGCGCTGGCTCGTCTCGCCGGGCCAGGTCATCGGCAGGCGAAGGCCGGTCGGGAAGCCGGGGCGGACCTTGCTCATCGCATATTTCACCGGACCCGGCGACGCATCGGTGAACATCGCCAGATGCAGCGGGAACAGCAGGTCGTGGAGCCGCAGCGCCTCGGTACGGTCGCCCGATGCCCACGCCGCCTGGAAATCGGCGCACAGGCGCGGCGCGACATTGGCGGTGACCGAAATCGTTCCCGCGCCGCCCATCGCGTTGAAGGCGAGCGCGGTCTCGTCATTGCCAGACAGCTGAATGAAATCCGTGCCGCATGCCAGCCGCTGCTGGGTGACGCGCGCCAGGTTGCCGGTCGCGTCCTTCAATGCGACGAAGCTTTTGGGGAAAGCTGCCACCAGCCGCGCCATCGTCTCGACCGCGATGTCGGTCACCGTGCGGCCGGGCACGTTGTAGAGCATGATCGGCAGATCGCAGCTTTCGGCGACAGCCTTGAAGTGCTGGAAAATCCCCTCCTGCGACGGGCGATTGTAATAGGGCGGCACCATCAGCGCGGCGTCGGCGCCTGCAGCTCTGGCGGCGGCGATGTTGGCGATCGCGACCCGCGTGTCGTTGGAGCCCGCGCCCGCGATGACCGGCACGCGCCCGGCCGCCTGCTCGACACAAACGCGGACCACGCCAAAATGCTCGTCGGCGCTCATCGTCGCAGCCTCGCCGGTGGTGCCACAGGGCACCAGCGCGCTTGACCCTTCGGCGATCTGCCAGTCGATCAGGTCGCGGTAGGCCGCTTCATCGAAACCGCCGTCGGCGGCGAAAGGCGTGACGAGCGCGGGAATGGAACCTGAAAACATCGGATAAAGCGCTCCACAGCATCGACAAGCTGCCCAAACTGGCCAGCAGCGGGACGGAAAAGGCCCACGACAGATAGGATCGAATAGCCTATCATGTCCACATGATCGCCGGGGCCTATAAATCGATACTGCTGCTTGCCGCGGCCGGCGGACTCGTTGGCGCGGGCGCGATCAGCCAGGACCAGCTCGACGCCTATCGCCAGCAGCTCCAGCAGATTCCGACGTCGGAAGCGATTGCCAGCGCGATCACCCAGTGGAAGCAGATCCAGCAATCGGACAGTTACAGCTTCGACACCTATGCCCAGTTCCTGCTCGCGCACCCCGGGTGGCCGGGGGAAGCCGCGCGCCGCAAAGCCGCCGAACGCGCGCTCGACACGGCAAGCTGGTCGCCTGGCGTAGCGGTCAGCTATTTCCGGCGGTTTCCGCCGCTGACCGGTGCCGGCGGGGTGCGCTTCGCCCAGGCGCTCGCATCGACCGGCCAGCCTGCCGAAGCCAATGCGGCAGCACGAGCGGCCTGGCTGCAGGGCACGCTGTCGCCTGCCGATGAAGCGGTGATCCTGTCGAGCTTTTCAAATGCGCTGACCCCGGCCGACCATGACGCGCGGATGGACACGCTGCTCTGGGCAGGCGCGACGACATCGGCGCAGCGCCAACTGCCGCTGACCAGTGCCGACAAGCGCCCATTGTTCGAAGCCCGCCTTGCGCTTCGCACGCGCGCCGCCGACGCTGCCGACAAGCTCGCTCTGGTCGAGGGCCAGTTCGGTGGGGACCCGGGGCTGATCGCCGACCGCGCGGTGTGGTTGCGCGCCAGCAATCGCTGGAACGAGGCGCGTGCGCTGCTGGCACGGCCGCACAGCTTCGCCGCGCCGGTCCGCGATCCCGCCAACTGGTTCGAGCTGATGCTCGCCAATGCGCGCGGCGCCGCCGCCGACGCGCAATATCAGACCGCGTTCGACATCGCGCGCCAGGTCGATGATGCCTATCCCGCCGGTACCGACGTCAGCACGCGCAGCTACGCCGAGCGCGATGCCTATACCGATCTGATGTGGCTCGCCGGGCAGACCGCGTTGAAGACGCTTGGCAAGCCCGGTGATGCGACCGGGCTGTTCGAGCGCTACGCCGGTGGCTCGGCGTCGCCGACCGTGCGGTCGAAGGGGCTTTACTGGGCGGCCCGTGCCGCGCTCGCGGCCGGCCAGACCGCGCAAGCGAACACGCTGTTCGAGCGCGCCGCGCGCTACCGCGACCAATTCTATGGCCAGCTTGCGAGCGAGAAGCTCGGCCGACCACTGTCGCCCCCACCCGATGTCGCACCGCGCACGGTCGACAAAGCCGTGCGCGATGCCTTCTACAACCGCGAGACGGTGCGCGCCGCGCGCTACCTGGGCACGATCGGCGCGCATGAGGACCAGACCGCGTTCGTCCGCCAGATCGCGCTCGATGCCAAATCGGACAGCGACCATGTGCTCGCGACCGAATTGTCGCGCGCGCTCGGCCGGCCCGATCTCGGCGTGATGGTCGGCAAAAGCGCGCTGCTCAACGGCCTGTCGGATTATGCCGCCACCGGCTATCCGAGCGTCAAGGTGCCCGACGGCGCCGCCGACGCATGGACGATGATCCATGCGATCGCACGGCAGGAAAGCCAGTTCGACCGCGCCGCCGTCAGCCGCGCCGGCGCGCGCGGGCTGATGCAGCTGATGCCGGGCACCGCGCGGCAGGCGGCGTCGGGGCTCGGCCTTGCCTATGACAGCAGCGCCCTGACCGCCGACACCGATTACAACATCCAGCTCGGGTCGAGCTATTTCCAGAAGCTGTTCAATCTCTACGGCAGCTATCCGCTGGCGATCGCCGCTTACAATGCGGGCGGCGGCAATGTGAACAAATGGCTCGCCGCCAATGGCGATCCGCGTCAGGGCCAGATCGACATGATCGACTGGATCGAGGCGATCCCGTTCAGCGAAACGCGCGGCTACGTCCAGCGCGTGCTGGAAAATGCCGTCGTCTATGACCTGCTCCACCCCGAACGCAGTCGCTCGCAAGGGCAGGCGCGGCTGAGCTGGTATCTGGGCCGCAAGCCGGGCTAATCTCGCCCGCATCATGGACCACCCCAATTACATCAGCCCCGCGGGCTTCGCCGTCCTGCGTGCCGAATATGACCAGTTGCTCGGCGAGGAACGCCCGCGCATCGTCGATGTCGTGTCCTGGGCAGCGGGCAATGGCGACCGGTCGGAAAACGGCGACTATATCTATGGCCGCAAGCGATTGCGCGAGATCGACCGACGGCTCGGCTGGCTGGCGCGGCGGCTGAAGGCAGCGAAAGTCGTCGACCCCGCGCAGGCGCCCGACAAGAGCCGCATCTGGTTCGGCGCCACTGTGACGATCGCCGATCCGGACGACAATCAGCGCGTGCTCACCTTGCTCGGCGATGACGAGGCCGATGCAGGGGTCGGCAGGATCGGCTGGAACGCGCCGATCGCGCGCGCGCTGCGCGGCGCTGCCATCGGTGACGTCCGGCGCGTCGCGCTGCCTTCGGGCGCTTGCGATTACGAAGTATTGGCAATCGCCTACCCCGCTTGAGGGCGGTTGCGCCCAGATGAGTCAGCGGTGCGGCGGGCTGCGCACGGCCATCCCGCCGATCGCGGTACATAATGCTAAGCTGCTCGAAGTCCGGCAATGTACGCCGGGCGGGTAGCGTGGGGTGATCGGCGATGCGCCGGATTTTCGTAAGCGGCAAGGTGCAGCATGTCGGCTATCGCGACTGGATCGTGCGGCGTGCCGGAGAATTACGGCTGGCGGGCTGGGTCCGCAACCTGAACGACGGCCGGGTCGAGATTCTGGTCGCGGGCGATGATGACGCGACCGACGCGCTGATCGAAGCCGCCCGCCATGGCCCGCCGCGCGCGCGCGTCGACCATGTCGAAGCGCATGCTGCCGACGAACGTCAGCCCAAGGGCTTTACGAAGCGGTTCACGGCGTAATGCGGTCGCCGATCGGGCGACGGATTATCAGGTCGCGGCGGGCACCATGGCCGGCGGGCACTTGTCACCGCTCGCCAGCGCGGCGGCCAGCAGCGGTTCGACCTTGGCCGGAGGCAAGTTCGCCATCGCCCCGAGCGACATGGTTTTACCGATCGACTTGGCGAGCAGATAGCCGATGTAATAGCCGTATCGCGGCGGGAATTTGCCCGGCTTTGCCCGACCAAGGAACAGCGCGCCGTAATCGTCCTCGCTGGCGGAATGGAACTTCGCAGCAACCTCACACATCGCCTCGGCGAGCCGCGGCTCGACCTCGGGCGCGATTGGACGCGGAATCGTCAGCAGCAGCTGGCGGTCGGTTGCGCCGGGATTGAGGCGTGCTGCGACATAAGTCGCCATGCCCTCTTTCCACAGACTGCACCACAATTCCTGGCACCCGGGGAAGGCGCGCCGGTGGTAGGCGTGGAAAAGCTCGTGATCCAGGAACGGGCCGATCGTCGATTCATCGTGGATCCGAGCAATTACGTCGGCGCCGAAAAACAGGATCGTTCGGCCATTGAGTGTGCGCGTGCCGCCATCCTGTATCCCCATCGAGTGGACGAGGAAAACCGGCAATGTCAGCCGGTAATCCGGGAAGCTCTGCTTGAAATGTCGCTGCCCGCGCTCGAAGGCCTCGCGAAAGCTCGCCGCCGTTGCCGTGAATTTCGCCTTTTCGGCGGCGAACGCGCGGAGGTGCGATGCGATGGCAGTGTCGAACTGACTTTGGCTGGCGCCCTTATTGTTGAAATAGCCCGGCAGCACGGGGTCGAAGCGGGCGTGAAAAGCGCGCACGCGTTCGTCATCAGGCAATGCAGCGCTATTGTCGGCAAAAGCGGCGAACTCGGGAGTCAGGTCGGTCAGCGTGCCCGCCTCTGCCGTCGCTGCCGTTGGCAGGGGTGTGGGCGGTGCAGCGGCTGCCGGCACCGCCAGCACGAGCAGAATGGCCAGCCATCTCAGTGGCATTTGCTCTTCCCACTCACCGTGTCAGCTTCTTGTACGCCAGCCGTGTCGGCCGGTCCGCCGCATCGCCCAGCCGCCGCCGCTTGTCCTCTTCGTAGCTCTCGAAATTGCCCTCGAACCACTCCACGTGCGAATTCCCCTCGAACGCCAGGATGTGCGTCGCCAGCCGGTCGAGGAAGAAGCGGTCGTGGCTGATGACCACCGCGCACCCCGCGAAGCTTTCCAGCGCCTCTTCCAGCGCGCGCAGGGTTTCGACGTCGAGGTCGTTGGTCGGTTCGTCAAGCAGCAGGACATTGCCGCCTTCCTTCAGCATCTTGGCCATGTGGACGCGGTTGCGTTCACCACCCGAAAGCTGGCCGACCTTCTTCTGCTGATCCTGCCCCTTGAAGTTGAATGCGCCGACATAGGCACGCGTGCCGAGTTCCTGCTTGCCAAAACGAAACACGTCGAGCCCGTCCGAAATCTCTTCCCAGACATTCTTGTTGGGGTCGAGGTCGTCGCGGCTCTGGTCGACATAGCCGAGCTTCACCGTCTGGCCGATCTCGATCGTACCGGCGTCGGGCTGCTCCTGGCCGGTGATCAGCTTGAACAACGTCGATTTGCCCGCGCCGTTGGGGCCGATCACGCCGACGATGCCGCCCGGCGGCAGCGTGAAGTTGAGGTTCTCGAACAGCAGCTTGTCGCCGTAAGCTTTGGTAAGCCCCTGCGCCTCGATCACCTTGCCGCCCAGCCGCTCAGGGATCTGGATTAGGATCTGGGCCTTGCCGACGGTGCGGTTTTCCTGCGCTGCCACCAGTTCGTCGAATGCCTTGATGCGCGCCTTCGACTTGGTCTGGCGGGCCTTTGGCGTCTGGCGGATCCAGGCGAGTTCGTCGGCAATCGCCTTCTGGCGTCCGGCTTCCTCGCGCTCTTCCTGTTCGAGCCGCTTGGCCTTTTTCTCGAGATAGCCGGAATAATTGCTCTCGTAAGTGTAGTAACGGCCGCGATCGAGCTCGAGCACCCAGTTGACGACATTGTCGAGGAAATAACGGTCGTGCGTCACGAGAATGACGTTGCCGCTATATTCCTTCAGATAGTTTTCCAGCCAGGCGACGCTTTCGGCGTCGAGGTGGTTGGTCGGTTCGTCGAGCAGCAGGATGTCGGGCTTTTCGAGCAGCAGCTTGCACAGCGCAACACGCCGCTTCTCGCCGCCCGACAGATTTTCGACCGAAGCATCGCCGGGCGGGCAGCGCAGCGCTTCCATTGCCTGTTCGAGCTGGCTGTCGAGGCTCCAGCCGTCGGCGGCGTCGATCTTGGCCTGAAGGTCGCCCATTTCCTCCATCAGCGCGTCGAAATCGGTGTCGTCCTTTGGATCGCCCATTTCGGCGGAAATGGCGTTGAAGCGCTCGACCATCGCCGCGATCGGCCCGGCACCGTCGCGGACATTGCCGATCACGTCCTTCGACGGATCGAGCTGCGGCTCCTGCGGCAGGTAACCGACCTTGATGCCTTCGGCCGGCCAGGCCTCGCCGGTGAAATCCTTGTCGATGCCGCCCATGATCTTCATGAGCGTCGACTTGCCCGAGCCGTTGGGGCCGATGATCGCGATCTTGGCGCTCGGCAGGAACTGGAGATGGATGTTGTTGAGCACCGGCTTGGCGGCGCCGGGAAAGGTCTTGGTCAAGCCCTTCATGACATAGGTATATTGAACGGCCATGGCCGACGCGCTCCGTCGCTGGGGTATCGGGAATTTCGCGGGCGGACATAGCCGTGCCCCGTCTGCTTGGCAACGCGGGCAGTGCGCGCTCGGGGCGTTGCATTGCGCGGGCGCGCCGCTAGGCTGACGCCATGACCCTGCGCCCTCTGCTCGCGGCCGCTGCCGTGCTCGCCCTGCCCTTCACACCCCAGCCCGCCGCCGCCCAGCGCTCCGCGCCCCCGCCTGCGCCGGCACTCGACCCGCAAGTCGCGGCACTGCGCGATGCCGCGCTGAAGGATGAGGTTGCCTATGACATCGTCGAGGGGCTGACGACCGAAGTCGGTCCCCGGCTGGCCGGGACCGAAGCCGAAGCGCGCGCCCGCGCCTGGGGCCTCGCCAAGATGAAGGCGCTCGGCTTCAAGAATGTGCGGATCGAAACGACGATGATGCGCACCTGGATGCGCGGCGTCGAAACCGCTGAAGTCGTCAGCCCGTTTCCGCAGAAGCTGCGGCTGACCGCGCTCGGCGGATCGGGCGCGACGCCCGCCGACGGCATCACGGCGGAGATTGCGTATTTCCCGAGCTTCGCCGATCTGCAGCGCGCGCCCGACGGCAGCCTGAAGGGCAAGATCGCGTTCGTTTCCAACGCAATGGTCGCGACGCAGGACGGATCGAGCTATGGCACCTTCGGCGCGGCACGCTTCGTCGGCCCTAATCTGGCCGCCAAGAAGGGCGCGCTTGCGATCGTGATCCGATCGATCGGCAGCGATCACGGGCGCGGGCCGCACACCGGCCAGACCAATTTCGAAAAGACCGTGGCGCCGATTCCCGCCGCCGCGCTGTCGACGTCGGACGCCGACAATCTCAGCCGCATGGTTGCGCGCGGCAAGCCGATCACGCTGCACCTGACGCTGACGCCGCGCGACCTGGGCATGACCGAAACGGGCAATGTGATCGGCGAAGTGCCGGGCACCGATCCTACGGCCGGTATCATCGTGGTCGGCGGGCATCTCGACAGCTGGGACCTCGGCACCGGCGCGATCGACGACGGCGCGGGCGTTGCGATCACGGCTGCTGCCGCCAAGCGCCTGCTCGACGGCCCCGCGCCACGCCGGACGATCCGGGTGGTGTGGTTCGGCGACGAGGAAACGGGCGGCGCCGGAGCGGAGGCCTATTTCAACGCTCACAAGGGCGAGCCGCACGCCCTTGCCGGTGAATCCGATTTCGGCGCCGACCGGGTGTGGCGCGTTGCCTTCAAGCTGCCAGCGTCGGCAAATGCCGTCGCCGACCGTGTCTATGCCGCGCTGGCACCGCTCGGCATCGTCCGCTCGCGCGATGCGGCGGGCGGTGGCGCCGATGTGGGACCGCTGGTGCGCGCCGGCGTGCCGGTGATCGACCTCAACCAGACCGGCACGCGCTATTTCGATTATCACCACACGCCCGAGGATACGCTCGATCGTATCGACCCGGCCCAGCTCGCGCAGAATGTCGCGGCGTGGACGGCGATGCTAGCGGTCGTCGCCAATGCGCCTGAGGAGCTCGCGCCTGCTGCGGCAAAATAAGGCATTGATCCGGAACAAAAGCGGCAAGCGCCGGTTTGACCTTCAGCTTGGCGGCAGCCGGACTTTGCGCGCACATCGCCGGGGTCATGCAGGCCGGTAGCGTTATCGTTAGGGAGCAGAATATGAAGAAATTCGTCGTCGCCGCCACTGCCGCAATCGGGCTGATCGGCCTGTCCGCCTGCAACCGCTCACCCGAAGGCGCCGCGATCGAAAACAGCGCCGATGCGATGGCCGACAATATGGAACTGAAGGCCGACAACATGGACGCGATGGCCGACAGCTCGTCGAACGAAATGGCCGCCGACATGATGGAGAACAAGGCCGACGCGATGAACGCCAAGGCCGACAATGTCCGCGATCAGGGCGATGCGATGGCCGACAATGCCGATGCGATGGCCGCGAACCGAACCGACAGGAAGTAACCGCACCGACGCTTGACCGCCGTCGTCATGGGGGCGCTGCCGGGAACGGCGGCGCTCCCTTTTCATATCGACCGATAGGCCGAGCGATCAGCTTTCGGTCGGCAGCCAGAGCGTGGCGCGCAACCCCGGCGCGTTGTCGCCGATGATCAGGCGTCCGCCATGCGCGACGGCAATCGCCGACACCAAATTGAGCCCGAGGCCATGGCCACCGCGGGTCCGGCTCGCTTCCAGCCGCACGAAACGCCGCACTACCCGCTCGCGATCGGCTTCGGGTACCCCCGGGCCGTCATCGGCGACCACCAATTCGACGCCATCGGTCGCACGGTCGGCGATTAGCATGATCGCGGTACCGACCGGCGTGTGGCGCTGGGCATTGTCGATGAGATTGATCAGCGCCTGCGCGATCAGCTGACGGTCGCCGCGGATGGTCAGCCCGGGCTGAACCCGCTGCGCGAGCGTCCGACCGCCGTCGGTCACGGCGGGGGCGAAACTTTCCGACAGATCCTCGACCAGCGCGGAGACGTCGATCGTCACGAAGCTGCGCGCCAGCGACCCGCCTTCCACCTCGGAAATGCGCAGGATGGCGCTGAACAGGCGCAGCAGCTCGTCGCTCTGGTGCAGCGCGCGATCGAGCGCTTCGCGTCGCTGCACCGGATCGGGCGCGCCGTTCTGCGCCAGTTCGATTTCCACGCGCAGCCGGGCGAGCGGCGTGCGCAGGTCATGCGCTACATCGCTCGAAATCTGCCGCAGATTTTCCAGCAGCAATCCGATCCGGTCGAGCATGGCGTTGAGCGCGCCGCCGAGCCGATCGAATTCGTCGCCGCGCGGGCTGAGCGGCACGCGCCGGTCGATGTTGCCGCCCGCGATCTCCACCGCCGTCGCAACCATCGCCTCGAGCCGTCGCTGGAGATAGCCGCCGAGCAAGAGCGCGCCGACCGCCCCCACGATGATCGCGATCGCAAACGCCGCGAGGCACAAAGTCAGGATGGTGCGATCGACCTGCTCAATCGCATGGTTGTCGAGCGCGACCGCGAGCCGCAGTCCGGCAGCGATATCGGTCGACAGCAGCCGCGCCGGCACGCTCGCACCATCGCTGTCGCGAACGGCGATATGGTGCCAACCCTTGGTCGGCGGGCGGATCGGCAGGGTCCCGGCGATGCGCTTGCCGCGCGCGTCGAACAGCGCGTAGCTGAAGCTGTTGCTGCCGCCGCCCGCCTCGCGCGCGTCGATCGACCGTGCCAGATGCGCCAGTCCCTCACGGCGATATTCGTCGCTCAGTTCGACGGCTTCGACGCGAATGCCTTCATCCTGCTGGCGGCTGATCTCGGCATCGGCGGCGAAATACACCGCCATGCCCAGCGCCGCGATCGTCAGCGCATAGACGGTCGCGTAGATCAGGGCGATCCGATAGGCAGCGCTTGCCCGCCATGTCAGCTTGCGCCGATGCAGCATCGTCAGTGCGTCGCCAGCGCGCGCGCCATCCTATTCATCGGTCCGCATGCGATAACCGATCCCGCGCAACGTCTGGATCGGATCGCTGTCGAAGCCGTCGTTGATCTTCGAGCGCAGCCGGCTGAGATGGCTTTCGACGATGTTGGTCTGCGGGTCGAAATGGAAGCCCCAGACGATTTCCAGAAACATCGTCCGGGTGACGACCTTGCCCGCATGGCGCATCAGCTGTTCGAGCAGTGCGAATTCGCGCGGCTGCAAGTGGATTTCGCGCCCGTCGCGGCGCACTTCGCGCTTGATCAGGTCCATTTCGATCCCGGCGACCGCCAGCCGCGTCGGTGAATCGCTGATCGGGGGACGCCGCATGAGCGCCGCCAGCCGCGCGGCAAGTTCGGGAAAGGCGAACGGCTTGACGAGGTAATCGTCGGCTCCGGCTTCCAGCCCTGCGACCCGATCCATGATGCCGCCAAGCGCGGTCAGCATCAGCACCGGCGTGCTGATGCCGGCGGCACGCCAGCGCTGGACCACTTCGGTGCCGTCGAGTTCGGGCAGCATCCGGTCGATCACTGCGACATCGAACGGCTCGCCGCCGCCCAGCCGCAGGGCGGCGTCGCCAGTTTCCACCCGCACCACCTGATGGCCGAGTTCGACCAATCCCTGGTCGACGAGCCGTGCGGTGTCGTCGTCATCTTCAGCAAGCAGAACGCGCATAACGCATCGTTACATCAGTACGCGCCAACTGCCCAACATTTAATCCCAATGTAGATGAACGCGACAGCCAATGCGTGCCGAATAATGGTCGGGGAGACAGGATTCGAACCTGCGACATCCTGCTCCCAAAGCAGATGCGATTGGCGATTTTCTGCGGGTTTCAGCGTAAACCGGTGAAACTTCGGCCCATTCGATTCCAATGACTTACGCGGGCGCCGTAAACCGATCACCCCTTCCCTGCCGCCGCGATCCGCTCCCCTATCGCGATGACCACGCGGGCGGCGCTCACATACTTCGTGCGGATCGCCGCCACGTCCTTGGTTGCCCAGCCGAGCATGTCGGCAATCTCCTGATCCGTCAGTCCGGCGATCATGCAGCGCGTCGCAAAGGTGCCGCGCAGATCGTGCAGATGGACGTCGATCCCCGCCTCGTTCTTGGTCTTGGTGATCTGGCTGCCCAGCCCCGTCGCGGTCCACGAGCGCCACCGGCTGTTCGATAGCACGGTCTCGGGGAGCGGCTTGCGCTTCGACGGAACCTTGCGCGCCATCTCGGCAGCGTGGCGGGCCCTGATCCGCGCCAGCACCGCGCGGGCTTCGGGCAGCAGCGGGATCGTGACCAGTGTTCGCCCCCGGCTCTTGCCGGTCTTCCAGACAATCGCGTGATCGCCGATCGCCGACCAGGGCAATCTCACCAGATCGCCGCGACGCAGCCCGGTTGCCGCCGCCAGATCGACGGCTTCCTGCACCTCGGGCTCCGCCACTTTCGCAAACGCTTCAAAGTGCGCCGGCTCCCAAATGATGTCGCTGCGATCGACGTCATAGAGCTTGGTCGCGCCGATCAGCACGTTCACCGGCAGCTTGCCCCGCGAGACGCCCCACGACAGCGCCACCGAGAACGACTGCATCGCCATGTCGGCACTGCGCGGCTTGTCGGCCCAGCGGTCGCGCCATTCGAGGACATCGGCCAGAACGCGCCGATCCTGCAGGACGGCAAGCGGCATGCGCCCGAACTCTTTCACGATCAGATGATGCCAGTGGTCGTAATTGCTCTGCGTCTTCTTCGCGAGCCGCCCCCACTCCGCCGATGCCTGATAAGCGTCGATCAGCCCGCCCAGCGTGTCGGTCGCGATCGGCGCTTTCTGCCGCCGCCTCTCGGCTGCCAGGTCGCACAGTGCGGCCGTCGGCTCGGGCTTGGTGCCGCCTTCCTTCTTCGCGATCTGCGGCCCGCCACGCCATGCATAGACATAGTGGATCACCGGCTTTCCGGGCCTGCGCTTCGACACGATATGAAGGCCAGCGGGCATCATGCTCTCTGTCTCCCGGCCTTCCACGAATCATAGGGGCTGCTCGCTGCCGGGGCGACCTGTTGTAGGTCGAACTGGCGCAGGATCAATTGATCGAGCTGGGCGCGCGACCAATAGGTGTTGCCGCCCTCTTTGACGCCAAGCGCGCCATGCCGTTTGAGGAAGGTGGCGAGCGAGCAATCCATGTAAGCCGCCGCGACCGGCGCGGTCATGCGCGCAGGCCAGTCGGGCAGCTTTTCGAGGCGGTCGAGCGCGCTCACCTGGGGCAAGGCTCCAGACCATAGCGCTCGCGATACTCCGGCCACTCCACAGCCCCGCCAGCGCGGATCATCGCGCACCGCAGATCACGTCCGTCAGCCAAGGTGCAGCGCGCCACGACGCGCTTGTGAGACCTCGCCAAAGGCTCACACACCAGCGTCTGGCGATAGATCAAGTGCATGAGGATCAACCGCGACGCTTCGGCCTTGGCATCGTCACAGACATACCCCGGCTTGTGCTGGCGACATGGCGATGCGCTTTCAAAGTCCGGTGCCTGGATTCCAGCGATGCGAATTGCGACGCCGTTGGCGCAGTGGATCGGGCCGTCGCCGTCGTGGATGGCCGCGACAACGCAGATCACTTGCCGCGCTCCGGTGCTGGCAGCATGGGGAGCATCGGCGGCATAGTCCCGATCCGATAGGCTTCTGCGATCTGCGGGCGCATCCAATCGCCTACCGAACCGCCATCAGGTAGCACGATATTTGCCATAAACTCGTCTTCAAAAACGCTGATGCCGCTTTCGACAGCTTCCAGCTTGGCCTTGATGACCAGGGCGAGCGCGCGCCATTTCTGCTTAGTCGCCTGCTCCCATTCCTTCGCCGCAGCTTCCGGCGTGCGCGGACCTTTCGAATGATGCGTGAACCGGCGTTCGGTCTTGCTGGGCAAGGGCAGCACGAACTTTACCCTCAGTCCGTTAAACCGAAAGCCGATCACCGCTGCGTCATCCTGCCAGCCATAAAGGAACTGATCGGCGCCGTACCGCGTCAGCGTGCGCTCGATTTCGTCGCGCGACCGGCTGGCGCTTACCTCGGTCGTCGCTGCGTACCGGCTCACTTGCCGCGCTCCGATAGGTTGCGGGAGATGTCGGCAAGCAACATCATGGCAACCGCGAAAGGCGTCAGCACGATGCCGAGTAGCATCGCGATCCCGTAAAACGTTGCCGCCACCCCTCGCAGGATAATGCCGCGCTCGGTCATGCGTCGGTCCTTTCATTGAGGGCGGGCAAAGTATCTTGATTGTCAAAAAAATACGCCCGCAACGCCGCGACCGGCTTGGCCTTTTTGAAAAATTCGCCAACAGTTGTTTCTGGTTTGTATTCAGCCGACAAGAACAACGCCGCGTCCACATCAACCGCCAAACGGAATACATCCCGCAGCCGCGCGATCTCCGCCTCCAATAGCGAACGATCTGGCAACACCCTGTCAGGCACGATATCGGGAAACACCGATTGCCATGTGTCGAGTTCGTCTTTCAGCCGCGCGATCTCCGCCTGTTGCTCTCGGATGATGGGGAGAGCGTCGCCCCCCGGTTGCGGTGCGGCGGAGAGCATTGCAGACCAAATAATACGCGCTTCATCGGCCGAGTTCTCCGACGCGGAAGCGAAAAGATTGTCCGCGCCCGCCTCAAGCATCGCCTCGGTCGGCTCAACGGGCACCGTCCGCCAACTGCCTGCCGCTTCGAGCGCGGCGATACGGGTGGTTAGGTCAGTCATGGGCGGGGGTCATGCTGGCACCCCGTCATGCTGCACGCCGTCGAGCAGGCGACCGGCGACACGCTTGCCAGTGCGGCGAAGCATCCGACCTGGTCCGCCGTGTTCCTCGGCATTACCGTACCGGACCGTGCCATCTGGCCACGCAACGCACGCCGGGCCGGTGCCTTCGCAGAAGGTGATGCCCGCGAAATCCGATGGGCTTGGAGCCCACTCGCCCCATTGCTTGAAGTGGAACGCGACGCCGGCATCCTTGCACTGGTCACGCAGGGAGCGGACCCAGTCGGGGTGCATCGGGCGCGCGCCGGGGCCGCTTTCGCCGCCTGCAATGACCCAGTCGATGCCTCCACCCGTCCAGTTCGTCGCGTCGAATGCGCTTAGCGGCGGAAATCCCGGTAATTGGATCGAAGTCAGGTCCACACTCGACAGCAAAGGTTCGCACGACAGGAAGCGCACGGCGGCGGGAGTGGCGAGCAGATCGGGGATGCGTTCGTCGGCGCGTTGCTGATCCTCGACCGACACGCCTAGCCAGACGTTGGGGAGGGGTTGCTCTGCCCACATTGCGGCAGGAATGTGCGGCCCTAGACCATTGTCCATCGCAATTTGGCGGATGAAATCGCCACGCATTTGTTTCCGCAACATCGGCGCGGAAAGGAACCCCCGCATCCGCGCCGATCGCTTGGTGAGGATCATGTGCTTGTGGTGCGGCGTCAGCGCGCAGACGGCGAAAACGCGGTCAATCCATTCATCGGGCACTTTCTCGTGGAACAGATCGCCGTGCGCGTTCCAGAAAATGTGACGCGGACGTTTCCACGCGAGCGGCTGCAGCAGCGCCGCCTCGTTCAGCCGCACGTCGCCGTTCCAGACCGGCCCCGCCTTGGTGTCGATCGTCAACCCGGCGCGCGTCGGGTGGTGCTTCATCCGCGTGCCTGCGAGGCGCATCGCGTAGCAATTGGTGCAACCCGGCGAGACAACCGAGCAGCCGTTGACGGCATTGACCGTGGCATCGGCCCATTCGATCTTGGTGTTATCGGCCATCGTCATTCCTTTCCGCGCGGCACTATCGCCAGCTTGCCGCGCAGGTGATCCCGCTGGCGGGGGTGGAGCTTCACCGTCCCTGCCCCGTCCAGAACGGCAGCGAGGCGAATGGATGCTTGCCCAGCGTCACCGGCAGGCCGCGTTGCTCGCGCGCGTCGCGGACCTTTGCCATGTGCGCGTGGCCGGGGATTTTCTGGATCACGGCGGTCATGCTGCCCTCCGCAGTTCGGCGACGCCGGGTTGGTTCGCCGCGACAAGCGCACGGGCGACGGGCGGGCAGACGCTGTTGCCGATCGCGCTGATCTGCTCGGCGATCGTGAGCGGTTCGTGGACCAGCTTGCCGCGCCTCACCTTCGGCACGACGGGGTCGAGGATGTAATCGGCGGGGAAGCCCTGCGCGTTGGCCAGCTCGCGCGGCTTCAGCATGCGCAGGCCGATGTCGACGATGACATAGGTGGCCTGGTCGATCGTCACCGTCACGACGGCGAAGCGATCCCGGGTCGTCACCGTGTCGATCGGTTCGTACAGGCCGTGCCCGCCGCTTTCGTTGCCGTAATATTTGATCAGGAACGCGGCGACCATGACGGCGCGCTCCATCATTGCCGGGGGCAGCGCGCCTTCTTCGATCAGCGTGGTTTCGACGATGCGCTGCTGCGATCCGGTCGTGGTGACGGTGGACATCGGGCGCCGCGCATCGCGGCCCGACAGGTTGGCATTGTGCGGCCCGCCGTTCGCCTGTTCGATGTGGGCAGTGACGATCGCGTGATGCTGTCCGCCGGCGCGAACTGTCTTAGACGGTGCGGTCGGATCGCCGCCACCGTTGTTGCGGTCGCTGCCGTAGAAGCTCGACAGGAACGCGGTGACGGCTGCGTGCTTGCCGCCGCCGGCGACGAGCGTGCCGAGCGGCTTCTCGACGTCCAGCGCGCGCGGGGCCTGGCCGGGTCGCTCGCCGTAGCCGGTCTGGACCATCGTCGCCGCGATTGCCGCGTGCTTGCCGCCCGTGGCGATCGTCGACATCGGCGCGTCGAGTGCCTGGCTGCGCGGGTTCTCGCCGGGTCGGCGCTCACCGTTTTGCAGCGGGGCCATCGCCGCCGCCACCAAGCCGTTAGTGTCCTTCTTAGACGCCGCGATCGTGTGGTGCGGCTCGTCGATCGGACGGTTGCGGCCGCCGTGCTGACCGTAGCTGGCAAAGGGGGCGAGCGTCGCGCCGACCATGCCGAGCGGCGTCGCGCCTGCTGGTCGCGCCGGGGCGCCGTTGGCGGTGACCGTCGGCATGGGCGCCTGCATATCCGCCCCGACGCTGGTGCTGTGGAACTTGGTGATGTGCGGAGCAAGCTCGACATCGCACGCCGCCAGTTCGCCGCGGTGCGCGCCGGTGACGGTGCGCGCGGGTTCGTCGATGTCATGCACACGCACGCCGCCCTGGTGCGTCACCGGCACGATGAACGGCTTCGCCGCGTTGACCACATATCGCATCACGCCCGCCGCGATCCGGCGATTGGTGGCATCCTTCAGCGGGCGCTTGCGATCAAAGATCGAGGGGCAGGGGATCGACCAGTCGATGCATTCCGCCGCGGTGCGCCACGGCAGCAACCTGCCGCTGCGCACGCCGGGGCTGTCGGGGCGCCCGTGCGTCGGTTTGGGCCAGACGATCGGCAGGCCGTCGCAACGCATGACGATGTAGAGCCTTTTCCGGCTGGTCGGCGCGCCGTAATCGCAGGCACGCAGCTCGCGCCACGCAACGCGGTAGCCGAGGCGGCGGATAGCGCCGATCCAGCGCTTGAACTCGGTGCCGCGCAGTTCCTTGATGACATGGCCGTCGGCATCGAGCGGCCCCCATTGCTGCATTTCCTCGACATTCTCGACGTAGCAGACCGTCGGGCGAGTCTCCTCGAGCCAGGGCAGGATTTCCCACGGGAGCTGGCGGATGTTGCGATCCTTCACCGGCCCGCCCTTCGCCTTCGAATGCTCCTTGCAATCGGGGCTGAACCACGCGCCGGCGACGGGCCGCATCCGCGTGGCAGCGGTGGGCCACACGATGCGGATGTCCTGGCAGTGATGCTCGGTCGCCGGGTGGTTGGCCTTGTGGATCGCGATCGCGCTGGGGCTGTGGTTGACGGCGATGTCGACGTCGCGGCCGATCGCCTGCGCGATCCCGGTCGACGCACCGCCGCCGCCCGCGAAGCCGTCGATGAACAGGCCGGTGGCGAGAAAGGCGGTCATGCGGCTTTCCTCTGGCTGGTTCCCTTCATCACTGCACCGTCACCTTGCGCGCCGACGTCTGCGCCAGATGCGCCGCCCGATGCTCGGCCCCCATGCGGTAAGCTTCCTCGAAGGCGTCCATCACGGCAGGCTTCATCGCGCGGGCCTGCTCGTGCAGATCGGCGACCGGCTTGTTCGCGGCGCCGAGAATGCGGTCGAAATGCCGCGCGAAGGCCTCCGCGACGATTGCAGCGGCGGCAGTTGGGGTGAGTTCGGGCCAGTGTGACATGGTGCGTCCTGTCGAAAAAAGTGCCGGGGCTTCTGGGCTCGCACGGCCCCGGCTGCGTGCGTGAGGCGCGGCGGGAGTTTGACCGCGCCTCAATTCGATCAGCGGCTATTGCCCCCGATGCGAACGCGAGCCGCCGCAAGCGCATCCTCCACCTTGCCGGCAAGCACGTCGGGCAGCAGCGCGGTTTCAAGCGAGGCTTCGACAGCCTTCACGTCCGCCAGCACCGTGGCGCGAGCGCAGCGGGCGATCAGGTCGTCGGCGGTAGCGACGTCTTCGGTCGTGAACTGGTCGCCGTGGTCGGCGGTGGAGCGCCCTTCCATTGCGGCGAAGCTTTCGCTGTCGAGCGCGCGAGCCGCAGCTTCGTCAATCTCGCCGGTTTCCGGATCGTAATTGACGTGCTCGGCAAGCTGCTGTCGCGTGGGTAAAGTCACGCTGCGCGCCGTCTCGCCGCCGTCCTGCTGGACATAGCCAATGGGTTCGTCGCCTTCGGCGTAAATGCCGGAAAACCCGAACGCGATGCGTGCGCCCTGGATCATGGCGCGGTGGCGCAGCATGCGCTTTGGTGTCTTTTGCCATGACGGGCCCTGCCCCCGGCATTCGTCCATGTATTCGGTGACCTTGATCGGGCGCGAGCGGTCGCGCCGATAGATCACGGATTCGATGGCGTAGAGATTGCCCTTTTCGTCAACGATATCGTTGAATTCGATGCCGTCGAAAGCCGGGTGTTCGTTGACGATGCGGACCCAGCCGTCAATCGAGACATAGGGGATGATGCCGCCGCCCTTGGCTGGAAATGCATAGATTTCCTTCGTCAGCGGGTTGAGGCCGTAGGCATTGGCGACCAGCACCAGCGCGACAAATTCAGCGTCACTGGCGCCCTTGAAAACGGTGTTTTTGAGCGTGCCGGTAAGCGTTGAAGTCGTGACGTTGAGGCGCGACGCCATCAGGTCGATAGCAGTCGCGCGCGACTGTCTTGCGGCTTCGATCTTCGCGACGTTGCTGGCAATCGCGTCGTCCTGCGCGGCCAATGCGCGGCTACGGGCGGTCTGTACGGTTCCCATGTTCTATTGCTCCTTGAAAATCAGCGGTTGCTGGCCTTGATGTCTGCCCAGATGCGGACGCCGGGAATTTCGTGGACGCCGCCGCGCACCATCGCCTTGACGGCGGTGTCGATCGCTTCGCGGACCTTGGAGTTGTTGGCGACGGCGATGAACGCGACTTCATAATCTTCGACCTGGCACAGCCAGACCTTGGTGCCGGAGACGGCGGCGCCGTAGTCTCCCCGGATGATCGCGCGTTCGGGCTCCGGCGCGGGCGGCGGCGAGAAAACCTGTTCGTCGACAATCGGCGCCGCTTCATCGTCGGCCTGCTGTGCCGCGCGCTCTGCCGCGAGCCGCTCGGCTTCCGCCCGACGCCGCGCTTCCTCGGCCTCACGCTGGCGGCGCAGTTCCGCCTGCCGGATCGCCTCCTGCTCGCGAAGGAACTGGGTTTGCTTGGCCTCGACCTGGCGCTTTGCTGCGTCGAGCGGGGTCACCAGCTCATTCTTGGCCGCGTCGATAGCTCGTCCGGCGGCGAGATAGGGCGCCTTGGTGGTGGTGTGGGCATCCTCGACCACTTTCGTCGCGGCGCGGATTTGCTTTACCAGTTCCCCGCACTTGCCGGCAGTGTCCTCGTCGGTCGCAACGGCGCGGTCGGCGGCGCCGATCAGGGCCTTGATCCGGTCGCGGAACCCGTCGCGCTGGTCGAGCGCATCATCGAACGTCGCACGCGCTTCGATGTCCAGCGGCGGGCGATTATGACCGGCGACGCTGCCGGGCGCGGCGGGCGCCTTGGGGAAAGGCTTGACGTTGGGAGGGGCAGTATCAGCTTCGCGCGGACGGGTGACAATGGACATCGGTGTTCCTTTCAAAACGGCAGTGGAGCGGTAAGCGGATCGACGCGGCGCGTCGGGTCGGCGAGCGGGCTTTCCGGCGCGTTGCGCGCAGCCCAGCCCTGAAGAGTTGTGAGGTAGGCGTAATCGGCGGCGGCAATCGGATCGCGGGCGCAGCGCGGCCACACCTCGCCAATCTCAACCGGCCCGCCGTTGATTGCGGCGCACCAGCGGTGAGACCGGTCCAGTGGCTCAAGCGTCACCGGATCAAGCGGCGCGCCGTGCCATATCTGCACCCCGACAAAGGGCGCGCTGGCGCGCAGCCGCATCCGGTAGAAACCGGCAACCGGGACATCCGGGTCGAACCCATCGGCTTGAACCGTCCGACGCTCGCCGTAGTCGTGGCGAGCGCGCATCACCCTTCCCCCCGCAGCAACGCCACGATCCGGGGCAGCGCCGGAACGACCGTGGCCGCAATGACATGCGCGACCGCCAGCGCGGACGCTGTGAACAGCAGGGTGGCGAGCGCGGTCACAGCACACCCCCCATCGCGTGGGCAACGGCGTCGAGCGTAACTCCGGTGCGGCGCTCGAACATCTCGCGCAGCTCGCGGCGGAGCGCATCAAGACGGTCGTCCAGCCGGTCCCATTCTCGCAGCTCGTCGTCGCTGAATGCGGGCGCGTCGGGACTGGCGAAGAAGCGATCGAGCGCGCGGCTCACGTCGGCGATATCGCAGATCACATGCGCCATCGTGCGGACTGTCGGTACGGTCGCAGCAAGCAACCGGGCTTCGCGGGCGATACTCATGCCGACACCCGCTGGTCGTCGCCGCGACGCTGCCCGTACTTCGCGAAGAACTCATCCTGCCGCTCGATCGTGAGCACCGGGCACTGCGCGAACGCCGCCATGTAGGAAGCGATCAGCTGATCCTCGGTCACGCTGAAAAGCGGGCTGCTGACGCCCTTGCCCGCATTAATCCGGCGGGCATGCTCGCGGTGTTCGGCAAGCGTCAGGTGGCGCGGGTGGCAGTTGCAGCGCGGCGCGGTGTCGCGCGCTTCGATCGGTTGCTGGCGAAGGGCAGTTGCCAATGTGTGTCTCCCAGCGGCGTCGTGCCGTTGGGAGGGTTGTACGCGTGTGTACGTACGTGGTCAACAGAAAAACGTACGCAACGTACGTTTTTATTTTGCGATGTAGACCTCGGGCTTGCAGGTCGTCGCATCGAACGCCCCGAGGGCGCTACCGTTCGCCTCGTAACCGTCCGGGTCGGTGGTCCGGTAATAGATCAGGATCGCTTGCAGATTGTCCTTGTCAGGTGGCTGGACTGACGTGCTGACCTGCTCGAACATTTCCGGATCACCAAGCTTTGCGCGTACCATGCGCTCGAACGCCAGATGCCGGCCCCCGCTCAAGCAGGGGCTCGATACAGTGAGGGTGCGCGGAGGCTGCGAAGCGTCGCCTTCGATCTGCGGGGCCTTCGGTGCGCTGGACGCACCTTGCGATGATTCGTTCGCTGTTGCGCCGGAGCCGCGGTCGCTGCCGCGCGCGATGTATAGAAACGCGCCGGCGATGACGGCGACCAACAACAGCAAGAACGCGCGCTGGAACTGCGCCAGATCATATTCGGCTCGCGTCAGATCGTGCGTGCAATGCGGACATTTTACGGCACCGAACCGCATTGACTCTCGGCACCGAGGGCAGTCGTGGTGCGTCCAGAACGACATTAATCGAACAGCTCGCCGAACGGTATGACCCTGTGCACCTGAAAAATGCGAGCGACATCCAGTGTGAAAGTGAGGTCCGGATTGAACTGGCGCAACTCGATAAAGGCGCTTGTTCGTCGAACCAGGCGCTTGATCAGCACCGAAGTAGGCAGGTCTTTGTCATCGCCGTCGACAAGATAGACGACGACATCGTCGCCGATCCGTGGCGGCCTCTTGCCTTCTACAAACACAGCCTCTCCCGGCTCGAACCGGGGCGACATCGATGCGCCCTGCACGAACAGGCCGTAGACATCGGCACGTCGATCCAGGATCGGGGGGCGTCGGAAATATGTAACGGTTTCCGCGCGGTTGAGCGTCGTCTGCTCGATCGCCTCACCTTGGATCATTTCATCGGAACCCAGTGCAGTCCCATAAACGGGCACGTCGTTGGGCATGGTGATATCTGGCGCACCCTCCATTTTGAAGGGAACACCGTTGGCCGACGGGATTTCCGCCGTGCGGGCCATCGCCAACACTTCCGCAGGATCAATCCCTCGCGTTGCCAGCGCGGTCGCGAGCCTTTCGGCAACAGTGGGCGGCAGATAGTCCGCATCATAGGCGGCATTGAAATATCCCTGCACCGACGACCGCCCCCTATAGCCCGCAAGGCGCGCGATTTCGTCTAGCGAAACGCCCCCCGCCCGACGCTTAAGGTCAAGCAATCGCTCTCCGACTGTGCGTCTGTCGCTCATATCATCGCCTTTGCAAACCGTACGTACGTTTTCAACGTTGACGACTGTACGTTTTGAACGTACGTAGCGGGCATGAGCGACGCCGAGATCATCATGAAGCGAGGGGGCATCCGCCCTGTCGCGCGCGCCCTGCAGCATCGTCACCACACGACTGTCCAGGGGTGGGTTGAGCGCAACAGCATTCCGGAGGAGCATCGCGCGAGCGTTCTCGCGCTTCCGGAAATCGGACTCAATGAGCGCGCCATCGCGCTTCGCAACGCGCAACATGTCGAGGCGCTTGCGCCCCAAGCGGCCGCATGATCACCGCCCTGACGCTCTACATCGCGCTGTCTCTGATCTGCGCGCTCTTTACCTACGCCGCCTGCCGCGCGGCCGGGACAGCCGACGAACGAGCCGAATCGATGCGCCGCGCCGATCACCATGGCGTGGCGGATAACTCCTTCAGCGACAAGGAATAGCGCGATGCCCGGGGAGATGTGCCCCGTTGTGGGATTGTGCCGTAACGAAGCGGTAAGCGTTTCTGTTAACGCTGGCGCGCGCCGGGCCCGACCATGAGCGCGCGGAACTGTAACGGCTGCGGCAAGCCCATCAGCGCCACGTCGCGGGGACGGTGCAAGACCTGCGTCAAGCGTCGCCGCCCGGTGCCGCATGACTTCCCCGAAGTCATCGCCCGGATGGGGTCGGCGCGGGCCGCGCGGCACTACCGGTCGTCGCTATCGACGGTGACCCGCTGGCGGCGCGAGCTGGGCATGGCCCCGCACACGTCAGCAAAGCCCTCACGCCCCAGAATTGGCGGAAATCTGCGGAGTTCCGCAAAAAGTTACCTATTCCGGGAAAAAATATTCTCGCGGGTCGAACTTGCCGCCGAGCATCTGCAGCGGCTCGGGCCGACCTTTCGCTGCGGAGCGATGGGCGACGCCGCTGCGCGCGGCCAGTATTGGAACCGCGCCGGGCACGTTCTCACCGACTACGAGCTGATCGACCGGGCGCTCGCTGCGGGATGGGTCGAGACCTTCCCCGCATGGGCGAGCGATGGCCTTTCTCCGGCGAAGCGCCGCCTCGCCGCCCGCAATGCCCGCATCGTGCTCGATTACAGGCGCGGCCGTGCGATGCGAGCGATCGGCGAAGATCATGGGATCACACGCCCCGCCGTACTTCGCGTCCTGAAACTCGCCGGGGAGAACCCGACGCCGGCACAGAGCCGGGCACGCCAGCGCACCGCGGTGATTGCCGCCAACTCGGTCTGGCCGAACTGCCCGCCCGAGCTGCGCGCCGACTACGAAACCTTCCGCCGCTACATGACGGCGAGCGCCGCCCGCGCCCGGCTCGATCGCGGCTATCAGCCGAAAGGAGCCCGATAGATGTCTCGCCCGGCAACGACCAGGCTTAAGGTCAACCCGGCGCAGGGCGTGATGCCTTCGCTGCAATTCTGCCTGCTGGACCAGCTGCAGATCGATCCGGCCTATCAGCGATCGATGGACAACGAGCAATCGCTCTCTTTGGTCCGGCGCATCGCGACATACTGGAACTGGGATCTATGCCAGCCGCTCGTCGTCGCGCGTCGTGACGATGGCGGTCTTTGGGTGGTCGACGGTCAGCACAGGCTGGCGGCTGCCCGGCTGCGGGACGACATTCCGCAGCTGCCTTGCGTGGTCAGTAATTACGCGAGTGCCGCTGATGAAGCGGCGTCGTTCGTCGCACTGAACCGGGAACGCCGTCCGCTGTCCGCGCTCGACCTGTTCCGGGCCGCGATCTCGGCGGGCGACGAAACCGCGCTGGCAGTCTCGGCAGCGATGACCGAATTCGGGCTGTCCGTCGCGCCGCACACGAATTGCACCGCTTGGAAGCCCGGCATGGTTTCCAATGTGAAGGCAATCGAACGGGCGTGGCGCGTCGCTGGACCGGCACGAACCCGCCGCGCGCTTTCCACCATGGCGAGCGCATTTTCAGGCCAGGTGCTGCAATACTGCGGGACGGTCTTTGCCGCCGCGATGGGCGGCGTCGAGCATTGCCGCGACGACGATCGCGTCATCGCGGTCCTGCGGCGTATCGGTCAAAGCGGGTTTCGGGAGAAGGTGGCGCTGTACCGGGCAAGGTCGCCCAACACGCGCTTTGCCGAAGCGGCGGCGGCGATCATGCGCGCGCAGCTGGGCGCCCAGCCGGGCGATCCCGCTGTCGCTTTGCAGCCGGCGCCCCGCCCCCCGGCTCGCACTGCACCGTCACCGACGAAACCGGCGCCAGTCGCCCCGTCGGGACTGCGCGCGCCCGTCGTCGTCGCCCCCGACCGCTCGGAAGCCGAAATGCTGTGGTGCGATCAGTGCGACCGGCGCGTCCGCAAAGAGGCCGCGACCTTCTGCACGAAGAAATTCTGTTCGATCCGCAAGGGAGCCGTCGCGTGAAGTCGTCCGCGCTCCGGCGTCACCAATCGATCGAGCCGCGCGGCCGGGGCGTCGTCCTGTCGGCGCTTGATCCGGCGCATCGGTTCGGTCGCACGCTGTTTCCGAGCCGCGTTTTCGAGGTCGGCGAAGTCACGCGCGTCCTGATCGACGGGCACCAGAGCCGCAAGATCGGCAAGATCGTTCAGAAAGGCAGGCTGCGCGGCCGGCCGATTTTCACCTTGACCCTCGAGGAGCGCGCGACGTGCCCGCGAACCTGCGCCGCTTGGTCGATCTGCTACGGCAACAACATGCAGGCCGCCCAGCGGATCGTCGCCGGGCCTGCGCTTGAGGCTCGGTTGTGGGATGAGCTTGAGGCACTACAGTCCCGCCACCCTCGCGGCTTCCTTGTCAGCCTGCATATCCTGGGCGACTTCTACTCGGTTGCCTATGTCGATTTCTGGCGCCGCGCGCTCGACGAGTTTCCCGCGCTGCATGTGTTCGGCTTCACCGCGCGACTGCCCGACGCTGATCCGATCGGCGCTGCCGTCGAGGCGCTTTCCGCGTCGCAATGGGACCGATTCCTAATCCGGGTTTCCGGGCGTCGTTCGCCTGAAAAGTCGGCGATCGTCAGTGATTTGACCGACGATCTGACCGATTCCCTTGGCGTGGTCTGTCCCGCGCAGACCGGCGCGTCGCTGTGCTGTGCGACCTGCGCGCTGTGTTTCACGCCCGGCTTCACTCGCTCGATCGTTTTCAGGAGGCATTGATGCAAATCACGAGCTTTTTCCGAAAGCAGTCACCTAACAACCCCGCCCGCGAACTCGCCCTGATCGGCGTGCGCAAGCGCCGAGCGACGGTGGCCGAGATGACCGAGCGGTTGCGCCAGGACATCGCTGCGGGCCGTATCGCTCAGATCGCGCCGCGCGAGGTTGTCGTCGCCGAGGTTCGGCGGTGACCGGCGGCTCCCTCAACCTCCGCGCCTATCGCATTGCACGCCGCGACGGTAGCAGCGTTGAGGACGCCTGCGCACTCTCCGGCATTTCGCCCGCCGAGGCAGCGCTGATCGAGCGCGACGACGCGAGATATCCGCCGGGGCCGGAGTGTTTCGAGCCTCTCAATCCCGCGAAAAATATTCCCGAAAATATTCCTGAACCCGAGCCGGACGGCCTTCCGGCATACCGAAAGGAATCCGACATGCCCAAGCACGACCTGCCCGACGAAGCCGACGATACGCCGGAAGATTTCAATCCGCTGATCGAGCTGGCAGCCGAAACGCTTCGCGGCGACATTCGCGACAGCCTGCTCGACTGGTTCAAGGCGCAGCCGAAGTCGTGGCCGTTCATGTCGGAAACCGAACAGCGCAATCTCGCCGACGCCGCCGATCGCTATTCGCGCGAGCTGATCAAGCAGGCGTGCAAGATCATTGCGGCCGGGGAACGCCCGACGTTCGTCGCCAAGCTGGTCGAGTACAAGGAAAAGGACGGCGTCGAGGCAAAGCTCAAGCTGCCCAGCCAAGGCGAAGTCGTCGCCGCGCTGCATGAGGCCTGCGGTCGCGAAGTGCTGGTCGTGACCTCGGGCGCCGAGGATTTTATGAACGAAGGCGGCGGCCCGGAAATCGACGCCGATCAGCCCAAGTTCCCGAACCTCGGCGAAGAATACGACGAAGCCGCATGATCACCTTCGTCGTCCCCGGCCAGCCCCAAGCGAAAGGTCGTCCCCGCATTACCACGCGGCGCGGCTTCGCGCGCGCCTATACCCCGGCAAAGACGGTCGCCTATGAAGGGCTGATCGCGATTGCCGGACAACAGGCGATGGCTGGCCGGGCGCCGATCGAAGGACCTGTTGCGATCGCGATCACCGCGACTTTCCAGATCCCGAAGTCATGGTCGAAGCGCCAGCGCGCGGCGGCTGAAACAGGCCTGCTGGCGCACACCGGCAAGCCCGACCTCGACAACATCGCCAAGGCGGTTGGCGACGGCCTCAACGGCGTCGTCTGGGCGGATGACAGCCAGGTCGCGCGCCTCACGATGGACAAGCGCTATGGCGTCGCGCCGGGGCTCTACGTTGCCGTGGAGCCGATTTCATGAAGCCCGCCCCAGTCTTCACCGTGTCAACGTCGCCGCGCCTTCCCGGCGCTCGCCTGTCGCTTGCTGGCCAGTGGGGCAATATGCCCTTTGCCGACGTCAGCGCCGCCGAGGCCGAGGCGCGCCGTATCGGCGGCATTGCCGCGACGATCAGGCGGGAGAGCGCCCGGTGAGCAACGTGGTCGCCCTGCCGACGAGCCGCGCGGTCGATGACGCATGGGGCCGCTACATCGCGCTGATCGAGGCGCAGAAAGCCGACGACGCGCTGTTGACCGATGTCGCCCACCAGCAGGCCGTGGCGCGTGCCTGGGCGGTTTGGCGCGACCTTTTTCTCGCATGGGCGAAATGATGCTGGCGATGCAGGAACCCGTAGAACAGAACATGCTCGCCAACATCGAGACCGAGGCGGCGTTGCTCGGCGCGTTGATGATCGAGAACGGCTTGGTCGATCGCGTGGCCGACCTGCTGACGCCTGCCGACTTCGTCGAGCCGGTGCACGGCCGGATTTACGAAAGCATCACGATCGAAACAGCTGCAGGACGCGCAGCGACGCCGGTGACGCTGCGCAGCCGGTTCGCCGACGATCCCGGCATCGCGAAGCTTGGCGGCCCGAGCTATCTCGCGCAGCTGACCGGCTCCGGCGCCGGGTTGATCGGGTACCGGCACTTTGCCGAGCAGATCGCGGACTTGGCCGCGCGCCGTCGTCTGTGCGCAAGCCTCACCGACATCATCGCCAAGGTCACCGACTACACCGATCAAGGCTACCGACCGATCGCGGAGATCGTCGACGAAGCCGACGGCGCATTGGTGACAGCCGCCGGCCGTCGCGACGAAGCGCGCATGGTCGACATGGCGCAAGGCATCAAGGGCGCGATCAGGCGGATCGAGAGCATCGTCGAAAACGAAGGCCGCGTCGGCGCCACGACCGGCATTTACGACTTCGATGCCATGATCGGCGGTTTCGAACCCGGACAGCTGGTGATCGTCGCCGGACGGCCGGGCATGGGCAAGACCGCCGTTGCCTGCTCGTTCACCAATGGTCTGGCGCAGCGCGGACATGGGGTTTTCTATGCCAGCCTCGAGATGTCCGCGACCGACATTTCGACGCGCATGATCTCCGACGCCGCCTGCGTTGCCCCCGGCCAGTGGCTTCCGTTCAACAATCTGGTCGAGGGACGCCTCAACAATGCCGATTGGGCCGTGCTGAAGGCGACGGAGCAGCACATGGCGTCGTGGCCCGTGCGGATCGACGATCGCAGCGCGATGACGCTGGGACGGCTCCAACTGGGCGCCCGCCGTGCCAAGCGCAGCCTCGAAGCCAAGGGGCAGAAGCTTTCGGTCGTGATCGTCGATTACCTGACCCTCATGGCACCGACCAAAGCCGAACGAGGCATGTCCACGAACGACGTCGTGGCGCACTTCAGCAAGGGCCTGAAGGCGCTGGCGAAGGACCTCGGCGTCACCGTGATCGCCCTTGCCCAGCTCAACCGCGCCGTCGAACAGCGCGACGACAAGCGCCCGATGCTCGCCGACCTGCGCGACAGCGGCCAGATCGAACAGGACGCCGACGCAGTGGTCTTCCTCTACCGCGAGGAATATTATCTCGCGCAGGCCAAGCCGAAGCCGGGAAACGAGGAAGCCCACGAGGAACGCGTCGCCGCTGCGAAGGGCAAGCTCGAGATGATCCTCGCCAAGCGCCGCAACGGCCGAACCGGGCGCGTGCAGGTTCAATATCTGGCGCCGTATCAGGCGGTGCGCTCAAGCGATTGGGGGCGGCTGTGAGCAAGGCGGCAAAAGAGCCCTGGATGAAGTTCTACCCGCAAGACTGGCGGGCCGACGAGAAGCTGCGGATGTGCAGCCTCGCGGCCCGTGGATTGTGGATGGAAATGCTTTGCTTAGCCGCCAAATCCGATCGGCCGGGCTTTCTGCTTTTGAATGGCCGGCCCCTTGATCCCGCGGACCTAGCGCGACTTGTGGGAGCATCGGAGCCGGAGACTGCAAGGCTGGTTGGTGAGCTTGAGCAATGGGGTGTCTTCTCCAGGGATCGCCACGGCTGCATTTTTGATCGCGCTTTGGTGCGCGCTCACGTCAAGCGCGCCTTGCGGCAGATCGCGCGCGATATGACCGATGACGAGCTGCTCGCGACGGCCATTTCATGGTCGGCCGCGCGCAAGGCTGTTTTCGAAAGGGATGGGCTGCGCTGCACCTATTGCGGTTCGGAGGAAGGCCCGTTTGAGGTCGATCACATCGTTCCAAGGTCGCGCGGTGGCAGCAATTGCCCGTCCAATCTGACGGTGGCCTGTCGGCCCTGCAATATCAGCAAATTCAATCATCCCGTGGAGGTGTGGCTCGATGGCCGGTAATCCCTGGATGAAATGGTATCCCAGCGACTGGAGGGCGGACCCGCTTGTGCGCGCATGCTCTCCGATCGCTCGGTATGTGTGGATGGAAATGATCGGCCTCATGCATGAGGCGGAACCTTACGGACATCTCGTCCTAGCCGGAAAGCCGCTCGACTATAGCACGTTGGCGCGCCTGATTGGCATGGAGGTAGGTGAGGTAAAGCGAGCCGTCAAAGAGCTTGAAAGCCGAAACGTCTTCAGCCGCTCAGAAGACGGCGCAATCTTCTCGCGACGCATGATCCGCGACGAAAACCGCCGAAAGACACTGGCAAAAAACGGTCAGAGAGGAGGAAACCCCGGCCTTAAAAAACAAGGGGTTAGTCCGCGTTTGGATAACCAAGAGGATATCCAAACTCCCAACCAAAAGGATAAGCCCCAGAAGCCAGAAGCCAGAAGCCAGAAGCTAGAAAGCAATAACAACGGCAGTCCTTTTACACCGCGCGCGAGCCCGGACGTGCGGCGTGAATTGCCGATTTCGGAGTTCGAGCAGCAGTGCCGTCTGCTGGCGGACACGATCAACCTCACCCGCCCGGTTGCCGCACCGGATCGCCAAGCCCTGCGCCAGTGGCTTGCCGAGGGTTTCGACTTCAAGTTCCACGTCATCGAGGGCGCCAAGTCCGTCGTCGCGCGAGCCGAAGCGAGGGGCAGCGCGATCCATTCGTTCAAGTACCTCGACGCCGGCATTCGCGAGTATCGGGCCGAATGGCTGGCCGAGCGCGAACGCCTCCGCGTCGGGGCGAGGTCGTGATGCCGAAATTGTCGCCCGTCGCCCGGATTTCCGGGGGACCCATGATCAGGATAGTTTGAGATTATGACCGAGAAATCCGCATCATCGCTGACGCCAAGGCAGGAGTTGTTCGTCGCGGAATACCTGGTCGACCTGAACGCGACACAGGCGGCTATCCGCGCCGGGTACAGCCCGAAGACCGCGCACGTCCAAGGCCCCAGACTGTTAGGAAATGTTGCCGTTTGCGAAGCTGTCAGCAAAGCGCGCCAGAAGTTGGTAAAACGCACCGAGGTGACGCAGGACCGGGTCATCGCCGAACTGGCCAAGATCGGGTTTTCCGACATCCGCCGGGCAGTTGCGTGGCGCACCGATGTTGCCGTTGCCGCGCCCGATGAACGCTCGCTCGACGAGATCATGGAGGAAGGCCCCGGCGAGGTCCGGCACGCCATCACGAACCAGGTCGAGCTTGTCGATAGCGACCGGATCGACGACGACACTGCGGCTGCGATTGCCGAGATCAGCCAGACCGATAAGGGCGGGCTGAAGGTCAAGTTCCACGACAAGCAAGCCGCGCTTGTGAGCTTGGCGCGCCATCTCGGCATGTTCACCGACAAGGTCGATTTGCGCGCTGCGGTGGCGACGGCGAAGGTTGACCCCGGCGACGGTCCCGACGCTGCAAAGGCCTATGAGGCGATGCTGAAGGGGCTGTGAGCCCGTGGACTTCGATTGGAGCAACCCCGACTACACGCTGGTGTTTCAGGCGCGCATAGAGCGGCTGAAGCGGCTGCGCGACAACCCCTCGCTGCTGCCCGGTGTCCGGGCCTGGTATCGCGATCACCCCGCCGATTTCATCAACGACTGGGGTATGACCTACGACCCGCGAAACATCGAAGTCGGGCGCCCCGCAATGGTCCCGTTTCTGCTGTTCAAGCGCCAGCGCGAGTGGATCGATTGGGTTGTCGAGCGCTGGCAGGCCCGGCGACCGGGTGTCTGCCCCAAAAGCCGCGACATGGGATTGTCATGGCTTGCCGTCGCTCTCGCGGACACGCTTTGCCTGTTTCACGACGACATGGCGATCGGCTTCGGCTCGAGAAAACTCGAGCTGGTCGACAAGCTCGGCGACCCCAAGACCCTGTTCTGGAAAGCGCGCAAGTTCCTTGAGATGTTGCCTGCCGAATTCACTGGCGGCTGGAATGCGAGGGCACACAGCATCGAGGGCCTGATCAGGTTCCCGACGACAGGCTCCACGATTGCGGGCGAAGGTGGCGACGAGATCGGCCGCGGCGCGCGAACGGGCCTGTACTTTCTCGACGAAGAGGCGTTCCTCGCCCGGCCGGAGACGACTGAGGCCGCGCTGTCGCAAACGACGAACTGCCGCATCGGTATCTCGACGCCGAATGGCCTTGCCAACCCGTTCGCGACCAAGGTCCTGAAATGGCCCGCCGAGAGTGTGTTCCGGTTTCACTGGCGTGACGATCCCCGCAAGGACGAAGCGTGGTACGCCAAGCAACAGGCCGAACTCGACCCGGTGACGCTGGCGCAGGAAGTCGACATGGACTTCTCCGCCTCGGTGACCGGCGTCGTCATTCCGAGCGCATGGGTGCAGGCGGCGATCGGCTTGCACGAACGGCTGGGGATCGAGCCGACCGGCCAGCGGCGCGGCGCGCTCGATGTTGCCGATGAGGGCGTTGACATGAACGCTTTCGCCAGCATGACCGGCATTCTGATCGACCATCTCGAGGAATGGTCGGGACGGGGCAGCGACATCTTCGCGACAACGCAGCGCGCTTTCTTCATCGCCGACGGGCTTGGCCTTGATGGGTTCGATTACGACGCCGACGGCTTGGGCGCCGGGGTGCGCGGCGACGCGCGCGTGATCAACGAGCAGCGGGCGCAGCGCGGGATGGTCGAAGGAAGGGCCTTGCGCGCCCTGACCGTCACGCCTCATCGGGGATCCGGAGCGGTCGAAAACCCCGACGCGCAGGATGTGCCCGGGCGCGCGAACAAGGACTTCTTCAAGAACCTCAAGGCGCAACGCTGGTGGGGGTTGCGTCGGCGATTCGAGCAGAGCTGGCGCGCGACGCAGGGCATGGAACACGACGCCTCGATGATCATCTCGCTCGCTCGTGACCTGCCGCTGCTCGACAAGTTGACCGGCGAACTTTCGCAGGCGACGTACAGTCTGAACGCGGAAGGCAAGATCGTGATCGACAAGGCGCCCGATGGCGTCCGCTCGCCGAACTGTGCGGACGCCGTGGTGATTGTCGCCGGCCGAACGCGCCGCCGCATGGTGATTGCCCCGGACGCCGTCCGCCGCGCCTGATTTCTGGCGCCCCGCCCCGCCCCGCTAATCTGGGATTACGGGTTAGGCGAAGGGCACAGACAGGCGAACATGATCATCGATCGCATCCGCTCTGCCGGGCGCGCGCTGTTTGCTGGAACCGCGCCGACCGAGACTGCCACCCGCGAACTCCGGATCAGCGAGCGGGCACGCTGGGAAGCCGCACGCGGGCACGGGCGGGCCTTTGACGGCGACGCCACCTTTCGGCCTTACACCCCGCCACCCGGGGTCCGGCCTGCGGGCGCAATCGCGATGGATGAAGCCCCTCCGGTTTCGACGGCGACGACATGGGCGGCGGCGACACAATATCACGAGGGGTTGGGGTTTCTGGGGTATCCCTATCTCGCCGAGCTGTCGCAGCGCGCGGAATACCGGTCGATCGTGGAGAAATGGGCGGAGCACGCCACCCGCAAGTGGATCAAGCTCACCGGCCCGGACGAAACCGTCAAGGCTATCGAAGCCGAAATGGAACGGCTGCGCGTCCGCTCGGCGTTCAACGAGGTCGCGGAGCAGGACGGCTTTTTCGGTCGGTCGCAGCTGTTCATGGACTTCGGCGACGCAGACAAACCGGATGAACTGCGCGCTCCGCTGGCGATCGATTCGCGCAAGGTAAGCCCGGAACGCCCGCTCAAGGCGCTGAAGACCGTCGAGCCGATCTGGAGCTATCCCGGCGGGTACAACACCTCCAACCCGCTGGCGCAGGACTTCTACCGGCCCTCCGCCTGGTATGTGTACGGCAAGACCGTCCATGCCTCGCGGATGCTCACCTTTGTCGGTCGCGAGGTGCCTGATATTTTGAAACCGGCCTATGCGTTCGGCGGCCTTGCCCTGTCGCAAATGGCCAAGCCCTATGTCGATAACTGGCTGCGCACCCGCCAGTCGGTCAGCGACATGACGCACAGCTTCTCGACCATGGTGCTGGCGACCAACATGGAGGACACTCTGTCTGGCGGTTCCGGCGATCAACTCTTTGCGCGCGTCGATCTGTTCAACGCAACGCGCGACAACCGCGGCGCCATGGTGATCGACAAGAACAGCGAGGCGCTGGAGAACGTGGCCGTCCCGATCGCGGGCCTTGACAAGCTGCAAGCGCAGGCGCTCGAACAGCTGTCGAGCGTGTCGGGCATCCCGCTGGTGATCCTGCTCGGGGTGACGCCGTCGGGCCTCAACGCGTCGAGCGACGGCGAGGTCCGGTCCTTCTACGCCGCCGTCAAGGCCTATCAGGAAAAGACGCTGGGCGAGCCGCTGCGGATCCTGATCGACGTCATTCAGCTGTCGCTGTTCGGCAAGATCGATCCCGAGGTCCGGTTTGAGTTCGAAGACCTTTGGGAGATGTCGGACAAGGACAAGGCCGACATCCGTAAGTCCGACGCGGACGCCGATGTCGCCTACATCAACGCGGGCGTCGTCGATCCCGAGGAAGCGCGCGAACGGCTGCGTCAGGATGAAACCAGTCTCTATCACGGCGTCGATCTGTCGGGGCCGGCGCCCGAGATGGGCGACACCGCAACCGAGGAAGGGGGTGATCTGTCCACCGAGGCTGAGGAGCCGTTGAGCGAGGCGGCGTGATGCCCCCGCGCACCCTCACCCCGATCCGTCCCGCCGCGCCGATCCGCGAAAAGTACGAGCGCCGCATGCTGGCGCTGATCGATGAGATGCACCGCAGTCTCCTGCACTGGCTGTCCGCCGAATACCGTCGCAACAGCCCCGAGGTGACGCTTCTCGCCGCCGATGAAACCCCGGCCCGCCTGCTACAGACCGCGCTTGGCCGCCTCGCCCGCCGATGGCTTGCCAGGTTCGACGAACTTGCCCCTCGCCTCGCCGACTATTTCAGCACGCAGGTTCGCGACCGCTGCGACCGCACGCTCGCCGCCGATCTGCGCCGGGGTGGCATGTCGGTACGCTTCCGGATGACGCCGGCCATGCGCGATGCCTATGCCGCCGTGCGCGCCGAGAATGTCGCGCTTATCCGCTCGATCGCCGAGCAACACCTCACTCAGGTCGAGGCGGCCGTCATGCGCTCGGTATCGCAGGGTCGCGACCTCGCTAGCCTCACCAATGAGCTGACAGCCCGTCACGGCGTCACCCGCCGCCGCGCTGCGCTCATCGCGCGCGACCAGAACAACAAGGCGACGGCGGCCATGACCCGCGTTCGTCATCTCGAGCTCGGGGTGAAGCAGGCAATCTGGCTGCACAGTGCCGGGGGGAAAACGCCGCGCCCCGAGCATGTCGCCTTTTCTGGCAAGGTCTATGACATCGCGGCAGGCCACGATTTCGGCGACGGCGAAGGCCCGGTCCATCCCGGTCAACTGATCAACTGTCGCTGCGTGCCCAAGCCCATCGTGCCCGGATTTGGGGACTGACGACCGCTGCCTATCCTGATGATTACAGGGAGCGAGCAGCGAGCATGGCAGCCAAACTCGTCAACAACGTCAAGATTGCAATCCTGAACACTGGCTCGGGCGCCTTGCAGCTTGGCAGTGCGATCGAAGGGTATCGTGGCGTTGAAGCGCTCTCCAACGGCGAAGTCTACAGCTACTCTATTCGGCAGAATGCCGCCTTTGAATATGGGCGCGGGACCTATTTTTCGTCAGGAAACCAGTTTCTCCGCCAGCCCAATTTTTCCAGCGACGGTGGCTCCGCGATCAACCTGCAGCCGGGCGCGCAGGTGGCATTTGTCGCCCTCGCCGAGGATATCACCTCGCCGCAGTCGCTCTATCCGCTCTCCGGCGAAGGGCCGCCGCCGAACGACATCGGCGATGTCGGCCAGTTCTACCGCGACATCGCCAGCGACGCCCAGCTTGAGTACGGACCGAAAACCGAAACCGGTTGGGGGACGCCCCGTCCACTTGCCGGCCGTCCCGGCGGCTCTAACGCCACCTATTCGTCTCTGTCCGACCTTTCCGCCCAAGTCGTTCCCGACGGGACCGACTTAATCTGGATCGCCAATCAGGCCGAAAGCTATGTTCGCGATACGGCAGTCGATCAGGATTATGTCGACGCACATCCTGACACGTCTGGACTGGACGGAAATGGGAATGGCTTTCGCCGAGCCGATCCGCTGCGCAGCGACCTGGCGGGCGACGATGGCGCGGCGCTGACCGGCTACAAGCCCAGCGGCGGCATCAGGAAGTCGCTTGCCGAATTTCTGTTGTCGCTGCGGCGGACGGTCAGTTACCTGACGCTCGGCAGCGCGATCACCGCCTTGGGCAATGGCGTGGTGCACCTTGCCCCCGGTACCTACACCGCCGCGACGATCCCCAGCCGCACCAACGGCCTGATCGGATCGGGCATTGGCGCAGCCGTCATCAACCCCACATCGGCGACTGGCATCGCGCTGACCTCGACCGCCAACGGCGGCGGGTGGGATTTCGCCGTTGTCGAAAACCTGTCGGTCGTGGGGACCGGCACGCGGCAGGGCATCGGCTATCAGTTCGGGCCGACCAGCTACACGGCGGGCGCCGAATACACCGGGCGCACGGTGTTCGATCGCGTCGGGTTCAGCAATCACGACAAGTGCATCAATCGCCCGTGGGGGTCGATCGGCCTTTACACGCGCAACTGCCAGTTCGGATCGGCGAATTATCATCTGTTCGTGACCGCCAATGTCGGCGTCGGCGGCGGCGGCTCGGGCGACGTGATGCACGCGGGCACGGCGTTTCTGGTCGGCGATAATTGCCAAGGCGCGCAGATCGCCAGCAATTATATCGACGGCCGCAGCGTGATCGGCACCTGCCAGTTCAACCAGCGCGACCGCATTCTGGAGGGCATCCCCGGCTGGTGCCACTATTTCCGCAACTGCAACAGCGCCGGGGGCTTCCCCCACTTCCTGATCGACGGCGAGTATATCGAGAACAACTACACCGCGACGTCGGTGACGACGCCCGACGGCAACACGCGCGCGCCGAAATATCTGTATGCACTGAACACCACGAGCATCGTCATTTCGAATTCGTGCCCCGGCCCGATGGTGCTCGACGGCAGCAACGTGACGACGATCGGCTGCGATCTGACCAACGTCGTCAACTGCGAGCTGACGAACAACGCGACGCTGGCGCATCACATGGCGCGGTCGTTCAACAGCCAGGTCGACGGGCTGACTTATTCGATCGGCGCGGTGCTGAACGAAACGTCGCTGGCGGCGCCCTGCTATGCGATGCCGGTGCCGAGTGGTTTCGGCGCGGGCGGTGGCACCGTGCTGTTCGTCAAGAATGCGCAAAGCCCGATCGCGTTCACCGGATCGGTGCTGCGCAACACGACGACGGTGGCGGGATCGGCGCTGCCCGGCATGGACAAGGTCCAGCGGCTGACGATCGACAACGGCCAGACGCTGTTGCCGACGACATCGGTGACGCTGCCCGCCAACAAATATTTCGTCGTGAAGTATGTCGCGCGCAAGGTGAGCGGGCCGACGGTGTCGGTGCAGATCAGCGGGCTTTACACCTTCGGGCGGCAAATGGCGATCAGCTCGACGACGCTGCGCACCTATACGCAGATCCTCAAGGCCGAGTCGGTCGATCGCACCAGTTCGCTCTATCATTTCAACGGCGGCGCAACGTCGGTGGTCGAAATCGGCGGCATTTCAATCGTCGCGTTCGACACGATGCAGGAAGCGCTCGCCTATGCCAATTCGGGCCTGATCGCGCAGGAGCCGCGCGCCGCGATCACGCTGGCGGCGTACACCGCCGCAACCGCGTTCGACCCGGCCACCGCGACGCTGGCCGATGTCGCCAACACGCTCGCCACGCTGATCGACGAAAACCAGAAAGGGAGACTGCTGACATGATGACGATTGAGGCCCTGGCCGCGTTGCTGGGCGAACGGCGCGCGGCCGGCAACTTCGCACCGCTGCGCGTGTCGATCACGCAGACGGTGATCGGCGAGCTGCAGGGCGTGAGCTTTTCGGGCGAGACCGAGGTGTCGCTGAAAGGCAACGTCGTGCTGAAAGGCGCGGACATCACCGGCATCGAAGT